>WNGF01000039.1_pt1 | contig 215653 bp, 205 predicted proteins | sample 5400641 | NCBI WGS metagenome assembly WNGF01 (sample SAMN13153371, study PRJNA577476) | soil metagenome | isolation source: 80 cm soil or saprolite under grassland replicate 2 | place: USA:California | collected 2016-06-15 | reverse complement strand
TCGGTCCCTATCCTCCGCGGGCGTAGGAGACTTGAGGAGGGCTGTCCCTAGTACGAGAGGACCGGGACGGACGGACCTCTGGTGTGCGAGTTGTCGTGCCAACGGCACTGCTCGTTAGCCACGTTCGGAAGGGATAAGCGCTGAAGGCATATAAGCGCGAAGCCTGCTCCAAGATGAGGTCTCCCACAGGGTTAACCTGGTAAGGCCCCCAGCTAGACGACTGGGTTGATAGGCCGGAAGTGGAAGCGCAGTAATGCGTGGAGCTGACCGGTACTAATAGGCCGAGGACTTGGCAACCATTTTTTTGCTCGCGCTCGCTGTGTAGCTCTGGAGGTTCCCGGCCTCCCGAGTGCTCTTTCAGGCCGTTTCGGTGGCCATGGCGGAGGGGAAACACCCGGTCCCATCCCGAACCCGGAAGTTAAGCCCTCCAGCGCCGATGGTACTGCCCGGGAAGCTGGGTGGGAGAGTAGGTCGCCGCCGGGACACTCCATCAGCAGCGCCACCGAAAGGTGGCGCTGCTGATGTTTCATGGCTTCCCTAACGGGTTAGCCTTGTCGCCGGTCGACGTGACGCCAGTGTGCGCCGAGGGCGCTGGTGGCCTTCAGCAGGACCTCTCCGGTCTCCTCGGGTGAGCCGGCCGCGTCTTTCCTGACGGCTGGCCACAGTTGCAGCAGGTACTCCTCCACGGGGAGTTCCGGCGCGCGCGCTTCTCCGTCGTCGCGGTTGCGCCCAGCGACGCGTAGCCGGTACGGGCCCGCTGGCAGGTCGTCGTCGAGGGGTAGCTCGGGGTAGGGGCCGTCCTCGGTTCCGACGATCCGCAGCTGCCCGCCTGGCCAGCCGATGGTGATCTCCGCGGCGTCCTGCCATTCATCTAGATTCAGCAGCGGAGGGGTGGTGTCCCACGCCTCCACGGTGATCCATATGTCGTCGTCACGCATCGCGGATCGGAGGACGGCGACGAACCCCTGTTCGGCCTTGGACGCTTCCGGGGCAGCTTGGACGAGGCCGTTATGGTACGGGCGGGCGGTGGTGAGAGGCATCACGCCGGGGACCGCGACCGTGAACAGCCCGTATTCGATGCTGAGCAGGTGCCGGGCGCGCTGCGCAGGCCGGGGGGCCGCAGAGGCCATGGAGGCGTCTCCTCGGGCGCGGGGAGGTGTGGTGCCAAGCTACTACGAGGCTCGCGCTTCCGGTGACAGGCACGGACGGTGCCCCTGCAGCTCATCGGGCTGTACGGCCTCGGCGCTGTCACCGGAAGCGCGAGCCTCTGTAAGCCCTCCAGCGCCGATGGTGCTGCCCGGGAAGCTGGGTGGGAGAGTAGGTTGCTGCCGGGGCACTCATCAGCAGCGCCACCGAAAAGCGGCGCTGCTGATGTTTCATGGCTTCCCTCCCCACCGCGGCCGGGTGCTGGACTCCTGGATGTGCGATCTCGTGGGGCGTTGAGGCAGGATGTGCGCGTGAACGATCGAGAAGACCAACCAGAGGAAGACAGGATGACTCGCCCAAGTTCGCCTGGAGGTCGCCGGAGTGGCGCCCGTGAGCAGGGCCGTCGTCCTGCGCGCCCCTCGGGCGCCGGCGCTCGCCGCGGTGATACGGGCCGGCAGAGCGGTGGCGGCCAGGAGAGGACTCCGAGGGGCCGAACCGGTCAGGACGGCCGCTCACCGGGTCGTGCCGGCCAGGGGAGCGCCAGGCAGGGGAGCGCCAGGGCAGGGCGTCCAGGATACGACGACCGCGGGCAGGGCCCTCGAGGAGGCGCCGGGGGTCGCGGCTCCGCGGGCCGTGACTCGGCGCCCCGGAGTGCCACGGGTCGCGGCTCGGCGGCCCGCGGCACCGGAGGGCGAAGGTTCGAGACCCGCGGCACCGAACGCGGAAGCTCCGAACGCCGTGGTTCTGAGGCCCGTGGCTCTGGGAACCGCGGGGACGACCGCCGCGACCGCCACGACGACCGTCGCGACCATGACCGTCGCGAGGGTCGGGCGGGGGCGCGGGGCACTGGGCGTTCCCCCTCCGGTATCTCCGGAACCGGACAGCGGCGGAGCGGGGGCCTGGCGCCACCGGACGCTCGCCGGCAGGGCGCTCGAGGAGCCGGCGGGACCGGTCGGGGCACGCCGCGACCGAGGTCGGCTGGCCAAGGCGAGCCGAGAGAGGCCCGCCCGGGCAGCCCGGGCAGCCCGGGCAGCCCGAGGGAGGCTCCCCCCAGGGGCGAGCGAGAGGCGCAGCGGGACGGCGGGGACCAGGCGCGTCCTGAGGCCGAGGAGACGCCGGGCGTCGGCGAGGCGCTGACTCCTGAGGTGCTCGACGAACTGCGGCAGACGGCGCGCCCCGGCTCGTTCGGCATGGCCGCGCGGGCGTTGGCGGACGCCGTGCTGGCGCTCTCCGACGAGGACGCCGAGGCGGCGCTGCCGGCCGCCCGGGCGGCCAAACGGGCGGCGCCGCGCTCGGCGGCCGTTCGGGAGCTGCTCGGCATCGCCCTCTACCAGATGGGGGAGTACCGGGCCGCGCGTACCGAGCTGGCCGCGGCGCAGCGCATCTCCGGTGAGACCGACCTGACCGCTATCCTGGCGGACGTGGAGCGGGCGACTGGCCGGCCGCAGCAGGCGCTCGAGCTGTTCCAGAACGCGGACCGCTCCCGGATGAGCCCTGACGCGGCCGCGGAGCTGCTGATCGTGGCGGCGTCCGCATACGGTGACCTGGGCCAGCCGGGCGCCGGTGTGGCGCTGATCCGGCGGAACGCCCGCTGGCCCGCGCAGCTCGCGGACCACCACCTGCGTCTCGCCTATGCTGAGGGCGCTCTGGCCGAGCAGGCACGGGATCTCGAGGGCGCTCGGCACGCCTTCACGCGCGTCGTACGGACGGACCCCGCCTTCTTCGACGCCGCCGAACGGCTGGAGCGCCTGGACCGCTAGTCCAACTAATCGCCCTAATCGCCGAATGCGACCCTGCCAGCGTCGTGGCGTATCTACCTGCCGGCCGTGTGTTGTGACCGCGGAGGCGCTGTCCGGCTGGGAAGGACCGGCTGCGGCCAGATGGTGGCGACGGCGATGACGGCGAGCACGCCGAGCATCCCGCTGCCGGCGATGACGGTGGTGGGCTGGAGGTGGGTCGCGGCGGCTCCTGCCGCCAGCATCGCGAGCCCCTGGGCGGCACTGAGGCCGGTCACCGCAACCCCGAAGGCGCGGCCGCGCAGCTGGGTGGCGACCGCGCGACCGAATATCGGGTTGAGCGGGACAGCAAAGGCGCTGCCGGTCCCGGCGATGGCCAGCAGCCCCAGCAGCGCCCACATGGGTGGGATCCACCAGACGGGCACCAGGATCGCGCAGGACAGCGCGGCCAGCGGCACGATCAGCCTGGCCCGCCGGCTGGGCGGGCAGAACCGGGTGAGCAGAATCCCGCCGACGGCGGCGCCGAGCGGGGCGGCAGCCAGCAGCATGCCGCCCACTCTCGGACCGCCTCGGTACTGCATGGCCAGCGGAGCGACCAGCCCCTCCACCGCGTACAGGAACGCACTGGCGAGCCAGAACAGCAGCAGGTAGGCGCGCAGGCGGCGGTCGGCGAGCACGATCTTGGCCACCTGCACGAATGCCTTGGTCCCGCTGCCGGGTTGGTGTGCCGCCGCGGCAGGCCGCTTCCGCACGCCGATCGCGATCAGCGCGGCGGACGCAGCGAACGTCAGCGCGTCCAGTACCAACGCGCCGCGTGGGCTGGTGAGCGTCACCACAGCGCCGCCGGCGGCGAACCCGAGGACCTGCGTTGCCTGGTAAGTCAGGTTGTCCAGTCCGTTTGCGACCACGTAGCGGTCGCCGTCCATGATGTCGGGCATCATGGCCGCGCGGGCGGTCAGGAATGGTGTCCGTGCCAGGCCGACGGCGAACATCAGCGCGATCAGTGCCAATGGCTTCTGTCCCGGGATCACCATGACCGCGACCAGTGCCGTGCGGACCACGTCGCAGACGATCAGCACATTGCGTCGTGGCCACCGGTCGGCATGCGCGGCGAGCATCGGGCCGCCGAGGATCCACGGTAGATGCGAGGCGGCAAACGTCGCCGCCGCCAGCGCCGGCGAGCCGGTCTGGTCGTAGACCAGGAACGTGAGCGCGACATTGGCGAGCTGGTCGCCGGTGAGGGAGAGCACGTTGCCGGCGAGCAGATAGCGGAACTCGGTGACCTCGAATACCCGTCGGTAGCTGGCTGGGTTGTCCACCCCCACCGCCGTCCTCCTTCGCAGGCCGCTGCTCGCACGGTTGGGGCCGGCAGGTGCCGGCCCCAACTCGTCACTTGATCTTGAATACGTTCTCTAGCCGAGTTCGCACAGCTCCCAACCGGAGGCGAGCTTCCAGCCCTGGCGCTGCATGTTTGGCCTCCTTTTACGGTCCCAACGAGGCCCCACCGCGGTCATGGCTGCCCAACGCCACGGAGGGTCTCGCGCAGATCGCTGCGCCCGCTCCTGCAGCACCGCCTCGGCCGCGCAGCGCCATGGCGACCCGCAGCGCTGGCACCTGCGGCGATCAGCAGGTCATCAGCGCTGATGACCTGCCGAGCGGCGAAAGGGCAATGGCGTCACCCAGGAGGCAAGCCGGTGCCCTCGTCGGGGGGCCGGAGCACTGCTACCAATTCGTCGCCCTGTCGTGGAGGGGCATGCATGGTCGTACCGCTGAGTCTGGTGAGGGCATATCAAGGATCGATCAAGACAAGGCTTGATGACGACACAGCACCCTGCGGCGCGCACCGGCGACGCCTATCCGGGGGAAGCAGACCAGCTGGTGCCCTCGCCCTTGCCCTCGGCTTGCGGCTGGCGCTGCTGGATCCAGCGGGCCAGGCCGGCAGCGTTGGACCGATACGTGTTGAGCAGCCTGAAGCGGTCGCCGTCACGCGACGGGTAGCCCTCCTCCTGGTCGAAGCGCTCCCTGAGGGCAGCCTCGATGTGGTCGACCTCAGGGCCGTGCTCGCGTGCGGCCGCCTCGGCCGTCTCGCACCAGCGCAGCAGGCGCTCCTCCGCCTCGGCCAGGCGCTCGGCCGGCGGGGTGATCGGACCGAAGTGGGTGAGCACCAGGTGCGCGGGGCTCCGCTCCGCGAAGGCGCGCAGGCTCCGCACCGCCAGGTCGCGGTCGAAGTCGGGCGGGGGGGTCGCCGGCCGCAGCGTCCGGCTGCCCGGCAGCAGCACGCCGACCGCGTCCCCGGCGAACAGCGCGCCGAGGTCGGGCTCGAACGCGGCGATGTGGTGCCTGGCGTGGCCCGGCGCGTGGATGAGCTCGAGCCGTCGGCCGCCGAGGTCGATGACCTCGCCGTCCTCGACCGCCTTGATCCTCGAGGCCTCCACCGGAGTCAGCCCACCGTACACGGTGTCCATCAGCTCGCCGTAGACCCGCGCTGAGCTCGCCAGCAGGCGCTCCGGGTCGACCAGGTGCCTGACGCCGAACGGGTGCACGACCACGGTCGCGTTGGGGAAGGTCCGCACCAGGTCGCCGACACCGCCGGCGTGGTCGAGGTGAATGTGGCTGAGCACGATCCAGCCGAGGTCCCCGGGCGCCAGCCCGGCGCGGGAGACGCCCTCGGCGATGACGCTGGCCACCTTGGCGGGCCCTGTCTCGATCAGCGCCGGCCGCTCACCCGGCAGGAGGTAGCCGGCGGTGATCCCGGGCAGGCCACCCATGTGGGTGTCGACGCCGATGACATTCTCCGGCAGCGTTTCGAGCACGTTTGCGCGCACGACGGCCCTCCTCACCGCTGCGGTGGTCTGGCGAACGCCTCGGGCTCGAGCGGCCGCAGCACCAGGCCGTCGCGCGGCTTGGGAAAGAAGAACGTGGTCTTCGGCGGGAGCGTGCGGCCCCGCTGGGCGATCTCGACCACCGCGGAGAAGGGGGCGGGACGCAGGATCAGCACGCTCGCGAAGGCTCCGCGATCCACCTGGCCGATCGCCTCGGCGAGGTCGCTCTCGTAGGCGATCTGCCCCTCCGCGTCACGCATGCCGAGCAGCCCGGCCAGCACTGGTCCATGCAGGATCTCCACGTCCAGCGGTGGGTGGTCCAGGCCGGTCCTGGCCGCGAGCTCCGCCGGGTCACGGGCCACCAGCAGCAGGCTCCGCCCGCCCCCGTAGAGGCCGTAGCCGATCGCCCCTGGCGGGAGGCGGTCCAGCTCCACCTCGAGCTCGAGCGGGCTCGCCACCGGATGCGCGTCGAAGTCGCCGGCGACGGCGGCGAGCACCGCCTCGGCGGGCAGGCCCGACAGCAGCCGGTGGATCGCCAGCACGGTTGGCCCGTGCTGGTCGATGTCGACCAGCAGCATCAGCGTCTGCTCCCATGGCGCCGCCGGGTGCCCCGCCGCCGTCCGGCGCATGGCGTCGCGGTACGCGAGGGCGGTCCGGTAGCGGTGGTGGCCGTCGGCGATGAGCACGCGCTCGTCGGCGAGGACCCGGCACCATGCGGCGATCCTCTCCGGGTCGCCGACCGGCCACAGGCGGTGCCCGGTCCCGGTCTCGTCGAGGCAGTCGACCACGGGAGCGGCGGCGGTCACGTCGCCGAGCGCCGCGGCCGAACGGCCCGAGCCGGAGTGGACCCCGAACACCGGGGAGAGGTTGGTCCGGGTCGCCTCCAGCAGGCGCAGGCGGTCGGCCACGGGCGCGACCAGGGTGCGCTCGTGCGGCAGGATGGTCTCGCCGCTGTCGTCCAGGGTCACGCTGGCCAGCACGCCGCGCAGCCGCCGCCGCTCGCCCCTGACGGTGTAGGCCTCCTCGTACACGTAGAGCATCGGCGCGGGGTCGAGCAGCAGGGCACCCTCGTCGCACCAGGAGCCGAGCACCTTGGCCACCTGGGTGTAGCCGGGGTCGTCACCCTGGCCGCGGGCCAGGATCAGACGGACCACGTTGTAGGGGTGCATCGCCTCGTAGGCGTCGCGGCCCTCGGCGGTGATGACGTCATACGGAGGGGCGGTCACGCGACACAGGTCGCCCACGACGGCCCGGTCGAAGCGGAGCCCCTGGAAGGGGGAGGCGGCTACCATGGAGCCACCGGCGTCAGGTGCATGGTCATTGCCCTTGGTGTTGTAGCAGTCCGGCAGGGATTGTCGCCAGCCGGTGCGGTAGCGCGGGCGACAGGAGGTGGATCACGATCGGGACGGAAGCCTACCGTGAGGCGGGGCTTGGCGCCCGTGGCTGAGGTGGCCCTGGCCGGGCGCTACGACTCGGTCGTCTTCGACCTCGACGGCGTGATCTACCTGGACGACGAGGTGATCCCGGCGGCCCCGGCCACGGTGCGGGGCGTGCGCGAGCTGGGCGCGCGGGTCGCCTTCGTGACCAACAACGCGGTGCGACCGCCCTCGGCGGTGGTGGAGAAGCTCGGGCGGGTCGGCGTCAAGGCGACCGTGGACGAGGTGCTGACCTCGGCCCAGGCGGTGGTGCGCCTGCTCGGCGGGGAGCGCGGGCTCGCCGGCGTGAAGGCGCTGGTGGTCGGCGGTGCGGGGCTGCGCGGGGCGCTCGCGGCGGCGGGCGCGCGCCTGCTCGAGCCCGGGGCGTGGCGCGAGGCCGAGGTGGTTGTTGCCGGGCTGGACCCGGATGTGGACTACGGCAAGCTGCGCGCGGCCACGCTGGCGATCGCCGCCGGCGCGCGCTTTGTCGGCAGCAACCCGGACGCGAACCTGCCGACCCCGGAAGGCCCCTGGCCCGGGGCCGGATCGATCCTTGCGCTGCTGTCGGTGGCCACGGGGGTCCGGCCGGAGGTTGCGGGCAAGCCCGAGCGCGCGTTGTTCGAGGCGGTCGCGGCGGTGCTCGGGCCTGGACCGTACCTGATGGTCGGCGACCGGCCGGACACCGACCTGGTCGGCGCGCGGGCGCTCGGGTGGGGCACGGCGCTGGTGCTCACCGGGGTGACCAGGCTCGCGACGCTGCTGGACGTGCCGGCCGCCCCCGACCACCTGCTGGCCGACGTTGGCGGTCTGCTCGCGCCGCCCGGCCCGGCGGTCCGCCGCGCCACCGGCGCCGACGCCCCGGCGGCGGCACGGCTGCTGGGCGGGGCGCCCGTGAGCCCAGACGCGCCCACGGGTCCAGAGGCCACCGGGGGACCCGAGGCCCCCGCCTCCGGCCGTCTGGTGCTGGTGGCGGAGCGCGGCGCGGAGGTGGTCGGCGCGGTCGCCTGCGGCTGGAGCGGCGAGCTGGCGCGGCTGGACGGCCTCGCCGTCCAGCCGCGCCGCCGTGGCCGCCTGGTCGGCAGCCGGCTGCTGCTGGCCGCCTGCGTCGAGCTCCGCGCCGCCGGCGTCCGGCGGATCACCGCGGACCCCGCCGGCTGCGCCAGGACCTTCCTCCAGCGGCTCGGCTTCGCCCCCGATGCGGCGGCGGGCACGCTCGCCCGCGACCTGAGTGACGGTCAGTAGCGGGTCTGGGGGGACTGCCAGGAGGGCGGGGGCCGGCGGCGTGGCTGGTTGAGGCCGCCGAAGAGGATGACCAGGATGATCCCGGCGACGAAGCCGACCACGTGGGCGAGATAGGCGACGCCGGCGCCCGAGCCCACCGTGCCGCCCGAGGCGTAGAACCACTGCAGCACGAACCAGGATCCGAGCACCAGCCAGGCCGGGAGCTGGGCGGGCAGGAAGAACAGGAACGGGATCAGGCTCGTCACCCGCGCCCTCGGGAACATCAGCAGGTAGGCCCCGAGCACGCCGGCGATCGCCCCGGAGGCGCCCACCAGCGTGGTCGTGCTGCCGGGGTCCGCGAACGCGAAGCCGTACGTGGCCACGTACCCGCACAGCAGGTAGAACAGCAGGTAGCGGACGCGGCCGAGGCGGTCCTCCACGTTGTTGCCGAAGACCCACAGGAACAGCATGTTGCCCAGCAGGTGCAGCCAGCTGCCATGGAGGAACATGGCGTACAGCACCGACAGGAACGGCAGCTTGTCATACCGCGGCCGGGTCACGCGGCACTGCAGCTCGTTGCCGGCGGCCCTCGGCGGCGCGTCGGCGACGGTCACCGGGAGCTGCTCGTTGCTGGTCAGCTCCTTCGGGATGGCCGCGTAACGGTAGAAGAACGCCTGCTGGTGGCAGGCGTCCGCCGGCGAGCTCGGATCGCCGCTCAGCGAGAACGCCACCGGCTCGAGCAGGAAGACCACCACGTTGATCGCGATCAGCGCGATCGTCACCCATGCCGTCCGCCACGTCGGGTTCTGGTCATGGATGGGTATGAGGTTGAGCATCGACCGGCCTTCCTGGCTCGGTTACCGCCTCGGCTACAGCAGGGTCCGCAGGCGCAGGAGATCCATCATGCTCGCTTGTACCCGCACCTTGCCGGACAGGAACGCCGACACGAACGTGGTCCGCTCCTCGACCAGGTCGACCAGGTCGTCGGAGCGGACCTGGAGCGTGACGTCGACCGTGCCCGGGACCGGCGTCTCGACCGGTGGCGAGACGTGCCCGTTCTCGATCACCGAGAACCAGCTGGTGTCGAGGTCGGGGACGCGGCAGCAGAACACCTTGCGCCCTGGGATGGCCGAGCGGACGTCCGCGTGCTTGCCGTCCAGCCGAGCCATCAACCGCTCCAGGGCCCTGGTCACCTCAGCCTTGGTCGCCACGCCAACTCTCCTGATCGAGCCCCGAGACCCCGAAGGGACGGGGTCGTCTACGAGTACCACAGGACGCCGGCCGAGGGCCTGTCGCTGTTGACCGGCTGGTTCGCCTGCTGGAGAATCCGTTCGCATCGATCGGCCCATGCAGGCCCATACTCATGATGCCTGATCTTTCCTGCTGGCCTTCGAACCTGACGCCCCAGGAGGTGGCGAGGTGCCGAATGCTCGGGAGCAGTACCTGCAAGCCCTGGCGAGCCTCAGCGAGCTGACCCGGAGCCGTGCCGAGCGCATTGCGGGCCTCCTCGCCAAGCAGGGCGAGCTGCAGTCGGCGCAGGCCGGACGGTTCGCCGAGGAGCTCGTCCGGCGCACCCAGAAGAACCGCGAGACGGTGAGCCGGCTCATCCAGCGCGAGGTCAAGCGCCAGCTCGGCACGCTCGGCATCGCGACCCGCGACGAGGTCGCCCGCCTGCAGCAGCGGGTGCGCGCGCTGGAGCAGGCGGTCGAGCGCCCGGCGGCGCGCTCGACCTCGAGGAGCCGGTCGGCCGGCGCGGAGCCGGCCACGCGCAGCACCACGACCAGGCGCGGCAGCTCCCGCGCCGGTGGCCGCGGCGCGACGGCGTCCGGGACGACCGAACCGGGCACGACGCGCCGGACCACCCGGGCCCCCCGCACCTCCAGTGCACCCTCCGCGGCCCAGGACAACGAGAGCAAGCAGGAGAGCGGCCAGGACGAGTAGGCTGGTCCTCCGGTTTGCGACTTCATTGCCTTGCGGGAGGCGCGGGTGAGCGTTCCTCTTCCCTTCGGGGAGCATGACGGCCCGCTCTCCGAGCGGGTGGAGGCCGCCCTGGCCGAGCTGGACGAGACCGATCCGGCCAGGCAGCCGGAGGCCCTGGAGGCCGTGAACCGCACCCTGCTGGCGGAGCTCGAGCAGCTCGAGGACCTGTAGAGGAGCGTTCGTGCCGACCCGGGTGCGACTGGATCGTGAGCTGGTGCGCCGCGGCCTCTCGCCCAGTCGCGAGGCGGCTGCCGAGGCGGTGCGCGACGGCCTGGTGCTGGTGGCCGGGGCGCTGGCGAGCAAGCCCTCGAGACTGGTGTCGCCGGCCGAGCCGATCGAGCTGAAGCTTCCCGCCAGGCGCTGGTCCAGCCGCGGCGGGGACAAGCTCGACCCCGCTCTCGAGCGCCTCGGCGTCCGGGTCGCCGGCCGGCGCTGCCTGGATGCCGGTGCCTCCACCGGCGGCTTCACCCACGTGCTGCTGGAGCGGGGCGCGGCCGAGGTGGTCGCGGTCGACGTCGGCCGCGGGCAGCTGGACCTGCGGCTGCGCCAGGATCCGCGGGTGCGGGTGCACGACGGCGTGAACGTGCGCTCGCTCACGCTGGAGCTGATCGGCGGCACGGTCGACCTCACCGTGGCGGACCTCTCGTTCATCTCGCTGCGGCTGGTGCTGCCGGCGCTGCTGGCGGCGACCGCGCCCGGCGGCGACCTGGTCCTGCTGGTCAAGCCGCAGTTCGAGGCTGGTCGGGAGGCGGTCCGCAGGGGCGGGGTGGTGCGCGATCCGGCCGCCTGGGCCGGCGCCGTGCGGGCGGTGGCGGCGGCGGCCGCCGAGCATGGCCTGGGGGTTCGCGGGGTCTGCCCGTCACCGCTGCCCGGTCCGGCCGGCAACGTCGAGCTCTTCCTGCACCTGGGAGCCGGCGCGGCGGCGCTGGACGAGGCCGAGCTGGCCGGCGCCGTGGCGGAGGCCGCCGCGCTGCCCCGCCGGGGCGGTCCCGGCAAGGGCCCGGACCTGGGCGGTCCCGGCGGCGAGCGCGGGGACGCGGGGTGAGCCCGCCCGGCCCCATGGCCCGGCCGCGCCGCGTCGGCGCGGTGGTGCACCCTCGCCGGCCGGCCGCGATGGACCTCGGCAAGAAGCTGGCGAGCTGGGGAGCCGAGCACGGCGTCGAGCTGCGCACGCTGGACGAGGAGCACGGCTGCCTCGGCCGCGAGGTGCCGTGCGTGAGGCCGGAGGAGTTCCCCGAGGGCCTCGACCTGGTGGTGGTGCTCGGCGGCGACGGCACCTTGCTGCGGGCGCTCGGGCTGGTGCTCGAGGCCGGGGTGCCCGTGCTGGGCGTCAACCTCGGCCGGCTCGGCTTCCTCACAGAGGTGGAGCCGGACGGGCTGCTGAGCGCGCTGGAGGCGGTCTGGGCGGGCCGCTACCAGGTCGAGCAGCGCAGCACCCTGGCGGTGCGCGTGCTCGTCAACGGCCGCGTGGTCGCCGAGGACCACGCCGTCAACGACGTGGTGCTCGAGAAGGTGCCGAGGGAGCGGCTCGCCGGGGTGGCCGTGTACGTCGGGGAGGGCCTGTTCGCGCGGTATGCCGCCGACGGGATCATCCTCGCCACACCCACCGGGTCGACCGCCTACAGCTTCTCCGCCGCCGGCCCGATCGTCTCGCCACGGCTGAAGGCGCTGCTGCTGACCCCGATCGCGCCGCACATGGTGTTCAACCGCTCGCTGGTGCTGCACCCCGATGAGATGGTCCGGCTGGAGGTGCTGCCGGAGAGCCCGCCGGTGGTCGAGACCGTGGACGGCCGGGCCGTTCGCGAGCTGCCGCCCGGGTCGTTGCTCGAGGTCTGCCTCGGCCCCTATCCCGCCCTGCTGGTCCGCATCGCCCCGACGGACTTCTACAGCCTGGTCCGCTCCAAGTTCCGCCTGGCCGACGCCGGCGAGACGATCAACGGCGACGAGCTCGGGTAGCCTGCTCTTGACAGCGGAGCGATCTTGCGGGAATCGATCGATGTGGATACCCGGCGAGGACCGTTCCCCCGGACGGTTAGAATGCCCGCGTATGTTAGGAGAGCTGCACATCCGCGACCTGGGGGTCATCGACGACGCCCGACTTCAGGTGGCGCCCGGGCTGAACGTGCTGACGGGCGAGACCGGAGCGGGCAAGACGATGGTCGTCGACGCGCTGGCGCTGCTGCTCGGCGAGCGGGCCGACCCCGGGGCGGTCCGGGCCGGCCGGCCCGCCGCGCTGGTCGAGGGTCGCCTGGCGGTGGACGAGGACGGCCAGGTGGCGGCCGCGCTGGCCGCCGCGGGGGTCGAGGACGAGGAGGGGGAAGTCGTGGTCGCCCGCCAGGTGCTGGTCGAAGGCCGCAGCCGGGCCCAGCTGCAGGGCCGCATGGCCACCGTGGCGGCGATCGCCGAGGTGGTCCGCCCGCTGGTCGAGGTGCACGGCCAGCACGAGTTCCAGCGCCTGCTGCGCCCGGCGGTGCAGCGGGAGCTGCTGGACCGTTTCGCCGGCGACAAGGTGCTGGCGCTGCGGGCCGAGTTCAGCGCGACCTGGCGCCGGCTCAGGGCGGTCACCCGCGAGCTGGGCGAGCTCGACGCCCGTGCCAGGGAGCGGGCACGCGAGGCCGACCTGCTGCGCTACCAGCTCGAGGAGATCGACGCCGGCGGCGTCCGCGTGGGCGAGCTCGCCGAGCTCGCCGCCGAGGCCGAGCGCCTGACCAACGCCGAGGCCCTGCGAGAGTCCGCGGCCCTCGCCTGGCAACTGCTCGAGGGCTCCGACGACGCCGGCGCGAGCACCGCGCTCGGCGCGGCCGCGCGGGCGGTGGCCGCGCCGGGCCGCCACGACCCGTCGCTCGGCGAGCTGGGCGAGCGCGCCCAGGGGCTGGCCGCCGAAGTGAGCGACCTGGTCTCCTCGCTGCGCGCCTACACCGAGTCGGTGCTGGTCGACCCAGAGCGGCTCGAGGTCCTCCAGAGCCGCATCGCGCTGCTGCGGGACCTGCAGCGCAAGTACGGCGACGACGAGGCGGCCGTGCTCGCCTTCGCCGGCCGGGCCGCCGCCCGGCTGGCCGAGCTCGAGGGCGGCGCGCTCCGCTCGGAGGCGCTGGAGGCGGAGGCCGGCGAGCTGCGCGCCAGGCTCGCGGACCTCGGCACCGCCCTGTCCGCCCGCCGGGCCGAGGCCGCCGCCAAGCTGGCCGCCGCGCTGCGGGCCGAGCTCGTCGACCTGGCCATGCCCCACGCCCAGGTCCAGATCGCGGTGGAGCAGGACGAGGACGCGGCGGGGATCGAGATCGGAGGGCGCCGGCTGGCCGCCGGCGACGACGGGCTCGACCGCGTCGAGGTGCTGCTGTCGGCCAACCCGGGCATGCCGCTGCGGCCGCTGGCCAGGGCCGCCTCGGGCGGCGAGCTGTCACGGGTGATGCTGGCGCTGCGGGTGGTCCTCGCCGGGGTGGACCGCACCCCGACGCTGGTGTTCGACGAGGTCGACGCGGGCGTCGGCGGCCGCACCGCCGCCGCGGTCGGCCACCGGCTCGCCCAGCTCGCCCGCCACCACCAGGTGCTGGTGGTGACCCACCTGCCGCAGATCGCCGCCTACGCCGACCGGCATTTCGTGGTCGAGAAGCAGTCCACGGCGGGACACACCCGAACCGCGGTGTGGGCGCTCGACGACGGCGGCAGGGTGACGGAGCTGTCGCGCATGCTCTCCGGGATGGAGGGCTCGGGCCTGGCCCAGGCGCACGCGGAGGAGCTGCTGGCCGCGGCCAGCGCCGCCAAACGGGCCGTCGTCGGGGGGGAGCGCCCGTGAACCCGCTGCGGCGCCTGCCCCTGCCGCCGAACCGGCGGCGCCGCGAGCGGCGCCAGGCGGACACGCCCGAGCGGCTCGGCGTGACCGGGCCGGTGCGCAAGGACAAGCGCACCAAGAACCTGGTCAGGCGGCTGCGCCCTGGCGACGTGGCCGTGATCGACCACCTCGACCTGGACCGGGTGGCTGCCGAGACCCTGGTGGAGCGGCAGCCGGCCGCCGTGGTCAACGCCGCCCGCTCGATCTCGGGCCGCTACCCGAACGCGGGCCCGGTGATCCTGATCGACGCCGGCATCCCCCTTCTGGACGCCGCCGGCGCGGCCCTGTTCGACCTGCGCGAGGGCGAGCAGGTCCGCATCGACGAGCACGGCGTCGTCCTCCGGGGCGGGACCGAGATCGCCCGCGGCGAGTGGCTCCAGCCCGAGGACGTCCACAAGCAGGTGGACGCGGCCAAGGACAACCTGGCGTCCGCGCTCGAGGACTTCACCCTGAACACGCTGTCGTATGTGCGCCGGGACCGGGACCTGCTGCTCGAGGGCCTGGACCTGCCCGCGCTGCGGACGCAGCTCCGCGACCGGCACGTGCTGGTGGTGGTGCGCGGCCACGACTACAAGAAGGACCTCGAGACCCTGCGCGGCTACATCAGCGAGTTCCGGCCGACGCTGATCGGCGTCGACGGCGGCGCCGACGCCCTGCTCGAGGCCGGCCTCAAGCCGGACGTGATCCTCGGCGACATGGACTCGGTCACCAACGAGGCGCTCGCCTGCGGCGCCGAGATCGTGGTCCACGCCTACCCGGACGGGCGCGCGCCGGGCAGGGAGCGGGTGGAGCGGCTCGGCCTCGAGCCGCTGATCCTGCCGGGCGCCGGCACCAGCGAGGACATGGCGATGCTGCTCGCCTACGAGGCCGACTGCGACCTCATCGTGGCGGTCGGGACGCATGCGAGCATGGTCGACTTCCTCGACAAGGGACGCGCTGGCATGGCCTCGACCTTCCTGGTCCGCCTCAAGGTCGGCACCAAGCTGGTGGATGCCAAGGGCGTGAACCGGCTCTACCAGCAGGGCGTCCACCGCACCGACCTGGTGGTGCTGGTGGGCGCCGCGCTGGCCGCCATGCTGGTGGCCACGGTCCTGTCCGCGTCGTTCCGCGAGGTCTGGGAGACAATCTTCGAGCTGGTGCGGGTCTTCGTGCACCGGCTCGTGTCGCTGTTCTGAACATGACGAGGGGGCGGCGGAGCCCCACGCCCTCGTGGAGGTCGGAGGTGCCCTGCTTTGATTAACCTGCGGTACCACATCGTGTCGCTGGTCGCCGTGTTCCTGGCGCTGGCGCTTGGCATGGTGGTGGGCAGCACGGTGCTCAACGAGGGAACGGCCCAGGTCCAGCGGTCCATCAGCGAGTTCCTGCGGCGGCAGAGCCAGCAGACCCAGGCCCAGAACGACACCCTGCGCGGCCAGGTCGAGCGCTTCCAGGCCTTCGGTGGCGCCGTGCTGACCGGGACGGTCGCGGGCAAGCTGCAGGGGCAGTCGGCCGTGCTGCTCGACACCGACCGGGTGGACGACGGCACCCGCTCCAAGGTCGAGCAGGCGCTGCGGGCCGCGGGCGCGTCCGTCAACGGTCGCCTGACCTTCGCCTCCGACCGCCTGGCGCTGGCCACCCAGGGCGACCGGAGCAAGCTCGGCCAGCTCCTCGACCTGCCGGCAGGCAACCCCCAGGGGCTGCGCGCGGCCCTGATCGAGCAGCTCAGCTTGCGTCTCAGCGCGCCGGCCAGGCTGCCGCGGAACGACAGCGCCCGTCTCCGGGATATGATCACGGGCCTCTCCGATGCCAAGTTCCTCGCCGACACCGATCTGCCGCGCCCTGTCAGGGACGGCGGCGAGTCCTTCCCGAAAGCGGGGTCGCTCTTCGTGATCATCGGCCCGACCGACGGCTCCACCACGCTGGATCCCAAGGCGTTCCTGGTGCCGTTCGCCGACCGCCTGTCGGCACGGACCCTCGCCCCGGTCGCCGGGGTGGAGGCGGAAGCCGGCGTCTCGTCCTGGGTCGAGGTCCTCCGTGGTGACAAGGAGGCCACCCAGCGCGTCTCCACCGTCGACGACGTCGACGCGGCGTACGGGCAGGTCGCCCTGGTGGACGCGCTCGTCCAGCGGCTCGCCAACCGGCCCACCGGCCAGTACGGCTTCAAGCAGCGCTCGACCGGGCTGCTGCCGGAAGGGTCGCCGGCCTCATGAGCCCGACCGGGCGGGCGGAGGCTGTTGCCCTGGTTCCCGCCTTCAACGAGGCGGCGCGGGTGGGCGCGACCGTGACCGCCCTGCGCAAGCTGCCCGAGCTGGCCGAGGTGCTGGTGGTCAGCGACGGCTCGACCGACGCCACCGCCGCGCGGGCGCTGGAGGCCGGCGCCCACTGCCTGGACCTGCCGCGCAACTTCGGCAAGGGCGACGCGCTCAACGCCGGCCTGGCCGCGCTGATGGGACGGGTCGCCGACGGCCTCACCCCCGAGCCCGAGGTGCTGCTGCTGGCCGACGCCGACCTCGGCGACACCGCCGCCGGCCTGCAGGCCCTGCTCGCGCCGGTGCTCGCCGGCGAGGCGGACGTGGCCGTCGCCGACCTGCCGCCGCAGCCTGGCGCCGGCGGGTTCGGGCTGGCGATGGGCATCGCGCGCTGGGGCATGGAGCGGACCAGCGGGCGCCGGCTGGTCGAGCCGCTCTCCGGCCAGCGGGCGCTGCGCTGGTCGGCGCTCCCCCTGCTGATCCCGTTCGCCCCGGGCTTCGGGGTGGAAGTCGCCATGACCGTGGACGCGCTCCGCGCCGGCCTGAAGCTGATCGAGGTCGAGGTGGACCTGCGCCACGCCGCCACCGGACGGGACCTCGCGGGGATCCTGCACCGCGGCCGGCAGGCGGGGGCGATCGTGCGCCAGCTGGCCCGCCGCCGCATGTGGCGGGGGAGCGGAGGTGCCTGAGATGGGACCGCTCGTCGCCGTGCTGCCCGGCCTGCTGGTCGGCTTCGCGGTGGGCCGCTGGGCGGCCCCGCAGCTGCTGGCGGCGCTGACGACCACCAACCTGTCGCGGACCAACTACCGCCGGCGCACGGTGGTGGCCGGCCTCGGCCTGGTGCTGACGATCGGGCTGCTGGCCTGGGCGGGACCGCTGGCGCTCCTGGGCGAGCTGGCGCCCGGCTGGACGTCCCGGGTCGCCATCGCCGCGAACGGCCCGGCCGTCGCCGCGCTGCTCGCGGGGCTCGGGTTCGCCCTGCTCGGCCTGGTCGACGATCTGGTCGACGACCAGGGCCTCCGCGGCTTCCGCGGGCACCTGACGGCGCTGTCGCGGGGCCGCCTCACCGGTGGTGCGGTCAAGTTGCTCGGCGGCATGCTGCTGGCGCTGGTGGTGGCGCCGCTGGCGGTGGGGCTGGAGCGGCCCTGGTACCTGGTGCTGGTCGCGGCGGTGGTGATCGCCTCCAGCGCCAACCTCGCCAACCTGCTGGACCTGCGGCCGGGGCGTTGCGCGAAGGTGTTCCTGCCGCTCTGGGTGGTCGGCTGCGTGCTCGAGCCGACCGGCGGAGCCTGGTCGGCCGGGCTGGCCGGCGCCGCTGCCGCGGCGCTGCCCCTGGACCTGAGCGAGCGGGGGATGCTGGGCGACGCCGGCGCCAACGCGATCGGCGCGGTGGTGGGCGTGCTGCTCGTCACCGGGCCGCCATGGCTGCTCTGGGCGCTGGCCGTCGTGCTGCTGGTCCTGCAGGCGGCCAGTGAGCGGGTCTCCTTCTCGCGGGTCATCGACGGCAACCGCTGGCTCCGCGCCGCCGACAACTTCGGCCGCAACGTCCATTAGCGTGCCGTACCCGGCGACCATTCGTCTGCCAACCGGCTCGCCGCGGCGGCCGGACGGCCATCCTCACGTGGTACCCTGACATCCCGAGGACCCGCATGGCCGGGTGGCCTGTGACGTGAGCATCCGGTCCCCCCAGGGGGTCCAAAGGGGGTCAACTGAACTTGGCGAAGCACATCTTTGTGACCGGCGGGGTCGCATCCTCGCTCGGCAAGGGTCTCACCGCCGCATCACTCGGCCGCCTGCTGAAAGCGCGTGGCCTGCGCGTGACCATGCAGAAGCTGGACCCGTACATCAACGTCGACCCTGGGACGATGAACCCGTTCCAGCACGGCGAGGTCTTCGTGACCGACGATGGCTGCGAGACCGATCTGGACCTCGGCCACTACGAGCGCTTCATCGACGAGAACCTCTACCGGGACTCGAACGTCACCACCGGGGCCATCTACCAGACGGTGATCGCCGCCGAGCGCCGCGGCGAGTACCTCGGCGACACCGTTCAGGTGATCCCGCACATCACCAACGAGATCAAGGCCCGCATCCTGCGCGTGGCCGAGGACGCCGACGTGGTCATCACCGAGGTCGGCGGAACCGTCGGCGACATCGAGTCGCTGCCGTTCCTGGAGGCCATCCGCCAGCTCCGCCACGACATCGGCCGCGAGAACGTGTTCTTCTGCCACGTCTCGCTGGTCCCCTACATCGCGCCGTCCGGCGAGCTGAAGACCAAGCCGACCCAGCACTCCGTGCGTGAGCTGCGCTCGATCGGCATCCAGCCGGACGCGATCGTCTGCCGCACCGACCGGCCCATCACCGACGCCCTCAAGCGCAAGATCTCCCTGCTGTCGGACGTCGACGTCGAGGGCGTGATCAGCGCGCCCGACGCCGACTCGATCTACGAGATCCCGCTGGTCCTGAACGACGAGGGGCTGGACGACTATCTCGTGCGCCACCTGCGGCTGGAGGCCAAGGCGGCCACGCCGGCCCTGACCGAGTGGCGGGCGCTGGTCAAGCGCATCCGCAACCCGCGCCGCACCGTGCGGATCGCCCTGGTCGGGAAGTACATCAACCTTCCCGACGCATACCTGTCGGTGACCCAGGCGCTGCAGCACGCCGGCTTCCACCACGGGGTCGACGTGGACGTCGTCTGGGTCGCCTCCGATGATCTGGAGGACCCGGCCAGCCGCGCCGTGCTCGCCACGGTCGACGGCATCCTCATCCCCGGCGGCTTCGGGGTCCGCGGGGTCGAGGGCAAGGTCGAGGCGGCCCGCTTCGCCCGTGAGCGGCGGGTGCCTTTCCTCGGCATCTGCCTCGGGCTGCAGTGCGCGGTCATCGAGATCGCCCGCAACCTCGCCAGGCTGGAGGGTGCCAACTCCAGCGAGTTCGACCCGGAGGCGCCGTACCCGGTCATCGACCTCATGCCCGACCAGCGCGGCGTATCCGACATGGGTGGCACCATGCGCCTGGGCCTGTACCCCTGCCGCGTGCTGAAGCGCAGCCGGGCGGAGCACGCCTACGGTGACGGCCTGGTCTTCGAGCGCCACCGGCACCGCTACGAGGTCAACAACCGCTACCGTCGGCGCCTGGAGGAGGTTGGTCTGGTGATGTCCGGGACCTCCCCGGACGGTCGCCTGGTCGAGATCATCGAGCTGCCCGACCACCCGTACTACGTGGCGGGGCAGTTCCATCCCGAGTTCCGCTCCCGCCCCACGCGTCCCCATCCGCTGTTCCGCGATTTCGTCGGCGCGGCCACGGAGCTGGCCGACGCCCGCGCGCGCGGCACGGCCGTTCCGGCCGGTGCCAGGGCGGGAGCTCCGGCGGCGGGAGCTCCGGCGGCGGAGGCGCTCGCGGGGGCCTCGGTCACCCGTCCTGCCGAGCTGGTCCACGTCCCGGACGCTGCGCCGGCGGCCGACGCCGAGTCGGTCGGGCAGGGTCACGTGCGCGCGCCAACACCCAGCGCTGGCCTGTTCGTGCCTGCGGTGGACAACGGCGTCCCGGTCACCGACAACGGAGCACACCAGCACCCGTCGACCGACGGCCACGCCTGACCATGGTCGCCGCAGAGCCGCCGTTCCAGGTCCTTGGGCGCAGCTGGCCCTTCCGCGGCCACGTCGTCGACGTGCGCGTGGACCGGATCGCCAGCCCGGACGGCCGCACCGGAACGCGTGAGGTGGTGGAGCACCCCGGTGCGGTCGCCGCCCTGGCCGTGGACGACGAGGGGAAGGTCCTGCTGGTCGAGCAGTGGCGCCAGGCGATCGGCGGCAGGCTGCTGGAGATCCCGGCCGGGAAGTACGACGTGCGGGGTGAGCTGGTGGAGGACGCGCTGCGCCGCGAGCTGGCCGAGGAGCTGCAGGTCGAGGGCGGCACGCTGACCTGGCTGGTCACCTTCTACACCACCCCGGGCTGGAGCGACGAGGTGGTCGACCTGTATCTCGCCGAGGGGGTGCGCCCCATCGACGACGGACGGGCACCCGAGGCCGACTGGGAGGAGGCGGGCCTGCAGGTCGTCCGGCTGGACTACGGGGAGGCGCTGACGGCGGCCACCGCCCGGCCGCCGGGCGACTCCAAGACGCTGGTCGCCTTGACGCTCTACGGCCTCAAGCAGGCTGGCGGCTGGGCTCCCGACCCCGCCGGCCGCCCTGCTCCCGATGCGCCCGCCACCCGCGCCGCCCGCCGCCGGGTCCCGTAGACTTGGCCTGGAGGGCCCGTCGAGTGCCCGCGGTGCGTGCCGTCCCACGGCTTCTCGCCGCCCCCAGGCTGTCGACGCCAGGCACGGGGTACCTGAGAAGCCCTCCAGGCCAACGACGGCCGACAGTGACTGGAAGGGGCGCGCTCATGCAGGTGGGGGTTCCGCGCGAGCTCAAAGACCACGAGTACCGAGTCGCCATCACCCCGGTCGGCGTCCATGAGCTCACCGACGCAGGCCACCAGGTCCTCATCGAGCACGATGCCGGGGCCGGCTCGGTCATCCGCGACGACGCCTACGTCCACGCCGGCGCCAAGATCGTCACCGACCCTGACGAGCTGTGGGCCAGCGCTGACCTTGTACTGAAGGTCAAGGAACCGATCCCGGAGGAGTATTCGCGCCTGCGCAGCGGGCAGGTGCTCTTCACCTACCTGCACCTGGCCGCCAGCGCCGAGCTGACCAGGGCGCTGTGCGCCAGCGGCACCACCGCGGTCGCCTACGAGACCGTCCAGACCGGCGACGGACGGCTGCCGCTGCTGGCGCCCATGAGCGAGGTCGCCGGGCGCATGGCCCCACAGGCCGGCGCACACCTGCTGGAGCGCGAGCAGGGCGGCCGCGGGGTGCTCATGGGTGGCGTCTCGGGCGTGGCGCCGGCGCGGGTGCTGGTGCTGGGAGCGGGCATGGCGGGCCAGAACGCGGCCCAGGTGGCGGCGGGCATGGAGGCCGAGGTGGTGCTGCTCGACACCAACGTGGACAAGCTGCGCTGGGTCGATGCCATCCACAAGGGTCGCATCCTCACTTTGACGTCGAGCCGCAGGACTGTGGAGGAGCTGGTCGTGAACGCGGACCTGGTGATCGGCGCGGTGCTGATCCCCGGCGCCAGGGCGCCGCGGCTGATCTCCCGGGAGCTGGTCGGCGCCATGCGGCCCGGCGCCGTGCTGGTGGACATCTCGATCGACCAGGGCGGCTGCTTCGAGACCAGTCACGTCACCACCTTCTCCGACCCCACCTTCGTGGTCGACGACGTGGTCCACTATTGCGTGGGGAACATGCCCGGCGCGGTGCCGCACACGTCGACCTACGCGCTGACGAACGTGACCCTGCCCTACGTGCTGGCGATCGCCGGCGGCGGTCTCGAGGCAGAGGTGGGGCACGACCCGGCGCTGGCGACCGGGGTGAACGTGTATCGAGGGGTGCTGGTCAGCGAGCCGGTGGCCGAGGCGCACCAGCTCCCCTGGCAGCCGCTCGACGAGCTCATCCCCGGGCTGGACAAAGGGCACTGAGTCGGTATGGCCCGCACACCCGCCGCAGCCGACGGCTCCGGGCCCGCAGCGGCCCGGGACGGCGCCGGCCTGCCGAGCGCGCCGGTCAGCCCGACCTCCCGGGCCGCCCTGCGACGTTTCCTGGACTATCTGGCGGTGGAGCGCGGTCTGGCCGCCAACACCCTGAGCGCCTACCGCCGCGACCTGCACCGCTACGCCGCCTGGCTGGCGGCATCCGGGATCGATGACCCAGCCCGGGCCGAGGAGCAGGACCTGGTCGCCTTCCTCGGCGCGCTGCGCGCCGGTGCCACCCCGGTCGGCACGCGCTACCGCGCCTCCAGCATCGCCCGGAGCCTGGCCGCGGTGCGGGGCTTCCACCGCTTCCTGGTGCGCGAGCGCCTCGCCGGCACCGACCCCTCGCACGACCTCGGCACTCCGAGAGTGCCGTCCTCGCTGCCCAAGGCGCTGTCGATCGAGCAGGTCGAGGCCCTGCTCGGCGCCGTGGCCGGCGACGACCCGCGCGCCATGCGCGACCGGGCACTGCTCGAGACGCTGTACGCGGCCGGGCTGCGGGTCAGCGAGGCGACTGCCCTGGACGTCGACGACGTCGATCTGGACGACGGCACCGTGCGCGCCTTCGGCAAGGGGTCGAAGGAGCGCCAGGTCCCACTCGGCCGCTCGGCGCGCCAAGCACTTACGTCCTACCTTGTCCGGGGCCGACCGGCGCTGGCCGGACCTCGCTCCGGGCCGGCGCTGTTCCTCAACGCGCGGGGCACGCGGCTGACCCGCCAGGGGTGCTGGAAGATCCTGCGCCGCCACGCCAGGCACGCGGGACTGGAGGCCGACGTCTCGCCCCACGTGCTGCGCCACTCCTTCGCCACCCACCTGCTCGCCGGCGGCGCGGACATCCGCAGCGTGCAGGAGCTGCTGGGCCACGCCAGCCTGGCCACGACCCAGGTCTACACCAAGGTGACCCCGGATCGGCTTCGCGAGGTCTACCTGCATTCTCACCCGCGAGCGCGATCTGCCCCTCCCGGCCGCCCGGCTCTACGGGCACAATGATCTTGTAGTCTTTCTTCCTTACTTGGACTAGTTACTTCCACCGCCATGCCCGTGTCTGCCGGGCATGGCCGGCCCGCACGAGCAGGCATCGTCCCGTTCCCGGTGCTGGAGCGGCTCGGTCGGCATCCCTGGACATGCCAGGGCCGGCCCGAGCCGTCACCGGCCGCCCCTGACCCAACGGAGGAGCGCGATGGACCAGCAGACGACGGATCAGCTGCGGAAGCGGTTGACCGGCGAGGAAGTGGCGCTGCTGCGCCAGCTCCAGGAGCTCGGGGCGCGGCACGACGCCGATGGCATCGAGAGACCCTTCCTGGAAGAGGGCTTCGCCGATGCCGGCCAGGCCACGGCCGAGCGCGTCAACCTGCTCACGATGGTCAAGAGCTTGCGTGACACGCTGCACGAGGTGCAGGAGGCCCTGAAGCGCATGGACGCGGGAACCTACGGCGTCTGCCAGCGCTGCGGGAAGCCGGTGGCGGAGGAGCGCCTGGAGGCCCTGCCCGCGACCCGGCTGTGCATCTCCTGCAAGCGGGCGCGTTGATGGCGCAGCGAGCGCGCAAGCTCGTGGTGCTCGTCTGCGATTCGCTCGGGGTCGGGGCGGCGCCGGACGCCGCCGCCTACGGCGACGAGGGCGCGAATACGATCGGCCACACCGCCACGGCGGTGGGCGGGCTCGCGCTGCCCACCCTCGGTTCCTGGGGGCTCGGCCGGCTCACCGGGATCGCCGGCGTGCCTCCGGCCGACCCGGCCGAGGCGGTGGTCGCGCGCATGGCCGAGCGCTCCGCCGGCAAGGACACCACCACCGGGCACTGGGAGATGATGGGGGTGGTGCTGGAGTCGCCGTTCCCCACCTATCCCGACGGCTTCCCGCCCGAGGTGATCGAGGCGTTCAGCGCGGCCATCGGGCGCGGGGTGCTGGGCAACAAGCCCGCCTCCGGCACCGAGATCATCGCCGAGCTCGGCGCCGAGCACCTGGCCAGCGGCAAGCCCATCGTCTACACCTCGGCCGACTCGGTGTTCCAGATCGCCACCCACAAGCGGGTGGTGCCGCTGGAGCGGCTCTACCGCTGGTGTGAGGCGGCCCGGCGCCTGCTCACCGGTCCCCACGCGGTCGGTCGGGTGATCGCCCGTCCCTTCGACGGCGAGCCTGGCGCCTTCTTCCGCACCAAGGAGCGCCGCGACTATGCCCTGCCACCTCCCGGCCCGACGGTGCTGGAGGCGGCCTCCAAGGCCGGCGTCACCACGCTCGGCGTCGGCAAGATCGAGGACATCTTCTCAGGCCGGGGCCTCAGCGGCTGCGACCACACCGGTGACAACCAGACCTCCCTGGACGCGACCGTGCGCTTTCTGCGCGATGCGGAGAGCGCAGGCGCGGAGCGGACCCTGGTCTTCACCAACCTGGTCGACTTCGACATGCTGTACGGCCACCGGCGGGACGCCGCCGGCTACGCCCGCAGCCTGCAGGAGCTGGACGCCCGCCTGCCCGAGGTGACGGCCGGGTTGGGCGCCGCCGACTGGCTGTTCCTCACCGCCGACCACGGCTGCGACCCGACCGCCCCCGGCACCGACCACACCCGCGAGCTGGTCCCGATGGTCGCTTTCAGCCCGGGCGGGACGGCCGGCACGCACCTCGCCGACAGGGCCACCTTCGCGGACCTGGGCGCGACCGTCGCCGATCTGCTCGAGGTCGAGCAGGTCGGCCCCGGCCGATCGTTCGCCGCCGACCTCGCTCCCTGACCCGGCTCCTGGCCGGTCCCGCGGCTTGGCTCCCGCGCACCCGGCCGTGCCCCGTGGCAGGCTACTGTGACGCCATGACCGTGCTGCGCTCCGTCGCGCTGTTCGTCCTGGCCGCGCTCGCCGAGATCGGTGGGGCCTGGCTGGTCTGGCAGGGCGTCCGGGAACACCGCGGCATGCTGCTGGTCGGCGCCGGGGTCCTGGCGCTGGGCGGTTACGGGTTCGTTGCCACCTTCCAGCCCGACCCGCACTTCGGGCGGGTGCTGGCCGCCTACGGCGGCGTGTTCGTTGCCGGCTCGCTCGCCTGGGGCGTGCTGGTGGACGGCTTTCGTCCAGACCGCTTCGACCTGCTCGGCGCGGTGCTGTGCCTGCTGGGCGTGGCTGTGATCGTGTACGGGCCGCACGGGAGCTAGAGCGCCGGACGGTCTCCGGTTCCGGCGGCTTGCGGTGCTGGCGCAGCCACACCAACAGCTTGGCGCGCTGATTCGCTTGATCGCCGCGCCCGTGGTCGTGCTTTGCACGGGCGCGGCAAGGTCTCCGAGTTCGCCAACGGTGTCCGCTGCAAGCGGCAAACCTACCCGATCCGGGATACCCGATCCGGGATACCCGTCCGGCTCCCTGGACCCCGTCCGGGCGCGGCTCGGACCGCTTCATCCCGCGGCACATCGAAGGGTTATCCACATATCAGCCAGTGTTGAATTATGATGTTCGAATAGTGCTTGCTTTTGCAAGCGATGGAGCGGGCAGCGGCCGGAGGCGACCACGGAGAGTGGTGACCACGGACGTGGTCGCCTCCGGACCGCGCCAGGGACTACGGGCCGACCCGATGTGTTACGGCCGGGTAGCCATGGTTCGGGCCGCGGGGAGGCTGGCGAGCGCGAGGAGGGTCAGGGCGATGTCACCGATGATGGGGGGCGGCCTGGTAGGACGAACGCGGCGATCGTCATCGGTGCTGAACCGGTCCCACAGCTGGGCGGAGGCGGCGCTGCCGGGCAGGTGGGCGATGGCGTTGGTGAGGTCGTCCAGTGCGGTCAGGGCCGACAGCGGCAGCCATCCGACCACGGCGAGCAGCCCGCCGATGGTGGCCAGCCAGGGCGTGCGGTGATCCCAGGTAGGCGACCGCGGCGCCGACCGCCAGCGTGTAGGCCAGCAGCGGCCTGACCCGCCGCAGCGCCAGCGCCGATCCGCACACCACCAGCAGCGCCACCCCGACGGTGGTGACCGGACGGCCTGCGGCTGGGTCACCCGCGCCACCATCGACACCGCAGCCAGGAACACCGCCAGTGTCACCGCTGCCGCCACATCCAATGCCGCCACATCCAACCCGGGCACCCGACGCACCACCACAGCAGAAGACGTCCAGCTCGGGCCCTGCGCCTTGATCGGCCTTGCCTGACCACAGCACAGAAGCTGAGCTGCCGTGGCCTTCAGCGGCCGGTGGGCCGAGGTCGTTGTGTCTGGGCGGGCTGGCCGGGGCCACCGACGTGCGCGTCACCGCCGACATCCTGACGGCCGCGGGGCGGCGGCTGGACCAGGCTGGCTGGAGGACGGCTCGGTTCCGGTTCCACACCCCAGCCGCCCGCACCCTCGCAGCGTTGGGGCTGGTGGCCGGGTCCGGCGTCGACATGTGCTGGCCCATGGCGCTGGTCGGGATCTGGCTGCGCAGTCCCGAGGCCATCCAGGCAACCCAACGCTGGGGCCGCCACTCACCTGGCGCTTGGGCGCGGTCGGGTTGCGCGGCGAATCGGCGCCACGGTCGGGACGGGTCCGGTGGTCAGGAACTCGACGATGATCGCGTTGCACAGCGCCGGCTTCTCCTGAACCAGGAAGTGGGACGTGCCGGGGACGACGGCCAGCTCGGAGTCGGCGATCCCTCGGTACAGCGCGAGCGTGTGCTCCAGCGGCACGGCATCGTCGTCGCCAGCCATCACCAGGGTCCGGCTGGTGATGCCGCCCAGCTCCGACTGCATCACCGTCGGCCCCTCGGCCAGCATCTCCACGTCCTTCTCGACCACCACCCGGTAGTGCTCTTCGCCGTCTGGTGACACCTCGCCGTAGCTCGCCCCGAACGCCGCGACCACCGCGCCGACGTCGACCCGGTTCTGGCTGTCGCCGGGCACGTGATCGTCGCGGCGAACGTCGCCGCCGATCACGACGAGCTGGTTGACCAGGTCGGGGCGGCGCAGGCCGACGTGCATCGCCACGCTCGCGCCCTCGCCGTGGCCGACCAGATGCGCGGGCCGACCCGCCACCGTCTCCAGGAACGCGATCGCGTCCCGCGCCAGCGCCGCGTGGGTGAAGGGACCCTCGACGTCCGGAGTTCTGCCGTGCCCACGGGCATCGGGAGCGAAGACGCGGAACCGGTCGGCCAGCAGGTCGATGCTGGCCGCGAAGAACCGTGAGTCGACCGCTCCGCCGTGGAGCAGGACCAGCGGTTCACCCCCGCCGCGTTCGTCGTACCACATCCGCAGCTACGCCGCTCCGGATCCTTGCGGCGCCTCGCTGGGCTGACGCAGGGGAGGTCAGGCGGGCGCAGGTCAGGCGGGCGCAGGCCAGGGGATGCCGAACGGCTCGGCGCACAGGGGCTTCTGCTCAGCTCGGACCTGTGGACGATGCTTTCGCCGAGTTGGCACGGCGGATATGATTCCGAGCGCTTGATCGCCTCATGGATCAGACGATGGATCGACAGATCGCCAAGGATCTAAAGCCATTTAGCACTTTATCGACTTAGTGATAAGGATGCATATAGACAAATCAAGAGGCGTTTCTTCAGCCCGGCTGATGCCGGCTGCCGCGGGAGGGGCCGGATGGGAAGGGTCATCGCCTTGGCGAACCAGAAGGGCGGCGTCGGCAAGACGACGACCGCGATCAATCTCGGCGCGGCCCTGGCCGAGCACGGCAAGCGGGTGCTACTGGTGGACATGGACCCGCAAGGCGCGCTCTCGGTCGGCTTGGGGCTGAACCCGCTGACGCTCGAGCAGACCCTCTACAACCTGCTGATGGAGCCGAAGCGGGACGCGGCGGCGGTGATCACCGGCAGCAAGATCGACGGACTGGACCTGCTCCCCTCGAATATCGACCTGGCCGCTGCTGAGGTGATGCTGGTTGGCGAGGTCGCGCGCGAGCAGGCGCTGGCTCGGGTCCTGCGGCCACTGCGCAAGCGCTACGACTTCCTGTTGACGGACTGCCCACCGAGCCTCGGCCTGCTCACGGTGAACGCTCTCACCGCCGCCGACGGCGTGCTCATCCCGCTGGAGTGCGAGTACTTCGCCCTGCGGGGGATGGCGCTGCTCATGGACACGATCTCCAAGATCACCGAGCGCCTCAACCCGAACTTGGAGATCGTAGGCATCCTCGCAACCATGTACGATGCTCGGACTGTCCACGGACGGGAGGTGCTCGGCCGGGTGGAGGACGCCTTCGGCGATCAGGTCTTCCGGACGGTGATCGGCCGGACGATCCGCTTCGCCGAGGCACCTGTGGCGGGCCAGAGCATCCTCACCTACGCCACCGACTCATCTGGCGCGGCCGCGTACCGCGAGCTGGCCAAGGAGGTATTGGCGTCATGAAGGGTCGGGCCAGCCTGCCCGGGGCGGACGAGCTGTTCCGGGTCACCTCGATGGAGCGGGGCCGGGGGTCACGGGCGGCCAAGCGCGCGGCCGCCGACGGCACCAGGGCGGGCGACGAGCCGCCCGCTGAGCGGGTGCCGAGCGGGCGTCAGCGCCACGACGAGAAGGTCACCTTCTACTGCACCGCAGAGGAGCTGATGGACCTCGAGAACGCCCGCCTCCAGCTCCGCCGCCACGGCATCGCCGTGGACCGCGGCAGGCTGGTGCGGGAGGCGATCGCCCAGGTCCTCTCCGAGCTCGAGCGCGACGGCGCCGACGCGTCGCTGGTGAAGCGGCTCTCCTCGCAGTGAGCCCCGTCGACCTCATCGCGTGCAAGCGCGATGGGGGCGAGGTGCCAGCGGCCGAGCTGGCCGCGTTCGTCCTCGGCTACGCCCGCGGTGAGCTGCCCGACTACCAGATGGCAGCCTTCCTCATGGCCGGCTACCTGCGGGGTTTCTCTCGCGCGGAGACGGAGGCGCTGACCGGCGCGATGATCGCCTCAGGCCGGCGGCTCGACCTCAGCCGGCTCGACGGGCCGACGGTGGACAAGCACTCCACCGGCGGCGTTGCGGACGGCACCACCCTGGTGGTTGGCCCGCTGGCCGCGGCGCTGGGCATGAAGATGCTCAAGCTGTCCGGAAGGGGTCTCGGGCACACCGGCGGAACGCTCGACAAGCTCGAGTCGATCCCGGGATTCAAGGTCGAGCGCACCGCGGAGGAGCTGCTCGGCCAGGTCCAGCGCATCGGGCTCGCGGTCGCCGCGCAGAGCGCCGACCTGGTCCCCGCCGACCGGGCGATCTATGCGCTCCGTGACGTCACCGCGACCGTGGCGAGCACCGCGCTGATCGCCTCGAGCGTGATGAGCAAGAAGCTCGCCGGCGGGGCGAGCTGCATCCTGCTCGACGTCAAGGCCGGCTCGGGCGCCTTCATGAAGGACACCGCCGCGGCGGTCGAGCTGGCGCGCGTCTGCGTCGACCTGGGCGCGACCGCGGGGCGGAGGACCGCCGCGGTCGTCAGCGACATGAGCCAGCCGCTCGGCGATCTCGTCGGCAACGCTGCCGAGGTCCGCGAGGCCGTCGAGATCCTCAGGGGCGAGCGCCACGGACGGATCCTCGATCTCTGCTTGAGGTTGACGGCGCAGCTCGCGGTGCTGGCAGGCGTCGCGCCCGACCCGGAGGCGGGACGCGAGCGCGCGCGGCTCGCCCTGGAGCGGGGTGACGCCCTGGAGCGGTTCCGTGAGCTGGTGGCCGCCCAAGGGGGCGACCCGCGGGTCGCCGACGATCTCTCCCTGCTGCCGAGCGCCCCGGTCGAGCGTGAGGTCACCGCGCCGGCCGACGGCTGGCTCGCGACCGTCGACGCCGAGGCGGTCGGCCGGGTGGCGGCGGCGCTTGGAGCCGGCCGGCAGCGCAAGGAGGACCCGATCGACCCGGCGGTCGCCGTCGAGATGCCGATCAAGATCGGCGACCGCGTCGCGGCCGGCCAGCCGATCGGGCGGATCCTCGCACGGACGGCCGTGGCGGCCGACGAGGCGGCCACCCGGCTGCTCGCCTCGCTGGGGTGGAGCGACCGTCCCGTGCCCGCGCCCGCGCTGGTGCGCGAGCTGATCACGCCACTCTTCTGAGCTGTGGAGCATGCACGGCGCCTTTATCGCCGCCATGCTAGGGTGACGCTCGAGCGGCGCGCTGCCTGCTGTGCTGATCTCGACACCTTGAGTCGTCCTCCGGAGGCCCTTGCGTGGGTTCGCCCCTGTACCTGTTGCGTGACAATCCACAGGCGTTCGTCGCGTTCGTCGTCGCGATCGTGGTGGCAATCACCGTGCACGAGTTCAGCCACGCCGCCGTCGCCACCCTGCAGGGCGACACCACGCCGCGCTCGCAGGGGCGACTGACCCTGAACCCGGTCTCCCACCTGGACCCGCTCGGCAGCCTCGCCCTGATCCTGGCGGGCTTCGGCTGGGGCAAGCCAGTGCAGTTCAGCCCCTTCCAGCTCCGCAACCGCCGCGCCGGCGCCGCCCTGGTGGGACTGGCCGGCCCCGCGTCGAACTTCGTGCTCGCCCTGCTCAGCGCCGTGGCGCTGCGCTTCGCGCTGGAGGGGAGCCCGAACGACTTCGCGCTCTCCCTGCTGGGCAGGCTGGTGACGCTGAACGTGGTGCTCGGCGTCTTCAACCTGCTCCCCATACCCCCGCTGGACGGCTCGCGGCTGTTGTCGATCGTCCTGCCCCAGAGACACCAGGGGATCATCTACTTCCTCGACCGTTACGGGATCTTCCTGCTGCTCGCGTTGCTGCTGTTCGCGCCGAGCCTGCTGACGCCCTTCTTCGACGCGATCACCAGCTTCATCCTCCGGCTGGTCGGCATCGACCTGTTCGCCTGACAGCGCCCTGCAGCGCCTGCCCACCCCAGACGTTCTCGCGCGTCGAGCCCGGCCGGGCCGTGCCCGGCCATGAGGGCATTGCGGCCGGCGGCGGCCCCTTCATCCGGAGCGTCTCCGTCCGGATGAAGGCCCCTGGACCGGAGGGTCGTTGTTCCCGGACCGCCGGGTGGCTACGATCGGCGATCGGGCTGTCTCGACGGCCGCCGAGGGTTCCTCGCCAACGCACGATGTCTCCCGATGGGTATATCGATGTAGTGATGAGCGGATAAAGCGATGAGCAGATAAATAGATAAATGGACTACGTGGTCAAGACCGGGGTGTTCGAGGGGCCGTTCGACCTGCTCCTCCATCTCATCGCGCGCCAGCAGGTCGACATCTGGCAGGTCTCGCTGTCCAGCATCACTGAGGACTACCTCGCGGAGATCCGCCGGATGCGGGAGCTGAACCTCGAGGTCGCCACGGAGTTCCTGGTGATCGCCGCCACCTTGCTCGAGCTGAAGGCCGCCCGCCTGCTGCCCAGCCCGGACGGCGAGCCCGATGAGGTCGAGAGCCTGCTCGAGGAGCGGGACCTGCTGTTCGCCAGGCTGCTGCAGTACCGTGCCTACAAGCAGGTGGCCGGGCTGTTCGGTGCTCGAATGGCTGAGCAGCTCGCCTATGTGCCGCGCCAGGCCGGTGCGGATGAGGCGCTCGAGCGGGTCGCTCCCAGCCTGCTCGCCGGTGTCCGGCCGGAGGAGCTGGCGCGGCTTGCGGCCGCCGCCTTCACCCCGGCGCCGGTCCCCGAGGTCAGCACCGAGCACATCGCCCCGGTCAGGCTGACCGTGAGCGAGGCGGTGATCGAGCTGGCCGACCGTCTGCGGCGAGGCGGGCCGGTCACGTTCGAGTCCCTGGTCGGCGGCAGTGCACCGACGATCGAGGTGGTGATCAACTTCCTCGCTCTGCTCGAGCTCTACAAGCGTTCGTTGATCGAGCTGGAGCAGACCGCTACCTTCGGCGCGATCATGGTCCGCTGGAGCGGCGATCCCGATGCCGACCCGGCCGACCTGATGGTCGAGGAGCCCGTATGACCGACAAGCAGCAGGACAGCACGGTGGAGCAGAGCCGAGCCCTCGCCGACCCGACCGCGGCAGGGGGCGCCTCCGTGCCCGACGAAGCGACCGGCACCGCTGAGGGCAGCCCGTGGCCGCCGGACGATGTACTCGAGGCGGTCGAGCTGGATGATCGCGGCTGGATGCGTCGCAACCTCGAGGCGATCCTGCTCGTGGCCGACGAGCCGGTCCCTGCCGCCACCCTGGCCGAGCTGGTCGGCGCCCGTCTCACTCAGGTGGAAGGCGTGCTGGTCGAGCTGGCGGGGGAGTATGCGCGCGATGCGCGCGGCTTCGTGGTTCGGGCGGTGGCCGGCGGCTGGCGCTTGTACACCCATCCGGGCGCGCGGGAGGCCGTCGAGGCGTACCAGCGTGCCGGCCAGCAGAGCCGGCTCACGCGCGCGGCTCTGGAGACGGTGGCCGTGATCGCCTACCGGCAACCGGTGACCCGCCATCAGGTCGCCGACGTCCGCGGAGTCAACGTCGACGGCGTGTTCCGTACACTGCTGGCCCGCGGGCTGATCCACGAGGTCGGTCACGAGGAAGGGCCCGGCCAGGCGGTCCTGTACGGCACGACGCCGAGCTTCCTCGAGCAGCTCGGGCTGAACAGCCTGGACCAGCTCCCACCTGTCAAGGACTATCTGCCGGAGGGTGTCGATCTGGCTGACCTGCAGGATCAGCTGTGAGCTGCCAGCGGACGCGCCGACCCGGCGCTGCCGTCAGGGGAGTCGCAGGAGGTCGCGGCGTTCCGGGAGGCGTGCGCCAGTGAGCCAGAACGACCGGTCTGGGCGCCGGCCCAGCCGGCCGCGCCCCAGCGGCGCGCGCACGGCGGGCGGCTCCTCGGCAAGCCGGCCGCGCAAGGCCGATGGCGACCGTCCGCGCCGTCCGCGGCAGGCCAATCCACGGCCCGATCAGCGGGTCCAGCCCGAGCGCCAGGCCCGGCCGGACCGGGCCGAGCGGCGGGCCCGGCCAGAGCGTCGGGTGCCGCCGGAGCAGGCCCGGCCCGAGCGGCAGGCGCGGTCGCGACTGGCCGCCGGCGCGGACGAGGAGACCACCGGACCCGAGGGCATCCGCATCAACAAGGCCCTGAGCGCGGCCGGCATCGGTTCGCGCCGGGCGGTCGAGGAGCTGATGAGGGCCGGGCGGGTGGCGGTCGATGGCGAGGTCGTGCGCGAGATGGGGCGGCGTGTCGACCTGACTCGCGACCGGGTCGAGGTCGACGGCTCGCGCGTGGTGCTCGACCAGCGTCTGCGCTACTGGATGCTCAACAAGCCACTTGGGGTGGTGAGCACCGCCGACGACCCGCAGGGCCGGCCGACCGTTGTCGAGATGGTCCCGGACGAGCCGCGGGTGTATCCCGTCGGGCGCCTGGACCGCGACAGCGAGGGGCTCGTGCTCCTCACCAATGACGGTGAGCTCGCCAACCGCGTCACCCACCCGCGCTATGGGGTGGAGAAGCGGTACCTTGCTGAGGTCGAGCGGTTGCCGGCCAGCGCGGTTGCGCGCATGCAACAGGGTGTCGAGCTGGAGGACGGTCCGGCCCGCGCGGAGCGGGCCCGCGTCGTAGCTGGCTCCGGTCGGCGCCGGATGATCGAGGTGGTGATGGTCGAGGGGCGTAAGCGCGAGGTCCGCCGCATGCTGGAGGTCGTCGGCGCACCTGTGCGTCGCCTGGTACGCACCGCCATCGGCCCGCTGCGCCTCAGGGGGCTTGCCCCCGGTGAGTATCGCGCGCTCCGCCCCGACGAGGTCCGGAGCCTGTATCGGGCGGCAGGGCTCTGACGAGGAGCACCGACAGAGCCATAAATGGATATGTCGATAGATTGTTTTGTCGCTATGTCATTAAAGCGAAGGAGAGTCCATGGAGCGGGGGGGGCGGTGGTGACCACCAAGGGATGGAGCGCTGAGCGCTCCGCTGGAGCCGAGTGGCCGGCTGTGGCCGAGGATCCATCCGGGGACGGGCCGTACGTGGAGCGGCTGGTGGCGCTGCGCGGTGCGACGACAGTGGAGGGCGACACGCGCGAAGAGCTCCTCCAGCGGACCGGCGAGCTGCTCACAGCGCTGCTGCGGCGCAACGGCATCGGGCATGACCAGCTCGTGTCGATCATCTTCACCGCCACCGAGGATCTGACCAGCGAGTTCCCGGCGGCGGCAGCGCGTGCCATCGGCCTCGGTGACGTGCCGCTGCTGTGCGCGCGCGAGCTCTCCGTCGTGGACGGCAACCCTGCCACCGTGCGGGTGCTGATCCACTGCTACTCGACTCGCCCCCGCTCCAGCCTCCGTCACGTCTACCTGCATCGCGCCAAGCATCTGCGCGACGACCTCCCGGAGTGAGCCGCATGCCTGCCACCTCGAGATGGCCGCACCGGCTCGCGATCGTGGGCACCGGCCTGCTGGGTGCCTCCGTGGGTCTCGCGGCCCGCGCCGCCGGGGTGCCGGAGGTCGTCGGCATGGACGCCGACCGTCACGAGCTCCGCGACGCCTACCAGCTCGAGGCGATCACCATCCGCGCGCGTTCGGTGGAGGAGGCTGCCGACGGCGCCGACCTGGTCGTGGCCGCCACGCCGGTGCGGGCGCTGGCCGAGGTGCTCTCGCGCGCGCACACCGTCAACCCTGCCGCCGTCCTCAGCGACGTTGGCAGCACCAAATCTCATCTTCTATCGCAACTTGCAAGTTTGTCCACAAATCTGGGGCGAGTCATCCCAGGCCACCCCATGGCCGGCTCGGAGCAGCGGGGCGCCCAGGCGGCGCGGGCAGACCTCTTCCATGGAGCGTCCTGGGTGCTCACCCCGGCCGCGCACGTGGACCACACCGCGCTCCGCCGCGTGACCCGCTTCGTGCGCGACCTCGGCGGCCGGCCGCTCATTCTCGACCCCGACCTCCACGACCAGGTGGTCGCCTTCGCCAGCCACCTCCCGCAGCTCGCCGCCACTGCCCTCATGGGCGCGGTCGCCCAGGTGCAGGCGCCGGCGGCCCTGCGGAGCCTGGTCGCCAGTGGATTTCGGGACACCACCCGCATCGCCGCCAGCGAGCCCGACCTCTGGGTCGACATCTGTGCCACGAACTCGCCGAGCATCGTGGCGGCGCTGGACGCGCTGAGCCAGCGGATCACCGTGCTCCGCGAGCTGGTGGCCACGGGCGACCGGGAGGGCCTGCGCGAGGTCCTGACGGAGGCGCAGAGCGCCCGGCTGCACATCCCCACCAAACCGGGCTCGTCCCCGCGGGGGTTGCGCGAGCTCGTGGTCCATATCGCCGACCGCCCGGGCAGCCTGGCTGCGGTCTTCCGCATCCTTGGCGCCGCCGGCGTCAACGTGGAGGACCTCACGATCGACCACGAGCTGCAGGGCGGCAGCGGCAACATGCGCATCTGGGTGGCCGGTCGCGAGGCTCTGGCGACCGCGCTGACGTCGCTCTCCGGCGCTGGTTGGACGGCCCACGAGGCCGAGAGCGTCGTGGGCGGGGCATAGAGATCAATGGACTTAGCGATATAGAGCTATAGCTCTGAAGGGACATAGCTACGTCCAGCCTCGGCCCTTCCGCTGGTGCCCGGCAGGGGAACGAGCGCAACCGCTCCGGTGAGGAGGGTGAGGAGTAGGTAAACTCTTGGCCGCGCCCCGGATCCGGATCCGGGGCGGATCTCCATGCTCGTGCGCCCCGCGCCGCCGCTCCCGCCCGGTGTTCCGAGGAGGACCACGTGACAATGACGAAGTCCGGCGAGCAGCCGGCGCCATCCGCCGGCGACCGGGCTCGTGGGAACGGCGATGGGGGAGGCGCACCAGCCCGCGACGTGGTCGTCGCGATCGACGGCCCCGCCGGCTCGGGCAAGAGCACCGTCGCCCGCGTTGTGGCGGAGCGGAGCGGCCTCCGCCACCTCGACACGGGCTCGACCTACCGGGCGCTGACGCTCGCGCTGCTGCGCCGTGGCACGCCAGTCGACGACCCGGCGGCGGTCGCGGAGGCCGCCAGGTCCGTGCGGATCGAGCTCGAGCTCGGTCGGCACCCGGCGGCCAGCTCCAGGGTCCTGCTCGACGGCGTGCCGCTGCGATCTGAGCTGCTGCGGTCGGAAGAGGTCAATGCGGCGGTCTCCGCGGTCTCCGCGGTGCCCGCGGTGCGCCGCCAGCTCGTGGCCCTGCAACGGTCGGTCATGGCGGCGGGTGGCGTGGTCGCGGACGGGCGCGACATCGGCACGGTGGTGTGCCCTGAGGCAGAGGTGAAAGTGTTCCTCACGGCCTCGCCCGGCGAGCGGGCGCGCCGCCGGGGCGGGCCCGATGGCAGCGGCGAGTCTGCCGAGCAGGTCGCCCGGCGGGATCGTCTCGACTCCAGCCGGACCGCCTCTCCGACCCGTGCGAGCGAGGAGGCCCTGGTCATCGACTCGACCGGCCGACCAGTCGATGCCGTGGTCGATGAGATCGTCCGCTTGATCGAGGCGGCTCGCGCCAGACGCGCCCGATGAGCACGCCGCCCTCCTACCGCGCCTACCGGATCATCGGTTCCGTGCTCAAGCCGCTGATGCGTTTCTGGTTCCGCATCCGGGTCGATGGCGAGGAGCACATCCCGGCGGCGAGCGCGGTGATCCTCGCCTCGAACCACCGCAGCAACATCGACCCGGTGCTGCTCGCCTGCGCCATCCGGCGGCCGGTCTCGTTCATGGCCAAGATCGAGCTGTTCGTCGGGCCGCTCGGCTGGATCCTCCGGCTGATCGAGCAGATCCCGGTGCGTCGCGGCAGCGTCGACCGGGAGGCGCTGCGCCACAGCTCGGCGGTCGTCGCCGGCGGGGGCGTGCTGGGCCTGTTCCCGGAGGGACGCCGCGGAGACGGCGGCTTCTCCACGGTCCATCCCGGGCTTGCCTACATGGTGCTTCGAGAGCCCTGCCCGGTCGTGCCGGTGGCGATCTTCGGCACCGAGCGGGTGCGTCGCCCGCTCGGCTGGCTGCCGCTGGCGTCGCCTGTACGTATCGTGGTGGGGCGGCCGATCGAGGGGCTCGACGCGAGCGCCGGCCGTGCCGGGCGCCGTTCTGCCACCGAGTCCTTCGGTCAGAAGCTGCGCGAGTTCCTTACAGGCATCGAGGTGAGCGCGAAGCAGGCGGCGAGGTCGGGGAGCCGCTGACAGGCCCGGACGCCCTGGCGCCGCGTCCCGCCGTGGCGCCTTCGAATAGATACGGCGATAAATCGACAAAATGATGAATCAACGAAACGATAAGACGACCACTCCCGCCACGGGCCCGCCATCGCCGGCCGCGGAGGGAGCGCCCGCCGGGGGCCCGCCCACGCCCGCCGGGGGCCCGCCCGGGGCGCCGGGACTGCCGCGGGTGGCGATCGTGGGGCGACCCAACGTCGGCAAGTCAACGCTGGTGAACCGCGTCCTCGGTCGGCGCGCCGCCATCACCCAGGAGCAGCCGGGCGTGACCAGGGACCGTGTCACCTACGAGGCCGAGTGGTCGCGGCGCCGCTTCGAGGTGGTCGACACCGGCGGCTGGGAGCCGCGGGCGACCGGGTTGCAGGCCCGCGTCGTCGCCCAGGCCGAGCGGGCCATGCGCGAGGCCGACCTGCTGCTGTTCGTGGTCGACGTCACCACCGGCATCAGCGAGGAGGACGCCGCCATCGCCGCCCACCTGCGTCGTGGTGGCGTGCCGGTGCTCGTGGTCGTCAACAAGGTCGACGACACCGCCGCCGAGCCGCAGGCGAGCGCGTTCTGGTCGCTCGGCCTCGGCGAGCCGCTGCCCGTGTCCGGCCTGCACGGCCGCGGGTCAGGTGACCTGCTCGACGCCGTCGTGGAGCGCCTCCCCGAACGGCCCGCCGCCGCCGAGCCGGCGGTCCCCGCCGTGGCCATCGTCGGGCGGCCCAACGTGGGCAAGTCGAGCCTGCTCAACCGCATGGCCCGTGCCGAGGTGGCGATCGTCGACCCCACCCCCGGCACCACCAGGGACACCGTCGACTCGATCGTCGACCACGACGGCCACCGCTACCGCCTGGTCGACACCGCGGGCATGCGGCGCTCGTTCCAGCATGCCGAGGGGGCTGACTACTTCGCGCTGGTGCGCAGCTTCCAGGCGGTCGACCGGGCGGACATCGCCCTGCTGGTGCTCGAGGCGCCGCAGGGCATCACCGAGCAGGATCAGAAGGTGGCGGTCCGAGCGGTCGAGGCCGGCGCCGGCGTGGTGCTGATCGCCAACAAGTGGGACCTGATGGACGACGAGGCGCGCCGGCGCTTCGACCTGGACCTGGAGCGGCAACTGCACTTCGTCGGCTGGGCCCCGCTGCTTCGCACCTCGGCCCGGACAGGCCGCAGCGTCGACAAGGTCTGGCAGCTCATCGACGCGGTCCTGGTCGAGCGCGGCAACCGCGTGCCAACAGCGGCGCTCAACCGCTGGCTCGAGGAGGCCACCGGCCGGACTCCGCCGCCACCAGTGCGCGGCCGCTCGGTCAAAGTGCGCTACGTGACGCAGGCCAGGGTCCACCCGCCCGAGTTCGTGTTCTTCACCACCGGCCCCCTCACCCCTGCCTACCGCCGCTACCTGGAGCGGGACCTGCGCCGCGCTTTCGGCTTCCAGGGCACGCCGCTGCGCCTGTTCGACCGGGTGCGCAAGAGCGAGCGCGGAGCGCCCGCGGGTCGCCAGAGCAGGCAGGGACCCTCCCGCTGAGCGTGGTATCCTCACGCCGGAGTGCGGCTCCGGGGGGCGTGGCCGGTGCCGCCTCTGCCGTCCGGGACGTGGCGCAGCTTGGTTAGCGCACCAGTCTGGGGGACTGGGGGTCGCCGGTTCAAATCCGGCCGTCCCGACCATTCGCTACGATTCCCCTGGCACGGAGCCTGTCGAACCGCGCTTTCTGGTGCCTCGGCGGCGGTCACGGAGCGTCTTCGGGGAGGGTCGGCTACGCTCCTAGATATGAGCCACAGTGACGAGCGGCGGCCGGCGACCAGTCCCGCCCCGAGTCCCGACCCCGGGCGCCAGCTCGACCACGGGTCGGAGCTGCCGCTGCAGCCGGAGCCCTCGCGGCTCGAGGGCGTGGGTCGCGTCATACCCTCCAGCGCGATCGTCACCGCGCCCAACGCCATCACCCTGGTGCGGCTGGTGCTCATGCCGGTCTGCGCCTGGCTGCTGGCCAGCGCCCATTACGGCTCTGGCCTGGTGCTCACCGCGCTGGTCGGGGCGACCGACTGGGTGGACGGCTGGCTCGCCAGGCGTATCGGCCAGGTGAGCAGAGTCGGGCAGCTCCTGGACCCGTTCGCCGACCGCCTGCTGATCGCCTCGGTGGCGATCGCGCTGGTGGTCCGCTCAGTGCTGCCCTGGCAGGCGGTGGCGCTGCTGCTCGGGCGCGACCTCGTGCTGTTCGCCGGCTGGCCGCTGCTGCGCCGCCGCGGCGTGCAGCCACCAGAGGTGGTGTGGGTCGGCAAGGCGGCCACCTTCGACCTGCTGTGGGCGCTGCCACTGTTGATCTGGGGCGCGACCGGGCTCGCCGCCGCCGGCCTGGCGCACGACCTCGGCATCTTCCTGCTGTGGCTCGGCGTTGCGCTCTATTACGTCGCCGGTGCGGTCTACGTCAGAATGGCTCTGGATATCCTGGCCAGGCGCACCGACGCCGGGTCCTAGCCGTTGGGCTCGAACACCTTGACCGCCCCCGCCCAGACACCGCTCGGAGTGGTCGAGTCGACTCGGCCCTGGGTGTGGCGGCAGCCCACGAGGGGTACCCGCTCCTGTCCGGTCATCCGGCGCTGGGCGGCCGCCTCGGAAGACGCCTGCGCACGCCCGCAGCTTGAACAGAGGACACCGCGAGGAGCCGCCAGATGAAAGCAGTGATCATGGCCGGCGGCGAGGGCACCCGCCTGCGGCCCCTGACCGCCAACCAGCCCAAACCTATGCTTCCAGTGGGCAACCGGCCGATCATGGAGCACATCGTCCGGCACGTCCGCGATCATGGATTCAAGGACATCGTCGTCACCGTCCAGTTCCTGGCCAGTCAGGTGCGCAACTACTTCGGCGACGGCTCCGACATGGGCGTCGATCTCACCTATGCCACCGAGACGACCCCGCTCGGGACCGCCGGGAGCGTCAGGAACGCCGCCGAGCAACTGGACGAGACCTTCCTGGTGCTCTCCGGGGATGCGCTGACCGACGTGGACCTCGACGAGGTCGTCTCCTTTCATCGCCGCAGCGGCGCCATGGTCACGGTGGCGCTCAAGCGCATGGAGAACCCGCTCGAGTTCGGGATCGTGATCACCCGCGAGGACGGCCGCATCGACCGCTTCCTCGAGAAGCCACACTGGGGCCAGGTGTTCTCCGACACCATCAACACCGGGATCTACGTGGTCGAGCCGGAGGTCTTCGACCACATCCCCGACGGGGCGTCGGACTTCGCCGGCGACATCTTCCCCAAGCTGCTCGCGCGGGGCGCGCCGCTGTACGGCTTCGTGGTGGACGGGTACTGGGAGGACGTCGGCAACCTGGAGGCGTACCAGCAGGCGCATCGGGACCTGCTGGACGGGCGCGTGAACGTTGACGTCCGCGGCTTCCAGGTGCGGCCGGGCCTGTGGCTGGGCGAGGGCGCTGAGGTCGACCCGGACGCCACCCTGGACGGCCCCGTGCTGATCGGCGATTTCGCCAAGGTGGAGGGGGGCGCGAGCCTGCGCGAGTACACCGTCATCGGCTCCGGCGTCGTGGTCAAGAGCGGCGCCGTGCTGCACCGCGCGATCGTGCACGACAACGCCTACATCGGCCAGGGCGCGAGCCTGCGCGGCTGTGTCGTCGGCCGTAGCGCCGACGTCAAGCGCGGCGGGAGGGTCGAGGACGGCGTGGTCGTGGGGGACAACGCCAACATCGGCCACGGCGCGATCCTCCAACCCAACGTCAAGATCTATCCCTTCAAGACCGTCGAGCCCGGCGCGACCGTGACCAAGTCGATCATCTGGGAGGGCCGGGGCGCCCGCTCGCTCTTCGACGAGCACGGCGTCAGCGGCCTCGCCAACGTCGACATGACTCCTGAGCTGGTCCTGCGTGTGGCGATGGCGTTCGGCTCGACGCTCAAGAAGGGGTCGAGGGTGACCCTCGGCCGCGACGCCAGCCGGGTGTCGCGGGCGCTCAAGCGAGCGCTGGTGGCCGGGCTGACCTCGACCGGCGTGACCTGCGACGATCTCGAGCTGGCCGCGGCCCCGGCGGTACGGTTCTGGTCCACCCAGGCCGGCTCGTCCGGCGGCATGTACGTGCGCACCTCACTGCGCGACAGCCAGTCGATCGAGCTGGCGACCTTCGCCGCCGACGGCTGCGACCTCGACGAGACGGCGAGGCGCAAGGTCGAGCGGACCTACAACCGGCAGGAGTTCCGCCGCGCCTTCGGCCGCGAGACGGGGGAGCTGCACTACCCGCCGCGCTCGGTCGAGCGCTACACCGGCGCGCTGCTGGACTGCCTGGACGCGCGCGCGGTGCGCAAGCGCGGCTTCAAGGTGCTGATCGACGCCGGCGGTGGGACCTGCACGCTGGTGCTTCCCTACCTGCTGCCACGCCTCGGCCTGGACTCGCTGATCGTCAACGGCCAGCTCGACGAGGCGCGCGTGGCGCTCGAGACCGAGCAGGAGCGCAGCGACCTGGAGCGGCTCGCCCGGCTGGTGGTCGCCTCCGGCGCGGACCTGGGCGTGCGCTTCGACCCGGTCGGGGAGCGCCTCACCCTGGTCGACGAGCGCGGCATCGTCCTGCCCTTCGACCGGGCGCTGCTCCTGTACGTCGACCTGGTCGCCAGGTCCGACGAGGCGGGCGACATCGCCCTGCCGGTCTCGACCACCCGTCTGGCGACGGAGCTGGCCGTCAAGCAGGGCCGCCACGTGATCGGCACCAAGCTGGCCGCCAGCGCCATCGCCCGCGCCGCGCAGCGGGAGGGGGTGGTCTTCGCCGGCGCCGAGGGCGGCGGCTACGTGTTCCCCCGCCTGCACCCCGCCTATGACGCGCTGCTGGCATTCGGCAAGCTGCTCGAGCTGCTGGCCGCGCAGGAGACGGGGCTGGCACGGGCGGTCGCCGACCTTCCCGAGCCCAGCCTGGCCCAGCGCGACATCCCCACGTCCTGGGAGCGCAAGGGCGCGGTCATGCGCCAGGTGGTGGAGGCGGCCAAGGAGCGGCCTGTCGACGACACCGACGGCATCAAGATCTTCCACGCCCCCGACGCCCCCGGCGAGGGCGAGGCGGCGGACTGGGTGCTGATCGTCCCGGACACCGTCGAGCCGGTCACTCACCTGTGGGCCGAGGCGGCCAGCGCGGGCGCCGCCAAGCTGCTCGCCGACGAATACCAGGCGCTCATCCAGCGCGCGGCGGAAGGGGGCTGAGCCGGCGGCTCGACGCCGAGCTGCCGAGTTGCCCAGGCGGACGGCACGCCCGTAGGCTCTCCCCCGGTTGTCCCGGTATATATGGAATGGAGAGCCGGTCATAGCGGTCATCCGTCAGCCCGTAGAGAAGGTCGCCTGGCTGCGTCGACGCCTGAGCGTGCTGCTGCGCCGCGATCGCAGGCGGGAGGTGCCCGGCCCGCTGCTCGCCGCCGCCATCACCCTGGCCGTGGCCGCCAGCGTGATCGCGGTCGACGGCGCGGTGGCGGCGGGGCGGGTCCGCCACGGTGTCTCCGTGACCGGAACGAGTCTCTCGGGTCTGCGACCGGCGGACGCCGAGGCACGGCTGCAGGTCGCGGCCGCCGCCATCGAGGCGCAGCCGCTCGAGATCCAGGCCGGCCCGGCGCGGGTCCGCATGTCCAGGGGCGAAGCCGGCATCGACCTGGACGTGGCGGCGACCCTGGCCGCCGCGCTGGCGGTGGGCCGCGACGGGCGGCTGGACGGGCGCCGGCTGCTGACCTGGACCGGTGGGATCGACCTTCCGTGGCGTGCCCGCCTCGACGACGCGGCGCTCAAGCGCCTGCTCGCCACGCTGGACCAGCAGATGGGGCAGCCGCGCCGCGAGCCCGCCCTGCGCGTGTCGCGACTGTCCGCCACCCCGGTCGTGGAGCTGGTGCCCGGCCGGCCCGGCAGCGGCGTGGACCCGGCCGCGGCAAGGCCGGCGCTGCTCACGGCGGCCCAACCTGGCGACAACCTGGCGACCCTGCCGGTGACCACCCGGCCGCCGCGCATCACCCCGGCCGCCGCCGCCGACGCTCTGGCCCGGGCCCGCGCTCTGCTCGGCGCCCCGGTCGAGGTCACCGACCAGCAGCGGTCGGCCGAGCTGGAGCCGCGCGACCTCGCCCCGCTGCTCAGCTCCAGCGCGACCGGCGGCAGGCTCACCCTGCGCCTCGACCAGGACGGGCTCGACTCGCTGCTGCGCCGCAAGGCCGCCTTCGCCTACGTGGCGCCACGGGACGCCGGCTTCCAGGCCAGCGGCTCGCGGGTCAAGGTCCTGCCGGCGGTGGAGGGCCATGCCGTCGAGCCCGCCCGCGCCGCCGCGGCGCTGCTGGCGGTGGCGACCGGCACGGGCCAGGAGCGCCGCGTCAGCCTGCCGATGGTGGGCGAGCAGCCCGAGCTCACCACGGCGAAGGCGAAGGCGCTCGGCGTCAAGGAGGTGGTGTCGACCTTCACGACCACCTTCAGCGCCGCCGACGCCCCGCGGGTCCACAACATCGGTCTGATCGCGGCCTCGGTGAACGGCAGCCTGGTCATGCCGGGGCAGGCCTTCTCGATGAACGAGGCGACGGGGCGGCGTACCGCCGCCAAGGGCTACCGCACCGCCCACGTGATCGTGAACGGGGAGCTGGTGGACGGCCTCGGCGGCGGCGTGTGCCAGGCGGGGACCACGATGTTCAACACCGTGCTGCTGGCCGGTCTGCCGGTGCTCGAGCGTCGCAACCACAGCCTGCACATCAGCCACTATCCGATGGGCCGGGACGCGACCCTGAACTGGCCGGGCACCGACCTCAGGTTCCGCAACGACTCGCCATACGGCATCTTCATCACGTCGAACTGGACGGCCTCGAGCCTGACGTTCACGTTGTATGCCACCTCCAGGCACCTCGAAGTGTCGCTGAGCACCTCGGCGATCCGCAATCTCCGCAGCCCGCCGACCAGGTTCGTCGACGACCCGCAGCTGCCCATGGGCACCGAGGTGGTCGAGCAGTCCGGCTCCTCCGGGTTCGACGTGACCGTCTTCCGGACGGTGACCAGGCGCGGCCAGGTCGTGCGGCGCGACCAGTTCGTCTCCAACTACTCGCCCTGGACCCGGATCGTGCGCCGTGGCACGGCCATACCCCGGCCTGGCCCGCCGGGTCCCCCGGACGGTCGCGAGGTCGCACCCGCGTAGCGGTCGCACCCGCGTAGCGGTCGCGACCGGGTCCCGGGTCCCGGTCCCGGGTCATTCTCTGTCCACAGAACGCTGCTATGGTCTGGCACACGCGCCGGACCTGTGCTTGTCTACGCCTGGCGAGCGGCTCGCCCACCCCGCGGGCGATCTGCTCCCCGGCGACCATGGGCCAGGCGCCGGGGACCGCTCTCCCGCGTGAGAGAGATAGATTCAGGCGGCGTGGCATCCTTCGGTCACGCTGGCGAGACGACCAAGGAGCGAGCCGATGTACCCGGAGGACCTCAAGTACACCCGCGAGCACGAGTGGGCGCGGGTCGAGGGCGACCGTGCCACGGTCGGCATCACCGACTACGCGCAGGACGCGCTCGGCGACATCGTCTATGTCGACCTTCCCGCCGCCGGCACGGCGGTCACAGCGGGCGAGCGGTTTGGCGAGGTCGAGTCCACCAAGTCCGTCTCGGACATCTACAGCCCGGTGTCCGGGACGATCGTGGACCGCAACGACGATCTGGACAAGAGCCCGGAGATCATCAACTCTGACCCCTACGGCCGCGGCTGGTTGGTCGTCGTGGAGGTCAGCGACCCGGCCGAGCTGGAGGGGCTGATGGACGCGGAATCCTACACAAAGCTGGTGAGCGAGAGCTGAGAGCGTCAATCTCCGGTCGAGATCGGCATGACTCCACCTCTCCGCCTCCGCACCTCGATCGCCGCGCCGACGTTGACCCTCTTTCCACCGGTCCTCTACAGTCAGCCTCCAAACGGCGCCGCGCAGGGCAGGACCCGAGGCGGCAGGTCATCGGAGCCCAAGCCCGGAGGGCACTATGTTCTGCACCCAGTGCGGTCACAAGAACCCGGAGGGGGCCCACTTCTGCGCGAACTGTGGGGCCGCGCTGGTGACGTCCCCCGACGACTCGACCACCACCATCAGCCTGGCCGCGCAGGACCTGGAAGCTGAGGTCGAGGAAGAGGTCGCCGCTCCGGTCGAGGAGCTGCGCGACGGCACCGCCATGCTGGTCGTCCGGCGCGGTCCCAATGCCGGCAGCCGCTTCCTGCTCGACAAGGACGTGACGACCGCGGGTCGCCATCCCGAGAGCGACATCTTCCTCGACGACATCACCGTGTCCCGGCGGCATGCCGAGATCCGCCGCAAGGTGAACGGCGGCTTCACCGTGCACGACGTCGGCTCGCTGAACGGCACCTACCTCAACCGTGAGCGGGTCGAGGAGGGCGAGCTGGTCGGCGGGGACGAGCTCCAGATCGGCAAGTTCAAGCTGGTCTTCTTCGCTGGCGGGCGGCCGGGCGCCGGGACCGCCGCCGGGTCGCGCCCCGTGGGGACCGGGTAGTGCGGTCCCGGCCGGCGCTCGCCCTCTCGACGCCGCCAGGCACCGAGAGCCGCATCATCGTGAACACCAATGGCGCCCGACATCGGCCGGGCGAACGCTCTGGGGGACGGCACGAGGTGTGATGGCGGATTCGGCCGAGCGCAATGCACCGTCCGCGGATCGTGCCGGGGGCGGGGAGGGGGGAGCCCGCGGGCACGGGCCCGGGGGGCGTGCCGGCTCGTCCAGCTCCGCGGGAACCATGAGCATCGGCGAGGTGCTCGCCATCCTCAAGCCCGAGTTCTCCGACATCACCGTGTCGAAGATCCGCTTCCTCGAGGGTGCGGGCCTGGTCCAACCCGACCGCTCCGCCTCCGGGTACCGGAAATTCTCCGAGGACGACGTGGCGCGGCTGCGTTTCGTCCTGCGCGCCCAGCGTGACCAGTACCTACCGTTGCGGGTCATCCGCCAGCGCCTCGCCGACCTGGAGGCGGTCGGCGACCTGTACGCCAAGGGCGGACCATCCTCCTCCGGCGACGTGGCGCCCGACGCCGGCGCGGACGCCCCGCTGCCCCGGCCGCCCCGGCAACTGCGACAGGAGGACTTCGCCGTGGGCTCGTCGTCGCCTGGCCCGCTGGTCGGCACGCCGCCGTCCGACGCGCAGTTCACCAGGGACGAGCTCTGTCGTGCGGCGGGGGCCACCATCGAGCAGCTCGCGGAGCTGGAGTCGTTCGGGCTGGTGAGCCCGCGTGGCACCGGCGAGCGGGGGAGCTGGTACAACGGGGACGACCTGGTGCTGCTGCGGCTGGCGCGCGACCTCTCCGACTACGGCCTCCAAGCGCGGCACCTACGCATGTACAAGGTCTTCGCGGAGCGCGAGGCCGCACTGTTCGAGCAGGTCGTTGCGCCACTGGTGCGGCAGCGCAACCCCGACGCCCGGGCTCGGGCGCGCGAGACCCTCCAGACCCTGGCGGACCTGGGGGGTCGCATGCGCAACCTCGCCCTGCGGGTCGCGGTGAGCGGCCTGGTGGACGGCCGCGAGACCCCTCGATGAGCCCAGGACGAGCCCGGCAAGTCCCGCGCCGCGCCGGCAGGTCCCGCCCGTCCCGGCAAGGCGGCTCGCGGGCCCTGACCCCGCGGATCTGGTTGGAAGTAGCTTCAGCGATGTGTTGACATAACAATCTAGCGCTATGTCTATAAAACGACTTGGCCTCGTGGCGCTCGGGCTGATCGCCGTCCTGCTGGTCGGAACGCTGGTCAGCCGCAGCGAGCTGAGGCCGGACCTTGGTGGTGGCCACGCCGCCACCGGTCGGCCTGCTGACGCGGCGGGTGTCACGCCCGGCACCGGTGCGGCTGGTACCGCCGCTGCGGCGGAGGCCGCCGGGCCAGGTGCGTCGCCGGTGGCGGGGGTGAGCGGCCCGGTCGCACCGCCGCCAATCGCTCCCCCCCATATCGGGGCGCGCGCCGCCCTGCTCGCCGACGAGGCCACCGGGCAGGTGCTGTACCAGCGGAGCTCCAGCGAGCCGAGGGCGATGGCGTCGACCACCAAGGTGATGACCGCCCTGATCGCGCTGGAGCAGCTCGACGAGGGCCGGGCCATGGTGATCGGTTCCGAGCCGCCCAGGGTCGGGGAGGAGTCGCTCCGGCTCCGTCAAGGTGAGCGGCTCACCGTGCGGCAGCTCCTGCTCGGCCTGCTGGTGATGAGCGCCAATGACGCGGCGGTGGCATTGGCGGACGCCGTGGACGGGTCAGAGGCGGCGTTCGTGCGGCACATGAACCGAAGAGCCGGCGAGCTGCACCTCACCTCGACCCACTACGTCACCGCGTACGGGCTCGACCGGCCCGCGCACCGGACCAGCGCCAGGGACCTGGCGCACCTGTGGGAGGTCGCCATGCGCCGGGCGGACTTCCGCGCCCTGGTGACCACGCGCGAGGCGCGCCTCCCCGGTGGCCCGTCGCGGGTGCGCCGCTTCACCAACACCAACGAGCTCCTCGGCTCGTACGCCTGGGTGGTGGGCGGCAAGACCGGCTTCACCAACGACGCCGGCCGCTGCCTGGTGGCGTCGGCGAGCCGCGGCGGCCGCCGCCTGGTCGCGGTCGCGCTCGGCTCACCCGACGCGTTCGCCGACGTGCGGGCGCTGTTCGAGTACGGCTTCGATGCCTTCAACTGGGTGCGGCTGGCCGCGCGCGGCCAGCTCGTGCCGCTCGCCACCGGCGACGGCGGGCCCCGCTCGTACCAGGTCCAGGCTGACGTGGACGCGCTGGTCCGCAGCGACCTGCTCGGCAAGGTGGAGCTCGCCCCGCCGGCACGGCTCGCCCCCGGCACCGCCCAGGGCACGTCCCCGGGCGCCGCCGCGGGCCACCTGGCCGTGTGGCTGCAGGCCGGCGGCGTGCGCCTGGCGCCGCTGCCGCTGGTGCCGCTCGGAGTCGCGTCAGCGCCGGCTCCGGGGCAACGTGCCCGGACCATGTCCAGCCTGGAGCCGGCACCGGTGCCGCCAGGATCGCGGCCGGTGGCGATCGACCCGCTCCTGCGCCGGGCCGCGGCGTGACCGTCCAGGACGCCGGCGGGCCGGCGGACCGGCCGAGCGGACCAGCCCGTGACGCGGTGCCGGTGCGGCTGCCCGACCCGCCGGCGCTGGCACCGGCGAGCGGGAGTCGTGCGGTGTGGACCCTGCTCGATCGCGCCACCCTGCTGGCGCGCGTGACCGAGCTCGGTGCCTGGCTGCGCATCGACTACCAGGGCCTCGAGCCGATCCTGGTGTCCGTGCTTCGCGGCGCGGTCGTGTTCCTGGCCGACCTGGTGAGGATCGCGGCCATGCCCTGCCAGGTCGACTTCATGGCGGTCCAGCGCTACCGGACCTCGGACGAGACCGGAGTGGTGCGCATCCTCAAGGACCTCGAGCTCGACGTGACCGGCGCGCACGTCCTGCTGGTCGAGGACGTGGTGGACACGGGCCTGACCCTCGCCTACCTCCTCGAGGTCCTCGGCGCGCGGCGGCCCGCCAGCCTGCGCGTGTGCACGCTGCTCGACAGGCGCGCCAGGCGGCTCGTCGAGGTGCCCCTGACCTACGTGGGGTTCGAGATCCCCGATGTCTTCGTCGCCGGCTATGGCCTCGACTTCGACGAGCACGAGCGGGGTCGAGGCGAGGTCCTCGCCATCGCCGACCCCGAGGCCGTGCGCCGCGACCCGCGCCTGCTGGCGCCGGGGAGCGCCTGACCTCCAACGGCGTTGCAGCAGGTCGGCGCGTGCTTGACGGGGTCTGCAGGCGCCACGGCACGCCTCGAGCGAAACGCCCGAGTATGTCGCGCCGACCTGGAGCGCATGCTAGCCTCTGTAGGTGCAGTCGCCGGGACAGGCGCAGGGATTCCGACGCTCGAGGGGGTTACGCGGTGGTCGAGCTGACCCTCGTTGGCGTCCGGATCGAGCTTCCCTCCCAAACCCCGATCGTGCTTCTGAAGGAACGCGAGGGTGAGCGGTTCCTGCCGATCTGGATCGGCAACGTGGAGGCGACCGCGATCGCGTTCGCCCTCCAGGGGGTGACGACGCAGCGCCCGCTGACCCATGATCTGATGAAGAACCTGCTCGACGAGCTCCTGGTCGCGGTCGAGCGGGTGGTGATCACCGAGCTCAAGGAAGGCACCTTCTACGCCACCATCGAGCTGCAGCAGAACGGCACCCGCTACTCGGTGTCGAGCCGGCCGAGCGACGCGATCGCCCTTGCCGTACGGTCCAACACTCCCATCTTCGCCGAGGAGACCGTGCTCAACGAGGCGTCGATCCTGATCAAGAGCGACGACGAGGAGCGCGAGGTCGAGAAGTTCCGTGAGTTCCTCGACCAGGTCAGCCCCGAGGACTTCCAGCAGTAGCGGGGACGCGTCCCTCACCCTGGGGTCGAGGTCGAATCCTGCCGGGATCAACCTATGGTGCTCGTTGACGTCACTCGGCGCGACCCGTACGCTTGAACATCACACCGTTGTAATTCCATGCCGCACGGAAGGGGAGGTTGCGATGGCGGAGCCCGGTTATCGCGGCCCGACCGTCTGCAGGCTGATCGACATCTCCTACCGCCAGCTCGACTACTGGGCCAGGACCGACCTGGTCACGCCCTCGGTGCGGGCGGCCGACGGGTCCGGCAGCCAGCGGCTGTACAGCTTCACCGACCTGGTCGAGCTGCGCATCATCAAGCGCCTGCTGGACGCGGGCGTCTCGCTGCAGCGCATCCGCGAGGCGATCCGCTACCTGCGCCGTGAGGCCGCCGGCAAGCCACTGACGGACATCACCCTCATGTCCGACGGCAAGCGGATCTACGCCTGCCACTCGGGCGAGGAGATCATCGACGTCCTCTCCCACGGGCAGGCCGTGTTCGGCATCGCCATCGGCCGGGTGTGGGCTGACACCGAGGGTGACGTGGCCGACCTGCCCGCCGCCGACCGTGCCGCCGCCGAGCACGCGGTCACCGAGCGGGACCGGGCCGGCGACCGCCCGGACGGACAGGTCCGGTCGGCCTCTTCGCCGTGATTTCCCTTTCCCGGCCGCGCGCCGCTAGACTACGGCCCTCCCCCGCTGGTCTGGGAGCTTGCCTGATTCCGTTGCCCCCAAACGGAAGGACGCCTGTCGATGCGCCGGGCCGCGATCGGTCTGCTGACCGTCGCTCTCCTGCTGGGCGTGGCTCCGGCCGCGCACGCCGACCGGCTCGAGGACGCTCGGGCCCGCGTCAAGGTGCTGCGCGCCGAGCTTGACGACGTCGCCCTGGAGGCGCGATTCATCCAGAACCAGCTCGCCGACATGCGGGACGCGGTCGCGTTCAGCCGGGTCCACCTGGGCTCGGCCAGGCGCGAGCTCGCCGACGCCAAGCGGGCGCTGGGCGGCCAGCTCGCCGAGGTCTACCGCTCCGGCGGCCTGACCATGATGGCTGCGCTGCTGGACCCGACCAGCAACCACGTGCCGGACCGGGCGGAGTTCGTCATGCTGCTGCTCGGCAGGCAGAACGAGACCGTCGCCAACCTCCAGACGGCCAGCTCCTCCTATGAAGCCGCCGTGCGCGAGGTTGCCGCCCAGCAGCGACGGCTGGCGGCCCTGCGCGAGCGGCAGCAGGCCGAGGTGAAGGAGCTCGACAAGCGTTTCAAGGAGGCCAGGGTGCTGCTCGACCGGCTCGCCGGCTTCCCCGGCGGGCAGACCGCGTACCCGGCCGAGTCGGTGATCACCATCGGCGCGCACCGCTACTCCTGCCCGGTCGAGCCGCCGTACTCCTACACCGACACCTGGGGCGCGGCCCGCTCCGGCGGTCGCATCCACCTGGGGACCGACATCATGGCCCCGAGCGGCGCCAGGGAGCTGGCCTACACCGACGGCGTCATCTCCCGGGAGCACAGCAACACGCTCGGCGGGATCACGCTGTACCTGCAGGGCGACAACGGCGACGAGTACTACTACGCGCACCTGTCCCGCTACGCCGTCCCGACCGGCACGCGCGTCAAGGCCGGCCAGGTGATCTCCTACGTCGGCAACACCGGCGACGCCCGCTACACCGCGCCGCACCTGCACTTCGAGGTGCACCCAGGCGGCGGCACCCCGGTCAACCCCTATCCCTACGTCAAGCGCGTCTGCGGCTGACGCTGACCGGCTGACCGGCTGACCCGGTCAGCGACCGCGCCCGGGAGGCTCCCTCGACAGGTCCTCGTGGTGCGCGGTCAGCTCATGCGGGTCCGCGCCGGCGTGGGGGACCGGGTCCGCATGCACCAGGGCGGCGGCCAGCCGTGGCAGCTCGTGCAGGAGGCGATGCTGGGCCTCCTCGACGATCTCGTGCCCGCGCGCGACGGTGAGGTTGCTGTCCACCACCACCTCGCACTCCGCCCGCAGCTGGTGACCGATCCAGCGCAGCCGCACGCGGCCGGTCTCGCGCACGCCCGGCGTCCCCCGCAGCACCGCCTCGACCCGGTCGACCAGGTCCGGGTCGACGGCGTCCATGAGCCGCCGGTAGACCTCGCGGGCGGCATCACGCAGCACCGCCACGATCGCCACCGTGATGCCGAGCCCGACGATCGGGTCGGCGAGGTCGAAGCCGAGCGCCACGCCGCCGGCCCCGCCCAGCACCGCCAGTGAGGTGAGGCCGTCGGCGCGGGCGTGCAGCCCGTCGGCGACCAGGGCCGCCGAGCCGATCTCGCGGCCGGCGCGGATGCGGTAGCGGGCCACCAGCTCGTTGCCGAGGAAGCCGACCAGCGCCGCGGCGGCCACCGCCTCGAGGTGGGAGACCCCACCCGGGTCAGCGAGGCGCCGCACCGCGGCCACGGCGGCGGCCGCGGCCGAGACCGCGATGGCCACCACCACGACCATGCCCGCGAGGTCCTCGGCCCGGCCGTACCCGTACGTGTAGCTGCGGGTGGCCGGCCGCCGGCCGAGCACGAAGGCGACCGCCAGCGGTAGCGCGGTGAGCGCGTCGGTGGCGTTGTGCAGCGTGTCACCGAGCAGCGCGACCGACCCGGAGACGGCCACCACCACCGCCTGGGCGGCGGCGGTGGCGCCAAGCCCGACGAGCGACACCAGCAGGGCGCGCAGGCCCCGCGCGCTCGTCTCCATGGCGCTGTCCACCATGACGGTGGCGCCGTGGCGATGCGGCGCGGCCAGCTCCCGCAGCCACCCACGGGCGCCGCGGTGCCGGCGGTCATGCCCATGGTCATGCTCGTGCCGGCCGGCGTCGCCGGTCGTCCCCGCCGGTCGGTCCGCCATCGTGCCTACAGCGGCCTCGGCCGCACCCAGTCCTTGCCGAGGACGTGCTGGTCGAGGAAGGCGAGCACGGTCTCGTACCAGACGCGGATGTGCGGTGGCCGCAGGATCCAGTGGTTCTCGTCCGGGAAGTAGAGGAACTTCGCCTCCACGCCCCACCGCTTGAGGTCGGTCCACAGCCGCAGCGCCTCGCCGACCGGCACGCGGTGGTCCTGCTCGCCGTGGATGACCAGCATCGGCGTGCGGATGGCGTGGCCGTGGCGGTCCGGCGAGTACGCCCGGTAGCGCTCGGGGTCGGCTTCGGGCGGACCGAACTCCCGCTCCCACCACATGGCGTTGTCGGTGGTGCCGTGGAACTGCTCGAGCGACCACAGGCTGGCGTGCGTGACGATGCAGCGGAAGCGGTCGGTGTGGCCGGCCACCCAGTTCGCCATGTAGCCACCGAACGAGCCGCCCATCGCGGCGGTGCGGGTCTCGTCGACGTCCGGCCGCGCCACCGTGGCGTCGACCAGCGCCAGCAGGTCGGTGAACGGCTCGTCGCCCCAGCGCCCGCGCCCGCGGCCGATGAAGACCTGGCCGTAGCCGGTCGACATGCCCGGGTCGGGCAGCAGCACAGCGTAGCCCCGCGCCACCAGCATCTGCGGGTTCCAGCGCCAGTGCCAGCCCGACCAGGAGGCGAGCGGGCCGCCGTGGATGAGCACCGCCAGCGGTGCGGGCGCGCCCGGCGACGCCTCCCGCGGCAGCACCAGCCACGCCCGCAGCGCCACCCCGTCGGCGGCCTGGGTGTGGACCTCGGTCACTCTCCCGGGCGTGGAGAGCGGCAGGCCCGGGGTTGGCAGCGGCTCGGGCCGCTGGTCGGCGGCGCCGGCATCGAGCGCGACCGCTCCCGGCGGGGAGGAGGCATCGCTGCGCAGCGCGAACAGCCCGCGCCCGTCCGGGGCGGGGCAGAGGTCGGAGAAGGCCCCCTCGGCACACAGGCGCGTGACCCGCCCGGCGCTCTCGCCGCCGACCTCGACCCGGAACACCGGGGTGCGGCCTTCCTGGTCGGCGACGAACAGCACCGCGCCGCCGTCGGGCGCCCAAACCGGATGGCCCGGCCACAGATCGAGGCCGGGCAGGAGGTCGCCCCCTTCGCCGCTGGCCAGGTCGACCAGCCAGAGGGTGACGTTGGGGGCCTCCTCCGGGCTGCCGTGCCCCACCCGCTGGCACACCACCGAGCGCCCGTCGGGCGAGCAGGCCACCTGGTCCACCGACGACGCCGGGTCGTCGAGCAGTACGCGGCGCTCGCCGGTGGCGACGTCGATCGCCACGAGCTGCGTGCGAGGGTTGGGCACGGGCTCCAGCGGCTGCCAGGTGGTGACCAGGATGGAGCCGTCCGGGGTGAGCGAGAAGCTGGCCTCGTCGAGCGCCCGGCCGGGTGCGGGCGTCAGCGCCCGCCCGGGCTCGATGCGGTCCTGGTCGGTCGCCGGCGGCGGCGCGGCGAACAGCCGCGGCTCGCGCGGGCCGAGATAGTGGTCCCAGTAGCGGATCGGGTAGAAGTCGAACAGCTCGGCGCTGACGCCGCCGTCCGAGCGGGCCTTGCCCAGCTCGCGGTCCTCCTCGAGGGTCTCGGTCCCGGGGAAGAGGCTCGCCACCCAGGCCACCGTGCCGGCGTCGCGGGCGGTCCGCACCGCGCCGATGCCGCCCGGAGCCGAGGCCACCAGGCGCGCCTCGCCGCCGCCGGCCGGCAGCAGCCAGAGCGCCTGGACCTCGTTGTCGTCGCCCGTCTCCGGCGCCGGCGGCGCGTCAGGGTCCCTGCGGGTCGAGCTGAACAGCAGCGACCCGTCCGGCAGGAAGGTGGCGCCCGTCTCGCCCGCCGCGGAGCGGGTGAGGCGGCGCGGCTGGCTCCGTCCGCCGGGGTCCAGCTCCCACAGGGAGGTCACGAAGCTCTTGCCGTCTGGTGCCACCGTGGCGACCGTGGCGACCAGCCGGCACCCGTCTGGGGAGAGGGCGAGCCCGGACACGCGTGGCAGCTCCAGGAGGTGGTCCACATCGAAGGGTGGCGCTGGGCTCAGCGCAGCATCGTCGCTCATGGCCCCGACCATAAGAGGCGCGACCGTCGCGCGCAATGGCCGCGGCGGCGCCGGGGCGTAGTGTGAGAGCGCCGCCGCACGCCCGGTGGGAGGCTGGTCGGTGATCACGATGGGGAGAGTGGGGCGCGGGATCGCCGGCCTGGTGCTGACGTTGGCGTTGGGGCTCGCCGCGACAGGCTGCGACCGCGGCTCGGGCGCCGACCGGCGGCGGGGGACAGCCGGCCCGGCGTCCACCGCGGCACCGGGCGGCACCAGCGCGGCACCGGGCAGTGACCGCTGCCCGCTCGGTCCGCTGCCGGCGCCGGCGGCCGACCGGCCGCGGTACCGCATGCGGATCACCGTGCAGCCGGAGCAACGGCTGGTCACCGGCGACCTGCGCGTGCGGTTCACCCCGGACGTGGCCACCGGCAGGCTGGTGTTCCGCCTCTGGCCGAACAGCCCCTACCTGTCCAGGGCCGGTGCTCACCTGCAGGCTGGCCCGGTCGACACGGGCGGGCGCCCACTGCCCAGTGCCAACCCCGAGCCGACCATCCTGGAGGTGCGGCCCGGCGGCACGCTGGCGGCCGGGCAGGCGATCGAGCTGCACCTGCCGTGGCGGCTCACCCTGCCCACGCTGCTCGGGGAGCGGCTCGGCGGGCTGGCGGGCACGCTGCGGCTGGGCTCGTTCTTCCCGCTGCTCGCCTGGGAGCCGGGGGTCGGCTGGGCCACCGAGCCGCCGACCTCGGGACTGGCCGAGGCGTCCACCTCGCCGACCGCGGACTTCGACGTGACCGTCAGCGCGCCGCGGGGACTGGCCGTGCTCGCCAGCGGGACGGAGCGCGGGCGCGGGCACTGGGTGGCCAGCGCGGTGCGCGACTTCGCCCTGTCGGCGGGGCACTTCCGCACCGCCGTCGGCGTGGCGCTCGCGCCGGGCCCGGTGAAGGTGACGGTCGGCGTCGACGCCTCAGTGCGGGACGAGCGGCCCGCCGACTACCTCGCGATCGCGATCCGGTCGCTCGAGGACTACGGCCGGCGCTTCTCGCCCTACCCGTGGCCGAGCCTCACCCTGGCGGTGACCCCGAACCTGCCGGGTGGCATCGAGTACCCCACACACATCATGCAAGGCCCCGGCACGGCGGGCGGGGTCACCCCGCACGAGGTGGGCCACATGTGGTTCTACTCGCTGGTCGGCAACGACCAGGCGCGCGACCCGTGGCTGGACGAGGGGCTGGCGACCTTCGCGGAGGCGCGGGTGGACCGCGTCACCGCGCGCTACCAGCAGCTCGTGGTCCCCAAGGAGGTCCGCGGGCGGCTGGGGGAGCCGATGACCTTCTGGGACGCGCAGCCGTCGTCGCTGTACTTCCCGGGCGTCTACGCGCAGGGCGCGAAGGCGCTGCTGGCACTGGGTGGGCCGAGCGTGGCCGACTGCGTCCTGCGCGTCTACGTCGCTCACGAGGCGTTTCGCATCGCCCGCCCGGCCGACCTGGTGCAGGCGGCCGGCGCCGTGGTGCCTGACGCCTCCCGTATCCTCGCCGGCTTCGGCGTGCGCCCCGGCTGACGCCGCTCCTTCACGCCGCGGGTGCGATAGGGTCCCGGCGCATGCGATAGGGTCCCGGCGCAGGCGCTGTCCCCAGTTCACTCGCTGGCTCGACACCGCGGGAGATTGGGCGTAGGATCGAACACGCGTTCGAGTCAGCGATGCGCGGGCGGCGAGCGGCGAGGGACCAGCGATGACGAAGCCAGTCGAGGCGATGCACCGAGCCACGACCACCAACGTGGGACAGCTCATCCGGGCGCTCGAAGCGTTCCCGGCCGAGCTGCCCGTCGAGGTCGGGCTCGGCTACCGGGACGAGACCGAGAGCTACCGGGAGGTGACGGTGACGACCATTGACGCCTCCTGGCTGGGGGGCGAGCCGGACGCCACCGTCGTGCTCGTGGTCGGCGAGACAGGCGTGCTGCGTGTCCCCTGACGCGCAGCCAACGAACCAGGCAGGTGAGAGGAGCGTGACCATGGGGGAGCCGCAAGCACAGCTCATCCCGGAAGCGGAGCTGATCGGGAAGGGCAGCGAGGTCAAGGTGCGGCGGCCGCGCGCGGGTGAGAGCGGGATCTGGAAGGTGGTGGGTCCGGTGGCGAGCCCGGAGCCACAGGACGACCCGGCCTGGGATGTCACCAACGCCATGACCGGCCGGCGCAGGATCTTCCGCTCCTCCCGCCTGATCCTGCTCCGTCAGGCCCGCAAGGGCGGCGCGTCGTAGGCCTCGGGACGCGGGGGTCCTGGTCTGCAGCCTCCCCCGCGGGCGGGCGTCCGGGCCAGTCTCCCCTGCGGCGCGCCCGGGCGCCCGCCTGGCTGTGGACGAAGACCTCGTCGTCCTCGGCGCGGCAGAATGTGCTACAGTGCGACCACTATGGAGAAGATCGGGATCCGCGAGCTGAAGCAGCACACCAGCGCTGTCCTTCGGCGGGTGGTGCAGGGCGAGGTTATCGAGGTGACCGACTACGGTAAGCCGGTCGCGCGCATCGTGCCATTGCACGCTACTGCCCTCGAGCAACTCGCTGCAGAGCACCGGATGACTCCAGGCAAGGGGGATCCCAGGGAGGTCATGCGAGCGCTCGGCCCTCCGCTCCTCGTCCCCGCTGGCATGCCCTCGCCCTCCGAGATCCTGGCCGAGCTCCGCGCTGATGAGCGCTAGCGTCGCGTACCTCGATACCTCGGCCTTCGTCAAGTTGGTGCTTGCGGAGCCCGAGACCGATGCGCTCTCCCGCGAGCTGGCAGGGTGGTCGAGATGGATGTCGGCCGCCTTGCTTCGTACCGAGGCGCTACGGGCGGTCGGCCGCTACGGGCCACGCTATCTCGGCGCGGTGCGACAGCGGCTGGCAGCCATTGACATGCTCCGGCTCGACGAGCCGCTCCTCGATCTGGCCGGAACACTTGCTCCGCCGGAGTTCCGCTCTCTTGACGCACTGCATCTCGCGGCGGCTCTGTCGCTCGGTTCCGATCTCGGCGTCTTCATTGCCTACGACGCCCGCCTGATCGAAGCGGCTCGTCAGCAGGGCCTCCCCGTTGCCACGCCCACCTGAGCGCGGCTACGCCAGACGCTCGAGCACGGTGCCGTCAGCGGCGACGGCGAAGGCGGTGGGCACGACGCTGACGTGGTAGCGGCGCGCGAGGTCGGGCCGTTTCGACACGTCGACCGTGAGCAGCGGGCGCTCGCCGGTGGCCAGGCGCTGCTCCACCTCGCGGCACTCGCTGCAGAGCGGGTGGGTGAACTCCACCAAGGTGACGGCGGCGCCCTCGCCGCCGAGCTCGGCGAGATCGACCGTGCCGACCCGGCCCGAGCGGACGCCGCGCAGCCGCGCCAGCACGCGGTAGAGCTCGCAGCCGACGCACAGCCCGGTGACCGCGGCCAGCAGCGCCAGCGCCGTCACGATCCCGCAGAGGACCGCGCCGACCGCCCGCAGACCTGCCAGGTAGGCCAGCGTCGTCACCACCAGCAGCGTCGCGCCGATCATGTTGGCGAAGCGCGGCGGGCGGGCGTCCTCGACCCTGCCCTCGCCGAGCACCGGCTGCACCAGGCGGAAGTAGGCCACGCACGGCAGGCACCAGCGCCGGCCCAGCGTGAGGCCGAGCACGAGCTGCAGCGCCAGCAGACCAAACAGCCACCACCAGCCGGTCAGCAGCGCGACGGCGCCGAGCACGCCGACGGTCCCCTGGTTGAAGCGCGGCGCGCGTGCGTCGATCACGTCACTGTCACGCCACGGATCGGCGGTCGCAGCCCTACGGGTGCCCATGCTGTTGTCCATGCAACTACGGTGCCGGAGGCGACGTGAACCCGTCAAGCCGCGGCGCGGCCGGGCCCCGCGGCCAATCTGGTGAGGATGGATACGAACCCTGCACCCATAGCTGGCACGATGGCATGACCAGGGCACGACGGCATGACCAAGGGAGGTCGGGAGGATGTTGCTGAAGCTGCTCGAGGGCGGTGACCCCGATGCCCCCGCGATCGTGGTGCCTGACGGTCCGCGGCTGACCTATCAGCAGCTGCGCAACGAGGCGCTGCGGGCGGCCGGGGTGCTGGCAGGGCTCGGGCTGCGGCGCGACCAGGCCGTGGGCATGGTGTTCGAGAACAGCGCGGAGGCCGTCGTGCTGTTCCTCGCGGCCGCGCTGGTGGGCGCCGCCGCGCCACTGAACCCCGCCTACACCGAGGCCGAGTTCCGCTTCTACCTCGAGGACGTCGGCGCCCGCGCGCTGGTCGTGCCCCCCGGCGGCGCCGAGGCGGCGCGGCGGGCGCTGCCAGACGGCGCGGTCCTGGTGGAGGCGGCCGTCACCGGTGACGGCCGCCTCCACCTGGGCGCCGGAGCGCCGCCGCGGGGCACCACCAGGCGCGCCGACCCGGGTGAGCCCGGCGGCGATGACGTGGCGCTGATGCTGCACACCAGCGGCACGACCGGACGGCCCAAGCGGGTGCCGTTGCGCCACCGCCACCTGAGCGCGTCGGTCGACAACATCGCCGGGTCCTACCAGCTCGGCGCCGGCGACGTCTCGCTGTGCGTGATGCCGCTGTTCCACGTGCACGGGCTCCTGGCCTCGGCGCTGGCCACCCTGCGGACCGGCGGGACCGTGGTCGTGCCGGCGCCGTTCAACCCACTCACCTTCTGGGCCGTCGCGGCCGAGCAGCGGCCGACCTGGTACTCGGCGGTGCCGACGATCCACCGGATGGTGCTGGCCCGCGCCCGCGGCGAGCGGCCGGCGGGCAGCGAATCGCTGCGCTTCGTCCGCTCGTGCAGCTCGGCACTGGCACCGGAGCTGATGCTCGAGGCCGAGCGGCGGCTCGGCGCACCGGTGCTGGAGGCCTACGGCATGACCGAGGCGTGCCATCAGATCGCCTCCAACCCCCTGCCCCCGGCGGATCGCCAGCCCGGCTCGGTGGGCGTTGGCACCGGCGTGCGGGTGGCGGTGGTGGACGACGCCGGCGGGCCGGTGCCAGCGGGCGCGCCCGGCCAGGTGGTCATCCACGGCCCGAACGTGATCGACGGCTACGCCGGCAACCCCGAGGCCAACGCCGAGTCCTTCGTGGACGGCTGGTTCCGCACCGGCGACCAGGGCGTGCTCGACGCGCACGGCTACCTCAGCCTCACCGGGAGGATCAAGGAGCTGATCAACCGTGGCGGCGAGAAGATCTCCCCGCGCGAGATCGACGAGGTCCTGCTGGGCCACCCCGCGGTGGCCGAGGCGGTCGCCTTCGGCATACCCCACCACACCCTGGGGGAGGAGGTGGCCGCGGCGGTGGTGCTGAGCGGGCCGGCCACCGAGCGCGAGCTGCTCTCGCACTGCCGCGAGCGGCTCGCCCCCTTCAAGGTGCCGGGCAAGCTCCACGTGGTCGAGGCGATCCCGCGCACGGCCACCGGCAAGGTGCAGCGCCGCAAGGTCGCCGAGGAGCTGGAGGTGGGCCGGTGAGGCTGGTGGTGGTCGGCGCCGGCGCCACCGGCGGCTTCCTCGGCGCCTTCCTGGCCCGCGCCGGGCACGATGTGACCCTGGTCGCGCGCGGTGCCCACCTGGAGGCGATGCGGCGGCGGGGCCTGGTGGTGCGCACCGCCGAGGGCGAGTTCACCGCGCGGCCCGACTGCACCGACGACCTCGCCGCGGCGGGAGACGCGGAGGTGGCCTTCCTGGCGGTGAAGGCGCCGGCGGTGGGGCCGCTGGCGCCGCTGCTCAGCAGGTCGCTCGGGCCGGGCACGGCGCTGGTGACCCTGCAGAACGGCATCCCCTGGTGGTACTTCCAGCGCCACGGCGGGCCGCTGGAGGGCACCCGGCTCGAGACGGTCGACCCTGACGGGGTGATCGAGCGTCACCTGGACGCGCGCCACGTGGTCGGCGCGGTGGTCTACGCGGCCACCAGCATCGTCGAGCCCGGTGTGATCGAGCATCTGGAGGGCACCCGCTTCACCATCGGCGAGCCGGACGGCTCCAAGAGCGAGCGCTGCCAGGCGATCTCGGCCGCGCTCGCCAAGTCCGGGCTGAAGTGCCCGGTGCGGACCGACATCCGCAAGGAGATCTGGCTCAAGCTGATCGGCAATGCGGTGCTGAACCCGCTGAGCGCGCTCACCCGCGCCTCGCTGTCGGCCATCGGCGGCGACCCCGGCGCACGGGCGCTCGCGCTGGAGGCGATGCGCGAGGCCGTGCGCGTCGCGGGCGCGGTGGGCGTGGAGATCGACCTGTCGGTCGAACAGCGGCTGGAGGGCGCGGCCCGCGTGGGCGAGCACCGGACCTCCATGCTCCAGGACGTCGAGTCCGGCCGCCCGCTCGAGGCGGACGCGCTGGTCGGCGCGGTGGTCGAGATCGGCCGTCTGGTCGGCATGGAGCTGCCGCGCCTGGAGATGCTGTACGCCTGCGTCCAGCTCCTGGACCGCAGCCTGCGAGGTGCTTGAGGTCAGCCGCCGGTGCTGGTGGGCGGGTCGCTGCCACCCGAGGTGGTGTCCGTCGGCGTGGTGGTCGTCTCGGTGGTGCTCGAGGTCGTCGGCTCGCTGGTCGTGCTCGTCGACGAGCTGGTCGGGGGCAGCGTGGTGCTGGTCGTGCTGCTGGTGGTGGTGGTGGTCCGCTTGGCCGGCACCGTGGTCGCGGGCGGGGCCGTGGTGGAGGTGCCGGCGGGGCGGCTCGTCCGCGGCGTGGCGAGGGGAGCGGCACGGCTGGACGGCGGCAGCAGGGTGACCATCACGTGGGCGCTACGCTGGCGCGATGCGACGGTGGTGGTCGTGGCCCGCGGCTTGGCATCGGCGCGCTGCCGCGGGGTGGTGACGAATCCGACCAGGCTGCCGCCGATCGCGCCGATGAGCACGGCAGCGACCATGGAGGTCCAATGGCGCGACTCCACGAACCGCATCGGACTCAAGACCGGATCCCCCCGGATCGAGCTCCTCGCCACGATGATAAGCGGTGGCGAGCTGCCTCGCCCAAAGATTCTTGGAGCGACGCACGAAACAGGTGGGACAGCTCGGAAAGGAGCGCTGGATGGGACACAGTGACCGCACCGACCTGGCGGCGTTATGGCGCTGGCGCGCGGAGCTCGAGGCGTGGGCGATCCCCGAGGAGATCGTGGCGCGCGCGCCGGAGTCGCCCTGGGGCTTCCCGGTCGGCCTGTTCCAGGCCAGGGCGGAGCAGGCTCGGGTGCAGCAGCCGACGCCGTCCAACCGCGAGGCGCTGCGCTGCCTCCCGCCCGGCGGCACCGTGCTGGACGTGGGCGCCGGCGGCGGCGCCGCCAGCCTGCCTCTGGCGGGCCGGGCCGGCCGCATCGTGGCGGTCGACCAGTTGCCGGGGATGCTCGAGGCATTCCGGGCCGCGGCGCGGGCGGCCGGGGTCGCGGCCGGGACCGTCCAGGGCCGCTGGCCCGACGTCGCCGGCGAGGTCGCCCCGGCCGACGTGGTGGTCTGCAATGACGTGCTCTACAACGTGCCCGACCTCGCGCCGTTCGCGCTGGCCCTGACCAGCCACGCCCGCGCCCGAGTGGTGACGCAGCTCACCGCGCGCCATCCGCTGGTGACGCTCGGCCCGCTGTGGCGCCGCTTCCACGGCCTGGAGCGCCCGCAGGGCCCGGTGGCCGACGACGCCGTGGCCGCCCTGCGCACGCTCGGGCTCGAGGTCGCCCGCGAGGACTGGACCATCCGGCAGGGCGGCAGCTTCGAGCGCTTCGAGGATCTGGTGGCCTTCACCCGCCGCCGGCTCTGCCTTCCAGCCGAGCGCGACCCGGAGATCGCCGAGGCGCTCGAGCCGCTCTCGGTCCGCGACGACGCCGGCTTCCGGATGGCCCCGCTGCACCGCCCGGTGGTGACGCTCTCCTGGCCAGGCGCGGCCCCGGAGTAGCCGCAATGGTGGGACCACCGCTCGGGCGGCGTCCCAGACCCTTACGTACCGCATCGGACGTAGACTCCTCGGTCCACGGAGCGATTGTGGGAGGCGCGTGGTGACGGAGACCGGTGGGAGGCGGATCGGTCGGTGGGTGCTGCGGGGCGGGGGCGGTGCTGGTGGCACGCGGCGGGGCCTCGATCGCCTGGACCGCCAGCCGGCCCATCCCGTCGGTCTTGCGATCTTCGCCGAATGGACCACGACACCCGACGAGTGGGCGCTGTACCAGGCCACCTGGGTCCACCCCGCCCGCCGTTGAGCACCGCCCACCTGCGCGACCGCGCTGCGGCGCACCGGATCATCATTCCAGTTGACGGCACGCTCGAGGAGGCGAAAGACTCAGGTCCGCCAAGGCCGTGCTGGCACCAGGAGAGGCTTGCCCGCGTCCGTGTCGTCCTGTTTGTCACCGTACGCCTCGAGCCTCTGCGGCGCCTGTTACGAAGTGTGGTGCACCTCCGGGACGGGTGGTCGAGCACGAGCGGAAGGCGCACTCGCCGCTCCGTGCCTCCAGCTCTCGCGAGTGATGGCGGACGGCGTGCTGATGGAGAGGGGCAGGGTTGATGCCGGCGGTACGAGAGGAAGTCCTGGCACAGGTCCGGGAGGCGCCCCGTGACGTCGCGGCCGAGGAGCGGGTGACCCGCTTCGCCGAGCGGGTCACCGACCACAGGGCCCGCGTGGAGCGGGTCACGCACGCAGACCTGCCGGCCGCGGTGGCGCGCGCGCTCGAGGTCAGGGGCGCCCAGCGGGTGGTGGTCCCACCCGACCTGCCGATCGAGTGGCGGCCGTCCGGGCCCCAGATGCTGGTCGATGGCGAGCTGGCGGACGAGGTGCTGGACGCCGCCGACGGCGTGCTGACCGGCTGCGCGCTTGGCATCGCGGAGACGGGCACGATCGTGCTGGACGGCGGCGCCCGCCAGGGCCGCCGGGCGATCACGCTGCTGCCCGACTATCACCTGTGCGTGGTGGAGGCGCAGCAGATCGTCGGCACGGTCTCCGAGGCGGTCGCCGCGCTCGACGCCGCCGCCCGCGAGCGCCGCCCGATCACGTTCGTCTCCGGCCCCTCGGCCACCGCCGACGTCGAGCTCAGCCGCGTCGACGCCGTCCGCGGCCCGCGAACCCTCGAGGTCCTGATCGTCAGCTGACCGCCGCGGCTTCCTCGCATCAGAAGGTCACCTGACCTGAGCTGCGGAGCACCTCGGTCTTCAGAATGGCGGCGACACTGCACGATTCCGTGATCTCGCCAGTCATGACCATCGTCACGACGTCACCGTAGCGGTGCCAGCTCACCTCGATGCTCTCCTCCGGATCCTGACGACTCGGCCCGTGCGCCAGCTCGGTGGCCAGGAACAGGTGCGCCACGTCGGTGGTGGCGCCATTGCTGTTGTCGATCGACCCCAGCTCGCGCCAGCGGTTGGCTCGTAGGCCCGTTTCTTCGAGCAGCTCTCGCTCGGCAGAGCCTTGAGGGTTGCGATCTTCTGCTGAAGAGCCGCCCGTGGGGATCTCGATCGACATCTTGTTGTGGACGTACCGCCACTGGGTGACGTGCGCGACCTGGCCGGAGTCGTCGATGGCGACGACACCAACGGATGGTGGCAGCTCGACCACGCTGTAGATGCCCTCGCTGCCATCTGGCCGAATAACCGAGTCCTGCCGAAGGCGCAGCCAGCGGTTCTCGTAGACGAGCTCGCTCTTCACGGTCCTCCAGGGACTGCTCATCGGTCTGATCTCATCAGGCTCTACTCCAGGAACTCGAAATCCGTAATGAGGTGACGCTGCGAGATGCGCCTGTCTGGGGGAACCGTCTCCTCGCTCGCACCGCCGATGAGCTCCCGCCCGTTGATGACGCTCGCCCTTGTGGCCCGCACCACCTTGGCCGCCACCGAAGGGTAGAAGCGGTTGTTCCCTTGAAGCCAATGCCATCGAGCCGCTCGGACATCGTTTCGGGCCACCTGATCCGCTCCTCGGATCAGCGCCAGGAGTGCCGCTTGCGTGCCAGTCGCCCGCGTGCCTGAGGCAAATATCATCTGTTTGTCCGGAGACCAGGGGTTGGCGGTCATGAGCAGATAGCCGCAGTGCATGAAACCTGAGTCCTCCACGCGATGGTAGATGTTGTTGCTGAGATCAGAATAGATCTGATCACACGTGAAGTAGAGCTGATCATCACCCGAGTAGCGGATCGGCAGAGAATATCCGAACTTCTGCCGGTAGGCGACTGTGGCCAGACTGAAGAAAATATTGGTGTCGGCGGCGCCGACGAGGATGATGTTCCTTTGAAGGATCTCCTGAGAGACGGCGACATCCACCGAGCAGAGCGTGTCTGGCGGTTCCATATTCGACTCCGACGTCTGGTTGCCCCGTGCCCAGGCGGCTGCCAGATAGGCTGTGAGGTCAGCCACTCGCACAATGTCGCGCACCGTCCCCGGCGAGCTCTGGCGGGAGAACCGCCAGCGCGTCCCCAGGACTTCCACCTCAACCGTGGTGTCGCCGAAGCATATCGATTCGTCGGCCCTCTCTCTGAGCGTGGAGCCTACGATGATCGCGACGTCCTTCAGCGTCTCGGACATGATGCAGTCCGGATAATTCGAGAAGGTCTTCGGAAAGAGGCTGTCAGTGATCTCGCCAACCTCTTCGCCCTGAGCATCGATGAGATGGTCATTGGCAGAGAGTCCCTCGTTGATCTTCTCGACGATGGACTCCCCGCCGCGTATCTCCCAGGTGTCGTACCAGACGCCGACGCCGATCCTCCTGAGGTCGACCGCGAGTCGGGCGACAAAGAGCTTGTCGGAGGCTGTGTGCGACAGAAACACCTTGGGCATCGCTCTTGTCACTGCAGCGCTCCGAGTTCACTCTCATCGAGTAGGATAAGCGCAGCGAATGTTCTATATTGGAGTCCTCCTGTCAACCGAGCTTCTCGCTCGCACCCCTCAGGCTTGGGCGCCGTGCTCGAGGGTGAGCAGCAGTTGCTTGGCGGTGGGGCCGCCGGCGTAGCCGCCGACGGTGCCGTCGCCGCGGAGCACGCGGTGGCAGGGAAGCACGATGCAGACCGGGTTGGCGTTGAGGGCGTTGCCGACCGCGCGGGAGGCGGTGGGCCGCTGGATCGCCCGCGCCACGCGCCCGTAGGTCGTGGTCGAGCCGTACGGCACCTGGCGCAGAGACTCCAGGACCGTCCTGGCGAACAGTGCCGCGAGCACGGTGTGGACCGGCACGGTGAACTCGCGCCGGCGCCCATCGAAATACTCGTCCAGCTCGTGCCGCACCGCGTCCAGGCGTCGTGGGGAGCGCAGCACCCGTGGCGACACCGCCTTGGCGATGCGCTCGGTCACCTCGCCCTCGTCGGCGTAGGAGCAGGCGATCAGCCCGGCCTCCGTGGCGGCGAGCACCAGCGGCCCGACCGGGGTCTCGCTGATGGTGTAGGACACGTCGGTGTCCGGCAGGACGGGCGGCCGCACCGCAGGGTCGAACCCGCGCAGCAGCCCGTCGAGGTCCATGTGCGTCATCGTCGTACCTCCTCCAGCACGCCGCCACGGAGCGTGGCGAGCGCGTCGCTCACCAGCCGGCGGCTCATCGTCGGGGTCGTGCCGAGCACCCGCGCGACCTCCGCGTGCGGCAGGTCGAGCACGTAGTGGAGCGCGACCGCCGTGCGCTGCCGGTCGGGCAACGCTCGTACGCGCTTCCACAGACGGTCGTCTGACGGCTCCGTCGCTGGCCCGGGATGGTCGGGCACCTCTGGAACGGGGACCGGGCGCCGTGCCCGGACGCGGTGCGCGTCGGTCGCCGCCCGCGCCGTGATCGTGAGCAGCCAGCTCTTGAGATTCCGCCCGTGCTCCAGCGACGGGTAGGCGCGTAGCGCCTGCAACCACGCCTGCTGCGCCACGTCCTCGGCGTCGCCGGACCCGGCGAGCGCCGCGGCAAGCCGCGCAACGTCGCGCCAGTGCTCGTCGACGAGCTGTTGAAACGGTGGAAGCGTCATGCCCATGAAACGCCGAGCCTACCGGTCATGTGAGTGCCAGTTGCTCAGCGATCACGGCCGCTGGGCGCGCGACTGACTGCGCTACGCCGGCGCTGGCGCGACCGGGTCGCCGCTGCGGATGACGCCGCTGTCGAGGATCTGGGCGACCAGACCGCCGCGGTGGATCAGGGCGCGCAGCAGGCCCGGGTGGCCCGTCAGGTCCTCGAGATACTTGCACGGCTCGCACAGCTCGATGCCGCGCAGGCGCACCGGGCCGACCCGGAACTCCAGGCCGACCAGATCGTTCAGCGGGACACCGGCGGTCACCACGTTGCGGCGGTGCTCACCCGGCTCGAGCTTGATGCCGTGGTCGCGTGCCAGCGCGTCCAGCGCCTCGCGCTCGATCAGCGTGATCTCCGGCTCCGGCTTCGGCCCGGTGCCGCCGCCCGGCTGGAAGAAGTAGCGGTTCCCTTCCAGCCCCGCTCCCGCCACAGCCCGGACCTCGGGCACGGGGAACGTCGGCGCGCCTTGCTCCCGCGCCAGGTGCATGGAGACCACTGAGCCTTCCCACATCTGCGGATCCCTCCGAGCCACGGTCGACGCCACGGTCGACGAGCAGGTGTCGGTCTCCACCGTACGGCTTGCCCGCGCCTGGCGGCCACTGGTTTTCCGCCGTGACACCGACTGGCCGAAACCACATACTCTGGCGCAATCAGGCAGTGCACTGGTCATCGTCAGGGCAAGTAAGGTAATCGGCGCATATGGTCAGCCAGGGCGGAAGGGCAGTTTCGACCTGCCAGCGAGACAGCACCTGGGAGGACTCATGGGAGACGCAACCGAACGTGAGTCGATAGCTGAGGTCCTCAACGGACTCCATATTCATCCGCTGCCGTCGGGTTGGACGGCACTGGAAGGGATCGTCCTGGTCAAGTGCCTGGATGAGGAAGGAAACTCCACATGGGCCTTCCGAACCACGGCTGGACTGAACGACGAGGAGCTTCTTGGCGCACTCGTGGTTCGAACCGATCTGCTCCGCAGGGACCTGCTCGAGGCCTACCGGAATGACAGCGACGAGGAGGGCGGGTCCTGATGGGCTGGCTGCTAGCCTTCCGAGCCGCCCCCGCTGCCGCGGCTGCGGCGGCGCAGGGCGCCGGCGCCGGCGAGTGCCAGCGTGAGCGCCGAGGCGCCAGGGACCCAGGCGCCGAAACGGTCGTAGGGCGTGGTCTCGCGCGACAGCGGCACGTCGACCACGGTGGCACCGCGCCGGGTGGTCGGCTGCCAGGCGAGCATGCGGCCCTCCGGGTCGAACGCGGTCGACACGCCCGCGATGGACGCCTGCACCACCGGTCGGCCGGACTCCACCGCCCGCACGGCGGCCAGGCTGGCGTGCTGCTGCGGCCCCCAGGTGTTCTGGAAGGTCGTGGTGGCGCTCTGCACCACCACCATGTCCGCTCCCAACCTGGCCAGGTTGCGGGAGAGGTCCGGGAAGGAGGACTCGAAGCAGATCAACGGCCCGATCGTCAGCGACCGGGCGTGCAGCAGCACCAGATGGCTGCCGCGGTGGCGGTTGGTGGCGGCGGCGTCGGTGAAGCGGCCGACCCAGCCGAGCAGCGGGCGCACGGGCACGTACTCGCCAAAGGGGACCAGCCGGATCTTGTCGTAACTGCCGATCGGGCCGCCCGGCCCGACCAGCAGCGAGCTCTTGTAGATGCCACCCGAGCTCTGCCGCTTCGCGTCGACGTTTGCGAGCACGTCGGCGCCGGTGCGCTCCACGATGCGGCGCAGGCGGGCGACGTCACCCGGGTTGGCGGTGGGGTCACGGCCCACGCTCGACTCTGACCAGACGATCAGGTCGGGGCGGGCGCTGGCGAGGCCGAGGCTCAGCGACTCGCTGGCGCGGAAGCGCGCCTCGACCTGATCGACCTTGCCGGGCTGGATGAGCGCGATCCGCACTGTCCGCCCGGCCTCCACCGGCCCCGGCCGGACCGCCCACCATGCGAGCGCGACGAGCACCAGCCCGCCGGCGGCCAGCACCGCACGGCCGCGGACCGGGCGCGGCACCTGCCGCCCGACCGCCACGGCGAGCGCCAGGTTCACCGCCATCAGGAGGAAGCTCACCGCCCACACGCCGCCCACCGCCGCCAGGGCGAGGATCGGGCGGTCGTTCCACTGGCTGGCGCCGAGCAGCGCCCACGGGCCGCCGAGCGCGTCCCAGGAGCGGATCACCTCGGTGAGCACGAAGGCGCTGGGGATCAGCGCCAGTGCGCCGGCGAGCCGGCCGGCGGAGACCTGGCCGTGCAGGAGCGTCCAGGCCAGCCGTCCCCACGGCAGCCACAGCAGCCCGAGCGCAAGTGCCGCGGGGATCGCGAAGATGCGCGCGTTCGGGATCAGCCAGGAGTCGACGGTGAGGAAGAAGCCGGTCCCACCCAGCCAGCTGCGTCGACCGGCCTCGCGGCCGTCGCCGGCGCCGCGGACCAGCAGCAGCAGCGGCACCAGCGCGACGAACGCGAGCCACCACAACGACGGCCTGGGAAACGCCAGCGCCAGCGGCATCCCGAGCGCGAAGGCGGCCAGACGGCCGCTCCAGCGCCAGCCGCCACCGCCGGTCTCCGGAGTGGGGGGGCGGGCGACCCGCGCTCGTGCCCGCAGCCGCCCCCGCGTGGTGACCAAACGACCCCCCTTCAGGCCGGACGAGGCCCCTCGGACCGCCTAGACGTTCATGGCGACGTACTTGATCTCGAGATATTCGTCGATGCCCTCCCGGCCGCCCTCCCGGCCGAAGCCGGAGGCCTTCACGCCGCCGAAGGGGGCCGCCGGGTTGCTGACGATGCCCTGGTTGAGCCCGACCATGCCGGTCTCCAGCGCTTCGACGACCCGGAAGGCGCGCTTGAGGTCGCGCGTGTACACGTAGGCCACCAGTCCGTACTCGGTGTCGTTGGCGGCGTCGATCGCGGCCGCCTCGGAGTCGAAGCTGGCCACCGGCGCGACCGGGCCGAAGATCTCCTCCCGCAGCACGCGCGCGTCCCCGGGGACGTCGGCAAGCACGGTGGGCGCGTAGAAGTAGCCGCGGCCGTCGCCGGCCCTGGCGCCGATCACCGCACGGGCGCCGCGGTCGAGGGCGTCACCCACCAGCTCGCTGACCTTCTCCCGGGCGTCGTCGTTGATCAGCGGCCCGACCTGCACGCCGTCCTCGGTGCCGCGGCCCATCCTCAGCGCGCCCATGCGCTGGGCCAGCTTCTCGGCGAAGGCAGCGGCCACCGGCTCGGCCACGTGGAAGCGATTGGCCGCCGTGCAGGCCTCGCCGATGTTGCGCATCTTGGCCAGCATCGCGCCCTCGACCGCCGCGTCGACGTCGGCGTCCTCGAAGATCAGGAAGGGGGCGTTGCCGCCCAGCTCCATCGAGACCCGCAGGAGCTGGTCGGATGCCTGGGCGACCAGGCTGCGGCCCACCTCGGTGGAGCCGGTGAAGGAGAGCTTGCGCAGCCGCGGGTCCTTGATCAGCGGCGCCATGGTGGCGCCGGACCTGGCGGTGGTGACCACGTTGAGCACGCCGGGCGGCAGGCCGACCTCCTCCATGATCTGGGTGAGGGCCAGCATCGACAGCGGGGTGAGCTGTGCCGGCTTGACCACCATGGTGCAGCCCGCGGCCACGGCGGGGCCGATCTTGCGGGTGCCCATTGCCATGGGGAAGTTCCAGGGCGTGATGAGCAGGCACGGCCCGACCGGCTGCTTCATGGTGAGCAGCCGGCCCTTGCCGTTGGGCGCGACCGAGTAGCGCCCGTCGATGCGCACGGCCTCCTCCGAGAACCAGCGGAAGAACTCGGCCGCATAGGCGATCTCCGCCCTGGACTCGGCGACCGGCTTGCCCATCTCGAGGGTCATCAGCAGTGCCAGCTCGTCGACGCGAGCGGTGATGGCCTCATAGGCGCGGCGCAGGATCTCGCCGCGCTCGCGGGGCGGATGAGCGGCCCAGTCGGCCTGGGCGGCCACGGCCGCGTCGAGCGCGGCGACCGCGTCGTCCGGGCCCGCGTCGGCCACCTCACGGAGCACCTCGCCGGTGGCGGGGTCCTCGACCGGGAGCGTGCGACCGCTGCTGGCGTCCCGCCACCTGCCGCCGACGTGCAGACGAGTGTTGACGGCGTCGACCACCGTCCGCTCATTGGTTGCGATGCTCATCTGAGGCCTGCCTCCTCCTGGGGGACTGCGGCGACCTCTACAGTAGCGCTCCGGTCAGCTCGGATCAGGAGCGGCCGGCCCAGACGCCGACGCGCTTGAAGTCGAGGGGAACGTCGACCAGGATCAGCTCGCTCGGGGCGGTGGCGCGGATGTGCAGCGAGTCCTGATCGGTCGCCTCGACGGCATCGCCGGTGCTGGCCGGCTCGCCGTTGAAGGTCGCCTCGCCGTCGAGCAGGTAGGCGTAGGCGCCGCGGCCCGCCTCGAGCCGGTGGGTCACCTCGGTGCGCGGGTTGAGGTGGGCCACGTGGATGCCGGCGTCCTGATGCACCTTGACCATGCTCTGCCCGCCCTGGGGGCCGACGACCTTGAGGAGATTGTCGGTCCGGTCCTGCTTGGTGAAGACCTGCTGCTCCACCTCGGGCGGCAGGTCGGCCGCGTTCGGCAGGATCCAGATCTGGATGAAGCGCATCGGCTGGTCGGCCGAGGCGTTCTGCTCGGAGTGGTAGGCGCCGGAGCCAAGGGTCATCCGCTGGACCGAGCCGGCGGGTAGCGGCCCGGGTGGCCCGCCGACCGAGTCCTCGTGGCGGAAGCTGCCCTCGACCACGTAGGTGATGCCCTCGATGTCCTTGTGCGGGTGCAGCGGCCAGATCGCGCCAGGGATCAGGCGGTCGTCGTTGAACACCCGCATCGCCCCGAAGCCGTCGTTCTCCGGGTCGCGGTAGTCACCAAAGGAGAAGTGCCAGCGTGCGGTGAACCAGCCGCCCTCCTCGCGATGGATCTGGTTGTCTCGGCGAATCGTCAGCATCGCGCGTCCCCTTGTGTGCTCAGCGCTGGTGGTGCCCGGCAAGGCCGTCGAGCAGACGGCCCGTGGGCCGGCGCGTTAGGGTACCTTCTCGTCGGGGACCCCGTCGGGGACCCCCGGGGACGAGTGCGGGAGAGCAGATCACGGGCACGCCAGGAGGCCAGATGGCAGTGAGCTCCCAGGACCGCCCGGCGCGGGTGGCCGGCGCGCTCGGCGGCGCGCTGGTGCTGGCCGCGCTCGGCGTGCTGCTGACACCCGGCTCGCGGCGCGGCCCCGCCGCGGTGCTGGCGGCGCTCGGCCTGCTGGCCGGCGTCGCCATCGCGGCCGCCGGCGTGCTCCCCGTCCGCCGGCGCCGCCGCACCCCGGTCGAGCGCCTCAACGACGCGGCCTTCGTGGTCGTGCTCGCGCTGGTCTCGCTGCTGCTCGCGATCGTGGCACGGCCCTGGACCGTCGCGCTCCCGGGCCTGGTCGGCGGGCTGCTGGCCGGCCAGACCCTGCGCCGGCCAGCCGGCGGGGACGTGGAAGAGCCGCCCGACGACGGCGCGCCGTAGCCAGCAGATGCACAGCGAGAGCAAGAAGACCGTCTATGCCGCGATGGCCGCCAACTTCGCCATCACCGTGGCCAAGCTGGTCGCCGGCCTGATCGGCCGCTCGCCCGCGATGCTGGCGGAGGCCGCCCACTCGGTCGCCGACACCATGAACCAGGTGTTCCTGCTGGTCTCGCTGTCGCTCGGCGATCGCAAGCCCGACGAGGATCACCCCTTCGGCTACGGCAAGGAGCGCTTCTTCTGGGCGTTCCTGGCGGCGGTGTTCATCTTCGTCTCCGGCGCGGTCTTCTCGCTGTACGAGGGCCTGCGCGCATTGCTGGGGAACGAGCAGATCGAGACCAGCTTCCTGATCTCGTACGCGGTGCTGGGCTTCTCGCTGCTGGCCGAGGGCGCCTCCCTCCTCCGGGCCGTGTCGCAGGTCCGCGGCGACGCCAGGGCCGCTCGCGTCAGCCTCAGGACGCACCTGCGGCAGAGCAACGACACCACTGTGCGGACGGTGCTGTTCGAGGACAGCGCGGCCGTCACCGGGGTGGTGCTGGCCCTGATCGGCGTGGCCCTGCACCAGCTCAGCGGTAACCGCTACTGGGAGGGCCTCGCCTCGATCGCCATCGGGGCCCTGCTGGTGGTGGTGGCCTACGTGCTCGGGCGTGACAACAAGGGCCTGCTGATCGGCGAGGCGGCCCGGCCGGAGCAGCGCGAGCGGCTGCGCGAGGTGATCATGAGCCACCCGGAGGTCGAGGAGGTCCTCGAGCTGCTCACCATGCACCTCGGTCCGAACGCCCTGCTGGTCGCGGTGCGGCTCGACCTGCGGGACGACCTGACCGCCGCCGAGGTCGAGCAGCTCTCCAACCGGATCGACCACGAGCTGCGTCACGCGGTCAGCGAGGTCAACCAGGTCTTCCTGGACGCGACCCCACGACCGCGACCGCGGCAGGTCGAGCAGCAGCCGGTATAGGGAATCAGCTCAGTACCAGCCGTGGTCGAGCCAGAACGACTTGGCGGCCTCGGCGGTGCCGTAGCGCTCGCTGACATACGCACGGAAGGCGCTGAGCTGCTTGCCGCAGTCGATGGTGTCGTAGTCGGCGCCGAGCAGCCGCTGGCGCAGGTCCAGCAGGAGCTGGCCGAGGCCGAACGCGGTCGAGCTCGGGTTGCGCGCGGTCGGATCGCCGCCCGACTCGCGCATGATGATCCAGTACTCGGCGTCGGAGGTCCCCGACAGGTCGCACTTGGTGCCACCGCGCTGCTGCCCGGCCTGGTTGGCGGCTGCCACCTGCTGGTTGTTGCGCAGCACCGCCGCCTCGCCCTCGAGCTCCCTGATCTTGGCGTTGACTGCCTCTGTGGCCTGGACGCGCACGTCGCGCAGCTCGGTCGCCTCCGCGATCTTCTTGCGGATCTGCACCAGCGCGCGGCGGTTGTCCTGCTCGGCCTTGCGCAGGGCGACCTGCGCGGCGGCGTACTCGCGCTGGGCGGTCACCATGTCGCTGATCGCGTCGTTGTTCTCCCTGGCCAGGTGCTCCAGTGTCGCGATCTGGTCGAGCAGGTCCTTGGCGTCACCCTGCTGGACCAGCGCGGCGAGCGCCGTGGGGGAGCCGGAGATGTACATGCCGCGAGCCTCGTCGGCGACGATCTTGCGGAGCAGCTTGAGCTGCGCGGCGGAGCGGGACAGCGAGCGCTTGGCCTGGGCCTGCTCGACGCGCGCGGCCAGACGCTGGAGGTCGGCCGCGGCCAGCTCGTTCTCTGCCTGGTTCAAGGCGGCGTTGGCGGCATCGAGGGTGGCCTGCCGCTTTCGGAGGTCTCCCTTGGCGTCGTTGAGTGACGTCTTGATCTGCTTGAGGCGCGTGGCGACGTCGGGGTCGGTGGCGGTGCCCGCGGCTCCGGCTCGAAGCGGCGTCACCAGCGCCGCAAAGGCGAGGGCGCCGATGATGGCGATGACACCAGACGACCGGAGCAGGAGGGTGCGCCGACGGGGGGCTGTCATCAGCGGGGATGGTCCCTTTGAGGGCTCGGGAACAGGACGGCTCGCATGGGGGCTACGAACGCCGGAAACCATATCGCATGCGCCTACCTGCGAAGCAAGCCAGTCGAAGTACGCGAGTTGGACATGACCACGCTGAGCGGCCTCGAAGGGGCGCGAGCCGTCCGGTCGCGGCGGTCCGCGGCTGCCTCCTCCCCGGGCGATGCAGCCCTCGGGAGGCTAGCCCTGGGGGAGCCGCGGTTGCGCCACCGGAGTGTCGGGGTCGTCCTGGCGCAGCAGGTCGGCGAGCTGGCGCGCGTTGTTGACCGCGTAGTCCTCGTAGCAGTTGTTCAGCAGCACGTGGACCTCGCGCGCGTTGTCGGCAAGATGCTCGATCCGCGGGACCCACTCCCGCAGCTCGCCCTCCTTGTAGAGGTAGCGGAAGCGCGGGGTGGCGGTCGGGCCCTTGTGGCTCCACGCCTTGGGGTCGCGGCCGTGGAAGCGCACCACCGCCAGCCCAGGCTCGGTGACCTCGGCGAGTGGCGGCAGCGACGAGCGGAACCCCTGGGGCATGTCCACGCAGACCAGCGGCAACCCCTGGTCGGCGAGGAGCTTGAGCGTCCGCTCCCGGTCGGCGCCCTCCTCGAGCCAGGTGCGGTTGCGCAGCTCGACGCACACCCGGTAGCCGGGCAGCCGCTCGTGCAGCAGGCGCAGCTCCTCCCTGTTCGCGTGCTTTGGGGTGAACCACTCGGGATACTGCATCAGCACGGCGCCCAGCTTTCCGGCCGAGTCGAGCGGCAGCAGGGCGTCGTGGAAGCGGCGCCAGATATCGGCGACGGCGTCGCTCGACAGGTGGTTGGCGTAGACGCGCTGCGCCTCACGGTGCTTGGGGTCGATCTCGTCGGCGAGCTCCGGCGGGATCGCGTTGCGCCGCGTCGGATGCCCCGTGAGCAGGCTGAACGCCTTCACGTTGAAGACGAAGTCGGGCGGGGTCCGCTCCACCCACAGCCCGGCCTGGTCCTCCCTCGGCAGGTAGTAGTAGGAGGCGTCGAGCTCCACGATCGGGAACTGCGAGGCGTAGAAGCGCAGCCGCGCCTCCGCGGTGCTGCTCCCCGGTGGGTAGAAGCGGCCGGACTTCACCAGCGTCGGATCGGTCCACGACGCCGTCCCGATGCGGACGCTCCCGTTCCTGACCATGGCCAATACGGTAGCGGCTGCCGCCGACACTCGGGGTCCCGCTGGGCGATCGCCCGCGGCAAAGGGCCACCACGACCGCGGCGAAGCATCACATCCCGCCCCGCGAGGGCCGATGCGGTGCTACCGTCCTGTCGTGAATGAACGTCTCTGTCCTCGCTGCGGCGCCCCGGCCCAGCCCGGTGGGAAAGTCTGCGAGCACTGCGAGCTGCCGCTCGACGGGCCCGCCGCGGTGCGCTACAACCCGGCGGGGCTGGCCCTGCCCAGTCCCATCCAGGGGCACGCCACCGTGCTGGTCGGCGTGATCGCCGCGGTCGCCCTGCTCGCCATCGGCGCCTGGTTCGTCTCCCACGGCGTCGGTCCGTTCCGCAGCGACGTGGTGAGCCGCTCGGTCGACCGGGCGAGCGGTGCGCTGGTGGTCGACGTGCGCGTCGGCAACGACGGCAGCCGTGGCGGGAAGGCCCGCTGTCAGGTCCGCGCCGTCAAGCCGGATGGCTCGCTGGTGAGCTCCGCCGTCCAGCTCACCCCGACGATCCCGGGTCACGCCGACCTGGTCATCCGGCTCCGCGGCGAGGGCATGGCCGACGCCCACGACATCGACGCAACCTGCGGCTGAGACCCGCGGGCGACCGCAACCTCAGCCGTGTCCGGAGGAGGCGATCGTCAGGCGGCCGCCTGGGCCCACCGAGAGGATCCGCTCGCCGGCGAGGAGGTCGAGCAGCTCGGCGCCGACCAGGTGGCGGCGCCAGCCCTGCAGCGTGCGGACCTGCGGCTCGGGGCGGCCACGGCGGACCGACGAGACGATCTGGGCCAGGTCGTTGCGCGCGGCGACCAGCTCGTAGGCGAGGCCCGCCTCGAGCGCCCGCGCCCGGACCAGCGCCTCAGCAAGGGCGATCAGCGGCGAGTCCACCGGGCTCGAGTCCAGCCGCTCGCCGTTCTCGAACGCCAGCGGCTCGGCAACGAGCCCACGCTCGACCGCAGCGAGGATCGCGGCGGCGCGGCGGCGCAGGGTGGACGGCTGGATGCCGCGGATGCGCTCCAGCGCCGGCACCGTCGTCGGCCGGCGCTTGGCGACCTCGACCAGGGAGGCGTCGGGAAGCACCGAGCCCACCGGGCGGTCGGCGCCGGCGGCGGTGCGCTCGCGCCAGGCGGCCAGCTCGCGCGCGACCGCCCGGGCAGCCGGGCTGAGCTGGCCGATCTTGGGCAGGCGCTGCCACATCCGCTCCGGGTCGCGCTCGTCGCTGGCGCTCTCCAGCCGGCGGCACTCCTCGCGGGCCCACTCGAGGCGGCCGCTGGCGTTCAGGCGGCGCTTCAGCAGCTCGGTGAGCGAGAGCAGGTGGACGACGTCGTCGCGGGCGTAGCCGACCTGCTCGGCGGTGAGCGGCCGGACGTCCCAGCGGGTGAAGCTGGCCGACTTGGGCAGGCGCAGGCCAAGCACGTCGGAGAGCAGGCCGCCATAGCTGGTCTGGGCGCCGAAGCCGGCGAAGCCCGCGGCGATCTGGGTGTCGAACAGGCTGTGCACCTCGGTCCGCCAGGTCCGCCGCAGCAGCGCCACGTCCTGCCGGCCCGCATGGACGATGACCTCGACCTCCGGGTCGGCGAGCACCTCGGCCAGCGGGGTCGGGTCCACCCCCTCGTCGAGCGGGTCGACCAGCTGCGTCCGCTGCCGCCGGCCGGCGGCCTCCACCGCCGGCACTGCCACCCCGACCAGGCAGAGCAACGGCAGGTAGCGCCCCTCGGACATGAACTCGGTGTCGACGCCGATACGACCAGCCGCCCTGGCCTGCTCGGCCAGGGCGGCGAGGTCACCGTCAGCGGCGGATCGCGTCGCCGCCGTCGCCTGCGCCGGCGGGGTCAGGTGAGCTCCCAGGTGTCGCCCGAGTGGAGCAGCTTTTCCAGCTCACCCGCGCCCTGCCTGGCGGCTGCGCGGGCAAGCTGGCCCGCGAGCAGCTCGTCGTAGACGGGCCGCTCGACGTCACGGAACACGCCGATCGGGGTGGGGCCGTCCGCGCCGTGGGAGAGCCGGCTCAGCATGAACGCCAGGCCCGGGTCCTCACGGTGCGCGTCGTGCACCAGCAGGCGCTCCTCGCCGACCTCGGCCACGTCGACCAGCTCGACCCGGCCGTCGCCGGACAGCCGCACGCCACGCTCGCCGTCCTTGCCGAAGCGGATCGGCTCGCCGTGCCGCAGGCGGATCTGGTTGTCGTCGCGGGTGTCGGGCTCCTTGAGCAGGTCGAAGGCGCCGTCGTTGAAGATGTTGCAGTTCTGGTAGATCTCGATGAACGCGGTGCCACGGTGGGCGGCGGCCTGCGTGAGCACCTCGGTCAGGTGGCGCCGGTCGGCGTCGATCGAGCGGGCCACGAAGCTGGCCTCCGCGCCGAGCGCGACGCTGACCGGGTTGAAGGGGTGGTCGACCGAGCCCATCGGCGTCGACTTGGTGACCTTGCCCAGCTCGCTGGTGGGGGAGTACTGGCCCTTGGTCAGCCCGTAGATCTGGTTGTTGAACAGCAGGATCTTGAGGTTGACGTTGCGGCGCAGGGCGTGGATCAGATGGTTGCCACCGATCGAGAGGGCGTCGCCGTCACCGGTGATCACCCACACCGAGAGGTCGGGACGGGTGACCGACAGCCCGGTCGCGATCGCCGGGGCGCGGCCGTGGATCGAGTGCATCCCGTAGGTGTTCATGTAGTACGGGAAACGCGAGGAGCAGCCGATGCCCGAGATGAACACGATCCGCTCGCGCGGGATGCCAAGGCTGGGCATGAAGCCCTGGACCGCGGAGAGGATGGCGTAGTCCCCGCAGCCGGGGCACCAGCGCACCTCCTGGTCGGTCTTGAAGTCCTTGGCGGTCGCTCTGGCGGTCGGCTTGACGGTGGCCGTTCCGGCCGGCCGCTCGGCGACCTTCACGGACCCGTTGCCGCGCTGTCCATTGCGCACGCTCATGACCGGTTCGCTCCCTTGGTGAGCGCCGCCATCCGGGCGACGCCGTCGCTCTTTGCGTCCCCGAGCTGGCCGAGCTGCAGCTCGACCTCCTCCACCAGCTCCTCAGCCTTGAAGGGGAGGCCACGGACGCGGTTGAAGCCGACCGCATCCACCAGGAACTCCGCCCGGATCAGCTTGCGGAGCTGGCCGAGGTTCATCTCCGGGACCAGCACCCGCTGGTAGCGGCGCAGCACCTCGCCGGTGTTGGCCGGGAATGGGTTGAGGTGGCGGAGGTGGGCCTGGGCGACCCGACCGCCGCGGGCGCGCACCTGCCGCACCGCGGCGCCGATCGGGCCGTAGGTCGAGCCCCAGCCGAGCAGCAGCAGCCGGGCGCCCTCCTGGTCGTCGACCTCGAGCGGTTGGATGTCGCCGGCGATGCCGGCGACCTTGGCCGCCCGCAGGTGCACCATGCGGTCGTGGTTCTCGGGATCGTAGGAGATGTTGCCGTTGCCGTCGGCCTTTTCGAGGCCGCCGATACGGTGCTCGAGCCCGGGCGTGCCGGGGATCGCCCACGGCCGCGCCAGCGTCTCGGGATCGCGCAGGTACGGCCAGAACTCGCCGTCGTGGTTGGGCTCGGTGGCGAAGTCGACCGACAGGTTCGGCAGGGTGTGGACGTCCGGGATGCGCCATGGCTCCGAGCCGTTGGCCAGGTATCCGTCGGAGAGCACCACCACGGGCGTGCGGTACTTGAGGGCGATGCGCGCGCCCTCGATCACCGCGTGGAAGCAGTCGGCCGGTGTGGCGGCGGCCACCACCGGGATCGGCGCCTCGCCGTTGCGGCCGTACAGCACCTGCAGCAGGTCGGACTGCTCGGTCTTGGTCGGCAGCCCGGTCGACGGGCCTCCGCGCTGGATGTCGATGACCAGCAGTGGCAGTTCCAGCGCGACCGCCAGGCCCATGGTCTCGGCCTTCAGCGCGATCCCCGGCCCGCTCGAGGTGCAGGCTGCCAGAGACCCCCCGAAGGCCGCCCCGAGTGCCGCACCGACCGCCGCGATCTCGTCCTCGGCCTGGAACGTCCTTGCGCCGAAGTTTCGGTGCCTGGCCATCTCGTGAAGGATGTCCGAGGCGGGCGTGATGGGGTAGGCACCGAGGAACAATGGCAGGCCGGAGAGCTTGCTGGCGGCGATCAGGCCGTAGGAGAGGGCCAGGTTGCCCGAGATACGGCGATAGGTGCCAGTCGGTAGCTTCGCCGGCTTGACCACGTAGGAGACGGCGAACGCCTCGGTGGTCTCGCCGAAGTTGTAGCCAGCCTTGAAGGCTGTCACGTTCGCCTTGGCCAGGACCGGCCGGGCGGCGAACTTCCGGGTCACGAACTGGACGGTGCCTTCGATGGGCCGCGAGTACAGCCAGGACATCAACCCGAGGGCGAACATGTTCTTCGCCCGCTCCGCCTCCTTCTTGGAGAGGTCGACGTCCTTGAGCGCCTCGAGCGTGAGGGTCGTCAGCGGGATCGCGTGGACCTGGTAGTCGGTGAGGCTGCCGTCCTCGATCGGGTTCGAGCTGTAGCCGGCCTTCTCCAGGTTGCGCTTGGTGAAGGCGTCGGTGTTGGCGATCAGGGTGGCGCCCTTGGGCAGATCCCCGAGGTTGACCCTGAGGGCGGCGGGGTTCATCGCGACCAGGACGTCCGGAGCATCTCCGGGTGTGAGGATGTCGTGATCGGCGAAGTGGAGCTGGAATCCTGATACGCCGGGCAGCGACCCGGCGGGAGCACGGATCTCGGCCGGGAAGTCCGGCAGGGTCGAGAGGTCGTTGCCGTAAGCGGCTGTCTCACTGGTGAAGCGATCACCGGTGAGTTGCATGCCGTCCCCGGAATCGCCTGCGAAACGGATGATCACGCGATCCAGGATCTGGATCGGCTTGCTCATGACTCCTTCTTTCACTGTCTGACTCGGCGTTCACTGCCAGTCGTTGTGCACGAGGTCGCCGAGCCGCACGCGGCCTGAAGACGACGTGCGCAACGACAGGCTCTGTTTCAAGAGCATATACCTCTCGGTCAGGGGGCTCGGCTGCCTGTCCACATCCTGCGGCGGGCACGGCGCGGGCATGCCCCGCCACCTCGGCGGGTATGCGTCCATAGGGGAAGTAGGGGAAGCCCGGGAGCATGTAATGCGTCCCGGATGTCCCAAATACCGAGAGGAATACCTATACCTACCGAGCTTCTGCGAGGTGCGCCGTGTCCGACCCGCGAGCTGATCACCGCAGACCCGACCACGACCGGTCCTGGAGCCCAGCCAGGGGGCTCGACGGCGCGCGCATGCTGGTGGCGTTCGTCGGCGAGGACGAGGCGCTCGACCACGTCACCGGCGCCGCGGTCGAGCTGGCGCAGCGCAACCGCGCCAGGCTCGTCCTGTACGACCGCGACGCCGCCTCCGCCTTGTCGGACCCGCTGCCCAACCAGTGGGCCTGCCACCGCGAGCGAGAGCAGTACGGCGACCCGCTCAGCGACGAGGAGCTGGTGCGGCTCGGCCGCGAGCCGTTGGCCCGCAAGGTGGCGGCGGCCCGCCGCCAGGACGGGATCGCGGTCCTGCTGGTCGCTCCCGACGGCTCCACGCAGCTCGCCGCCGGTCGCCTGTAGCATCCGAGCCCTCGCCGCACCCGCCTCAGCGAGCCAGGATCGGCGCGAGCTGCGCCCGGAGCCGCGTGGGGGTCAGCTCGCCGAGGACGCGCGAGGCGAGCGTGCCGTCGCGGCGCACGAACACCGACTCGGGCAGGCCGATGAGCTTGAAGGCGCCAACGGCCCTGCCGCCCCGGTCGACCCCGACCGGCCAGACGCCACCGTGCTCGCGGACGAAGGCGCGGGCCTTCTCAGGGCTGTCGTTGACCAGCACTCCGAGCACCACCAGGCCGTCGGCGCGGTGCTCCTCCATGGTGCGGCGCAGGAGCGGGAACTCGCGGACGCAGGGCGCGCACCAGGTGGCCCAGAAGTTGACCAGCACCGGCCGGCCGCGGTACCGGGCCAGCTCCAGCGTGCCGCCGTCCAGCGCCGGCAGGCGCAGCGCGGGCGCCGCGGTGCCCGCCGGGTAGATCTGTGGCATGACCGCCGCGCCAGCGTCCGGAGCGCTGCCGGTGGGGGCTCCCTGGCCGCGGTCGCGCAGCAGCCAGGTCCCCGCCGGCATGCCCACGACCAGCACCAGCAGCACGATCAGCACGATCAGCAGCAGCCGTCGCTCGCTCCGCCACAGGCCGCCGTGAGCGGCCCGCTTGTGGCGAGTGTCGAGCTCGGCCGGGTCCTGGGGCCCCGTGGGGGGCCGGACTGTCAAGTTCCACCCATATAGTTAGATCGCTGGTCGGTCATGGCTGGTCAGTTCGCCTTCGCGCAGGCGTAGCAGCGCGTATGCGGCGATGGTGGCTATGTCGGTGATTGTGCTGTCATGGATCATCTGCTCGAATGCGCCGCGGGCGACCCACTGCTGACGCATGTCCTGCTCTTCCTGCTCTCGCCGCGGTTCAGGTGGAGGCGTCATAGCGGTAGATCAGTTCGTTGCGGTCGCCGACGACGACGCGGTAGATGACCTCCAGGATACGGCCATGCTGGTCCTAGCAGCGTCGCCAGACGCTCAAGACCGGCTGGTCCGCCATCGTCGTTTCGGTTCCTGCTGCACGCCAGCGGGTCGCGCCAGTCGCGCACCACCGCGCCCATGCTCTCACCCCCAGGCAGCCGCCCGGCCGCCTCGGCAATCAGCTTCGCCAGGACGGGCGACTACAGGTAGTCGCGGTGGTAGACGATGCCCTGGGGGCCGATCTTGATGACCGAGGCGCCGGCCTGGTCGCTCACCCGGCGGTTGTCGGGGGTGCGGAACGACCAGGTCCACTCGACGATCGCGCTGTCACCGTCCACGCCCATGCGCTGCACCGTGAACTGGAGGTTGCGGTGCCCTTTGAGTAGGTCGTTCAGGTACGCGCGGATGTCCTCGCTGCCCTCGTGGGGAGGGTTGGCGGGCTCGTAGTAGACCGCGTCGGGGGCGTAGGCGGCCGCCGCCCAGTCCGAGTCGCCGACCTCGAAGGCGGCGCGGACCTGCTCGAAGTAGTTGGCCGGCCCCGGCGGGCCCGGCGGCTCCACCGCCTCGGCCACCGCCTCGGGGTGCTCGGCGTGCCCGTGGATCTTGGCACGGGCGTCGGCCGAGGTCGCTCGGTACCAGATCGCCGTGGCCAGCAGGAACAGCAGCAGGCCCAGAGCCACGCCGCCGCCCATCCCGAGGCCCTTGAGCCGGTCCCGGTAGAGGACCGCGCCGAGAATCACCCCCACCGCCAGGGTGTAGACCGCCGGGGCGATCGTCGGCGGGATGACGTGCACGCTGCCGTGCTCGTCGCGTGCCCCGCGGGTCGGGTGGGCCGAACCGGCCAGGCCGGTGTCGGGCACCGCCGTCCGCCGCTTGTTGGCCGGGCTCGCCGACCACAGCATCGCCCCGATGAACAGGCAGGCGAAGAAGAAAGCGATCAGCAGGACCACGCCGGCCGACTCGGGATGACCCCAGTTCCCTCCGAGGTAGGTCCCTCCGGCGAGGAGACCGAAGACGCCCATGAGGAAGAACAGGCGGGCGGCAGCGATCACAGCGCAGCTCCTTTGGCGTCACTTGAGGATATACAAGGTGCTGAACAGGCCGATCCAGACGACGTCGACGAAGTGCCAATAGTACGAGGCCATCTCGACGGTGTCATGGTAGCGGGCGGTGAACTGGCCGGAACGGGCGCGCAGCAGCACGACGGAGATGAAGGCGGCCCCGCCGAACACGTGGGCGCCGTGGAAGCCGGTCATGGTGTAGAACAGCGAGCCGAACACCCCGCTCGACAGCCGGAACTTCTCGGGGTCGACCACGCTCAGCTTGTAGTAGTCGTAGCCCTGCATGCCGAGGAAGATCACGCCGAGCACCAGGGTCACGGTGAGCCAGCGGACCAGCCAGCGCTGGTCGCCCCTGCGGATGGCGTACACCGCGAGCTGCATGAACACGCTGGAGGTGACCAGCACAGCGGTGAGCGTGCCAGCGTAGAGGACGCTCAGCCCGGGCGTGCCCTCCGGTGGCCAGGTCGGCGACGCCGCCTTGATGGTGAAGTAGGCGCCGAACAGCCCGCCGAAGAACATGACCTCGGAGGCGATGAACAGCACCATCCCGAGCAGGGACGAGCTGATCCCGCCCGGGCGCTGCTGGCCGGGGGCGTGGTCGTGCAGGGCGGCGTCGGATGCTGCCATCGCTAGCGTGCTCCCGTGGTCGTCTCGGTGGTCGCGTCGGCGTGCACGGCCAGCTCGTCGGCGTGCTGCAGGTCGAAGAGCGGTCGCTCGGAGTGGATCTCGGGCAGGCTGTCGAAGTTGTGCGCCGGCGGCGGGGAGGTCGTGTACCACTCGAGGGTGTTGGCGTCCCAGGGGTTCTCCTGGTCGCGGTCCTTGCGCCGCGCGGTGAGCACCACGTTGGCGAGGAAGGGCGCGGTCGACACGGCGATGATGTACGCGCCGAGCGTCTCGAGCTGGTTCAGCCCGGTCCAGTCATGGAAGGGCAGGTAGTCCTGGATGCGGCGGGGCATGCCGAGCAGGCCGACGACGTGCATCGGCATGAACGTCAGGTTGAAGCCGATCATCTGCAGCCAGAAGTGCCACTTGCCCAGCCCCTCGTTGAGCTTCTTCCCGGTGAACTTCGGGAACCAGTAGTAGAACCCGGCGTAGACCGCGAACACGCTGCCGCCGAAGAGCACATAGTGGATGTGGGCGATGACCCAGTAGGTGTCGTGCAGGGAGAAGTCCACCGGCGGAGAGGCCAGGAACACCCCGTCGACCCCGCCGATCAGGAACATCGACAGGAACCCGACCGCGAACAGCATCGGCGTGTCAAAGCGGATCTTGCCCTTCCACATGGTCGAGATCCAGTTGAAGAACTTCACCCCGGTCGGGACCGCGATGAGGAAGGTCATCAGGCTGAAGAAGGGCAGCAGCACCGTGCCGGTGGCGAACATGTGGTGCGCCCACACGCTGAAGCCGAGCGCGCCGATGCCGGCGGTGGCGAACACGAACGCCTTGTAGCCGAAGAGCGGTTTGCGCGAGAAGACCGGCAGGATCTCGGAGACGATGCCCATGCCGGGCAGCACCATCACGTACACCGCGGGGTGCGAGTAGAACCAGAAGATGTTCTGCCACATGATCGCGATGCCGCCGTTGGTCGGGTCGAAGAACGAGCCCCCCAGGTTGCGGTCGATGAACAGCATGATCAGGGCGCTGGCGAACACCGGCGTGGCCAGCAGGACCAGCAGCGAGGTCACCAGCATCGTCCAGCAGAACATCGGCAGCCTGAACATGGTCATGCCCGGCGCGCGCATGTTGAAGATGGTGGTGATGAAGTTCACCGCGCCCAGGATCGACGAGGTGCCGACCAGCAGCAGCGCGAGGAGCCACAGGTCGGCGCCGATGCCGATGCCGCCGGCGGCGCCGGTGCAGCCCTGCTCGGACAGTGGCGGGTACTCGGTCCAGCCGGCGCAGGCCGGGCCGCCCGCCAGGTAGCCCGAGTACATGATGATGCCGGCGAGTGGCAGCATCCAGAACGACAGCGCGTTCACCCGCGGGAAGGCCATGTCCAGCGCGCCGATCTGCAGCGGCACGATGTAGTTCGCGAACCCCGCCAGGATCGGGATGATGAACAGGAAGATCATCGTCGTCCCGTGCATGGTGAACAGCTGGTTGAACTGCTCCTCGTTGAAGTACTGCGTCCCTGGCTGCGCCAGCTCGGTGCGCATGAACTCGGCGAGCAGCCCGGCGACCCCGAAGAAGATGTACGAGTTGACCAGGTACATGATCCCGATCTTCTTGTGGTCGGTGGTGGTGAGCCACTCCCAGATCGGGTGGCGCTGCGGGCTGATCGCCGGTGGGCCCGGGGCTGCCGCCTCTGGCCTGGCTTCAGTGATCGCCATTGAAACTCCTTGTTGCCCTGGTCGACGAGCTACTTCACGACGAGGGTTCCGGTCATCGCGGTCGGGTGTGCGTCACAGTGATAGAAATACCTGTTCGGCGGGAGCGCAGGCACCTGGTACGGCTGGGAGGCCACTCCGCTGATGAGCTGCCCCCGGAACGCCACCGGGGCGCTGGCGTCCCTCCCTTTGAAGATCGCCACGTTGTGGAAGACCCCTGAGTCATCGTTGTGGAAGGTCAGGGTGAACGCCTTGTTGGCCGGCTCGGAGAGGCACTCCTTGTCGAAGGCGTTGCTCTTTGCCGAGAGCTGGCCCGGGGTGGTGTCGCCCGGGCAGCCGCTCTCGGCGCGCTTCTTCTGGTCGGCCAGCCACTTGTCGAACTCCGGCCGCGGGACCGCATGGATGTAGAAGTGCATCTGGCCATGGGCGAGGCCGCAGAACTGGGCGCACTGGCCGTGGTAGAGGCCCGGCTTGGAGATGGTGATCGCGAACTCGTTCGTCCTGCCCGGGATGAGGTCCCGCTTGAACAGGAACTCCGGGACGTAGAACGAGTGGATGACGTCCTTGGACTGCTCGTTGAAGTGGATCTGCTCGCCGACCGGGAGGTAGATGTGCGGCGGCTTGGCGATGGTGCCCTTGATCGACAGGTCCTGCGGGGGCTGGCCCTTCTCGACCGTGACCTTCTCGCCCGCGTAGGTGAACTGCCACTGCCACTGGAACCCGAGGACGTTGACGGTCACCCGCGGGTTGGCTGGCAGGGCGTCGACCTTGCCGATCACCTGGAAGGAGAGGGCGAACAGCACCGCCACGATGAGCAGCGGGCCGACGGTCCAGCCGATCTCGAGCAGGTTGTTGCCGTGGAACTGTGGCGGCAGCGCGTCGTCCTTGCGCCGGTAGCGCAGCACCGCCCACAGGATGAGGCCCTCGACCAGCAGGAAGATGACGGCGGCGACGACGAACAGGAGGTCGTAGAGGCGCTTCACCGGCTCGGCCTGCTCGGTCGCTCCGGGGAACTGGCCGCAGCCGGCGAGCACCAGGGTCGCGCCTACGACGAGCGCGACGATCCTAACCTTGGAACCTGCCCCTGCCCGCTGCCACCTGCGCATCTCGACTCAGTCGCCTCGCTTCCTGGGGTCTTCATGGACGGCTGCCCGGCGGGACGATCGGCAAGCGGGCGAGCCTGGTCATGACTGAATGTATCCGGGCTCCCGGTCGCTCACAAGTCGAACGAAGCCTTGTGAACAAGCGCGTGAGCTGCTCGTTCAGCTTCTGGGCCTCAGCCATGCGGGCGCAGCACGGCGTCGATCGCCATGGCCAGGAACAGCAGAGCAAGGTACTGGTTGGAGAAGCTGAACAGCCTGATCGCCCGCTTGCCCGAGACGTCGCGCCAAAGGCCGACCGCCCGCCAGACGAAGGCGGCGCCGAGCACGACGGCGGCCACCAGGTAGACGATGCCCATGCGCCCGGCCGGGTACAGCAGCAGCGTGACCGACACCAGCAGCAGGGTGTAGTAGAGGATCTGGTGGCTGGTCTCCTTGGAGCCCCGCACGACCGGCAGCATCGGCACCCCGGCCGCCTCGTAGTCCTCCTTGTAGCGCAGCGACAGCGCCCAGAAGTGCGGCGGGGTCCAGTAGAAGATGATCGCGAACAGCACCAGCGCCGGCAGCTCGATCCTGCCGGTCACCGCCGCCCAGCCGACCAGCACCGGCACGGCGCCGGCGGCGCCGCCGATCACGATGTTCTGGGTGGAGCGCCGCTTCAGCCCGATGGTGTAGACGAACACGTAGAACAGGATCGCGCCGGTGGCCAGCACCGCCGAGAGCAGGTTCACGGTGGCCCACAGCCACACGAAGCCGGCCACCCCGAGCACCAGCCCGAAGCGCAGCGCGTCCAGCGGCACCACCTGGTGGGACGGCAGCGGCCGCCGCCTGGTGCGCCGCATCGTGGCGTCGATGTCCCGGTCGAGGAAGCAGTTGATCACGTTGGCGCTGGCGGCCGAGAGCGACCCGCCGAACAGCGTGGTGGCCACCAGCCACGGCGAGGGGACGCCACGCTTGGCGAGGAACATCGTGGGCACGGTGGTGATCAGCAGCAGCTCGATGATCCGCGGCTTGGTGAGCTGGAAGTAGGCGGCGATGGACTCCCTGCCGCTGCGCGCCGTCACCGGCTCGGGCTCGGCCGGGTCGCGCCCGGTCGTGCCGGCGAAGCGGTCGGCGTGCAGCACCAGGGCGAACATCGTGCCCCACAGCAGGCTCCCGACCGCAAGGTGCGGCACGACCGTCAGGGCGGACAGCCGGTTGGCGACGTTCGCGATGCCCAGGGCGATCTGCACCACTACCAGCCCGGCGGCGTAGCCCGCCAACCGTGTGACCGTGGGGTGTGCCCGCTGCGTGCGGCGCGCCCGCAGGTAGACGGCGACCACCGCGAGCCCGACCAGGATGGCCAGGATCCGGTGGGCGAACTGGAGCTGCGTGGCGGTGAGGCTCAGGTCGGGCACGAGCACGTGGATCGGAAAAGCGAGCCCGGCGTCGTGGCCGGTCACGGTGGAGCCGACGAGCATCTGCGCGTAGGTGAGGCCCGCGCCGACCATCGCGAGGCGCACGAAGCGCCGCGACCGCCCCGCGCGCCGCCCGGCGGGCCAGCGCGAGCGGAAGGCGACGAACTCGAGCAGGGCGACCAGCGCCAGCGCGGTGGCGAGATGCAGGGTCACCGACTCGGCCTCGAGCTTGGCCCACACCACGATGGCGCCGAGCACCGCCTGCGCGACCACCATGGCCACCGCGCCGATGGTCGCCCAGCGCACGGCGCGCGGCTGCCGGGTCCGCCAGGCGAGGACCGCGGTCAGCGCGACCAGCACGATGACCACCGCGGCGACCAGGCGGTGGGAGTGCTCGATCCACGCGTGCAGGTTCGGCGGCGGGGTCAGCTTGCCGAAGCAGCGGGGCCAGTCAGGGCAGCCCAGGCCGGAGTCGGTCGCCCGGACCAGCCCTCCCACCGCGATGAGCAGGAACGTGGCCGTCGTCGTCGCGACGGCGAGGCGCTGGAACCGGGTCACCCTTCCTCCTGCCTTTCTCTGGGCGCCTCGATGCTAATCGCGAGACCCCCGAAGTCACAACAGAAGCCGCTCCCGGTCCCTGCGGCACGTCGCTACATGTCGTCGAGCGAGTAGCCGCGGGGTGGGCCGGCCGGTGGGCCGGAGGTGGGCGGGTTGTCAGGGCCGGCGCCGGGCTCGGCGCCTGGGCCGGCGCCGGCGGCGGTACCGCCCGGCAGGGTCGCCTCGATGGCGGCCATCTCCGTGCAGACGCGCTCGACCTCGGCCTCGTCGGGCTGGGTGCCCGCCCGCCGCGCGCGGTACACCAGCAGGCCGAGGTAGCGGCCCAGGTCGTTGAAGCGCCGCTGCCGCTGGAGCTCGTCGATCCGCCCGCGGACCTGCTCGACTCCCTGCTCGATCGAGCGGGTCGCCTGCTCGGCGAGCAGCCTGGCCTCATCCAGGAATGCCATCAGAGCCTCCTTGCTCGTGGGTTGGTGGCTTGCCGGGCGCGCTGGGGAGAGCGGCCGACTGCAGCAGCACCGAGCCGCTGCCGTTCAGGCTGGCCAGGCTCGGGCGGCCGCCGCCGAGCAGGACCGCCAGCAGCTCGTCGCCGGCCAGCGACCGGCGGCGCGGCGGCGCGACCTCGACGCCCTCCTGGACGGCGACCAGGCGGCCGGGATCGACGTCCACCGCCCCGCCGTAGCGGGCCAGCTCGAGCTCGACCAGGCCGCCGGCGCCGGTCACGAACGCCGACCCGGTGCCGGCAAGGCGCTCGAGCGCGCCCGGCGCGGCGGCGCGGGGCCGCTCGCCCGCGCCGGTGGCCGGCGCCGGCGCCGGCCCAATGCCCACGGAGCCCTCGGCGGCCACCAGCGCGGTGCGGGTCACCAGCCAGCTCCTGCCCCCCTCCAGGCGCAGCTCGCGCACCTCCCCCGCCGGCTCGCCGGCGAACGCGACCAGGCCGCTCGAGACGCCGGCGCTGAAGTAGGGGAGGGCGGCGTCGCGGCCGGCGAGCCGGCGCCGTCCCGCCGTGATCGCCGTGGCCAGGGCCCGATCGAGCATCCCGCCGGCCGCGCCGCCCGGGCCGATCAGCCGCGCCTGCACGGCCACGTTCGGGGTCTTCCAGACGAAGCGGCCGGGCTGGCACCAGGCCGCCTGCCCGCTGTCGAGCTGGACCACCACGAGCTGCCCGGCGCTCATCAGCCTGTGCGCGATCATGGCCGCCCTCCCGGAAGAGTCCCCGTGCCCCCTGCCTCGACGCTACAGCCGGCGGCAGCCGCCGGCAACGGATTGCTAAGCTGGGCACCGGACCTCCACCTTCGGATCCCGATGCGAGAGCCGAACGATTCCCCGACCAGCGCGAGCGCCGGCTCGGCGATCCCGCTCCCGGTCCACGGCCCGGAGTCGCGCACCGCCGACGGCCGGCTCGCCTCGTGGGTCTTTGACCTGCCAGTGGTCGAGCTGCGGGCCGGCTACCGCGCCGCCATCTACTTCGACCGCTCACGGCGCATCCTCGCGGCCGAGGGCGCCAACACGGAGGTCACCATCCAGGTCTTCCAGCGCCAGGACGGCGTGGTCGCCTGCGGCATCGACGAGGCGGTCGCGACGCTCGCGCTCGGCGCCGGGGAGCCGACCGACCAGGTCGCGGCCGACCGCGCCTTCGCCGACTACCTCAACGCCCGCAACCACGCCCGCCGCTCGCGGCTTGACGGTGGCGCCGACTACCTCAAGGCGGTGCGCGCCCAGGTGGAGACCGAGGTCGCCTTCGACCGGCTGTGGCGCCCGGCGGTCGGCGAGGTGAGCATTCGGGCGCTGCGCGACGGCGACCGGGTCTCGGCCTGGGAGCCGGTGATCGAGATCACCGGGCCCTACCGGCTGGTCGCGCACCTGGAGAGCGTGTACCTGGGCGTGCTGGCGCGGCGCTCGCTGGTGGCCAGCAACGTCAGCCGGGTGGTGGCGGCTGCCGGCGGCAAGCCGGTGCTGTTCTTCGCCGACCGCTTCGACCACTGGGCGACCCAGGGCGGCGACGGCTACGCGGCCTTCGTCGGCGGTGCCCAGGGGGTCGCCACCGACGCACAGGCCGCCTGGTGGGGTGAGCGTGGGCTGGGCACCATCCCGCACGCGCTCATCGCCGCCTTCGCCGGCGACACCGTGGCGGCCACCGCCGCCTTCGCGCGCCATATCGCCGGCGTTCCCCTGATCGCCCTGGTCGACTTCGAGAACGACTCGGTGCGTACCGCCCTGGCCTGCGCGCATGCCTTCGGCGAGCGGTTGTGGGGCGTCCGCCTGGACACCTCCAACCTCATGGTGGACCGCTCGCTGTGGGAGGAGATGGGCGACTTCGTCCCGACCGGGGTGAACCCCAGGCTGGTCTGGAAGGTCCGCGAAGCCCTGGACGCCGAGGGCTTCGGCCACATCCGGGTGATCGTCTCGGGCGGTTTCAACGCCGAGCGCATCGCCGCCTTCGAGGCGGCCAAGGTGCCGGTCGACTCCTACGCGGTCGGCTCGTCGTTGCTCAAGGGCGAGTGCGACTACACCGCGGACGTGGTGCTGCGCGAAGGCCAGCCCTGCGCCAAGAGAGGCCGCCGCTACCGCCCCTCCGACCGGCTCGACCAGGTCGACCTTGCGATGTACGAGGGCCACAGGCGCGGCGGCGGGAGCGATGCCGGGAATGCCGGGGAGCCCGGCTCAGCCGGTACGGACGGGCTCGGGTAGGCTGGGAGCGCATACATACGGATCGCTCATCCGGCCTCGTCGGGGGCCCGGGCCTCGAGCAGCCAAAGCCCAGGCGGTAGCCCCCCCGTCTGTCATGGGAGGCAACACAGCATGCAGTTCCGCAACCTCGGCAGCCAGGGCCCGGGTATCTCGGTCGTGGGCGTGGGCGCTTGGGCGATCGGCGGCCCAGGGACCTTCGGCTGGGGGCCGCAGGACGACGACGAGTCCACCGCCGCGTTGCACCGTGCCTTCGACGCGGGGATCAACTGGGTCGACACGGCGGCGGTCTATGGCCTCGGCCACTCGGAGGAGATCGTCGGCCAGGTGGTGCGCGAGCGCGGCGAGGGCGTGCTGGTGTTCACCAAGTGCGGGCGCAACTGGTACGGCAGCGAGGACCGCTCGCCCGTCAACGACCTGCGCCCGGCGTCGATCCGGTTCGAGCTGCGGCAGAGCCTGAAGCGGCTCGGCCGCGACCACGTCGACCTGTACCAGTTCCACTGGCCCGACTCGGCAACGGGCACGCCGGTGGAGGAGTCCTGGGCGACCATGGCCGACCTGGTGGAGGAGGGCACCGTGCGCTGGGTGGGCGTGTCCAACTTCACCGTCGACCTGCTCGAGCGCTGCGAGCGCATCCGCCACGTCGACTCCCTGCAGCCGCCGCTCAGCCTGATCAACCGGGCGGCGCTGCAGGAGCTGCTGCCGTGGTGCGAGGCGCACGGCACCGGGGTGATCGCCTACAGCCCGCTGCAGTCCGGCCTGCTCAGCGGCACCTTCGACGCCGAGCGCACGGCCAGGCTGGCCCCCGACGACTGGCGCCGGGGCAGCCCGGACTTCATCGAGCCCAGGCTCAGCGCCAACCTGGCGCTGGCCGACCGGCTGCGTCCGATCGCCGAGCGCCACGGCGTGGAGGTGGCGGCAGTGGCGGTCGCCTGGGTGCTGGAGCAGCCGGGCGTGACCGGCGCGATCGTGGGCGTCCGGCGCCCCTCCCAGCTCGACTCGTGGCTCTCCGCCGGGACCCTGCGGCTCGGCGCCGACGACCTCGAGGAGATCGCCGCCGCGGTCAAGGAGACCGCCGCGGGCACCGATTGAGAAACCGATTGAGAAACGGACTGCGGGCAGGTACCGGCTGGGGACGGGGAGCGACCGAGAACGACGATCGACCTGCAAGCGGAACGCGGGCCGCAGTGGCTCCGCGACCCGCGTCCTGGCGCCGTCGCTCGCAAGAGCCGACCACGCACGTCCGCCCCCGCGGAACGACTGCGCCGGTCGCTGCTTGCGAGAGCCGCAAGCCGCCGGAGAAGTGACCGGTCCAGCCGTGTCCCGGCTCAGGGAGCGGCTGGGGCGTCCTGTGGAGAGCCTAGTCCACAGTGTCTAGTCAACTCAAGTCAGTACCGAGCAGAATGCCTGATACTACGCGACCAGGCCGGAAGATCTGGCCCGAGGTCCTCCGCTTTTCCCGGTATGGGCTTGACCCTTTGGCCTGCCGGAGACACGCTCGGTCGTATGAGCCGGAGATAGGAGTTCGTCCATGCCCCGAGCCACTCGTAGGATCAGCGCCGATGTCCCCCATCGGACCTACGTGCTGGACACCAACGTGCTGATCGCCGATCCGGAGGCGCCCGGTCGGTTCGAGGAGCACGACGTGGTGATCCCGCTCACCGTGGTGGAGGAGCTGGACAAGCTGAAGACCCGGGTGGACGAGACCGGCGCGTCCGCGCGGCGGGCCATCCGGGTGCTCGAGGCGCTGCGGGTGCGGGGCAACCTGTCGGTGGGCGTGGCGCTGCCGGGCGGCGGGAAGATCTGGGTCGAGGTCAACCACGCGGGCAGACTGAGCCTGCCGGAGGGGCTGGCCCACGACTCCGACGACAACCGCATCCTGGCCACCACCGCCAACCTGGCCAAGGAGCTGGGCGACGAGCGTGACGTGGTGCTGGTCTCCAAGGACGCCAGCCTGCGCATCAAGGCTGAGGCGCTCAAGCTCGCCGCCGAGGAGTATCGCCACGAGCGCGTCGCGGTGGAGGAGGGCTACCTCGGGGTGGCGACCGTCGAGCTGCCCGGCGGCCTGGACTCGATCTACGCCAACCGGGGCGGTGAGATCGTCCCGGGGCAGCCGCTGTGGGCCAACCAGTTCGTGGTGCTGCGCTCGGGCACCCAGAGCGCGCTCGGCCAGGTGCGCGGGACCGTGGCCGCGGGCGAGCCGATCGAGGTGCAGCTGGTCCACGAAGCGCCAGAGACCTTCGGGGTGCGCGCCCGCTCCAAGGAGCAGCACTTCGCGCTGCACCTGATGCGCGACCCGAAGATCGCGCTGGTCTCGCTGGCCGGCAACGCCGGCACCGGCAAGACCTACCTGGCCATGGCCGCCGGGCTCGACGCGACCATGGAGCGCGGGGAGTACGACCGCGTGCTGGTGTTCCGCCCGGTGGTCCCGGTGGGCCGCCAGGACCTCGGCTTCCTGCCGGGTGACGTGGAGGAGAAGCTCTCCCCCTGGATGAAGGCCATCTACGACACCCTGGCGCAGCTCTTCCGCGGCTCGCACGACGCCGACCGGCGCGAGAGCTACACCCAGGACCTGGTGCAGGGCCTCCTCGACGACGGTACGGTGCAGCTCGAGCCGCTCACCTTCATCCGCGGTCGCACCTTCGTGCGCACCTTTGCCATCCTGGACGAGGCGCAGAACGTCGAGTACGGCGTGCTGCGCTCGCTCGCGAGCCGGCTCGGCGAGGGATCCAAGCTGGTGCTGTGCCACGACACCTCGCAGGTGGACCACCCGTATGTCGATCCCGACTCCGGGGTCGTCGCGTTGATCGAGCGACTCAAGGGCGAGCCGTTGTTCGGGCACGTCACCCTGCTCAAGGGGGAGCGCAGCCCGGTCGCCGAGCTGGTCGCACGGAAGCTGTAGCGCTGTGAACGGGGAAGGAGGGGCCAGGCCATGACAGCCGAGGACAAGCCGCGCGAGGTCGACCGCCAGTTGCTCGAGCGGGCAGAGCTCGCGCTCATCCAGCTCCACACCCAGTACGGGCTCACGACCGAGCAGTCGTCCACCCTGACCGCGATCCGCCTGCGGCTGGAGGGCAAGACCCGCGCCTCGCTGGATGACCTGCTCTCCGCCGGCAAGGATCTGGGCGGCAAGGACCCGCTCGCCGAAGCCCTGCGCCGCAAGGAGCAGAAGCCTTCCTTCGAGGACGCCCTCGCCGACACCGAGCAGCGCAGGAAGCAGTCGCTGGACGACCTGCTCTGATCCTGAGCTACGCCGTGTCGCGGAACCAGCGGGTGCGGAACGGGTACAGGTAGCCGTCGGTGACCAGGTTCAGGACCCGTCGGGCCTGGTCGAAGCGGTCGGCGATCTCCTCGACGACGCGCAGCCGGGCTGTCGGCACCGGAGCGCTGGAGCAGGCCAGCCGGTACCAGCGCTGGCCCAGCCGCTCGAGCAGCGCGACCCCGCCGGTCCGCGCCCCGGGGTCGCGCAGCGAGGACGCCCGCCGCGCCTCGTCCCCCTCCAGGCCGGCCAGGCGCAGCAGCCGGTCGGCGTGGGCGGGGGCGAAGGCGCGGGTGGCGGTGTGGTCCGGGAACACGCCGGTGAGGAACAGCGCCAGGTCCCCGAGGCGCCGGTACACGCCCGCCCGCAGGTCGACCGAGACCACGTCGAGCAGCGCCGCCAGCCGCACCGGGTCGAGCTCGCTGTAGCGCTGCCGGCGCCAGCCATGGCGGGTCTGGACCAGTACGCTGCCGCTGGCCACGTGGACGTAGGAGGCGAGCAGCTCGGCCAGGAACAGCCGCCGCGCGGGCGCGGCGAGGAACTCTCGCAGGCTGGCGGCATCGAACACCGGCAGCCGCTTCCTGGGCCCGGCCCACTCGCCGACGAAGGCCGCCTCGCGCAGGTCGACCGCGGCGCGCTGGACGGCCAGCGCGAAGACCAGGAAGGGCGAGGCGCTCAGCAGGTGGCCGCGGTGGTCGCGGTCGTCCCGGTGGGAGTCCTCGCCGAGCACGGCCTGAAAGGCGCGCGGGTCGCTGAGCAGCCACTCCACCAGGTCGGGATCGGCCCGCAGCCGGGCCGGCTCCAGCCTGGTGCCGCCCAGCCGGGCCGCCGCGCCCGCCAGCAGAGCGAGGTCGGCGTCCCGCAGGTGCTCGAGCCAGTCGGCGCCGGTGCGCCGAGCGCCCTCGCCCTCGAGTGTGCTCATACGTCGAAGGTACCACTGGCGCCAAGCACCCCAAACGTACAGAGCGCCCAGGCCCAAGGAAGACGCTCAGCTTCCGGCTCGGTCTGTCGATCTAGGGTGGATGAGCGCCGAGCGGCGGATGCCGGCTGGCCCCGCGGGTTCGTCCCGGCCGGGTAGCCACAGGGGACACCTGAGCGAGCTCGTGGCCGATCTCCGGCGCGTGCTGGAGCGGGGCGAGCTGGTGGTGCTGTACCAGCCGATCGTCGACCTCGCCACGCTGCGGATCGTCGGCGCGGAGGCGCTGCTGCGCTGGCAGCACCCGACCCGGGGCCTGCTGTCTCCGGACGCGTTCATCCCGGCCGCGGAGAAGTCCGGTCAGATCGTGCCGATCGGCGCCTGGACGCTCGCCGAGGCCTGCCGCCGCGGCCAGGCCTGGCGTGCCGGCGAGCACCTGGGCGAGCGCGCCGGCCCCGGCGGGGAGGCCGGGCCCGGCGCGGGCGCCGGGCCCTTGTCAGGCCCACTGCCCGGCATCGCCGTCAACGTGTCCGGCTGCCAGCTGCGCCACGCCGGCTTCGTCGCGGACGTTCGGGCCGCGCTGGAGTCGTCGGGCATCGACCCGCGGGCGCTGCTGCTGGAGCTCACCGAGACGGTGCTGCTCAAGCACCAGGCGGTGGGCGCCACCCTCGAGCGGGTCAAGGAGCTGGGGGTGGGGCTCGCGGTGGACGACTTCGGCACCGGCCACTCCTCCTTCGACTATCTGGCGCGCTTCCCGCTCGATGCGCTGAAAGTGGACAAGTCCTATGTGGACCTGCTCGACGCCGGGCCGATCGGGGAGGGTGGGGTGCGGCGTGGCGCCGCCCTGATGCGCGGCATCGTGCTGCTCGGCCACTCGCTCGGGCTGCGGACCATCGCCGAGGGCGTGGCCTCGGTCGAGCAGCTCCGCCTGCTGCGCGAGCTCGGCTGCCAGCTCGGCCAGGGCCGCCTGTTCGACGGCCCGCTCGACGCCGCGACGCTCCACTCGCGGCTGCGAGCTCGCCCCGGCCCGTTCCCGGACCTCGAGGACGGACCCGCGTGACTGGTGGGGGGGCCGGGACCTTCGCGTCCCGGCCCTAGCCATGGGCGCGCCGGCACGGTACAAAAGGCCATGGCCTCCGTCACGCCGGCGACGCCCGAGCAGACCACCGACCAGGTGGCGAGGGTGGTCGCCGCGCTCGCCGCCGGCGTCCTCGGCTCCGATCACGGTCCGGCGGTGCCAGAGCGCGTGCTGGCCACCCTCGGCCTGCTCCCCTCGCGCCAGGACCGCGACAAGCTGGTCAATGCGCTGCGCCTGCTCGGCTCGCCGCTGGGCGCGCTGGCGCTGACCGGCAGCCCGGCGCCGGTGCCGGAGCGCTCCCGCGAGGCGGCCGAGGTGCTCCTGCAGCGCTGGTGGCGCAGCCGCCTGCGGCCGCTTCGCCAGATCGCCGGGGCGCTCACCGCGGCCGCGCTGTCGGCCGAGTACTCCTTCCCGGCGCCGGCGCTGGAGCGCATCGGCTACCCGGGCCCGCTCGGCCCCCCTCCCGAGGTGCCGAAGCGGCTCTCGCCCATCCAGATCGAGGCTGACGAGCGGCTCGTGTGCGACGTCGTCGTGGTCGGCTCGGGCGCCGGCGGCGGCGTGGTCGCGGCCGAGCTCGCCCGGGCCGGCGCCGACGTGATCGTTCTCGAGAAGGGCGGCTACGCGAGCGAGTCGGACTTCAGCCACCAGGAGGCCGACGCCACCCGCAACCTGTACCTGTACGGGCTGACGCTGGCCACCACCGACCTCGGCGTGCGGGTCGTGGCGGGCTCGACGCTGGGCGGCGGCACGGTGGTCAACTACAGCACCTCGTTCAAGACCCCCCCGTTCGTGCTGGCCGAGTGGGCGCGCGTGTCCGGCAGCGACCTGTTCGTCTCCGGTGAGGTCGAGGCGTCGCTGGAGGCGGTGGCCGAGCGCCTCGGGGTCACCGGCGAGGCCAGCCGCCCGGGCGCCCGCGACGAGCTGATGGAGGCCGGGCTCCGCAAGCTCGGCTGGCACGTGGACGGGATGCCCCGCAACGTGCGTGGCTGCTCCCAGGACGCCGCCTGCGGCTTCTGCGGCTTCGGCTGCCGGCTCGGAGCCAAGCAGTCGACCATGCGGACCTACCTGGAGGACGCGGCCGAGCGTGGCACGCGGCTGGTGGTGGGCGCGGACGTGCGCAGGGTCGTGATCGACGGGGGGGCGGCGACCGGGGTCGAGGCGCGCGTCGGCGGCCACGAGCTGCAGGTGCGGGCCAGGGCGGTGGTGGCGTCGGCCGGGGCGATCGAGACGCCCGCCCTGCTGCTGCGCTCCGGTCTTGGCGGCGAGGTCGGCAACCACCTGCGCCTGCACCCGGGCATCGCCGCGTTCGGCCTCTTCGATCAGGAGGTGCGTCCCTGGGAGGGCACGCTGCAGGCGCGCTGGTCCGGCGAGCTGCGCGCCTCGCTGGGCGAGTACGGGCCGCTCTTCGAGACCGTGCCGCTGCACCCCGGCTCCGCCTCGACCGCGCTGCCGTGGGTCTCGGCCGCCAGCCACCGGGCGCTGATGGAGCGGTTCGTCAACCTGTCGCTGTGCGCGGTGCTGTGCCGTGACGCAGCCTCCGGACGGGTCCGGATCGACCGGGACGGCCAGCCGCGGCTGCACTACCGCATGACCTCGGCGGACGAGCAGCACCTCGCCGCCGGCATGGCCGCCGCCGGTCAGGTCCTCGCGGAGGCCGGCGCCACCGAGGTGCTGTCCATGCACCCGCAGCGGATCTCGTTCCGGCCCGGCACGCCCGGCGCCTACGAGGCATGGGCCGAGGCGACCCGGCGCGCCGGCTATCGCGCCGGCCGGGTCACCTGCTTCTCGTTCCACCAGATGGGCTCGTGCAGGATCGGCACCGACCCGGCCACCTCGGCCGTCGGCCCCGATCACGAGACCCATCAGGTGCGCAACCTCTTCGTGGCGGACGCCTCGGTGTTCCCGACCGCCGCGGGCGTGAACCCGATGCTCTCGATCATGGGCCTCGCCCACCGCGCGGCCGGTAGGATCGCCACGCGGATCGCCTGATCGGATAGCACCACGCGAATATCCACAATCTGGTGAAACCCTGTTGTCTGGGGCGGTCCGGAGGATCTACCCTCCGGATGCATGGACCAGCGACTCAGAGCCATCTGCGACCTGTCGGTCTCCTCGGCGCGCGAATTCGTCGGCTTGCACGAATACGACGGCCGTGTCCAGGACCTCTCGCTCGACGGCGTGCGGTCCGGACTGGCGCGCCTGGGCGGGCCGCCGCTGGACGACCCGCTCGACGAGGCCTATGTCGCCGCCCACGAGCTCGCCCTCCAGGTCGAGCTCGGCGAGCTCGAGACGCATCGGCGCAACCCTCTGCTCCACCTCGACGCGCTCGACCTCTCCTGCTACGACCGCGAGTACGCTCCCGCCGAGCAGCGCACCGAGGCGCGCCGCCGCCACCTCGCCCTGTGGCCCGCGACGGTCGCCGCTGCCATCGCCACCCTGGACCGGGTCAGCATGGCGGTGGCCGGCGCGTTGCTGCCGGCCGTGCGCGGTCTGGGCGTCGGCCTGGAACCCACCGACCCACCGGCCGAGCGCGCCCTGGCCGCCCATGCCCGCCTGGTCGACCACATCGAACGCTGCGCCCACGACGGCGACCCCGACCCGGCGCTGGGCCGGGCCAACCTCGAGCGCCTGCTCAGCGCGAAGGAGGCGATCCCGGTCGACCTGGGCCGGCTGGAGGAGCGCGCCGACGCCGAGCGCGACCGGCTGCACGCACTGCTGGTCGACGCCTGCGATCGCCTGGCGCCCGGCCGCCCGCTCGCCGAGGTGGTGGACGAGCTGGCACGCGATCACCCCGACGCGGGCGGTGTGCTCGGCGAGGCCCAGGCCGTCACCGCCGAGGCGATCGCCTTCACCCGCGAGCGCGGGCTGGTGCCCGACCTCGACGGCGAGTGCCTGGTCGGGCCGGCACCGCCGTCGCGCCGCTGGGCGCTGGCGATGATGTCGTGGGCCGCGCCGTACGAGGACGACGCCCCCTCGCGCTACTACATCACGCCGCCGGACCCCGCCTGGCCCGCCGAGGAGCAGGAGCAGTGGCTGCAGGTGTTCAGCCGTTCGAGCCTGCCGGCGATCACCGTGCACGAGGTCGCTCCCGGCCACTTCGCCCACGGCCGCTGCCTGCGCCGGCTGGCCGGCGACGCGCGCCGCACGCTGCAGTCCGAGGCGTTCGCCGAGGGCTGGGCGCACTACGTCGAGGAGCTGTGCCTCGAGGAGGGCTTCCGCGCCGACGACCCGCGCTTCGCCGTCGGGGTCGCGATCGAGGCGCTCCAGCGGGTGACCCGGCTGGCGGTCTCGATCGGCCTGCACTCGGGCACGATGAGCGTGGACGAGGCCATCGCCCGCTTCGCCGCCGATGCCTTCATCGGCGGCTCCGCCGCCCGCGCCGAGGCGACCCGGGCCACCTTCGACCCCACCTACGGACGCTACACCTGGGGAAAGGTTGAGATTCTCGCCCTGCGCGAGCGCGCCCGCGCCGCCTGGGGCGCCGGCTACTCGCATCAGCGCTTCCATGCCGCCCTGCTCGAGCTCGGCTCCCCTCCGCTCGGGCTCATCGGGCACGCCCTGAACGGTCAGGTCGCCACGCACTGAATGGCGGCTGAAGGATCGGCGACCGGCGTCGCCGCTCCTTTGCAATCCCGCCGGGCAATGCCACCATGTGCGAATGACGAGCGGGAGGAGCACAGCGCCGGCCGCCGGCGCTCAGGCCGCGCCGGAGGGCCGGGACCTCACCGACCCGTCCCTGTACCTGAACCGCGAGATCTCCTGGCTGCAGTTCAACGACCGAGTGCTGGCCCTGGCCGCCGACTCGGCCATGCCGCTGCTGGAGCGGCTGAAGTTCCTGGCGATCTTCGCCACCAACCTTGACGAGTTCTTCATGGTCAGGGTGTCGGGCCTGCGCGAGCAGGTCGAGGCCGGGGTGGCGACCCGCGGCTCCGACGGTTGGACTCCGACCGAGACGCTCGAGGCCATCAGCAAGTACGTCGCGCCCGCCATCGAGGCGCAGGCCCGCTGCTTCCTCGACCAGATCGTGCCGGCTCTGGCCGAGCACGGAATCCGCCTGGCGGAGGTCGGCGATCTCGACCAGACCGATGGTGAGTACCTGCGCGAGTACTTCCAGGATCAGGTGTTCCCGGTGCTGACGCCGCTGGCCGTCGACCCGGGTCATCCCTTCCCGTACATCTCCAACCTGTCGCTTTCGCTGGCGGTGACCGTCCGGGACCCGGCCAGCCACCGGCCGCTGTTCGCCCGCGTCAAGGTGCCCGACATCCTGCCCCGCTTCGTGCCGCTCGCGGACGGCTCGACGTTCGTCCCGCTCGAGCAGGTGGTCGCGACCCATCTCGACCAGCTCTTCCCGGGCATGGTCGTGGTCGAGGCCCATCCCTTCCGGGTGACGCGCGACGCCGACATCGAGGTGGCCGAGGACGAGGCCGACGACCTGCTGGTCGCGGTCGAGCAGGAGCTGCGGCGGCGGCGCTTCGGCGCGGTGGTGCGGCTCGAGGTCGCCGCGAGCATGCCGGACCACGTGGTCCGGCTGCTCCGGCGCGAGCTGGAGGTGGACGACGACGCGGTGGTGTCGGTGGAGGGGCCGCTCAACCTCGGCGACCTGTGGAGCATGGTGGGCGCGCTCGACCGGCCCGAGCTGGCGGACACGCCCTGGGTGGGGACCACCCAGCCGCGCCTGTCCGGCTCCGGCGCCGATCCGGTCAACCTGTTCGACGCCATCCGCCAGGGCGACCTGCTCGTCCACCACCCCTACGACGCCTTCTCCACCTCGGTGGAGCGCTTCCTTTCGCAGGCCGCCGACGACCCGGACGTGCTGGCGATCAAGCAGACCCTGTACCGCACCGACGGCGACTCACCCATCGTCAACGCCCTGATCCGCGCCGCGGAGCAGGGCAAGCAGGTGGCCGTGCTGGTGGAGCTCCAGGCCCGCTTCGACGAGGCCTCCAACATCAACTGGGCCAGGGCGCTGGAGCAGGCTGGCTGCCACGTCGCCTACGGCCTGGTCGGGCTCAAGACCCACTCCAAGACCGCCCTGGTGGTGCGGCGCGAGCAGGGCGGCGTCAGGCGCTACTGCCATATCGGCACCGGCAACTACAACGCCCGCACCGCCCGCCTGTACACCGACCTCGGCCTGCTCACCTGCAACGAGGAGCTGGCCAGCGATCTCACCGACCTGTTCAACTCGCTCACCGGCTACGCGCGCGGCATCCGCTACCGCCGCATCCTGGTCGCCCCCGGCGAGTTGCGCGGGCGGGTGATCGAGCTGATCGGCGAGGTCGCCAGGCGCCACGGTCCCCGCCGCCCGGGCCGCATCGTGATGCAGATGAACTCGCTGGTCGACGCCGCCTGCATCCGCGCCCTCTACGCCGCCTCCCAGGCCGGAGTCCGGATCGACCTGATCGTCCGGGGCATCTGCCGGCTTCGACCCGGCGTGCCAGGGGTGAGCGAGACGATCCGGATCCGCTCGATCGTCGGCCGCTTCCTGGAGCACCCACGGCTGTGGACGTTCCAGAGCGGCCGGCTGCGCTCCTACTACATCGGCTCGGCCGACCTGATGCCGCGCAACCTCGACCATCGCGTCGAGGTGGTGACCCCGGTCGACGACCCCGATCTCACCACCCGCCTGCAGGAGATCCTCGACGTCCTGCTGGCCGACAACCTGCAGGCATGGGAGCTCGGCGCGGATGGGACCTGGCAGCGCCGGGAGCCGGCCGACGGCGAGCGGCCGGTCGCGACCCATCGGGTCCTGCGCGAGCTGGCGCTGCGGCGCGGGGCCGAGACCCGCTCGAGCAGCCCGGGGCCCGCCTGGCCGGTCTGAGAACCCTCGCAACGGGCAGAGGGGGTGTGGACAACTCGGAATCCCGCGGCGCGCAGCGGGTAGCCTTGTCGTTGGAGGCACAGGCGCCCACGCGGGCGTCTGCCGCCGCACCTGACAAAGGAGCGAGCGTGACCACGACCGCGCAGGCAACCGAGCAGGATCTGCTGGCCATCAACACTGTGCGCACCCTCGCGATGGACGCGATCCAGCGGGCCGGGGACGGGCACCCGGGCACGGCGATGGCGCTGGCTCCCGCCGCCTACGTGCTGTGGACGCGCTTCCTCGACTTCGACCCGGAGGAGCCCGGCTGGTTCGACCGGGACCGTTTCGTGCTCTCCTGCGGGCACGCGTCGGTCCTGCAGTACATCGCGCTGCACCTGACCGGCTACGACCTCGGCCTCGACGACCTCAGGCAGCAGCGCCAATGGGGCTCCCGGACCCCCGGCCATCCCGAGCACGGCCTCACGCCGGGCATCGAGGTCACCACCGGGCCGCTCGGCCAGGGCGTGGGCAACGCGGTCGGCTTCGCCGCCGCCGAGCGCTTCCTGGCGCAGCGCTACAACCGCCCCGGGCACGAGGTGGTCGACCACCGCACCTGGGTCTTCAGCTCGGACGGCGACATGATGGAGGGCGTCTCGAGTGAGGCGTCGTCGCTGGCCGGGTTCCTCGGTCTGGGCAAGCTCACCGTTCTCTACGACGACAACCACATCACCATCGACGGGCCGACCGAGATCACGTTCGGCGAGGACGTGACCGCGCGCTACCGTGCCTACGGCTGGCACACCCAGGCGGTCGACGACGCCAACGACCTCGAGGCCATCGCCGCCGCCTTCCAGGCCGCCGTCGACGAGCCCGAGCGGCCGAGCTTCATCCGGCTCCGCAGCCACATCGCCTACGGCGCGCCGCACGCCCAGGACACCCCGAAAGCGCACGGCGCCGCGCTGGGCGAGGACGAGGTTCGCGCCACCAAGCGGGTCTACGGCTGGGACCCGGACGCGCACTTCCTCGTTCCCGACGGGGTCTACCAGCGCTGGCGTACGCGCGTGCCCGCCGGGAGGCGGGCGCGGGCGGACTGGGAGCGTCGCATGGCCGCCTACGCGCAGGCCGAGCCCGAGCTTGCGGCCGAGCTGGGCGACGCCCTGGCCGGCCGGCTGCCGGTGGGCTGGGACGCCGACCTCGACAAGCTGTTCGCCGAGCCCAGGAAGCTCGCCACCCGGACCGCCTCGCACACGGTGATGAACACGCTCGCGTCAAGGCTGCCGACGCTCCTGGGGGGCTCGGCGGACCTGGCGGAGTCGAACAAGACCGACCTGGAGGGCGCCGGCGACTACGGGCCCCGCTCGACCGGCCGCAACCTGCACTACGGCATTCGCGAGCACGCCATGGGCGCGGTCAGCAATGGCCTGGCGCTGCATGGCGGGCTGCGCCCGTTCGCCGCGACCTTCCTGATCTTCTCCGACTACATGCGTCCCAGCGTCCGGCTCGCGGCGCTGATGGGCCTGCCGGTGGTGTACGTCTGGACGCACGACTCGATCGGCCTCGGCGGCGACGGTCCGACCCACCAGCCGGTCGAGCACCTCGCGAGCCTGCGGGCGATGCCCGGGCTCAGAGTGATCCGGCCGGCGGACGGGCCCGAGACCGCCGAGGCATGGCGCTCGGCCATCCTGCACCGCGACGGGCCCACGGCGATCGCCCTCACCCGCCAGAACCTCCCGCCGATCGACCGCGAGCGCCACGCCAGGGCCGACGGCCTGCACCGCGGCGCCTACGTGCTGGCGGAGGCGGGCGCCGGGGGGCCGGGGAGCGCCGCCGCCCGGCCCGATCTGGTGCTGATCGCCACCGGCTCCGAGGTGTGGGTGGCCCTCGCCGCCCGCGAGCTGCTGGAGGCGCAGGGCGTGCCAACCCGGGTGGTCTCGATGCCCTGCTGGGAGCTGTTCGCCGAGCAGGATCAGGGCTACCGCGACCAGGTCCTGCCACCCGAGGTCAGAGCGCGCCTGGCGGTCGAGGCGGCCAGCCCGTTCGGCTGGCGCGAGTGGGTCGGCGATGCCGGCGCCGTGGTCGCCGTCGACCGTTTCGGCGCCTCCGCGCCGGGTGACCTGGTACTGCGGCACTACGGCTTCACCGACGAGAACGTCGCCGCGCGGGCGCGGCGGCTGCTGCAACGAGCCAAAGGAGCGGCATCATGACGCGACCACTCGAGAAGCTGAGCGACCAGGGTGTCGCCGTCTGGGTCGACTCGATCGCGCGGGACTGGCTCCACAAGGGGGAGCTGCGCCGCCTGCGCGACGAGTACTCGGTCGTCGGCGTCACCTCGAACCCGACGATCTTCCAGAAGGCGATGGGCGAGGGATCGTTCTACGACGACGACATCGCGCGCCTGGCCGCCGAGGGGCGTGATGCGCGGCAGATCTTCGAGGCGCTCGCCCTTGACGACATCCGCGCCGCGGCCGACGACATGGAGCCCGTCTACCAGCGCACCGGCGGCGTCGACGGGCGCATCTCGTTCGAGCTGCCGCCGGACATCGCCGATGACACCGCGGCGTCCATCCGCGAGGCGCGCCGGCTGTTCGACGCGCTGGCACGGCCCAATGTCTTCATCAAGATCCCGGCCACCGCCGCGGGCGTGCCCGCGATCCGCGCATCGCTCGCCGCCGGCATCAACGTCAACGTGACGCTGATCTTCTCGATCGAGCGCTACCGCGAGGTGATCGACGCCTTCATGGCCGGCCTGGAGGAGCTCGCCGAGTCAGGCGGCGACCTGACCGAGATCGCCAGCGTGGCCTCGTTCTTCGTCAGCCGGGTGGACAGCAACGTCGACAAGAAGCTGCAGGCGATCGTCGACCGGGGCGGGTCCGAGGCCGAGCTGGCGCGGGCGCGCCTCGGCACCGCCGCGATCGACAACGCCAAGCTCGCCTGGGAGGCCTTCGAGGAGCACTTCGCCAGCCAACGCTGGCAGGCCCTGGCCGGCCAGGGCGCTCACCCGCAGCGGCCGCTGTGGGCGTCGACCTCGACCAAGAACCCCGCCTACCGCGACGTGCTCTACGTCGAGGAGCTGGTCGCCCGCGGCAGCGTGAACACCATGCCGATCGAGACGCTGGACGCCTTCCAGGACCACGGCGAGGTCCGCGGCCAGACGATCCTGCACGACCTGGAGCGCGCCCACCGCCTCTGGAGCGACCTGGGCGACCTGGGCATCGAGGAGCCCGTCGTCATGCGTGAGCTCGAGGAGGAGGGGGTCGATCGCTTCGCCGACAGCTACAACGGCGCGGTGGACACCATCGAGCGCAAGCGCGCCGGGGCGCTGCGATGACTGGGATCGGGGCGCGTATCTGGGCGCGGGACACCGGGCTGTGGACCGCTGACCCCGAGGCGGCCAAGGAGGTGGCCGAGCGGCTCGGCTGGCTCGACCTACCCGACAGCATGCGACCGCACCTGGCCGATCTGCGCGACTTCGCCGGCCAGGTCCGCGCCGACGGCATCGACCGGGTGCTGGTCTGCGGCATGGGCGGCTCCAGCCTCTGCGTCGAGGTCCTCGCCCGGGTGCTGGGCCCGGCCGCGGACGGCGCGCCCGCCGAGCCCTCGGCCGGCGGCGGCGCGCGCGCGCCGCGCCTGCCGGTGCGGGTGCTCGACTCCACCCACCCGGCGGCGGTCGCCGCGGCCGCGGAGTGGGCCGTGCCGGAGCGGACCCTGTACGTGATCGCCTCCAAGTCCGGGACGACCACTGAGCCCAACGACTTCGCCGCCTTCTTCGAGGCGCGTGCCGCCGAGGCGCTCGGCGAGGGGGTGCGGGGTGGCCATTTCGTCGCCGTCACCGACCCCGGCACGGTGCTGGTCGAGCACGCCGCCGACTGCGGCTACCGGCAGGTGTTCCGCAACCCGTCGGACATCGGGGGACGCTACTCGGCCCTGTCGCTGTTCGGCCTGGTACCGGCGGCGCTGCTCGGCGTCGACCTGGACGCCCTGCTGGAGCAGGCGCGCGAGATGGCGCTGGAGTGCGGGCCGGAGGTGGCCGACGACGACAATCCCGGCGTGGAGCTGGGCCGTTTCATGGCCGAGCAGGCCCTGGCCGGCCGCGACAAGGTCACCGTCCTGACCGTGCCGGAGCTGGCGGTCTTCGGCCTGTGGGTGGAGCAGCTCCTGGCCGAGTCGACCGGCAAGCAGGGCAAGGGCCTGCTGCCGGTGGTGAACGAGGCGCCCCGCCCTCCCGAGGCGTTCGGCGAGGACCGGGCGGTGGTGGCGGTCGACTTCGCCGGCGTGAGCGCTCCCGGCGCGAGCCAGCTCAAGGCGCTCGAGCACCCGGTGGCGTTCCTCGGCCTGAGTGAGGGCATCGAGCTCGGGGCCGAGTTCTTCCGCTGGGAGATGGCCACCGCCGTGGCCGGTCACCTGCTCGGCATCAACGCCTTCGACCAGCCCGACGTGCAGGCGGCCAAGGACGCCACCAGGCGGGTGCTGGCCGAGCTGGCCGCCGGAGGCGAGCTGCCGGCTCCGCGGGCGTGGCTGCGCCACGAGCGCGACGTGGCACCGGTCGCCGCGCTCCTGCGCGAGCTGCTGGCCGGAGTGGGTCCGGGCCAGTACGTGGCGCTGCAGGCATACCTCGACCCGGCGCCGGCGGTGGAGGCGGCGCTTGCGCGGGTCCGGACCCGCATCCGCGATGCCACCCGGGCGGCGACCACGGTCGGGTTCGGGCCGCGCTTCCTCCACTCCACCGGCCAGTATCACAAGGGAGGTCCCAACACCGGACGCTTCATCCAGCTCGTCGACCGGCCGGAGCGCGACCTGGACGTGCCCGGCAGGGACTATTCCTTCGGGACGCTGGTCGCCGCGCAGGCCGCCGGCGACGCCGAGGCCCTGGAGGCCAAGGGTCGCCGCGTGGTCCGCATCGGCCTGGACGGCCCGCCAGGCCTCGACCTGCTCACCGAGGCGATCGACGTCGCCCTCGGCGGCCGAGGATAGGTGGTCCAGCCGTGTGGGAGGACCGCGTGCGGGAGGAGATCGATGTGGACGTAGCAGGCAAGCGCGAGCTCGGTATGGTAGGGCTGGGCCGGATGGGCACCGGGATGACCCGCCGGCTGCTGCGCGGCGGGCACCGGTTGGTCACCTACGACCGTGACCCCCAGGCGGTCAAGGCCGTGGCCGACGATGGCGCCGGTGCCGTGACGAGCTTGGAGGCGCTGGTCGGCGAGCTCGCCCCGCCGCGCGCGATCTGGCTCATGGTGCCCGCCGGCCAGCCCACCGAGAGCAACGTGGCCGCGCTGTCGGAGCTGCTGCAGGCCGGCGACGTGGTGGTCGACGGCGGCAACTCCAACTTCCACGACTCCGTGCGGCGCGCCGAGCTGCTCGCGGCCAAGGGCCTGCACTTCCTGGACTGCGGCACCTCCGGCGGGATCTGGGGCGAGCACGACGGCTTCTGCCTGATGGTCGGTGGCCCGGAGGAGGCATTCGCGCTGGTCGAGCCGGTCTTCGCGACGCTGGCACCCGAGAGCGGCTACGCCCACGTCGGACCGGCCGGGGCCGGCCACTACGTGAAGATGATCCACAACGGCGTGGAGTACGCTCTGCTCCAAGGCTATGCCGAGGGCTTCGAGATCTTGAACGCCTCCGAGTACCAGCTGGACATGCAGCGGATCGCGGAGCTCTGGCGGCACGGCAGCGTGGTCCGCTCGTGGCTGCTCGACCTGGTGGCGGCCGCCTACCAGCGAGACCCGGAGCTGGAGGCGCTCACCGGCTACGTCGAGGACTCCGGCGAGGGCCGCTGGACCGTGCAGGAGGCGCTGGACAGGAACGTGCCCGCGCCCGTCATCAACCTCTCGCTGCTGATGCGCATCCGCTCGCGCCAGCAGGACTCCTACGCAGCCAAGGTGATCGCCGCCCTGCGCAACGAGTTCGGCGGCCATCCCATCCATCCATCGAAGACGAGGACCTCGCCGTGACCGACGTTGCCGAGAACCCCCTGCTCGTCGGTGAGCGCATCCGCGCCACCCCGCCGCCCACCGCCATGGTGGTCTTCGGTGGCTCGGGCGACCTCGCCCACCGCAAGATCATCCCGGCCCTGTACAACCTCGAGCTGACGCGCATGCTGCCGCAGCAGTTCGCGGTGGTGGGCGTGAGCCGCAGCCCGTACTCGGATGAGGAGTACCGCACGGACATGCGCCAGGCGGTCGAGCGGTTCTCCCGAACCCAGCCGATCCAGTCCCAGGTGTGGGACTCGTTCGCCAGCCGCCTCCGCTACATCACCGGGTCGACCGACGACCCGGCCACCTACGGCAAGGTCGGGGACCTGCTCGAGCGCTTCGACCGCGAGCACGGCACCGACGGCAACCGGCTGTTCTACATGTCGCTGATCCCCAAGCTGTTCCCGGGCGCCATCGAGGGGATCGGCAAGTCGGGCATTGGCGGCCGCGGCTACGACCGCGGCTGGTCGCGGGTGGTGGTCGAGAAGCCCTTCGGACACGACCTGGCCTCCGCGCGCGAGCTGCAGCAGCTCGTCACCGAGGTGTTCCCCGAGCGCGACGTGTTCCGCATCGACCACTACCTCGGCAAGGAGAGCGTGCAGAACATCATCGCGTTCCGCTTCGCCAACGGGATCTTCGAGCCGGTCTGGAGCCACCACTTCGTCGACCACGTCCAGGTCACCGTGGCGGAGTCGATCGGCATCGAGCACCGCGGCAACTTCTACGAGACCGCCGGTGCCATCCGCGACATCATCCAGAACCACGCTCTGCAGCTATTGGCGCTGATCGCGATGGAGCCGCCCGCCACCTTCGAGCCCGAGGACGTCCGCAACGAGAGGGTCAAGGTGCTCAAGGCGTTGCGGCGCATGGACGGGGCGACGGTGGACCGCAACGTGGTCCGCGGTCAGTACGGCGCCGGCTGGGTCGACGGCCAGCCGGTGCCCGCCTACCGCGAGGAGCCCGACGTCGCCCCTGACTCGATGGTGGAGACCTACGTGGCCGCCGAGTTCCTGGTCGACAACTGGCGCTGGGGCGGCACGCCGATCTTCCTGCGCACCGGCAAGCGCCTGCCCAAGCGCGCCACCGAGGTGGTGGTCCAGTTCAAGGTCGCCCCGCACCTGCCGTTCGGCGAGTCGTCCAAGGAGGGTCTGGAGCCGAACGCCCTGGTGCTGCGCATCCAGCCGAACGAGGGCATCACCCTGAAGTTCGGCGCCAAGGCGCCGGGGCCGTCGATGGACGTCCGCTCGGTCAACATGGACTTCTCCTATGGCACCTCGTTCGCGACCGACCTGCCCGACGCCTACGAGCGCCTGCTGCTCGACGTGATGGCCGGCGACCCGACGCTGTTCCCGCGCTGGGACTCGGTCGAGGAGGCGTGGCAGATCATCCAGCCGATCCTGGACCGCTGGGCCGAGACGCCGCCGCCGGAGTTCCCCAACTACGAAGCGGGGGAGTGGGGTCCCAAGGCCGCGGACGAGCTCATCGCGCGGCACAGCCCCAACCGCCGCTGGCGGCGACCATGACCGGCATGCTGGCTCGTGGCTGGGCGTTCGAGGAGGTCGCGCCGGCCGACATCGAGAGTGCGCTGGAGCGCCAGCGCAGCCAGCACGAGAACGGCAACCGGCCGCTGGTGCGGGCCAGCGTGAACAATATGGTGGTCGTGACCCAGAGCCGCGGCGCCGGCCAGCGCGCGCTCGCCACGATCGAGAGCCTCGGCGCCGGCGCGCCGTCGCGCTGTGTGGTACTGATCGCCGAGCCACCCGGGGACGGCGGGCCACGGGTGCGCTCCTGGGCGCGCGTGGCCCACCACCGTCATGCGGAGGGCGGCATGGAGGTGGTTTGGGAGGAGGTCATCGTCCAGACCAGCGTCCCACCCCGGCATCTCCCGGCGGTGGTGCTGCCCCTGCTGCTGCCCGAGCTGCCGGTGTTCACCTGGTGGGAGGGAACGCCGCCGTTCTCCGAGGACGTCTTCAACGAGCTCGCCTCGGTGACCGACCGGCTCATCGTGGACTCGGCCACCTTCCAGGATCCCGTCGCGGACCTCGGCCGCCTCCTGCGCGCGGCGCAGGTGCTCAGCCCGGCCCTGTCCGATTGTGTCTGGGGGCGGCTGACCCCCTGGCGGGAGCTCATCGCCGCCCCGTTCAACGGGCCGCCGCTGCGTGGCGCCACCGGCGCGATCCATCAGGTCCGGGTCGACGCCGTCGACGTGAGCGCCGGACTGGAGCTGGTCGGCTGGCTGGCGTCGCGGCTCCACTGGCAGCTCGAGGAGGTGCGGGTGGTGGCCGACCTCCACACCGCGCGCTACGCGACCCAGGCGGGCAGCTGCGAGGTGCGGGTGGCCAGCACGCTCGGCTCGGCGAGCCTGACGAGGGCGGAGCTGGAGGTCTCCGGCGACGACGGGCCGGCCCGCCTCCGGGTCGAGGCAACCCCGAGCTACCTGGTCTCAACCCTCCAGACGCCCGGCCAGCCGACCGCCCGGCGGGTGGGATTCGGCTCCGACCGGGGACAGCTCGCCGCCGAGCTGCAGGTGTTCGGCCGCGACCGGGTCTTCGAGGCGGCGCTGGCGTCCGCGGCGGCGCTGACCGAGGAGCAGGGATGACCGGGGTCGGGCGAGCGGCGACGCGGGTCGAGGTGGTGGCCGCGGAGGAGCTGGCCGAGGCGGCGGCGCGGTCGGCGCTGGCCGACCTCGAGGCGGCGATCGACGCCCACGAGACCTGCACCTGGGTCCTGACCGGCGGGACGACCCCGCTGGCCGCCTACCGGCGCCTCGCCGACCATGACCTGCGCAGCGCGGTCGAGTGGGGTCGCGTGCGGGTCGCCATGGGCGACGAGCGCTGCGTGCCGGTGAGCGACCCGGAGTCCAACTGGGGACAGGCGGCCGCCGCTCTGCTCGACCACGTGCCGCTCGCCGACGACCAGCGCCTGCCCATCCACGGCGAGCTCGGTGCCGAGGCGGCCGCCGCGGACTACGAGGCCACCCTGCGCCGGCTCCCGCCCGCTCCCGCCTCCGGGCGAGCCAAACCCCCCGCGCCGGCGCGGGGGGACCCTCCGGTCGCGCCGCGGCTGGAGGTGGTCTGGCTCGGGGTCGGTCCCGACGGGCACTGCCTGTCGCTGTTCCCCGGCCGGCCCGAGGTCGGGGTCCGCGACCGGCTGGTGGTGGCGGTGCACGATGCCCCAAAGCCTCCGCCCGACCGGGTCAGCCTCACCCTGGCCGCGCTGACCGGGGTCGAGCGGCTGGTGGTCCTCGCCTCGGGTGCCGGCAAGGCCGAGGCGATCGCCCGGGCGCGTGCCGGGGATCAGGCGCTGCCCATCACCCGGGCGATCGCGACCGTCGAGAGCGCCGGCGGCGCGGTGACCTGGCTGCTGGACCGCGCCGCCGCGGGCGGCTGAGCCGCGGCCGCCGGACCACCGCGCGTGAGGCTCGAGTCAGTCGGGCCAGCTGGTGGTCGACTCGAAGCGGCCGTCGCCGAAGATCCGGTCGCGGATGTCCGCTCCCCGGGCGGCGATCTCGCCAAGCTCGTCGAGGAACCCGAGCCAGCGCAGGTCGGGCCGCGGGACCTGTGACGGCAACGTGAGCCCGGAGCCCGCGCGAAGGTGCAGCACCAGGCTCAGGAGCCGGCGGACGAGGTCGTCGGCTGCCTCCTGAAGTGTGCTCCCGTCGCCGTGGACGTACCCGGCGAGGAAGAGGCGACAGCATCCACCGGCCTCACCTGCGTAGATGGGGGGCGTCCAGTTCTCAGCCACGGGCCGGATTGTGCCCTGCGGCGGCGCCACCAAACGCCTCCCGCGAGCGCCGCCTCGCCGTCCTCTGTCACACGCATCCGGTAGCTTGTCGTCTATGCCGCAGACGCTCACGATCGGCCAGGCGCGGCGCCTGGCGCTCGTCGCGCAGGGGTTCGCGCGCCCGGTGGCCCCGGCCGCCGCCACGCTGCGGGCGATGTTGCGACGCCTCGGCGCCATCCAGATCGACTCGATCAACGTGGTCGCGCGCAGCCACGAGCTGACGCTCGCCGCCCGGGTCGGCGCGCACGACCCGGCCGCCTTCGAGCGGCTGGTCTACCGGCGGCGGGCCGGCTTCGAGTACTGGGGGCATGCCGCCTCGTTCCTACCGATCGAGAACTTCCGCCTGTTCCTGCCGAGAATGGCCAGGCTGGCCGCGCAGACGCGCGGCTGGTTCGCGGACACCCGCAGCAAGCACGGCCACCTGTACGACCTGATCCTGGAGCGGATCCGCGCCGAGGGTCCGCTGGCCGCCTCGGACTTCCGCGAGCCGGGCGGCCGCCGGCGCGGCACCTGGTGGGACTGGGCGCCGGCCAAGCACGTCCTCGAGGACCTGTTCGACCAGGGCGCGGTGCTGGTGCACGACCGGGTCCGCTTCGAGCGGCGCTACGACCTGGCCGAGCGGGTGCTCCCGGCCGGGCTCGACCTGGCCGAGCCGACCGCCCATGAGGCGGCGGTCGAGCTGACCGTGCTCGCCGCCCGGGCGCTCGGCGTGGCCACGGCGGCCGACCTGGCCGACTACTTCCGCCTGCGGCCGAGCGAGGCCAGGTCCGCTCTGGCCGAGACGCTGGCCTCGGGACTGCTCCAGGAGGTCAGGGTGCAGGGCTGGCCGAAGCCGGCGTACCTGCCGCCCGGCACCTCCCTGCCGCGCCGGGCCGCCCACCCCCCGGTGCTGCTCAGCCCGTTCGACTCGCTGATCTGGTCGCGCCAACGAACCGAGCGCCTGTTCGGCTTCAGCTACCGGCTCGAGGTCTACGTTCCCGCCGCGCGGCGCCAGCACGGCTACTACGTCATGCCGCTGCTCGCGGGCGGCCGCCCGATTGCCCAGGTCGACCCGAAGCACGACCGCCAAGCCGGCGCGCTGCTGCTCCGCAACCTGGTGCTGGAGGAGGGGGTGGACCTCGACGAGGCGGTCACCGCGACCGCCGCGGCGGCCTGGCGGCTGGCCGCCCACCTCCGCGCCGAGCGGGTCGAGGTCGGCCAGGGGGTACCGTCCCACCTGGCCGCCGCCCTCCGGCCGGCGCTCGCGGCCGGCGACCTCCCGCCCGGTGACCGGGGCGGGCCCGGCCCCGGCGATGCGGAAGCCGGCGATGCGGAAGCCGGCGATGCCAGTGCCGGAGAGCAGGTGGCCGCCTCGACGGGCACCCAGCGCGAACCTCCCGGGGAGTAGCGGCAGCCGCTATCGTTGGTGGCGGGTGCCGTGACGCCCGGATCGGGCAGGCGAGTGGTTGGGGGACGGGGTGCTAGGTCGAGGGCTGCGGTTGGGCCGGCTGCTCGGTTTCCCAGTCCGCCTCGATCTGTCCTGGTTCGTCGGTCTCGTGGTGTTTGTGCTACTGAGTCACGACGTCTGGGCGCCGCGCGTGACCGGACTCGGGGCGGTAGCCCTCTCGACCGCCTTCACCTGTGCGTTCTTCGCCTCGGTGCTGGCCCATGAGCTGGCCCATGCCGTGGTCGCCCGGGCCTTGGGCGTGGCGACGCAGGAGATCAGCCTGCTGCTGTTCGGCGGGGTGGCACGGATCGTGAGCGAGCCGGTGGACGCCGGCGGTGAGGCGCTGATGGCCATGGCGGGCCCGCTGACCTCGGTCACGTTGGCGGGGCTGCTGTGGCTGGCGAGTCACCTCGTGGCCGGCTGGCCAGGTGACCTGATCGCGCTGCTTGGGCTCGCCAACCTGGTGCTGGCCGCCTTCAACCTGCTACCGGGCTTCCCGCTGGACGGCGGCCGGGTCGCCAGGGCGGTGGTCTGGCGGATGACCGGCCGCAAGCTGTTGGCGACCCAGGTCACCGCGTGGATCGGCCGGGGCCTGGCCGGGCTGCTGATGGTCGGCGGCGCGGTCGCCGTGACGCTCCTGCACACTCCCCGCTACCTGCTGCACGTCGCCCTCGGGGCGTTTCTCTGGTACGCGGCCAGCCAGGGCGAGCGCGCCACCCGCCGCGCGGAGCAGCGCTCCCGGCCCGACGGCGTCGCCACCCGCTCAGGCGGGTAGCGGGCCTGGCGTGTCACCATGTCTGCCAGAGCGCCCACACCACCAGGGCCCACCGTCACCAAGCCTCACCGTCGAGGAGCACCCCGTTGCTGGTAACCGCCCGCCTGCGGCCACCCGATCGCACCGTCGAGGTCGCCGACGTCCGCCGTGTCAAGGACCTGCTCGCGCGGCTCGAGGTGCTGCCGTCCACGGTGCTGGTGATCCGTGAGGACGCCTTGCTGACCAGCGAGGACGAGCTGCACGACGGCGACAGTGTGGAAGTCCGCTTCGCCATCTCGGGAGGTGCGTAGCCAGCATGGCGAGGATGCGCTGCAAGCGCTGCAGGCAACCAGCGGTCATCGAGGTCCGACGCCACAACGCCGCATTCTGCCGGGACTGCTTCTTCCACTACGTGCGTCAGCAGGTCACCCGTGCCGTCGCCAAGCACCACATGCTCGCCCCGGACGACCGCGTGCTGGTGGCGGTGTCGGGCGGCAAGGACTCGCTCGCCCTCTGGGACCTGCTGCTCGAGCTCGGCTGCCAGGCGGACGGCCTCTACATGAGCCTCGGGATCGGCGCCTACTCGGAGCGCTCCAAGGAGCTCTGCCAGGCGTTCGCCGACGCCCGCGGCGCCAAGCTCGTGGTCCACGACCTGGCCGCCGAGCAGGGCTACAGCATCCCCGAGGCGGCGGGCAGGGGTGGCCGCTCCTCCTGCGGGGTGTGCGGCCTGTCCAAGCGCTACGTCTTCAACCGGGTGGCGCTCGAGGGCGGCTGGGACGTGGTCGCCACCGGCCACAACCTCGACGACGAGGCCGCCGTGCTGTTCGCCAACACGCTGCGCTGGGACACCGCGACCATGGCGCGCCAGTTCCCGGTGCTGGAGGCCACCCGCCCCGGCCTGGTCAAGAAGGTGAAGCCGCTGTACCGCCTGGCCGAGCGCGAGACCGCCGCCTACTGCGTGCTCAAGGGGATCGACTACGTGGTGGAGGAGTGCCCGCTGGTCGCCGGCAACACCCAGCTCAGGCACAAGGAGACGCTCAACCGGATGGAGGAGGCGTCGCCCGGCACCAAGCACAACTTCCTCTTCGGCTTCATCGACAGGGCGGCCGGGCTGCTGCGCTCGGCGGACGCGGTCGAGCTCGCCGAGTGCTCGCGCTGCGGCATGGTCACGCAGGTGCCCGAGGATCCCCGGGAGGCCCCGGTGTGCGCGTTCTGCCGCTCGCGCGAGCGGGTGCTCGGGTCCAAGGCCAGGGAGCGCGCGCTCCCCGTGGCCGAGGCGAGCGCCAGATGACGCCGGAGCCGGAGGCATCGGGAGAGCCCCGGCCCCACGCCCCGCCCCGGCCGCTCGAGCCTGGCGAGCGGGTGCTGCTGCAGGACGGCAAGGGCCGGCGCTACCTGGTCACGCTGCAGGCGGGCGCGACCTTCCACACCCACCGCGGGCGGCTCGCCCACGACGAGCTGATCGGGCGTCCCGAGGGCGAGGTGGTGTCGACCGACCTGGGCCAGCGGCTGCTGGTGCTGCGGCCCACCCTGGCCGACTGGGTGGTGAAGATGCCTCGCGGCGCGCAGGTGATCTACCCGCGGACGATCGCCCTCATGGTCATGACCGCGGACGTTCGGCCGGGCCTGACCGTGCTCGAGGCGGGGGCCGGGTCGGGAGCCCTGTCGATCGCGCTGCTGCAGGCGCTGATGCCCGGCGGGCGCCTGGTGTCGTTCGAGGTCCGCTCGGAGTTCGCCGCGCAGGCGCGCCGCAACGTGGAGGCGTGGTTCGGCAAGCCCCCGGAGGAGTGGGACCTGCGCGAGGGCGACGTGGTCGGCGGCATCGGCGAGGTGGGCACGGTCGACCGTGTCCTGCTCGACCTGCTGGAGCCCTGGCTGGTCGTCCCGGGGGCGGTCGACGCGCTGGCCCCGGGCGGCCTGCTGGTCGCCTTCGTGGCCACCGTGCCGCAGGTGATGCGCACCGTCGAGGCGCTCGAGGCCAGTCGCCGGTTCGGTCTCATCGAGACCTCTGAGGCCATCCTGCGGCCCTGGCACGTCGATGGCCTCGCGGTGCGGCCCGAGCACCGCATGGTCGGCCACACCGGCTTCCTGGTCTCCGCTCGCCATCTCAGCGTTCCCTGGGGCCCGCCCGCGCCGGTCCACTGAGCCGCTGAGCAGCGGTGGTTGCGCCGGTTCGGCGCAATGTGCCTGCTCAGCCAGACCCTAGACGTTTAGGCGCCTGAGACGGGTAGCATGAGGAGCAACCACGCGCAGTCCCGCGGAAGGTCGGTGGGCGCGTGCGTTGGCAGGTCACCTCGGCGCGACCCCCGCGTACCCGGGATCGACGACAGTAAGCTGGACGCAAGCGGGACACTGGAAAGACCGATGGAAAGCCCTATAGGGTTAGGCAAGACTACCTACATGCTTATGGAACGCCAGGACTAGTCAAAGGTCGCTGGTGTCCTCTCCACCGCTGAAGGGGGGACGTACGTGAAGGACGCCGATCGCCCAAGGCAACCTCGGTCACGTCGTGACCCTGACCAGGTCCCGGGTGCCGAGGAGGTGCTCGAGGCCGGCGAGCTCCGGCGCCAGATCCAGTTCTTGGAGGAGGAGACGGCGTTGCTGCGACGCCGCCTGCAGGACTCACCGCGCCAGGTCAGGGTGCTCGAGGAGCGCTTGCTCGAGACCAAGGGGCAGTTGGCCCAGGCCCTGTCCCAGAACGAGCGGCTGGCTGCGACCTTGCGCGAGGCGCGTGAGCAGATCCTCGCTCTGAAGGAGGAGGTCGAGAAGCTCACGGCACCCCCGTCCGGCTACGGCGTGTTCCTCAGCGTCAACGAGGACGGCACGGTCAACCTCTTCTCGGGCGGCCGCAAGCTGCGCGTGAACGTGCACCCGCAGATCGACCCCAAGTCGCTGCAGCCCGGTCAGGAGGTCATGCTCAACGAGGCCCTCAACATCGTCGAGGCGTGCTCCTTCGAGGTCCAGGGAGAGGTCGTCAGCCTCAAGGAGATGCTCGGACCGGACCGCGCGCTGGTGATCGGCAACGCCGACGAGGAGCGGGTGGTCCAGATCGGCGAGCCGCTGCGCAACCACCGTCTGCGCGCCGGCGACGCGTTGCTGCTGGACACGCGCTCGGGGTTCGTGCTCGAGCACCTGCCCAAGCCGGAGGTGGAGGAGCTGGTCCTCGAGGAGGTGCCGGACGTCTCCTACCAGGACATCGGCGGCCTCTCGAGGCAGATCGAGGCGATCCGCGACGCCGTCGAGCTGCCCTTCCTGCACGCCGACCTGTACGCCGAGCACCAGCTCAAGCCGCCCAAGGGCATCCTGCTGTACGGCCCGCCCGGCTGCGGCAAGACGCTGATCGCCAAGGCGGTGGCCAACTCCCTGGCCAAGCAGGTCGCGACCATGACCGGGCAGGAGAGCGGGCGCAGCTACTTCCTGAACATCAAGGGCCCGGAGCTGCTGAACAAGTACGTCGGCGAGACCGAGCGTCAGATCCGGCTCATCTTCCAGCGCGCCAAGGAGAAGTCCAGCGAGGGCATGCCGGTGATCGTGTTCTTCGACGAGATGGACTCGATCTTCCGGACCCGCGGCTCTGGCGTCTCCTCCGACGTGGAGAACACCATCGTCCCGCAGTTGCTCAGCGAGATCGACGGCGTCGAACAGCTCAAGAACGTGATCGTGATCGGCGCCTCGAACCGGGAGGACATGATCGACCCGGCGATCCTGCGCCCCGGCAGGCTCGACGTGAAGATCAAGATCGAGCGGCCGGACAAGGAGGCGGCGGCCGACATCTTCTCCAAGTACCTGCTGACCAGCCTGCCGATCGCCAAGGCGCTGCTGGACCGGCACGGCGACGACCGCGACAGCTCGCTCGCGGCGATGATCGGCGAGACGGTCGAGCGCATGTACTCCGACGCGGAGGAGAACCGCTTCCTCGAGGTCACCTACGCCAACGGCGACAAAGAAGTCCTGTACTTCAAGGACTTCAACTCGGGCGCGATGATTGAGAACATCGTGTCCAGGGCGAAGAAGATGGCAATCAAGCGATTCCTGCAGATCGGTGAGAAGGGGATCAAGCCAGAAGACCTGTTCAGTGCGGTGGCTGACGAGTTCAAGGAGAACGAGGATCTGCCTAACACCACTAATCCGGACGACTGGGCTCGCATCTCGGGCAAGAAGGGTGAGCGTATCGTGTACGTGCGGACTCTCGTGGGAGGCAGCTCCAAGGACTTCGGACGTGCGATCGAGCAGGTCAACACCGGTCAGTATCTGTAGGTTCAGCAGGAACGACGCTCGCTGGCGCTGCCGCCTGGCAGCGTCAGCGGCCGTCCCGCGCTTCGCTGGCGGCCCCTGGAACCAATAGAAGGGGGACGGATGGCCATCACCAAGGTCATGGGGATCGAGACCGAGTACGGGATCACTGTGCCCGGCTCGCCCGACTCCAACCCCGTGCTGGCCTCGAGCCTGCTCGTGAACGCGTTCTCGGGCCGGGGTCGCAAGGTGCGCTGGGACTACGAGGAGGAGTCACCGCTGCGCGACGCGCGTGGCTTCGAGGCGCCGCGCGAGCCGGAGGTCCCCAGCGAGGACGACCTTGGCCTTGCCAACGTGATCCTGACCAACGGCGCGCGCTACTACGTCGATCACGCCCATCCGGAGTACTCCTCGCCCGAGTGCCTGGACCCGCGCACTCTGGTCGTCTACGACAAGGCGGGGGAGCGGATCCTGGCCGAGTCGGCCCGCCGCGCGGTCGAGCTGGCTCCGGGCGGGCGCCGCATCCAGGTCTACAAGAACAACACCGACGGCAAGGGCACCTCCTACGGCACGCACGAGAACTTCCTGGTGGATCGCGCCACGCCGTTCGCCCGCATCGTCCGTGACCTGACCCCGTTCCTGGTCACCAGGCAGGTCTACGCCGGCGTCGGCAGCCTGGTCCGCGACCCCACCGAAGGCAACGTCGCCTTCCAGATCGCGCAGCGATCGCAGTTCTTCGAGGTCGAGGTGGGCCTCGAGACGACCCTCAAGCGGCCGATCATCAACACCCGCGACGAGCCCCACGCCGACCCGGAGCGCTACCGCCGCCTGCACGTGATCATCGGCGACGCGACCATGAACGAGGTCGCCACCTTCCTGAAGACCGGGTCGCTGGCGATCGTGCTCTGCATGATCGAGGACGGCGTGCTGCCCGGCGAGGAGTGGCAGCTCGCCAACCCGGTGCAGTCACTGCGGGCGATCGCCAAGGACCCGACCCTGCGCGCCACGGTGGAGCGCAGGGACGGCCGCCACCTGACCGCCTGCGAGATCCAGTGGCTGTACCTGGACGCCGCCAAGTCCTATCTCAAGGACCGCGAGGTGCCGCACTGGCAGCTCGAGGTGCTCGAGCGCTGGGAGGCGGTGCTGGCGCTGCTCGAGGAGGACCCGCTCAAGGCTGACCGGACCGTCGACTGGGTCACCAAGTACCAGCTCATGCAGCAGATCGCCAACCGTGACAACCTCGACCTGGACGACGCCAAGCTGCAGCTCGTCGACCTGCAGTACCACGACGTACGCATGGACCGCGGCCTGTACTACCGGCTGGCCGCCGCCGGCCGGGTGGAGCGGCTGGTCGCCGAGCAGGAGATCCTGCGCGGCGTGGCCAATCCCCCGGAGGACACCCGCGCCTACTTCCGCGGCCGCTGCCTTGCCAGGTACGCCCCGCAGATCGCGGCGGCGGGCTGGGACGCGATCATCTTCGACATCGGGCGAGAGACCCTGCAACGGGTGCCGATGCTCGAGCCGACCAGGGGCACGGCGATGCACACCGCGGCTATTCTCGAGGAGAGCCCGACCGCGGAGGACCTGATCCGCAATCTCCAGGGCTGATCGGGGGCCGCTGCTCGAACAGGAAACGGTTGTCCACAAAAGCGATCGGCCCGGCCATCCCGTCCGGTCGGCGTGACACAATCGCGTTGCCAACGTAAGGAGGGGACGATGGCAAAGGACAGCGGCGGCGCCGAGCAGAAGCGGCGCGCACACGGCAAGCAGGAAGCCGAGCAGACCGACGTTCAGCCCTCGGCCGAGATCACCGAGAAGGGCGAGGAGCTGAAGGAGGAGCTCGACGCCCTCCTGGACGAGATCGACGAGGTCCTGGAAGAGAACGCCGAGGAGTTCGTGAAGCAGTACGTGCAGAAGGGGGGCGAGTAACCCCGTTGAAGGACCCGTTCTCAGGTCCACCGTTCTTCAGCCCATCCTTCGTCGACGCGCTGCGGGTCTTCGCACCAGAGTTGCTCCAGCCAGTGACGCTGCCGGCCGGGCTGGTGCCGGAGGTCCCGCACGGCACCACGGTGACCGCCCTCCGCTACAGCGACGGCGTGGTGGTCGCCGGCGACCGGCGCGCCACCGAGGGCTTCGCGATCGCCCAGCGCGACATCGAGAAGGTCTTCCCGGCTGACGACTACTCGGCGGTGGCGATCGCGGGCGTGGCCGGCACGGGGATCGAGATGATCCGCCTGTTCCAGACCGAGCTGGAGCACTACGAGAAGATCGAGGGCCTCCCGCTCTCCCTGGAGGGCAAGGCCAACAAGCTCGGGCAGATGGTCCGCTCCAACCTGAGCATGGCGATGCAGGGGCTGGTCGTGGTGCCGCTGTTCTGCGGCTACGACCTGCGGCGCAGGACCGGTCGCATCTTCCGCTACGACGTCACCGGCGGCCGCTGGGAGGACGCCGACTACCACACCATCGGCTCGGGCGGCCGCGACGCGCGCGGCAGCCTCAAGAAGCGCTACCGGCACGACATGGACCGCAAAGCCGCGGTCGCCGCCGCCGTCGAGGCGCTGTACGACGCCGCCGACGAGGACGCCGCCACCGGCGGGCCCGACCTCATCCGCGGCATCTTCCCCCTGGTCGCGACCGTGACCGCCCAGGGCTACCAGCGCCTGGACGACGACGAGGTCCGCGCCGCGGCCGAGCGGGTGGTCGCCTCCCACACGGACGGGGAGGGCTGAGCCCGATGTCGATGCCGTTCTACACCCCGCCCGAGCAGTGGACCAAGGACAAGGCTGACTACGCGCGCAAGGGGATCGCGCGGGGCCGGCCGCTGGTGGTGCTGGAGTACGCCGACGGCATCGCGTTCGTGACCGACAACCCCTCGACTCACCTGCACAAGGTCTCCGAGCTGTACGATCGCGTCGCCTTCGCGGCGGTTGGCCGGTTCTCAGAGTTCGAGAACCTACGGCAGGCCGGTGTGCGGATCGCCGATATCCGCGGCTACGCCTACGGGCGCGAGGACGTCACCGGCCGCTCGATCGCCAACGCCTACTCGCAGGCGCTCGGCCAGGTCTTCATGCAGGAGAACAAGGCGTACGAGGTCGAGCTGTGCGTGGCCGAGGTGGGCACTGACGGCGAGCCCAACGCTCTCTACCACGTCATCTACGACGGGACGTTCGTCGACCGCAAGGGCTTCCTGGCGATGGGCGGCGAGGCCGAGGAGCTCAACGCCGAGCTGAAGCGCGGCTACCGCGACGGCATGACCCTGGAGGAGGCGCTCCGCCTGGCGGTGCGGACGCTGCGCAAGGCCGCCCCGCCGGGCTCCGAGACCAACTCGCGCCTGGAGGTCGCGGTGCTCGAGCGTCGCCGGCCCAGGCGCTCCTTCCGGCGGCTCTCCGACGAGGAGCTGGCCGCGGCCACCACTGCCGGCGAGGCCCAGCCCGCCAGCGGCTCCGCCACCGGATCCACCACGGGCTCGAGCGGCGCGACCAAGGCCGGCGGCTCGACATGACCCAGCCGGGACCGGAACAGCAGCGCCCGGTCCCGCCGCCGTCGAGCAAGGGCCCCGCGTTACCGAGCTGGCTGCCTTCGCCGGTCCCGCCCGGCCCGCCCGGTCCGCCAGGGCCGCCACGGCGGCCCGGCCGGCGGCCACTGCTGATCGCCACGGCTGCGGTGGTGGCGCTCGCGCTGATCGGCGGCGCGATCTCCGCCTGGGGCGACGGCCGCCGCCAGACCAGCCCGGCGGCGCGCCCGTCCTCGAGCGGCGCGAGCCCGACCACGCCGCCGGCGTCGCGCCCGTCGATCACCGCCGGCGTCCGCGCGGTGGAGTCCGAGGTCGAGCGGCTGCGCGGCCTGCGCTTCCAGCGGCCGGTGCCGGTCACCGTCGAGTCGCCGTCGCGGGTCGCCGCCCAGCTCCTGCGCGAGCTCGACAGCCAGGTCGACAAGACCGACCTGCGGCGCCAGGGGCGGGCGCTGGCGCTGCTCGGAGAGCTGCCCCAGGCGACCGACCTCTACGACCTGCTCCGTTCGGTCCAGGCCGAGAGCGTGCTCGGCTTCTACGTGCCCGGCAGGCCCCCCAGCCGGGGCCGCCTGTACGTGCGCTCCGACCATGGCCTCGACCCCTTCACCCGGTTCGTGCTCGCCCACGAGCTGACCCACGCCGTGACCGACCAGCACTACGACCTGACCCTGGCGGACAGGCTTGAGAGCGCCAACGCCTCCGACCGCGCCACCGCCTACAGCGGGCTGGTCGAGGGCGACGCCACCGTCCTGATGCAGCTCTACCACGACCGGGTGCTGTCGCCGGACGAGCAGGCGGACGCCGACCGGGTCGGCGCCCAACAGCGCACGCCGAGGATGGACGCGGCCCCAGCCGCGGTGCGCGAGTACCTGCTGTTCCCGTACTCCGCCGGTGTGGCCTTCGTGGGCGCGCTCTACCAGCGCGGTGGCTGGGACGCGGTCAACCGCGCCTACCGCGACCCGCCCACCTCCACCGAGCAGCTCCTGCACCCCGAGCGGTACCTGGGACAGCGCGACCTGCCCCAGACGGTGCGGGTGCCCGACCTGCACGCGGCCCTCGGCCCGGGCTGGCGGCAGGGGACGAGCACGGAGTGGGGCGAGCTCGACTCCCGCGTGCTGCTCGAGGGCGAGTTCCCGGTGTCGACGGCCGAGCGCGCCGCCGCCGGCTGGGACGGCGGCGAGCTGCGCACCTTCGAGCGGGGCAACCGCACCGCCATGGTGCTGCGCACGGTCTGGGACTCGCCCGAGGAGGCCCGCGAGAACTGCACCGCGATGTCGCGCTGGGCCACCGCCCGGTTCGGCCGGCCCTCCGCCCCGGAGCGCTGGTCCGATCCGCTCCAGCAGGGCGCGCTGGCCTGCCAGGGCACCCACGTCGCCTGGCTGTCCGCGCCCGACGGCCCCGGCCTCGACCGCCTGGTCCGTGACCTCGGCACGCCCTGAGCCGGGTCGCGCCGCCGCGCGCGGATCGCCGCGGCCAGCCCGCCCGCGGCCTCTCAGGAGCGCCTGTGCCATAGTGACGGCAGCCGGTGAGCTCAACCAAGGGGGGATCGTGGCGGCGCTGCGGGGGCGGTCGGTTCGCCATCTGCTGATTGCCGGCCTGGCCGCCGCGCTGGCGGCGCCGCTGCTCGGAGCGACCCGTCCGGGCACGCCCGCTCCGCTGCTGAGCGCCGGGCTGCTGGGCAACCAGCGGGCGCTGGTGCCGCTCGCGCCGGACGAGGTCGATGGCTCGAGCTATGCGCCAGGCAGCAATGTCCTGCGCCTGGCCGACGGGCGCTACCGCTACCTGCCGGCGGGCGTGAGCCAGCCGGTGACCGTGGCCGCCGACGATCCGGGCGCCGCCGCCGCGATCGCCGCCGACCGCGCCTGGCTCGCCGAGGGATCCATTCCGGGGACGACCGCGCCCGAGCGCGAGGCGGCCGCCCGCTCGCTGCTCAACCTCCGCCTGCTGCTGCGGCCCGGCGGCGCCGCGATCGCCGCCCAGACGCCCTACTGGGCCTACGTCTGGCCGCGGGACGCGAGCTTTGTCGCGGTCGCCTTCGCCAGCACCGGGCACCGGCGCGAGGCCCTCGAGATCCTTGCCTTTCTCAGCCGCACGCAGCGGCGCGACGGCACCTGGCCGGCGCGCTCGCACCAGGACGGAAGGCCGGTCAGCGACAAACGGCCAGCCCAGCTCGACGCCACCGGCTGGGTCCCGTGGGCGGCGTGGCTCGCCACCGACCAGGGCCGCGACCTGGCGCCGGCGCGGAGCCTGTGGCCGCTGGTGAAGGCCGCGGCCGACCGCGCGAGCCGCTCGCTGCGCCGCGACGGCCTGCCGCCGCCCGGCCCGGACTACTGGGAGCGGCGCGAGCGGATGCCCACCCTGGGCACCGCGGCGGCGCTGCGGGCCGGGCTGCGCGCCGCCGGGCACCTGGCCGCCGCCGTCGGCGCCGCCCGCGACGCCGCGCGCTACCGGTCGGCGGCCGCCGGGCTGGCCGCGGCGATCCCGGGCGCCTTCGCGGGGCCGGACGGCTACCACCGCTATGCGGTGGGCTCAGGCGGTCACAGCCCCGGGCGGACCGGCGGCCCTGACGCCGCCGTGACCTGGCTGGCGCCGCCGTTCGCGCCGGCCGACCCGGCCGTGCTCGAGGCGGTGGAGCGTGCGGGTGAGCAGCTCGGCCCGGGCGGCGGCGGAGCGGTGCCTGGCCTGCCCTGGCGGGACAGGGAGCTCTGGACCCCGGCCACGGCGTCGTTCGCGCTGGCGGCCATGGCCTCGGGCGACCGTGGCTCCGCCGAACGGCGCCTGCGCTGGCTGCTCGAGCATCGCACCGCCCTGGGCGCCTTCCCCGAGCGGGTGCGCCGCGACAGCGGCGAGCTCCGCTCGGTCGCGCCGCTCGCCTGGACCCACGCCATCGTCCTGCTCGCGCTCGTCAGCGAGGACCACCCCCTGCCGATCCCCTGACGAGCCGGCCCCCGGCTCCCCGGCGACAGCTCCTGCGGCCGCGCCAGCCATTTGGCGGACTGATCGTTGACAAGCGGATCAGCCGCACGCAGATTCGGGAGGTCCGGCCTGCTCGATCGGTGCGGCGCACCGCGCGGGTAGGCTCCTGGGCGCCAAGGGAGGCAGACGATGACCGCGACGATTGCTCGTAGCCCGTATCCCGACGTGACCGTCCCCGACGTCTCGCTGCCGGCGCTCGTGCTCGCCGACGCGCCGGCGCGGGCCGCCAGGCCGGCGCTGATCGACGGCCCGAGCGGTCGCACGATCACCTACGGCGAGCTGGCCGGCGGCGCCAGGCTCGCGGCCGCCGGCCTGGCCGCGCGAGGCTTCCAGCGTGGCGACGTGTTCGCGATCTACTGCCCCAACCTGCCCGAGTACGCGGTGGCGTTCTACGCGGCCCAGCTCGCGGGCGGGGTCAACACCACCATCAACCCCCTGTACACCGTCGACGAGCTCGCCTTCCAGCTCAATGACGCGGGCGTCAGCTACCTGCTCACGATCCCGGCGTTCCTCGACAAGGCCATCCAGGCGGCCGCCAAGTCCGGTGTGCGGGAGATCTTCGTGCTCGGCGAGACCGAGGGCGCGACCCCGTTCGCCGCGCTGCTGCGCTCCGGGCGGCAGCCACCCGATCTGGCGATCGACCCGCGCGCCGACCTCGCGGCGCTGCCGTACTCCAGCGGCACGACGGGCCTGCCGAAGGGGGTCATGCTCAGCCACCACAACCTGGTCGCCAACCTCTGCCAGTGCCAGCCCGTGCTGGGCGCGGCGTCGGAGGACGTCCTCATCGCCGTGCTGCCGTTCTTCCACATCTACGGGCAGGTCGTCCTGATGGCGGCGGCGCTGTGGCAGGGCGCCACGCTGGTCACGATGCCGCGTTTCGACCTCGAGCAGTTCCTCACCCTCATGCAGGACCACCGGGTCACCCGCGCGTTCGTCGTGCCGCCGATCGTGCTCGCGCTGGCCAAGCACCCGCTGGTCGACCGGTTCGACCTGTCGTCGCTGAACATGATCGTGTCGGCCGCCGCTCCCCTCAGCGTCGACCTCGAGGAGGCGTGCGGCAAGCGGCTCGGCTGCCTGATCGGCCAAGGCTACGGTCTCACGGAGACGAGCCCGGCCCTGAGCGGCCATCCCGCCGAGGCGGCCAGGATCCGGCATGGCTCGGCAGGGCAGCTGCTGCCCAGCACCGAGGCGAAGGTCGTCGACCTCGTCACCGGGGAGGACCTCGGCCGCAACCAGACCGGCGAGCTGTGCTTCCGCGGCCCGCAGCTGATGCGGGGCTACCTGAACCGGCCGGAGGAGACCGCGCAGATGCTCCCCGCGGACGGATGGCTGCACACCGGCGACATCGGCTACCTCGACGACGACGGCTACGTCTACATCGTCGACCGGCTCAAGGAGCTGATCAAGTACAAGGGGCTGCAGATCGCGCCGGCAGAGCTGGAGGCCGTCCTCCTCTCGCACCCGGCGATCGCCGAGGCGGCCGTCGTGCGGGTGCCCAACGAGGAGGCGGGGGAGGTGCCCAAGGCGTTCGTGGTGGCGGTGGGAGAGCTGTCCGCCCAGGAGGTCATGGACTACGTCGCCGAGCGCGTCGCGCCCTACAAGAAGATCCGCTCGGTCGAGTTCATCGACGAGATCCCGAAGGCGCTCTCGGGCAAGATCCTCCGCCGCGTGCTCATGGACCGCGACCGCCAGGCGGCCCCCTAACCGGACGGTCGCGGCGTACCCGCCGATCCGGTGACGGCGGCCCGCGAGCGCGAGGTCTCGTCGCTCTCCGGAGGTGCGGCCTCGTCACCGGCCGGTGCCGGCGCGGGGGTCTCCGCGTGGGCGGACGCCTCCGCGAGGGCGTCGGCCCGCTCGCGCGCCAGGAGCTGCTCGGTCAGCACGACCTTCATGGCGGCCGCGATCGGTATCGCCATCAGCGCGCCCACCAGGCCCAGGGCGGTGGCGCCGATCAGGCCGGCCAGCAGCACCGCGGCGGCGCTCAGGTTGACCGTGCTGCGCAGGATGCGAGGCGCGACGAGGTAGTTCTCGACCTGCTGGTAGACCAGGAAGAAGGCGGCCACCAGCACGGTGGTCGGCCACAGATCGGTGGCGAACAGCGCGACCAGCACGCCGATCACCGCGCCGAGGGTCGCGCCGATCATCGGGATGAGGTCACAGAGCGCCACCACGAACGCCAGCGGCACGGAGAACGGCACCCCGAGGACCATGAAGGCCACGAACGACGCCAGGCCGGCAACGATCGAGACCAGGATGTTCCCGATCATGTACGCGCCGACCTTGTCGATCATCACGTCGGCGATGCGTCCGCCCTGGGCCTGGTGGGCGCGCGGGAACAACCGGACCAGGCCGTGGCGCAGGCGTGGCAGGTCCGCCATGAAGTAGATCGTGAGCACGAGCACGGTCAGGGTGGAGAACAGCGCCCCGAACAGCCGGCCGGTGATCCCGAGCAGGCCGGTGCCCAGGCGGCCCGGCAAGCTCGCCAGCAGGCTCTGGATCTGGTTGGTCAGGTTGAAGCGGTCGCTCAGCTGGCGGAAGCGGGCCGAGCGGTCCTGGAGGTTGGCGATGTAGTGAGGGAAGTCCTGCACCAGGGCTTGGAACTGGTCGACCATGGCCGGGATCACCGACAGCAGGAAGGCTGCCACCAGGCCCATCGCCAGCGCGAAGATCAGCAGGACCGCCCACCCCCGCCGCACGCCCCAGCGGGTCAGCACCCGGACCGCCGGGTCCAGGCTGATCGCGACGAACAAGGCGATGACCACGCGGACCAGGACCGCGCGAGCGGTGTAGACGGCGGTCGCGGCCGCGAGGGTGGCGAGCACCCCGAGGCTCGCGTAGGCCCCCCAGCGGAACAGCACCATCGGGCGCAGGCGCGGCTCGGAGTCCGGCCGGGCCTGCCGATCGGGCGGATCGTCGCGCGGTGGCGGTGGCGGCGCCTTTGGAGCGGTCATTCCTGGAACGCTACTACGGTGACAAGGGACGCGCACCGGGCACGTCGCGGGCGGGACGACCCCGCCTGGCGGAAACCGATGACCTCGAGGGGCGGCACGAGTAGGATGACGACATGGATCGGCGCATCTTTGGCCTCGAGAACGAGTACGGGGTCACCTGTACGTTCCGAGGGCAGCGCCGGCTGTCACCCGACGAGGTCGCCCGCTACCTGTTCCGGCGGGTGGTGTCGTGGGGCCGCTCCTCCAACGTCTTCCTCGAGAACGGCGCCCGGCTCTACCTGGACGTCGGCTCGCACCCCGAGTACGCGACCCCCGAGTGCGACTCGGTGCTCGAGCTGATCACCCACGACAAGGCCGGCGAGCGCATCCTCGAGAGCCTGCTCGCCGCGGCCGAGGCACGGCTGCACGAGGAGGGCATCGCCGGCCAGATCTTCCTGTTCAAGAACAACACCGACTCCGCCGGCAACTCCTACGGCTGCCACGAGAACTACCTGGTCTCGCGCTATGGCGAGTTCCAGCGCCTGGCCGACGTGCTGATCCCCTTCTTCGTCAGCCGGCAGATCCTGTGCGGTGCCGGCAAGGTGCTGGCCACCCCGCGCGGCGCGGTCTACTGCATCGCCCAGCGCGCCGAGCACATCTGGGAGGGCGTCTCCTCGGCCACGACCCGCTCGCGGCCGATCATCAACACCCGTGACGAGCCGCACGCCGACGCCGAGCGCTACCGCCGCCTGCACGTGATCGTCGGTGACTCGAACATGTCGGAGTGGTCGGCCTTCCTCAAGGTGGGCGCCACCGACCTGGTGCTGGCCATGGTCGAGGAGGCCACCGTCCTGCGCGACCTGACCCTGGACAACCCGATCCGGGCGATCCGCGAGATCTCCCACGACATGACCTGCCGGCGCAAGGTCCGCCTGGCCAACAACCGCGAGGCGAGCGCGCTCGACATCCAGCGCGAGTACTTCGAGAAGGCCGCCCGCTTCGTGGAGCGGCGCGACGCCGGCGAGACCGCCAAGAAGGTCATCGACATGTGGGGCCACGTGCTGGACTCGCTGGAGCGACAGAACCTGGACGCGATCGGGCGCCAGGTCGACTGGGTGACCAAGCACCTGCTGATCGAGCGGGCCCGGGAGCGGCACAGCCTGCCGCTGTCACACCCGAAGATCGCCCTGATCGACCTCACCTACCACGACGTCAACCGCAAGCGCGGCCTGTACTACCTGCTGGAGCGCAACGGAGCGGTGGAGCGCGTGTGCGACGACCGCGCCATCGACCGCGCCACCCAGGAGCCGCCGCAGACCACCCGGGCGCGGCTGCGGGGCGAGTTCATCCGCCAGGCCAAGGAGCGCCGCCGCGACTACACCGTGGACTGGGTCCACCTGAAGCTGAACGACCAGGCGCAGCGCACGGTCCTGTGCAAGGACCCCTTCCGCGCCTACGACGACCGCGTCGACAAGCTGATCGCCAGCATGTAGCGAAATGCCGCGCGCGATGGTGCCCGGTGGTCAGGGCGGTCCTTGATTCACCGGGGGGCCCCGCTCCGCATCGCTCCGCTCGCTTCGCTCTGCCCTCCGAACCCTCCGAGGCTCTCCGCCGCGCCACGCTCCGCGGCCGGTCGGGCGCCCGCCCGCGGGCGGCTGGTGCGCCGGCCGAGGAGCAGGGCGGCGACCGTGCCGCCGTAGCGGGCGAGGAAGGCCAACGCGGTGTCGCGCAGGTCCTGCGCGGCGGCCGGGATCACCGCGCCGGGCGTGGGCGGCCCGGCCGGCGCCATCGGGACCAGCGTGATCGACAGGACGACGGCGCCGAGGCTGGTGAGGCTCCAGGGCACGACCGCGACGATCCCGAGCAGCGGCAGCTCGTGCCAGTAGAACACCCAGGGCGTCAGCATCAGATAGAAGAGGAAGTAGCCGGCGATCCGCGGCCAGGGGTCCTCGCCCGCCGGCAGCTTGCGTGCCACCAGCACGAACGCCACCAGGATGGCGGCCATGGCAAGCTGGCGGCCCAACCGCTCCCCGGCGGCGGCCGCCACGGTGGAGTCGACGCCGGCGAGCGGCAGCCCCGCGGCGAGCAGGCGGCGCACGACGTTGGGGGGGCTGCCGCTCGAGAAGTGCGTGCTCACGTCGACCGCTGCGCCGAACAACCTGGTGCCGGCGCTCGCGAACGGCAGGTAGGCGATGGCGGTGAGGGCGCCGCCGAGCGCGCCGAGGCGGGCGATGGTCCCGGCCCACGCGCGCCGGTCCCGTTTCCCGGCAGCCAGCCAGATGGCGTACAGCGCGGCGAGCGGTCCCATGTAGACCTTCACCAGGAACAGCACCACCAGCACCACGAAGGCGAGCAGGTGCCGGCCGCGGCGGTGGGCGACGAGCGCCACCGCCACGAGCAGCAGCAGCAGCGCGTCCACGTGCGCCGACATCGCGATCGCCTGCAGCACCATCGGGTTCCAGGCGATCAGCAGGATCGGCCAGCGCGGATCCGGGTCCTGGTCCGGCCCGGGGCCGTTCCCGCCGCGGCGCAGCGTGTGGACCAGCAGCGCCACCGCGCCCAGCTCGGCGGCGGTCAGCAGGACCTTCATCCACACCACCCAGGCGAGCATGCTGGCACCCGAGACCACCGCGACCAGGCGCAGCAGCAGCAGGAACGGCGGCCCGTAGACCGGCCCGGTCAGCCGCCACGACCAGAACGGGTGCCAGGCGTCGAAGGCGTACTGGTCCGGGAAGGAGAGGTACGGGTTGGCGCCGTAGGCCGTCTGCACCTTGCCGTAGAACGAGTAGGCGTAGATGTCCTTGGAGGCCACCGGCGCCACCGACAGCGCCAGCAGGTGCAGCGCGATCGCCCCGGCGACCAGCAGGCCGAGGCTGAGCCGGCGACCGCGGCGCCACTGCCACACCGCGAAGGCGAACGAGGCCATCGACACCACCCAGAAGGGGGTCACCAGGCCCTGCGGCTTCGGCTCGACGTCGAAATCGTGGTTGGTCGGCAGCCGGTGCATGGACGCGAGCTTCGGCGCCAGCGGCACCACCAGGAACAGGCCGATCCCGAGCGCGATGCCGATCAGGCAGGCCAGCAGCACCTCCCGGTCGCTGCGGCGCCGCAGCCAGGCGCCGAGGCGCGTGGTCACCGCTCGGCCTTCCCCGCCGCGAGGCGGCCCGCCAGGGTGCCGGCCGCCGCGGCCGCCGCGAAGAAGGCAGGGTCCTCCTCCGGCCCGCGGCCCATGGTCCGCACCTGAAGCCCCCAGGCCGCCAGCAGCTTGCCGGCGTCGGGAGCGTCGACCGGCACGACCTCGTGGCGCGCGCTCACCCCGGCGGCCTCGAGCTGCTGCCGCACCACGGTGGCGAGCGCCTGGTCGGCCAGTGCCGGCAGGGCGACCCATGCGCGGCCCAGGGCGAGCCGGCCCAGCGCGGTCAGGCTGTGGTGGCTGACGCCGCGGTGCCGCTCGCGCGCGTCCGCGGTGGACATGCGCAGGCAGGCGACCGGGCGGCCGCCGAGCGCCGCGGTGGCGTTGACCGCCTCGGCGACCTGGGTGCCCGAGTAGCCAAGGGCGGTGCCCGTGCCCATCCCGCCGGGGCCCTGGGCGACCACCGCCACATCGGCCCGGAGCACCGCTCGCGCGGCGACCAGGCCCGAGTGCAGCGTGATCGCCTCCAGGTCGCCACCGAACGCCTGGCCAGCGGTGACGATGCCGGCGACCAGCCCGCTGGCGCGCAGCTCGCCCGCCAGGCGCGAGAACGCCAGCGGCAGGGCGGCCCCGTCGCTCATCACGTAGGCGACCGTGAGGTCGCCGGCCGCCCGTGCGGCGGCGGCGGCCACCGGCACCATGGAGTGCAGCTCGGCGCAGACCACCGGCAGGCCCTCGAGGTCGGTCACGGCGGCCACGGCGGCCCGGTGCGGGCTCGCCTCCTCCTCGACCGCCAGCACCCGTACCTGCGCGGGGGTGTAGCGGGCTTTCATCACGTGCCCGGGGCCTCGGTCGTCGCGAGCGCCGTCCAGCCGCGCCATCACCAGGTGGAAGCCGCCGGTGCCGAGCCCGAGCGCGACCGCGCTGGTGTTGAGCACCACGCGGTCGCCGACCTCGAGCGGCCCGACCACGTCGTCGTAGCCGAGGGCTCGCGCCTCGTCCCCGTCGGGCTCGACCGTGACCGTCGCCTCGGTGGCGCCGGGCCGGCGCGCCCGGATCGCCGTCACCCGGCCGTTTCGGATGCGGATCACTGCTGCTCAGCGCCTCCGGGCGGAGGGGCGGTCCGGGCCCGGCGCAGCACGTAGGCGCACTCCCGGTCGCCGGACTGGATGTGGGAGATGCGGTCGACGTCAACCCCGGGGCCCGCGAGCTGGCGGAACAGCGCCAGCTCGTGGTTGCACGCGCTGGGGTGGACCTCGGCCACCCCGGAGATCGCGCAGTTGTGCTCGCGCACCAGCCAGCGGTCGTGGCCGGCCTGCTCCCACTCGGCCATGTAGCCGTTCTCGTCCTGGATGGCGGCCAGCGCGCTGGCCAGCTCGGGCAGGTCGCGGCCGGAGGTCCGCTCGGCGTACTGCTGGGCAAGGGCCCGCCGGCGGTGCACGAAGAGGCGCTCGATGGCGGCTGCGCCGAGCTCCGCTCGCACCGCCTCCAGCAGCTGGCTGGCGAGCTGCCGGTAGTTGCGGGGGAACAGCTCGTGGCCGGCCCTGGTGAGGGCGTACAGGTGGGCGGGCCGGCCGCGTCCGAGCGAGCGGGTGGTCTGCCGCACCAGGCCCTCGCTCTCGAGCGCCTCCAGATGGCGCCGCACCGCCACGCAGGAGACGCCGATGACTTCGTGGAGCTGCGCGACGGTCTGCTGGCCGTAGCGCTTGAGCAGCTCGAGCACCGCGCGCCGGGTCGAGGAGCTGGGAGCTGGCTCTGTCACGCTGGCTCCGATGTGCTCTAGATGGGTTGCGGTAAGGCTACAGCGTACTTGGCGACGGCCGCATGCGTCATCGCGCCGCCGGCCGGCACCGGAACTGGTGTTCGATTCCGGATGTCGAACCTGTTAGAGTCGTCAGCGGACCAACGTCGAATGTTCACCACAACGGGGTAGCATGCGCGGATGCGCAAAGTCGAACGGCTCGTCAACCTGGTTGCCCTGCTGCTGGACACCCGGCGGCCGCTGACGCTCGACCAGGTCGCCGAGCTGGTGCCTGGCTACGAGGCCACGGGCGAGAGCCTGCGCCGCATGTTCGAGCGCGACAAGGAGGAGCTGCGTGGGCTCGGCGTGCCGGTCGAGCGTGGGCCGGTGGACGCCTGGGGGAACGAGGAGGGCTACTTCATCGATCCCAAGGCGTACGCCATGCCGCGGCTGGACCTGGCGCCGGACGAGCGTGCCGCCCTCGCGCTGGCCGCCAGGGCATGGTCGGGCGCGGCCGGCGAGCCTGCCGCCCTGGCGGGTCTGGCCAAGCTGGACCTCGACCCGGGCGCCGGGCCGGACGCGGTGCGCGCCAACCTCGGCGGCGCGAGCCCGCTGCTGGCCTCCCTGCTGGAGGCGGTCACCAGCCGCAAGCGCATCCGGTTCAGCTACCGGCCGCCCGGACGCGCGAGCTCCGAGCGCCACGTCGAGCCGTACGCACTGATCAACCGGCGCGGTACCTGGTACGTGGTCGGGCACGACAGCGGCCGCGGCGCGTTGCGCTCGTTCCGCCTGTCGCGCGTCCAGTCGGGGGTGCGCATGGAGCGGCCGGCCGGCCGGGGGCCGGAGTTCGACGTCCCCGACTGGTTCGACCCGAGCGACGTGCTGCCGACCGCCGGCGAGCCGGACGCCTCGCCGGCCGCGAGCGTGCGGGCGGGGGAGGCCGCCGCCCGCCTGGCCGAGCTGCGCGGCGCCAAGCCCGACGGCGACCCTGGCCCGGACGGCCGCATCACCCTGCGCATGCCGATCGTGGACCGTGGAGGCTTCGTCGCCTGGGCGCTCGGCAACGGTGTCGAGATCCTCGAGCCGGAGGACCTGCGCGATGAGGTCCGCCGCCGGCTGACCGCCCTGCTCGCCCTGGTCGAGGACGAGGGAGGCGAGGGGTCTCCGCCACGGCCCGGGACCGCGACACGGCGGGGAGCGTGGCGATGAGCCGCGGACCGGTCCAGCGCAGCCCCGAGGCGAGCGCCGCGGGCCGCCTGCAACGCCTGCTCGCCCTGGTGCCGTGGGTCATGGCCCACCCGCGGGCGACCGTCGACGAGGTCTGCGCGCGCTTCGGCATGAGCCGCGAGTCGCTCGCCGCCGACCTCGAGCTGCTGTTCGTCTCCGGTGTCCCACCGTACGGCCCCGGCGACCTCATGGAGGCCTGGATCGACGGCGACCGGGTCCACATCGACCTGGCCGGCTACTTCGCCCGCGCGCCGCGCCTGACCTGGCGAGAGGCCGCCGGGCTGTACCTGGCCGGCCGCGCGCTGGCCACGCTGCCCGAGCTGGACGAGCACGGCGCCCTCACGCGGGCGCTCGCCAAGCTCGAGGCGGTGGTGCCGGCCGATCAGCTCGACCGCATCCAGGACCTGGCCAGCAAGGTCTCGGTGGAGCTCGAAGGCGCGGAGGCGGAGCGGGCGCACCGCATCGCCCTGTCGCGGGCCGCCGCGGCCGACCGGCGGGTGCTGCTCGAGTACTACAGCGGCTCGCGTGGCGAGCTGACCCACCGAAAGGTCGACCCCTGGCTGGTGTTCGCCAACTCCGGTCACTGGTACCTGGTCGGCTTCTGCCACAAGGCGGGGGACGAGCGGCTGTTCCGCCTCGACCGGGTGGTCTCGGTGGAGCCGACCGATGAGCCTTTCGACCGCCCGGCCAGCTTCGATCCGGTCGCCTATCCCGAGTCGCCCTGGGCGAGCGCCTTCGACGAGGGGCTGGAGTGCGAGCTGGACCTGGCCGGCGACGCCGGCTGGGTGGCGGACTACTTCGTCCTGCTGGGCAGCGAGCGGCGCCCCGACGGCCGTCTGCGGGTCCGCCTGGCCACCAACGAGCTCGCCTGGGTGGTCCGCCTGGTGCTGCGCCTGGCCCCGGACGCCGAGCCGGTGAGCCCGCCGGAGCTGCGCCGTGCCGTCGCCGACGCGGCCCGCCGCGACCTCGCCGGCTACGCCACCGCCTGACCGGTTCTCCCTCGAGCAAAGGGAAAGATGCCGATCATCGGCCACCTGCCGTAGGATGCCACCCCGCCGCTTCCGACCGGCTCCGGAGGTCGTCCTGCCCACCATCGTCGCCATCCTGCTCGGGGTGTTCTGGCTGGGCGTGCTGGTCACGGTCGGCTTCACCGCATGGCGCCTGCTGGCCAACCTGAAGTCGTTGCTGCGCTCGGTCGCCGAGCTGAACGAGCGGCTCGCGCCGACGCTGGAGGAGCTGGCGGACAAGGGTCAGGAGGCCGCCGAGCTGACCGCCCGCCTGCAGGAGCGCCAGGTCGGGCGCAAGGGTCCCGCCGCCCGCCGCGGGCGGCGCCGCTGAGCCCGAATCGGCGCCGCTGCCAGAGGTCTGTCCCTGCCCGAAGCGGCCCTGCGGAGGGTAGACTTCACAGGCGGATGTTGTGCGGTGCCGGGACCACCCGGAAGGAGCAGTTCCAATGCCAGGTCCATCAGAGTGGCTCATCATCGTCCTCGTGCTCGCGGCGCTCTTCGGCGTGAGCCGCCTGCCGGCCCTGGGCCGCAACTTCGGGCTCGGCATCAAGGAGTTCAAGAAGGGCATCGCCGAGGCCAAAGAGGACGATGACAAGGACAAGGACAAGTCCGAGTCGGCGCGGCCGAGCGGCGAGGAGCGCGGCTCCTCGGCCTGATCCCACCGACCTGACCTCGAGATCCAGGCGTGCGTGCACCCGTCAAGCGCCGTTGGCGTCGCCTTCGGAACAATCCCGAAGGCGAGATGTCCATCCTCGAGCATATCGCGGAGCTTCGTGACCGGCTGGTGCGCTCGATCGCCGCGCTGTTCATCACCACGATCGGCGCGTTCGTCTGGCTCTACAACCCGCTGCTGCACTTCCTGACCCGGGCGTACTGCCACATCCCGCTGAAGTACCTGCCGCCGGGCACGACCCCCGACAACTGCAAGCTGCTCGTGCTGGGCCCGATGGGAGGGTTCAGCGCCCGCATCCGCGTCGCGCTCACCGCCGGCCTGGTGCTCGCCATGCCGTACGTCGCCTTCCAGCTCTGGCGCTTCATCACCCCCGGCCTCAAACCCAGCGAGAAGCGCTACGCGATCCCGTTCTCGCTCGCCACGACGATCCTGTTCGCGATGGGCGTGGCGGTGGCGTTCGGCACGCTGCCCAAGGCGCTCGGCTTCCTGGTGGCGATCGGCGGCGACAACTTCGCCTTCTTCCTCCAGGCCGACCAGTATCTACGTTTTGTGCTGTTCATGGGGCTGGCCTTCGGGCTCACCTTCGAGTTCCCGCTGGTGCTGGTCTTCCTGGCCATGGTGGGAGTGCTATCGTCTGGTGCCATGCTCAGGGCCTGGCGACCGGCGATCGCTGTGATTATCGTTGTGGCCGCCGTGGTCACGCCCAGCCAGGACCCCATCAGCCTGTTCGCGATGGCGGTCCCGATGTGGATCTTCTACTTTGCGGCGGCGGGTGTGGCCAAGTTCCTCATCGAGCCGGCCCGCGCCCGGCGGCGGACCCAAATGGAGCGAGGGAGCTAAGAGCAAGTGGCGATCAAGGGCAAGACCAAGCGCAGCCAAGGCCGGCCCGTGCGCCGGCCTGCCACCGCACCGCGCATGCAGGCCGTCGAGCGGCGCCCGCCCTGGTACCGGGCCGCCGCCTTCCAGGTCACGGTGGCCGTGATCGTGCTGGTCGTCACGCTTGCGGCGGCCTACAACCGCGCCCAGCTGGGATGGGGCCGCGACGACGTGCGCCGCTTCAACTCGGCGCTGCGCGTCCAGACCGACCAGCTGAGCACGGTGCTGGGCGCGGGCACCAAGGACGCGCCCGGCATGGCCAGCGCCGGCGACCTCGCCAGCGGCAAGGTGAAGCCGCAGGTCTTCCAGATCCGCGCGACCGGCTGGTCCACCAAGATCGAGGACGTCCGCCAGAAGCTCGCCAACATCACCGTGGGCAGGCCCGAGTCGGTGACGACCTTCAACGGCGTGCCCGTCAACAACGTCGGCGGGCACGAGCCGCTGCTGACCAGCGTCCGGGACGCCTACTCGGCCGCGATCGGCTTCTATATCCAGGCCGCCGGCGCCTACCAGCGCGCCGGCGAGGCACCGGCCAAGAGCCAGCAGGTGCAGAAGCTGCTCACCCAGGCCCAGGGCGACCAGGCCAAGGCCGCCGAGGCGATGGACTCGGCCGCCTCGTTGCTGGCCCGTGTCATGGCCGGCTACGACCTCAACGTGCAGTTGCAGCTTCCCGGCGAGTCGAGCACCGCCTTCGGCAGCCGCACCGGCGCCGCGCAGGGCACCCAGCAGGGGCAGTAAGGACGGCAGGTCAGCGGGGGATCGGGAGATCCCCCGCTGCCTGCTCTGTCAAGGGCGCCTGGTCACCCGACGCCGCATGGCTCACACTTTGCGCAAGGGTTGCCAGCAGAGCGACCAGGCCACGACAATACGACCCGCCGAGGACACTCCACGAGGACACGCCAAGAGGAAGTCCCCCAAGGACAGCCATCCGTGCCGGACGTCATGACCATTGACAGCCGCCATGGCCTGCCGCAGCACCGCCGGCAGCCGGGCACGGTCTGGCTCCGGTACGTGATCGTCGGGATCTTCGCAATCATCGCCTATCTGTTGATCCCAGCAGACGCTTCATTCCCGGCCCGGATGACGAGGGTGCTGCTGTACGACGGGGTGAGCGCCTCTGCCGTGGTGGCCATCCTGGTCGGCGTGCGCCGCCTCCGGCCCGACAGCCTCACGCCGTGGTACCTGCTCGCCGCGGGCCAGCTCGTCTACCTGGCGGCGGACCTGACCTTCCACACGCTGCACGACCTCCTCCACTCCGACGCCTACCCGTCGCCGGCCGACGTTCTCTACCTCGGTCACTACCTGTTCGTCGTGGTCGGAGTCCTGCTGCTGGCGCGCAGCCGGACCTCTGGAAGCGACCCGGGCAGCCTGATCGACGCGTCCATCATCGCGATCGGCATGGGCGTGCTGTCGCTGGTGTTCCTGATCGAGCCGGCCATCGCAGCGTCCGGTCAGCCACTCCCGACGCGGGCGGTGAACGCCCTCTACCCGATCATGGACGTGCTGGTCCTCGCCGCCGCCGCCCGCCTGGTGGTGGGGGCCGGCCTGCGCAGGCCGGTCTTCTATCTGTTCGCCGCCAGCCTGGCGATGCTGCTCACCACCGACACCGCCCACATCTACCTGCGGCTCCACGGCCTGGACCAGAGGAACACCCTGGTAGGGAGCGTGCTCGACGTCGGCTGGATCAGCTTCTACCTGCTGCTCGGCGCCGCGGCCCTGCACCCGTCGATGCGGTCGCTGGCTGAGCGCGATCACCGCTCGCGGTCACGGCTCAGCCGCGGCCGGCTCGTCTTCCTGGCCGGTGTCGCGCTGCTCGCGCCGGCGGCCATCATCGTCCAGGACCTCGGTGACCAGGGCGACACGGCCCTGGTCGCGGCCGCGTGCACGGCGCTGTTCCTGCTGGTCATCTACCGCATGTCGGGCCTGATCCGCGAGGTCGAGCGCAGCGCGACCCAGGCGCGCGAGCGAGGCGCCGCGCTGCAGTCGGCGCTCGCCGAGCTGGAGCGGGCGGAGGCCGAGCGCAAGCACCTGCTCGACCGGACCGTCTGGCGGGCGGAGGAGGAGCGGATCCGGATCGCGGCGGAGCTGCACGACGGCCCGATCCAGCGGCTCACCGCGGTCGGCTACCAGCTCGAGGAGGCAACCCTGACCCTCGGGAGCGGCGACGGCCCGCACACCCGGGAGCTGCTGACCATCGCCCAGGGAGGCCTCTACGGCGAGATCAACGAGCTGCGCGGGCTGATGGCGACGCTGCGGCCGCCGGTGCTCGACGAGCGCGGCCTCGGCCTTGCCCTGGCCGACCAGGTCGAGTCGTTCCAGCGCCGCACGGGCATCTCGTGCGCGCTGGAGTCCGACCGCAACACCAGGCTCGAGCCGGAGGTCGAGACCGTCCTGTACCGCGTGGCCCAGGAGGCCCTCGCCAACGTGGCCAAGCACGCCAAGGCTCACCACGTGTGGGTGTTCCTCCGCGCCGACGACGACCGGGTCGACATGCAGATCCGCGACGACGGGATCGGCTTCGACCCGGCCATGGCCGGCGGTCTGGTGGACAGCGGCCACTTCGGCCTCGCCGGCATGCGCGAGCGGGTCGAGATGGCCGGCGGCACCTACGGCCTGGTCTCGGCGCCCAGCAGCGGCACGCTCATCCGCGTGCGCCTCCCGCGGCGGAGGGTGCTGGCATGAGCACGGGGCAGCGGGCGCTGCTCGAGCCCGTTCGGGTCGTCGTCGTCGACGACGTGGCCGACGTCAGGGACGGCCTCGCCCGCCTGCTCGGCCGGCTCGGGATCGCGGTGGTCGGGGTGGCCGGCGACGGTCTGGAGGCGCTCGCCGTGGTCGCGGTGATGCGGCCGCAGGTGGTGATCATGGACCTGCGCATGCCGCGGATGGACGGGATCGCCGCGACCCGGGAGATCCTCGCCCAGCACCCCGACGTCGCCGTGCTGATGCTGTCGGCCTACGGCGACGAGTCGCTGGTGATCGACGCGCTCATGGCCGGCGCCCACGGCTACCTCCTCAAGGGCGTGCCGGCCCGCGAGCTGGCCAGCGCGATCGCGGGCGCCGCCGCCAGTCACGCCCCACCGCCGGCCAGATGACGGACCGGCGCCGTGCCATCCCGGCCGGCCTTCCGGGTGTACAGGGCGGCGGATGGGGGAGCAGACTCAGGAGTGGTCTTCTCGCGAAGGGAGCACATGGATGCTGGTGATGACGCCGCGCCGCCCGGTCAAGGTCAAGGTCCGCACCGAGCCGAAGCCGAAGGCGGACGCCCGTCCGCTGAAGGACCGCCTCGCCGACCAGCTCCCCATCCTGTGGGCGGTCTGGGGCGCCGTGGCACTGATCGGCGCGAACGTCGCGGCCACGATGCTCGAGCCAGCTCCCGCCAACCCCGACCTGCCGCCGCCCTGGTTCGTGGCCCTGCCGAGCGCGATCGTCGCGTTGGCCATCCTGGCCGCGGGCGCCGGGCTGCTGATGCGCCGCCGTTGGGGCATGGCGCTGTCGCTGGGCTCCGCGAGCATCGCTCTTGCGATGGTGGTCGCCTGCCCGCTCTCCGGACACCACCACTTCGGCCTGTGGTGGGTCGGTGAGCTCGCCTGCATCAGCGCCTGGGCGGGTGTCAGCCTGGCCGGCATGCGCTGCCGGCCGGCGCCGCGCCGGGCGTACTAGCTCGGCAGCCACCCGCAGCCGGAATGACCCGTCCTTGAGATCTTCGAGGCGTTTGTCGCCGCCGCGGCGAAGCACCCCCGCGTGGCCGCGTGGCCGCACCTGGCCTGATCCGTTGACAGGCGGGCCGGGCCGATGTGGTTGAATCTGTGGCCGACGTGGCTCGCCGTGCCTGGGAGGTTCATGAACGAGAAGCCGAAGCGCGAGCGGCAGCTTGCCTACTCCGAGCAGCAGGCGCTGATGCTCGACGAGACCAGCCGCCGCATCAAGGCGGGCAAGATCGCCAGCGTCCTCGAGCACTTCCTCGGCCGCAGCTCCCTGAGCGGCCTGCGGCTGCTCGACATCGGCTGCTCCGGCGGGATCGTCGCCAGCGAGCTCCACAAGCGGGGCGCGAGCGTGATCGGGGCGGACATCGACGTCCCCGGGCTGGCCAGGGCGCGGGCCCGCTACGGCGACACGATCAGCTTCCTGTGCACCGACGGCGAGCGGCTGCCAATCGCCAGCGGCAGCATCGACGTCGTGGTGCTCAACCACATCTACGAGCACGTCGTCGACCCGTGGGGGCTGGCCGCCGAGATCGTCCGCGTGCTCGCCCCGCAGGGGGTGGCATACCTCGGGCTCGGGAACCGGCTCGGGGTGATGGAGCCGCACTACCGGCTGCCGTTCCTGTCCTGGCTGCCGCGCCCGCTGGCGCACCGCTACGTGCGCGCCTTCGGCCGGGCCGACAGCTACTACGAGCGCTTCCTCACGCGGCCGAACCTGCGGCGCCTGTTCGGAGCGCTCGACGTCTGGGACTACACCCTGCCCGTGCTCGCCGATGCCAGGCGGTTCGGCGCCGGCGACGTGGTGCCCGGTCCGGTGGGCCGGCTGCCGGCCGCGGTCCTGCGGCCGCTGCTCCCGCTGGTCCCCGCCTACATCTGGATCGGGACGCACGGCGGGCTGGCGCCGCTCGGGTCCAAGGTCGCGATCCCGCCGGTGCACCTGGCTCGTCCGGCGCTCTAGGTGCCGTCGCGGCGACGGAGCTTGCGGCCGAGCCACGCGATCGGGTCGTAGCTCGAGTCGACCACCCGCTCCTTGAGCGGGATGATGGCGTTGTCGGTGATGTGGATGCCCTCCGGACAGACCTCGGTGCAGCACTTGGTGATGTTGCACAGCCCCAGGCCCACCTGCCCCTTGAGCAGCTCGCGCCGGTCGTTGGTGTCGAGCGGGTGCATCTCCAGCTCGGCGTAGCGGATGAACATCCGCGGGCCCGCGAAGCTCTCCTTGTTCTCCTCGTGGTCGCGGATGACGTGGCAGACGTCCTGGCACAGGAAGCACTCGATGCACTTGTGGAACTCCTGTACCCGGTCGATGTCGCGCTGCTTCATCCGGTAGGTGCCGTCGGGCTCTCTGGGCCCGGGCCGGAACCCCGGCACCTGCCTGGCCTTCTCATAGTTGAACGACACGTCGGTGACCAGGTCGCGGATGATCGGGAAGGTCCTGACCGGCGTGACCGTGATGGGCTCGGCGGGGTCGAACAGGTTCAGCCGCGTCATGCACAGCAGCCGCGGCCTGCCGTTCACCTCCGCGCTGCACGAGCCGCAGCGCCCGGCCTTGCAGTTCCAGCGGACCGCAAGGTCGTTGGCCTGGGTCGCCTGCACGTGGTGGATCGCGTCGAGGACCACCTCACCTTCCTCGACCGGCACGCGGTAGTCCCTGAGCTCACCACCGCTCGAGTCACCGCGCCACAGGCGAAGGGTCAGCTCGTAGCCCATGTCAGCTCGTCTCCTCAAACAGTCGCCTCAGGTCGTCGGGCATCTCTGGGAGCGGCTCGCGCCGCAGCTCGAGCTGGCCGTCTGTCTGGCGCAGGACCATGTTGACCCGGGCCAGCTCCGGCTCGGGCCTGGGGTAGTCGTCGCGGGTGTGGCCGCCGCGGCTCTCCTTGCGCTCCAGCGCCGCCATCGCCACGCACTCCGACACCGTCAGCATGGAGTCGAGGTCCAGCGCCAGGTGCCAGCCGGGGTTGTACTGCCGGTTGCCCTCCACCCGCACCCGCCGGGACCGCTCCCCCAGCACCGCGAGCTTCTCGAGGGCGGCCTTCAGCTCGCCCTCCGTGCGGATGATGCCGACCAGGTCCTGCATGGTCTCTTGCAGCTCCTGCTGCACGGCGTAGGGGTTCTCGCCCTCCCCGCGCCCGAAAGGCGCCAGCGCCCGCGCGGCGGCCGCCTCGACCTCGGCCTGGTCGAGCGCGGGCGTGGACTCGAGCCCGAGCGCGTGCTCGGCGGCGTACAGGCCCGCCCGCCGGCCGAACACCAGCAGGTCACTGAGAGAGTTGCCGCCCAGGCGGTTGGCGCCGTGCATGCCGCCGGCGGCCTCGCCCGCCGCGTACAGGCCGGAGACCGAGGCGGCCTGGGTGTCGGGGTCGACCCGCACCCCGCCCATCACGTAGTGGCAGGTCGGGCCGACCTCCATCGGCTCCCTGGTGATGTCGACGTCGGCCAGCTCCTTGAACTGGTGGTACATGCCGGGCAGCCGGCGGGTGATGTAGTCGGCGCTGCGCCGCGAGGCGATGTCCAGGAAGACCCCGCCGTGGGGGCTGCCCCGACCCTCCTTGACCTCGTTGTTGATGGCCCGCGCCACCTCGTCGCGCGGCAGCAGGTCGGGGGTGCGGCGGTTGCCCTTGCGGTCGGTGTACCAGCGGTCCGCCTCTTCCTCGGTCGCGGCCGTCTCGGACCGGAACATGTCGGGGATGTAGTCGAACATGAAGCGCCTGCCCTCGGCGTTGCGCAGCGCGCCGCCGTCGCCGCGCACACCCTCGGTCACCAGGATGCCGCGCACCGAGGGCGGCCACACCATGCCGGTCGGGTGGAACTGCACGAACTCCATGTCGATCAGGTCGGCCCCCGCCCACAGCGCCAGCGCGTGCCCGTCGCCGGTGTACTCCCACGAGTTCGAGGTCACCGTCCAGGCCTTGCCGATCCCGCCGGTGGCCAGGATCACCGCCTTGGTGCGGAACACCACGAAGCGGCCGGTCTCGCGCCAGTAGGCGAAGGCGCCGGCCACGCGCGCGCCTTCGCGCAGCACGCGGGTCACCGTGCACTCCATGAACACGTCGATGCTGGCGCCGACCGCCCGGTGCTGCAGCGTGCGGATCATCTCCAGGCCGGTGCGGTCGCCCACGTGCGCCAGGCGGGCGTAGCGGTGGCCGCCGAAGTCGCGCTGCAGGATGCGCCCGTCCGGGGTGCGGTCGAACAGCGCTCCCCACTCCTCGAGCTCGAGCACCCGCTCAGGCGCCTCCTGCGCGTGCAGCTGGGCCATGCGCCACTGGTTGAGCATCTTGCCGCCGCGCATGGTGTCGCGGAAGTGGACGCGCCAGTTGTCCTCCGGGTAGACGTTGGCCAGCGCTGCCGCGATGCCGCCCTCGGCCATGACGGTGTGGGCCTTGCCGAGCAGCGACTTGCAGACGATGGCGGTCCTGGCGCCGTTCGCCGCGGCCTCGACCGCGGCGCGCAGGCCAGCTCCGCCGGCACCGACGACGACGACGTCGTAGTCGTGGGTCTCGAGCTCGAGCATCTAGAAGAACCTCGGATCGTGGATCGTGCCCGTGGCGACCAGGCGGACGTAGAGGTCGGTCAGGGCGACAAACACCAGGCTGACCCAGGCGTAGAGCATGTGGCGGGCGTTCAGGGCCGAGAGCTGGCGCCACAGCCGGAAGCGCAGCGGCGCGCGGGAGAACCTGTCGACCTTGCCGCCGCACAGGTGCCGGCAGGAATGGCACGACAGCGTGTACAGGCCCAGCAGGACCGCGTTGACCAGCAGCACCAGCGAGCCGAGCCCCATGCCCCAGCCGTCGCCGAAGTGGAAGCCCTGGACGGCGTCCCACAGCAGGATGATCGGGAACGGCAGCGCCAGGTAGAAGAAGTAACGGTGGATGTTCTGCAGGATCAGCGGGAACCTCGTCTCGCCGCTGTAGCGCGGTCGGGCGTCGCGCACCGCGCACGCCGGCGGCGCCCACCAGAACGAACGGTAGTACGCCTTGCGGTAGTAGTAGCAGGTCAGGCGGAAGCCGAGGGGAAAGGGCAGCACCAGCAGCGCGGGCGACAGCGGCCACCAGGTCCCGAAGATGGCGGCGGTGGCGTGGTCGCCGCACCTGGCCGCGAGGCACGGCGAGTAGAACGGTGAGATGTAGGGGTCGGCGAAGTAGTTGCTGTCGACGAACGCCGCCCAGCTGGCGTACACCACGAAGCCCAGCAGCACCAGGACCGTGACCAGCGGCGCGAGCCACCAGGTGTCCCTTCGCAGGGTGCGCTGGCCACCCTGATGGCCACGCTGGTCGGTGAGCGTCCCGGACGCCATGCGCTATCCCTCCGGTAGGTGCGGTGGGCCGGTCACCTGGGTCACCGGCAGCTTGTAGGTGCGCTGTATGCGGCTGGGCAGGTCGGCCGCCAGCCAGCGCGAGCGCCGCCCCGGCAGGGTCGAGAGGATGACCTCGTCGAACTCGTGCCGGTGCAGCACCACGCCGATCGCCTCCAGCGGGTCGGCGACGCCGACCTCGCCGGCGACGTCGGCGCCGAGACCGCGCAGGCGGGTGAGGGCCTCGCGCAGGTGCGCCCGCGCGAGCGCGCGGCCGAGGTCCTCGCCAGGCTGGTGGGCGTTGATCTCCTCGACCTCGTCCTCGAGCTGCGCCCGCGCGTGCAGGCGGTCGTCGTCGGCGGGCTGCGGCGTGCTCGCGATCTTCACGGGCTCCGGCACGCTGGCCGGATCGAGCTGCTCGGCCGGGGTCGCCGGGACCAGGACGTGGAAATGGCACGGCCCGGCGCTCATGCGCTCGCGCACGCGCGCGAGGAGCTGGTCCCCGCCGAGGGTCTGGTTGGCAACCACGAGGCAACGACGCACAGCACCACCTCCCGGACGCAAGATACCCCAGGGGCGGCTAGAATCTCCCGCCATGGCGAAGGTCACCTACGTCGGTCCGCTGCCACCGCTTCCCGGTGGCATCTCGCAGCACGGCGCCCAGCTGATCCGTGCCCTGCTCGCGGACGGGCACGACGTCCGGGCGGTCTCCTGGCGCGCGCAGTACCCTCGCCTGCTCTATCCAGGCGAGCAGGTCGATCCGGACGCGGTGCCGTTCCCGGGTGCGCGGTGCACGCTCGCCTGGTACGACCCGCTCTCCTGGTGGCGTGCCGGGCGCGTGGCACGCGGCGCCGACCTGCTGGTGCTGCCGTGGGTCACGCCCATCCAGGCGCCCGCCTACCGGGTGGTGGTCGGCGCGGCGCGCCCCACGCCGGCGGTGGCGATCGTCCACAACCCGGTCCCGCACGAGCAGCGGCCGTTCGACCAGGCGCTCACCCGCGCCGTGCTGCGCCGGCTGCACGGTGCGGTCGTCCACGCCGAGGCGAGCGTGGCCGCCCTGCGGCGGATCGCACCCGGGCTGCCGGTGGCCGCCGTGCCGCACCCGCCCAACCTCCAGGTCGCCGCGACCGAACTGCCGCCGGCGCCTCCGTACCGCCTGCTGTTCTTCGGCTTCGTGCGGCCCTACAAGGGCCTCGACGTCGCTTTCGAGGCGCTGGCAAAGGTCGTCTCCAAAGGGTTGGATGTCGAGCTGGTGGTGGCCGGCGAGTTCTGGGGGTCGATCGAGCCCTGGCAGCGCCAGCTCGCCGCTCTGGGCATCGCCCAGCGGGTGCGCCTGCGGGCCGGCTATGTGCCGGACGCCGAAGTCGGCGACCTGCTGGCGGCCTCGCACCTGGTGCTGGCGCCATACCACCACGCCACCCAGTCCGGCATCGTGCCGATCGCCGGCAGCGCCGGCCGCGCCGTGGTGGCGACCGCCGTCGGCGGCCTGGCCGAGCAGGTCGTCGAGGGCGTCAACGGCGCGCTGGCGCCGCCGGGCGACGCGGCCGCCCTGGCCGGGGCGATCGAGCGCGCGCTGGCCGCCCTGCCCGCGCTGACCCTCGGCGCCCGGCGCATGACCGCGACCTGGCAGGACGTGGCCGGCATGGTCGTGAAGCTGGCCGGCTGAGGGCGCGGCGACCAGACACCACACCTGACGGCGCGGTCGTGGCAGCATTGACGCCGAACATGACCGACGAGCTGAGAGCCCTCCCGCGCGGCGCCGCCGCCGGTGCCGCCGATCCGCGGGCGCTGGTGGCGGAGTTCGCGCGCGCCTATCCCTTCGAGCTGGACGAGTTCCAGCGGCGGGGCTGCCTCGCGCTGGCCGCGGGCCGTGGCGCGCTGGTGGCCGCGCCGACCGGGGCGGGCAAGACCGTGGTGGGGGAGTTCGCGGTGTGGCTGGCGCTGCGCGAGGGCGGCAAGGCCTTCTACACCACCCCGCTGAAGGCGCTCTCCAACCAGAAGTTCGGCGATTTCGTGGCGCGCCACCACGCCGCGGGAGTCGGCCTGCTCACCGGCGACAACTCCATCAACGGCGAGGCGCCCGTGGTGGTCATGACCACCGAGGTGCTGCGCAACATGCTCTACGAGGCCAGCCCGACGCTCGAAGGCCTGCGCTACGTGGTGATGGACGAGGTGCACTACCTCCAGGACCGGGTCCGCGGCGCGGTCTGGGAGGAGGTGCTGATCAACCTCCCGATGCACGTCAAGGTCGCGGCACTGTCCGCCACCGTGTCCAACGCCGAGGAGTTCGGCGAGTGGCTGGAGGTGACCCGCGGCGCGACCGAGGTGGTGATCGAGGAGCGCCGCCCGGTCCCGCTCGACAACTACTACCTGATCGCCCGCGAGCTGCAGCCGATGTTCGTCTCCAGCAACGGCGAGCAGACGCCGAACCCCGCGCTGGTGCGCCGCGGCGAGCGCGAGTGGCGCTCCGGGCGCGACTCCAAGGGCCGCCACGGCCGCGGCCGCCCCGGCCCGCAGGCGATCCGCCGCGACTGGGTGCCGAGCCGCGTCGAGGTCGTCGATCTGCTGGAGGAGCAGCGGCTGCTGCCGGCGATCTACTTCATCTTCTCGCGCGCCGGCTGCGACCAGGCGCTGGCGCAGTGCCGCGCCACAGGCGTCAACCTCACCACCGGCGAGGAGAAAGACCGCATCGCCGAGTTCTTCGACCTGCGGGTCGCGCAGCTCGACCCCGCCGACCTGGACGCGCTCGGCTACGACGAGCTGTCGGAGTCGCTGCAGCGCGGCGTCGCCAGCCACCACGCCGGCATGCTGCCGCTGTTCAAGGAGGCGGTCGAGGAGCTGTTCGCCCAGGGCCTCGTCAAGGTCGTCTTCGCCACCGAGACGCTGTCGCTCGGCATCAACATGCCGGCCCGCACGGTGGTGATCGAGAAGCTCTCCAAGTGGGACGGGGAGCGCCACGAGCTGCTGACGCCGGGCGAGTACACGCAGCTCACCGGGAGGGCCGGGCGGCGTGGGATCGACACCCGCGGGGCGGCGGTGGTGCTGCACCAGCCGTTCATCCCCTTCGAGCGCATCACCGCGCTCGCCGCCACCCGGACCTACCCGCTGCTGTCGTCGTTCCGGCCCTCGTACAACATGGCGGTCAACCTGGTCGCCAACTACACGCGCGCCGAGGCCGAGCGGCTGCTGGCCTCCTCGTTCGCGCAGTTCCTCAGCGACCGGACCGTGCACGGGGCCGAGCAGGCGATCGCCCGCAACAGCAGGTATCTCGATGGCTACCTGCGCTCGGCCGCCTGCGACCGCGGCGACGTGCTCGAGTACTGGGAGCTGCGGCGGCAGATCCGCGCCCGCGAGAGCGCCCTGGCCGACGCCGACCGCCGCAGCCGCGACGAGGAGGCGGTGGCGCTGGTGCGCGGGCTCACCCCCGGCACGGTCGTGCACCTGCCCGGGTGGGCGAGCGGCGGGCGCCGGCGTGGGCTGGCGGCCGTGCTCGGCTCCGCCGGCGGCCGTGGTGGCCTCTCCGGCGTGCTGGTGCTGACCGAGGACCGGCGCGTGCGCCGCGTCTCCGTGCGCGACCTCGGCGACGCGCCGGTGCTGGTCGGCCGGATCGCGCTGCCGCGGCCGTTCAGCCCCAAGAGCCCGCGCTTCAAGGCGCGCGTGGCCGAGGCGCTGGCCGAGCTGGACGTCGAACCGCCACCGCGGCCGCGGCGCCGCCGCGCCAGGGCGGCCGGCGACGCCGAGCTGGCGGAGCTGCGCGCCCGGCTGCGCGCGCATCCCGTCCACACCTGCTCGGAGCTGCAGGAGCACGAGCGCTGGATGCAGCGCTGGGACCAGCTCCAGCGCGAGACCGAGCGGCTCGGCGACCGGGTGCGGCGCCGCACCGGGTCGCTGGTGCGCACCTTCGACCGGGTGCTGGCCGTGCTGGAGCGCCTGGGCTACCAGCACGGCTTCTCCCTGACCGCCAAGGGCGAGACGCTGCGCCGCGTCTACAGCGACGCCGACCTGCTGGTGGTGGAGGCGATCCACCGTGAGGTGTGGCGCGACCTCGACCCGGCCGAGCTGGCCGCCTGCGTCTCCAGCCTGGTGTACGAGGCGCGCGGCGGCCCAGAGGGGCCCCCGGGCGAGGAGGCCGCGCCGCCGACGGCCCGGGTGCGCGCGGCGCTTGACCGTCTCGCCGAGCTGCAGGACGAGATCCACTCCCACGAGGAGGCCGAGGGCCTCGAGCTGACCCGTCCGCTGGACCCCGGCTTCGCCGACCTCGCCCACCGCTGGGCCCGCGGCGACTCGCTCGATGAGGTGCTCGCCTACGAGGAGATCACCCCCGGCGACTTCGTGCGCGTCACCAAGCAGCTCATCGACCTGCTGCGGCAGATCGCCCAGGTCGCCGAGGACCCCGCCCTGGCGGACACCGCCCGCGCCGCGGTCGACGGCTGCCAGCGCGGCGTGGTCGCCTACTCGGGCATGGTGTAGGCGCCGTGCCCGAGCCCGCCTGGCCGCCGGGCCCGCAACGTCCGTCCCACCCGCCCGGACCGCTCGCCGGGCTCAGGGTGCTGGAGCTGTCGCGCATCCTGGCCGGGCCGTTCGCCACCATGCAGCTCGCCGACCTGGGCGCGGACGTGATCAAGGTGGAGGTGCCCGGCAGCGGCGACGAGACGCGCCGCTGGGGGCCACCCTTCGCCGCCGACGGCACCGCCGCGTATTTCCAGGCGGTCAACCGCAACAAGCGAGCGATCACGCTGGACCTCGGCCACCCGCTCGCGCGCGAGCTGGCCCGCCGGCTGGCCCTGGCCGCCGACGTGGTGGTCGACAACTTCCTGCCAGGGCGGATGGCGCGGTTCGGGCTGGACCACGACACCCTCGCCGCCGCCAACCCCCGCCTGGTGACCTGCTCGATCAGTGGCTACGGCAGCGACGGGCCCGCCGCCGGGCGCCCCGGGTTCGACTTCCTGGTGCAGGCCGAGGGCGGGCTGATGTCGATCACCGGCCAGCCCGACGGCGAGCCGACCAAGGTCGGCGTGGCGATCGCGGACCTGGCGGCGGGATTGTTCGCCGCCATCGGGATCCTGGCCGCGCTGCGGCGACGGGAGCGGACCGGTCGAGGGTCCCGGGTGGAGGTGCCGCTACTGGACGCGCAGGTGGGCCTGCTCGCCAACCAGGCGATGAACTGGCTGGTCGGCGGCGTCACACCCGGGCGCATGGGCAACGCCCACCCCAGCATCGCGCCCTACGAGAGCTACCGGACCGCTGACGGCGCGCTGGCGATCGGTGTGGGGACCGACCGGCAGTTCGCGCGGCTGGCGGCCGCGGTCGAGCTGGCCGAGGCGGCGCAGGACCCGCGCTTTGCGAGCAACGCCGGCCGCGTCGCCCATCGCGAGGAGCTCAAGCGCGCCCTCGAGGCGCGGCTGGCACGCCACCCGCGGGCCGTCTGGCTGGAGCGCCTGGCGGCGGCCGGCGTGCCGGCCGCGCCGATCAATTCCATCCCGGAGGTGTTCGCCGACCCGCTGCTGCGCGAGCGCCTGGTGGTGGAGGTGGGTGGGGTCCCGCAGGTCCGCTCGCCGCTGCGGGTGGACGGGGAGCCTGCGCTGGTCGACCGCCCGCCGCCTGCCCTCGGCCAGGACACCGAGGCGGTGCTGCGCTCCCTTGGCCTCGACGACCACGCCCTGGCGCGCCTGCGCGCCGACGGGGCGATCTGAGCTGCCAGCGGCTCACGGCACCTTGCTGAGCCCTGCGTCTACACTGAGCGCCGCCGACGTCCGATTTCGCAACAGGAGCCCGTGTCCGTGACGACCACCGAGAGCCAGCGGGGGCGGGGCGCCGTGCTGCCCTACGGGGTGCCCTACCTGATCGGCGACCCGGCCAGCGGCCGGCGCGACCTCACCGAGCTGCGCAGGGCGCTGGCCGGCGCGGGAGTGGTGGCCGAGGCCGCGGTGGCGCGGCCGGCGAGCCGCGCCGGGGCGGTCGCCGGGCGGGCGCTCGAGCGCGGCGCCCGCTTCCTGGTGGCGGTCGGCTCCGACCGGGTCGCCCACGCGATCGTCGAGCGACTGGTGGGCCCGGAGGGGCCGCGCGTGCCCGACGCCGTGCTCGGCCTGGTCGGCCTCGGCCGCCAGGACCTGGCAGCTACCTTCGGGCTGCCCGAGGACCCCACGCGGGCCGTTCGCCACCTGCTCGGCCCGAATCTCTTCCTCGCCGACGTCGGCCGTGCGCGCTGGGGCGGGCCGGACGGGGCGGAGCGCGTCATGGAGCTCCGCCTGGCCGGCCTGGTGATCGCCAACGGCCAGTTCTCGATGGGCCGCATGAAGGTGGCGCCGCGCGCGCTCCCCGACGACGGGCGCATGTCGGTGATCGCCTTCCAGGGCCAGCCGCTGGCCATCTACTCGCGCTCCAGGGAGCTGTACTACGGCGATCACATTCCCCACCCGACCGTGCGCGAGTACCAGTCGGAGCGGGTGGAGGTGGCCACCGCGGAGCCGCTCGCGCTCGCGCTGGACGGCTGCCGGATGGCCGGCGGCCCGCCGCTCGCCGTGGACGTGCTGCGCAAGGTTCTGCGCGTCAAGGTCTGAGCGTCCGAGCCTGTGGACGACCCGGGGACCTCGCCGGGACATCGGGGTACGATCAGGACATGACCACAACCACGTGCGCAGAGCGCCTCGCCCGCGCTCGCGGACAGCTGACCGACCGGGGTGTGGACGCCCTGCTGATCGGGCCGTCGGCGGACTTCCGCTACCTCACCGGCTACCATCCGCCACTGCTGGAGCGTCTCACCATGCTGGTCGTGCCCGCCCAGGGGGACGCCCGCCTGGTGGTTCCCGCGCTCGAGGCGCCGCTCGCCCACGAGCACCTCGGCGACCTCGATCTCGAGGTCGTCCCCTGGCAGGAGACCGACGACCCGATCGCGCTCGTGCGCGCCACGCTGGAGGCATCCGGCTCGGCCGGCCTCCACCCACCCGCGCGGCTGGCCGTCGGCGACCAGCTGTGGAGCACGTTCCTGCTGCGTCTCCAGGCCGCGCTGCCGAGCGCCGAGCTCACCGTGGCGTCGACGGTGACCGCTCCGCTGCGCATGGTCAAGGACGCGGCCGAGGTGGCCGCCCTCGCCCATGTCGCCGCCGCCGCCGACCGGGTGGTGGACGACCTCGCCGAGATGCGCTGGGCCGGTCGCTCCGAGCGCGACGTCGCTCGCGAGCTGGACACGCGCATCCGGGACGTCCACGACGAGACGCTGTTCGTGATCGTCGGCGCCGGCCCGAACAGCGCCAGCCCCCATCACGAGCCCGGGGACCGGGTGATCCAGCCGGGTGACGCGGTGGTGGTCGACATCGGCGGCAGCCTCGACGGCTACTGCTCCGACACCACCCGCACGCTGGTGGTGGGCGAGCCGCCCGCCGGTTTCCTGGAGCTCCACCAGGTGCTCCAGGCGGCGCAGGAGGCCGGCTGCGCGGCGGTCCGCGCCGGCGTCCCCGCCGAGGCGGTCGACGCCGCCTGCCGGCAGGCGATCGCGGCCGCGGGCTACGGCGAGCACTTCATCCACCGCACCGGGCACGGCATCGGTCTGGAAGTCCACGAGGATCCCTACCTCGTGGCGGGCAACAGCGAGCCGCTCGTGCCCGGCATGGCGTTCTCGGTCGAGCCGGGGATCTACCTCGCCGGCCGCTATGGCGCCCGCATCGAGGACATCGTCGTCTGCCCCGAGCCGGACGGCACCGGCGCGCGGGGCGCTCGCCGTCTCAACCAGACCTCCCGGGACCTGCGGGTGGTCCCGGGATAGGCAGACGCATGGTCGGCGGCCGCCAGGCATGGTGCCCTCGCTGCGACGAGGTCCGGCGGGCTCGCCCCGGCTCGGCCTGCGCGATCTGCTCGGCGCGCATGGTCCGGCTGCCGCACCTCCCCGGGGCCGCTCCCTGGTTGGCCGGGCGGTCCGCCCTGCTCCAGCAGGCGCGGTCGCTGCTGCCCGCCCTGCATGCCGTGGCGGTCGGCGTCGTCGTGCTCGCCCTGCTGGCGGGGGGCTTCGTCGCCGGCCGCAGCAGCAGCCCGGCCAGCGAAGCCCCGGCGGCGCCCGTCACCACCTCTCCGCCCTCCCTGACACTGCCCGGCGGGCGCGTGCTGACGGGCAGGGTGAGGGATTTCGACTGGCAGGCCGTCCATGGCAGGGTCTCGCTGATGCTGCGGACGATCTTCGTGTCCGGGCAGACCAGCAGCATCACCTTCGAGGCGACCGGGCTCGACCGGGGATGGAGCGTGGAGGCCGTGGGCGACCTGCACCTCCTGGACGGCGAGGGTCGGGAGCTGGCCCTCAGCAGGCTCGCCCAGGACCTGCCGGTGTTCCGTGCGCGCCCGCCCGCCGGTGGCCTGGCCGCGATCACCGTGTCGCTGGACCGTCACGTCGACCCCAACGCGGTGGCTCGGGTCAGGGTCGGGCGCCTGATGCTGGCGCAGCAGCTGGCGGAGCACCTCGGGGGCACGCTGGTGGACGCGGACCTCAAGCGCCGCGTGGAAGCGCAGAGCCAGCCGGGCCGGCAGGACACCGTGAGCCCGGCGTCCTGCCCGTCCTGTCGCGTGGAGGTGCACTGCGACGCCTGCCAGACGATCCGCATGGCGGGCGCGGCCTACCGGCACGGCCGGGTGACGCTGCTGCTCGCGCCGGCCGGGCGGGTCGGGGAGGCGTCGCTCGCACATGCCGACATCGGCGTCTCCGGCGGCCTCGGCGAGGTCGGCGCGCTGAGCACCACGCTCGAGGGCGGCGACACGGTGGTCGCCTTCGACGGCCGGGACCTGGCCGAGGCCACCCTCCGTGGCCAGGCGCGGATGAGATTCGAGGTCACGGCGATCCTCAGCCAGATGCGGATCGTGCAGGGCCCGTGGCAGCTCGACCAGCAGAGCGGGTCGCCGTGAGCGGCTGGTGCCCACGCTGCGACGAGGTCCGGGCGGGGGACGGCGCCTGCCCGGACTGCGACACACCGCTGGTGAGCGTCGAGCGGCCGGCACCAGGGCAACCCCATCCGGCCGAACCGGCAGCCACCGAGGTCAGCGCCGTGGCCGAGGGCCCGCCCAGCGCCCGCCTGCGCGTGGCGGTGGTGGTCGCGGCGGTGGTGCTGACCGGCCTCGCGTTCGTGGCGGGCCGCGGCACCGGTCACGGGCCCGCGCGTGCCGCCGTCCCGGCAACGGTGCCGACGGCCACCACCGCACCGGAGACCGAGCCGTTGGCCCAGCGCAGGCTCGACTGGCGAGCCGGACCCGTGCACGGGATCACCGTCACGGCGCTCTCGGTGCGGCGCATCGCCGGCGAGGACCCCAACAGCGACGACGCCGGCCAGCTCACCATCCGGGTCCAGGGTCTGCCCGCCGGTCGGCGACTGCTGGCCGTGCAGGGTCTCGAGCTGCTGGACACCGGCGGCGGGATGTTCGCCGGTCCCGCTGACAGCCCGGTCGCCGGGACCCGTGCCGCGCTCGTCCGGTCCACCGGCCAGGCTGGAAGCTACGTCGTGGATCTCGGGCCGACCCCTGGGGTGGACACTCTTGGGAGGATCACGCTCCAGGGCGTCCTGCTGAGCCGGTCTTCCAGCAGCCGCAACCGGATCGAGCTGGATACCCGCGGGCCCTGGCCGGCGGGGCCGCCGCTCCGCGCGGTCGAGCCGGCCACCGACACCGTCACCATCGATCTCGCCCCACTGCGACTGGAGGCCTTTCAAGGCGGCGCAGAGAGCGCCCGCCTGCCGCTCGAGGTCGCCGGCGTGTTCGTCGGCGGCGGCCGGACGGTGGTGACGCTGCGGCTCGGCACGTTGCCGGGCTTCGCGCCCGGCGAGATCCCGCGGGCGTTCTCCCAGCAGGTCGGCGCCTTCCCGGTCAGTGTGCGCCTGCTCGCCGGGGACCGGGTGGTGTGCGACCGCACCACCATGTTCGGTGAGAGCCCCGACAGCGTGCCGCTGGTCGTGGTGGACTGCCCCGCGGCGCCGGCCCCGCGGCTCGCCGTCGAGCTCGGCGCCGGAGCGCAGAACGTCCCCTTCCGCGTCACCCTGTCCGCCTGACCCGCAGCGGCCCATGGGCGAACATGCGGAACCATTCCCCGACAGAGGTCGCCTCAGCCTGCGAGCTGACTGCGAGCGCTGCTTCGGGCTGTGCTGTGTCGCGCCGGCCTTCTCGGCCTCGGCGGACTTCGCGATCGACAAAGACGCCGGGCAGCCCTGTCCCAATCTGCAATCGGACTTCCGCTGCGGCATCCACGAGAGCCTCAGGCAGCGAGGCTTTCCGGGTTGCACCGTTTACGACTGCTTCGGCGCGGGGCAGAAGGTCGCCCAGGTCACCTTCGGGGGACAGGACTGGCGGCGGGCCCCGCAAACCGCGAAGCAGATGTTCGAGGTGTTCACGATCATGCGGCAGCTCCATGAGCTGCTCTGGTATCTGACCGAAGCGCTGGCGCTGCAACCGGCCCGCCCGCTCCACGGTGAGCTCAGGGTCGCACTGGACGAGACCGAACGTCTCACTCGCTACGGTCCCGACGCAGTCGTGGAACTGGACGTGGCAGGACACCGACGAGACGTCAATGCCTTACTGCTGCGCGCGAGCGAACTCGTGCGAGGCGACGCCCGGCGCCGCGGGATCGACCGGAGAGGAGCCGACCTCATCGGGGCCGATCTCCGCGGCGCCGATCTCCGTGGCGCCAACCTGAGAGGGGCATACCTCATCGGCGTCGACCTCCGCGGCGCCGACCTGAGAGTTGCTGACCTCATCGGGGCTGATCTCAGAGGCGCCGACCTCCGCGGCGCCGACCTCAGCGACAGTCTCTTTCTGACCCAATCCCAGCTCGATGCGGCGAAGGGCGATACCGACACGAGGTTGCCACCGTCGCTTACCCGCCCGACGCATTGGTCGCCTTCGGGCACGCCGGCAGCGCTCATGGCGAACCGCTCTCGAAGGAAGGCCACATAGAGGTTCCCGCGGGGTGAAGTTCACGATGTCGGCGAACAGCACGGTGACGTCCGCGACCGCCACCGCCGCGGCCGGCCAGGCTGGATCTCAAAGGATGCAATGGACTGCTCAGGACGATTAGCATCGTTGTGCCCGTAGATATCCAGCCTGATCGCTGGGCTAGCTCGGGAGGGCTGCCATGCGCATCGAGTCCTCGGTGACCTCACTGTCGTGGATTCCGCTGGGAGCGACGGAGGGGTTCAACCGCCTGTCGTTCGGACTCCGCGTCGCGCATTTCGATCCGCCGCCACCCGACACGCTCGGGGATCTCGACGAGCTGGAAGCAAACGACCGCTTCCGGTTCGCCAACCGGCTTGAGGCCTGGATCGAGGTGGAGGACGGGCGGGTCGTGGACGCCGGTCAGAGCGGCGGCGGCCGGATCAACGTGACCCGGGTGGGGTTTGGCTCGACCAGCATCGCGTTCGCCCCGGTCGCCTTGCCTGACTTGCGGCCCGAGCCAGAGGTCGGCCCCACCTGGGCGCGGTTCGTGCAGACCACAGGCGGTCGAACCGGCTTTCCCACGCCTCGCCGGGTGCGCTATGAGCCCTACTTCCAGATCGGATCCCCGATAGCTTGGTCGACGCTCGCCCTGACCATCCATGCCGACGGCACTTCCGAGCAGCGCTTGGTGGGCGCCAGCTCCTTCCCCCGGCATTGGATCTACGACCATGGTGGTCGGCTGGTCGCCAAGACCGGGTTTATCGACTACGACACCTGGTGGCGCGAGGCGTTCGGCGCGCACACGCCCTGGGGTGCGGAGGACTCGGCCCCGATTGTGACCGCGGTGGAGTCGGCGTTGGAGCGCCAGCTCTCGGTGGCCATCATCGACGCCAAACCGCGGTTCCGCCGGCTCAAGGCGGGCCGGACCCTGGTCGAGCAAGGTGAGCGTGGCGACCAGCTGTTCCTTCTATTCGATGGAGTGCTCCAGGTAGAGGTCGACGGCAAACCGGTGACTGAGGTTGGCTCTGGCGCGATCCTGGGAGAGATGGCGCTGCTGCACGAGGGCCGGCGCATGGCCACACTGCGAGCCGTGACCCCATGCCGGGTTGCGGTCATCCCAAAGGACCGCATCGACCGGCAGGCGCTGGAGGAGGTCGCCAAAGGCCACATGTCCGGCCCCGAACGCTAAGGGGTCCGGCTAGGTTACCTTGCCGTCAGTGGTGCTTGTTGTGCGGCCGAGCTTGGTTCCGTCCGACAAGAAAGTAGGTGACCATCTCTCCCTTGCTCTTGACGTGGACCGGCCCGCGTCGCTCGAAGCGGTACCCGTCCTGGAGGCGCTGGTAGGTGCGAGCGGTCACCTGGATGCAGCCGGCGACCCCATCGGACTCCATGCGGCTGGCCGTGTTGACGGTGTCGCCCCACAGGTCGTAGCTGAACTTGCTCGTCCCGATGACGCCGGCCACCACCGGGCCGGTGTCGATGCCGATGCGAACCGCCAACGGCCGGCCGCTGGGGTCGGAGCGCCGGGCGACCGCGTCGCGCATCGCCAGGGCCATCTCGGCCACCGCCTCGGCGTGGTCGGGACGCGGGTCGGGCAGCCCCCCGACCACCATGTAGGCGTCGCCGATGGTCTTGATCTTCTCCAGCCCTCGCTGCTGCGCGAGCTGATCGAACATCGAGAACAGCTCATTCAGGAACTGCACCACCTGCTCTGGGGCGATCTGTTCGCTGCGCCTGGTGAAGTCCACGAGGTCGGCGAACAGCACGGTGACCTCGCCGAAGGCGTCGGCGATCACGCCCTCGGTCTGTTTGAGCCGGGCCGCGATCGGGGCGGGCAGCACGTTGAGCAGCAGCCGCTCCGATTTCTGCCGCTCCAGGTCCAGCGCGCGGCGGGTCCGCACCGCCTCCCCGAGCAGCAGCACCGCAGCGAACAGCGCTAGATCCGGCACGCTGTCGTTGAGCACCCGGGGCAGGGGTTCCGAGCCGGTCCAGATCCGAAAGGCGAGCGGTCCGCAGCTGAACCAGGCGGCGACCAGCAGCGACCAGCGTTGGTGGCCGGCGGCCCAGGCGGTGGCGAGCGCCACCGAGAGGGGCACGGCTGGGAAGATGCCGGGATAGTCAAGCAGGTAGTAGAGCTGCAGGGTCGCCGTCGACGCGGCCAATACGGCTAGGGGCCAGCGCCGCCGGGCCAGCACCAAGGCGGCGATCGTCAACCCCAGCGCGTAGGCGAACGGGTCGCGTCGCGTGCCCCGCTCCGGCACCACCGCGATCGTGATCGTGATCGCCATTGCCACCGCCACCGCCAAGCCCGCATCGACCACCGGTGCAGGAATGCGCTGCAGCCGCTGCCGCAAGGGCGTCACATCCAGCTCGGCCGTGAGCCTGGTCAGCTCGGTCCTCCATGCCTGACCCGATAGCCGTTGGACCCGCCGGCGTCGGCACAGACCAGCAGCCGGTCGGCCTGCGGGTAGGTCCGGCGGCCGACCTGTTCCCGCGGGTCGGCGGGTTGGTCGAGCTCGGCCGCAGCACTACGCACCGTCGGCCGGGACGCCTCGGCCAGGCGCGCGACCCGGCCGACACCACCGTAGGCCAGCGCTCGGGCCGCCGCGCCGAGCAGTAGCCGACGCTGTCGCTCGGTCAGGTGCGAAGCGACCGGCGAGGAGGTCGCTGCCAGCACCTCATCCAGGTCCACATCGCGAACCTACCGCAACTTCTCACCTTGGCAAAGTCACCAAGCGGGGGACCCATAGTGGTTTCTGGGCTGCCGATTGAGTCCGTGTGGGAGCTGCGCTGGGCGATCAGGATCTGGCAGCGAGGCGGCGGGCGCGCATGGCTTTGAGGGCTTCGATCTCGCCGACGTGGCCGAAGCTGCCCTGGAGGACCGGGCTGAGCCGCGAGTAGCGGCTGCGGGTGCCGCCCAAGCCGGGTGCGGGGGCGTGCAGGACCTCGGTGGGCATGCCGTCGAGTGCGCTGAGCAGGCGGTCGGTGACCTGACCCAGGTAGTCGAGCAGTTCGGCGGCGCTCAGCGTGGGCACCTGGGCGACCTCGGCCCAGGTGTAGCCGGTCAGCACGCCAAGGCCCTGGTAGCCGATGCCGGTGGGGTCGTAGCCGGTGCGGGCCGCCCAGCCGCCGGTGTGCCAAAGTTCGCCGCTGGGCGGCCCGCCGCTGAAGGCACGGCCGACCACGTCCAGCCAGCGGCTGAAGTGCCACACGGTCACCCCGATGCTGTTGCCCTGGGGATCGGGCTGGAATGCGAGCTCCTCTGCGGTCAGGTCGGCGATGTGCTCGTGGACCATCGCGACAAGATCGCGCAGCCAGGCGGCCAGCATCGCGGCGGGGCTGCCCGGCGGGTCGGGGATGCCTGAGGCCATGTGTTCGGCGACCATACCTTGCTAGCCCTCGGGGTAGAAGACGAACAGCCGGCAGCCGGCCCTCGACTGGGGGACGTGGCTGGAGCCGGCCGGGTTGTGCACGAACGTGCCGGCCGGGTAATCGCGGATCCCGTCGTTGAAGACGCCGTCGAGCACGAACAGCTCCTCGGGGCCGGGCTCGTGGACGTCGACGCCGTCCCAGACCGCGCCGGGATCCAGTTCGAGCACCAGCGCCGTGCGGCCGTGCTCGCCGCGCCACAGCGGGCGGATCCGCACCCCCGGGCTGAGCTGGCGCACCGGGGCGTCGTCGAGGGTGGTCCAGGCGATCGGTTCCACGTGGTCCTCCTGCTCAGGTGGGTGTTGTGGGCAGCGGTGGGCTCAGGGTCGGGGTGGGGAGGCGAGCAGGGCGGCCGCGGCGGTCCGGGCGTCCCGGGCAGGCTGGGGGCCGGGGTCGACCAGGGCGGTGACGATGGCGCCTTCCAGCAGGAGCTTGAGCTGGCGGGCGAGCGTGTCGGGCTCGGCGACGTCGAGCTGGGCGACCAGGGCGGTGATGAGGTCCAGGACGGCCTGCTTGTGGGCGGAGGCGACCGTCCGGGCTGGATGGGTGGCGTCGGGCAGTTCGGCGGCGGCGTTGACGAATGAGCAGCCGCGAAAGTCGGCCGTGGCCGCCGCCTGGCCGACCACGTCGAACATGGCCAGCAGTTGCCCGGCTGGGTCGTGGGCCCGGTGCTCCAGCTCCGCGGCGAACCATCTGCGCCAAATCGTGCCGTGGCTGGCCAGGGCCTCGGCGATGAGGGCGTCCTTGCTGGGAAAGTGCTGGTAGAGCGTGCGCTTGGTGACGCCGGTGTGGGCGGCGAGGGCGTCCACACCGACCGCGTGGATGCCGCGGGCGGAGAACAGCGCGGCTGCGGTCTGGAGCAGCCGCTGCCGTGCCTGCCCGCGTGGAACGTTTCCGGCCATGAAGTATCTATACCGGTCGGTGTAGTTGATAGTCAACCGGCCTGCTGGGTGCGTTCGGTGCGGGTACGGTTCCTCCTCGCCTGTCCGGGGCGACCTTGACGTGGTCGTCCAGGGGTGGCGAACTTGTCTCATGCCGACAACCTCGCCGCAGCCGGCTGGAGCGCGCCTTGGTCCCGAGTACCGCAAGCTGTGGGCAGCGACGGCGATCTCCACCCTCGGCGACGGCATGTACCTGGCCGCCCTGCCGCTGCTGGCCGCCCAGCTCACCCGCGACCCGCTCGCGGTCTCTGCGGTCACATTCGCAAGCTGGCTGCCGTGGCTGTTGGTCGCGCTGCTCAGCGGCGCGCTGGTCGACCGCTGGGACCGCCGCCGGGTGCTGTGGACGGTTGATCTCGGCCGCTGCGCCCTGGTCGGCGCGCTCGCCGCGGTGGTCCTGGCCGGGTGGGCGAGCATCTGGCTGCTGGCGACGGCGGGATTCCTGCTCGGGGTGGGGCAGACCCTGTTCGACAGCGCGGTCCTGGCGATCATCCCGGCGCTGGTGTCCCGCGACCGAGGGCGGCTGGAGCGCGCCAACGGCCGCCTGGGCGCGGTCATGACCGCCGGCCAGCAGCTGGTCGGCCCGCCCGCCGGCGGGGTGGGCTTCAAGGTGGCGGCGTGGCTGCCGTTCGGGGCCGATGCGGTCTCGTTTGTGGCCAGCGCCGCGCTGGTGGCCACCTTGCGCGGCCAGTTCGCGGCCGGGCAGCCCACCGCCGGGTCGCCGGCGAACCTGCGAGCCGAGATCGCCGAGGGGCTGCGCTTCCTGCTCGCCCACCGGGTGCTGCGCACCCTGGCCGGCATGGTCGGCGCGTTCGCGCTGGTGTATATGGCCGGCGTCGCCATCCTGGTGCTGTTCGCCCAGCAGGAGCTGGGGCTTGGCAGCGTCGGCTTCGGGCTGCTGCTGGCTGCGCTGGCCGTGGGTGGCCTGCCCGGCAACCTGCTGGCCGCCGCGGTCGGCCAGCGCCTGCGGGCCGGGACCCTGCTGATCGGCGGGGTCCTGGTGGAGGCTGTCGCGTGGCTTGCCGTCGGCTTGGCGCCCACCGCGTGGGTGGCGGCGGCGGCGTTGGCGGTCGTCGGGCTGGTGGGCTCGATCTGGGACGTGGCGCAGCTGTCGCTTCGGCAGGTGCTGATCCCCGACCGGCTGCTGGGCCGGGTGATCAGCGCGTTCCGGCTGGTCGGCTTCGGACCGGCCCCGGTCGGGGCCCTGCTTGGTGGCGTGCTGGGCCGCACGCTGGGTCTGCGGGCACCGTTCGTGTTCGGTGCGGTGGTCCTGGCGGTGATGGCGTTGCTGGCGCTGCCGGCGGTCAACACCCGCTCGGTGGAGGCCGCCCGCGTCCAGGCACGCGCCGCTGCCGCCAACGGCCCCGCCTGATCGCTCCGACCCTTCGCCTCTCCCGGACAGGCGGCAGACGATAACGTAGCTGTCGTGTTACCGAACGATCCTTACAGCTCGCCGCCGATGGTGGCTTCTGCGCGCTATCTCCAGCGCGTCGGCCGCTGGGATCTCGCGCTCGCCGCTCTTCCCACCCAACCAGCGGGTATGGTTGCCGAGCTCCGGGCCGAGATCCTGGTCGACCGCCACCTGTGGCGACTCGACCCGGTCGATGAGGCGGAAACGGCCATCGCAACCGTGCAGGCCGGCGGGAGCACAGCGCTGGCCGCCCTGCTGCGCGGCCAGCTCGTCTACTGGCGGATGCTGTTCTCACTGGGACCGGCGCCCGACGGCGCGAAGCGTGCCGGTGACGCGCTGGCCCGTGCCGCCAAGGATCCCCGGTTCGAGGGGTGGGCGACATTCTGGCTCGGCGTCCTGGCCGACAACGTCCTGGACGACAGGGCCGCCGCGGCCGAACGCTACGCGCAGGCCGCGCACCTGGCCCGGGCACAGCACGACCGGCTGCTGGAGTCATTTACCGCTCGTCACCAAGGGGCGCATCTGCTCATGGGCGGCAACCGCGTCGAGGGCATCGACCTGTTGCGTCGCTCGCTGCATCTGCGTGCGTCGGTTGGCGCGGTGCCGCCGGTCGCCGCCGCCCAGACGGCGCTCGCGGAGGAACTGCCGCCCGGCGAGGAACGGGCCACGCTCCGCGAGACCGCGCTCGCGACGGCACGCGAGCTCGATCTCACCTGGCTCCGAAGAGGGCTCGACGACCCGTAGGCCGCTACCGAGGATTGCGGTGAGCAGAGCCAGCCCGTACACCAGGGTGCGGTTGACCAGCACGTCGATCTCCACAGATGGAAGATGACTGCAACCGTGGTTACACTACCGATGATGACGGCGTCCGAGGTGCTTGCGGAGGAGCGCCCGTGAGGTGGGCGACCCGTCCTGGGGTGCACATCGACCGGGCCGCGTGCGCCTGGCTGATCCGCCGCCACCTGGACCCTGCGGCCGAGTTCCTGTTCGTCGACGACCCCGCCCAGGTCCCGGCGGAGGCGACCGCGTTCGACATGCGCGGCGCAGAGCTCGGCCACCACGGCGGCGACTGCAGCTTCGAGACGGTCCTGCGCCGCCACCACCTTGACGACCCGGTGCTGTGGAAGCTGGCCGAGCTGGTGCACGAGGCCGACCTGGACGACGAGCGCTTCGACGCGCCAGAGGCACGCGGGCTGGACGTGGTGCTGCGGGGCCTGTCGATGGTCCTGGACGACCAGCGGGTGCTGGAGCTGACGGCGCCGCTGTTCGACGGGCTGTACGAGTACTACCGCCGCGGCCTGCTGCTGGGCCGGGAGCCAGCATGACCACCCCAGCCGGTTCCCCAGTAGGTGTTACCCACAGTAGGTTGGGTAGTAGGCTTGCGGCCGTCACCCGCAAGAACGCAAGACCATCCAGGCATTCCTGCGAACAGGACTTCACCGCGATGAGTCGTGTCGGGCGCCAGGGGCGGGAGTTGCCGATGCGCGCCGCCTTGGTCGGCGCGGTGCTCGGCACCACCGCATGAGGACCGGCCGGGACCTTGTCAGGCTGCGCGCGTCCACGCCCGCGGTGGCATGGGCGCCACGCGAGCTGCGGCGGCTCGTGGCGGGCCGTGGCGAGCTGCTCGCCTATCTGGTCGTTGGCCTTGGGGTGGTGGCCTCGGTTCTGGCCGCCGACTGGGGCTGGTTCACGCCGGACGCTCGGCCAGAGCTGTACCAGGCGCCCGCGCGGGCGCTGCGCGTCGCGCTGTCGGCGTGGAGGTCCGACCCCAACCTTGGTCAGCCGAACCTCGACACCGGCAGTGCCCCGATGGCCCTGGTGCTGCTCGGCATCCGCGCGCTGGGCGCGAGCCCGTGGCTGACGGTGCGGCTGTGGCGGGCGTTGCTGATCGTGGCGGCTGGCGCTGGCGCGGTGCTGCTGTACCACTGGGTCGCGGTGCGGGACGAGGCGACGGGCCCACGGCACGCGGCGGCCGGGCGGGTTGCCGCCGGGCTGGTCTACGCGGCCAACCCGTACGTCGTGGTGGCGGGGGCGACGACGCCGATCCTGCTCCCGTACGCACTGCTGCCGTGGCTGTTGCTGGCGTTGGGCCGGGCGCTGCGCGAGCCGCGCTCCTGGCTGTGGCCGGCCGCGTTCGCACTGGGATTCTTCGCTGCCGGCGGCGCCAACGCCGGCGTGGTCCCGCTGTTCATGCTGCTGGCGCTCCCTTGCTACCTGGCGTGGGAGCGGCTGGTCCGGCGGGTGGCAGCGCGTGACCTGCTCGTCGTGGCCGGCCGCTGCCTCGGTCTGGCCCTGCTGGTCTCGCTCTACTGGATCGTGCCGGCGCTTGCCGCCAGCGGCACCGGTCAGACGATCGCGTTCAACACCGAGCGGCCGCGGGACGTGGCCACCGCTTCGTCCTATGCCGAGACCGTGCGGCTGCTCGGGCTGTGGACCTTGTACGGCAGGCAGGGCGACTGGCTGTTCCTGCCGAGCTTCGCTGCCTACCTGACCAGCCCGCTGGTGGTACTCGGGTCGTTCCTGCTCCCGATCGCGGCGGCCGCCGGGGCGCTGGTCTCCCGCGCCAGGGCGCGGGCGCTGGCCGTGATCCTGCTCGCTGTGGCCCTTCCCATCATGGTCGGGCTGTTTCCCACCAGTGGGCCGTCCCCGTTCGGGCGGCTGCTCGAGCAGGCATTCCAGCGGGTGCCAGGGGCGATCGCCTTCCGGACCACCAATAAGGTCGGCGCGCTGGCCGCGCTCGGGCTCACCTTGCTGGTCGCCATGGGCGTGGCCGAGGCCGCCGCCTGGCTGGCCGGCCGCCGGGTCCGCCTGGCCCTGCGGGGGCTGGCCGCCGTGCTCGCCGTGCTTGCTCTGGTCGCTGGGACCCTGCCTGCCTGGACAGGTGAGTCCGCCCTGCTGCGGTTCCACGTCCCCGCATACTGGCAGCAGGCGGCCGCCGACCTCAACGCCGGCCGGGCGTCGGCGCGGGTGCTGTTGGTGCCCGGCGAGGTCCAGGCCGACTACCGGTGGGGCTGGCACGGCCCTGACGACGTGGGCGCATCCCTGCTGTCTCGCCGCTGGGCGATCCGCTTCACCGTGCCCAACGGCTCTGACCTGCAGGCCAACTTCCTGGCGGCGCTCGATGTGCCACTGGCCAGCGGGATGGCGACGGGCAACATGGTCTCGACCATGGCTCGCTACCTCGGCGCCAGCGATGTGCTGCTCCGCAACGACGTGGCCTGGGAGCGCAACGGCGGACCGCGGCCGGAGACGGTCGCCCGCGCGCTCGCCCTCGACCCCGACCTGAAGCTGGTGGACAGCTACGGTCGTCCCGGCGAGAACACCATCGCGCCCGGTATCGGTGGCGCCGACCTGCGGCCGCTGCAGCGCTACGCGGTGGCCGACCCGCAGCCGATCGTGCGTGGCGAGCCGGCGACCGGCAGTCTGCTCGTCGACGGCGACGGCTTCGCGCTGCCCTCGCTGCACCAGTCCGGCCTGCTCCGGGGCCAGCCGGTGTTGCGGCTGCTCGGCTCGACCACCCCTGAGCAGCTTGCGCTCGCCCTGGGCGACGGCGCTCGGATCGTGCTCACCGACAGCAATCGCCGCCGCGTGTGGGAGCTGCACCGGACCGACCAGAGCTGGACCGCGACACTGCCAGCCGACACGCCGATCGACCCGGCGATCAGCCCGTCGCTGTCGCTGTTCGGCGACCCCGCGGCCCAGACCGTGAGCACCCTGACCGGAGCGCGTTCGATCAGCGCGACCAGCTACGGCACGGTGTTCGGGCTGGTGCCCTACGGCAAGCCGGAGTTCGCCTTCGACGGCGACCCGCGTACCGCCTGGCTGACGGGCGGCTTCGGCACCGCCGTCGGCCAGTCGATCAACCTGCAGCTCGACCGGCGCGTGGAGGTCTCCCACCTGGTCCTGCGCCCGCTGCTGGGTGGACCTGTGCAGATCGCCAAGGTGCGCATCCGCGTCGACGGCGGCTCGCTGGAGGTGCCGGTGCCGCCAGAGCCGGTGGTGGACGTCCCCATCCCCAAGAGCCTCACCGGGTCCCTGCAGATCACCATCACCGGCACCCGCGGCGGTCCTGGCCTCAATCCGGTGGGGTTCTGGGAGATCGGCGTCCCGGGCGTGAAGGTCACCCAGGTCGCCCGCCTGCCGCAGCGCCTCCGCCAGCTGGTTGCGGGGCTCGACGCCCCCGCGCGCGAGCGTCTGTCCGCCACGCCGCTGGAGGTGGTGCTTGCCAGGCAGGCCGGTGACCGAGCGCGGCCGGACGACGACGAGGAGCGTGCCCTGGAGCGCAGCTTCTGGCTGCCAGACGAGCGCTCGTTCCAGGCCAGCGGGCTCGCCGCGGCAGCGACCGACCTGCCCGAGCCAGCCGTCGACCGGCTCGCCGGGCTGCCCGCGGGCATCGTGGCCCGCTCCTCCTCGCGCGCGTTCGACTTGCTCTCACTGCGCGCTTCGGCCGCCATCGACGGCGAGCCCGACACGGCCTGGGTTCCCGCCCGTGGCGTGGACGACTGGATCGAGCTGTTGTTTCCTCGACAGCGGATGGACCATGTCACCGTCACCCAGGCGGTCCCCAGGGGACTCAAAGGAGTGGACGTCGTGACCGAGGCACGGCTCTCGGTGGACGACGGCCCGCCGATCACCGCGCACCTCAGGGAGGGCAGCGTCAGGATCGATCTGCCCCACCCGGTCAATGCGCGCAAGCTGCGGCTCACCCTCGTCAAGGCCACGGGGCTCGGCACCCAGGTCCGCATCAGTGAGATCGGCGTCGGCAACGTCCATGTCACGCCGCCCGCGGGCAGCACCGCGCTGCGGGGCTGTGTCGAGCTTGCGCGGGTGGACGGCAGGCCGCTGCTCGCCACGCTCCAGGGCACCCTCCAGCAGCTCGAGCAGAGCGCCTCGCTGCCCTTCGCGCCATGCCGCGGCCAGCGGCTTGGCCTGGGTCCGGGCGAGCACCGGCTCTCCTCCTCGGCCGGCTGGCTGGTCGACCTTGTTCACCTGGCCGAAGGCGGCGCCGCCGCGGGCGGCGCCACCAGGCGGGCAGCGGCCACGCCGCGCTTTACGATCACCTCCTCGACTCCCACCCGGCTCACGCTGCAGAGCGACCCGTCCCAGGGCGACGCCTGGTACCTGGTGCTCGGCCAGGGCTTCGACTCGCGGTGGCGCGCCACCATGGATGGCCAGCCGCTCGGCCCGCCCACTGCGGTGGACGGCTGGTCGGCTGGCTGGCGCATCAGTGACCCGCGCGCGCACCACATCGCCGTCGAGTTCGCCCCCCAGCGGCCCGCGACCCTCTCGCTGGTCGCCTCGCTCGCCGCCCTGCTTGTGATCGCCGGGCTGGTGGTCGGGGCCCTGTGGCGGCGTCGCCCCGGTGCCCGCCCCGCCGGCGAGGGTGGTGCCGAGGCCGGGAGGCCCGTCCAGTGGTGAGTGGCCCGCCGATCGAGCTTCCCGTGGGGGTGGAGTTGCTGGCAAGCGCCCCCAACAGCGGCGGACTGGACGGCCGGACCCTGCTCGCCGCCCTCCTCGTGCGCTCGACACAGCCGACAGCGGTCCTCGACGTGGGCTGCAAGAGCGGCTGGCTCCTCGCCTACCTGGCCAGGGAGACCGGCGCTTCCACCCTGGTCGGAGTGGATCGCGACGGGACCCACCTGCCCGGGCCGAGCAAGCCTGTGCGGACGGTGGTGGGGGACGCTCGACGCCTCCCGGTGGCCGGGGAGCGGTTCGATGCGATCACGATGTTCGATGTGATCGAGCATCTGCCAAAGGGCACTGAGCCCGCAGCCTTGGCCGAGGCCGCAAGGGCGCTGTGCTCAGGCGGCCTGCTGTTCCTGTCCGTGCCGGCCGACTGGCTGCCCGGGACGCTGCTCGACCCGGCGCGGTGGCTCATCGGGCACCGGCACTATCCGCGCGTCCGGATCCTGGATCTGGTGGGGTCGGCCGGCCTCGAGCCGGTCCTGGCGGAGACGCGTGGCCGCTGGAGCGACGTCCTTGGCCTGCCGCTGCTGTACACCAGCACACGGCTGGGGCTGCCCATGCCCGCCAGGTCCTGGTTCCGCCGCTGGGCGAACCGAGAGTATGGGCGGCCTGGCCGCTATACCCACTTCGTAGTCGCCAGGAAGCCGTGACCTGCGCCGGCGCGCCCAGGCCGTACTGGACGTTGCTGCCTACTGGTGCTTCCTCTGCGGGGAATGACTGGCATGCGCATTCCTGCCGGCGTTCATCATGCGCAGCATCTCAGGACCTTTGGTGCGCAGGAACCGCATCACCAGCAGGGCGGCGAGGACCAGGAACACCGCGTTCAGCACGCTGGTGTAGTTGAGTGTGATGCTGGCCTCGACGACCTTGGCGTTGCGGATCTGGGGGACGAGGCCGAGGGCCTCGAAGGCCAGGTCGACCAGTAGCCCGGCCGCCGCCATGGTCAGGTAGAAGGCGCCAAACAGGAACAGGCTCATCCTGGCGCCGTAGTATTTGCGGTAGATGTTGAGGATCGGCAGCACGATCAGGTCGGCGAAGATGAACGCGACCACGCCGCCGAAGCTGATCCCGCCGTTCCACAGCACCGCGGCCAGCGGCACGTTGCCGATCGAGCAGACAAACGACAGCACGGCGACCAGCGGGCCGACCAGTGGTCCCCACAGCTTGGCGAGCAATGGGTGCGATGTCAGGAACAGGCTCTCCCAGAAGTGCGCGGGCACCCAGGCGCCCAGCGCCCCGGCGATCAGCAGCCCACCGGCGATGTCCTTCCAGATCGACACCCAGTCCATCACGAAGTAGTGGCTGATCGCGGTGAACCCCCGCGGCGAGGTGATGCGCGACCAGAGCGGCCCCTCGGTCACCGACATGTCCATGTCGGCGTGGCCTTCCATCGCGCCGGCCAGGCCCTTGTCGGCCTGCTGGCGGGCGGCGCGGACCCTGCCGGGCCGCAGCAGGGCACGGAACAGCAGCGCCAGCAGCACGATCATCAGCGGCCCGCCGACGAACTCCGCGGCGGTGAACTGCCAGCCGAGCAGCAGCGCCATGATGACGCCGAGCTCGACGACCAGGTTGGTGGAGGCGAACTGGAACGCCATCGCGCTGGTGAAGTCCGCGCCCTTGCGGAACACCGAGCGCGCCATGGCGACCGCGGCGTAGGAGCAGGACGACGAGGCGGCGCCGAGCCCGGAGGCGATGGTCAGCGAGCGCGGCGAGTCGTCGGGGAGCAGCCGGCTCATCTCGGCCTTGGAGACCACCGCCTGCACTGCCGCGGAGATCGCAAACCCCAGGATCAGCGCCCACAGGATCTCCCACGCCATCGCCGCGGCCAGGCTGAGCGCGTGCCCGAGTGCCTGGATGATCATTGGGACACTATACCATACGGGGGTACCGTGTCTGCGGGGGACTGCGACCTGGAGGCCAGGATGCCTGGGTACACCGAGAGCAAGGACCAACTGCAGGCACGCCTGCGGCGGGTCGAGGGGCAGGTCCGCGGGCTGCAGCGGCTGGTCGACGAGGACGCCTACTGCATCGACGTGCTGACGCAGATCTCGGCCGTCGACGCCGCCCTGCGCAAGGTGGCGGTCGCGTTGCTGGACGACCACCTGCGCCATTGCGTCCGCGACGCCGCCAGTGACCAAGCGCGCAGCGATGCGCTCATCACCGAGGCCACCGCCGCCATCGACCGTCTGCTGAAGAGCTGACCAGAGCAGAGGACGACGCCGCCGGTCTGCTCAACCCGGTCATCGAGGACCGCTGGGTCCCCCTGGGCCACCGGGTCCAACGAGCCCGACTACCACTCGAACTCGTGCGGGGCCGGCGTCGAGGTCGAGCGGTTGACGCCCGGGTGGGAGTCGGGCGGCAGCGACATCGGTCCCGTGGCCGTCGACAGTTCGGTCTCCGTTTCGGTGGGGAACGGGGTCGGGCCGTCGCCGTTGGGGCCCAGCTCCCTGGTGGGGCTCGGCAGCGCCTCCACCAGCGCCGGCTGGTGCCAGTTCTCGCCGAGCAGCTCGAGCGCCGGCTTGAACGCGGGGGTCGCCCTGGCGACGCCCTTGGCCCGCATCAGCTCCTCGATCTCCTCACCGGGGACCTCGTCCTTCTCGAGCAACCGCTCGGCCAGGGCACGCACCGCCGGCTCGTTGCGGCGCAGCAGCTCGACCGCATCGTGCTTGCACTCCCGCAGCAGCTTGCCGATGGCCGTGCGCGCCTCCGGGTTGTCGAAGATCGCCGGGATCGGGCCGCCGCCGAACTGGCCGCCACCGACGGCTCCGTAGGAGATCAGGCTGTCCCCCATGCCGTAGAAGCCGAGCATGGTGGCCGCCCTGAGGGTGGCGTGCTGCAGGTCGTTGCCGGGCCCCCCGGTCGACTCGCCGAACCAGATCTCCTCGGCGGCCATGCCGCCGAACGACACCACAATGTCCCGCCGCATGTCCTCGCGCAGGTGGGTGTGGTGCTCCTCGATCGGCGTGCGGTAGACCACGCCGAGCGTATCGCGCCGCTTGATGATCGAGGCGATCTGGATCTGGTCGTCCAGCTCGAGGACGTAGCCGAGCACCGCGTGGCCGGCCTCGTGGAAGGCGACCATCTGGCGGTCGCGGGCCGAGGTCTGGGCGGCCTCCTTGAGGCCGATCTCCTCGGTCACCTTGGCGGTCCACAGGTCGCTGAAGTTGAGCTTGTCGCGGCCGTCGATGAGCGCGAAGATCAGCGCCTCGTTGACCAGGTTCTTGATCTGCGCCGGGCTGAAGCCGTAGGTCGCGCGGCCCAGTCGCGCGATGTCGACCGGCTCGTGCGGGACCCTGTCCAGGTAGTACCTGAGGATGTCCTCGCGACCCTCGCCGGAGGGCAGGCCGACGTGGAGCTTGCGGTCGAAGCGGCCGGGGCGCAGCAGCGCGGCGTCGAGCGTGGCCGCCTGGTTGGTGGCGCCGATGACCATCAGGTTGTACTGCGGGATCTTGGGCTTGCCGAGGTGCAGGATCCGGCGCACGTGGCGCCACAGTCCCTTCGGCATGGTCATGCCGTCCATCTGGACCAGCAGCTCGTTCACCAGCATGCCGCCCATGCCCATGCCGCCCGGCATGATGTAGCGCAGGAAGGCGGGCCTGGGGTCGGGCTCAGCGGACATGGCGTTGGAGATCGCGCCACGCGACCCGCCGACAGCGTCGAGCTCGTCGAGGAAGATCACCGCGCCGCCGTACTTCTTGGACATCTTGCGGGCCTTGCGGAACAGGAAGGCGATGCGCAGGTTGCCGACGCCCATGAACATGTTGCTGAAGCTGGTCCCCGAGGCGTAGACGAACGGCACCTTGGCCTCGCCGGCGATCGCCTTGCCCAGCAGCGTCTTGCCGGTTCCGGGCGGGCCCTCGAACAGGATGCCGTGGGGCGGGTAGCCGCCGGCGTCGCGGAACTTCTTGAAGCCCTGGAACAGGGAGAGCGCCTCCTTGGTGGAGGCCACGATCTCGGGCTGGCCGCGCACGTCGTTGAAGTTGACGTCGTACTCGCGCGGGTAGATCACGTAGGTGCGGCCGCGGGACAGGAACCAGAAGAGCCCAACGAACTGCACGATCATGAACGTCATCAACATGATGATCATGGCCATCATGTTGACGATCGTGAACGGCAGCGCCTTGGTGACCCTCCAGACGTCGAACGGCGGCGCGGCCGGATGGCCGGTCTGGATCAGGTAGCCCCTGAACTCCGGTCGGATTCGTGGATTGCCGCCCAGGATGTTCCACCAGTCGAGCCCGCGGTTCGACTTGTACATCCAGTACAGAACAGGCAACGCCACGACGTAGATCACGAGCAACCAGAGAAGGATCTTCAGCGTCTTCTTCAAGGTGTAGCGAAGGACGTTGTTCAAGGCAGCCCGCCTTCCTGAACCGCAAAATCCCTGGTTAGCAGTATAGGCCGAAACCAGCAACCGAAACCCCGCCCGCTCACTGCGAGCCCGGGACCAGCCGAGCGGGCCGGGCCGGGCCCACACACGGGTCTGCCCGCCCGGGACCGGAGCGCTACCATCGGGGGCCCGGTCGACGAGAATCCGGATAATATAGATAATACACTTGAGTGAGAAGTTATCTGTCCAAGCTGTGCTTTACAACAAAGCAGATTCGTCTGATATTGACGGAACCTGCGGGATGCGTCTGCGCGTCCGAGCCGGGCGGTGGAGGCTGCCCGGGCGAGCCGGGCGAGCGGAGCCGCGAGACCGGCGAGCGGAACGGGAACCGGAGCAGGCGTGCCGATCGCAGTCCCCGGCCTTGTCGTGGGCAGGGGCAGTGTCGTCCAAGGAGGTCTCTGTCGTGCCTGGCCTCGCGCTCATCGCTGGTACCGTCTGGGGCGCGGCGGGCACGGCGGCGCACGGCCCCAACGGCGACCCCGCCGGTCGCCAGCGCAACATCGCCGTGCTGGTCAACCGGGGGCGCATCGCCGCGGTGGTCTCCGCGGGCCAGGCCCGGTCGCTGGGGGCCGACCGTGTCGTCGACCTCGGCGACGTGACCCTGATGCCCGGCCTGGTCGACGCGCACGTCCACCTCACCGCCACCGGTCTGGCCGCGCAGGGCGCCGACATGGGCGGCGCCCGCTCCGCCCCCGAGCTGCTCGAGCGGGTACGGGCCGCGGCAGGAAGCATGCTGTTCCGCGACGGTCCGGTCTGGGGCGACGGCTACGACGAGGGCTCCTTCTTGAGCCCCGGGCTGCCCACCCCGGAGGAGCTGGCCGCGGCGGCCGGCCGGCCGGCGTACCTGTCACGAGTCGACGGGCACCAGGGGCTGGCAACGCTCGACCTGCTGGCCGCGGCCGGGGCTCTGCACGCGGCGGGCTGCGAGCGCGGCCCGGACGGCGCGCCGACCGGGGTGGTGCGCGACCATGCCAACCACCTCGCCCGCCGCTACACGCGCGAGCTGCTCCCCGGCGCCGCCGTCGTGGCCGCGCAGGACTGCGCGCTGGCGCTGGCCGCGCGGCGAGGGGTGGTGTGCGTCCACGAGATGGGCGGGCCGGACATCGCCGGGCGGCGCGATTTCGAGCTGCTGCTCGACCGGGTCGACGCCCTGCCGATCGAGGTCATCTGCTACTGGGGCGGCCTCCAGCTCGAATACGTGCTGGAGCGCAAGCTCAGCCAGATCGGGGGCGACCTGTTCCTGGACGGCTCGCTCGGCTCGCACACCGCCGCGCTGTCGAGCCCCTACGAGGACCGGCCCGACACCTGCGGGACGCTCTACCTCGACGACGCCGACCTGACCGACCTGTACGTGCGCGCGACCATGGCCGGCGTCCAGGTCGGCGTGCACGCCATCGGCGACCTGGCCATCGGCCAGGCGCTGCGCTGCGCCAGGCGAGCGGTGCACGTCATGGGACGGGCGGCCTTCGCCGCCTGCCGGCACCGCATCGAGCACGTCGAGCTGCTCGGCTCCGACGGCGCCGACCGCATGGCCGAGCTGGGGCTGGCCGCCTCGGTGCAGCCGGCGTTCGACGCCGCCTGGGGCGGCATGAACGGCATGTACGCGCGCCGGCTCGGCCAGCGCCGCGCCAAGAGCATGAACCCCTTCGGCGACCTGTGGCGTCGCGGCGTGCCCATGGCCGGATCGTCGGACTCGCACGTGACCCCGCTCGACCCCTGGCACGGCGTGGCCGCGGCCGTGCACCACCACCGCAGGCAGCAGCGCCTCGGCCTGCCCGTGGCCCTGGAGCTGTTCACCCTCGGCGGCCGCGTCCTGGCCAGGCAGGAGCAGGCGACCGGCCGCATCGAGCCCGGCCAGCGGGCGGATCTCACCGCTTTCCCCGGCGACGTGCTCGCCACCGAGCCTCGCCGCCTGGAGGGCGGCGAGGCGGTCTTCACCATGGTCGGCGGCAAGCTGGCCCACGGGCCCGATGAGCTCTGCCTGGAGACCGCCTTCAGCTTCCGCGGCTGGAGCTCGCGGGTCGAGGATTAGACTCGAAGCTCGACCAGCGCCGCGGCCCGCCGTGCCGGCGCGGCCCTGGTCGGCAGCGCGAGGCCCAACGAAGGAGCACAGCGTATGGCCAAGTTCCGCGTCACCTACGCGACCCTGTCGGCCGACAACGAGGAGCTGCACGCCGCCTACGAGGAGGGCGTTCGCACCGCGCGATCCTGGCTGGGGCAGACCTTCCCCGTCTACGTGAACGGCGAGGCGCGCAGCGACGGCCCCACCTTCGAGCTGACCAGCCCGAACGACTCGAGCCTGAAGCTCGGCACCTTCCACGAGGCGAGCCAGCGCGACGTCGACGACGCCGTCAAGGCCGCGCGCGCCGCGGCGCCCGGCTGGTCGGGCACGCCGTGGCGGGAGCGGGCGGCGTTGCTGCGCCGCGCCGCCGACCTGATCAGCGACCGCTCCAACGAGCTCGCCGCGCTGATGAGCATGGAGGTCGGCAAGAACCGGCTGGAGGCGCTCGGCGACGTCGAGGAGGCCGCCGACCTGATCCGCTACTACTGCGACCAGCTCGAGGCCAACGACGGCTTCGACCACAAGATGGGCCAGCTCTCCCCGCAAGAGCACACCCGCAGCGTGCTCAGGCCGTACGGGGTGTGGGCGGTCATCAGCCCCTTCAACTTCCCCATGGCGCTGGCGGCGGGGCCGTCCGGCGCCGCGCTGGTCGCCGGCGACACGGTGCTCCTCAAGCCCTCGCCGCAGGGCTCCTTCACCGGCGCCAAGCTGTACGAGTGCCTGCGTGACGCCGGTCTGCCCGCGGGGGTCTTCAACTACCTGTCCGGCGGTGACGAGGTCGGCGCGAGCGTCGTCCGCCATCCCGGCGTGGACGGCATCACCTTCACCGGCTCCTACGCGGTCGGCATGGACGTCTACAAGCACTTCGCCACGAGCTACCCCAAGCCCACCGTGATCGAGATGGGCGGCAAGAACCCCACCGTCGTCTCGGCCCGGGCCGACCTGGACCTCGCCGCCGAGGGCGTGGCGCGCTCGGCCTTCGGCTACTCGGGCCAGAAGTGCTCGGCGTGCTCGCGGGTGTACGTCGAGCGGCCGGCGCTCGAGGAGCTCCAGGCCCGGCTGGCCGAGCGGGCGCGCTCGGTGGTGGTGGGCGACCCGCTCGAGCGGCCCGTCTACATGGGCCCGGTGATCGACCAGGAGGCGGTCGAGCGCTACCGGCAGGCGGTCGAGGAGGGCGCCAAGGAGGGCCGCGTGCTGGTCGGCGGCGAGCTGCTCAGCGGCGTCGCGGGCCTGCCGGAGGGCAGCTATGTCGCCCCGACCGTGGTGGCCGATCTGCCCACCGATCACCGTTTATTCAGAGACGAGCTGTTCGTGCCATTCGTGGTGGTCGCGGCGGTAGACTCGCTGGACCAGGGCCTGGCTCTGGCCAACCACACCGATTACGGCCTCACCGCGGGCTTCTACTCCGCCGACGAGGGCGAGATCCAGCGGTTCCTCGACGGGATCCAGGCGGGCGTGGTGTACGTCAACCGTCGCGCCGGGGCGACCACCGGCGCCTGGCCCGGCGTGCAACCGTTCGGTGGCTGGAAGGGCTCGGGCAGCTCGGGCCGGGCCGGCGGCGGGCTCCACTACGTGCAGCAGTTCATGCGCGAGCAGTCCCAGACGGTGATCCGGTGAGCCGTCCAGGCGAGCGGCGCGACGCGTTGCTCGACCCGGGCGCGTGGCTCCACCCCGGACGGCCCCTCCCCGACCTGGTCAGCGAGGTCCCCGGACCCGAGGCACGCAAGGTCCTGGAGCGCGACGCCCGCGTCACCAGCCCGTCGCTGCCGCGCGCCTACCAGCTGGTGCCGCGCCGTGGCTTCGGCGTCGCCGTCGAGGACGTCGACGGCAACCTGTTCCTGGACATGAACGCGGGCATCGCGGTGGCCTCCACCGGCCACGCCCACCCGCAGGTGGTGGCGGCGGTGCGCCGCCAGGCCGGCACGCTGCTGCACTACTCGGCCAGCGACTTCTACCTGCCGATCTATTCGGAGATGTGCGAGGCGCTGGCGGCCACGGCGCCGATGCCCGGGCCGGTACGGGTGTTCCTCACCAACTCCGGGACCGAGGCGGTCGAGGGCGCGCTCAAGCTGGTCAGGGCCGCCACCGGCCGCCAGTACGTGATCAGCTTCTTCGGCGCCTTCCACGGGCGCAGCTACGGCTCGCTCAGCCTCACCAGCTCCAAGGCCAGGTACCACTCCGGCTTCGGCCCGCTGCTGCCCGGGGTGCTGCACGCGCCCTACGGCTACTGCCACCGCTGCCCGCTGAACCTCTCCTACCCGAGCTGCGACCTGGCCACGGTCGACTACCTCGAGCAGACCCTGTTCCACTACGAGGTCGACCCACGTGAGGTGGCCGCCGTGGTGGTCGAGCCGGTCCTCGGCGAGGGCGGCTACGTGGTGCCGCCACCCGGCTGGCTGGCCAAGCTCAAGGCCACCTGCGAGCGGCACGGCATCCTGCTGGTGGCCGACGAGGTCCAGTCAGGTGCCGGCCGCACCGGCCGCATGTGGGCGATCGAGCACACCGGGGTCGAGCCGGACGTCCTCTGCTCCGCCAAGGGCATCGCCTCCGGCCTGCCCCTCGGCGCCTTCATGGCGCGTGCCGACCTGATGACCTGGAGCGTCGGAGCGCACGGCTCCACCTACGGCGGCAGCCCGGTGCCGTGCGCCGCGGGGCTGGCCACGCTCGAGGTGCTGCACGGCTCCAAGCTGCTCGACAACGCCACCGAGCAGGGCAGCTTCCTGCTGGAGGGCCTGGCGCACCTGCGGCGGCGCTATCCCTGGCTGATCGAGGACGTGCGCGGGGTCGGGCTGATGCTGGGGCTGGAGCTGCCCAGCGGCGAGCTGGCCGAGGAGCTGCAGCTCGCCGCCTTCCGCAGAGGCCTGCTGGTCCTGGAGGCGGGCGACAGCGCGGTGCGCCTGTCGCCGCCGCTGGTCATCGACCGCCAGCAGTGCCAGACCGCCCTGCGGCTGCTGAGCGAGGCGGCCGACGAGGTGGCCAGCTCCTGCCAGTCGCCGCCCCACGCCCGGGCAGGGGCGCGGTGACGGCAGGCCCTGGCGGCGCGCGGCCGGGCAGCGCCGGGGGCGGCAAGCTGGCGAGCATGCGCGACGCCGTCGCCGAGCTGGTGCGCGACGGCGACACGGTCGCCATCGAGGGGTTCACGCATCTCATCTCGTTCGCGGCGGGCCACGAGATCATCCGGCAGCGCCGGCGCGACCTGGTGCTGTGCCGGCTCACGCCCGACGTCGTCTACGACCAGATGGTCGGCGCCGGCGTGGCGCGCAAGCTGGTGTTCTCCTGGATGGGCAACCCCGGGGTCGGCTCGCTGCACGCCATCCGCCGGCGGGTCGAGCGCGCCGACCCCGCCCCGCTGGAGGTCGAGGAGTACTCCCATTTCGGCATGGTGGGGCGCTACACGGCCGGCGCCGCCAACCTGCCGTTCTTCCCGCTGCGCTCCTACCAGGAGACCGACCTGCCACGGGTCAACCCCAACATCCGCCCGGTCACCTCGCCCTTCGGCGACGAGGTCGTCTACGCCGTGCCGCCGCTGCGGCCCGACGTCACCATCGTCCACGCGCAGCGGGCCGACCGGATGGGCAACACCCAGGTCTGGGGGCTGGTCGGCTGCCAGCGCGAGGCGGCCTTCGCCGCGCGCCGGGTGATCGTGGTGGTGGAGGAGGTGGTCGACGAGGCGGTGGTGCGCGCCGACCCCAACCGCACCCTGATCCCGGGCCTCAAAGTGGACGCCGTGGTGGTCTGCCCGCGCGGCGCCCACCCCTCGTTCGCGCAGGGCTGCTACGACCGGGACAACCGCTTCTACCGGGAGTGGGAGCCGATCAGCCGGGACCCGGAGCGGCTGGCGGCCTGGCTCGACGAGTGGGTCCACGCGCTGGGCGACCACGGCGACTACGTCGAGAAGCTCGGTGAGCTCCGCTGGAAGCAGCTCACCCCCGGGCCCGCGCTGTCGGGCAGCGTCGACTACGGGCTGTACCGCTGATGAGCTCCTGGTCCCGGGCGGAGATGCTGGTGATCGCGGGGGCGCGGGCGCTCGCCGGGCGGCGGGTGTGCTTCGTCGGCATCGGGCTGCCCAACATCGCGGTCGCGCTGGCGCAGCGGACCGTCGCGCCCGACATCGAGCTGATCTACGAGTCGGGCGTGTACGGCTCGCGGCCGGCGCGACTGCCGCTGTCGATCGGCGATCCCTGCCTGGTCACCGGCGCCACCTCGGTGATGAGCATGGTCGAGCTGTTCCAGTACTTCCTGCAGCGCGGCCTGGTCGACGTCGGCTTCCTCGGCGCGGCGCAGCTCGACCGCTACGGCAACATCAACACCACCGTGATCGGCGACTACGCCAGGCCCAAGGTGCGCCTGCCCGGCTCTGGCGGCGCCTGCGAGATCGCCATCAACGCGCGCGAGGTGTTCATCCTCGTGCGCCAGTCGGCCCGTTCCTTCGTCGAGCGGATCGACTTCCGCACCAGCCCGGGCAACCTCGGCGGGCTGGCCAGCCGCGCGGCCCAGGGCTGGCAGGGCCGCGGCCCCTCGGTGGTGGTGACCGACCTCGGCCGCTACGACTTCGACCCCGTGACCGGGGAGATGCGCCTGGCCGCCATCCACCCTGGTGTCACCCTCGAGGAGGTCCGCGCCGCCACCGGCTGGGACCTGCGGGCCGCCGCCGACCTCCAGGCGACCCCGCCGCCGACCGCCGAGGAGCTCCGCCTGATCCGCGAGGAGCTCGACCCCGAAGGGGTCTATGTCCGGTGAGCCACGTCTTCGGGCGGGGGAGCGGCCTGCCGCGGGTGGCCAGGGCGCGCGGCTGCGAGGTGTGGGACACCGATGGCCGGCGCTACCTGGACGCCGCCGGCGGCGCGGTGGTGGTCGGGATCGGCCACGGAGACGCCTCGGTCGTCGCCGCGATCCGCGCCCAGGCCACCGAGGCCGCCTACGTCCACGGCACCATGTTCACCTCGGACGCGCTCGAGGCCTACGCCGAGGAGCTGGCCGCGGTCGTCCCGGTCGACGACGCCCGCGTCTACCCGGTGTCGGGCGGCAGCGAGGCGGTCGAGACCGCCCTGAAGATGGCCCGCGCCTTTCACCTGGCGCGCGGTGAGGACCGCCACCTGGTGGTGGCGCGCTCTGGGTCCTACCACGGCAACACCCGCGGGGCGCTGGACGCGAGCGGTCGCGAGCCGCTGCGCCGGCCCTACCTGCCGTGGCTCGGCCAGGCGCTGCACGCGCCCGCGGCCTACGAGTACCGCTGCCCCTTTGCCGACACCCACCCGCGCGGCTGCGGCGCCCGCCACGCCGAGGCGCTCGAGCGCACCATCGTGGAGGCCGGTGCCGCGACGGTGGCGGCCTTCGTGGCCGAGCCGGTCGCCGGGGCGGCGCTCGGGGCGGCCGTCCCGCCGGACGACTACTGGCCCGCCGTGGTGGAGGTCTGCCGGCGCCATGGGGTGCTGCTGGTCGCCGACGAGGTCATGACCGGGTTCGGCCGCACCGGCCGCTGGTTCGGCTGCGACCACTTCCAGGTGCGGCCGGACATTCTCGTGTCCGCCAAGGGCGCCGCCTCCGGCTACTGGCCGCTGGGCCTGGCGGTGGCCAGCGGACGGGTCCACGACACCATCGCCGCGCGTGGCTTCAGCCACGGCTTCACCTTCTCCCATCACGTTGTGGGCGCGGCCGCCGGGCGGGCGGTCCTGCGCGTGCTGCGCGAGCGGAACCTGGTGGCGGCGGCCGAGACCCAGGGCAAGCGGCTGCGGGCCGGGCTCGAGGAGCGCCTCGGCGGCCACCACGCCGTCGGCGACGTGCGCGGGCTCGGGCTGATGCTCGGGATCGAGCTGGTCGCCGACCGGGCGACCAGGGCGCCCTTCGCGCGGGCGCGGCGGGTCACCGAGCGCGTGGTCGCCGCCGCCCGCGCGCGCGGCCTGCTGGTCTACTCGTCCACCGGCGGTGCCGACGGCCGCGACGGCGACCTGCTCATGCTCGGGCCGCCCCTGGTGATCAGCGACGCCGAGGTCGACGAGGCGGTGACGCTGCTCGGCGCCGCGGTCGAGGAGGTGATCCCACCCTGATCAATAGTGGGCTAATCTGCTTGCACGCGAGCAGGAACGGTGGGATGACTGCGGCACATGCCTGAGGAGCGGACGCCGAGCCCGCCTCGGCGCGGAGCGGCACGGTGGTCACCGCGAGGCCGTGCCGTCCGGCTGGCGCTCGCGGCCGCCGTGCTGCTCGCGCTGGTGTCGGTCGGCAGCCTGCGGGACCGGCCCGGAGCCGGCGGTGGCACCCCGCATTTCCCCAGCATCCTGGTCCAGACCCTGGCGCTGCTCAGCTCCGTGGCGGTGGTCGCCGGCGCGGTGGTGGCCGTCTGGACGCTGCTGCCCGCCCGGGCCAGGGTCGTCCGGCGGGCACGCAACCCGCTGGTCGGGCCGCTGGTGCTGCTGCTGAGCGTGCTGGTTCTCGCGCTGCTGCGCGGGCAGGGGTGGCTCGACGCGCTGCGCCTGCCGCCGGGTCTGCGGTCGCGGGACACCCTCATCACCCAGCTGACCGCTCCGACCGGGCCGGCCCAGCGCCTGCCCGGCAGCGGCCCGCGCTGGCTGCCGTTCGTGATCGCCGGCGCGCTGCTCCTCGGCCTGGCCGCGGCGACCGTGGTGCGGGAACGGCTGGCGCGGCGGCGACGGGCGGCGCTCGCCCAGCCGCGCGAGCTCGCCGAGCTGCTGGACCACGCCCTCGACGAGCTGGAGCACGAGACCGATCCGCGGCGCGCGGTGATCGCCGCCTGGATCCGCATGGAGCATGGCCTGGCCGCCGCCGGGCTGCCGCGGCGCGCTGCCGAGGCGCCGTTCGAGTACGCCGCGCGCGTGCTCGACCGCGCCGCCGTGCAGCCGGCCTCGGTCCGCCGCCTGGCCGACCTGTTCGAGCAGGCGAAGTTCAGCCGTCACACCATCGACGAGGAGATGCGGCGGGCGGCCATCGACGCGGTGACCGCGATCCGGGAGCAGCTCGAGGCGGAGCAGGCCAGGCTCGAGGAGGCCGCCGGGTCGCCGGAGGTCGCCAGGTGACCGCCTCGGTCGTGCGCGTGGCCATACTGGTCGTGGCCGCCACCCTGGCGGTCGTCGCGGTCGTGCAGCTCGTCCCCGAGCGCCGCGCGGTCGCGGTCTCGATCTACCTGCTGCTGCTCGGCGCGGCCGCGCTGCGCCTGCTGGTGCGCCTGGTCTGGCTCGCCCACCCGCCGCCTGAGCCATCGGAGTTCGACGAGGCGCTGCTGTCCCGCCCCGCACGTCCCGCCCCGCCGGCCGAGCTGGAGGCGCTGCGCCGCACCCTCGCCCTGGCCTGCGCGAGCGGCGTCTACGCCCACAACCGGCTGCGGCCAGAGCTGCGCGCGATCGCCACCGAGCTGCTCGCCTGGCGCCAGGGCATCCGCCTGGCGGCGGAGCCCGCCGCCGCCAGGGCGGTGCTCGGCGAGGCGACCTGGGACCTGCTGCGGCCCGACCGCGAGGCGCCGAGCGACCACGACGCGCCCGGCCTGCCAGCGGCGCTCCTCGCCAGGATCGTCGCCGATCTGGAGGAGGTGCCGCAGCGGTGACAGCGCCGACCACCGCGGGGCGGGAGGACCTTCCGCCGTTCGGCCTCGAGGAGGTGCGCTCGCTCGCCACCAGCCTGCTCGACCAGGTCGAGCGGGCCGTCGTCGGCAAGCGTGACGCGCTGCGGCTGGTTCTTCTCGGCCTGCTCGCCGACGGGCACGTGCTGCTGGACGACTACCCGGGCCTGGCGAAGACCTTGATCGCCCGATCTTTCGCGCAGGTCACCAGGCTGCGCTTCGCGCGCGTGCAGTTCACGCCCGACCTCATGCCGTCGGACGTGACCGGCTCGTCCGTCTACAACCAGCGGCTGGCCGACTTCGAGTTCCGCCCCGGCCCGGTGTTCACCAACCTGCTGCTCGGCGACGAGATCAACCGCTCGCCGCCCAAGACCCAGGCGGCCCTGCTCGAGGCGATGCAGGAGCGGCAGGTCACCATCGACGGGGTCACCCGCCAGCTCGAGCCCCCCTTCCTGGTCATCGCCACCCAGAACCCGATCGAGTACGAGGGCACCTACCCGTTGCCGGAGGCCCAGCTCGACCGCTTCCTGCTGCGCCTGCAGGTCGGCTATCCCTCGCAGGACGCCGAGTGGGAGATGGTCGCCCGGCGGCTGCGGCGGACCGCCGACGAGATCCGGCTCGAGCCGGTCGCCACGCCGGCGGAGGTGCTCGCGGCGCAGCGGGCGATCGAGCAGGTCCACGTGGCCGAGAGCCTGGGGCGCTACATGGTCGAGCTGGTCGGCGCCACCCGCGCCAGCCCCCGCGTCCAGGTGGGCGCGAGCCCGCGCGGCACGCTCGCGCTGCTCAAGACCTCGCGGGCGAGGGCGGCCGTGGCCGGGCGCGATTTCGTCACGCCCGAGGACGTCAAGGCGGTGGCCGTGCCGGCGCTGGCGCACCGCCTGATCCTGCGCCCGGAGCTGTGGGTCAGGCGGGTGCGGACCGAGGAGGTCGTGCGCGAGCTGCTCGAGCAGGTGCCGACCCCGCCGGCCGAGGAGCCGAGGGCGCCGTCGCCGGCGGCGCGGCGGCGATGAGCGCGGCGCGGCCGGCGTTCAAGCGCCGCCCCTCGCCGAAGCTCACCGGTTACACGGGTCTGGCGGCGACCGCGCTGCTGGCAGGGCTCGCCCTCGGCGTGCCGGAGCTGGTCGCCGTGGGCGCTCCGCTGGCGCTGCTGGTGGTGGTGGGCCTGGCCATGGCACGCGAGCCGGAGCTGCAGCTCGAGGTCGCCCTCGACCGGGAGCGCGCGGTCGAGGGCGACGAGGTGACGATGACGATCACGGTGCGCTCGGCGGCGGCGCTGGCACGGCTCGAGCTGCTGCCGGTCGTGCCGGAGCGGCTCACCGCGCCGGGGCAGCCCCGTGCCCGCTCCCTCAGGCTGGCGCCCGGAGAGCCGCGCACCGTGCGGGTCAGCCTGCACTGCCAGCGCTGGGGCGCCTACCTGCTCGGCACGGTGCACCTGCGCGTCCACGACCCGCTGCGGCTGCTGGCCTGGGAGCGGCGCCTGGACGGCGGCGCCCAGCTCATCGTCTACCCGGAGCCGCGCTCGCTGCGCGCGCTGGTGCACCCCTTCGAGACCCAGGTGTTCGCCGGCAACCAGGTCTCGCGCCAGCGCGGCGACGGCATCGAGTTCGCCGACGTGCGGCCGTTCCTGCCAGGGGACCGGGCCCGCTCGATCAATTGGCGCGCCACCGCCCGCCGCGGCGTCCCCTGGGTCAACGAGCGCCACCCCGAGCGCAACACCGACGTCGTGCTGTTCCTGGACAGCTTCGTCGACGTCCGGGGCGAGGGGCCGAGCACGCTGGACCGGGCCGTGGGCGCGGCCGCCTCGCTGGCCAGCGCCTACCTGACCAGGCGCGACCGGGTCGGGCTGGTCAGCTTCGGCGGTATCGTGCGCTGGCTGCAGCCCGGGACGGGTCAGGCCGCCCTCTACCGGCTGCTGGACACGCTGATGGAGACGCAGATCTTCGCCACCGTGGGATGGCGCGGGATCCGCTGGCTCCCGCCCCGCACGCTGCCGCCGAAGGCGCTGATCGTGGCGCTCACCCCGCTGATCGACGAGCGTGCCGTCACCGCCCTGTTCGACCTGGTCGCCCGCGGCTACGACCTGGCGATCGTCGACGTCTCGCCGATGCTCGCCGCCGCCCGCCCCGCCGCCCGTTCCTCGTCTTCTCCGCGGGATCGCGGGGGCTGGCGCGGCCGCGGCGGGGCCCGCCAGCTCGACCGGGCGGCTTCGCTGGCCGAGCGGCTGTGGGCGCTCGAGCGGGAGGCGCTGCGCCACCGTTACACCGCGCTCGGCGCGGCGGTGGTGGAGTGGCGTGCCCCGGCTGAGCTGGAGCAGGTGGTCTACGAGGTGGAGGAATGCCGGCGCCGGATCGTTCCCGCACCCGGGTAGGCGTGGCCGCGGCCACGGTGGCGCTCGCGGTGGCGCTCGCGCTGGCGCCGCTGGCCGACACGCGGGTGCCGCGCACGCCGCTGGCGTGGCTGGGCGCGCTCGGCGTGCTGCTGGCGGCGGGCGCGGCATGGCGCTGGCCGGCGCTGGTCCCGAGCGCGGTCGTGGTGCTCGCCGCGCAGTACGCGGTCTCGCTCTACCACCGGGCCGGGCCGGTCGATGCGCGCGCGCCGCTGTTCGCCGCCGGCTACCTGCTGCTCGCCGAGCTGGCGCACTGGTCGACCGAGGCGCACCGGCTGGTGCGCGACGAGCGCGCCGTGCTCGGCCACCGCATCGCCGTCCTCACGGTGCTGACCCTCGGGGCCATGGCCCTCGGCGCGCTGATCCTGCTCGCCGCCGGCCTCCCCCTCGCCGGTCCCATCGCCCGCCTCGCCCTCGGCGTGACCGCCGCCACCATCACCCTCGCCCTGATCGCCGCCCTGACTCGCCGCGGCGCGCGCGACGAGTGAGCGGCTGCCGCCTTGCCGCGCCAGGTCTGCCTGGCGAACCGGTGCACGAACGGCGACATCGGCTCACACCTCCGGGCCGCGAGGCGGGGAGGGCGGTGCCCCACCGGGCGGGTGGCCCTGGCCGAGGGCGATCGCCCTGGCCAGGTCGGTCGGGGACACCACGCCGACCAGCCGATCCTCGTCGAGCACCAGCGCCAGGCTCTGCCTGGCCATCGCCAGCTTGGCCGCGAGCTCGACCGCCGAGTCGTCCGGTCGGGCGGTGACCACCCTGCCGATCGGGAGGGCAAGCTCGCTGACGCGCACCAGCGGGCGCCGCTCCGGAGGCAGCCGGCGCATCGTCTCAAGGCTGACCAGCCCGGACAGGTGACCGTCGAACTCCCGCACGGGGAAGGCGAGGTGGCGGTGGTAAGGCGCGAAGCGCTCCAGGAACCCCTCGACCGTGAACCAGGCGGGGCCGACCACCGGGTCGGGGCTCATCACCTCGCGCACGCGCCGCTCGCCGAGGCTCGCGCGCAGGCTGGCGGCCCGCGCCTCGCTGCGGGCGGCACCGAGCACGAACCAGCCGACCAGCGCCGTCCACAGCCCGCCCGCGTTGCCGGCGTAGACGAAGGCGAGCACGCCCAGCCCGATCAGACCGGCGCCGAGAAGCTGGCCGACCCGCGCGGCCGTCACCGCGGCGCGGGCCCGGTCGCCATGGCGGCTCCACAGGATCGCGTGGAGCACCCGACCGCCGTCCAGCGGCGACCCGGGGATCAGGTTGAACACCGCCAGGCTGACGTTCATCACCGCCAACCACAGCACCGTGCCGACGACCAGCGTGCCGGCGCCGAACGCGGCGACCACCAGCGCCAAGCCCCAGAACAGGGCGCCGAGCACCAGGCTGGTGAGCGGCCCGATCCCGGCCACCAGCAGCTGCAGCCGCGGGGTGGGCAGCTCGCCACGGATGCGCGCGATCCCGCCGAACAGCCAGAAGGTGATGTCCTCGACCTCGACGCCCGCGGCGCGCCTGGCGGTGATCGCATGGCTCAGCTCGTGCGCGACCAGGGAGCCGAGGAACAGCCCGGCCGCGCCGAGAGCGGCGATCCAGTAGGCCTCGCCACGGTAGCCGGGAAAGCCGGCCGGCAGGATCTGGCTGGCCAGTGACCAGGAGATCAGCGCCAGCACGACCAGGATGCTCCAGTCGAAGCCGACGCGGAAGCCGGCGAGCTCAAAGGTGGCTGGGCGGTGGCGTTGCATCTGCGCTCTCTCCTTCGGCTGCGATTGGATCGGCGAGCCGAAGGTCTCTCCCGCCCCGCAGGGCCGACGCACCGGGCAGATGCCGTGATGGCGATGGCGCCGAATCGGGATACTCCCCTCCGTGGCACCCAGAATACGCCTCGACGTGCTCAAGCTGACGTAAAGAGAGGAGCGCCTGAAAGAGCACCTGACGATGCGGCTGCGCACCGATATGCTCGACCGATGACGGGGCGTGCTCTCCGCGGCCACGCGGGAGGGAGGCCGGTACATGGCGGTCACGGAGTACTGGAACCCGAAGACGGAGACCCTGGGCCGCGAGGAGCTCAGCGGCCTTCAGCTCATCAAGCTGCGGCGGCTGTGCGAGTGGGCGGTGGCGCGCAGTCCCTGGTACCGCGAGTCGTTCAAGCTCGCCGGCTTCGAGCCCGAGCAGCTCAGGTCCCTCGACGACCTGCGCAGGATCCCGCTGCTGACCAGGGAGCAGTGGATGGCGTCCCAGGCGGAGCACCCGCCGTTCGGCCGCCTGCCGGTGGCGGGCCCGGAGGCGGCCATCCGCTACCACACCACCTCGGGCACCACCGGCAGGGAGCCGCTGCGCGCGCTGGACAGCGCCAAGGACTGGGCCTGGCAGTCCGAGATGTGGTGCTACGGCATGTGGGGCTTTGGCGTGCGGCCCAGCGACGTCGCCTACGTGGCGTTCGGCTACGGGTCGTTCATCGGCTTCTGGGGCCTGCACTACGGGCTGGAGAAGCTCGGCGCGCTCAACATCCCGGGCGGGGCGCAGACGACCGAGAGCCGCGTGAAGCAGATCGCGAGCTTCGGCGCCACTGTGGTCGCCTCCACGCCCACCTACGCCCTGCGGCTCGCCCAGGAGGCCTCCAGGCTGGGTGTCGACCTGCCCTCGAGCGCGGTGCGCCGGCTCATCCTCTCCGGCGAGCCGGCCGGCTCGATCCCGCAGACCAAGGCGCTGATCGAGCGCCTGTGGGGGGCACGAGCCGGCGACACCGCGGGCATGACCGAGATCGGCACGATCATGATCTTCGAGTGCTCCCACCAGCCAGGCGGCACCCACATCATCGAGGACCACTTCATCGAGGAGGTGGTCGACCCCATCACCGGTGCGCCGGTCGGCTACGGCGAGCAGGGCGAGCGGGTGGTCACCTCCTTCGGCCGCGGGATCATGCCGCTGCTGCGCTACCGCTCGGCCGACCTGGTCTGCAAGGTGCCCGCGTCGCACTGCGGCTGCGGCCGCGGCTTCGACCTGTACGACGGCGGGATCCTCGGCCGGGTGGACGACATGAAGCTGGTGCGCGGCACCAACGTGTACCCGCGCGCGGTCGAGGCGATCGTGCGCGAGTTCCCGGTGATCGAGGAGTTCCAGCTCGTGCTCGCGCGGGACGCGAGCCGGCTCGACCGGATCACGCTGCGCGCCGAGCTGCCGCCCGGTGCCTCGGAGGAGTCCTGGCACGACATCTCCGAGCACCTGGCCAAGGCACTGGCCGAGGCGCACGAGGGCCTGCGCTTCGAGGTGGAGCGGGCCGCCCCCGGCGAGCTGCCCCGCTTCGAGCTGAAGGCGCGACGCACCGTGGACCTGCGCGACAAGCCGATTGGAGCCTGACCGATGGGCACCACCACCGATCTGCTCGGGCGGCCGCTCACCCCGGTCGAGGGCGAGCTGCTCGACCTCTACGGTCGCCTCAAGGCGCTGCTGCGGCGCGACGACCTCGAGCCATGCACCCGCGCGGCCGTGCGCAACGCCCTGGTGGCGCTGTGGAACGGCGTCAACGACCTGGCGCTGGAGCACGAGCAGCTGATCGACCTGGGCGTGTAGCGCAGCTCAGCCGGCGAGCGCCCGCGCGCGGGCCGCCCGCACGTAGACGATCTGGCCACGCTCGAGGTCCAGCTGCTCCGCCTCGTCGCGCGAGAGCTGGGCGAGCACCCGCTGGCCGTCGGCGAGCACCAGCTCGGCGCGGACCTCGAAGCCGAGGTGGACCAGCCGCTCGATCATCGCCTCGGCGCCGTCGGCGTCATCCGGCTCCAGGCCGAGGTCGAGGTCGTGCGGGCGCAGCACGGTGTTGCCGAGGTGCGTCACCGGCCCGACGAAGCGCATGACGAAGTCGTTGGCGGGCCGCTCGTACAGCTCTCGCGGATCGCCGACCTGCTCGACGCGGCCGTGGTTCATCACCACGATCCGGTCGGCCAGCTCCATCGCCTCCTCTTGATCGTGGGTGACGAACACGCTGGTCACGTGCATCTCGTCGTGGAGGCGGCGCAGCCATGCCCGAAGCTCGGAGCGCACGCGCGCGTCGAGCGCGCCGAACGGCTCGTCCAGCAGCAGCACCCGCGGCTGCACCGCCAGCGCGCGCGCCAGCGCCATGCGCTGCCGCTGGCCGCCCGAGAGCTGGGCGGGGTAGCGCTCGGCCAGCCCGGTGAGCTGCACCAGCTCGAGCAGCTCGTCGACTCGCCGGCGCACCTCCCGCCTGGGGCGGCGGCGGATCTCCAGGCCGAAGGCGACGTTCCTGCGCACGGTCATGTGCTTGAACGCGGCGTAGTGCTGGAACACGAAACCGATGGCGCGGCGCTCGACCGGCACGCCGGTCACGTCGGCGCCGTCGAGCAGGACCGCTCCGGCGTCGGGCCGCTCCAGCCCCGCAATCACGCGCAGCAGCGTGGACTTGCCGCTCCCGCTGGGGCCGAGCAGCGCCACCAGGGACCCGCCCGGCACCTCCACCGACACGCTGTCGAGCGCGCTGAAGTCGCCGAAGCGTTTGGTGACGTCGCGGACCTCGATCGACATCAGTGGCCCTCCCTTCTCCTGAGCCCGGTCATCGTCAGTAGGGTGAGAAGCGCCAGAGCGGCGAGGGCGAGGGCGGCGCCGTACGCTCCGGCCTGGTCGAACGACTCGAAGTGGTTCTCCACGAACAGGGTCAGGGTCTCGGTCTGGCCGGCCAGGCGGCCCGAGACGATGGCCACCGCGCCGAACTCGCCCAGCGCGCGGGCGGTGGTGAGGACCACGCCGTAGGTCACGCCCCAGCGGATCGCCGGCAGGGTCACCCGCAGGAAGGCGCTGAGCCTGGTGGCGCCGAGGGTGCGGGCGGCCTCCTCCTGCTCGACGCCGACCTCCCTGAGCACCGGCGTCACCTCGCGGACGACGTAGGGGAGCGAGATGAACAGGGTGGCGAGCACCATGCCGGGCAGGGCGAAGATGATCTGCATGCCCCGCTCGGCGAGCCAGCTACCGAGCCGGCCGGTCTGCCCGTAGACCAGCACGAGCGCGAGGCCGACCACCACCGGCGAGACCGCGAACGGCAGGTTGATGACCGAGTCCAGCAGGCGCTTGCCGGGGAAGTGCTGGCGCGCCAGCACCACCCCGCAGGCCACGCCGAACACGGTGTTGAGCGGCACGACGATCGCCGTGATCAGGATCGTGAGCCAGAACGCGTGCAGCGCGTCCGGGGTGGTGACGGCCTGCCACACCGGCGCCAGGCCATTGGAGAAGGTCCGCCACACGATCGCGCCCACCGGCAGCACCAGCACCATGGCCAGGTAGCCGAGGGCGACCGTGCGCAGCGTGAGCTTACTCAGCATGGCGGGTCCTCCGGCGCTGGATGAGGTTGAGCGCGGCCAGCACCAGCAGGGAGAGGACGAGCAGCACAACCGACACGGCGGCGGCGCCGCCGGGGTCGTCGCTCTGCACCAGGGTGAAGACGTGCACGGCGGCGACCTCGGTGCGGTAGGGGATGTTCCCGGAGAGCAGCACCACCGAGCCGAACTCGCCGATCGCCCGCGCGAAGGCCAGCGCCGCACCGGCCAGGATGGCCGGGGTCATGGCGGGCAGCAGGATGCGGCGGAAGGTGGTGAGCGGGCGCGCGCCGAGGGAGCGGGCCGCCTCCTCCGCGTCGGGCTCGATGGTGAGCAGGACCGGCTGGACGGCGCGGACCACGAACGGCAGCGTCTCGAAGGCCAGGGCCAGCAGCACGCCGGCTCTGGTGTAGGCGAGGTTGAGGCCGAGCGGGCTCCGCGGGCCGTAGAGGGCGAGCAGGGTGACCCCGGCGACGATCGTCGGCAACGCGAAGGGCAGGTCGATCAGCGAGTTGACCAGCCGCTTACCGGGAAACTCGTCGCGCACCAGCACCCAGGCGATGAGCGTGCCGGTCACCACGTTGACCGCGACCACCGCCAGCGAGATGAAGAAGGTGAGGCGCAGGGCGGCCAGCGCCTGGGGCGTGGTCGCGGCCCGCCAGAACGAGGCCGCCCCGTCGCTGGAGGCGCGCCACACCACCGCGGCCAGCGGGATCAGCACGAGCAGGCTCAGATACGTGGTGACCAGGCCGCGCAGCAGGCCGCCGCCGCCCGCGGCACGCAGCGGTCTGGCGGCGGGCCGGGCGCGGGCGGCGTCAACTCCCAATCGACACCCCCACCTTGCTCTCGACGCCGGCCATGATCCCCGAGCCCTTGTCGAAGAAGCGCTTGGTGACCTGGTCCCAGCCGCCGAGGTCGGCGATGGTGAACAGGCCCGACGGCTTCGGGAAGCTGGCCGCACCCGCCGTCTGGTGGTTGACCGGCCGGTAGCCTTTTGCGGCGAAGATCGCCTGGCCTTCCGGCGAGCGGAGGAAGTCGACGAACGCCATGGCCTGGGTCGGGTGCTTGCTCTTGACGGCCACCGCGATGGGGTTCTCGATCAGGATGGTCTGATCGGGGACGACGTAGTCGACCGGCTGCTTGGCCTGCTGTGCGGCGAGGGCCTCGTTCTCGTAGGCGATCATCGCGTCGCCCTTGCCGCCGATGAAGGTCTGCAGCGCCTCGCGGGCCGACTTGTCCTGCACCGGCACGTTGCGGAACAGCTGCTCGAGGTAGGCGACCGCCTGGGCCTCGGACTTGCCCTGCTTGATCTGCGCGCCATAGGCGGCCATGACGTTCCAGCGCGCGCCACCAGAGGAGAAGGGGTTTGGCGTGATCACCTCGACGCCGGGCCTGACCAGGTCGGCCCAGCCGTGGATCCCCTTGGGGTTGCCCTTGCGCACCACCAGCGCGACCACGGAGTCGGTGACCATGCCCTTGTAGGGGTCGCTGTTCCAGTCCTTGGCGACCAGGCCGGCGTCGACCAGCCTGGTCATGTCGGGCTCGAGCGACAGACCGACCACGTCGGCCGAGAGCCCGGCGGCCACCGCCCGGCTCTGGTCGCCCGAGGCGCCGTACGACTGGCTGAAGCTGACCCCCTTGCCGGCGGGGGTCTTCTGGAACGCGGGGATGAGCGCCTGGTAGGCCTCGCGGGGCGTTGAATAGGCCACCAGCGAGAGCTTCGTCGAGCCGCCGCCGCTCCCGGAGGTTCCGCAGCCGGCCGCGAGCAACGCACCGAGGGCGAGCACCACGACCGGGATCCTGACCCGACCCATTAGGACCCTCCATTCATACCTTCCCTACTGAGTTAGTAGAGAATGCCATGAACGAAAGGCGTGCGCCAGAGGACATTGATCATGCTGGCGGGCAACGTCCATCGGGCCTTGACGGGCACGCTCGGCCGCAATCAGCCAGAATAGGCGCATGCGTGTATCAGCCAAGGCAGACTACGCGGTGCGGGCGGCGGCCGAGCTGGCCGCGGCCGTCGGCACCGGGCCGGTCAAGGGCGAGCGGATCGCCGAGGCGCAGCGCATCCCGCTGAAGTTCCTCGAGAACATCCTCGCCGAGCTCAAGCACGACGGGATCGTGCAGAGCCAGCGCGGTGCGGAGGGCGGCTACTGGCTCGCGCGCCCCGCCGACCAGGTCACCGTGGCCGACGTCATCCGCGCGGTGGACGGCCCGCTGGCCAACGTCCGCGGCGCGCGGCCCGAGGCGGTGGAGTACGCCGGCAGCGCCAAGCACCTGCTCGACGTCTGGATCGCCGTGCGCGCCTCCCTGCGCGGCATCCTCGAGCGCGTCACCCTCGCCGACCTGGTCGCCGGCGAGCTCCCCGACAGCGTCCACCGGTTCACCGGCGACCCCGAGGCCTGGCTCTCGCACTGAGCGCCCATCGCCAGGGTTGTTCGGATTGCGCGTGCGGCCTATCGTGCTGGTCAAATTGGTGGGAGCATCCGCGCCACTCGCACCACGAGCTGGGGTACTGCCCTTGGGTGCCGTCGGGAAAGCAGGATCGTTCGCCAGCGTCGAGGCGGAGAACCGGCTCCTGCACCGGGTCGTGGCGACGATCAGAGGGACCCGAATGCCTGACCGAGCCGGGAGCCTGTTCGACGCGGGCGTCAAGGAGTATCGGGCGGCGGGATACTGGCGGCCCGATTACGCTCCCCGGGACACCGACGTGCTGGCGGCCTTCCGCGTGACTCCCCAGGAGGCCGTGCCGCCCGAGGAAGCGGCCGCCGCGGTCGCCGCCGAGTCCTCCACGGGCACCTGGACGACCGTGTGGACCGACCGGCTCACCGACATCGACCGGTACATGGCCAAGTGCTACCGCATCGAGCCGGTCCCGCGGCAGCCCAGCCAGTACATCGCCTATGTTGCCTACGACCTGGACCTGTTCGAGGAAGGGTCGGTCGCCAGCATGGCCTCCTCGATCGTGGGGAACGTGTTCGGGTTCAAGGCGCTCAGAGCCCTTCGCCTGGAGGACCTGCGGATCCCGGTGGCCTACCTGAAGACCTTCCAGGGGCCACCGCACGGCGTGCGTGTGGAGCGGGACCGGCTCAACAAGTACGGCCGCCCGCTGCTGGGGTGCACGATCAAACCGAAGCTGGGCCTGTCGGCGCGCAACTACGGCCGGGCGGTGTACGAGTGCCTGCGCGGCGGGCTGGACTTCACCAGGACGATGAGAACATCAACTCGCAGCCGTTCATGCGCTGGCGTGACCGGTTCACCTTCGTCATGGAGGCGGTCGGCAAGGCCGAGGACGAGACCGGCGAGCGCAAGGGGCACTACCTGAACGTGACCGCGCCGGACTTCGAGCAGATGATCGAGCGGGCGGAGCTGGCCAAGTGGTGCCGCATGATCGGGGCAGACCACGTCCACAACGGCACCGTCGTGGGCAAGCTCGAAGCGGACCGGGATGCGACGGTGGCGGTGAACGACCTGCTGCGCGAGGACTTCGTGGCCGCCGACCCGTCCAGCGGCGTCTACTTCGACCAGGCGTGGGCCTCGCTGCCTGGCCTGTTCCCGGTGGCCTCCGGGGGCATCCACGTCTGGCACATGCCCGACCTGGTGGACATCTTCGGCGATGACACGGTCCTGCAGTTCGGCGGTGGGACCCTGGGCCACCCCTGGGGGAACGCGGCCGGCGCGAGCGCCAACCGGGTGGCGCTGGAGGCGGTGGTGCTGGCGCGCAACGAAGGCCGCCAGCTCGCCACGGAGGGCCCCGAGATCCTGCGACGCGCCGCCAAGGGCTCCCCTGAGCTGGGCGCCGCGCTGGAGGTCTGGGGGAAGGTCGCCTTCGACTTCGAGGCCGTCGACAGCTCGGCCGCGTGGAGGTGAGGTCGTGACGACTGCGTCGGAGCGGCGCTACGAGACCTTCTCGTACCTGCCGCCCCTCACTGGGGACCAGATCGTCAAGCAGGTCGACCATATCCTCGGTCATGGCCTGATCCTCGCGATCGAGCACACGACGCGGCCGGACCCCCGGGATGCGTTCTGGAGCATGTGGAAGCTGCCGCTGTTCGAGGTGCGGACCAGCCAGGAGGTGATGGCGGAGATCCAGGAATGCGTGCAGGCGCACCCGGACAGCTTCGTCAAGCTGAACGGCTACGACCCCAGGCGCCAGGGCCAAGTGGCCAGCTTCGTCGTCCACCGTCCCGGCTGAGCTGGCTGGCGAGCAGGTCTTCGCCACGGCCTGCCGGTAGGAGACGCCGCAGATACCGTTCGGATGTGGAGCTAGCCCTACCAGGGATTGGCCGGCCTGCTTCATTGGGGCTTGGGGACGGTCGGGCGACGCTGTGGGAACCGATCCTCGACCGGAAAGGCAGCCCATGGCCACCAACCGCGAACCGATGCCGCGCCGCCCCCAGCGGCGCTCGGTCGTCGAGCGCATCGCCTCCTGGAGCGCCCGCCACCGGACGGTGGTGATCCTGGGCTGGCTCACGGTCGTCGCCCTCGCCGCCGCCGCCGGGCAGGCCGCCGGCACCAGGCAGCTCGGCACCCAGGCCACCCCTGGAGAGGCGGGGCGGGCCGAGCGGATGCTGTCCCGCGCGGGCGTCAGCGACCCGATCGGCGAGAGCGTGCTGATCCAGGACGCGGGCGGCGGCCGGACCGTCAGCGACCCGGCGCTGCGGGACGCGATCCAGGACGTGGTCGCCACGCTTGGCCGCTTCCCCGACACCGCCGTCCAGGTCCGCTCCCCGCTGCAAGCGGCCAACGCCGGCCAGGTCTCGCGTGACCGCCGCGCTGCCCTGGTCACCTTCGTGGTCGACCGGTCCGAGACCAGCGCCGCCGAGAAGGCGGTCGCCCCAATCGAGGCAGCGGTGCAACAGGTCCAGGCGCGCCACCCAGGGCTGCGTATCGAGCAGGCCGGCCAGGCCAGCGTCAGCCGCGCGTTGGACGACACGCTGGGCAGGGACTTCCACCGCGCGGAGCTGTCGGCGGTCCCGGTGACGCTGGCGATCCTGCTGGTCGCCTTCGGCGCGCTGCTGGCCGCCGCCATCCCGGTGCTGCTGGCCGTCAGCGCGGTCATGGCCGCGCTGGGGCTGCTGGCCATCGCCAGCCACTGGGCGCCGGTCACCGACTCGGCCGCCACCATGATCCTGCTGATCGGCCTGGCGGTCGGCGTCGACTACTCGCTGTTCTACCTGCGCCGCGAGCGGGAGGAGCGCGCGGGCGGCCACGACACCGCCGCCGCGGTCGGCACCGCGGCGGCCACCTCCGGCCGCGCGGTGGTGGTCTCCGGCCTGACCGTGATGATCTCCATGGCCGGACTGCTGGTCACCGGGCTCGCCGACGTCAACGGCATCGCCGTCGGCACGATGCTGGTGGTCGCGGTGGCCGTGGCCGGGTCGGTGACCGTCCTGCCCGCCGTGCTCGGCTGGCTCGGCCGCTGGGTGGACCGGGGCCGCGTCCCGCTGATCGGCCGGCGCCGCACCCGCCCCGGCGACTCCAGGCTGTGGGGCGCGGTCGTCGGGCAGGTCCTGCGCCGGCCGTTGCTGTGGGGTGGCGTGGCCGCGGTGCTGCTGGTCGGCCTGTCAGTCCCGGCGATGGGCCTGCGTCTGGTGCAGCCGAGCCTGCAGCAGGAGGTGCCCGGTGGCCTGCCGGCGGTGCGGACCCTGGAGCGCATCCAGGCCGCCTTCCCCGGCGGTCCCCAGCCCGCCCAGATCGTGCTGGCCGGCCGCGCCCTGGACCGGCCGGAGCTGACCCGTGCCATCGGCGAGCTGCGTCGGCGCGCGGTCGCCACTGGCGAGCTGCGCGAGCCGATCAGCGTCACCCTCAACCCCGGTCGCACCCTGGCGGTGGTCCAGGTGCCGCTGGCCGGCAACGGCACCGACGCCACCTCCGAGCGGGCGCTGGCGAGGTTGCGCAACGACGTCATCCCGGCCACCATCGGCGCGGTCCCCGGGGTGAGGGTGGCGACCACCGGCCTGACCGCCAGCAACCACGACTACAACCAGGTGCTGGTGGGCCGCGCTCCGCTGGTGGTCGGGTTCGTGCTCGTGCTGGCGTTCGGGCTGCTGCTGGTGAGCTTCCGCTCGCTGGCGATCTCGCTGACCGCGATCGGGCTCAACCTGCTGTCGGTCGGCGCCGCCTACGGGCTGCTCAAGTTCGTGTTCCAGGACGGCCACCTGGAGCGCCTGCTCGGCTTTCGCGCCTATGGCGGCATTGTGCCCTGGCTGCCGCTGTTCCTGTTCGTGGTGCTGTTCGGCCTGTCCGCCGACTACCACGTGTTCATCCTCAGCCGCATCCGCGAGGCCCACGACCGCGGTGCCCCGACCCAGACCGCCATCGAGCACGGCATCCGCCGTTCGGCTGGGGTGGTCACCAGCGCGGCCGTGGTGATGGTGGCGGTGTTCGCGATCTTCGCCACGCTGTCGGACGTCACCTTGAAGATGGTCGGCGTCGGCCTGGCCACCGCGATCCTGCTGGACGCCACCGTGGTTCGGGGCGTGCTGGTCCCGGCGGTGATGCGGCTGCTCGGCGAGCGCAACTGGTACCTGCCGCGCTGGCTTGCCTGGCTGCCAGCCGTCAACCTGGAGGCACCCGCGTCGACGCCCAGTGCGGGTCGGCCGGAGCGTGTCCGCCCTTGAGCAGGGAGCTGGAGGAAGCCATGGCGGCTGCGGAGCAGCGCGGGAGGCGGTGGATGCGCCCGCTCGCGCACGCGTTCGCGGCGGTGGCCGCCTGGGACACCTGGGTGGCCACCGGCTACCTGCTGGCGAGGTTCCCGCTGGGCGTGTTCTGGTTCACGATCGCGGTCACCGGCCTGACCGTCGGGGTTGCCACGGCGATCGTCTGGGTCGGCCTGCCGATCCTGTTCCTCGCGGCGGTGCTGTGGCGGGCCGGGGCCCGTGCGGAGCGTTCCCTGCTGCGCGGCGCGCTCGGGATCGACATTCCAGACCCGTACCGGCCAGCGCCGGCCGGCTCGCCGCTCGCCCGGTTCAGGGCGCGGCTCACCGACTCCACCACCTGGCGGGACCTCGTATACCTGGTCCTCTTGCCGCCGCTCGGGGCGCTCTGGCTCGTGCTCGTCCTGACCATCTGGGGGGTGCCGCTGGCCCTGCTGTTGACGCCGCTGTGGTACCGGCTGGTGCCGGCAGGCGCCGGGCTGCTCCAGAACGGCTCAGGGGTCAACCTGGTCGACACCCTGCCCAAGGCACTGGCGGTCGCAGCGGTCGGCCTGGTGCTGTGCCTGGCCGCCGCGCACCTGATCCGCGGCCTGGCCACGCTGCACGGCACGATCGCCCGTGGCCTGCTCGGCCCCACCAGCCGCGCAGAGGCCGAGGAGCAGCGCTCCAAGCGGGTCAAGGCGGTGGACGTGGCCGCCGCCGAGCGGCGCCGCATCGAGCGCGACCTCCACGACGGCGCCCAGCAGCGCCTGGTCGCCCTGGCCATGGATCTCGGCATGGCGCGGGAGAAGCTCGCCAGCCAGCCGGAGGCGGCCAGGATCCTGCTCGACGAGGCCCACGACGAGGCCAAGCGCGCCCTGACCGAGCTGCGCAACCTCGCCCGCGGCATCCACCCGGCGGTGCTCACCGACCGGGGCCTGGACGCGGCCATCTCCGCCCTGGCCGCCCGCTCGCCCGTGCCCGTCGAGGTGGACGCGCACCTCGACGGCCGGCCCCCGCCCACGGTCGAGTCGACCGCCTATTTCGTGGTCGCCGAGGCGCTCGCCAACGTCGCCAAGCATGCCGCCGCCACCCGCGCGGAGGTCCACGTCGCCAGGGAGGGCGAGCGGCTGGTGGTTGAGGTGCGCGACGATGGCGTGGGCGGCGCCGATCCGGCCGGCGGCGGCGGGCTGGCCGGTCTGGCCGACCGGCTGGCCTCGGTCGACGGCCGCCTGGTCATTGCCAGCCCACAGGGAGGTCCCACCGTGGTCCGGGCGGAGCTGCCATGCGCGTCGTGATCGCCGAGGACTCGGTGCTGCTGCGCGCCGGGCTTGAGCGGCTGCTGGTCGACGGCGGTTTCGAGGTGGTCGGCACTGTCGGCGACGGCCCGGCGCTGATCGCCGCCGCCGCCGCGTTGCGGCCCGACATCGCCATCGTCGACGTGCGCATGCCCCCGAGCCACACCGACGAGGGCCTGCGCGCGGCCCTGGAGGTCCGCCGCCTCGTCCCGGAGACCCGCATCCTGGTCCTCTCCCAGTACGTGGAGGAGCACTACGCGCTGGAGCTGATCGGTGGCAACGCCGAGGGTGTCGGCTACCTGCTCAAGGATCGGGTCGCGGACGTCGCGGAGTTCCTCGTCGAGGTGCGGCGGGTTGCCGACGGCGGCACCGCCCTGGACCCGGAGGTCGTCGCGCAGTTGCTCGGCCGGCGCCGGCGCGGCAACCCGCTGGACGCGCTCAGCCCGCGCGAGCGGGAGGTGCTCGGGCTCATGGCCGAGGGGCGCAGCAACGCGGCCATCGCCGCCCAGTTGGTGGTCACCGAGGGCGCGGTCGAAAAGCACATCGGCAGCATCTTCGCCAAGCTCGGTCTGCCCGACACGGCAACCGACCACCGCCGCGTGCTCGCCGTGGTCACCTACCTGCGAAGCTGACGCGATCCCCTGGCGGCAGGCCCCCAGTGGACGTTCAGCCTCCAGCGGGCTGGACGACGATGTCACCGTGGCTGGTGCGCAGGACGAGCTTCCGGGTGGCGGCCGGATCGGTCTTCACCCCGACGGTGGCCCTGCCGTCGCTCGTCTGCTGCTGAACGTTGTATGGGCCGCTGCCGGCGGGCACGGTCACGCGGATGGCCGCGTTGGAGGTGTGGGCGTCGACCCGTCCCGGCGCGACCAGAAACCTCAGCGTGATGCCGCTGTTGGTGGTGCTGGCCTGGAGGTCGGTCGCGCGCAGGTTGGTAGCCATGATCGCGCCGTCGCTGGTACGCAGCCGCAGCACCCGTCCACCGCCGTCGACGCTGATCCCGCCGCTGTCGCCCTGCAGGTCGAGCGGGCCGGCCAGCCCGCTCACGTGCACGCCGCCGGAGTGGTTGACGACCCTGAGGTCGAGGTCAGGTGGGACCTGCAGGTCATACCGCCCGTCGCAGTAGATCATGACGCTCGAGCGTGGGCAGCCATCCCGCAGGGTGAGGGTCTCGCCCTGGAGGCGCTCAACGGGCCTCGGCTTACGCAGCGAGTCGTTCCTGAGGCGGCGGTCGACCTCGATCACGCCCGGCCGGCCGGCGGTGAGCCGGACCGTGCTCCCCTTGACGTCGATCACCAGCGCTGGCCCGGCCAGAGGGAAGCTCCTGTGGGCCTGGCTGCTGGTGAGCGTGAGGAACCCCACCCCCACCCAGACGCCGGCGGCGACCAGCGCGAGCGCGAACAGGCCGAGCAGCAGGCGCAGGCCGCGCCGGCGCCGCCTGATCGTCCCGGCGGTGGTGCTGCCTGCCATCGCATCCCTCCTCTGGCCGGCTCGGCGTGGCGGGCGCTGCCAGCACTGGCATCCTAGGCCGGTCCCGGCGGCTCGCCCATCGGGCTACCCGGCGCCCCACCACTCTGGGAGATCCGCCATGATCAGGGCAGCAGTGCAGTCAGCGTATGGGCGATCCGGCGAGACCGAGCGCATAGGCAATGCGGATCGGCTCAGGTTTCTTCTCTTTGGAGTACCTGAGCTGCATGGAGTACGCCCGCGACTACGAGGTGCTGCTATACGGCGCCACGGCCGCCGGCTGATCACCGGCCGCCGCGACGGCGCCGTAGTGCGCGGCTTCCCGCCCGTTGGTCCGCAGCGGCTGCCACCGAAAGCCCGCCGACCTGCTGGCCTACTTCATCGCCAAGCACTGCTCGCCCGGCGGCATGGTCCTCGACCCAGTTGGCTCAGGCTCCACTCTGCTCGCTGCGCAGCGACTCGGCCGCCGCGCGATCGGGGGTGGAGATCGACCAGCGCTACTGCCAGGTCACCGTTACGCGGCTACGGCACGACCGGCTGGAAGCTCCCGAGCAGCCGCACCGCCAAGCTGCATGCTAGCCAGGAGCGCTCTGCAGCAGCCAGCGACTCAGCAGCGTCGTCCAGGTCTGCCGACCAACAATCCCGTCCACCGCAAGGTTCTCGTTGGCCTGGAACCCCCTGACGGCCTGCTCGGTCTTGGGGCCGAAGTCGCCGTCCACCACCAGTTCCGACGTGGTGCCCCCAAGGCCCCCGACGAAGTTCAGCATGGTCTGCAGCCGCTCGACCGTTGGACTGCCGAATACGCCGTTGCGCAGCACCGGCAGGCTGAGCGTTACCTGTACCTGGGGTTGCGGAGCACTCATTGCGGGTTCCCCCTTCACTGGCGCCCGATCTGTAGTCGGGTGCGCCTCCCGCCTGATGGTCGCTCACCCCGCAACTCCGCGGCAAGAGCGAGTAGAACAAACATCCCAGGCTCGGCCAACCCATCCGGCCGCGTCAGGGTCGCAGGCCCAGCCGGGTCAGTTGCTGGTCCAGCCAGACGTAGCCGACGCCGAGCTCGGCGCACAGCCGCCGCCGCGGCCAGCCTCGGGTGAGATACCGGTCCTGCAGGTACGTCTCCAGCGTTGCGAAGCCGAGTTTCGTCAGGCGTGCGTGGCGGCGCTGCTGGACCGCCCGTGCCTGCTTGACAGGGCCCCTGGCCGCTGCGGCGACGGTTCGCTGCCGCTCGGTCACACCGACCCGGCGGACCTGGTGCTGGTCCAGCAGCCGCCGCAGAGTGGCAGGGGGCAGCGCCAAGCTCACCCTCGACCTGCGCCAGCGGCCATGCCTTGGTGACCAGCCGGTCCACCAGGTAGGCCCGCAGATTCGCAAAGCCGAGTGCGGCCGCGCGCTCGGTGGCGCGCTGGCGGGCGGCGTGTTGGCGCTGGCGGGCCAGCCGCTGGCGGCGGGGGAGTTGCTGGAGCTGATGGTTGGTGATGGCGCGGCGGATCACCGTTCGGGTGGTGTCCAGGTGGGTGGCGAGCTGGGGGACGCTCCAGCCCTCATCCAGCAGGGCTTGCAGGCAGGCGCGCAGGTCGGCGAAGCCGAGGCATCTGGCCTGCTGCTGGAGGTGGCGCTGCTGGGCGTCGGTGACGGCGAAGCCGCCGCTGAGGACCAGGCGGCAAGGCAGATGTGCTGGTGGAGGTGTTTCCCATGCGCTCGGAGTGCCGGGAGCCCCACCACTCCGGGAGATCTGTACAGCTGAAGTCACCAGCGGTTCCGAGCGCATCGACTGCGGCGGCGTGCCGTCGACGTGCCGTCGACGTGGCGCATGGCATCGCGGGACACGGGGATGCTCGCGCCTGGCTGTTGGCTTGTCGGCGATGACCGGGCAAGGCCCAGCTGCGCTCTGGCGCCCTGCGTCGATGTTGGTGGCGTGGGTGGTCCACGCCGATCAGGATGGAACGGAGTCCAGTGCGGTCAGCGGCCAGCAGCTTCGCCGGGCGACGACTTTCGGGCCCGGACCGGCGTCCTGCTCCTGGATGCCTGGCGCCGGAGCGCTCCGGGTGGCCGGTTCGTGGGCAAGGCGCTTGCCGGACGACCGGGGAGGGTGGTGAGGTGCGCGATGCGGCCCCGGATCGAAGGGACACGGTTTGGCTCGGTCACTATCGACGGGACGGTCTATGAGCATGACGTGCTCATCCGGCTCGGCGGGAAGGTCGAGAAGCGGAAGAAGAAGCTGTCCAAGGCCGTCTATGGCACCTCGCACACGATCTCGCTGGTCGAGGCCCGGCACGTTTATCAGAAGGGCGCGGCGCGGCTGCTCATCGGTGCGGGGCAGTACGACACGGTTGCGCTGTCGGAGGAGGCGGCAGCTTACTTCAGGCGCCACGGCTGCCAGGTGGACCTGCTATCGACGCCGGAGGTGATCCCGGTCTGGAACCAGGCCGAGGGGGCCGTGATCGGCCTGTTCCACGTCACCTGTTAAAGCGGTCGCCGCGGTGCTGTTGCGGCTGCTGTGATCGGGCTCGAGCAATGAGTACCCCGAGGGAGGCTGGTCCCACACTGAGGGCTGCGAAAGCGGGTCAAAGCCGCCATTGGTAGACGCCATCTGAAGCGTTCGGGCCACCAGTGGAGGACGCCGAGGGCGTTGATCGCCACATGCACATTGCCCTGACTATGGCCGGTCAGAAGGGGACTGTTGCGTTCGCCGTGACCGCATCTGTGCGGTGAGACTGATGGCATGAGAACCTGCCGCTCTCACCCTGTTCCTGCTACGCCGTCCGCCTTCGCTGGCTTCCGCTTCCCTCCCGACGTGATCGTCCTTGCGGTTCGCTGGTACCTGCGCTTCGGGCTGTCCTACCGCGACGTCGAGGAACTGCTCGCCGAGCGCGGAGTCCAGGTCGACCACGTCACCGTGTACCGGTGGGTGCAGCGGTTCACGCCGCTGGTGGCCGAGGCGGCCCGCCCGTGCCGGCACGCCGTGGGAGGTCGCTGGTTCGTCGACGAGACCTACGTGAAGGTCGCCGGCCGGCATCACCGACCAGGCAGCGACCTACCCAATGGTGCTGGAGGAGCTGTTGCCGGCAGCGTGGCATCGCACCGAGCAGTATGCGAACAACCGAGTCGAGGCCGATCATGGCCGCCTGAAGGCGCGGCTTGGCCCGATGCGTGGGCTCAAGCAGGACCGCAACGCCAGGATCGTGATCGCCGGGCACGCCTTCATCCAGAACCTCCGGCGAGGCCACTACGAGCTTGCGGTCGAGGCGTCGGCGAACCGGCGAGTAGCGGTCGCCTTCGACGAACTCGCGCTCGCAATCTGATCCGGAGGCACGCCCGAGGCTTCAGCATGCCGCAGGTTGGCACAACGCAACAGGGCCCTTGCAGCCGCATGGTCAGCCCCCGGCCGTCTCGCCGAGGGCCATGAGCCCGACTCGCAGGCCTCGCTCGGCGGCGCCCAGCGCGTCGGCGATGGTGAGCTCGAAGATGGCGTCCTCGGCCACGCCGGCGGATCGCAGCCGCTGGATATCGGCGTCGGTCAGCTGGTAGGAGGCGCTGCGAACCTTGCGGAGGTACTGGTCGAGCGGTTCTTGGAGCGGCTGTCCGGAGAAGGCGGCCCGCCGCGCGGCCACATCCGTGGTTCCCTTGCCTTCGAGCACGGCACTGCGAAGCGCCTGCAGGCGCGTGGCCAGCCGCGCGGGACGGCCCGATCCAGCGTCGTGGTGAGCTTCGGGGCCAGGCCAGGGACCTCCTCGCGCGATCGGGTTCAAGTCTAGCTTGTGTTGCCTGACGCATCGGCCTGGCGATCCATCCGTCGCTCCCTTCGGTGGCCAGGCCGCCGATTGTCAGAGTGGTGTGCCCAGCCGAGGCAAGCTCGTCGGCGGAGTTAGCCATGAGTAGCAGCAGGTCACAAGACGTGACCGAAGAACCGGCACCCACAGGGTCGATCAGCCTGGCCACCTCAGGTGCGGTCTGCGGTAGGTGGTGAATGTAGACGCGCTCGGCGAGCGTGCCGCCGTCGGCATGGCGCAGGAGCGCTGGCAGTTTCCTTGCCTAACGCCGATCGTCGTGCAAGACGCCTTGCGCGGGCTTGCGGGCTTGTCGAGAATCGCCTGCATGGATGCGAAACCCGTCAACCTGACCGAGGCGCTGGCGTCCTTCGACGACGTCTACAGCCCTCGGATCGTGGCCAGGATGAACGACTACGACGTACGGATCGCCCACGCTAAAGGGGAACACGTCTGGCACATCCACAATGACACCGACGAGTTCTTCCTGGTTCTCGACGGCCAGTTCCACATCGGCATGCGCGACGCCGACGGCAACGAGACCGCGGTCGTGCTCCGGAAGGGCGACACGTTCGTCGTCCCAAGGGGCACCGAGCACAAGCCGTCGTCGCCGGGTGGGGCGATCCTCATGTTCGAGCCATCAGGGACATCGACCACCGGGAACCAGCACGAGGGAGAGATCCCGGACCACGTGGACAGCACTACTGGCCATGAGCTGACCTGACGCGGTCGGCAGCAGCATGCCCCGCCCGCTCTTCCATCGACCGCCACCTGCGACCGTGTCGGCGCCGTGGCCTGGGTGTGGGGCATCTCGCGGCTGGTCGCCGCCGCGGCCGGCTCCGCTATCCTGCCCCGCGCGCTCGCGCGGACCACCGGACACGGAGTACCGCGGCGCGCGGTGCTGCTTCTTGGCGGTCTGTTCGCCGTGGCGCTGACCGTGCTCGTCCTGATTCCGGGGATCTTGGTTGACGCGGTGGCGACGGCCAGCACCATCTTCATCGTGCTCTACCTGCTGAGCATCGTGTCGTACGTTCGCGTCCGCGGACTGGCGGTCCGCTCGGTGACGAACCTGCTGCTGCTCGTGCCGCTGGCAGGCAGCCTCGTCCAGTCGGGGTGGCGGTCGGTGTACGGCCTCGTCGTGCTGGGCTTGGCGCTGGTCGCCCAACTCGTCGTCAGGCGACGGCGCTTCCTCAATATAGTCAAAGGTTAGTCTTACCGCGGGTATCAATGAGACCCTCTTTTGGTGCTCATGCCGCTAGTCTTGACCAAGCGGTTAGTTTGGAGATAGGTTGCATTCGTCTCCAATCCGAGGGGGTCCGATGGGCACAGGCGACGCGTCCGGAGGCATGCGGGAACTCATGCGGGGCGGCTCCACCTTGCCGGTTCCGAGCAGCACCCTGCGCAAGGGCGATCAAGGCGACGATGTGCAATACCTGTTCGAGTATCTGAAACGATTCGGGTACTTTCCGAACAACGATCTTCGTGTCGGGAACCTTCTTTTTCGGCCTGCGGTGCCCTTCGATCCGGAGGACACCACGCGTTATGACGATCGGATGGAGTCGGCCGTCCGAAAGTTCCAGCAGCAGCACGGCCTCGAGGTGACGGGTACTGTCAACGATGAGACCCTCAACCTGATGACGCAGCCCAGGTGCGGATTTCCAGACCAGCCCGTGACTGGGGTGGGCCAGTTCGTGGCCCAAGGCAACAAATGGCCCAGCAACAGCGTGACCTACAACTTCGACAACTCAACGCCCGACCTCAGCCAGGCCGACCAGCGCGCGGCGGTCCTTGGCGCCCTCCAGCGATGGGCAGCGGTCACGCCGCTCATGTTCGCAGAGAATACCGGCGGTGGGGACATACGGATCGGGTGGTACAGCGGCGACCACGGGGACGGCTCGAGCTTCGATGGTCCGAGCGGTATCCTGGCCCACTGCTTTTACCCACCTCCCAACGGCGGCGACATCGCGGGCGACTGCCACTTCGATGAAGCTGAGACCTGGTCGGTCAACATCCCACCCAGCGGCATCGATCTGCCCACGGTCGCCCTCCACGAGCTTGGGCACGGGCTTGGGCTCGCGCACTCCAACGTGTCCTCGGCGGTCATGTACGCATACTACGGCGGTCCGCGTCGCGAGCTGACCGACGATGACGTCCAGGGCATCCAGAGCATCTATGGTGCCCGTTTCCGGTGGGAGTCGCTCGGCGGAGTGATTTTCAGTTCGGTCGTGGACAACAACGCCGACGGCCGCCTGGAGGTTTTCGTCCGGGGGACCGATGGTGCCCTCTGGCATATCTGGCAGACGGCGCCGAACAACGGCTGGAGCGGCTGGGAGTCACTGGGCGGGGTGATCGAGGGTCCGATCGCCTTGAGCCGGAACGCCGACGGGCGCCTCGAGCTGTTCGTGAAGGGCACCGACAACGCCCTCTGGCACATCTGGCAGACCGGGCCGAACAACGGCTGGAGCGGCTGGGAATCGCTCGGCGGATGGATCGCGGATCCGACTGCTTCCCGGAACGCCGACGGGCGCCTCGAGCTGTTCGTTCGGGGCGGTGACAATGCGCTCTGGCATATCTGGCAGACCGCGCCGAACAACGGCTGGAGCGGCTGGGAGTCACTGGACGGCGGGATGGGCAGCCGGGTTGCGGTGGGGAACAACGCCGACGGCCGGCTGGAGGTTTTCGTCCGCGGGACGGACGGTGCCCTCTGGCATATCTGGCAGACCGCGCCGAACAACGGCTGGAGCGGCTGGGAGTCGCTCGGGGGCGTGATCCAGGGCGCCCCGGTCGTCGTCTCGAACGCCGACGGGCGCCTCGAAGTGTTCGCCAGAGGCACCGACAGTGCCCTGTGGCATATCTGGCAGACCGGGCCGAACAACGGCTGGAGCGGCTGGGCGTCGCTGGGGGGATGGATCGCGGATCCCGTCGCGACCAACAACGCGGACGGCCGCATCGAGCTGTTCGTGACAGGTGCCGACAACGGGCTGTGGCATATCTGGCAGACGGCGCCGAACAACGGCTGGAGCGGCTGGGCGTCGCTCGGCGGGCAGTTGACCGAGGGACCCACTGCGGGACGCAACCAGGACGGCCGGCTGGAAGTGTTCGTCAAGGGAACCGACGCGGCGCTCTGGCACACCTGGCAAAGCGCCCCGAACGACGGTTGGACGTAGGTGGGCCCGTGCCGCGACAGTGCGGCCGGATAGGATGACATGCGAGTCCCCGGTCTCGAAGAGGTGCTGCAGCGCCTGCGCGAGGCCGGGGACGCGCGTCTTGGAAGGGGCGCCGAAGAGCGTGAGGTCGCCGAGGTCGAGCAAGGCCTCGGCCTGAGCCTCCCTCCGGGATACCGCTCCTTCCTGCTGCAGGCCGGGTGGGCTTCGGTGGGCGGCATCGCGGTCTTCGGGCTCGGGGAAGCAGTCCCCTCCGACCTTGATCTCCGCACCGTGATGGCCACAGCGCGGCGCCAGGGCCTTCCCAGGAACCTGGTGCCGTTCAGCCGTGACGAGGACCGAGCGATCTACTGCCTGGACGCCGCCCACTCGGGCCCCTACGAATCGCCGGTGTATCGGTGGCATCCGGGAGCGTCCGCCGACGATGCGCTGGAATACGCGGGTCACGACTTCGCGTCGTGGCTCTGGATGCGGCTGGCTGAACGGACGTAGGCGAGTGCACCCTGACGCGGGCCCGGTAGCGCCAGGTCGCCGACCCGGCGCCCCGCGACAGGTAGGTCGCGACGTCACCGCCGGGGGCGAGCCGGTCACTGCGTCCCGATCGCGGTGAGCGGGTTGAGCCGGGCGGCGCGGCGGGCGGGGACGGCGGCGGCGATCAGCCCGGCGGTGCTGGCCAGGGCGAGGTCGACCAGGAGCTGGCGGGCGGGACGATCGTTGCGGTGCCTGCCTGCTGCGCGGTGATGGCGCTGGCGAGCGCGGCGCCCAAGCCGCCTCCAAGGGTGGTGCCGAGCAGCGCGCCCGAAACCGCGATGATGACCGACTCCCAGCCGACCATGGCGGCGAGCTGCCTGGCGGTCATGCCCACCGCGCGCAGCATGCCGAACTCCCGGGTCCGTTCGAAGACCGCCAAGGCCAGGGTGTTGGCGATCCCGAGGGTGGCGATGCCCCGGCTCTGGGGGAAATACCGCTCCATCATGCTGAGCGGCAGGATCACCCCGCTGCCGAACAGCCGGTCGGCGCCGAAGACCCCGACGACGGGGAGCTGGCGGGTCGCGCCGACCTCGGTGAACCCCACCGCAACCATGCTGCCGAGGCGCCAGCCGTGGTCGCTGGCGAGCCGGGCCGAGACCAGCACGCCGCCGCCGGGGCGGTCCAGCGCCCGCACACTGCCCGACCGCATGTCCAGGTTGAGCACCCGGTCGGCGGCCTGCGGGTCGACCCCGTCCACCCCGACGCGCTGACTCACAAGACGCACGTGCGCGGTGTCCAGCGGTAGGGCCGCGGCCACCTCGGGGAGCGCGGCGAGCCGCGACACGGCGGTCAGCGGCAGGCCGCCCTCCAGGTACAGGTCGGCGTTGCTGGCGGCCCGGATGCCGGCGTGGACCGAGCGGGTCGCGGAGGCGGCCAGCACCCCGGTGCCAGCGGCCAGGGTCAGCCCCACCAGCGCCCCCATCGTGGCCGCGGACCGCTTCGGGGCACCAACCACGTTGTCGCGGGCGAGCCTGGCCACCAACCCGGCCAGGCGCGTCGCCGGCAGGCCGACCGCACGTCCCAGCAGCGGAGCGAGCACCGGTCCGAGGGCCATCAGGCCGACCAGCAGCGCAAGCGCGCCGAGGCCCCGCCGCGACCGTGCTCCTGGCGTGCAGGGCCGGCCCGGCCGTGACTGCGGCGGCGCCGAGCGCGGCCATGGCGAGCCCGACCGCGGTCTGCGTCCGGCTGGCGGGCCTCGTCGGCGACGAGGCGGCCTCGCGGATCGCCTGCAGCGGCGCGACCTGGCTGGCGCGCCGCGCCGGGGCCAGCGCGGCGGCCATGGTGACCAGCGCGCCGACCCCGAGCCCCACCAGCACGGGCCGGGGCGCCAGCACCAGCCCGGCGGGCGGGAGCGTGTCGCCCAGGCCGCGCAGCAGGGGCCCTGAGCCCGACCGCCGCGCCCGCGCCGGCGGCGACCCCGCCAACGGCAGCGACCAGCCCGACACCGGTCGCCTCCCCCAGGACCGAGCCGAGGACCTGGCGGCGGGTCGCGCCCAGCAGCCGCAGCAGCGCGACCTCGCGGGTGCGGCTGGCCACCAGCACCGCGAAGGTGTTCCAGATGATGAACCCGCCCACGAGCAGCGCCACCGCCGCGAACACCAGCAGGACCGCGCCGAGCCCGTCGACATAGCCCTGCACCTGGTCGGCCTGCCGCGCGGCCAGATCGGCCGCGGTCACCGCCTCCAGCCGCCCCGGGGGCAGCACCCGGGCGACCCGGTCGCGCAGCGCCTCCGGACGCACCCCAGGCGCGGTGTGCAGGTCCACCTCATCGATGGCGCCGCCGCGGCCGAGCAGCCGCTGCGCCGTGGCGGTCTGCAGCACCGCGACCGTGGGCGTCTCGAAGCTGTCCAGCTCCGAGGCGGGGCTGGCGCGGCCGGCGAACCCGGTCACGCCGACCACCCGGAAGCGGTGCACGCCGCCGTCCGCGCCCACGATCCCCAGCGTGTCACCCAGCCGCCACCTCCCCGTGACGGCGGTGGCCGCGTCCAGCACGACCTCGCCACTGCCGCTGGGCGGGCGGCCTTGCCGCAGCGTGTAGCCGCTGGCAAGCGCTCGGTCGGCTGGCCAGCTCACCACCAGGTTGACCGCGCGCCGGTGGCGGATGGGCTGGCCGTCCCGGCCGACCATCTGCAGCTTCTCCCCGACCACCACCCCGGCCGCGGCCGCCACACCCGGCACTGCCCGGACCGTGGCGACCAGCTCCGGGCCGATCTCCTGCGGCGCGCCAGGTCTGGCGCCGTCGGCGTTGCGGACCACGACGTCCATGCCAGGGTGCGCGCTGGCGGTGAAGGAGCGTACCGACTGGCCGCCGGCGGCGGACGGCCATAGCGTCCCCCATGGCCCGCCCTGCCACCATCAGGGACCTCCCCCAAAAACCACCCTGACGTGAGGCAGAGGCCCCAGGGGCACTGCGGCTTCGGCCGCAGCCATGACCTTTCCCGGTCAGGACCTGGTCAGGATGTGGTGCAGGCGGCGCGACTCGGCGGCGAGCTGGCTCGACCCGCCTCGCTCAGCGATGGCGGTGATCGCGGGGATCGGGCCGCTGGCGCGCGCCGGCGTGGCGGTCTCGGCCCCGAGCGCGACGAGACCGGCGAGCCGCTGCGGCGCCCGTTCGACCGCGGGTGGCAGGAGCCGGGGGAGCGCGGCCGCGACAACCGCCCACACCGCCGGGTGGGCGCCGGACATGGCGACGTCCCGCAGTGGCTCGACGAGCCGTTGGACCGGGAACAGCCCGAGCGCGACGAGACTGGCGAGCTCCCGTCCGAGCGGGGCGCCGTCGAGCTGCCCACGGCCGGCGAGGATCACGAGCGCGTCGGCCGCGGCGGCACGGTCGGCGCGCTCGCTGGCCCCCAGACCGTGTGCGAGCGCCAGGGTGAGCGCGGTGCCGACCGGGCCATCACCCTCGGCGAGCAGCGGCAGCACCGCGCCGAGCCCGCGGCTGTGGCGGTCGCGCGGGAGCAGCGAGAGGGCTGGAAGCAGGTGAGCGGCGGCCACGTCACGGTGACTGGGGAGCAGCGCGGGCCAGCACAGCCTCGCCGCGTGCTCATCCCCCCTGGCGTCCCACCAGCGTCCGGGCACGAGGCGCTCGGACGGGTCGAGGCCGAAGAGGAGGTCGGTGAGCGACGGCGGCCAGCTCCAATCGTCCCTTGGGTGGGTGCGCACGAGGCGATCCAGAGTTGGATCGGGTGGGCCGCCGGTCTCCAGCCGGCCGGCGAGCCGCTGCCCGGCGGGCGAGCGCAGCCGCCGGGCGCGATCCAGGACGGCGGGGTCGGTCTCGCGTGGCAGCCGCAGCAGCGCCTGCTGCAGGTCGAGCTCCCAGGGCTGCCAGCCCTCGCGCTCGGCGCGGGCGAGCTTGTCGAGCAGCACGGCCGGGTCGACGTGCCCGGCGGCGGTGGCCGGGGTGGCCAGCAGCGTGGGAACCGGTTCGTAGAGCAGGCCGGTGCCGATCTCCCGCAGCCGGTAGACGATGGCCTGCCGCGGGCGTGAACGCCGGCTGGTGCCGGCACCCGCCGGCGACATCGCGGCAGCGGCCGCGATCAGGCCCACCGCCATGCGCGCGCCGTACCAGTACCAGTGGTCATCCGATCGCAGCCATGCTGCCCACCCTTCCCACGAGGCTCGCTGAGGGATGTCGCCTGGGGGGCAGATGTTGTAGCGGAGCAGCACCGGTGCGATGGCCTCGTGCAAGGCGGCACGGTCGGCGTGGGCGAAGGTGACGAGCGCCGCGAGGGCTCGCTCGAGCGCGACCGGATCGAGCGTCTCGTCGATCACTCGGTCGACCGTGGCGGCGTGGAACAGCGCGGCAAGCTCCTCGGCCAGCTCGGCCGGCGTGCCGATCGGGGGTGGCAGCGCCCGAGGCGCCGGCGGCGGCCAGGACGGCCCTGACGCGAGCGCCGCGCCCCGCGCGGCCGGCGCGGCAGCGCCGAGGGCTTCGGCGAGTCGGCGCCGCAGGTCGTCTGGGAGCCCCTCGGTAGCGTGGAGCAGCGCGACGCGGCCAGTCGGGCTCGCGTGGCGAGCGTGTCTGCGCACCAGGGAGAGCGCGCGTTCCTGCAGGTGGGCAGCATCCTGTCCGAACGCGGCAGCGACGGCGCCCAGCAGCTCGCCGAGCTCGTCGGGCCGGCCGCGGCGGCGGCGGGCGGCCGCGTCCAGCCAGGTGAGCTGGGCGCGGACGAGCTTGCGCTCGGTGCGGAACAGCACTGCCCGACTCGCCTCCAGGAGCACCGACCGGTCCAGCCGGCCGGCGTCGTCGAGCCGGCGCAGGGCCCGCTGCGCGAGCTCGGCCACGGCGGGTTGGGCGTCAGGGAGCAGTCGGTGATAGTCCCGCGTCCTCGCGGCCAGCTCGTCAAGGTCGGGGTCGAGCGCCTCGTGCAGCGCGACGAACCCGCCCAGCGCACCCGACCGCCCGCCGCGCAGGAGCCGGCCGAGGCAGCGGTCGAGCAGCGCCGCCCTGTCGAGCCGGCCCTCCGCGGCGAGCTGCGCGAGCGCGCCCGGCCAGGTCTGCTCGGCGGGAAGCCGGTGCGACGGCCGGGCGCCCCATAGGAGCGGCTCGCCGGCCTCGTCGACCTCGAACAGGTGAGGGCTGAGCGCGTCGAGGAAGGAGTCGTCGCGGAGCCGGTCGACCAGCGGCCGGTGGTCATGGTCGCCGGCAGTCCTCGGCCACGACGTCGCGTGCGCCAGCATCCAGCCGGAGACGAACCCGTCGGTCGTGGGCGGGTCGATCCCGGCGTGCCGGACGAGCGCTGCTGTGGTCGCCCAGAGGATCCTGCCGGTCTCCTGCCTGTCGCCCGAGCGCAGCCGGCCAGCCAGTCGGCGGGCGACGTCCGCGAGCCACCGGGGATCACGGTCCCGCAGCACCTCGAGGACCGCCGCCGTCTGCCCGTCAGGGCCGAACTGGAAGCCCCAGCCCTGGAGGTCGCGGCGGGCCAGCCATGCGGCCGTCGCGTCGGCGCCGGTGAAGCAGCCGGCCCCGGCGACGCGCAGCGCGTAGGCTCTGGCGCGGCGCACCTCGAACGGGGTGGCCGACCCGTCCGAGAAGGCCCGCCGGCCCAGCAGTTCCCGCGCATAGGCCCGGATCGGGCCGGCCAGTGCCCGCCGCTCCGTGTCCCGCAGCTCGCGCACGAACGCCACGACGGCGAGCGTCGACGCGCGGGCAGCATCGGCCAGCCGCTCCCCGGCCACCAGGTACGCCCTCCTGGCCTCGTCCCAGCGAGCCATCCCCGCCGGCTCCCCGAGCGGGTTGTGATGGAGGGCCCGCTCAGCGGCGAGCACAGCGTCCACGGCACCGGTGAAGCCGCTGTCGTCGAGGAGCAGGAGCCGTCGCAGCGCCTGCCAGTCGCGGCGCGCGGACCGGCCGCCGTCGGCAGCGGCCGTCTCGAGCTTCATCAGCGACCGCCTGTGACCGAGCCCGATGGGTCGATGGCCGACCGTGCCTCCCGCCGGGCGATCCCGGCGGCGAGCACGTGCTTGCAGGGGCCACGGCTGCCCCGATACTTCGCCCACCACGGGCAGGTGCACGATGCGGCACCGTCGGGGGTGAAACGGACCCGTTGGGCATGGTCGTCCACGGTGACCGTGGCGAGATCACCTCGGAGGCGCACCGCGCCCGCCTCGACCAGAGCGCGGGCGTTGCGCAGCCGCGGATTCATGCGCTCGACGCGGTCGGGGTCGTAGGGCAGCTCGCGGTGGAAATAGGCGGCCTCTGTGACGTCGAAGCCAACCCGGCCGGCAGTGCCGAGCTGCGCCAGCGCGGCCCGAATCCGATCGGCGGGCAGCCCGGCACGCTCGGCGAGCAGGTCGACCTCGACCCGCGGCTCGAACGCCAAGAGCGCTCCGACCAGGTCAGCGTCGGCGGCGGTGTCGTCGTCGGCGAGCGCATGCAGGGCCGCGCCCTCGCCGGAGAACCCGCGCCGCGGCTCCGGTGACAGGGTCAGCACCAGCCGCATCTCCGGCAGCTCCAGCTCCCACGCGCTCGCCAGCGGCGGGCTGCCCGCGGCTGCGACCGGCCCGTACGCCCGCAGCGACCGGGCGAAGCGCAGCAGCGGCAGCAGCGTCTCCAGCCGCTCCGGGCCGGGCAGGCACACCGCCCCGGGCACCGGGCGGGCGCTGAGCCGCAGCGACCGGCCGGCGGGCACCGCCCACAGCGCCACGCTGGCGCGCGAGCGGCCGCGTGGCCGTGGCAGGGAGCGCAGGAACCGGACCGCCTCGATCGCGGGCAGCTCCGCACGCGGGTCGAACGCTGCCGTGATCACCTGCACCTCGGTGAAGCCGCGCAGCCAGCGCTCGGGCAATGGGACCTTCTTCTCGACCACCGGGCCGTCGAGGGTCGTCACGGCCAGCTCGTCCGGGCCGACCGTGAGCCGCAGCGGGTCACCGCCGCCGACCCTGGCCAGCGCCTCGCGCAGGGCACCGTTGACGTCCACGTTGGTGGTGCCACGGTCGATGACCTCGCCGTCGAGCGCGCCGGACAGCACGTCCAAGCGGGCGTAGACGCCGCAGCAGCCAGAGAACGACTCGAACCGGAGACGGTCCCCACCGCAGGTGACAACCGGGTCGCGCAGCACGGTGAGCTGTGGGTTGTAGTAGCGGGCCTGGGCGACGTCGGCGACGGCGAGCAGCCCGGTCGCGGCCTGCTCGGCCGCGGCGAGGAAGCCGGTGAAGAACCGCGGGTGCGCGACCCGCCCGGTCGTGGTCACCCCGCCGGAGGTCTCCAGACCGACCCGACCGGTCGCCGGATCCGCCACCGACCGCGCCCGGTATATGTAGGCATGCGCCATCCCAGACATGGGCGAAACCTACCAGACCAGCGTGACAGGCAAGCGGCCCAGCGACCCGAGTGGGGCAGGTCTATCTCTCCGCCCCCGGCGGCCGTGGCTCGAGCCGAGTCATGGTTTCCTTGTAACCCCCACCCGGCCATTCCCACGCGCCCGAGAGCGCGTTGCCGTCATCGCTCCACCGACCCTTGTAGAACGATGGTGAGCCCTTCTGCCCGAACCAGATCGTCACGTTCCTGTCGTCGCCCTCGTAGGTGTAGTCCAGGATGTCCCCACGATTTGTGTAGAGCCGGCCGGTTATGGCGTCGGCGGGCTCAGTGCCAGGTCCACGGTCATAACCGATGATTTGAAGGTACCTGTAGGCCTCTCCCTCTCGCTTCACCTCGCCGCGCTGGATCAGGAAGAAGCCGCCCTCCATCCACTCGTAGGTGGTCTCGCCTTCTGTTTCTCCGGAGACCTTCCAGGTGCCGACCAGTCGGTTGAGCGCCTTCAAACCCGGATGCGGTGTGGGCGTCTCCGAGGGCGTCTGCCCGTTGCTGTCGTCGCTCGCCATGTGCTGCCTCCACACTGGGTTGACGCGGATCCCAAGCTGATCGAGCCGATTGGACAGGTAATCCGCATCGATTGCGATGCGGAAGGCTCGCACTGCGCCTCGCGCAAGACATCAGCCAGGTGGCCGAGTTCGTGGCCGCAAGATGGCCGATCAGCCACTGGCGATGTCCTGCGAACTGGCACACTGAGGGGCCAGGTGTGGGGCAACCGCGCAGCCGCGCCCGAATGATCGAGCATCGATCATGCCGACCGGTACAGTGACCTTTCTCGTCGCCGACCTCGACTCGTCGACTCCGCACGGACCGATGCCGGCCGTCGCGGTCTTCGAGTCGGCGACCGAGGCGGTGGCCGCCGCCCTGGATCTCCAGGCTGCCGTCAGGCAAGACGTCCAGCCGCAAGCTCCGGCACGCCCGCCGCGCATCGCGCTGCACACAGGCGACGCTCGCATGCGGGACGACGGCCATTACACCGGCCCGGCATTGCGCAGGTGCGAGCGCCTGTGTGAGATCGCGAACGGTGGCCAGACGCTGCTGTCAACGCTGACGGCATCCGCGATCGCCGACCTGCTACCAGCCGGATCGTCCCTGCGCGACTTGGGGCTGCACCGGCTTCGGGACCTGTCACCGCCAGCGCGGGTCTTCGAGCTGCAACCCGGCGACCCCACCGCCGACCCCCTGCCGCTGCGGTCGCTCGACACGATGCCGAACAACCTGCCGATCCAGCTCACCAGCTTCGTGGGGCGGCACGTGGAGCTTGCCGCCGTCCAGACGCTCCTGACTGGCGAGCGGTTGGTGACGCTCACGGGCGCGGGTGGTTGCGGCAAGACACGGCTGGCTGCCCAGGTCGCCGCGGACCAGGCCGAGCGCTGGCCAGAGGGCGTGTGGTGGGTCGAGCTCGGTGCGGCCACCGACCCTACGCTGGTCGCCGAGCTGGTCGCCTCGACGATCGGTGTGCTGGTCGAGCGCGTTCAAGGTCCGGTGCGGTCCTTGGCGTTGCAGTTGCGGGACCGTCGCATGCTGGTGTGTCTCGACAACTGCGAACAGGTGCTGGATGGCGCCGCCGAGGTGGCCGATGCGCTGTTGCGCTCGTGCCCGGAGGTGGCGGTGCTGACGACGAGCCGGGAACCGCTGGGAGTGCCGGGGGAAGCGGTGTGGCGGGTGCCCTCGCTCGCTGAGGAAGAAGCATTGGCCCTTTTCGTGGAGCGCGCCAGCCTTGTCCGGCCGTGGTTCACGTTGGACGCATCGAGCGAGGCCGCGGTGCGGACGATGTGCTCGCGCCTGGACGGCATTCCGCTCGCGCTCGAGCTCGCCGCCGCGTGGCTCCGCACGCTCACCCCGCAGCAGATCGAGGCAGGGCTCGACGACCGGTTCACGCTGCTTGTCCGAGGTCCTCGCGGGGTCGTCGCCCGCCAGCAGACGCTCGCCGCGTCGATGGAATGGAGCCACGGCCTGCTCGACGAGTCAGACCGGGTCGTGTTCCGCCGCCTGGCGGTGTTCGCGGGCGGGTTCACCTTGGACGCCGCACGTGCGGTTGGCGCTGGCGGGCTGGTCGGCCGTGACGACGTGCTCAACGCCTTGGGCCGCCTGGTGGACAAGTCGCTGGTCGTCGCCGAGGACTGCGCCGGTGAAGCCCGCTATCGGCTGCTGGAGACGATTCGCCAGTACGCCGACGACCGGCTGCACGAGGCCGGTGAGGCCGTTGCGGCCCGCGATCGCCACCTGGACCACTACCTTTCGGTCGTCGAGGCGGCCGAACCCGACTTGGAACGCGACAAGGACGCGTGGCGCACCCCGCTCGAGGTCGAGCACGAAAACCTGCGGGCTGCCCTCAATTGGGGACTCTCAGCAGCCGACCCCGAACGCGGCCGCCGTCTCGCCGCCGCCTTGCCGTGGCTGTGGCACCTGCACGGGCATGGACACGAGGGCATCGAATTCCTGCAGCGTGCGCTCGGGCGCGCGCCGGAGGACCGGTCGACGCTCCAGGCACGGCTGCTGGCCGGCGTCGCGCTGGTCGCGGACACCGCAAGCCCGCTCGACCTCGAGTTCGACGCGGCGCAACAGGGCTTGGCGATCGCCACCGAGCATGGTGACGAACGACTCCGTGGTCTTTGTTTGCTGCTGTCTGCGGTCGGGCGCTTCTACGCGGACTTCGAGACCGCATGGCAGCTCTGCCTCGATGCTCAGCGCTCCGCCGAGGTCGCCGGCGACGGCTTCGTCAGCGACGGCGCGCGGGCCCTCCAAGGGATCATCCTTCACCTCCGCGACCGGCACGACGCGGCCCGACCCCTCTTGCAGGATGCCACCGCCGGGCTGCTTCGACGTGGCGACCGCGGCGTCGCCGCGACCGTGGTCGACTACCAGTCGGGCAGCGCGTTGTATACGGGCCAGCTGGATCTGGCCCGTCAGCTCGCGGAGCACGCAGCGCGGATCGCGGCACCGCTCGGCGACTACCACCGGGTGGGCACCACTCGGAGCGTGCTCGCCACGGTCCATGGTGTTGCCGGCGACGTCGACGCCGGACTGCGGCTGATGGAGCCGGTCCTACGCCTTGTCGAGGGCGCCGAGAACGAGGTGTTCGTACCGGGGATGGCGCGGGTGCTGGGAACGCTGCATCTCTGGCGTGGCGACCTCGACGACGCGGTCTATTGGCTCGGCCGTGAGGCGCGGTCGACCGATCCCGGTGCCAACACCATCCTCGCAGCGTCATCATTGCCCGGGCTCGGTGCGGCGCTCCGCCACCTCGGCCAGCTCGACGAAGCCGCCAGCGTGCTCAACCGGGCCGTCACCCTCGCGACCACGCTGGACATGCCCCGCATCCTGGCCGACGCGCTCGAACAGCAAGCGCACCTGGCCGCGGCCGACGATCCCGACCGGGCGGCCGACCTGCATCACGAAGCCCTGGCCGTGCGAGCCCAGCACGGGTTGCGGACTTTCTACGTCGACAGCCTGGACGCGCTCGCCGCGCTGGCCGCGCAGACCGAACGGCTGGCGGAGGCGGTCCGCATGCTCGCCGCCAGCGACCACGCCCGGGACGCCATCGGCTGTTCCCGTCGTCCCCTCGACCAACCCAGCCACGACGCGACCGTCGCCAATCTGCGCGCCGCGCTGGGCGACGGCTCCTTCGCAGACGCGTGGACGGAAGGCGCGGGTCTGACCCTCGACGAGGTGGTCGCGTACGTCCGCCGCACCCGTGGTGCCCGTGGCCGGCCGTCCACCGGCTGGGCCAGTCTCACGCCCACCGAGCTGGACGTCGTGCGACTCGTCGTGGAGGGCCTCACCAACCCGGAGATCGGAGCCCGGCTCTTCATGAGCCGGGGTACCGTGAAGACCCACTTGTCACACGTGTACGCCAAGCTCGCCATCGCCAACCGGATCGCTCTGGCGAGGCTCGCCACCGCCCACCTGACCAAGAGCCGATGATGTGGCGCCCCTCCTCTTGCGCAGGTTTCTCGCACTGCCGCCGGCCCACGCTGGAACAAGTTCCTTCCTCTATCGTGGTCGTCGCCTCACACTCAACAGGAGACAGCGATGACGACGGTAGAGCTCACCCGGTTCCGGGTCGCGCCCGAGCAGGTCGAGCAGCTCCTGGCGGCCCGACCCGCGATGCTGGAGGACTTCCGCGCCGACCGTGCGGGATTCCTCGGCGCCCGACTGGTCCGCCTGGGCACGGGCGAATGGCTGGACATCGTCGACTGGCGCTCGCCCGAGGACTTCGCGGCCTCGCGGGCAAAGGGCGCGAACCTGCCGGGGATCCGCGCCTTCTTCGCCGCCATCGACGCGCTGATCAGCTCTGAGCAAGGACAGCAGGTGTGATGGTGTTCACGCGTCGCGCAGTCGCAGCAGCAGCCCGCCGGCGAGCAGCGCCGCTGCGGCCCACGCGGCGAGCACGCCAAGGCCCGCCCACGGACCGATGGGCAGGCTGGGGAGGTTGATGGTGGCCTGGATGGCCAGCCCGGCCGTCATCGGCCCGATCTGCTTGAGGTGCCGCCGCCAGTGCGGGTCGGTGACCAGCTCGGCGACGACCGGGAAGAGATAGAGCAGGCCGAGCACGACCCCGATCGCCGCCGCGGAATCCCGTATGGCGGTGGCGGCGCCGAGGCTGAGCAGCGCGATCAGGGCGAG
>WNGF01000021.1_pt1 | contig 217307 bp, 188 predicted proteins | sample 5400641 | NCBI WGS metagenome assembly WNGF01 (sample SAMN13153371, study PRJNA577476) | soil metagenome | isolation source: 80 cm soil or saprolite under grassland replicate 2 | place: USA:California | collected 2016-06-15 | reverse complement strand
CCTGGTTCTTCGATGCGGTCGATCCGGTGACCGGGAAGCGGCGGCAGCGGTCCAAGGGCGGCTTCCGCACCAAGCGTGAGGCGCAGGCGGCGCTGAGTGAGGCGCTCGCGGCGTATCGCGCCGGGACGCTGGTTGAGCCGTCCAGGCTCACGCTCGGCGCCTTCCTGGATGAGTGGCTCCCTGCAATGGCCGGCAACCTCGAGCCGAACACGCACGAGGTCTACGGCCACTACGCCCGCGCCTACATCAAGCCGAAGCTCGGGTACGTCCGGTTGCAGCAGCTCACGGCGACCAACCTTCGTGCGTTCTACACCGAGCTTGCCGCCAGCGGCGGCCGGCGAGGCCAGGGCCTTAAGCCGAAGACAGTCAAGAACGTGCATGCCCTGATCCACCGCGCGCTCGAGGATGCCGTGGATCAAGGGCTCATGACCCGCAACGTGGCCGCCCTGCGGTCGGCACGGCCGCCGAAGCTCAACAAGACCGAGCGCGGCGTCTGGACTCCTGAGAGCCTCCGCGCCTTCCTGTCCGCAATGGTGGCTGACCGCTTGGCGGCGCTGTGGCTCCTGCTCGCAACAACCGGACTTCGGCGCAGCGAAGCTCTCGGCCTCTTCTGGCGAGCGATCGACCTGGAGGGCGGCCAACTGACGGTCATGCAGCGGCTGGTGACGATCGCGGGTAAGCCAACCATCCGGCTCGGCACGAAGTCCCCGGCCGGGGAGCGCTCGATCGCGCTCGACCCGGCGACGGTGGCGGCGCTCAAGGCGCACCGCTCTCGGCAGCACGAGGAGCGTCTGGCCTGCGGTGCGGGGTGGCGGGATCACGGCCTGGTGTTCACCCGGGAGGACGGGACGCCACTTCGGCCGACGCAGCTCACCCGGATGTTCGCCCGGCTCGCGCGCGAGGCCGGTGGTTTGCCCGACCTGACGCTGCACGGGCTCCGCCACACCTACGCCACGGCGAGCCTGCGAGCTGGCATCCCCGTGAAGGTCGTGAGTGAGCGCCTCGGCCACGCCAACACGGCCATCACGTCGGACCTGTATCAGCACGTTCTGAAGGCGATGGATGCCGAGGCCGCGAACACCGTGGCGCGTCTGATCCTTGAGGGCGAGCAACAGGACTCCACGTCCTCTGCTGTCAATTCGCTGTCAACGGGACGACCTGTCCCTGATGCTGAGAGGAGGTGAAGCGCGAATTCGCAGCTCAGTGGTGGTGTCGGAGGGGGGACTTGAACCCCCACGCCCTTGCGGGCACTAGGCCCTCAACCTAGCGCGTCTGCCTATTCCGCCACTCCGACATGGGCGCCGTGTCTGGGCGCTGGAGGATTGTAGCAGAGGGTGTGAGGCTACTTTGCGTGGTTTGCCAGACTGACGGCGGCGAGGTCGACGACGCCCCATGGTGTGAGGTCGAAGCCTTTGACACCTGGGGCGAGCACCGCGGTGTGGCGGTACTCGAGCACGGGGACGACCGGCTCATGCGCGAGAATCGCGGTCTCCGCCTGCTGGTAGATGCGGGTGCGGGCGGGGTCGTCCACGGTGAGTCGGGCCTGCGCGAGGAGGCGGTCGACGCCCGCGTCGCTGAAGCCGGTCAGGTTGCCTGGGCTGCCGCTCGAGAACTGGCCGGCCAGGAACGCGTCCATGCGTGGGTACTCGGCGGCCCAGCCCGAGCCGAACAGCGAACCGTCGGTCCTGCCGGGGCTGGCGGGGAAGCTGGCCGGGTCGGTCTCCTTGACCGCCACCTTCACCCCGACCGCGCCCAGCTCGGCCTTGACGAGCGTGGCGACGCGCCGGTCGAACGGGGTCGCGGGGACTACCAGGACGACGGGGTCCCGCCGGGCCTGCCCGAGCTGTCCTGGCTGCCCGACGCGACCGGCCTGCCGGAGCCCGGCGAGCAGGGCCCGGGCCTTGACCGGGTCGTAGGCGCAGGACTGGCAGATGGCCTGGCCTGCGCCGGGGACTCCGCTCGGCGCGATGCCGACCGCAGGCGCCGTGGCGCCGGCGAACGCGGCGGCGATCCGCTGGCGGTCGAGGGCCAGTGACACCGCCTGGCGCCAGCGAGGGTCGCTGGCCGGTTCCTCTGCGAGGTTGAACCCGAGCGACCAGGCGCCGGTCTCCGGTCCCTGCAGGAGGCCCGGCTGGCTGCGGCCGTCGGCGGACGTCCCGGCGATCTGCCGGGCCGCGGGCACCTGGTCGGGCGGGACCGGGGCGAAGCGCACGTTGCCGTGCTGGAACGCGAGCCAGGCGGTCTGCTGGTCGGGCACCACCCCGACGCGCACCCGGTCGAGGTAGGGCGTGCGGCCGTAGTACCGGCGGTTGCGGACCAGGTCGAATGCGTGTCCGCTCGAGAACCTCCCGGCGAGCACGAACGGCCCGTCCCCGACCGGTCTGGCGGTGGCGTCGGGCGGGACCGGCGACAGCCGTGGGCTGGAGACCACCGACGGGAAATCCGCGAACGGATCGGTGAGGTCGACGGTCAACGTTGTCGGGTCCGGCGCGGCGATCCCCGTGATCGCGGGTGCGCGCCCGGCCGCGAACTCCCAGTAGCCGTCGACCAGCCCCAGCAGGCTGGTGGCCGAGTCCGGCCGCGGGCGGGTCTTCGGGCTCGCCAGGCGCTCCCATGCTGCCTTGAAGTCCTCGGCCCGCACCGGCTTGGCGTTGGCGTACCTCGCGTCGGACCGCAACTGGAAGCGCCAGTGGCGCAGCAGGGGATCGCTCGACCACGAGGAGGCCACGGCAGGGCGAACGGCGCCTCCCGGGTCGATGGTGGTGAGCCCGTCGAAGAGGTTGGCGACGAGGAGCTGCTCCTCGGGCCTGGTGGCGTATGCCGGATCGAGTGAGCGCGGCGCCAGCAGCGCGATGGTGAGGGTGCCGCCGGAGCGTTGGGCCGCACCGCCCGACCCGGGCCCGCCCGCCCGGCCGGTCTCGAGGTCGCGCGAGCGGCTCGCGACGCCGCCGGTGCAGCCGGCGGCCAGCAGCCCGCCGGCCAGCGCGAAAACGATCAGGCGGAGGCGCGCGCGGCAGCGCCACGCCCCGCCGCGGGGCACCCGGACCTACCCGGGGGCCAGCAGGATAGCCAGGAACACGCTGGTCAGGCCGAACACCACGGACGCGCCGACGGTGAGCCGGTCGAGGTTGCGCTCCACCACGGTGGACCCGCCGAGCGTGGTGCTCATCCCGCCACCGAACATGTCCGAAAGCCCGCCACCCCGCCCGGCGTGGAGCAGGATGAAGAGGACCAGCGTCAGCGACGCGATCACGTGGAGCACGACCACCAGGGCAACCATCGGGTGAGATCCTTGTGCGGTTTAGGAAACGGTGACTCGTCGCAGTCTAGCAGGCCGTGCCGGTCCGGGGCGCCGCCAGGCCGCGGGGGGACGCCGCCAGGCCGGAGCGCCCGGGCGGCCCCAGGCCAGGCCCCCCGGCCCCAGGCCCCAGGCGGGGCGCCAGGACCTTGGGCGGCGCAACGCTGCTCAGCGGCCGCGCCGGGCGGCGCCCTTGACGATCAGGGAGAACTCGTCGGCGTCGAGGCTGGCGCCGCCGACCAGAGCGCCGTCGATGTCGGGCCGCGCCATCAGGTCCTCGATGTTGGCGGCCTTGACGCTGCCGCCGTACTGGATGCGGACGGTCTCGGCGGCGGACGGGCCAGCCAGGTCGGCGACGGTCCGGCGGACCAGTGCGATCGTCTCCTGGGCGTCCGCGGCGGTGGCCGCCCGGCCCGTGCCGATCGCCCACACCGGCTCGTAGGCGATCACCAGGCCGCCGATCTGGTCCGCGCCCAGCCCGGCGAGGGAGCCGCGCACCTGCCCCTGGACCACCTCGGCGGTCCTGCCGGCCTCGCGCTGCTCCAGCGACTCGCCGACGCACACGATCGGGGTCATCTGGCCGCCGAGGACTGCCCGGGCCTTGCGACTGACCAGCTCGTCGCGCTCGGCGAAGTGCTGGCGGCGCTCGGAGTGCCCGACGATCACGTAACCGCAGCCGAGCTTGGCCAGCATCGGCGCGGAGACCTCCCCGGTGTAGGCGCCCTGCGGCTCGGGGTGGCAGTCCTGCGCGCCCAGCCCGATGGCCAGCTTGTCCCCGTCGATCAGGGTGCCGACGCTGCGCAGCGCGGTGAAGGGCGGGCACACCACCACCTCGACGGCGGCGGTGTCGTCGCTGGACAGGGCCCAGGCCGTCTTCTGCGTGAGCTGGACGGCCTCCAGGTGGTTCTTGTGCATCTTCCAGTTGCCGGCGATCAGCGGTCGGCGGGCCACGGGTCAGCTCCTTGCTCAAGGGTCAGGCAGGTCACGGGTCAGGCGCTCGGGATGACGGCGACGCCGGGAAGGGTCCTGCCCTCGAGCAGCTCGAGGCTGGCGCCGCCGCCGGTGGACAGGTGGTCGACCTTGTCGGCGAGGCCGAACTGGGCCAGCGCGGCGGCCGAGTCGCCGCCGCCGACGACGGTATAGGCGCCGGTCGAGGCGACCGCCTCGGCGACCTCCCTGGTGCCGGCGGCGAACGGGGCCCACTCGAACACGCCCATGGGGCCGTTCCAGAAGACTGTCTTCGCGTCGCGCACGGCCGTGGCGAAGGCCGCCGCGGTCTCAGGGCCGATGTCCAGGCCGCGCCAGCCCTGCTCGATCCCGCTCGCCGGGACGGTCCGGCGCTCCGCGTCCTCGGCGAAGGCGTCCGCCACCACCACGTCGCTCGGCAGCAGGACGCGCTTGCCCTCGCGCTCGGCGCGCGCGAGCAGACCGCGGACGGCGTCGACCTGCTCGGGCTCGAGCAGCGAGTCCCCCACGCCGTGGCCACGGGCGGCCAGGAAGGTGAAGCACATCCCCCCGCCGATCACCAGGGTGTCCACGCGCTGGAGCAGGTTGGAGAGGACCGCGAGCTTGTCCGAGACCTTGCTGCCGCCGAGCACCGCCACGAACGGCGACGGCGGTCCCTCCAGCAGGCGGGACAGCGCCTTCACCTCGCCGGCCAGCAGGAAGCCGGCGTAGGCGGGCAGGCGCTCGGCCACCCCGACCACCGAGGCATGGGCGCGGTGCGCAGCGCCGAAGGCGTCGTCCACGTACAGCTCGGCCAGCGCCGCCAGGCGCCCGGCGAAGGCGGGGTCATTGGCCTCCTCGCCCGGCTCGAAGCGCAGGTTCTGCAGAAGCAGCACCCGGCCGGGGTCGAGGCCGGCGGCGGCCCCCGCCGCCTCCTCCCCCGCCACGTCGTCGACGAAGGCGACCTCGCGCCCGAGCCGCTCGCCGAGCACGGCGGCCACCGGCTCGAGCGAGTACCTGTCGACCCGCCTGCCCTTGGGCCGGCCAAGGTGCGAGCAGCAGATCACCTTGGCGCCACGCTCCAGCAGGTGGCGCAGCGTCGGCAGGGCGGCCCGGACGCGCAGGTCGTCGGCGACCCGCCCGGAGTCGTCGAGCGGCACGTTGAAGTCGTCGCGGACCAGCACGCGCCTGCCCTCCGCCCGGGACGCCTCGACGGTGCGCAGCTCCACCGGCATCGCGACGGCCTACCGGAGCTGGCTGCCGACGAGCTCGACCAGGTCGACCAGCCGGTTGGAGTAGCCCCACTCGTTGTCGTACCAGCCGAAGACCTTGACCAGGTTGCCGTTGGCCTGGGTCGTTGGCGCGTCGAAGACGCACGAGTGCGGGTCGCCGAGGATGTCCGAGGACACGATCGGGGCGGTGCTGTAGCGGAGGATGCCCTGCAGCGGCCCCTCGGCGGCGCGCCTGAAGGCGCCGTTGACCTCGTCGACGGTGACGTCGCGGCCGAGCACCACGGCCAGGTCGGTGATGGAGCCGTCGTCGACCGGCACGCGGATGGCGATGCCGTCGAGCTTCCCCTTGAGCTCGGGGACGGCGAGGCCGGCCGCGCGGGCGGCGCCGGTGGTGGTCGGGATGATGTTGCGCGCCGCGGAGCGGGCGCGGCGCAGGTCCTTGTGCGGGAAGTCGAGGATGACCTGGTCGTTGGTGTACGCGTGGATGGTGGTCATGAAGCCCCGGTCGATGCCGAAGGAGTCCAGCAGGACCTTGGCCATCGGCACCACGCAGTTGGTGGTGCAGGAGCCATTGGAGATGATGTCGTGGCTGGAGGGGTCGTAGGTGGAGTCGTTGACCCCCATGACGATGGTGACGTCGTCGCCCTTGGCGGGAGCGGAGATGATCACCTTCCTGGCGCCGGCCTTCAGGTGCAGCGCGGCGCTGTCGCGGTCGGTGAAGCGGCCGGTCGACTCGAGGACGACGTCGACGCCGAGGTCGCCCCAGGTGAGCTGGGAGGGGTCGCGCTGCGCGGAAGCGCTGACCCGCTTGCCGTCCACGATGATGGACGACTCGTCGTAGGCGGTCTCGGCGTCCAGCCGGCCGAAGGTCGAGTCGTACTCGAGCAGGTGCGCGAGGGTGCGGTTGTCGGTCAGGTCGTTGACCGCCACGATCTCTACGTCTGCTTTGCCATGCCTGGCCGCGTCGCGCGTCGCGCGCAAGAAGTTGCGGCCGATGCGACCAAAGCCATTGATGCCCACGCGGACGGTCATGAGCCCTCCTGTTGACGAGTGGTGGTGTTCGAGCTGTCGGTGGCCGGGGACCCTCCCGGCGCCCCGCGAGGCGGGGCACGGCCATTCTTCCCCACGGGACCGTCGGTCCGCACGCGGCTGTCCACAGGGCCCGCCCCAGGGCCCGCCCCGGGACCGCGCCTTCGGGACCACGCCCCCGTGCCCCCTACGTGTTCTCCTCGGCGCGCCCGCTCAACCCCTCGAGCCGCCGCAGCCGGGCCAGCACCGCACCCTTGGAGCGCGGCGGGTCCAGCAGCGCGCCGAGCTCCGCCAGGCTCGCCTCGGGATTGGCCAGGCGCAGGGCGGCGACGTCGGCCACGCCCGGGGGCAGCGCCTCCCAGCCGAGCGCGGCAACGGCGGCCTCGACCATCGCCACCTGCGCCATGGCCGCCGCCACGCTGCGGCGCAGGTTGGCGTGGTCGGCGTTGGCGAGCCGCACCGCCTCGCCGCGCACCTCCCGACGGATGCGACCGTCCTCCCAGGCGAGGTAGGCGCTGCTGGCGCCCATGGTCGCCAGGGCCCGCCCGATCGCCTCGCGTCCCTTGAGCAGCACCCGGTGCAGGTCCTGGTCTGCCCGGACCCCCACGCGGGCGGGCAGGTCGAAGCGGGCCAGCAGCGCCGCCAGGCCGGCGGCGGTGCGCTCGTCGGGCGCGCCGACCTCGAAGTGCGGCTCGCGCGTCGGCGCCGAGACCGAGCCGCGGCCGAGGAACGCGCCGCGCAGGTAGCAGGCTGCGGCATCGCGGCCGCGAACCAGGGCGCCGGGGACCCCGTGCGTGAGGCGGCCGGCGCCGTCCAGGATGCCGGCGCCGGCGAGCACTCGCTCGACCCGCTCGGCCAGCACCACCTCGTAGCGCGCGGCCGGGGCCAGCGCGCCGCGGCTGCGCACGCGGAAATCCGCCCGCACGCCGTAGCCGGCGTGCAGCAGCCAGAAGCCGAGCCTGGCGACCCCGCCGGAGCGGCTCGCCAGCACCAGGGTGAAGCGGGGCCCGGCGGCCGGGGGCCCGATGTGGAGGGTCGCGGCGAACCGCAGCAGCGCGGCCAGCAGGGCCCGGCGCTCGCCCGGGCTCCCGGGCCGGAGCGCGGCGAGCTCCTCTCTGACCCGTACCGTGAACTGCCCCCTGGCCGCTGGCACGGCTCAGCCCAGCTCCTTGAGCGCGACCGCCAGGCGGGTCGGGTCGTGGCGGCCCGGGAAGACCGGGTCGGCGAGGTCGGCGTGGAGCACCCGCGCACCGAGCTCGGCGAACGCCTCGGACTCGCGGGCCGTCGCCCCGGCGTCGGCCGGCCGCTGGCACAGCACCAGGGGAACGCGCAGCCCCGGGCAGTGGGCGAGCAGCGCCGCCAGGTGCGCCTCCGGCGAGAAGCCGCTGGTCTCCCCTGGCTGCGGCTCCAGGTTGCAGAGGTACACCACCCGCTCGGAGGCGGCGGCGACGGCCGCGCCGAGCTCGGGCAGGAGCAGGTTCGGGACGACCGACGTGAAGATCGAGCCGGGGCCGAGCAGGACCAGGTCGGCCTCGCGGACCGCCGCGACCGCCTCGGGCAGCGCCGCCGCCCCGCGCGGCTCCAGCCACACGCGGTCGACCCGGCCCCAGGCGTCCCTGATCGCCACCTGCCCCTCGACCACCTGGCCCTCGACCCGGCCGAGCAGCCGGACCGGCGCCAGCGTGGAGGGCAGCACCCTGCCCCGCACCCGCAGCCAGCGGGAGGCGGTGGCCAGCGCCTCCAGGAAGTCGCCGCGCAGGTCGGCGAGGCTCGCCAGGATCAGGTTGCCGAGATTGTGCCCTGCCAGGTCGCCGCGCTGGAAGCGGTAGCCGAACAGCTCACGGGCCTCGGCGTCGGGACCGGCCAGCGCGAGCAGGGCCATGCGCAGGTCACCCGGCGGCGGGAGCCCGAGGTCGCGGCGCAGCCGGCCGGAGGAGCCGCCGTCGTCGGCCATGGTGACCACCGCGGTGGGCTCGGCCCCGAGCAGGCGCAGCGCGGCCAGGCTGACCGACAGTCCGTGCCCGCCGCCCAGCGCTACGAAATGCTTCACTCACGCTCCATGTCGCGATGGGTTACGTTGACGCGGAAGTCCCGGTCGGCCAGCCAGCCCCCGAGCTCCTCGGCGAGCACGACGCTGCGGTGCCGGCCGCCGGTGCAGCCGATCGCAACCGTCAGGTAGTGCTTGCCCTCGCGGACGTAGCCGGGCAGCGAGATCTCCAGCAGCGCCTCGACCCGCTCCATGAACGCCTTGGTGGCCTCCTGCCCCAGCACGTAGTCCCGCACGGGCGGGTCCTGGCCGGTCCTGGGGCGCAGCTCGGGCAGCCAGTGTGGGTTGGGGAGGAAGCGAACGTCCAGCACGATGTCGGCATCCACCGGCAGGCCGTACTTGAAGCCGAAGGAGGACACCGTCACCAGCAGCCCCGCGGCCTCGTCGGCGAACGCCGCCAGGATCCTGGCCCGCAGCTCGTGCGGGTTGAGCTCGCTGGTGTCGATCACCAGGTCGGCACCCGCCCGCAGCTCCCGCAGCAGGTCGCGCTCGAGCGCGATCGCCTGGACGACGCGCTCCCCTGCCACCGGGTGACGCCGCCTGGTCTGCTCGAAGCGGCGCACCAGCGCCTCGTCGGATGCCTCCAGGAACAGCACCCGCAGGTTGATGCTCTGGGCGCGCAGCGGCTCCAGCGCCCGGTCGAGCCCGGAGACGTCGTCGGCAAAGGCGCCGCCGCGGGCGTCGACGACCAGCGCGACCCGGGAGCGGTCCCGCCCGACCAGCGCCAGCTCGGCAACCCGCCCGATCAGCGACGGCGGCAGGTTGTCGATGACGAAGTAGCCGAGGTCCTCGAAGACCTTGGAGGCTTCGGAGCGGCCGGCGCCCGACAGGCCGGTGATCACCACGAAGTCGACCGTTGCCGCCCGCAGCCGGTCCTCGGTGTGCAGCTCCTGGGTCACGAGGACGCCCCGTGGAGGTGCTCCCACACGGTGCTGGCGAGCCGCGGCCCGAAGCCGGGCACGGCGGCGATCTCCTCGACGCTGGCCTGCGCGACCTTGCGGGGAGAGCCGAAGTGGCGCACGAGGTCCTTGCGCCTGGCCTCGCCCACGCCGGGGATGCCGTCGAGCGCGCTGCGGGTCATGGACCTGCCCCGCAGCTTGCGGTGGTAGGCGATGGCGAAGCGGTGCGCCTCGTCCCGCACGCGCTGCAGCAGGTAGAGCGCCTCGCTCGAGCGGGGCAGCACGACCGGGTCGGGTGAGCCGGGCACGTACACCTCCTCCATCCGCTTGGCCAGCCCGATCACGGCGAGGTCGGTGCGGTCGGCCGCCCCGAGCGCCTCCATGGCGGCGCCGAGCTGCGGCCGCCCACCGTCCACCACGATCAGGTTCGGCGGGTAGGCGAATTTCCGCTTGGACGGCCCCTCCGGGGGCTCCCCTTCCCCCGACCCCTCGGGCGGCGGCTGGCTCTGCTCGCTCTCCAGTCGCGCCAGGCGGCGGGAGAGCACCTCGCGCAGCGAGGCGAAGTCGTCCTGCCCGTCGACCGAGCGCACCTCGAACCGACGGTACTCCGACTTGCGCGGCAGGCCGTCCTCGAACACCACCATCGAACCGACCACCTGGCTGCCCTGCAGGTTGGAGATGTCGTAGCACTCGATGCGCAGGGGCGCGACCGGAAGGTCGAGCTGCTCCTGCAGCTCCTTGAGGGCCCGGGCACGCGCGTCGAAGTCGGAGGCGCGCTTGAGCTTGTGGCTGACGAACGAGTCCCGGGCGTTGGCGGTCACCGTCTCCAGCAGCGCCCGCTTCTCGCCGCGCTGGGGCACGCGGAAGTCCACGGGGCCGCCGCGCAGCCCGGCCAGCCACTGGCGAAGGGCGTCGGCGCCCTCGGGCAGCACCGGCAGGAGGACCTCGCGCGGCACCTCGTCGAGGCGCTCGCCGTAGAGCTGCTGCACGAAGGTGGCGGCGAGCGCCGGCGTGTCCAGCTCCTCCACCTTGTCGACCACGAAGCCGCGCTGGCCGACCACCCGCCCGCGGCGGACGAAGAACACCTGCACCGCGGCCTCGAGGTCGTCCTCCGCGAAGGCGGCGATGTCGAAGTCCTCCGGCGAGGACGACACCATCTGCTGGCGCTCCATGGCCTTGCGCACGCTGGCGAGCTGGTCGCGCAGGCGCGCGGCCGTCTCGAAGCTGAGCTGCTCGGCCGCGGTCCGCATCTCGTCCTCGAGGCGCTTGAGCACCGGGCGGGTGCGGCCCTCCATGAAGGAGATGAACTCGTCGACGATCCGCCTGTGCGCCTCGGGCGAGATGTGGCCGACGCACGGGCCCGAGCACTTGCCGATGTCGTAGAGGATGCAGGGCCTGCCGAGCCGCCGCTGCCGGTCGAACACGCCCTGCGAGCAGGTGCGCACCGGGAAGGTCCGCAGCAGCAGGTCGAGCGTCTCGCGGATGGCGTAGGCGTGCGCGTAGGGGCCGAAGTACCTGGTGCCCTTGCGCTTGGGCCCGCGCTCGACCCGGGGCCGCGGGATCTCCTCGCTGACCGTCACGGCGAGCCACGGGTAGGACTTGTCGTCCCGGTAGCGCACGTTGTAGCGGGGCCGGTGCTGCTTGATCAGGTTGTACTCGAGCTGGAGCGCCTCCACCTCGTTCTGCACCAGCACCCACTCGAGCGTTGCCGAGGAGTCGACCATGGCGGCCGTGCGCGGGTGCAGGTTGCGCAGCGGCTGGAAGTAGCTGGCGGTGCGCTTGCGCAGCGAGATCGCCTTGCCGACGTAGATCACGCGACCACCCGTGTCCCGGAACAGGTAGACGCCCGGGTGGTCGGGGACCGCGTCCGGCTTCGGCCGCGGCGAGGTGGCAACGCTCATACCCTGATTCTAGTCGGGCACCGCACAGCGCCTGCGCCTCCGCCGGGCCAGGCTCGGCTACTCCGGGCCGCCTGGCTTGGGCCAGCGCCGCCGGAGCCGGGTCGCGGCGGTGGGACGGGGCGATGCGGCACTATCCCGCTACCGCACCGCGTACCCGTCCGCACCTTCCGAAGGAGGCGGTACCGCATCGTGAGCACCGGCCCAAGCGGCGGCGAGGCCGCCGGCCAGCGGCAGTACGTGCAGGTCGCCACCAGCACGGCGACCCAGGAGGAGGCCAGGCAGATCGCCCGCATCTCGGTCGAGCGGCGGCTCGCCGCCTGCGCCCAGGTCCTCGGCCCGGTCACCAGCACCTACTGGTGGCACGGCGGCATCGAGACCGCCGGCGAATGGCTCTGCCTGCTGAAGACCCCGGCGTCGCGCTTCGAGGCGCTGGCCGCCCAGATCAGGGCGGAGCACAGCTACGACACCCCGGAGATCACCGCCACCCCGATCAGCCACGGCAGCCCCGACTACCTCGCCTGGATCGGCCGGGAGACCACCAGCGGCCCCGAGGGGGGGACCGGCGGGACCTAGGATGGGGCCTAAGGCGGGACCACCGGCCGCGGCTGAACGGCGCAACGCCGCCGAGCCCGGGGCCCGAGCCGCTCAGCTCGCCCGGACCGAGCGCCCGGCGGCGGCGTCGGCGCGCTCGGCGTGCAGGCCCAGGACCCGGGCGAGGAAGTGGCCGGTGTAGGAGCCGGCGACCTTGGCCACCCGCTCGGGCGGCCCCTGGGCGATCACCTCGCCGCCCCGGTCGCCGCCCTCCGGCCCGAGGTCGACGATCCAGTCGGCCGTCTTGACCACGTCCAGGTTGTGCTCGATCACGATCACCGTGTTGCCCGCGTCCACCAGCCGGTGGAGCACGCCCAGCAGCTTGTTCACGTCGTCGAAGTGCAGCCCGGTGGTCGGCTCGTCGAGCACGTACATGGTGCGGCCCGTCGCGCGCTTGGCCAGCTCGCTGGCGAGCTTGACCCGCTGCGCCTCGCCGCCCGACAGCGTGGGCGCCGGCTGGCCCAGCTTGATGTAGCCGAGGCCCACGTCGGTCAGGGTCTGCAGGTGCCTGGCGATCGGCGGGATGCTGCCGAACAGGGCCAGGCCCTCCTCCACCGACATGTCCAGCACGTCGGCGACGGTCTGGCCCTTGTAGTGGACCTCGAGGGTCTCGCGGTTGTAGCGGGAGCCCTTGCAGACCTCGCACGGCACGTAGATGTCCGGCAGGAACTGCATGTCGATCTTGATGGTCCCGTCGCCCTGGCACGCCTCGCAGCGCCCGCCCCTGACGTTGAAGGAGAACCGCCCCGGCTGGTAGCCGCGCACCTTCGCCTCGGGCGTCTGCGCGAACAGCCGCCGGATGTGGTCGAACACCCCGGTGTAGGTGGCCGGGTTCGAGCGAGGGGTGCGGCCGATCGGCGACTGGTCGACGTCGATCACCTTGTCGAGGTGCTCCTGGCCGGACAGCGTGCCGAAGCGCCCCGGCGCGGTCCTGGACCGGTAGACGGCCTGCATGAGCGCGCGCAGCAGCACGTCGTTGACCAGCGACGACTTGCCCGACCCCGAAACCCCTGTGACGCAGGTGAACACCCCGAGCGGGAAGCGGGCTGTGAAGTTCTTCAGGTTGTGCTCGCGCACCCCCGTGAGCTCGACCCAGCGCTCTCCTGGCCGGCGCCGCCTGGCCGGCACCGCGATGCTGCGCCTGCCCGCCACGTACTGGCCGGTCAGCGAGCCCTCGACCGCCTCGACGTCGGCGAGGCTGCCCTCGGCGACGATCTCGCCGCCGTGCTCGCCGGCGCCGGGGCCGATGTCGACCAGGTAGTCGGCCGCGCGGATGGTGGCCTCGTCGTGCTCCACCACGATCAGGGTGTTGCCGAGGTCGCGCAGGCGCACCAGGGTCTCGATCAGGCGGTGGTTGTCGCGCTGGTGCAGGCCGATCGAGGGCTCGTCGAGCACGTACAGCACGCCGGTGAGGCCGGAGCCGATCTGGGTGGCCAGGCGGATGCGCTGCGCCTCGCCGCCGGCCAGGGTGGCCGAGGCACGGTGCAGCGAGAGGTAGTCGAGCCCCACGTCGAGCAGGAAGCCGAGCCGGGCGTTGATCTCCTTGAGGACCCGGGCCGCGATGTAGCGGTCGCGGTCGGACAGCTCGAGGCCCGCGAAGAACTTGGCCGCCTCGCCGACCGACAAGGCCGCCACCTGCGCGATGTTGCGGCCGGCGATGGTCACCGCCAGGCTCTCCGGCCGCAGCCGCGCGCCCTTGCAGGTCGGGCAGGGCACCTCGCGCATGTACGACTCGACCCGTTCGCGCACGCTGTCCGACTCAGCCTCGGCGTAGCGGCGGTTCAGGTACGTCACGACCCCCTCGTAGCTGGTGTGGTAGGCGCGCTGCCGGCCGTAGCGGTTCTTGTAGCGCACGTGCACCGGCTCGTCGGCGCCGAACAGGACCACCTTGCGCTGCTGCTCGGTGAGCTTCGCCCAGGGGGTGCCCATCTCGAAGCCGTAGCCCTCGGCCAGCGCGGCCAGCAGGCGGTCGAAGTAGTCGCTGGCGCCGCGCCCCCACTGGAACGGGGCGATGGCGCCCTCCGCCAGCGACAGCGACGGGTTCGGCACCACCAGCTCGGCGTCGACCTCCTGCTTGACCCCCAGGCCGGTGCAGTCCGGGCAGGCGCCGTAGGGCGCGTTGAACGAGAAGTTCCGCGGCGCCGGGTCCTCGAACGAGAGGTTGTCGTACAGGCACGCCAGGTGGGTCGAGAACTGCAGCTCGCGCTTGTCGTCGACCAGGTCGGCGAGGACCAGGCCCTCGGCCAGTCCCACCGCCGTCTCGACCGAGTCCGCCAGCCGGCGGCGCGACTTCTCGTCGGCGTCCGGGCCCTTGGCGACCAGCCGGTCGACCACGATCTCGATGTCGTGCTTGTAGGTCTTGGCCAGCCGGATCGGCTCGGAAAGGTCGCGGATCTCACCGTCGACCCGGGCACGGGCGAACCCCTTGGTGGAGTAGCTGCGCAGCAGCGCCTCGTACTCGCCCTTGCGCCCCCGCACCACCGGGGCGAGCAACTGGAAGCGGGTCCCGGCCGGCAGCGCGAGGATCTGGTCGACGATCTGGTCCGGGGTCTGCCGCGAGATCGGCCGCCCGCACTTCGGGCAGTGCGGCTGGCCGATGCGCGCGTACAGCAGCCGGAGGTAGTCGTAGACCTCGGTGATCGTGCCGACGGTCGAGCGCGGGTTCTTCGAGGTGGACTTCTGGTCGATCGAGATCGCCGGCGAGAGCCCCTCGATGAAGTCGACGTCGGGCTTCTCCATCAGGCCCAGGAACTGGCGGGCGTAGGCCGAGAGCGACTCGACGTACCGCCGCTGGCCCTCGGCGTATATGGTGTCGAACGCAAGCGAGGACTTGCCCGACCCCGAGAGCCCGGTGAATACGATCAGGGCGTTGCGGGGTAGGTCGAGGTTGACGTTCTTCAGGTTGTGCTCTCGGGCGCCTCGGACGACGAGGCGATCGGTAGCGCTCAGGGTGTCCCTACCTCTGGTCAAGGGGGTTCGTTCCTCACCCGACCTGCCAGTCAGGTGCCAGGTGCGTGCCGCCCGGTCATTGTAAGCGGCCACCCGACAATCCTTATTCCGACCCTCGAGGAGGCAGGAGATGGCTGAGCTCGACCCCGCCCACGTGGAGCCGGGCGGCCCCGCCCACCACTACCCCGGCGGGCCCCTGGTGGTGACCAAGCTCTCGGTCGGCCCCTACGACAACAACGCCTATCTGCTGGCCGACCCCGAGACCCGCGAGGCGCTGCTGGTCGACGCGGCCAACGACGAGGAGCGGCTGCTCGGCCTGCTGAACGGGGTCGAGCTGGTCGGCATCGTCACCACCCACCGCCATCCCGACCACGTCCAGGCCCTGCCGGCCGTGCTGCGGGCGCACGACGTCTGGAACGGCGCCCACCCCGCCGACGCCGAGGAGATCGCCGCCGAGGTGGGGGTGCACCCCGACCGGCCGCTCGAGCACGGCGCCAGCATCAAGGTGGGGCGCTTCGACATCGGCGTGCTGCACACCCCCGGCCACACCGACGGCAGCATCTCCTTCAAGCTGCCGTCCGACCACGTGCTGACCGGCGATGCGCTGTTCCCGGGCGGCGTGGGCAAGACGGCCGGCAGGGCCGCGTTCGAGCAGGCGATCGCCTCGGCCGAGCAGCACCTGCTGTCACTCCCGGCCCGGACGCGGATCTCGCCGGGGCACGGCGACGACACCGACGTCGGCACCGAGCTCCCCCAGCTCGACGAGTGGAAGGCACGGGGATGGTAGCCCCGCGCCTGGCCGCGCTGCGGCTCGCCGTGCCCGCGCTGGCCATGGTCGTGCTGGCCGCCTGCGACAGCTCGACCGGGGGGCAGGGGGTCGGCCAGAGGGTCGATACGGCAAGGCAGTGCGCCGCGATGGTCAAGGACCTCACCGGCCTCGACCTGAGCCCGGGCTCGGTGGGCCGCGCCGCCGCCAGGGCCGACGAGGTCGCCCGCAGCCTCGACGACCGCGCCCGCAACGTCGACCAGACCGAGGTGCGGCGCGCCGCCGAGAACCTCGCCGCCAGGATCCGGCGGCTCGCCGACACGGCCGGCAGCAGCACCCCGGCGCAGCGCGAGAAGGCGGTCCGCGACGTCACCGAGGCGGCCAAGCGCCTGGCGAGCGCCTGCAAGGTCCCCCTGGACCAGGTGCTCACCACGCACTGACGCCCAGGGCTCAGGGACCCAGGCTCAGGGACCCAGCGACCTGAAGAACCGCGCCGCGACCGGCGCGGCCACCTCGCCGCCGACCCCGCCCTGCTCGACCACCACGGCGACGGCCAGGTCGTCGCGGAAGGCGATGAACCAGGCGTGCGTCTTCGGGTGGTCGCCGCTGCCGAATTCGGCGGTGCCCGTCTTGCCGGCCACGCCGGCGGGCAGGCCCGCACCCGCCGCGGTGCCGGCGCTCACCACCTGCTGCATGAGGGTGCGCAGCGTGGCCGCCACGCCGGGGTCGAGCGTCCGGGGCGCCGGCTGCTCCGCCTTGAGGCTGGCCAGGGCGTCGTCGTCGACCAGCTTCGGCGCCCGCCAGGTGCCCGACTGCGCCGCCGCGGCCACGCTCGCCATCTGCAGCGGGCTGGCCGTCACCCTGGCCTGGCCGAACGCGGCCATGGCCAGCTCGGGCGAGCTCTGCGGCAGCGGGAAGCGGCTGGTCGCGGCGGGCACGCCGGGGGCGAGGCCCGCCCCGAAGCCGAACTGCGAGGCGGCCTGGGCGAGGTCGGCGCCGCTCAGCCGCTGGGTGGCGAGCTGGACGAAGGCCGTGTTGCACGACTTGGCGAAGGCGACGTTGAAGGGGATCGAGCCGAGCTGCTCGTGCTCGAAATTGCGGATGGTGATGCCGCCGAGCTTCACCTCCTTGGGGCAGGTGACCTTGTCGCCCGGCCGCAGTCCCTTGCCGAGCAGGGCGGCGGTGGTGACGACCTTGAAGGTCGAGCCCGGCGGGTAGCTGCCCAGGGTGGCGCGCGGGAAGCCCCCGGGCGGGAGGCTCACCAGCGCCCGGATCGCGCCGGTGGAGGGCTGCAGGGCCACGAGCGCGGCCTCGTGGCCGCCGGCGTCGCCGAGCGCGCCCTCGGCGGCCGCCTGCATGCGGGTGTCGATGGTGGTCCGCACCGAGGCGCCGGGCGCGCCGCCGAAGCGGCGCAGCACCTTGACCGGAGCGCCGTCGGCGTCGACGAGCTGGACTTCGCCGGTGGGGCTGCCGGCCAGGCGCCGCTCGAAGGTCCGTTCGAGCCCGCCGTGCCCGGCCTTGTCGCCGCCCTGGTAGGGGGCGCCGAGCCGCTTCAGGTCCTCCGCGGTGATGTCGCCGACCGATCCGACCAGCGCCGTCAGCGAGGCCGGGCCCGAGGCCCCGCCCTCGGCGCCGGCCAGGACGCTGCCGTCCTGGGCCAGGACGGAGCCTCGCTCGGACCAGCGGCGCTCCCGCTGGAAGCGCTGCCCGGCCCGCAGGTCGGGATGGATCGCCGCCGGCGACCAGTCGACGCGCCAGTCCCGCCCGAAGCGGCCCGGCTTGGAGAGCTGCAGCGCGCCCTGGTAGGTCCAGTTGCCGAAGCCGCGCAGGCTGAGCGTGGCGGCGAACGGCGCCGTGGCCCGGGTGCCGCCCTCGGTGCGCACCCGACCGAGGGCGAAGCGCGCCCTGGTGACCCTCAGGTCGGTGCGCATGCGCCGGTACTGCTCGGCGAAGTCCGCGGGCGGCAGGCTCACCAGCCGCTGCATGGCCGCGTCGTCGCCCCGTGCCCAGGCGTTCAGGAACTGGCTGGCGACCGGGTCCGGCTTGGCGCGGAGGCCGGGAAGGACCAGCGCAGCGCCGGTCCCGCCGGCCGCGACCAGCACCAGCGCGATGACAAGGGCGATGACCCACGAGCGCGACCGCCGCACAGCTCAACCTCCGATCCCGCGCCCGGCTCGCGTCCGCACGGGTGACGAGATGCTATCCCACACCCACCTCGGACATGGCCCGCAGCTCGCGGCGCAGGTCGGCGACCTCGTCGCGGAGCCGGGCCGCGTACTCGAAGCGCAGGTCCTTGGCGGCCTCGTGCATCTCCTCCTCGAGCGAGGTGATGAGCCGCACCAGGTCGTCCTTTGGCATCCCGCTGACCGCCGGCTCCCCCCCGCGGCGCCCGCCGCGGCCGCGCGCCGGGGTCGGGGCGCGGCCCTTGCGCGGGCGGCCGCCCGCCGCCGTGCCCTCCTCCTCGCCGCGCAGCGCCTGGATGATGTCGGTGACCCGCTTGCGCACCGTCTGCGGGTCGATGCCGTTGGCCTGGTTGTACTCGACCTGGAGCTTGCGGCGCCGGTTGGTCTCGCCGATGGCGCGGCGCATCGACGGCGTGACCCCGTCGGCGTACATGACCACCTGGCCGTCGACGTTGCGGGCGGCGCGGCCGATGGTCTGCACCAGCGCGGTCTCCGAGCGCAGGAACCCCTCCTTGTCGGCGTCGAGGATGGCGACAAGCGTGACCTCGGGCAGGTCGAGGCCCTCGCGCAGCAGGTTGATGCCGATCAGCGCGTCGAACTCGCCGAGCCGGAGGTCGCGGAGGATCTCGATGCGCTGCACCGTGTCGATCTCGGAGTGCAGGTAGCGCACGCGCAGGCCCATCTCGAGCAGGTAGTCGGTGAGGTCCTCGGCCATCTTCTTGGTCAGCGTGGTGACCAGGATGCGCTGGTTGCGATCGGCGCGCAGCTTGATCTCGTGGATCAGGTCGTCGACCTGGCCCTTGGTGGGGCGCACCACCACCTCGGGGTCGACCAGCCCGGTCGGCCGGATGATCTGCTCCACCGTCCGGCTCGCCTCGCGCAGCTCGTAGGGGCCGGGCGTGGCCGACACGAAGACCCGCTGGCCGATGCGCTCGAGGAACTCGTCGAAGCGCAGCGGCCGGTTGTCCAGTGCCGACGGCAGACGGAAGCCGTGCTCGACCAGCGTGACCTTGCGGCTGCGGTCGCCCTCGTACATGCCGCCGATCTGCGGCACGGTGTTGTGCGACTCGTCCAGGAACAGCACGAAGTCGTCCGGGAAGTAGTCGAGCAGCGTGTGGGGCGGGGTGCCCGCGGCGCGGCCGTCGATGTGGCGCGAGTAGTTCTCGATGCCGTTGCAGACCCCTACCTCGCGCAGCATCTCCAGGTCGTAGGCGGTGCGCATGCGCAGCCGCTGCGCCTCGAGCAGCTTGCCCTCGCGGTCCAGCTCGGCGAGGCGCTCGCCCAGCTCGGCCTCGATCCCGGCGATGGCCCGCCGCATGCGCTCGGAGCCGGCCACGTAGTGCGAGGCGGGGAACACGAACAGCTCCTGCCGCTCGCCCACGATCTCGCCGGTGACCGGGTCCATCACCAGGATGCGCTCGACCTGGTCGCCGAAGAGCTCGACGCGCATGGCCCGCTCCTCGTAGGCGGGGAAGACCTCGAGGGTGTCGCCGCGGACCCGGAACTTGCCGCGGACGAAGTTCAGGTCGTTGCGGTCGTAGTGGATGTCGACCAGCTTGCGCAGCACCCGGTCACGGTCGTATTCCTCGCCGGCCTGGAGGAACAGCATCTGGTCGCGGTACTCCTCGGGCGAGCCGAGGCCGTAGATGGCCGACACCGAGGCCACGATGATGACGTCCCGCCGGGTCAGCAGCGCGCTGGTGGCCGAGTGGCGGAGCCGGTCGATCTCCTCGTTCATCGAGGAGTCCTTCTCGATGTAGGTGTCGGTCTGGGGGATGTACGCCTCGGGCTGGTAGTAGTCGTAGTACGAGACGAAGTACTCGACCGCGTTGCCCGGGAACAGCTCCCTGAACTCGTTGGCGAGCTGCGCCGCCAGCGTCTTGTTCGGCGCCATGACCAGCGCAGGGCGGCCGAGCCGCTCGATCGTCCCGGCCATGGTGCGGGTCTTGCCCGACCCGGTCACCCCCAGCAGGGTCAGCGCCAGCTCGCCGCCCTCCAGGCGCTCGACCAGGTCGTCGATCGCGCGCGGCTGGTCGCCGGCCGGGGGCGGCGTCTCAGGGTTGAGCTGGAAGGTGGCCATGCGCGCTCCGGTGCTTGCAAACTGTGGCAGGATCCCGCGGAGAAGCTATCCGCGTCCAGTCTACGAGTCGCCCCCGACAGCCGCCGGGTTCCCCCACCGCGCGGCAGAGGCGGTAAAGTGAGCCGCCGTGCGACCGTTCGACCCCTGGGAGTGGAATGGAAAGTTTCGTCATCAAAGGTGGACAGCCGCTGTGTGGCACCATCCGTCCGGCAGGCAACAAGAACGGCGCCCTGCCGATCGTTGCCGCCTCGCTGCTCGCCGATGAGCCGGTCCTGCTGCGAAACGTCCCCCACATCCGCGACGTCGAGGCCATGCTCCAGCTCGTGGCCTCGACCGGGGCAGAGGTGACCGAGGTCGAGCCCAACACGGTCCGCATCGACCCGCGCAACGTGCACCGCACCAGCCTCGACCCGGCCCTGTGCTCGCTGATCCGCGGCTCGGTGCTGCTGGCGGGCCCGCTGCTGGCGCGCACCGGCCGCTGCGCGCTGCCGGCGCCCGGCGGCGACGGCATCGGCCGGCGCCGCCTCGACACCCACCTGCTCGGCTTCAGCGCCCTGGGCGTGCGCGCCAGCTTCGGGCGCGGCGCTCTCGAGCTCGACGTCAAGCGGCTGCGCGGCAACCGGATGTTCCTCGACGAGGCGTCGGTCACCGCCACCGAGAACACCGTCATCGCCGCCGCGCTGGCCGACGGCGACACGATCATCGGCAACGCCGCCTGCGAGCCGCACGTGCAGGACCTCTGCCACTTCCTCAACACGCTGGGCGCCCGCATCAACGGAGTCGGCTCCAACCTGCTGTCCATCAGCGGGGTCGAGCGCCTGCGCGGCGGCGAGTACACCATCGGCCCCGACCACATCGAGGTGGGCAGCTTCATCGGCCTGGCGGTGATGACCGGCGGCGAACTGCTGGTCCAGGACGTGGTCCCCGACGACCTGCGACCGATCGAGGTCGGCTTCTCGCGCCTCGGCGTCCGCTGGCAGCTCGAGGGCTCCAGCCTGCGCGTGTCCCGCGACCAGGAGCTGGCGGTCCACGACGACCTCGGCGCGGCCATCCCCAAGATCGACGACGGGCCCTGGCCGGCGTTCCCGGCCGACCTCACCTCGATCGCGCTGGCGATCGCGACGCAGGCGAGCGGGACGGTCATGATCTTCGAGAAGATGTACGAGAACCGGCTGTTCTTCGTGGACAAGCTGGTCGGGATGGGGGCGCGGATCATCCTCTGCGACCCGCACCGGGCGGTCGTGTCCGGCCCCTCGCGCCTGTACGGCGACCGCATGGAGTCGCCGGACATCCGCGCGGGAATGGCGCTGCTGCTGGCGGCGCTGGCGGCGGACGGGGAGTCGGTGATCGGCAACGTGGGCCAGATCGACCGCGGCTACGAGCGCATCGACGAGCGGCTGCGGCAGCTTGGGGCGAGTATCGAGCGCGTCTGACGGTGAGGTTGCGGCCCTCACCCGCGGGCGTGGGTGAGGACGAAGGTGGCGACCTGTGCGGCCAGGGGGGACCAGGCCTGGGCTCCGCCGGGGGTGGTGAGCAGGGTCCAGCCGTGCTGGCCGTCGTACGGCCCGGTGAGGACTTGGACGTGCTTGTCCCTGGCGCCCGTCGCCTTGTACATCGTGCGGGTGTCGTCGACGGTGACGAAGCGGTCGTTGGTCGCGACGACGAACAGCGTCGGGCTGACCAGTCGCGCAACAGCCTGCACCGCGTCCGACGGGCCGTTGCTCCCCAGCACCAGGGTCAGGTCCCGCTCGCCGGAGAGGCTCACCACGGCGGCGACCTTCGAGCCGAGCCTGGAGCCTGCCAGCAGTGCCACGCTCCCGCCCGCTGACGCGCCGACCAGCGCGACCTTGCTGGCTCCCCGGCGCTTCAGCTCGGCCACGGCCGCGGCGGCGTCGTCGGCCACTCCGCCGGTGGAGCTCGCCGGGCAGGCGGACTCCCCGGCGCAGCGCAGGTCGATGTCGAGCACCCGCAGGCCCTTGTGGCTCAGATAGACCGCGTACGACCAGAAGCCGCACAGGTTGTTGGGGTACTCGTGGATGAGCACGACCCCGGCGCGCCCCGAGCCCACCAGCGCGCCGTCGAGCCTGGTGCCGTCGCCGGCGCGGAAGTGGACAAGGCTCGCGGGCGCGTCGGGCGGCCCGCAGCGGGCGCTCACCGGCGAGCGCGGCGCCGCCGTGGTCGCGGTGGCCTGACCGCCGTGGCGGGACAGGAAATCGACGATCGTGCGCTGCACGCGCCCGCCGCCCGCGCCGTTGAGGAGGTCGGTGCCGTGGGCGGCGCCGGGCACGACCTCCAGCCGCCGCGACGGCGACTTGGTGGCCGCCTTGTAGAGCTGGTCGGTGGCGTCGCCGACGAACCCGTCGCCGCGGGCGGCGATGAACAGCACCGGCACGCGCAGCCGCGACGCCGCCGGCAGCACGTCGGTCCCCCGCAGGGTGCGCTCCGCCGACAGGCTCACCACCCCGGCGGCGGGCGGCTCGAGCCTGCTCGCGGCGACCAGCGAGGCCTTCGCGCCCTCCGAGGCGCCGACCAGCAGGACCCTGGTGGCGCCGAGCGAGCGCAGCTCGGCGGCGGCCAGGGCGACGTCGGCGGCCGGGTCCACGGCGGCGCCGTAGTCGTAGAGCAGCACCCGGAAGCCGCGCGCCACCAGCTTCCTGCCGAACCCGAGCCAGCCGCAGAGGCTCTGGTCGCTCTGGTTGGAGAGCACCACCCCGGTGGGGCCGCTGCCGAGCACGGCCGCCCGGTGGCCGCCGGCGAGGTCGACCAGGCTCGCCTGGCCGGCCTGCACGCAGCCGTCCAGCGAGCCCTGGGTGGAGGGCGGCGCGGTCCCCGTCGAGGACCTGGCCGGCGACCGGCTCGAGCACCCGCCCGCGGCCAGGGCGAACGCGGCCAGGGCCGCCACGGTGACCACGACGTGCCGCTTCATGCTCCCACCTCGAGGCCGACACTATGTCACTTCCGACATAGTTGTTGCGCGGCCGCGAGCGTGTCAAGGCGCCGCCAGGCGTGTGCCCGTCGCTGTGCCGGCGCCGCTGCGCTACGCCAGCGCGTAGAAGCCGATGTCCATGCTCTGCAGGGTCGCGAGCAGGACGGCCAGGTGCTCGCCGACGTCGGGCGGCGGGTTCTCGGTCAGCAGGAGCTGGAAGTAGAGGCTGCGCACGAAGCTGGTGACGTTGGCGCGCGTGGCGCTGGCGATCTCGCTGGTGTGGGCGACACGCCACGATTCGTGGCCGGGCGGGCGGATGAAGCGCCCCAGCCAGTGCTCCAGGCCGCTGCGGTCGACCAGACCGCGGCGGAGCACGTTCAGTGCGGCGTACGCCAGCCGCTCGTCCTCGTGCTGCACGAACACCACGCCCGAGGGCTCCAGCAGGCGCTCGGCGATCCCGTCCAGCAGCCGCTCCAGCTCGGGAGCGCCGAGCCGGAGGTTGCGCGCGAGCATCATCAGCAGGTCGGCGGTGTGGGCGACCGCGTGGGCCCAGCCGGGCCCCTCCACCCAGGCGCGCAGGTCGCGCTCCTTGCGAAGGTACTCGAGCACCTGGTCCAGCAGGTGGGCGGCCTCGGCCGGCTGCAGGAAGGGGTGGCTGTTGTCGTAGGCCACGATCTCCATGAGCACCAGGGTCGAGTAGGAGCGCAGGAACACCGAGCCGCCGTCGCGCTCGCCGAGCCCCGCGTGCAGGTTGTCGAGCATCTGGCCGACCATGTCGCGGAGCTGCTCTGGCTGGAACTGGTCGCGCTCGATCCAGGCGGCGAGGATACGGTAGGCGAACTCGTCGCGCAGCTCGGCGTCGGTCGAGCCGAGCCAGGACAGCAGCTCCGGCGCGAGCTCGGCGACCCACTCGCCCTGTGGGAGGGCGTTCTCGTCATTGGCGATGACGCGCCAGAAGGTCCGGTCCACCTCTGCTACGCCTCCGCGTCGACGAGCTCGACCAGTTCGGCGAGCGACCCGATACGTGGCCCCGCCTCTGGGGGCAGCCGCTTGAACCGGTCGATCAGCACCGGCGTGATCCCCACCGCCCTGGCCGCCGCCACGTCGGTCTCGAGCTGGTCGCCGACGTGGATGGCGCCGCCCGGCTCGACCCCGGCCCGGTCGAGGGCGGCGTGGAAGATCGCCGGCTGCGGCTTGGCCACGCCCAGCACCCCTGAGATCGCGAGCACCGAGAACAGGTGCCAGACGCCCTCCAGCCGGAGCACTTCCTCCAGCCACGGCTCGAAGTTGGAGATGACCCCGAGCTTCAGCCCCCGGGCGGCCAGCGCGGCCAGCGCCGGTCGCACGTCGTCGAACAGCTTGTAGGCGGCGGGGTCCGAGAACGACCGGTACAGCGCGCCAGCCAGCCGCGGGTGGTCGCCGGCGCGCCCGAGGCGCTCCAGCACCTCGAGGTAGAAGCCGCACCAGAGCTCCCGCTGGGTGGCCGGGTCGGTCCAGTCGGTCGGCCAGACCATCTGCCGGGCCGTGGCCGCGATGGCGGCGTCCGCCTGGGCCTCCTCGAGGCTGACACCGTGCTCCCGGGCGACCGCCACGAAGCGGCCCTGGAAGCTCGGCCAGGGCGCGAGCAGCGTGTCCCCCGCGTCGAGGAACACGCACTCGAGCGGTCGGGGCGTCGCGGTCGGGTTGCTCATGGCGCGCAGGCTATCAGCCCGCCGGGCCGCGCTGCTCCGCGAGCCGGTGCTCGAGCTGCTTCCAGACGTCGTCGACCTGCCTGCCGAGGTCCTCGAGCGAACCGGAGTTGTCGATCACCAGGTCCGCGCGGGCGAGCCGCTCGTCGGCGGAGAGCTGCGCGACGATGCGGGCCTCCGCCCGCCCGGCCGCCATGCCCTTGGCGGCCAGGCGCTCGACCTGGACCTCCCTGGGCGAGTGCGTGACGACCAGCACGTCGACCCGCCGGGCGAGCCCGGTCTCGATCAGCAGGGCGGCGTCCAGGATCACGATCACGTCCCGGTCCTGCGCCGCCTCCAGCCGGTCGGCGATGCGCTGGAAGATCGCCGGGTGGGTGATCTCGTTCAGCAGCGCCAGCCTGGACGGGTTGCCGAAGACCTTGTCGGCCAGGGCCCGGCGGTCAATGGACCCGTCGGGGAACAGCACCTCCGCGCCGAAGTGGTCGCGGATCTTGCACCAGGCGTGGGTGCCCGGCATGACGACCTCGCGCGCGATGTGGTCGGCGTCGATGACCTCGGCGCCGCGCTCGGCCAGCATCGCCGAGACCGTGCTCTTGCCCGAGCCGATCCCTCCGGTCAGCCCGACCAGCAGCAAGGCTGCCCCCTGTTCCCGGCCAGACCCCCCCGGCCCTTGACGACCGGGGGGCTGCCGCTAGGGTCCGCAGGCCCCGGCCCCGGGACGCTCGCGGGCCGGGGGGACGCTCATTCGCTCGAGTTCTTGCGCTTCAGGTCCTCGACGATGTCCTCGAGAGTGTCCTGGCCCCCCCTGCCGCGGCGGCCGCGCTCCGGCGACTCGGCGCTCTGGTCGGCCTCCTCGCCCGCCGGCTCCTCGGCGGTCTCCTCGCCACCGTAGGTGGCGTCGTAGAACCCGGCCTCCTGGAAGGCCTCGGCCATGGCGGTCCCGGGCACCACGCCGATCAGGTTGCCCTGGTCGTCGTAGTAGCCCTGGGCGTACTCGCCCTCGTAGCCGCCTTCGTAGGCGCCTTCGTAGGCGCCCTCCTCGAGGGCCAGCTCGTCCTCGGCCGCGGTCATCTGCTGCTGCTCCTGCAGCGCCTGCTTGAGCGAGAGCGAGATCCGGCGCCGGTCGAGGTCGATGTCGATGACCTTGACGGTGATCTCCTCGCCCACGCTGACGACCTGCTCGGGGATGTCGACGTGGCGCTCGGCCAGCTCGGAGATGTGCACGAGGCCCTCGATGCCGTCGTCGACCCGGACGAAGGCGCCGAACGGCACCAGCTTGGTGACCCGGCCCGGGATGAGCTCGCCGATCTGGTGCGAGCGGGCGAACTGGCGCCAGGGGTCCTCCTGGGTGGCCTTGAGCGACAGCGACACCCGTTCGCGGTCGAGGTCGACGTCGAGCACCTCGACCTCGACCTCCTGGCCGACCTCGACCACCTCGGAGGGGTGGTCGATGTGCTTCCAGGAGAGCTCGGACACATGCACGAGGCCGTCGACGCCGCCGAGATCGACGAATGCTCCGAAGTTGACGATGCTGGACACGACGCCCTTGCGGATCTCGCCCTTGCGCAGCGTGTGCAGGAAGGCCCGGCGGGTCGCCGACTGGGTCTCCTCCAGCCAGGCACGGCGCGAGAGCACCACGTTGTTGCGGTTCTTGTCCAGCTCGATGATCTTCGCCTCGAGCGTGCGCCCCACGTAGGGGTGCAGGTCGCGGACGCGCCGCATCTCGACCAGCGAGGCGGGAAGGAAGCCGCGGAGGCCGATGTCGAGGATCAGGCCGCCCTTCACGACCTCGATGACCGTGCCCTCGACGATCTCGTTGTTCTCCTTCTTCTTCTCGATCGTGCCCCAAGCCCGCTCGTACTGCGCGCGCTTCTTCGACAGGATCAGGCGGCCGTCCTTGTCCTCCTTCTGCATGACCAGCGCTTCGATGTGCTCACCAAGGGCGACGACCTCGTGCGGGTCCACATCGTGCTTGATCGACAGCTCCCGCGAGGGGATGACACCCTCGGACTTGTAGCCGATGTCGAGCAGCACCTCGTCGTGGTCGACCTTCACCACGTAGCCGTCGACGATGTCACCCTCGTTGAAGTCCTTGAGGGTCTCTTCGTAGGCGGCGGCCAGCTCTTCGGCCGAGCCGATGTCGTTCTGGGTCACCTGGGTCGTCACACCCGGCATGGCGGCCTGGGGCGGCTCGGATGGGATCGAGGGTCGGTCGGTGGACTCGGTCAACTGCTCGTCTCCTAAACTGTCGGACAGAGATCTCCCGCGAGGACATTTCCTTGTGTTGAGGCGACGCGATCAGCGTCTGAGCACACCGGCAGAAAAGCCCACACGTAGTTCGGCAGATGGTAGCCGCCGTCCAACCACCGCGTCAACGTTTTGCGCCCGCATGACCAGCAGCTTTGTGGAGGTTTTCCGGGTAGGACCCGTGACGTGGCGCCGGGCGCGGGCCGGGCGTGCCACGATACCTCCTGTTCAGCCCAGCTTCGAACGAAAGGTCCGAGCCGTGACGGAGCCTCTCTACCAGCGCGACGCCTACCTGGCCAGCTTCGACGCCGAGGTGGTGGCACAGCACCCCGACGGGGTGGTCGTGGACCGCAGCGCCTTCTTCCCCGGCGGCGGGGGCCAGCCCGCCGACACCGGCACGATCGAGCACGAGGGCGGCGAGCTCACCGTCACCGGCAGCACCCGGCGCGACGGCGAGCCGGTGCTGCTCATCGAGGGCGGCCCCCTGCCCGCGCCCGGGGCCAAGGTCCACGGCCGCGTCGACTGGGAGCGGCGCTACTCGCTGATGCGCACCCACACCGCCCTGCACGTGCTCGCCGGCGTGATCGGCCGCGACCACGGCGCGCTGGTCACGGGCGGCAACATGGAGCCCCTGCGGGCGCGCATGGACTTCGAGCTGCCCAGTATGAGCGCGGGCTTCGCCGAGTCGGTGGAGGCCGCGCTGCTCGAGGAGGTCGAGGCCGACCGCCCGGTGCACGTGTCCTTCCTGTCCCCCGAGGCGTTCGCGGCCAAGCCCGAGCTGATCCGCACCAAGACCAACCTGCTGCCGCCCGGCCTCGAGGTGGTGCGGGTGATCGACATCGAGGGGCTCGACCGGCAGGCGGACGGCGGCACCCACGTGGCCCGCACCGGCGAGGTCGGCAAGGTCCGCGTCGTCGGCCACGAATCCAAGGGCAAGGGCAACAAGCGCCTGCGCATCGCCATCGACCCCGCCCCGGCGCCGGCGCCGCGCTGAGCCCGCGCGGCGCGGGCCGCCTGTCCCGGCCGGGACCACGGTGCGGGCCGCGCCGGCCTCCTCAGTGCTGCGCTTCGGCCCAAGAGCGGCCGAAGGCCATGGAGACCTCGAGCGGGACCCTGAGCTGGGCCACGCCGGTCATCTCTCGGCGGACCAGCTCCTCGAGGACCGGTCGCTCGCTCGGCGCGACCTCGAAGACCAGCTCGTCGTGGACCTGCAGGACCATGCGCGAGGCGAGCCGCCCGGCGTCCAGTGCCCGGTCGACCGCGACCATGGCCATCTTGATGATGTCGGCCGCGGACCCCTGGATGGGCGCGTTCAGCGCCATCCGCTCGGCCATCTGCCGCCGCTGGTAGTTGTCGGAGGCGAGGTCCGGCAGGTAGCGGCGCCGGCCGAGGATGGTTTGGGTGTAGCCGTCGCGGCGCGCCTGCGCCACCACCCCGTCGAGGTAGGCCTTGACCTTGCCGAAGCGCGCGAAGTACGCCTCCATCAGCGCCTTGGCCTCGTCCGGGGCGATGCCGAGCCCCTGCGCCAGCCCGAAGGCCGAGAGGCCGTAGGCGAGCCCGTAGGTGACCATCTTCACGCGGCTGCGCAGCTCCCGGTCGACCTGGTCGGGCGGCAGGCCCCACACCATCGCCGCCACGGTCGCGTGCACGTCCTCGCCGGACAGGAACGCCGCCACCAGCGCGTCGTCGCCGGCGAGGTGGGCGAGCACGCGGAACTCGATCTGCGCGTAGTCGGCGACCAGCAGCCCCTCGGTGCCCGGGCCGGTCACGAAGGCACGGCGGATCTCGCGGCCGAGCTCGGTCCGGATCGGGATGTTCTGCACGTTGGGGTTCTGGCTGGAGAGCCGCCCGGTGGCGGCGATGAGCTGGTTGAACTGCGCGTGGATGCGACCGGTGGCGGGGTTCACCAGCTTGGGCAGGGCGTCCACATAGGTGTTCTTGAGCTTGGCCACCTCGCGGTAGCCGAGCAGCTCCTCGATGATGGGGTGCGAGCCGGCGAGCTGCGCCAGCGAGGCCGCGTCGGTGGTGTAGCCGGTCTTGATCCGCTTGGTCTTGGGCAGCCTCAGCTTGTCGAACAGGATCGCCTGGAGCTGCGGGTTGGAGCCGATGTTGAACTTCTCGCCCGCCAGCTCGTAGACGCGTGCCTCGTGGTCGAGGATGCGTGCCTCGAGCCGGTCGCCGATCTCCTCGAGCACCGGCAGGTCGATGGCGATGCCGGTCCGCTCGAGCTTCGCCAGGATCGGCACCAGCGGCAGCTCCACCTCGCGGTCCAGGCGCTCGATCCCGAGCGAGGCCAGCTCGGTGGCGAGCGCCGCGCTCAGCTCGCCGACGGCCTGGGCGCGCAGGCACCAGTCCCGCCAGTCCTCCTCGGCCTCGGCCGAGGTGTCGAAGGCGAGCTGCATGCCCTCCCCCGCGGGCCGGCTCTCGCCGCCGGTGCCCTCCGGGCGCAGCTCCTTGCGCAGGTAGCGCAGGGCGAGCTCCGAGAGGTCGTAGCCGCGCTGCGCCGGCAGGGCCAGGTAGGCGGCCACCGCGGTGTCCATGGCCAGCCCCTCGAGCTGCCCGCCGCGCTGCCAGACGGCCAGGTAGAGGTTCTTGGCATCGTGCGCGAGCTTGGGCCGCTCCGGGTCCGCCAGCAGTGCCTCAAGCGCCTCCAGGTCCGCCGGGGCGGCCATGTCGAGGTCGAGCCAGACGGCGCCCCCGCGCTCGGCCCACAGCGCCACGCCGAGCAGCTCGGCGCGGCCGGGGCCGGTGAGCAGCCGCGCGGCGAGCGCGACCGGCGTGCCCGCCGGCACCTCCCTGAGCCAGGCGGCCAGCTCGCCCGTGGCCAGCGCGCGGGCGTCGACCTCGAAGCCGACGTCGGACGCGGTCGGCTGGGCGATGGCGGCGAACAACCGCTCGCGCAGGCTCTGGAACTCCAGCGTGTCGAACAGCCGCTGGATCTCGCCGCGGTCCCAGGTGCCGATGCGCAGCTCGTCCACGCCGACCGGCAGGGGCACGTCGCGGCGCAGGATGGCGAGCTGCTTGTTGCGGCGCACGCCGTCGGCGTGGGCGAGGAGGTTGTCGCGCAGCTTGCCACGCTGCTCCCGGGCGTGGTCGACGACGCCCTCCGCCGTCCCGTAGGCCACGACCAGCTTGGTGGCGGTCTTGTCCCCGACCCCGGGCACGCCGGGGAGGTTGTCGGAGGGGTCGCCCCGCAGCGCGGCAATGTCGACGTAGTGCTCCGGCGGCACGCCGTAGCGCTCCAGCACCGCGGCCTCGTCGTAGATCCGGGTGTCGGTGATGCCGCGGCTGGTCATCATCACCCGGACATCGTGCTCGTCGTCCACGAGCTGGAGCGTGTCGCGGTCGCCGGTGACGATCAGCACCGGCACCTCCCGCTCGATGGCCTGCTCGACGAGGGTCGCAATAACGTCGTCCGCCTCGTAGCCGGCGATCTCGACGACGGGGACGTGCAACGTGTCCAGCACCTCGCGGATGAGCGGCATCTGGGTGCTGAACTCGGTGGGGGTCGCGTGCCGGTTCGCCTTGTAGTCCGCGTACACCTCGTAGCGGTAGGCGGGTCGGCCCCGGTCGAAGCAGACGGCGATGCGGTCCGGCGCGATCTCGCCGAACAGCTTCACCAGCATGGAGGTGAAGCCGTAGACCGCGTTCGTCTGCTGGCCCGTGGTGGTCGCCAGGTCGCTCGGCAGCGCGAAGAACGCCCGGTAGGCCAGGCTGTGCCCGTCCAGCAGAACGAGCGGCCGTGCGGGCTCGGCCGCGGCGCCGGCGGCGCCCTTGGTCGCCGCGCCGGCCGCGCTCGCTCTGGAAGAAGATGTCGTCGCCACATCGGCGAGTCTAACAGCGCGCACCGACGGCGAGGCCGGGGCGGTGCAGGTTGTGGACACAGGTTCGGGAACGGCCGCGCGGGCGCCGCCCCGTCACGCCACGCCGACACGTGGCCGCGCCCGGCGGCGCAGCCACACCAGCGTGCCGTCGCCCCTGCGCCAGAGCCTGACCTCGTCGACGAGCTGCGCGATCAGCCACAGACCGCGGCCGCCGGTCGCCAGGGTCCGCGGGGGCCCGTCGGGCAGGCAGGGGGGCCTGGGCGTGGGGCCGCGGTCGAGCACGAGGACGTCGATCCAGCCGTCCTCCACGCCGACGCTCACTTCGATCGGCCCGCCGCTGCCGGAGCCGTGACGGATCGCGTTGCTGACCGCCTCGTCGAGCGCCAGCAGGACGTCGTCCACGGTCTCCTCGGGCAGGCCGCACAGCACCCGTGCGACGGAGTGCCGCACGCGAGGCAGGAACCTCGGCGAAGGAGGAATTGTCAGTTCCAAGGCAGTCACTAGCAAGGCGAGAAGCCGGTGGAGGCTTTCTACCCTGCCACGGGGGCGGTCGAAACCACGGCCTCCCCGACCGAGACCAGGCATCCCCGGACCGAAGATCCCGAACTTCCATCGCCGCAGGTGCCACCAGCGCTGATACTTCAATCCCTTGTGGCAAAACGTTCCCAGAAAGTTGACCCAGGCACGACCGGCTGTTAGCTTGCGGCCCTCGGGGTTCCATAGGCCCCGCTGGTCCGTCCGGTGCGGGGGTCCGAAGGACCGAGTAGAGAACGAGCGCACTCGGGGAAGGTGCGAACGGAGCCAAAGGTCCTTCGGTTCCCCCGCCCGGACCCCTTTGGCCCGAACGTTTCCTGTTCTTACCGCTTCCTTCCGCCGCTGGTGACTTCTTTCCCGGCAGCGACCTACAGGATCCTGGCCACGAACGATTTGGTGCGCTGGTGCTGGGGCCGCGCGAGCACCTCCGTCGGCTTGCCTGCCTCGACGATGACCCCTTGGTCCATGAACACCAGATAGTCCCCGACCTCTCTGGCGAACCCCATCTCGTGGGTGACCACGATCATGGTCATGCCAATGGCGGCCAGCTTCTTCATGGCTTCGAGGACCTCGCCGACCAGCTCCGGGTCGAGCGCGCTGGTGGGCTCGTCGAACAGCATCAGCTTGGGGTCCATGGCCAGCGCGCGGGCGATCGCGACCCGCTGCTGCTGGCCGCCCGAGAGCTGTGCCGGGTAGCTGTCGGCCTTATCCGCCAGGCCCACCTGGGCGAGCAGGTCGCGCGCGCGCTCCAGCGCCTGCGCCCTGGGCAGGCCGCTCACCCGGCATGGCGCCTCGATCACGTTGCCGAGCGCGGTCATGTGCGGGAACAGATTGAAGCGCTGGAAGACCATGCCGATCTCGGCGCGCTTGCGGGCGACCTCCCGCTCCTTCAGCTCGTAGACGCGGTCGCCCTGCTGCCGGTAGCCGACCAGCTCGCCGTCGACGGACAGGCGGCCGGCGTTGATCTTCTCCAAGTGGTTGATGCAGCGCAGGAACGTCGACTTGCCACTGCCGGAGGGGCCGATGATCACGAACACCTGCCCGCGCCCGACCTCGAGGTCCACGCCGCACAGCACCTCGAGCCGGCCGAAGCGCTTGTGCACGCCCTCCGCCTTGACCATCGGCGGCGTTGTCACCGGTAGCGTCGTCATGGCGGCATCACACCCCTCCGTCGTGCGGCCTGCCCAGCGCGAGGTTGCGCCGCAGCCGCTGCGGCAGCGTCTCCGCCAGGGCCCGCGCGCTGCCGCGGGCGTAGCGGCGCTCGATGTAGTACTGCCCAATGCTGGCGATGCTGGTGAGCACCAGGTACCAGATGCTCACCACCACCAGCAGCGGCAGCACCTCCAGGTTGGTCGAGTAGATGTTCTGGGCCTTGCGCAGCAGCTCCTCGTAGGTGATCACCGAGGCCAGCGACGAGGTCTTCAGCATGGAGATGAACTCGTTGCCGGTGGGTGGGATGATCACCCGCATGGCCTGTGGCAGGACGATGCGGCGCATGGTCTGGCCGGAGGTCATCCCGAGCGCGCTGGACGCCTCCATCTGGCCCTCGTCGACCGACAGGATGCCGGCCCGCACGATCTCCGCCATGTAGGCGCCCTCGTTCAGGCCGAGGCCGAGGAACGCGGCCATGAAGGGCGTCATGAACGAGGTCATCGGGACCGAGACCAGCACGACGCCGGTGAACGGCACCGCGATCGCCAGGTGCTGGAACACCAGCGGCACCGCGCTGTACCAGAACAGCAGCTGCACCAGCACGGGGGTGCCGCGGAAGAACCAGATGTAGAAGGTGCTCACCGACGACAGCACCGGGTTGCGGGAGAGCCGCATCACCGCGAACACCACGCCGAGGGCGATCCCCGTGACCTGGGCCAGGACCGAGATGACGATCGTGTTGCGAAGCCCGGTCAGGATCTGCTCGGACGTCAGGTACTTGCGCACGACCGCGAAGTCCACGGCGTGCGCGCCGAGGCCCGCCTGGACCAGCCAGGCGACGGCCAGCAGCACGACGACCGCGCTGACCCACCGGCCCCAGTGGCGGACGGGGACGGCGCGGATCTCGCCGGCCGGCGTGGAGCCCCGCGGTGGCCCCGCGGTGGCGCCGGCCGGCGCCTGGTTGGCTTCTCGGCTCACCGGTCAGCCCTCCTGTGAGCGGTGTGTCCTGACGGCCGGTCCGGTCCGTTGCCCAGGCCGGGCCGGGACCCGGCCCGGCCTGGGCACGGTGGCGCCGACTAGCTGCCGGAGTTCAGGGGAGCTGTCTTCAGCGCCCCCTGCTGCACGCCCCACTTCGAGAGGATCTGGTCGTAGGTCCCGTCGGCGATGACTGCCTTCAGGGCCGCCTGGAGCGCGTCCCGGAGCTGGGTGTCGTCCTTGCGGACCGCGATCCCGTACTTCCCGACCTCGAACTGCTGCCCGGCAACCTCGAAGTCGCTGCCGCCGCCCGACGTCTTGGCGTTGTAGGCGGCCACCGGGAAGTCCTCCATGTCCGCGACCGCGCGGCCGTTCTTGACCTGGAGCAGCGCGTCGGTGTCCTTCTCGAAGGTCAGGATCTTGATCTCCGGGGTGCCCGCGGTCTTGCACTTGGCCTGCTGGGCCTTGGCCTGGTCGACCTGGACGGTGCCCTGTTGCAGGGCGATGGTCTTGCCGCACAGGCTGTCAAGGGACTGCACGCCCTGTGGGTTGCCCTTCTTGACCAGGATCGCCGACCCCGCGGAGAAGTAGTCGATGAAGTCGGCGTTCTTGGCCCGGCGCTCGGCGGTGTCGTTCATCGCCGACATGATGATGTCGAAGCGCTTGGCCTGCATCGCCGTGATCATGTTGGCGAAGTCGGTGAAGTTGACGAAGGTGAACTTCACCCCGAGCTTCTTTGCCAGCGCCTGCGCGATGTCCCAGTCGATCCCCTGAACCTCCTGGGTGCCCTCCTTGAAGAACTCGACCGGAGGGTACTCGATGTCAGAGCCGACCTTGATCTCCTTCGCCTGCTGCACCGAGGACGGGAGCTGCTTGCCCAGGTCGGTCAGGCCCCCGGCGCTGCTCGACGAGGACTTGTTGTTGCTCCCGCCGCAGGCCGCCAGCAGCAGCGCCGCGCCGGCCACGACCGCCAGCAGCACGCTCCACCGGTGTTTGCTTCCCACCATGCTCACGCCTTTCTTTCTAACGCGTCGCCGGCACACTGCCGAGCGACCACCGCCGCCTGCCGCACGGTTCACCCACCGGTCGGGCCGCCCCGACAACTCCAGGCCGGCCCGGACGGCCGTGCGACCGTCCGACCGCTGCGCGGTCCCCGCTCATGGCCGTGCCGGTCAGACGCGGGTTGAACTGTACCTCAGGGCTGGAGGGCGCACTACGGATCGTCCACAGCCCTCGGGAGGCCCTCCGGAGGGACCCGGTCAGGCCAGCTCGCCGAGGTACGCCTTGCGCATCAGCGGGTTCTCGATCAGGTCCTTGGCCGTCTCGGTCAGCACGATCCGCCCCGTCTGCAGGACGTAGCCACGGTCGGCGATCGACAGGGCCATGTGGGCGTTCTGCTCGACCACGAAGATCGTGGTCCCCATCCGGTTGACCTCCTGGATGATCTTGAACACCTGCGCCACCAGGACCGGGGCAAGGCCCATGGAGGGCTCGTCCATCAGCAGGACCTTCGGGTCCGCCATCAGCGCCCGTCCCATCGCGACCATCTGCTGCTCCCCGCCGGAGAGCGTCCCCGCCTTCTGCGACAGCCGCTCCCCCAGCCGGGGGAACAGCCCCAGCACGCGGTCGAGGTCCTCCTTGACCTTCGGCTTGTCCTTTCGCAGATAGCTGCCCAGCTCGAGGTTCTCCCGCACGGTCATGCGAGAGAACAGGCGCCGGTTCTCCGGGACCATGGTCAGCCCCTGGCTCACGATCTCCATGGTGGGCAGCCCGCCGATCGGCCTGCCCTGGTACAGCACCTCGCCCTCACTCGGCGCCACCATGCCGAGGATGGTCCGCAGCGTGGTCGACTTCCCGCTGGCGTTGCCGCCGAGCAGGCAGACGATCTCCCCTGGACGGATCTCCAGGCTCACCTCGCGGAGGACCGCGATGAGCCCGTAGTGCGTGCTGACGTTGCGCAGCTCGAGGATCGGCCCGTCCCTCATCCCGCCTCCACCGCTCCCTTGCCGAGGTACGCCTCGATCACGCGCTCGTCGCTTGACACCTCGTCGAAGGTGCCCTCGGCGATCTTGCGTCCGTAGTCGAGCGCGACCACCCGGTCCGACACCCCCTTGACCACGTGCATATCGTGCTCGACCACGACGAGGGTGTAGCCGCCCTTGTCCCGGAGCTTCCCGATGAGCTGCGTGATCTCCTCGGTCTCCCTGGGGTTCATCCCGGCGGCGGGCTCGTCGAGCAGGATGAGCTTGGGGTCCGTGGCCATGGCCCGGGCGACCTCCAGCCGGCGCCGGTTGGCGTAGGAGAGCGCGAACGCCGGCTGGTTCTCTCGGAAGCTGGCGAGCCGGCTGCCGAAGAACGCCAAGGCCTCGCGCGCCCGCGCCCGCACCCGCTCCTCCTCGGCTCTCGTCCGGGGCAGCTGCAGCACCGCCCCGAGCACTCCTGAGCGCGTCCGGCAGTGCTGGCCGACCATCGCGTTCTCCAGCACGGTCATGTTGGCGAACAGCCGCACCGTCTGGAACGTCCGGGAGATGCCGAGCAGGCAGATCTGGTTGGGCTTGAGGCCGACCAGCTCGTGGCCGTCGAAGCCGATCGACCCCTCGTCGGGCGGGTACAACCCCGTGACCACGTTGAACAGGGTGGTCTTGCCGGCTCCGTTCGGGCCGATCACGCTCAGGATCTCGCCGTCCTCGACGGCCAGGTCGACGCCGTCGACCGCGTTCAGGCCGCCGAAGCGCTTGACGAGCCCGCGGATCTCCAGCAGGGCGCTCACGAGGCACCTCCCCCGCCGCCGATGGTGACCGTCGGGGGCGCCTCCTCCTTCAGCCACTGGTCCTGCGCGACCTCCTCCTCCTGGAGCTCGCGCATGCGGCGCACGTTGGGGATCAGCCCCTGGGGCCGCAGGATCATGATCATGATCAGGGCCGCACCGTAGACGAGCACCCGGTACTCCTCGAACTCATCGAGCAGCCCAGGCAGGCCGATCAGCAGCATGGCGCCCACGGCGACGCCGGGGATGCTGCCCATCCCGCCGAGGATGACCACGGCCAGCGCGGTGATGGAGACGAGGATCGCGAAGCTGTCCGGCGCGAGCGAGCCGATCTGCACCGCGAACAGCGCGCCCGACAGGCAGCCGACGGCCGCGCCCATGGCGAAGGCCAGCAGCTTGTACCTGACCGTGCTGACGCCCATGGCCTCGGCCGCCAGCTCGTCCTCGCGCATCGCGCTCCACGCCCGCCCGACCCTGGAGCCGGCAAGGCGCTGCGACACGTAGACGGCCAGCGCGCAGAAGGCGAGGACCAGGTAGTAGAAGGGCTGCGGGTCACGGAAGCCGATGCCGCCGATGTGCGCGTCGGTGATGTCCCGGAGCCCCTGCGGCCCGCCGGTGAACTTCTGCAGCCACGAGGACGTCAGCAGCACCCTGGCGATCTCGCCGAAGCCGAGGGTGACGATCGCCAGGTAGTCACCTCGGAGGCGAAGGACCGGCGCGCCGATCATCAGCCCGATGAACGCGGCGACGAGGATCACCAGCGGCAGCGCCGCGTAGAAGTCGAGGCGCCGGCCGCGAAGAAGGCGACGTAGCCGAGGTCCAGCAGGCCCGCGTAGCCGACCACGATGTTCAGGCCGAGCCCCATCAGCAGGAAGATGCCGACCGAGCCCAGCACCTGGGAGACGGTCGAGCCGACCAGCCGGGGAAACACCGCCAGCACCACGGCGAGCAGCAGCAGGCCGGTCCGGTCGAGCGCCTTGCGACGCGCCTTCGGCAGCCGCTGGACCCGCTCGCGCACGGCCTTGCCCTTTGCCGACCAGAGCACGGGCAGCCCGGTCGACACCGCGAACACGACAACCGTACCGAGGACCGTGAGGCCGCCGAAGGACGTGCTGTAGAGCCAGGAGGTGTCGAGGTCCAGATTGAACAGCAGCGGCGGGATGATCCGCTGCAACAGCGCGAACAGGAAGGTCACCCCGAGCCCGATGCTCAGCGGGCGCTGGTAGCGGCGCGGCAGCACCCGGTAGGCGGCTCCGAGCACGCCGAGCACGCCGCCGAGGAGCAGCAGCAGGACCGCGCCCACGGGCAGGCTCTTGCCGAACGTCAGGATGGACAGCAGGGCCGGCGAGACCGCGATGAAAATGCTCCGCACCGCACCGTCCGGGAAGGCGTGGACCAAGGCGACGCCGAGCGCGGTCAGCCCGCCCGTGACCACGCCGCTGACGAGCCCGCCGGTCATGGCCGCCGCCGGCGCGGGCTGCTCGGACCGCCCCCCCACCAGTCGCGGCCGGGTGGCGAGGTAGCCTGCCAGCAGTGGCGGCAGTGCCAGCAGGACCTTTCCCAGGTTGACCGTGTCGCCGATGAGGTGGCGGACCTCGAACTTCTCGATCATGCCCACCAGGGCGAGGTAGGCGACGGCGGCGGCGCCCACCAGACCTGTCCTGGCCGCCCTGCGCATCAGCTCGGTCCCGATCACGGCGGCCTCCCTATGCCCGCTCCGGCTCGCCGGTGCCGAAGATGCCGCCCGGCCGGAAGATCAGGACCAGCACGAGGATCGTGAACGCGATCACGTCCCTGAGCTGGTTCGGGGCGGGCACGTGGATGCCGGTCAGCAGCAGGGCCGGCCCCACCGACTCCACCAGGCCGAGGATCAGCCCGCCGAGGGCCGCCCCGGTGACGCTCCCGATGCCCCCGAGCACCGCCGCGGTGAAGGCCTTGATCCCGGGGACGAAGCCCATGAACGGGTCCACCTCGGAGAACACGAGCGCGAAGAGCACCCCGGCCACACCCGCCAGGATCCCGCCGATGGCGAAGGTCGTCACGATCACCCGGTTGACGTTGATCCCCATCAGGCTGGCGATCTCCTTGTCCTCGGCGACCGCCCGCATGGCTTTGCCCACCGTCGTCCTGGCGATGAAGAGCGTCAGGGCGATCATCAGCAGCGCGGCCGTGACGATGGTCACCCCCAGGGCCCTGCCGACCGGGAAGCCGAGGACGTTCCAGGTGCCGTCGAGGATCTTGACGTCGGGATAGCCCTTGGCGTCCGTGCCGAAGAAGCCCGCGAAGGTGTACTGCAGGAACAGCGAGGCGCCGATGGCGGTGATGAGCGGGACCAGGCGCGGGGCGTTGCGCAGCGGGCGGTAGGCGACCCGCTCCAGCAGCACGGCCACGAGCATGGACACCGCCATCGACGTCACCAGCATCAGCCCGATGCTCAGCACGGGGCTCCGGTCCAGCAGCCCGTTGCTGTCCAGCGTCTGGGCGACGAAGAAGGAGGCGATCGCGCCCGACATGAACACCTCGCCGTGCGCGAAGTTGATCATCATCAGGATCCCGTAGACCAGGCTGTAGCCGAGCGCGATCAGCGCGTAGATGCTTCCCTCTGCCAGGCCGAACACGATGAACGCGCGCCAGCCGCCGGCGCTGATCCCTCCCTGCGAGGGCGACAGGGCCAGCGTCTTCCAGGAGCCCGTCACCACGCTGAAGGCGATCAGAATGGTCAAGGCCACCAGGACCACCCGGCGCAGCGGGAACCGCTCCGCCAGCACCGCCGTTATCGGCCGTGCCACCGTCCCGGCCGCCCCGCCACCGCGCTGCTGCCTCATGTCCACCCCTGGTCCAGGTCCACACCGGTCCCTAGATGCCGCCGAACATCGTGTAGGCGCCGATCGTGAGGTCGGCCTTCCAGTTCGCCCGCTCCAGGTCGGCCTTTGAGAACTTGACGTCCCCGCGCCGCCCCACCTCGACGAGGTAGGCGTCCCGCTCCGCCACGGCCAGGGAGAACGAGAAGACGCAATCGTCGTCCTTCCCGCGGAGGGGACTCCGGCGCAGCGTCCCGCCGCTGAGCGCAGCCGTGCCCAGCACCGCCCCGGCCCCGTCCCGCACCGTCACCTCGGTGCCCTTCCGGATGTCCGGGTAGCCCGCCTCGACCGGGCGGCAGGGCGCACCGTAGCTCCGGTGCGAGAAGAACCCGTGCACGATGTACACCCCCTCCAGCCTGTGGCTCGGCGGGACCGAGGGCTTGCGGCCGCAGCCGCCCGCCACCAGCGCGAGCACGACCAGGGTCACCATCGCCACCATGGGGGAGGGTCGTCCCGGTCCCGCCACGCCTCGCACCCGCCGGTCCGGCTTCACTCCACGGATACCTCGCTGTCAGCATTCGGCAAGGACGCCGGTCGAGTGTGCCGTGGCCGGCCAAGCAACCCACCGGCCACGGCACCGTGCCACGCGGCGTGGAGCCCGAAACCCGCGCTCCCGCCGCCCCTGCTTACCTGACCTGCCCTACCCAGAGGCAACATCCGCCAGCGTCTTCGTCTCGGTGAACACCGGCTTGGGGTTCGCGCTACCACCCTCGATGGGCCAGGCCGGGACCTTGTACACGGCGATCGACACGGCCGTGGCGCAGTCGCCCAACGGGGTGCAGGTGATCGTCCCGCTCAGCCCCTTGTAGTCCTTGGTCTGGTAGACGGCGTCCTTCAGCCCGGTGCGAGGGATCGTGAGCGTCCCGTTGTCGTTCTTGGCCACCTTCTGGATCGCCGCGAACAGGATCTGCGCGGCGTCCCAGGCGTGGGCGTTGAAGACCGAGACCGGCCGCTGGCCGAACTCCTTCTGGTAGGCCGGCAGGAACTGCTGGCCGTAGTACGCGTTGGCGCTGGTCTGCGCGGTGACGTCCGGGGACGAGTCCCACGTGCCGTACACGTCCTTGCCACCGATCCGGACGTACTCCGGGTCCGCGCAACCGTCAGAGCCCGTCAGCTTCGTGTTGTTCAAGGCCGGGATCGACCTCGCCTGCTTGGCGATCAGCGCGCACGCCGGGTTGAACGCCGGGTAGTACAGGAAGTCGGGCTTGTGCTGCGCGATGCTGTTCAGCACCGGCTTGAAGTCGCGGTCGGTCGCCTGGATAGCCTGGTTGTCGGTGATCGTCCCGCCCTGCTTCTGGAAGACCTCGCGGAACACCGCGGCCAGCCCGTCGGAATACGGGCTGTCGTCGTGGATGGTGGCCGCGGTCTTGGCCCCCAGCTTCTCCTTCGCGAAGTCCGCCACCACCGCGCCCTGGATCTTGTCGTTGTGCGCGGTCCGCAGGTAGAACGGCTGGTGGGTGCCCTCCGCCGTCAGGGCCGGGCCGGTGTTCGACGGCGAGATCAGCAGGATGCCCTTCTTGGAGAAGATCGTGTCCGCCACCCCGAGCGCCGCGCTCGAGCAGCTCGTCCCGATCACCGACAGGATGGTCGGGTCGGCGGCCAGCTTGGTGGCCCCCGCCTGCCCGCCCGTCTTCGAGCACGTCTCGTCCCCGAACTCCAGGCTGACGTTGTGCCCGAGAAGCTGCCCGGGCTTGCCGTCGAGCTTGCCGTCGAGGTTGTCGACGGCGAGCTGGACGCCGCGCTGGCTGTCGATGCCCAGGTTCCGGTTCGCGCCGGTGATCGCCAGCAGCGTGGCGATCTTGATCGGCTGGCCGGACGTGTAGACCTGGCAGCCGAACTTGTCGTCCTTGCAGGCGGCACTCTGCGCGCCACCGCCGCTCTTGTTGGCGCATCCCGCGGCAAGCAGCATCGACACGCTCAACACTGCCGCGAGCACTACCCACCTTGGCCTACTCATCCCCACTCGCTCCTTCTGCGATATGAACGCACCAGCACCGCGAGCATTGCCCACCTTGACCTGCTCATTCCCGCTCGCTCCTACTGCAACGGTGCATCTGGCGGGAGAGGCTCTCCTGGCGCGTAGATAACCACAAACTCGCGGTCGGCACTAGCTTTGGCATCGCGGATAACCCCGCAGGTCACGCACCCGCCTCACAAAGCGGCCCGCACCCTCACCTTCCGCACGGACCCCCTCGATCCGAGCACCACCACAGACCAGATGGAAAATAGCCACGAAGCAGTCAATATATCCTCCCCTCACCGCTTCAGCCCGCGAGCTCCTCCAGCGGCGCTCACTCGCGCGCCTGTCGACTACCGCTTGCGAATGCATTCCGCTACGCTCCTAAGCTGCCTGCCCGAGTGCTGGAATGGGATACAGGGATGGCTCAAACCCATCTGCCCGAGAGGGCATGCGGGTTCGACTCCCGCCTCGGGCACTGACGGTCGAGGTGGTCGCCGCGACGGCGGTCGAGTAGGCTGCGGCCATGCACTACCCCCCCGCCTCCCGCCTGGACCTGGTCGAGGTGCTGCACGGGCACAAGGTGGCCGATCCGTACCGCTGGCTCGAGGACCCGTCGGCGCCGGAGGCCATCGCCTGGAGCCAGGCGCAGGACGAGCTGTTCCGCGACTGGATCGAGGCCCGCGGCAGCCGGCGGGTGTGGCGGGAGCGGCTCGGGCGGTTGCTGGAGGCCGGGCTCGTCGCCGTCCCGGTCGTGCGCGGCGGGCGGTGGTTCTTCGAGCGGCGCCGTGCCGGCCAGGAGCACCCCGTGCTGCTGGTGCGGGAGGCCGACGGGTCCGAGCGGACGCTGATCGACCCGGCTGCCCTGTCGGAGGACGGCACGGTGACCCTGGACGGCTGGTACGTGTCGCTGGAGGGCACCAGGCTGGCATACCAGCTCTCGCAGGGCGGCGACGAGGAGCCCCTGCTGTGGGTGCTGGACGTGGCCACGGGCCAGGTGCTGGAGGGCCCGGTCGAGTGGACGCGCTACTGCGTGGTGGCGTGGCTGCCGGGCGGGCAGGAGTTCTTCTACGGCCGCCGGCTGGGGCCGGAGCTGGTGCCAGAGGGTGAGGAGCGGTTCCACCGCCGGGTCTGGCGCCATCGGGTCGGCACGAGCGTGGACGACGACGAGCTGGTCTTCGGGGCGGGGAGGGACAAGACCGAGTACCACTTCCTGAGCGTCTCGGACGACGGCCGCTGGCTGGTGGTGGGCGCGTCGCTGGGGACCGCGCCCCGCAACGACCTGTACATCGCCGACCTCGATGGCGACGGGGTGCTGCGTGCGGTGCAGGAGGGCGTCGACGCGGAGAGCTTGGGCAAGGTCGAGCGCGACGGTCTGCTGTGGCTGCGGACGAGCCTGGGCGCCCCGCGGTTCCGGATCGTCACCGCGGACCCGGCGGACCCGGCGCCGGGCCACTGGCGCGAGGTGGTCGCCGAGCCGGAGGAGGGCGTCCTCGAGGGGTTCGTGCTGACCGACGACGCGGTGGTGGTCGCGCGGACCCTGCACGCCATCGGAGGAGTGAGCGTGCACGAGCGCGCCGACGGCACGACCCGGGGGAGCGTCCCGCTGCCCGGACCGGGCACGGTCCTGGGGCTGGGCGTCCGGCCAGAGGGCAGGCACGAGGTCTGGATCGGCTACAGCGACTTCACCACCCCGCCCAGGGTGTACCACTACGAGGTCTCGACCGGGCAGCTCGAGCTGTGGGAGGACGCGCCCGGCGCGGTCGAGCTGCCCGAGATCGTGGTCGGCCAGCAGACCTACCGCTCAAGGGACGGCACCGAGGTCCGCATGTTCGTCCTGCACCGCAAGGGTCTGGAGGCGGACGGCACGCGCCCGGCCGTCCTGTACGGCTACGGCGGGTTCGATCTGGCGGTCACCCCGACCTACAGCGCGACCGTGGGCGCCTGGGTCGAGCAGGGAGGCCTGTACGCGCTCGCGGGTCTGCGGGGCGGCAGCGAGGAGGGTGAGGCCTGGCACCGGGCGGGCATGCGCGAGCACAAGCAGAACGTCTTCGACGACTTCGCGGCCGCGGCCGAGCACCTGATCTCGGCCGGCTGGACCCGCCCTGACCGGCTGGCGATCTCGGGAGGCTCCAACGGCGGCCTGCTGGTCGGCGCCGCCCTGACCCAGCGGCCGGACCTGTTCAGGGCGGTGGCGTGCAGTGCGCCGCTTCTGGACATGGTTCGCTACGAGCGCTTCGGGCTGGGCGAGACCTGGAACGACGAGTACGGGCGCGCCGACGACCCGGTGGAGCTCGGCTGGCTGTACGGCTACTCGCCCTACCACCACGTCGTCGGGGGGACGGCGTACCCGGCGGTGCTGCTCACGGTGTTCGACTCCGACACGCGCGTGGACCCCGTCCACGCCCGCAAGCTCTGCGCCGCCCTGCAGTGGGCCAGCGCCTCGGACCGGCCGGTCCTGCTGCGGGCAGAGCCCGAGGTCGGTCACGGTCCCCGCTCGGTCGGCCGCACCATCGAGCTGCAGGCCGACGTGCTCGCCTTCCTCGCCGACCAGACCGGCCTCGAGGTGGCCGAGCCCGGACCCCACGCGCCCGCCGAACCCACCACACCACCCGAGCCAGCCGGACCTGCCGCGCCCGCCGCCGAGAGCAGGTAGACCCGCGGGTCACCCCGCGGCCGGCGTGGCACGGGCGTCCCGGACGGCCGCGGCCAGCTCGGCGGTGAGTGCCCGAACGCCCTCGACGCCGTCCTCTCCGAGGCGGCGGACCAGGGCGCTGCCCACGATCACGCCGTCGGCGAAGCGGGCCACCGCCGCGGCCTGCTCCGCGTTGGAGACGCCGATGCCGGCGCACACCGCCCGGTCGGTGTGGGCGCGGACCCGAGCGACCAGCTCGTCGATGCCGGCGGCGAGCGAGGCGCGCACGCCGGTCACGCCGAGGGTCGCCTGGGCGTAGACGAAGCCGCGGCCGACGCGCGCCACCGTCTCGAGCCGCCGGTCGGTCGAGGTCGGGGCGGCGAGGAACACCGGCGCGACCGCCGCCCGCTCCACCGCCGCCAGCCACTCCCCCGCCTCCTCGGGCGGCAGGTCGGGCACGACCGCCCCGCAGGCCCCGGCCGCCGCCAGCTCGTCGGCGAACCGCTCCGGACCGCGGTGGGCAACCAGGTTGTAGTAGACCAGCAGCACCACGGGCGGAACGGCCGGGTCGGCAGTCAGCTCGCCGACCAGGGTGAACACGTCGTCGACGCGGGTGCCGGCGTCGAGCGCGGCCTGCACGGCCCGCTGGATCACCGGCCCGTCGATCAGCGGGTCGGAGTACGGCGGGCCGATCTCCAGGACGTCGGCGCCCGCCGCCGCCATCGCCCGGAACGCGGCGAGCGAGGCGTCCCGGTCGGGGTAGCCGGCCACACCGTAGGCGACCAGGGCCGCCCGGCCATGCTTGCGGGCCTCGGCGAGCCGCGCCTCCAGCCGCTCGACCGGCCGGGTGGGTGTCACGGCCGCGGACGTCACCGCGCCACCTCCTCGGCGAGCACCCGCGCCACTGTCTCCACGTCCTTGTCGCCCCGGCCCGACAGGCACACCAGCACGCGGGTGCCGGGCAGGACCTCGCCGCCACGGGCGGCCCGGGCGAGCCAGCCGATGGCGTGGCTCGGCTCCAGCGCCGGCAGGATGCCCTCGGTGCGCGCCAGCAGCTTGAAGCCCTCCAGCGCCAGGTCGTCGGGCACCTCGGTGTAGGCGACGCGGCCGCTGTCCTTCCAGTAGGCGTGCTCGGGCCCGGTCGCCGGGTAGTCGAGCCCGGCCGAGATCGAATGCGTCGGCAGCACCTGCCCGTCGGGGTCCTGCAGCACATAGGAGCGGGCGCCGTGCAGCACGCCCGGCTCGCCGAAGGTGGTCGAGGCGGCGTTGTCCCCCGGGCCCGAGCCGCGCCCGCCGGCCTCGACGCCGACCAGGCGGACGTCGTCGTCGATGAACGGGGCGAACATGCCGGCCGCGTTGGACCCGCCGCCCACGCAGGCGACCACCAGCTCGGGAAGCCGCCCGGTCGTCTCACGGACCTGTGCCCTGGCCTCCTCGCCGATGACCCGCTGGAACTCGCGGACCATCACCGGGAAGGGGTGCGGGCCGACCACCGAGCCGATGGCGTAGTGGGTGGTGTGGACCGACTCGACCCAGTCGCGGAGCGCCTCGTTGACCGCGTCCTTGAGGGTCGCGGTGCCGGTGGCGACCGCCCGCACCTCCGCTCCGAGCAGGCGCATGCGCACCACGTTGAGGTGCTGGCGGCGGGTGTCCTCCTCGCCCATGTAGACCACGCACTCCTGGCCGAGCAGGGCGGCCACGGTGGCGGTGGCCACGCCGTGCTGGCCGGCGCCGGTCTCGGCGATCACCCGCGGCTTGCCCATCCGCCTGGTCAGGAGCTGCTGGCCGAGCGAGTTGTTGAGCTTGTGGGCGCCGGTGTGGAGCAGGTCCTCGCGCTTCAGCCAGACCTCGATCCCCAGCTCGGCGGACAGGCGCCTGGCCGGGGTGAGCGCGGTGGGGCGTCCGGCATAGGACCGGCGCAGGTCGTCCAGCTCGGCGAGGAACCCGGGGTCGGCCATGGCCTCGTCGAAGGCGGTGGCCAGCTCGTCCACCACGGCCATGAGGACCTCGGGGACGAAGCGGCCGCCCCAGGGACCGAAGTGGCCGAGCGGGTCCGGCCAGTGCGGCCCGGGCCCAGGCTGGGCGCCGGGCTGGCGGCCCGTCGGGGCCGGGGCGGTGGGCGGCTGGCCGCGGGCGGCCTCGAGCACCGCGGCCCGGTCGCGGTTGCGGTCAGACATCGAGCAGGTTCCCGGAGAGATAGTCGTCGTAGGCCTGGAGGTCGAAATGGCCATGCCCGCAGAGGTTGAACACGATGGTCTCGGCGCTGTCCTCCTCTTTGCAGCGCAGGGCCTCGTCGATCACCGCGCGGATGGCGTGGGCGGGCTCTGGCGCGGGCAGGTGCCCCTCGGTGCGGGCGAACTGCACCGCCGCTTCGAAGACCTTGGACTGCGGGTAGGCCACCGCCTCGACCAGGCCCTCCTTGACGAGCAGCGACACCAGCGGCGAGTCGCCGTGGTAGCGCAGCCCGCCGGCGTGGATCGGGGCGGGGACGAAGTCGGCGCCGAGCGTGTACATCTGGATCAGCGGTGTCATGCCCGCCTGGTCGCCGAGGTCGTAGTCGAAGCGGCCCTTGGTCAGGGTGGGCGCGGCGGTCGGCTCGACCGCGACGAAGCGGGCGGTCAGCCGGCCGGCGATCTTGTCGGCCAGCAGCGGGAAGCTGAAGCCGCCGAAGTTCGACCCCCCGCCGACGCAGCCGACCAGCACGTCGGGCTGGACGCCGGCCCTGTCGAGCTGCGCCTTCAGCTCCAGGCCGATGACGGTCTGGTGCAGCAGCACGTGGTTCAGCACGCTGCCGAGCGAGTAGTGGGTGTCGGGCGCGCTGGCCGCCACCTCCACCGCCTCGGAGATGGCGATCCCGAGCGAGCCGGGCGAGTCGGGGTGCGCGGCGAGGACGGCCCGGCCCGCGGCGGTCTCCTCTGACGGGGACGGCACCACCCTCGCCCCCCAGGTCTCCATCAGCGAGCGCCGGTAGGGCTTGCTGTCGTAGGAGGTCCGCACCATGTACACGGTGCATTCCATGCCGAAGCGGGCGCAGGCGAAGGCCAGGGCGCTGCCCCACTGGCCCGCCCCCGTCTCGGTGCTGAGCCGCCGCACCCCCTCGACCGAGTTGTAGTAGGCCTGGGCGACCGCGGTGTTCGGCTTGTGGGAGCCGGCCGGCGAGCCGCCCTCGTACTTGTAGTAGATGCGGGCCGGCGTCCCCAGGGCCCGCTCCAGGTCGAGCGCGCGCACCAGCGGCGTCGGGCGCCAGATGCGGTAGGTGTCGAGCACCGGGCCGGGGACGTCGACCCAGGGCTCGGTGGTGACCTCCTGCTCGATCAGGGCCATCGGGAACAGCGGCGCGAGCGCGTCCGGGCCGACCGGCTCCCGGGTCTGCGGGTGCAGGTAGGGACCGGGCGCGCTTGGCAGCGAGGGCACGATGTTGAACCAGGCCGTGGGCAGCTCGTCCTCGCCCAACAGGATCTTCCTCGGCTCGGCCATGTCATCCGTCCTTTGTCGCGGCATCGCTTGTCAGGGCACGGCCGCCAGGTGCGATCGACCGACCTCGCCCCAGGAGCCCGGCGGCGGCCGCCTCCGGGTCGGGGGCCAGCACCAGCGTCTCGCCGACGAGGACCGCGTCGGCGCCGGCCGCGGCCACCGCCTCGACGTCGGCGCGGGTGCGGATGCCGCTCTCGGCCACCACGGTCGCGCCGGCGGGCAGCGCGTCGCGCACCGCGGCGAAGCGGCCGAGGTCGACCGCGAGCGTGGCGAGGTCGCGAGCGTTGACGCCGATCAGGCCCGCCCCGGCCGCCCCGCCGGCCGCGGCCTCCTCGCGGGTGTGGACCTCGACGAGCGCGTCCAGGCCGGCGGCGGCGGCCTCGGCCAGCAGGTCGGCGAGCAGCCCGCGGTCGAGCGCCGCCACGATCAGCAGCACCGCGTCCGCTCCCCAGGCCCGCGCCTCCCACACCTGGTACGGGGTGGTGACGAAGTCCTTGCGCAGCACCGGCAGGTCGACGGCGGCGCGGACCTTCTGGAGGTCCTCCGGGCTGCCGGAGAAGTGCAGCGGCTCGGTCAGCACGCTCACGGCGCTCGCGCCGCCGCGGCGGTAGGCGTCGGCGAGCGCGGCGGGGTCGAGGTCCGGCCGCAGCTCGCCCCTGGAGGGCGAGCGCCGCTTCACCTCGGCGATCAGCGCGACCGGGTGCCCGGAGGGCCGGCCGGGACCGGCGCGCGGGCGGGCCAGGGCGGCACGCAGGCCGCGCGCGGGCGGCGCCGACGCCGCCGCCCGCCGGAGCTCGGCGAGTGGCAGGTGCGCGGCACGCTGCTCGGCGGCCCGCCGGGCATCGGCGCTGGCGCGGGCGAGGAAGCTCACTGGAGTGGACACCAGCCGATTCTAACGGCCTTCGCCTGCGTGCCGGCCGGCGGGGCAGGATCTGTGGACAGGGAAAGCCGCTCAGCGCGGGTTCGGCAGCTCGCGGTCGGGCGGCCGCCAGGACAGCGGGCTCGGGTGCGCGGGCGGCAGGGCCAGGCGGAACGCGGTGCCGCCGCGGCCGTGGTCACGGCCGGACTCGGCGCGGATGGCCACGCCCATGGCGTCGCACAGGGCCTTGACGATCGCCAGGCCGAGTCCGGAGCCGACCGCCCGGGTGCCGCGGTAGCGCGACCACAGGTAGCCGCGGTCGAACGCGCGCGGCAGGTCCTCGGCGGCGATCCCCGGCCCCCGGTCGACCACCGCGACCTCGACCCAGCCGCCGGCCAGCGGCCGCGCCGCGACCAGCACGGGGTAGCCGGTCGGGCTGGACCGGGCGGCATTGTCGAGTAGGTTGTCCAGCACCTGGCGAAGCCTTCCGGGGTCGACGTGGGCGAGCAGCGGCCCCGCCGGCACCTGCTGCTCGACCGCGACTCCCTGGGCGGCGGCGCGCTCTGCCGCCGCGCCGACCGCCTCGCGCAGGACCGCGGCGACGTCGGCGTCGACCGGGCTCACCGCGAACTGGCCGCGCCCCAGCCGGGCGAGGTCGATCAGGTCCTGCACCAGGCGGGCGAGCCGCAGCGTCTCGCCGTGGATGCGCTGCAGGGTGCGCTGGCGCTCGGCCGCGTCGGACACGGTGCCGTCCAGCAACGCCTCTGTGTAGCCCTGGATGCCCGTGAGCGGCGTCTTCAGCTCATGGCTCACGCTGGCCAGGAAGGCGCGCTGCTCGCGCTGGCTCTGCTCGATGTCGGCGGCCATCTCGTTGAAGGCCGTGCCGACCTCGGCGACCTCGTCGTCGCCCTGGACCTCCACGCGCGTCGAGAGCTCGCCACCGCCGAGCTCGCGGGCGGCGCCGGCGAGCCGCCGCAGCGGGGCGGTGAGCCGTCCGGCGAGCAGCCAGGCGACCAGCGCCGCGATCGCCACGGCCAGCGCCGTCGCCAGCAGCAGCCGCCACGCCACCCCGCCGACCAGCCCCACCCCGAGGCCACCGAGCGAGTGGGTCAGGACGACGCCCTGGTACTGCACGCCGCTGAGGTCCTGGACCGGCTGCCGCAGGGGCGCGAGCGCATAGGCGATGCCGCCCCGGCTGCCGGTCGTCACCGACCCGTGGCCAAGGGCCGCGCGCAGATCGATGTCGGGCGCGGGGGCGGCCGGGTTGCGCAGCCGGTCGCGCAGCCCGTCGCGCAGCAGCGCGCAGGTCACCAGGTGCGGCGCGCCGTCGGCGTCCACCAGGTACAGCTCGGTCTGCACCGCGCGCAGGGCGGCGACGGTCGTGCACGGGCGCGGGCCCTCGCCGATGGTGACCGCCGCCGCCTCGGCCTGGTCGCTGAGCTGCTGTTCGAGGCTGCGGGCGGCGGTCACGCGCAGCAGCGAGAGCGTGACGACGCCGACGATCAGCGCGGCGAGCGCGGCCACCCCCACAAACGACCAGAGCAGGCGCCCCCTGAGCGACCCTCGGCGCCCCTGGCCGCCACGCGCCTCCGGCTCCGGTGGGCGGTCGGGCGCCGGACGCGGAGCGGTCCGGCCGTGCCACAGGGCGAGCGCCCGCCACCGCAGCCGGGACGCTCCTCCGGCCAGCCGCGCGCGGACCCGGCCGAGCCGGTCCCGGCCGCTTGCGAGCCCGTCGTGCGGCGGGCCGCCGCCGTTCCCATCCGGTCCGCCCGCCCAGCTCATCAGCGCCTACGCTCGATCGTCGGCCTTGTAGCCGACGCCGCGGATGGTCCGGATCGGGGCGCGCTCGCCGAGCTTGGCGCGCAACTGGCGGATGTGGACGTCCACGGTCCGGGTATCGGCCGGGAAGGCGTAGCCCCAGACGCGCTCGAGGATCTGGTCGCGCGTGAGCACCAGGCCCCGGTTGCGGACCAGGTAGCTGAGCAGGTCGAACTCGCGGGCGGTCAGCTCGACGGGGCGTCCGTCGAAGGTCACCTCGCGGCGCGCCGGGTCCACCGTGAGGGCGCCGAGATGCATGGGCGACTCGGGTCCCTGCTGTGGCTCCGGCTCCGCCCGCCGCAGCACCGCCTTGACCCTGGCGACCAGCTCGCGCGGGGAGAACGGCTTGGTGACGTAATCGTCGGCGCCGAGCTCGAGTCCGAGGACCCGGTCGGCCTCCTCCTCGCGGGCGGTCACCACGATGATCGGCACGCGGCCGCCCTTGTCACGAAGCGCCCGGGTCACCTCGAACCCGTCCATGCCGGGCAGCATCAGGTCGAGCACGACCAGCCGCGGGCGATCGCTGGCGACCGCGGCCAGTCCCGAGCGGCCGTCGCTGCGCCAGACCACGCGGAAACCGTCGCGCTCCAGGTAGAGCCGGACCACGTCGGCGATCGACTCTTCGTCCTCGACGACGAGGATCGTCCCCTTCTCCCCCGTGCCCCGGTGCTCGTCGGTCACGGCACGCCCTTCCCCGCGAGATCATGGTCCGCCACCGGCTTTCGCCATTGGTAGCATCCCGCGTCCAGGTTCGGAGCGCGACCGGCCCAGGTTCGAGCCGGGTGAAGCCGGCCGCTGTCCCGAGGCCGGGCCGGCGGTGCGGCGGCAAGCAGCGCACGGCCTCGCCCGCCGGCCGTCTCAGTCGCCCTCCCAGGGCGGCTCGCCGGCGTCCGGGCGGGACGGGGGCCGGTCGGGCGGCGCGCGGAAGGCCGCACCAAGGGCCGGCCAGCTCTTGCCCCGACGCAGTGTCTCCGTGCCGGCCAGGACGAGCAGGGCACCACCGGCGAGCGCGAGCAGCGGGCCGGCCTGCGGCCTGGTGACGCGCAGGTCGCCACCGGCCGGCACGCCGACCACCTGGCCCTGGCGGGCGCGCCGCTCGGCCTCGGAACGGGCCCGGCCGGCGGCGGTCCCCGCCTGCACGAGCAGCGTCACCGCCAGGGCCAGCAGGACGATGCCGACCAGCCACCGTCCCCGTCCGCGGCTGACGGCGATCCCGACGACCAGCGCCAGGCCGAGCAGCGCCAAGCCGGAGAGCGGCGCGAGATCGTTGCCGGTCAGGTGCGTGGCGCCGACCCGCGTGCTGCCGAGGTCCGGCACCGACACCGCCGCCTCCAGGCCTGCCCACGGCCGCCCGGCCCCGACCACCACCAGGAGCACGCCGGCCAGCAGCACCAGCAGCGTCACCTGCAACGAACGCCGCCCACCGTCCGGCCGCGGCCCGGCCCGGCCGGACGGCAGCCCCGGCGAAGCGCCCGGCGAGGCGCGGGCACGGGAGCCGTCAGCGGGCCGCATGCTCCGCCCCGGCCCGCTGGCCGGCACCGCCGGCGCGGTGTCCTCCCAGTAGCGCCTCCGCCGCGGCGACCGCGGCGAGCAACGCCCTGGCCTTGGCCTCTGTCTCGCGCTCCTCGCGCTCCGGCACCGAGTCCGCCACCACGCCGGCACCCGCCTGGCAGTAGGCGGTGTCCCCCAGGAACACGCAGGTGCGGATGGTGATGCAGGTGTCCAGGTTGCCGGAGAAGTCGAAGTAGCCGACGCAGCCGGCATAGGGCCCGCGGCGGTGGCGCTCGAGGTCGTCGATGATCTCCATGGCCCGCACCTTGGGCGCGCCGGACACCGTGCCCGCCGGGAAGGCGGCCGTGAGCACATCGAACCCGGTCACCCCCTCGGCCAGCCTGCCGACCACGTCGGAGACCAGGTGCATGACGTGCGAGTAGCGCTCCACCCGCATGAAGTCCTCGACCCGCACGCTGCCCGGCAGGCAGACGCGGCCGAGGTCGTTGCGGGCCAGGTCGACCAGCATGACGTGCTCGGCGCGCTCCTTCTCGTCCGCCTTGAGCTCCTGCTCGAACACCAGGTCGGCGGCCTGGCCGGCGCCGCGGGGCCGGGTGCCCGCGATGGGGCGCATGGTGGCGCCACGGCCCTGCACGGTGACGAGCGCCTCCGGCGAGGAGCCCGCCAGGACCACCCCCGGCAGGCGCAGGAAGTACATGTAGGGCGAGGGGTTGACCACCCGCAGCACCCGGTACACGTCGAACGGGTCGGCGCTGGTCCGCACGGAGAAGCGCTGGGACGGCACCACCTGGAAGATGTCACCGGCGCGGATGTGCTCCTTGGCGGTCTCGACCATGCGCTGGTAGCGGCCGGGCTCGAGGTCGCTGGTGGCCTCGACCGGCGCGCCGGCCGCGGGCAGCGGGGTGGGCGGGCTCGACGTGGCGACGGCCAGCCGCTCCGCCAGCCGGTCCAGCCGCCGCGCCGCCGCCCGGTACGCCTCCTCGAGACCGGTGGCCCCGCTCACCAGCACGTTGGCCACCAGGGCGAGGCGCTGGCCGAGGTGGTCGAACACCACCACCGAGCGGGGCAGCACCAGCAGGGCGTCGGGAAGCTGGAGGTCGTCGGTGGTCTGGTCGGGCAGGCGCTCGAGCTCGCGCACGACGTCGTAGGCGAGATAGCCGACCGCGCCGGCGTACAGCGGCGCCAGGCCCGGGAGGGCCGGCGAGCGCAGGCGCTCGAGCGCGGCCCGCAGCACCGCCATGGGCGGGCCGTCGGGCAGGCCCTCGGGCGCGTCGCCGGTCCAGGCGACGCGCCCGTTGCGGGCCACGAAGGTGGCGAACGGATCGGTGCCGATGAACGAGAAGCGGCCCCAGCGCTCGCCGTGCTCCACGCTCTCGAGCAGCACGGACCCCTCGGCGTCGCCGAGCTTGCGGAAGGCGCTCACCGGGGTCTCGAGGTCGCCGAGCAGCTCCCGCCAGACCGGCACCACCGAGTATTCCTTGGCGAGCAGCGTGAACTCCTCCAGCGAGGGCCGCAGACCGCCGGGCGGCGCCGCGGTCACGGCCGCGCCCTCCCGGACGAGGCTGCCGGCCGAGCCGCTGCGGCCGGCGACCCTTGCACGGCCGGCAGGGGCGCCTCGAAGCAGCTCCGCGTGCCGGTGTGACAGGCGCCGCCGATCTGCTCGACCCGGACGAGCAGCGTGTCCCGGTCGCAGTCGGCGTGCACCGAGCGGACGTACTGCCGATGGCCGGAGGTCTCCCCCTTCAGCCAGTGCTCCCGGCGCGAGCGACTCCAGAACCACGTCCGCCCGGTCGTCAGCGTGCGGCGCACGGCCTCGGCATCCATCCAGCCGACCATCAGCACGGTGGCGTCGGCATGGTCCTGGATCACCGCGGTCACCAGGCCCTGGGCGTCGAACTTCAGGCCGGCGACCAGCTCGGCCAGCTCGGCGCCGGCGCGGCCCTCGGCCTGCGGCAGGGCGGTCGGTTCGGTTGGCGCGGGGTCGGGCACTGGGGCTCCTTCGAGGCGTCCGTTTCGAGCGCGCCCATGCTAGTACGGCCGCCGGACCGCGGAAGCCCGTTATCCACAGAAGCCGCTCCATACCTACCCGGAGGCCCGGGGATCTGCCATCTTGGGTCCTGGCGGAGCGCCGACCAACGGGGGCCGGGCGCTCCCGACCAGGACGTGCTGACCAGGACTACCGTGGCCCCCGGGGAGACGAAGAGGGGACCACCGATGCCGACCCAGCCGGAGCAGGCCAAGGCCGAGGTCCTGGAGCGGATCGCCGCGACCATCCACGAGCGGGTCTCGTCCGACCAGGCCGACCAGGCCGACCAGGCCGAATCGTTCGCCCGCCAGCTCTACCGGCGGGTCGACCCCGAGGACCTCCAGGAACGCGCGGTCCCCGACCTGTACGGCGCGGCCCTGGCCCAGTGGAGCTTCGCTCGCCAGCGCACCCCCGGGGTCGCCAAGGTGCGCGTCTACAGCCCGCGCTTCGAGGAGCACGGCTGGCGCTCCAGCCACTCTGTGGTCGAGATCGTCACCGACGACATGCCGTTCCTGGTCGACTCGGTGTCGATGGAGCTGAACCGGCAGGGCCTCACCATCCACCTGCCGATCCACCCCGTGCTGACGGTGCGCCGCGGCCCCGGCGGCGAGCTGCGGGAGATCCTCCCGAACGGCACCGTCCCCGGGGACGGACTGCGCGAGTCGGTCATCCACATCGAGGTCGACCGCCAGACCGACCCGGCCGTGCTGGAGCGGCTGCACCAGGGGCTCGACCGGGTCCTCGCGGACGTGCGCGCCGCGTTCGAGGACTGGGCGCCCATGCGCCAGCGGGTGCGCGAGGTCCTCACCCAGCTCGCCGACCAGCCGCCGAAGGTGGACCGCGACGAGCTGGCCGAGGCCAGGGCCCTGCTCGAGTGGATCGACCAGGGGCACTTCACCTTCCTCGGCTACCGCGCCTACGACCTGGACGTGCAGGACGGCGAGGACGTGCTGCGCCCGGTGCAGGGCACCGGCCTCGGCATCCTGCGCGAGACCGCGGACAAGCCGCTGTCGCCCAGCTTCGCCAAGCTCCCGCCCGAGGTCCGCAGCCTGGCACGCGAGCCGCACCTGCTGGTGCTCACCAAGGCGAACTCCAAGGCCACCGTGCACCGGCCCTCCTACCTCGACTACATCGGCATCAAGCGCTTCGACGACCACGGCAGGGTCATCGGCGAATGGCGCTTCCTCGGCCTGTACACCTCGGCCGCCTACAACCGGAACCCGCGCGATATCCCGGTGCTGCGGCGCAAGGTGACCCGCGTGCTCGGGCGGGCCGGCCTGCCGCCCGGCGGCCACGACTGGAAGGCGCTGCTCAACATCCTCGAGACCTTCCCCCGCGAGGAGCTGTTCCAGGTCTCCGAGGACCAGCTCTTCGACGTGGCCATGGGCATCCTGCGACTCGAGGAGCGCCGGCGCGTGCGCCTGTTCCTGTGGCCGGACCGCTATGGCCGCTTCGTGTCCTGCCTGGTGTACGTGCCGCGCGACCGCTACACCACGGACGTGCGCCGGCGGATCGAGGAAGCCCTGACGCAGGCGCTCGACGGCGAGAGCCTCGACTTCTCGGTGCGGCTGACCGAGTCGGTGCTGGCTCGCCTGTACTTCATCATCCGGGTCCGGCGCGGCAGCCGCGCCGGCGGGGTGGACGCGCGCGAGCTGGAGGCAAAGCTCGCGGAGGCGACCCGCTCCTGGAGCGACGAGCTGCACGACTGCCTGCTCGACCACTGCGGCGAGGAGCGGGGCAACCTGCTCTTCGCGCGCTACGCCGAGGCCTTCCCGGCGGCCTACCGCGAGGATTTCCCCGCGCTGAGCGCGGTCTACGACATCGACCGCCTGGAGGAGCTGGCCGAGCGCGGCGCCTCCAGCATGAGCCTGTACCGCCCGCTGGAGGCGCCGCAGGGGACGCTGCGCTTCAAGCTGCTGTGGTCGGCGCGGCCGCTGCCGCTGTCCGAGGCGGTGCCCATGCTCGAGGCCATGGGCGTGCGCGTGGTCGAGGAGCGTCCCTACGAGGTGCGCCCCGTCGGGATGGCGCCGGCGTGGATCCACGATTTCGGCCTCGCCTACGACAAGCACGGCGAGCTCGACCTGCACGAGGTGCGCGGGCGCTTCCAGGACGCGTTCACGCGCGCGCTGCGCGGCGACGCCGAGAGCGACGGCTTCAACCAGCTCGTGCTCGGCGCCGGCCTCACCTGGCGTGAGATCGTCGTCCTGCGCGCCTGCTGCAAGTACCTGCGGCAGACCAAGCTCACCTTCAGCCAGAGCTACATGGAGGAGGCGCTGGCCGCCAACCCCGCCATCGCCCGCAAGCTGGTGGAGCTGGTCCGCGCACGCTTCGACCCGGCCGCCGCCGGCGAGCGGGCGGTGCGGGTCGCCGAGCTGGAGCGAGGGATCGACGGCGCGATCGACGCGGTCGCCAACCTCGACCAGGACCGCATCCTGCGCGCGTTCCTCGCGCTGGTGCAGGCGATGACCAGGACCAACTTCTTCCAGTCGGACGCCGGCGGGCAGTCCAAGCCGTATCTGGCGTTCAAGCTCGACCCGGCGCAGGTGCCGCGCCTGCCCCGCCCGAGGCCGATGTACGAGGTCTTCGTCTACTCCCCGAGAACCGAGGCGGTCCACTTGCGGGGCGGCAGGGTGGCCCGCGGCGGGATCCGCTGGTCGGACCGGCGCGAGGACTTCCGCACCGAGGTGCTCGGTCTCATGAAGGCACAGATGGTGAAGAACGCGGTGATCGTGCCGACCGGCGCCAAGGGCGGCTTCGTGATGAAGCGGCCGCCCACCGGCGGTGGCCGCAAGGCGCTGGACGCCGAGGTGGCCGCCTGCTACCAGACGTTCATGCGGGGGCTGCTCGACCTGACCGACAACCTGGTCGGCGGCGAGGTGGTGCCGCCACGGGAGGTGGTCTGCTACGACGGCGGCGACCCCTACCTGGTGGTGGCGGCCGACAAGGGCACAGCGACCTTCTCGGACCTGGCCAACTCGATCGCGGCCGAGTACGGCTTCTGGCTGGGCGACGCCTTCGCCTCCGGCGGCTCCACCGGCTACGACCACAAGCGCATGGGCATCACCGCCAGGGGCGCCTGGGAGTCGGTCAAGCGCCACTTCCGCGAGCTGGGCCTGGACGAGCAGACGACCGACTTCACCGTCGTCGGCATCGGCGACATGTCCGGTGACGTGTTCGGCAACGGCATGCTCCTGTCACGCCACATCAAGCTGGTCGGCGCCTTCAACCACCAGCACGTCTTCCTCGACCCGGATCCCGACCCGCAAGCCTCGCACCGGGAGCGCGCGCGACTGTTCGGCCTGCCGCGCTCCTCGTGGGCCGACTACGACCGCAAGGTGATCTCGGCGGGCGGCGGGGTGTGGCCGCGGAGCGCCAAGTCGGTCCCGCTGTCGCCGGAGGCCCGGCGCGCCCTGGCGGTCGAGGCCGAGGCGCTCACCCCCAACGAGCTCGTCAGCGCGCTGCTGCGGGCCCCGGTCGACCTGATGTGGAACGGCGGCATCGGCACTTACGTGAAGTCCGGTCGCGAGCGGGACGTGGACGTGGGCGACCGGGCCAACGACGCGGTCCGGGTCGACGCCTCCGAGCTGCGCTGCCGTGTGGTGGTCGAGGGCGGCAACCTGGGCTTCACGCAGCTCGGGCGCATCGAGTACGCGCTCGCCGATGGCCGTATCAATACTGACTTCATCGACAACTCCGGCGGGGTCGACTGCTCCGACCACGAGGTCAACATCAAGATCCTGCTCAACTCGGTGGTCGCCGCCGGGGACATGACCCGCAAGCAGCGCGACCGCCTGCTCGCCGAGATGACCGACGAGGTCGCCGAGGCGGTGCTGCTCGACAACTACCGCCAGGTGCAGGCCCTCAGCATCACCGAGTCCCACGCCGCCGACGTGCTGGGCGACCACCTGCGCCTGATCCGTGGGCTCGAGCACGCCGGCCACCTGGACCGCAGGCTCGAGTTCCTGCCGAGCGACGCGGAGCTGATCGAGCGGCGTGCGGCCGGCCGAGGCCTGACCCGGCCGGAGCTCGCGGTGCTGCTCGCCTACAGCAAGGTCGTGCTCAAGGACGCCCTGCTCAATTCGGACGTGCCCGAGGACCCGTACCTGTCGGACGACCTCGAGCGCTACCTGCCCGCCAAGCTGCGGGACCCGTTCCAGGAGCAGGTCCGGCACCACCCGCTGCGCCGCGAGATCATCGCCACCCACGTCACCAACAGCATGGTGAACAGGGTCGGCAGCACCTTCGTGCACCGCCTCGGCGAGGAGACCGGGGCGGCCGCACCTGACATCGCCCGCGCGTACACGGTGGGGCGGGAGGTCTTCGAGGTGCGGCGACTGTGGAAGGAGATCGGCGACCTCGACGACCTGGTGCCGGCCGACGTGCAGACCGCCCTCATGGCCGAGGGCAGGCACCTGGTGGAGCGCGTCACCCGCTGGCTGCTGCGCAACCGGCACCAGCCCCTCGACATCGCCGCCGAGGTGTCGCGCTTCGCGCCCGGCATCGCCGCGCTGGGCCAGGAGCTGCCGAAGCTGCTCGCCCCCACCGACGCCGAGGCGCTGGGGCGGAGCGCCGAACGGTTCGGCGCCCAGGGCGTTCCCTCGGACCTGGCCACACGCGTGGCCAGCCTCGACGCCCTCTACTCGGGTCTCGACATCATCGAGGTGGCGCGCGCCAAGGAGGAGACCGTGGAGGCGGTGGCCGCGGTGTACTTTGCGCTCGGCGCGCGGCTCGACCTGCACTGGCTGCGCGACCAGATCGGCAGGCTCCCGGCGGGGACGCACTGGCAGGCCCTTGCCCAGGGTGCGCTCCGCGACGACCTGTCCTCTGAGCAGCGCCAGCTCACCGCCCAGGTCCTGCGGCACGACACCACAGGTCCGGACGCGGAGGCCATGATCGACGCCTGGGTGGCCGGCAACCGTGGCTCGGTCACCCGCTGCCTCGAGATGCTGGAGGACTTGAAGCAGGTCGAGCGGGTCGACGTCGCCATGCTCTCGGTCGCCCTGCGCGAGATCCGCAGCCTGGGCCAGACCAGCGGCACCGGCTGAGCCGGCCGCCCGCACGGGGCCCGGGCACGGCGGCGCCGGCACGGCCGGGGCGCGGCGGCCCGGCACGCGGCGGCGGGCCGGTAGCACGCCGGGACGCCGGGCGCTACCGCTCCCCGACCGATCGTGCGGACCTCACCTGCGCCACGGACGGGACCAGCGAGACGAGCTGCTCGTTGAAGTCCCGGACGGCAGCCAGCGAGCTGTGCGGCTCGAGCGCGGCGGCGAGCTCGGCCGCCCGCCGCACGATCGGGTCGATGAGGTACTCGGCCGGCATCCGGAGCACTTCCGCGCCGATCTGGCTCGCCTCGGCGGGCCCGCCGAGCTGCGTCTCGGCCGTGGCGATGTCGAGGCGCGCGAGTGCCTTGGCCGCGGCGGTGTCGCGCAGCTCGAAGGCGTGCTCAGCGTGCCGCTTGGCCTCGTCGGGCAGGTCCAGCCACAGGCAGGCGGTGCCGCAGTACTGCTCGAACTCGCCGACGCCGAAGGAGAAGACCCCGCCGGGAGACCGCGCCGCCTCCGCGGACTCGATCGAACGGCTGCCGCGGGCAATCGCCTCGAGCACACCGCGCCGGTCCCTCATGCGTGCCAGCGCCCGCGCCTCCCCCCAGCTCGCGAGCTGCGCGCGGACCAGGGGGTCGGGGGCGAGCGCCTGCCCCTCCCGAGCCATGGCCAGCGCCTCCTCGGGGCGGCCGTCGTACAGCGCGACCATGCTCTGCGCGCCACGCACCCAGGCGACCATGCCGTGGTGGCCGGCGGCCCGGCCGAGGCGCCAAGCCGTGGCGAGATGGGCCCTGGCGGAGGTGTAGTCGCCGAGGTGGAACGAGAGGTTGCCGAGCAGCGCGGACAGCCATCCGCCGACCAGGTGGAGGTGGCGCCGGCGGCTGGAGGGCTGCCGCTGGTCGAGCATGCCGTCGACCAGCCGGCGGCAGTGCCGCACCTCGTTGAAGAGCACGGCCGGCGGGGTCGCCCAGTAGACCCGCGCGAAGTGCTCGACCGCCAGCTCGAGCTGCTCGTGGGCCACGGGGCCACCCGCGGGCCCCTCCACGCGCAGGGTGAGGTGCAATGACTCGAGCACGGCGCCCAGCCCAGCCCAGAGCGTCGTGTGGAGGAACTGCGACCGGTTCGCGGCGGACCTCGATTCCTGATCCAGCGGTTCCTGGTTGAGCGGTCCCTGGTTCGGCGCCGTACGGCGCCCGGTCCGATCGTGGCTCGATGAAGTCGTTTGCGTTGCTGTGCTAGGTGGAGTGTATAGGCCGGATTCGTCGAATAGCTGCGGCTCATCTATCAGCCCCACTGATGGCGAGTGGTCGTCCCGACGCTGCCGGTGCCGCTTGCTCCGCCGCTTGGCGGTCTCCAGCAGCAGCACCGGCAGGCGCTCCACCAGTGCGCGCTCGCCTCCCAGCAGCGCGTCCATCACCTCGACGAAGTCGGGCGACGGCGTCACGTCGCCGTTCTCCACCCTGCCGATGTGCGAGCGGGACCAGCGCCCGCCGGTCAGGGCCGCCAGCTTCTGCTGGGTCAGGCCGGCCCCGACCCGAAGGTTGTAGAGCGTGTCACCGAGCTGCCGGCCCGCCGGGCCGGTCGGATCGATGGAGCGAAGCTCCCAACGCCGCGCCACCCCCCAGTCACCTCCAATGCTGCTGACCGGAAGCATCGCTATTTGTTGGCCGCGCGCGCCGAAGGTGTTTTCCTCTTTAGAACGAACATTGCGTTCGCTGGACCACCTTACCTGACAAGAGTAGTTTTTGTGTCACGAACAACGCACAGCAGTCGATCAAGACTGTCGGCCAGAGCGCCGCTACAGCGGCGAAACAGGTCGTCGACCGCGGTGACAACGCGGTCGGGGCGGTCGAAGGGGGACCCACCATGCTGCGTACGGGTGCCGCCGGCCAGGGGGCGATCGGTATGAGCGAGCGAGAGGAGCGTCCTCGCCGCAACGGCCGGACCCGCTCGCGCGTCCGGCACGAGGGCGAGTGGCCGGAGCGGCTGCTTCGAACCTCGGAGGTCGCGGAGCTGTTCAGCGTCAGCTCGAGGACGGTCAGGGAGTGGGCCAGGCGCGGCCTGCTGCCCACCATCCGCACACCGGGGGGGCAGCACCGCTTCCCGGAGCGCCCGGTGCGGGAGCTGCTCCACCGCGTGCGGGGGCTCCCGGGCGAAGGGGAGCCTCCGCGGCCGGACACCCGGTAGGCCCACGGCCGGACACCCGGTAGCGGCCCGGGGTCGCCGCGCGGCGACCGCTACCCGCGGACGGGCAGGCCAGCCGCGGCCAGGCCCCGCTTCACCTCGGCGATGGAGAGCTGACCGAAGTGGAAGACGCTCGCCGCGAGCACCGCGTCGGCGCCGGCCTGGCAGGCGGCGACGAAGTGGTCGACGCTCCCCGCCCCACCGCTGGCGATCACCGGCAGGTCGACCGTGCTGGTCATCGCCGTGACCAGGCCCAGGTCGTAGCCGGTCCTCCGCCCGTCGGCGTCCATGCTGGTGACCAGCAGCTCGCCGGCGCCGCGGCGGGCGCCCTCCTCGGCCCAGGCCAGCGCGTCCCGGCCCGTGGGGGTGCGGCCGCCGTCGACCACCACCTCCCAGCCCCGGCCGTCGGGCCGGCGCCTGGCGTCGACGGCCAGCACCATGCACTGGGCCCCGTACGTGCCCGCCCCGGCCGACAGCAGCTCGGGGTCGCGCACCGCCGCCGAGTTGACCGACACCTTGTCGGCCCCGGCGCGCAGCAGCCGGCCCACGTCCTCCGCCACGCGGACCCCGCCGCCGACCGTCAGCGGGATGAGCACCTGCTCGGCGGTGCGGGCGACCACCTCGTACAGGGTCGCGCGAGCCTCCACGGTCGCGGTGATATCCAGGAACACCAGCTCGTCGGCGCCCTCGGCGTCGTAGACCGCCGCCAGCGCCACCGGGTCGCCGGCGTCCACCAGGCTGACGAAGGAGACGCCCTTGACCACCCTGCCCGCGGTCACGTCCAGACAGGGGATCACCCGCCGCGCGAGCGTCACGACGCCGTCCCGGCGGCGGCCAGGGTCCCAAGGGCGTCGGCGACGGTGAACCGGCCGTCGTACAGGGCCTTGCCCACGATGACGCCTTCCAGCCCCCGCGGGGCCAGCGGGGCCAGCGCGCGCAGGTCATCGAGGCTGGCGACCCCGCCGGAGGCGATCACCGGCCGTCCCGTGGCGGCCAGCACCTCCTCGAGGCTTGCGAGGGCAGGCCCGCTCAGCATGCCGTCCCTGGTCACGTCGGTGTAGACGAAGCGCCGGCAGCCGCCGCCGTCGAGCCGGGCCAGGGTCTCGAACAGGTCCCCGCCGCTGGAGGTCCAGCCCCGTGCCTGGAGCGCACGACCACGTGCGTCGAGGCCGACCGCGACCGCGTCGGCGTGCTGCCCGCAGGCGTCGAGCACCCATTCGGGGTCCTCCAGAGCGGCCGTGCCGATGACCACGCGGGCGGCCCCGAGATCGAGCAGGGCCTTCAGGTCGGCCGCGGCGCGGACCCCACCGGACGCCTCCACACGGACCGGCGCGACCGCCTCGACGATGCGGGCGATCTGCTCGCGGTTGCGCGGCCCGCGCCCGAACGCGGCGTCGAGGTCGACCACGTGCAGCCAGCTCGCGCCCTGGGCCACGAACGCGCCGGCGGCCTCCACCGGGTCGCCGTAGGCGGTCTGGGTGCCGAGCGCCCCCTGGACCAGGCGGGCGGCCTGGCCGTCGAGCAGGTCGACCGCGGGCAGCAGCTCCAGGCCGATGCGCGCCTGGCTCATGCGCGCCGTGCCTCGCCGACGAAGTTGGCCAGCAGGGCGAGCCCGCTGGCCGCGGACTTCTCGGGATGGAACTGCGTGCCGAACAGGTTGTCGCGCTCGACCGCCGCCGCGAACGGCGTGCCGTAATGGCAGACCGCCGCCACCGCGGGGTCGCCGGGCTCGGCGGCGTAGGAGTGGACGAAGTAGAAGCGGGTGCCGTCGGGCAGGCCGGCGAGCAGGCGGCTGCCCGGCCGCACCTGGACCTCGTCCCAGCCGATGTGCGGGACCTTGACCGTGCCGGGCAGGCGGCGGACGGTGCCGGCAACCGCGCCGATCCCGTCCCGGACCGGCCCCTCCTCGCTCCCCTCGAACACGAGCTGCATGCCGACGCAGATGCCGAGCAGGGGCTGGCCGCCCTTGATCCACGCGGCCACCGCGTCCGCGCCACCGGCACGCCCGAGCCCGGCGAGGCAGGCTCCGTAGGCGCCGACGCCGGGCACGACCAGGGCCGCGGCGCCGGCGGCCCCCTCCACCGTCCGGACCACGCGGACGTCGGCCCCGGCCCGGTCGAGCGCCTTGGCGGCCGAGTGGAGGTTGCCGACCCCGTAGTCGAGCAGGGCCACCGGCGGGCGTCTCGGGCCGGTCACGCCAGCGTCCCCTTGGTGCTGCCGCTGCCGGCGCGCGGGTCCGGTGTGCAGGCGTCGCCGAGCGCGCGGGCGAGCGCCTTGAAGCAGGCCTCCAGCGCATGGTGCGGCAGGTCACCGGCCTCGAGCACCGCATGCACGGTGCAGCGGGCCCCCGCCACCAGCCCCTCGAGGAAATGGCGCGCCTGCCGGGGGTCGAAGTTGCCGAGCTCGCCGGGGCCCACCTGGACGGGCACCTGCCACACCAGGTAGGGGCGGCCCGACAGGTCGACGGCGACCCGCGCCCGGGCCTCGTCCAGGGGCACGGTGGCGTCGCCGAAGCGGCGCAGCCCGGCCTTGTCCCCCAGCGCCCGGCCGAGCGCCTGGCCGAGCGCGATGCCGGCGTCCTCGACGGTGTGGTGCGAGTCGACCTCGAGGTCGCCCCTGGCGCGGACTGTGAGGTCGAAGCGGGCGTGCCTGCCGAGCTGGCAGAGCATGTGGTCCAGGAACGGCACGCCCGTGTCCGAGGTCGCCTTGCCCTCGCCGTCGAGGTCCAGCTCGACCAGGACGTCGACCTCTGCCGTGCGCCGCTCCACGCGGGCGCTGCGCGGGGCGGCCATCAGGCGAGCTCCGCGGTGAGCGCGTGCAGGAAGGCGTCGTTCTCCGCCGGCGTGCCGATGGAGACGCGCAGGTGGCGGTCGAGCGTCGGGTAGCCGGACACGTCGCGCACCAGCACGCCGCGGTCGACCAGCCCGCGCCACAGCCGCTTGGGCGCGACCGCGGTGGCAAAGCACAGGAAGTTGGCGTCGCTCGGCATGACCTCGACGCCGGGCAGGCGGGCCAGGGCGGCGGCCACCCGCTCCCGCTCCCGCTCGATCACGGCGACGTGGGCCATGAGCTCGCCGGCGTGGGCCAGCGCGCGCAGCGCCACCGCCTGGGTGACCGACGAGAGATGGTAGGGCAGGCGCACCAGCCGCAGGCCGTCGACCACCGACGGGTCGGCGAGCAGGTAGCCGAGCCGCAGCCCGGCCACGCGGAACGCCTTGGAGAAGGTCCGGGTGACCGCCAGGTTGGGGAAGCGCGGCAGCAGGTCCGCCGCACGCGAGCGGCCGAACTCGCCGTACGCCTCGTCGACCACCACCAGGCCCGGCGCCGCCCGGCAGATGGCGGCGAGGGTGTCGCGGCCGCTCGCCTCGCCGGTGGGGTTGTTCGGCGAGCACCAGAACGTGAGGTCCGCGTCCGCCTCGGCCACCAGGCCGGCGGCCACGTCCGCCGTGACCGGCCGGTCGCGCGGCTGCACGCGGGCGATGACCCGGGTGCCGGTGGCCCGCGCGATGAGCGAGTGCATCCCGTAGGTCGGCTCGACCACCAGCGCTGAGCGGCCCGGCCCCGCGAACGCCATCAGGAGCTGCTGGAGGACCTCGTTGGAGCCGTTGGCCGCCCAGGTGCCCTCGAGCCCGTGGCCGGCGTGCCGGGCCAGGGCCTCGCGCAGGCGGGCGGCCTCGCGGTCGGGGTAGCGCTCCAGCCCGAGCCCGCGCACGGCTTCGGCCATATCGTCCAGGACGGCCGGCGGCACCGGGTAGGTCGTCTCGTTGGTGTTGAGCCGCACCGGGACGTCGAGCTGCGGCGCGCCGTAGGGGACCAGGCCGGCCAGGTCGTCGCGCACCCGCACCCGAGCGGCCCGGTCGGTGGTGCCGTGCAGGCTCATCGGGGCACCCGCACGGCGACCGCGCGGCCGTGGGCGGGCAGGTCCTCGGCCCTGGACAGCGCGGCGACCGTCGGCGCCGCCGCGGCCAGCGCCGCCCGGTCGAACTCGGCCACCTGCACCGGCCGCAGGAAGCTGTAGGTGGACAGCCCGCCGGCGAAGCGGGCGGTGCCGGCGGTCGGCAGGACGTGGTTGGTGCCGGCCGCGTAGTCGCCGAGGGCGACCGGCGTCCACGGGCCGACGAACACCGCGCCGGCGCCGCGCACCCGCCCGGCCGCGGCGGCGGCGTCGGTGACCAGGAGCTCCAGGTGCTCGGGCGCGAACGCCTCGACGACCCGGAGCATGGCGGCCAGGTCGTCGCAGAGCACCACGGCGGACTGGCCGGCGAAGGCGCGCTCCACCCGGTCCCGGTGCGCGGCGGCCGTGACCTCCTCGACCAGGACCGGCTCGACCGCCTTCCAGAGGTCGGGCTCGTCGGTCACCAGCAGGCAGGCGGCCAGCGGGTCGTGCTCGGCCTGTGCCACCAGGTCGACGGCGACCAGGCGCGGGTCGGCGCTGGCATCGGCCACGACCGCCACCTCGGTCGGGCCGGGGAAGCCGTCGGTGCGCACCCGGTCGGCCACCTCCTGCTTGGCGAGGGCGACGTAGAGGTTGCCGGGCCCCGTGACCGAGTCCACCGCCGCCACCGTCCGGGTGCCGCAGGCGAGCGCGGCCACCGCCTGGGCGCCGCCGAGCAGCCAGACCTCGTCCACGCCGAGCAGCGCGGCGGCCGCGAGGACCGCGGGGTGCCCGCGGCCGCCGGGGCCGGGCGGGGTCGCCAGCGCGATACTCGGCACCCCCGCGGCGCGGGCGGGCACCACGTTCATCACCACGCTCGAGGGGTACGCGCCGAGCCCGCCGGGCACGTACACGCCGGCGCGGGCGAGCGGCTCGAACCGCTGCACGAGACGCACCCCGGGCAGCCCCTCCCAGACCAGGTCGGCCGGGCGCTGGGCCTGGTGGAAGGCGGTGACCCGCTCGATCGCGTCGAGCAGCGCGGCACGCAGCTCGGGACCGAGCGCGCGCTCGGCCGCGGCCAGCTCGCCGGCGGTCGCTCGCCAGGCCGCGGGCGCAGCGTCCACCCCGTCGAAGCGGCGGGCCGCCTCGGCCACCGCATGGTCGCCACGCTCGGCCACGTCCGCGACCAGCGCGCGCACACTGGCCCGGGCGGCGGTCAGGTCGGAGGCTGGCGCTCGCGGCAGCAGCTCGGCCGGGTCGCGGGCCGAGCCTCGAAGGTCGATGACGGGTAGCACTGGCACGCTCCATGGGTCCCGCACGGTCGTGCGGGGTCGGTACCGGTTCGGGACCTCACCCTACCGCAGCGCCACGACGGCGACGAAAGGATGTCCACAGGCCCCGAGGGTTCTCGCTCACCTTGCGGGACCTCGCTGACCAGCGGGGACCGTGGAATTCTGCGAGGAATGGGTTGGGCAGGGCCGGTCAGGGCCGTACCATGACCACACAAGGTCCTCGAGGCTGCACGACGTTCTCGCGCCGGGGGGGTGCCGTGGAGCTCCCGCTGTTCCCGCTGTCGACGGTCCTGTACCCAGGGCTGCCGATCCCGCTGCACGTGTTCGAGGAGCGCTACCGGGAGATGTTCGGCCGGGTCCTGGAGGGCGGGCGGCGGTTCGGGGTGGTCGCGATCGTCCACGGCCACGAGGTCGGCGGCTCGGCCGTCTACCACCCGGTCGGCTGCGTCGCCGAGGTCCGCGAGGTGCGGCGCCACCCGGACGGCCGGCTGGACGTCGTGGCCCGGGGCGAGCGCCGCTTCCGCATCGAGGGCGTGACCCAGGCGGCGCCGTACATCGTCGCCAGCGTGGCCACACTGGGCGAGGCCACCGGCGAGTCGGCCACGGAGCGCATCCTGCCCGCCGCCCGGCTCTTCAACCGCTACGTCGCCACCCTGCTGGAGATCGCCGGCGAGGACGAGATCGAGCAGGTCGACCTGCCCGACGACCCCGTCACCGCCTCCTACCTGGTCGCCGCCGGGCTCCAGGTGGACCTGGCGGACAAGCAGCACCTGCTGGCCATCCCGTCCGCGGCCGAGCGCCTGCGCGCCGAGGCGGCCCTGCTCCGCCGCGAGCTCGCCCTGCTCGACCACCTCGGCATCGCCGGCCCCGCCCGCCTCACCGTCTCGTTCTCCCTCAACTGATCAACTTAGGGTCAACGAAGAATCGGTGAAGAGCTGCGATCAAGCCGTTTATCCCTGGCGTGGGCGTGTCCACCAGAGGTCACAGAACCACCACCGAGCGGAGGACCTCGCCGCGCTGCATCTTGGCGAAGGCCTCCTCGACCTGGTCCAGGGCGACCGTCTCGGACACGAACCGGTCCAGGTCGAAGCGGCCGCGCAGGTACAGGTCGATCAGCACCGGGAAGTCCCGGCTCGGCAGGCAGTCGCCGTACCACGACGGCCGCAGCGCCCCGCCCCGCCCGAAGAAATCCAGCATGCGAACGTCGATCCGCATCTGCGGGTCCGGCACGCCCACCTGCACAAGGGTGCCCGCGTGGTCGCGCGCGTGGAACGCCTGCTTGAACACCTCCGGCCGGCCCACCGCCTCGATGGTCACGTCCGCGCCGCACCCGTCCGTCAGCTCCCGGACCCGCTTGACCGGGTCCTCCGAGCTGGCGTCCACCACGTCGGTGGCGCCGAACTGCCTGGCCCACCCGAGCTTCCGCGGGTCGACGTCGACCGCGATGATCCGCCGCGCCCCGACCAGCGCCGCGGCGTGGATGGCGGCGTCCCCGACACCGCCGCAGCCGAACACCGCCACGGTGTCGCCGCGCCGCACGCCGCCGGTATTGAGGGCCGCGCCGAAGCCGGCCATGATCCCGCAGCCGACCAGCCCGGCCGCCTCCGGCCGTGCCGCCGGGTCGACCTTGACCGCCTGCCCGGCCGCGACCAGGCACGCCTCCGCGAACGCGCCGATGCCCAGCGCCGCCGACAGCTCCGTGCCGTCCTCCAGCGTCACCTTCTGGCCGGCATTGCGCGAGTCGAAGCAGTACCACGGCCGCCCGCGGGTGCACGAGCGGCACTGCCCGCACGGCGCCCGCCAGGCCAGGACCACGAAGTCCCCGGGCACAAGGCCGGTCACGTCCGGCCCGACCGCCTCCACCACCCCGGCCGCCTCGTGGCCCAGCAGGAAGGGGAAGGCATCGGCGATGGCGCCCTCGCGGTAGTGCAGGTCGGTGTGGCACACCCCGCACGCCTGCACCCGCACCAGCGCCTCCCCCGGGCCCGGGTCCGGGACCACGACGGTGACGACCTCGACCGGCGCGCCCTTCGACCTCGACACGACTCCACGGACCCGCTGCGGCATGCCTGCTCCTTCTCGTGGTGAGCACGTACGGTGGTGGCACGACACGCCATGCTCGCACCGCACGGCGAACAGGGCCAACAGGCACCAGACGGAGGAGAAGGGGGCACGCTTGTCGCTGGACGTCGCTCGCGCACGCGCGGACACGCCTGGGTGCCGGCGCGTGGTGCACCTGAACAACGCGGGCGCCTCCCTGCCGGCCCGGCCGGTGCTGGAGGCGGTCATCGACCACCTGCGACTGGAGGCGGAGATCGGCGGCTACGAGGCGGCGGCCGCGCGGCAGGGCGAGACCGCGCACACCTATGACGCTCTCGCGCGGCTGGTCGGCGCGCGGCGCGAGGAGATCGCGGTGGTCGAGAACGCCACCCGCGCCTGGGACATGGCCTTCTATTCCCTGCCGCTGGGGCCCGGCGACCGCATCCTCACCGCCACCGCCGAGTACGCCAGCAACGTGATCGCGTTCATGCACCTGGCCCGGCGCCGAGGGGTGAGCGTGGAGGTCGTGCCCGACGACGACGCCGGGCAGCTCTCGGTGGACGCCCTGCGCGACCTGCTCGACGAGCGCGTCAAGCTCATCGCCATCAGCCACGTGCCCACGCACAACGGCCTGGTCAACCCCGCTGTCGAGGTCGGCAGGGCGGCACGGGAGGCGGGCGTGACCTACCTGCTGGACGCCTGCCAGTCGGTCGGGCAGATGCCGGTCGACGTGGCGGAGATCGGCTGCGACCTGTTGTCGGCCACCGGCCGCAAATTCCTGCGCGGCCCCCGGGGCACCGGCTTCCTGTTCGTGTCCGGGCGCCTGCTCGACCGGCTCGACCCGCCGTTCCTGGACCTGCACGCCGCCACCTGGACCGGGCCCGGCGAGTTCGAGGTCCGGCCGGACGCGCGGCGCTTCGAGAGCTGGGAGAGCTCGCCGGCCGCCAGGATCGGGCTCGGCGTGGCGGCCGACTACGCGCTCGGGCTCGGGCTGGACGCGATCGGCCAGCGGGTGACGGCGCTCGCCGAGCGGCTGCGCGGGCTTCTCGGAGCGCTCCCAGGGGTCACCGTGCACGACCGCGGCGCGCGCCGCTGCGGCATCGTGACCTTCTCGGTCGAGGGCCACGAGGCCGGCGAGGTGGCCGCGGCGCTCGCCCGGCGGCGCATCAACGTGAGCCAGTCGCCGCCGGAGGCCGCCCGCTACGACTTCGAGGCGCGTGGCCTGCCGGTGCTGGTGCGCGCCTCGGTGCACTACTACAACACCACCGACGAGCTGGAGGCGCTCTGCTCGGTCGTCGAGCGCCTGGTCAGCTCACCAGCGCGTCCGGGCCGAACTCGGCTTTGATCTCGGCGTAGAGGCCGTTGCGGGGGTCGACCCGGAACTCGTCGCCGAGGCGCACCACCATGGTCGAGTGGGTGCCGCGGATCCGCAGGGTGACCGGCGACCTGCCGCGGTGGGAGCCGAGGATGCGCTTGAGCCGGCCAACGGTCGTGTCGGTGCAGCGGCGGACCTCGAGCTCGAGGGTGACTGCCTGCCCCCCCGGGTCGTCAAAATTTGGCGACCGCACATCGAGCGCCATGAGCTTGGGGGTCTCGTCGCGCCCGTCCACGCGGGCCTTCACGACCACCACCGCGTCCTGCGCCAGCAGGGTCTGGTGCTGCTGGTAGACCTGGGGGAAGAAGATGCACTCGCCGGCGCCGTCCAGGTCCTCGACCTCGGCCACCACGTAGGTCTCGCCCCGCTTGGTGAACTTCTTGACCAGCTTGGCGAGGATGCCGGCAACCGTGACCACGGCCCCGTCGGAGCGCTCGGCCAGCGCGGACAGCGAGGTGTCGGCCTCGCGTTCGAGCACGTGCTCCAGGCCGAGCAGGGGGTGGTCGGAGACGTACTGGCCGAGCATCTCCTTCTCGAACGCCAGCCGCTGCTGCTTGTCCCAGTCGTCGGTGCCGATGGCCGGCAGGGGCTGCGCCACGCTCCCGCGGCCGTCGTCGCCGAGCCCCCCGAACAGCGAGAACTGGCCGGCCGCCTCGGCGCGCTTGCGGGCCAGCACGTCGTCGATGTGCTTGTCGTGGACCTCGAGCAGGCCCTTGCGGGAGTGGCCGAACGAGTCGAAGGCGCCGGCCTTGACCAGCGACTCCACCACCCGCTTGTTCAGCGCACTCGCATCGACTTTATCGCAGAAGTCGAAAAAGTCCGTAAACCGGCCTTTGTTACGTCGGGCGGCCACGATTCCCTCGACCACCTGCTCGCCCACGTTGCGCACGGCGGACAGGCCGTAGCGGACGGCCCGCGGCTCCGGGCCCGCGGCCCCGCCCGCGGTGGCGGTGGCCGCGACCGGGGTGAAGTCGGAGTCGGAGTCGTTGACGTCCGGCGGCAGCACGGTGATGCCCATGCGCCGGCAGGTCCCGAGGTACTTCGGCCGCGCGTCCTTGTCGTCCTTCACGCTGGTGAGCAGCGCGGCCATGTACTCGACCGGGTGGTGCGCCTTCAGGTAGGCGGTCTGCCAGGCGACCAGCCCGTAGCCGGCGGCGTGCGCGCGGTTGAAGGAGTAGCCCGCGAACGGCTGGATCAGGCGCCACAGCGTCTGCGCCTGCTCGTCGCCGAGCCCGCGCTGCTTGCAGCCGGCCAGGAAGCGGGGCTCCTCCTTGCGCATGAGGGCCTCGATCTTCTTGCCGATCGCCTTGCGGACGATGTCGGCCTCGCCGGCCGAGTAGCCGGCCACCCGCTGCAGCAGGGTGATGATCTGCTCCTGGTAGACCATCACCCCGTAGGTGTCGGCGGTGATCTCCTCGAGCAGCGGGTGCAGGTACTCGATCCGCGCCGGGTCCTGCTTGCCCCTGATGTAGGTGGGGATCTGCTCCATCGGGCCCGGCCGGTACAGGGCGATCACGGCCACGATGTCCTCGAAGCGGTCGGGCCGCAGTTGCCGCAGGATGCGGCGCACGCCTTCGGACTCCATCTGGAAGACCCCGTCGGAGTCGCCGGTCTGGAGCATCCGGAAGGTCTCGGGGTCGTCGGTCGGCAGCCTGCTGAGGTCCAGGTCGACCCCGCGGGCGCGCAGGTGCCGCTCGGTGTCGTCCAGCACGGTGAGGTTGCGCAGGCCCAGGAAGTCCATCTTGAGGAGGCCGAGCTTGGCGACCCCGTTCATCTCGTACTGGGTGATGACCGCCCCGTCCGCCTCGCGCTTCATGATCGGCACGTGGTCGGTCAGGGGGTCGCGGGAGATCACCACCGCGGCGGCGTGCACGCCCCACTGCCGGCGCAGGCCCTCGAGCCCCTCGGCGGTCTCCAGCACGCGCCTGGCGTCCGGGTTGGTCTCGCGGCTCTCGCGCAGGTCGGTCGAGAGCCTGTACGCCTCGGCCAGCGACCGCTCCTTGCCGAGCACGGGCGGTGGCATCATCTTGGCGAGGTCGTCGCCGAGCTTGTACGGGAAGCCGAGCACCCTGGCCGAGTCCCGGATGGCCTGCTTGGCCTTGATAGTGGAGAAGGTGACGATCTGGGCGACGCGGTCCTCGCCGTACTTCTCGGTCGCGTAGCGGATCATGTCGCCGCGCCGGCGCTCGTCGAAGTCCATGTCGATGTCGGGCATCTCGCGGCGCTCCGGGTTGAGGAAGCGCTCGAACATCAGCCCGTAGGCGATCGGGTCGAGGTCGGTGATCCGCAGGCAGTAGGACACGCAGGAGCCGGCGGCGCTGCCGCGGCCCGGGCCCACGCGGATGCCGTGCTCACGGGCGTGGCGGCACAGGTCGGCCACGATGAGGAAGTAGCCGGCGAAGCCGAGCTGGCCGATCACCGACAGCTCGTAGTCGATGCGACGGCGGGCGCCCTCCGGCAGCGGGTCGCCGTAGCGCTCCCCGGCGCCCCGGGCGACCTCGTGCCGCAGCCAGGACTCGAGCGTGTGGCCGGCGGGCACGTCGAAGCGCGGCAGCTTGTTGTCGCCGAACTCGAGGTCGACGTCGCAGCGCTCGGCCACCAGCAGGGTGTTGTCGCAGGCGTCCGGGAAGTCCTCCGCCGGGAACAGCGCGCGCATCTGCGCCGGGGACTTGAGGTAGTACTGGTCGCCCTCGAATTTGAAGCGCTTGGGGTCGGCCAGGGTCCCCCCGGTCTGGATGCAGAGCAGCACCCCGTGCGCCCCGGCGTCCTGCTTGTGGGTGTAGTGCAGGTCGTTGGCGGCCAGCAGCGGGATGCCGAGGTCCTTGGCGAGCGGGACCAGCTCCTGGTTGACCCGCTGCTGGTCCTTGATGCCGTGGTCGTGCAGCTCCACGAAGTAGCCGTCGGGGCCGAACAGGTCGCGGAGCTCGGCGGCCACCCGCCTGGCCCGGTGCAGGTCGTCCTTGAGGATCGCCTGGTTCACCTCGCCGCCGAGGCAGCCGGTGGTGGCGATGATCCCCTCGTGGTAGCGGTCGAACAGCTCCCGGTCCATGCGGGGCTTGTAGAAGTAGCCCTCGGTCGAGGCCAGCGAGACGAGCTTGAGGAGGTTGGCGTAGCCGGTCTGGTTGGCGGCCAGCAGGGTGAGGTGGGTGTAGGGCTCGGCCGTGTCGCGCCGCTGCTTCTCGTACCGCGAGCCGGGCGCCAGGTAGCCCTCGATCCCGATGATCGGCTTGACGCCGTGCTTCTTGCCGGCCTGGTAGAAGTCGACGGCGCCGAACAGGTAGCCGTGGTCGGTCATGGCCAGGGCCGGCATCCCCATCCGGGCCGCCTCGGCGAACAGGTCGTCGACCCGGGCGGCGCCATCGAGCATCGAGTACTCGGTGTGGACGTGGAGATGTACGAAGCTGTCGGGCACGCCGTCCCCCGTGTCTGCCGGTCCGTCGAGATCCTCTGCCGCCACAGGCCACCGTCCACAGCCTGTGGGTACATTCTCCACAGGGTGTGGACAGAATTACACCCGTGTAAGCAGGTGCCAGCCTAGCCCGGATCGCGCCGCCGATCAACGACGATCCGTGCGTCCTCGATAGCACGGATCCCTTGCACCACAAGTGATCCAGCGAGAACACGCAGCTCAGGAGCTCAGCACTGCTCCCTGGTCACGGACCCGGCGCGGAGCCGCGCCAGCGCCTGCTCCAGGTCGCCGGGCAGCGGCTCCTCGAGCCGGACCTCGCGGCCGTCGACCGGGTGCCGGAAGGCCAGCCGCCAGGCGTGCAGGAAGGGCCGCCCGAGGCCGAGGCGGGCCGCGAGGACCGGGTCGGCGCCGTAGGTCCGGTCCCCCGCCACCGGGTGGCGGACGTGGGCGAGGTGGACCCGGATCTGGTGGGTGCGGCCGGTCTCCAGCCTGGCCTGCACCAGGTCGGCCGCGGGCAGGCGCTCCAGCACCCGCCAGTTGGTGACCGCGCGCCGGCCGCCTGGCACCACCGCCATGCGCTTGCGGTCGCGCGGATGGCGGGCGATCGGGGCGTCGACCGTCCCGGCCGCCTCCAGGTGGCCCTGGACCAGCGCCAGGTAGCGCCGCTCGACGCGGCGGGCGGCCAGGTCCCTGGCCAGCGCCTGGTGTGCCCGGTCGTCCTTGGCGACCAGCAGCAGCCCGGAGGTGTCCTTGTCCAGGCGGTGGACGACCCCTGGCCGCTCGGTCCCGCCGGTCGCCGACAGCCTCGGGTCGTCCCTGCCGAGCAGGGCGTTCACCAGGGTCCCTGTGGGGTGGCCCGCCCCGGGGTGGACCACCAGCCCGGCGGGCTTGGCGACCACCAGCACGTGCTCGTCCTCGAAGCGGACCTCCAGCGGGAGCCGTTCCGGCGCCGGCGCCTCCGGGGACACTGCCGGCGGCGGCTCCCAGCGCAGCCGCTCGCCGCCCTCGAGCCGGTGGGACTTGGGCCGCGCCCGGCCGTCGACCAGCACGCGCCCGGCCTCGACCCAGCGGGTGGCGGCGGCGCGGGACACGCCGGCCAGCTCGGCCAGCGCCTGGTCCAGGCGGTGGCCAGCGCCCTCCGGCGGGACCAGCGCCTCGCCCGGGCTCACGCCGACCGCGACGGCGCCTCCGAGCCGCTGCCGCGCTCGGCGCCGCTGCCGCGCTCGGCGTCCTGGGGCCGGGCCTCCCCGCCCCCGGGTTCGCCGGACCCCTCGGCCCGGCCCACCGGGCCGCCCCCCCTCCGGGGCTCCCCGGCGCCGTCCCGGCGTCCCAGCAGCAGCGCGAGCAGGATCCCGCCCACCACGATGCACGAATCGGCCAGGTTGAACACCGGCCACGGCCCCACCTTGACGAAATCGACGACCTCGCCGCGCAGCGGCGCACCCCGGAACAGCCGGTCCAGCAGGTTGCCGACGGCCCCGCCGAGCAGCAGCCCCAGCGCCAGCGCGACCGGCAGGCCGCGAGCGCGGCGGCTGGCGTAGAGGATGCCGCCCACCACCGCCACGGCCATCAGCGCGAAGAACACCGGCGCCCCGGTGAGCAGCGAGAACGCCCCTCCCGAGTTGGTGGCGTAGCGGAGCTGGAGGAAATCGCCGATCAGCCTGACCGGCGGGCGCCCGGCGAGCTCGCGCACGACCGCGTGCTTGATGAGCTGGTCGACGCCGACCACCAGCACGCCGGTGCCGTACAGGGCGACCAGGCGCAGGGCCGACCGCGGCACGGTCACCGGGTCCGGGAGCGGCGGCGGGCGTCCGCCAGGCACAGGGTCGTGTACGGCAGCGCGTCCAGCCGCTCGGCCTCGATGGGCTCGCCGCAGACCTCGCAGTGGCCGAAGCTGCCGTCGTCGATGCGCGCCAGCGCCGCCCGCACCTTCTCGATCAGGTCGCGCAGGTTGCCGACCAGCGACAGGTCCCGCTCGCGCTCGAAGGTGTACGAGCCGGCGTCCGCGTACTCCTCGCCGAAGCCGAGCTCGCCCCCGGCGTCGGAGCTGATCGCGCTGGCCGCCTCGAGGCCGGCGTGGCGGCCGGTGAGCGCCGTCAGCTCCTCCTCCAGCCGCCGGCGGAAGCCCTGGAGGTCACGGTCGGCGCCCCGCTTGCCGCCGCCGGGCGCCGTCCGGGTGGCGGCGGAAGACCCGGGAGGGGCGGTCCGAGCGTTTCCTGTCTTTTTGCTTGCCATCGGCAGTCCTCCGCGTCCGTCCGTCCCAGCGGGCGGTGGACCGGCACGCCGGACGGGTCCGAACAGGCGGGCTCGCACCCGCCACCCCCGCGGCGGCGCTGGGTTGCATGCTGGTGGGGCATTGTACCGGCGGGCCGCGGGTACTGCCGTTTGGGTTACAATTGCGTGGCAAAGGCGACGACGGGAACGAGTAGAGAGTGGCACGGCCGCCAGCGAGCCGGGGACGGTGGAAGCCCGGCGGGCACGGCACCCTCGAAGATCCTCCCCGAGCCGCTGCCCGAACGGCCGGAGGGACGAGCCCTCTCGCTCAGTAGACGCAGCCGGGTCCGCCCGTGACAGCGGCAGGCCATCCAGAGGCCCCGTGGCCAGGTGGCCGTGAGCGGCCGGTGTCCGCAAGGCGCCGGCAAGGAGGGTGGTACCGCGGGGTCGCCGGCCCCGTCCCTTCGCCAGCAGGCAGAGACTGACTCCCAAGAGGCGAAGGAGACAGGCGAGATGGGGCAGTTCCCAGAGGTCGGTCCCGCGCTCGACCTCCCGTCGCTGGACGAGCGGGTCCTCGAGCTGTGGCGCGAGCGCAAGGTCTTCGAGCGCTCGCTGGAGCAGCGCGTCGGCGCCAGGCCGTTCGTGTTCTACGAGGGCCCGCCCACCGCCAACGGCCGTCCCGGCGTCCACCACGTCGAGGCGCGCGTGTTCAAGGACCTGTTCCCGCGCTTCAAGACCATGCGCGGCTACCGGGTCGACCGCAAGGGCGGCTGGGACTGCCATGGCCTGCCGGTGGAGCTCGGGGTCGAGAAGGAGCTCGGGCTGACCACCAAGCAGGACATCGAGGCGTACGGCGTGGAGCGGTTCAACGCACGCTGCCGCGAGTCGGTGGAGCGCTACGTCGACGCCTTCGAGCGGCTCACCGAGCGGATCGGCTTCTGGATCGACACCAGCCAGGCGTACCGGACGATGGACGCCGACTTCGTCGAATCGGTGTGGTGGGCCCTTGCCGAGCTGCACCGGCGCGGCCTGCTGGTCGAGGACTACAAGGTCGTGCCCTACTGCCCCCGCTGCCAGACCGCGCTGTCCGACGCCGAGGTGGCCATGGGCTACGAGGAGGTCGAGGACCTCACCGCCTACGCGGTCCTGCCCGCGACCTCCGGCAGGCTTGCGGAGGAGGGCGCCGGCCTGCTGGTCTGGACCACGCAGCCGTGGACGCTGGTGCCCAACGTCTCGGTCGTAGTCGGCCCGCACATCGAGTACGTCCTGGTCGAGGCGGAGCGCCCGGGGGCCGCCGGCGACAGCCGCAAGCTGGTGGTCGCCAGGGACCTGGTGGCCCAGGCCGTGGGCGAGGGCGCGCGCGTCCTGCGCCGGGTGCCGCTTGAGGAGCTGGTCGGCACGCGCTACCAGCGGGCCTTCGACGTGGTCCCGGTGAGCGAGGAGGGGGCCGCGCGCGGCTGGCGGGTGGTGGCCGACGACTACGTCACCACCACCGACGGGTCCGGGCTGGTGCAGACCTCGCCCGCCTACGGCGCCGAGGACCTCGCGGTCGGCCAGCGGTACGGCACCCCGGTCCTGCACCCGGTCCAGGCCGACGGCCGCTTCGGCCCGCAGACCGGCTGGCTGGCCGGCAGGGACGTCAAGGAGGCCGACGCCGAGATCGTGGAGGACCTGCGCCGCCGTGGCCTGCTCTGGCGCGCCGAGCGGCACCGGCACTCCTACCCGCACTGCTGGCGGTGCGGCACCAACCTGCTCTACTACGCGCTGACCTCGTGGTACGCCCGCACGACCGCGGTCAAGCCGAGGCTGCTGGAGGAGAACGCCGGGATCGGCTGGCAGCCCGAGCACATCCGCGACGGGCGCTTCGGCGACTGGCTCGCCCACAACGTCGACTGGGCCCTTTCGCGGGCGCGCTACTGGGGCACGCCGCTGCCGCTGTGGCGCTGCCCGGACGGGCACGTGACCGCGGTCTCCAGCCTCGCCGACCTCTCCGGCAGGGCCGGGCGCGACCTCGCCGGGCTCGACCCGCACCGCCCCTACGTGGACGAGGTGACCTTCGCGTGCCCCGAGTGCGGCGCGCGGGCGCGGCGCGTGCCCGACGTGCTGGACGCCTGGTTCGACTCGGGCTCCATGCCGTTCGCCCAGTGGGGCTACCCGGGCGCCGGCGGCGACGCCTTCCGGCGGTCCTTTCCCGCGGACTTCATCTCCGAGGCGATCGACCAGACCCGCGGCTGGTTCTACTCGCTGCTGGCGGTCAGCACGATGCTGTTCGACCGGGCGCCCTACCGCAACGTGGTGTGCCTGGGGCACCTCGTCGACCGGGACGGGCGCAAGATGTCCAAGAGCCTCGGCAACGTGCTCGACCCGTTCGAGCTGCTCGACCGCTACGGCGCCGACCCGCTGCGCTGGTTCATGCTGGCCGGCGGCTCGCCGTGGGTGTCGCGGCGGCTGTCGCCCGAGGTGCTCGAGGAGGTCACCCGCTCCTTCTTCCTGACGCTGTGGAACGTCCACGGGTTCTTCACGTTGTACGCGAGGCTCGCCGGGTTCGACCCGGCCAGGCCGGCCACGGCGCGGCCGGCCGCGATCGACCGCTGGGTGCTCGCCGAGCTGGCCGACACGGTCGCCGAGGTGACCGAGCGGCTCGACGCCTATGACCCCGCCACCGCCGGGCGGCGCCTGGCCACCTTCGTCGATGACCTGTCCAACTGGTACGTGCGCCTGTCGCGCCGCCGCTTCTGGCGCGGCGCCGGCGAGGACTCCGAGGCCGCCTTCCGGACCCTGTGGACCTGCCTGAGGACGCTCGCCCTGCTGCTGGCCCCGTACACGCCGTTCGTGGCCGAGGAGCTGTGGCAGGCGCTGGTGGTCGCGGTCGACCCCACGGCGCCCGACTCGGTCCACCTCGCCGACTGGCCCGAGGCCGACCGGGCCGCCGTCGACGAGGGCCTGCGCGCCGCCATGGCCGAGGTGCGCCGGCTGGTCGGCCTCGGCCGCCAGGCCCGCACCGAGGCCAAGGTGAAGGTGCGCCAGCCGCTCGCCCGGGCGCTGGTGACCGTCCCCGCCGGGCGTCGCGAGGCCGTCGCCGGCCTGCTCGACCTGGTCGCCGGGGAGCTGAACGTCAAGCAGGTGCGCTTCGCCGAGGGCGAGGCCGGCCTGGTCGCCTATCGCCTGGTGCCCAACTTCCGCGCCATCGGGCCCCGCTTCGGCAAGGCGGCGCCCCGGGTCGCCGGCGCCGTCCGCGGGGCCGACGCGGGCCAGCTCGCGCCGCGCCTCCGGGCGGGCGAGCGGGTCGAGGTGGAGGTGCCGGACCACGGGCCGGTCGACCTGGGCCCCGAGGAGGTCGGCGTGGTCGAGGAGCCGGTGACCGGCTGGCGCGTGGTCCGCGAGGGCGGCTCGAGCGTCGCGCTCGACCTGGAGATCACCCCGGAGCTACGGCTGGAGGGTCTCGCCCGCGACCTGGTGCGGGCCGTGCAGGACCTGCGCAAGGAGGCCGGGCTCAGAGTGGAGGACCGCATCGAGCTGGCCGTCGGGGCCGAGGGCGAGGTCGCCGAGGCGGTGGAGGCGCACCGCGACCACCTGCTGGGCGAGACCCTTGCGGTGGAGCTGCACGGCGCGCCGCAGGGCGACGGGGCCGAGACCAGGGTCGAGCTGGACGGCCAGGAGGTGCGGCTGTGGCTGCGCCCCGCCCGCCACGGCGGCACCGGCGGTCCCGGCGGAACCACCGGTCCCGGCGGGCGCGGGTAGCGGGTCGGGCGGGACGGGACGCGGTGGCCGGCCGGGTGGGGCCGTCCCGGGCCGACGGCCTCGGTGACCGGCTGCCGTCCGCGCGGCCGTGGTGGGGCTACGTGTGGGCGGCGCCGAACAGCCTCGTCGGGCTGGTCGGCGCCCTCACCACCGCGAGCAGGCCGGTGCGCTGCCGCGGCGTCCTGCTGGTCGAGGGGAGCCGCAGCGGGCTCGCCCGCTTCCTCGCCTGGCGCGGTTTCAGCGCCATCACCCTCGGGCACGTGATCGTGGCCAACGAGCCCCTCGACGACTACCTGCTCGCCCACGAGCTGGCGCACGTCGCCCAGCACGAGCGCTGGGGCCCGCTCTTCTACCCCGCCTATCTCCTGACAAGCCTCGCCGGCTACCGCCGCAACCCGTTCGAGCGAGCCGCCGAGCGCAGCGCCCGCCGCCTGCTCGGCAACGACCGCGAAGCCGGCTGACCAGCTACGGGACGGGCGGGCGCGTGGGCGGGTGCCGGGGGGCGCGCCGACGCAGGGCGGTGACCAGCAGGACGGCCGCGAGCGCGTCGGCCGCGAGGGAGAGCCAGGCGAATACGAGCCCCTCGACGACGAACAGCGACGCCGCCAGCAGCCCTACGGCGACGACCAGCGCCGCCAGCGCGCCGACGACCACCGGTGCGCCGATCCCCCGGGCCGGCTCAGCCGCTCAGTCGTCGTGGCGCAGCCGGTCCACCCGGTCGCGACCGTTGCCGAGCTGGTCCGTGGTGGGGTCGCGGAGCGCCGAATAGGAGCTGTTCACCTGGCGGGCGCCGGTCGACAGCGCCGGGAGGTCCTCGGAGCCCGGCAGCGGCCGCGAGTGCGAGTTGGCGGTCAGCCCGGGAGGCTGCGGCGGCGCGACCGGACCGGAGGGAGCGGCGTCCTCGAGCGCCTTGAGCTGGCCCTCGACGAACCCGCGCAGGCGGGCCCGGTAGTCGCGCTCGAAGGCCCGCAGCGCCTCGATGGAGCTCTCGAGCTCCTGCCTGCGCCGCGCCACCTGTTCGGTGACCTGGGCGATCTGCATCCGGGACTGCTCCTCGGCGACGCGGGCGCGCGCCTCGGCGGACTGGATGCGCTCCTTGTAGCGGGTCTCGAGCCCCTCGGTGAGCTCGCGCGCCCGCGCCTGTGCGGCCTCGGTGACCTCGCGGGCGCGCATCTGCGCGGCCTCGCTGAGCTCGCGGGCGCGCATCTGCGCGGCCTCGCTGAGCTCCCTGGCGCGGAGCTGCGACTGGTCGGTCATGCTCTTGGCGCGCGCCTCGGCCTCGCCGACCATCGACTTGGCCTTGACCTTGGCCTCATCGACCGTCTGGTCGGCCACCCGCTGGGCCATCACCAGGGCGCGGGCGATCGCCTCCTCGCCGCCGCTGCTGCGCTCGACGGGCGGAGGCTGCTGCTGCGGCGGTGGCGGCGCCTGCGGCGGCGCCGCGTGGGCCGGCGCGGGCGCCTGGGCCTGGACGTTGTGGGCCTGCTCCCGCAGCCGCGCGATCTCGTCCTGCAGCCGGGTGAACTCCTCGGTGATCTGGTCGAGGAAGGTGTCCACCTCGTGCATGGCGTAACCGCGCATGGCCTTGGTGAACTCTTTGTGTTGGATGTCCAGCGGGGTCAATGGCGGCATTTGCGCTCCTTACTGCAAGTGGTCGGTCATTGTACCGAACACCACTCGATCGTCGACTTGCTGCCTAGCTAACTCACCACCTGCTTCAACAGGACGATCAGCATGAACACCAGGATGGGGGACAGATCGAGGGCAACAGCACCGACGCGCAGAGGGGGAAGGAGTCGCCGGATAGGTCGGAGGACAGGTTCGGTCAAGTCATACAGGATACCGTACACGATTGCCAAACCGGAGAGGCCCCGGCCGCCCGTCAGCGACAGCAGCAGATCAAGGATGATCCGCCCGAGCAGGACGAGCCAGTAGACTGTCAGCAGCAGCGAGAGTATGAACAATACAGTGGACACCGGTCACGCCTGGTTGAAGAAGCCCCGCTCCTGGAGCCGGCGCCGCTCCTCGGCCGAGACCTCGACGTTTCTGGGAGTCAACAGGAACACCTTCTCAGCCACGCGCTGGATGCGCCCATCCAGCCCAAAGGTGAGACCGGCGGCGAAGTCGATCAGCCGCTTCGCCGTCTCGGGCTCCATGGCCTGCAGGTTCACGATCACGGGGATGTCGGCCTTGAACTTCTCGCCGATCTCCTCGGCGTCGTTGAAGCCAGAGGGCTCGATCAGGTGGACCTGCCTGGTGGGAACCGACGGAATCTGGTGGATCACCGCCTCCATTGGCTCGTCGAGGTGCCCGTCCCGGCGACGGCCATCCCCGTAGTCGTCACCGCGGACACGCCGGACCGGCGCAGAGCCGCTGACGGGCCTGCTCGGCTCCGCCACGTCGACCAGCTCTTCCTCCTCGTCCGGCGGCTCGACCAGTCCCAGCCAGACGAGGCTCCTCTTGAACGCCCCGGCCACGCACCTCACCTACCTTCGTACGCGTCGTCATCCTACGTCCTCCGCCGCGGCTCAGCCTATTCGCCGGGCCCCGGGCGGGGACCGGGCGCGGGCCGGGCCGTGGCGCGCCCCCCCTGAGGAGCAACGCTGAGCGCAATCTGGCCGATCGCCTAAGCAGTAATCATGATTGCACCTCCATTGACGGTTTTGCCGACGCCGGCGCCGGCATCCGCGACGAAAGCCCATTCGTCATGTTCAACCGGCTCCCCCTTTTGCGGGGCTCTCTGGCCGGGGACCGAAAACCGCGGTGCCGACGCGCACCAGGGTGGCGCCCTCCTCCACGGCGACCTCGAAGTCGGCGGTCATGCCCATCGACAGCCCGCGCATGCCCGGTTCGAGCCGCTTGGCCAGCTCGGCGAGCCGCCGGAAGACCGGGCGCTCGTCCTCGGCCGAGGCCGCCGGGGCGGGCACGAGCATCAGGCCCCCCAGCTCGAGCCCCTCCACCGCCCGGCAGGCGGCGATGAAGTCGTCGAGGCCGCCGACGGGCACGCCGTGGGCGGCCGCGCGCTCGTCCAGCTCGACCTGCACCAGGGCGCGGGCCACGGTGCCGGCCTCCAGGGCCCGCCTGCCGAGCGCCCTGGCGCTGGCCAGCGAGTCGAGCGAATGCACGAGCGCGTTGGCGGCGACCAGCGCGCGGGCCTTGTTGCGCTGCAGGCGGCCGATGAAGTGCCAGCGCGCCCCGTCGACCGCGGCCGTCTTGGCGGTGAGCTCCTGGGCGTAGTTCTCGCCGATGTCGGGCACGCCGGCGGCCACGGCGGCGCGGACGGCCGCGACCGGCTGCAGCTTGGCGGCCGCGACCAGGGTCACCTCGGCGGGGTCGCGGCCCGCCCGCCCGGCCGCGGCGGCGATGCGGCGGCGCACGGCCGCGACCCGGGCGGGGACGCCGGCGGGGCCCTGGCGGGTCGCGGCGGTGCGCTCGCTCACCGCCCGCCTCCCTCGAGCAGGGCGACGACGCCGGCCTGCCGGCCGGTCACGCCGTCGCGGCGGTGGGAGAAGAAGCGCTCGGGCTGGTGGGCGGTGCACTCGCGGGCGGCGCGGACCTCGCCGAAGCCGGCGCTCCCCAGCGCCTGGACCGCGGCGGCGGTGGTGTCGACCGCCGGGCGGCCGTCCCGGGTGGTCGCCACCGCGGCCGGGTAGCGCTCCCCCACTGGCCCGGCCACCTCCGGGCCGACTTCGTAGCAGCACGGGCCGATGGCCGGGCCGACCAGGGCAACCGAGCGGGAGGGGTCGCCGCCGCGGCGGGCGAAGGCCGCGACGCCCTGCTCCAGCACGCCGGCGACGAGCCCCCGCCAGCCCGCGTGGACGGCCGCCACCACCCCGGCGGCCGGGTCGGCCAGCAGCACCGGCAGACAGTCGGCGCCGAGCACGGCGAGCAGCAGCCCTGGCTGGCCGGTGACGAGGCCGTCGGCCTGGGCGAGGGCCGGCCTGGCCTCCGGCGGGCCGGGGCCGAGCAGCTCGCGCCGCGCCTCGACCACGCCGGCCGAGTGGACCTGGCGGACGGTGGCCCAGGGGAGGCCGGCGAGCGACAGCACGGTGGCGAGGCGGCGGCGGTTGCGGAGCACGGTGCGGAGGTCGTCGCCGACGTGCAGGCCGAGGTTGAGGCCTTCGTAGGGCGCGGTCCCACCGGCCCCGGCGCGGCTGGAGAAGGCGGCGACCACGCCCTTGGCGAGCAGGTCCTCGGCCACCAGCACGGGCGGCCATCCCGCGCCCGGGGCCGGGGCCGTGGCGGCGCCGGTGCCCGCGGGGGGCGTGGCGGGGCCGGGCGGCGCCGGCCGCCACGCGAGGCCCTCCCCCGTCACCCGCTCAGCGCTTGAGGAAGGAGGGGATGTCCAGGTCGTCATCGCCGTGGTAGGTGGGGCGCCTGGGCGGCTCCCGGTCCGAGCCGCCGTCGTGCTCCTGCCGCACGCGCTCGGCCGCGGAGCGGCCGGCGCTCGGCCAGACCGACTCGTCGCCGCGCTCCACCTCGACGGCCGCCAGGGGCGCGGCGACCTCGGCGACCTCGGCGGGCTCGCTGCGGTCGAAGCCGGCCGCGATCACCGTGACCCGCACCTCGTCGCCGAGGGCGTCGTCGATCACCGCGCCGAAGATGATGTTGGCGTCGGGGTGGGCGGCCGAGGCGATCACCTCCGCCGCCTCGTTGACCTCGAACAGGCCGAGGTCGGAGCCGCCGGAGATGTTGAGCAGCACCCCGCGGGCACCGTCGACCGACGCCTCCAGCAGCGGCGAGGAGATCGCCTGCTTGGCCGCGGCCACCGCGCGGTCCTCGCCCCGGGCCTGGCCGATGCCCATCAGCGCGGTGCCGGCCTCGCGCATGGTCGCGCGCACGTCCGCGAAGTCGAGGTTGATCAGGCCGGGGATGGTGATCAGGTCGGTGATGCCCTGCACGCCCTGCAGCAGCACCTGGTCGGCCAGCTTGAAGGCGTCCAGCATCGAGGTGGTGCGCTCCGCGACCTGCAGCAGGCGGTCGTTGGGGATGATGATCAGCGTGTCGACCTCGGACTTCAGGCCCTCGATCCCCTTGTCGGCCTGGTGCGAGCGGCGTCGTCCCTCGAAGGCGAACGGCCGCGTCACCACGCCGATGGTGAGCGCGCCCTGGGCCTTGGCGATGCGCGCCACCACCGGCGCGCCGCCGGTGCCGGTGCCGCCGCCCTCGCCGGCGGTGACGAACACCATGTCCGCGCCCTTGAGGACTTCTTCGAGCTCCTCGGCGTGGTCCTCCGCCGCCTGCCTGCCGACGTCCGGGTTCGAGCCTGCGCCGAGCCCGCGGGTCAGCTCGCGGCCGACGTCGAGCTTGACGTCGGCGTCCGACGCGAGCAGCGCCTGCGCGTCGGTGTTGACCGCGATGAACTCGACGCCCTTGAGGCCCGCCTCGATCATCCGATTGACGGCGTTGACCCCACCGCCGCCGATCCCGACCACCTTGATCACGGCCAGGTAGTTCTGAGGCGCCGCCATCATCCAAGCAACCTCCTTCGCCCGTTCGTCCGAGCGACCGATGTCTCACGCGGTCGAACGTCCGGACGTCCTGCCGGACCCGCGCCAGCCAACCCCCCCGACGACCGCATGCGAACGTTCAGGGGTCAGGAAAAAGGGGGAAGTCGCCGAGGACCCCGGCCCTGCGGCACGACCTGCGCGCGCCGACCGACGGCGCAGGGCGCCCGTACCGGACAAACCCTCAGCCTTTACCTGAGGTGCAACGTTATGTAAACCTCAAGCTCGGCGTGACTTTACCGGCGGTCCGGGGGTCGGTCAACTACCGTCTGACATTTCCTCGTGCAGTCCCCTCCACCACCGTCGGTGTCGATGGGCTGCGCACGTCAATCCGCACCACCTGCTTTCCCTCGTGTCGCAATTGTCTTTGGACGAGCAGCACCGCCGCGTCCTTGGCCGCCTGCCGCTCGGCCACCCCGTACAGCACCAGCGCCCCGCCGCGCAGCCGGAGCTCCAGCCCGTCGATGGAGCGCGCGGTCACGCCCGCGACCTGCCGCCGCAGCGCCGGGTCCATGCCGCCGAGCGCGGCCAGCGCATTGGCCAGCGGGTTGCCGGGCTCCAGGCGCACGCCAGGGTGCGCGCCGGGCGGCAGCGGCACACCGGCGACGTAGGGCAGGCCCGCCGGGCGCCCGGCGACCCGCCCGAGCACGACCCCGTCCGCCGCCACCAGCCAGTGGGCACGCGCCGACCCGACCACCGCCGTGGGACGCCGCTCGGTGACCAGGATGTGCAGGCTCGAGGGGTAGTCCCGCACCACCCGCACCGCGGCCACGCCGGGCAGGGCCGCCACGCGGCGGCGGACCTCGCCCGGGTCGATGGCGAGGTACGGCTCGCCGGCGCGGAGGTCCGCGGCCTCGAGGACCGCCGCGCGGACGGCGGCGCCGCCACCCTCCACGCGCACCGACGTGAGCCCGAACAGCGGCGTGCGCGCCAGGTCGTACAGGCCCGCGACGACCATGAGCAGCGACACCCCTGCCAGCAGGTGGCGCCGGCGGCGCCGCACCCGCTCGGCGAGGATCGCCCGGCGCCGCTCCAGGATGCGCCGGTCGGTGAGCAGCCGCCGCGGCGCCGCGGCGGCGCCCCCGGCGCCCGAGGGCCTGGGGGGGCCCGAGGGCCTGGAGGGGCTCATCCGGGCCCTCCCGGCGCCGCCTCGTCCCCGGTCGTGAAGTCGCCCACGAGCTGGACCTCGGTGCGCAGCTCCACGCCCAGCTCGTCTCGCGCGCGGCGCATGGCGCGGCGGATCAGCTCGAGCACGTCGGCCGCCCGTGCGCCCTCGGTGGCGACGATGAAGTTGGCGTGCACCTCGCTCACGCGGGCGCCGCCGCAGCGCTCCCCCTTCATGCCGAGGCGCTCGACCACCTGGCCGGCCGCCAGCGGCAGCGGGTTGGCGAAGACGCTGCCGCAGTTGGGCTGGTTCACCGGCTGGTTGTCGCGCCGCCAGCGGCGCGCCTCGGCGATCTCCGCGCGCACCGCGGTCTCGGGCGCGGGCTCGCACGAGAAGCGGGCGGCGGTCACCACCGCGGTCCGCGCCAGCGCCGAGCGGCGGTAGGCGAGGCCCAGCTCGTCGGGCTTGCGCCGCACCGCAGCGGCAGCGCCGCCGGCGGCCAGGTCGACGACCTCCGCCCAGACGAGGCGGTCGGCCAGCTCGCTGCCGTGCGCGCCGGCGTTCATGCGCACGCCGCCGCCGACGCTGCCGGGGATCGCCACGCAGAAGGCCATCCCGCCGAGCGAGGCCGCGGCGGAGCGGGCCGCCAGGCTCGGCAGCGACGCGGCCCCGCCGGCCTCGATCTCCTCCCCGTCCACCTCGATGGCGCGAAGACCCTGGCCGAGCTGGAGCACCACGCCCGGCCAGCCCGCATCGGCCACCAGCAGGTTCGAGCCGCGCCCGAGCACGAGCAGCGGCAGCCCGGTCGTGGCCAGCACCTCGCCGAGGGCGACCAGGTCGTCCACGGACCCGGCGCGCAGGAGCAGGCGCGCGGGGCCGCCGAGCCGGAAGGTGGTCAGCGGCGCGAGCGGGACGCGCTCGCCGAGCCGGCCCGGGCAGCGGGCGGCGAGCTCGGCGGCGGCAGCCTCGACCGCGCCGGCCGCGACCGGCGGCGGTGGAGGCGGTGCCGGCGGCGGTGGCACCGGCCTCGCGCCTGGGCGCGTCACCCGGCTCCGCCCCCCTCGTCCTGATCGCCGGACGGCGGAGAGCCGCCGGACCGTGGAGAGCCGTCGGACGGCGGGAACGTGAGCGGCTGGTCGAGGTCGACCGGGGGCGAGCCCGACTCGTGGAGCCGCTCGATCGGCGGGAAGGCCTCCAGGCGCCTGGAGCGTCGGTCGACCCGCTTGCTCACCTGCGGGCCCGTGGGCGTGCGCACGGCCTCGAACCAGCCGGTGCCCTCCCGGTCGACCTGCGGCCGGCCGGCGCCGGTGCCAGGGAACGCCTGGCGCGGGCCACGGCCGGCCGCCTCCAGCACCAGGGCGGCCAGCTCCTGCGCGGCCGCCGGGAAGGCGAGCGAGGCCATGGCCACCGACATCATGGCGAGCCGCTCGGGGTCGTCGAGCAGCGGCGCCGCCGTGGCGGCCAGCCGCTCGCCGGTGAGGTCGGCGTCGCGCACGACCACGGCGCCGCCCGCGGCCGCCAGGGCCCGCGCGTTGCCGGTCTGGTGGTCGGCGGCGGCGTGCGGCAGCGGGACCACGACCGCGGGCACGCCGGCGGCGGTCAGCTCCGCCATGGTCATCGCCCCGGCGCGGGTGAGCGCCAGGTCGCAGGCGGCGTAGGCGAGGTCCATGCGCTCGACGAACGGCTCGACCCGGACCTGGAGCCCGCGCTCTCCGGGCGCGGCCCGCCGCCAGCCCTCGCGCACCTCGGCCTCGTCGCGCCGGCCGCAGGCGTGCAGGATCTGGATGCGCTCGGGCGTGGGCCAGTGCGGCGTGGCCGCGACCAGCGCCTGGTTGACGTGGCGGGCGCCCTGGCTGCCGCCGAACGCGAACAGGGTGCTGCGCTCGGGGTCCAGGCCCAGCTCCTTGCGGCCGAGCTCGCGCAGGCGGCTGCGGTCCAGCCGGGCGAGCTCCGGCCGCACCGGGTTGCCGACGGTGACGGTCCTGCCGGGCGGGAAGGCGGCGGCCGCGTCGGCCACGCCGAGCGCGACCCGGCGCGCGAAGCGGGCGGCGAGCCGGTTGGCGATGCCGGGGACAGCGTTCTGCTCGTGCAGCACGACCGGCACGCCGGCGAGCCTGGCGGCCGCCGCCACCGGCAGCGTCACGTAGCCGCCCATGCCGGCGACCACCTCGATGCGGTGGCGGCGCAGCAGCCGCCAGGCGGCCAGGGCGCCCGCCACGGCGGCCGGCGGCGACAGGACCGTCTCCACGGCCAGCCGCCGCGACAGCGGCAGGATCGGCAGCAGGTCGAGCGGGAAGCCGGCGGCGGGCACGGCGCGGCCTTCGATCCCGCGGCTCGTGCCGGCGAAGCGCACGACGGCGGCGGGCTCCAGCTCCTTCAGGGCCCGCGCCAGGGCCAGGCCCGGGAACACGTGCCCCCCGGTGCCACCCGCGGCGATCAGCACGCGGGGGCCACGGTCGGCGTCGGCGGCCGTTGGCGGCCGGACCGGGATCGGTTCAGTGGTCATCGGTTCTTCAACCCTCCAGGGGGACGCTGCGGCGAGTCGGGGGGGCGCCTGCCGGCCCGGCGCCGCGCCTGGGCTCCGGCCAGGCCGCCCGGGCCGCGGAGGCGGCCGTCGGGGGTGTGGGGGACGGTCCGCACGGCGCGGGCGGCGGCACGCCGGCGGCCGTGGCGCTCGCTCAGGGCGACCGTCGCCCTGACCGGCGCCCGCCGCCGCCAGACCTCCTGCCTGGCCACGTTCAGCAGCATGCCGACCGCGGCCAGCAGCACCAGCATGCTCGAGCCGCCGGCCGAGACCAGCGGCAGGGGCACGCCGGTGATCGGCAGCACGCCGACCACCGCGCCGATGTTGACCAGCGCCTGCACCACGATCCAGAGCGTGATCCCGCCGGCCAGGTAGCGGCCGAACGTGTCGGGCGCGCGACGGGCGGCGCGGATGCCGGCGTAGGCGATGGCGGCGAACAGCACCAGGATCGCAAGCGTGCCGACCAGACCGAGCTCCTCGCCGATGATGGCGAAGATGAAGTCGGTGTGCGCGTTGGGCACGTAGGACCACTTCTGCTTGCTGGCGCCGAGCCCGACGCCCAGCAGCCCGCCGGAGCCGAGCGCGAAGCGGCCCTGGATGATCTGCCAGCCGGTCCGCTGCGGGTCGGCGGCCGGGTCCAGGAACGACAGGAGCCGGTCGCGGCGGTAGCCGGCGCTCATGATCAGGCCGAACCCGCCGAGCGCGCCGACCGTGCCCATGAGGCCGAGCAGCGGCAGCGGGGCTCCGGCGATGAACAGCAGGCCGAAGGCGATCGAGCACAGCAGCAGCGTGGTGCCGAGGTCCGGCTGGGCCATGACCATCACCGCCAGCAGCAGGGCGACCGGCAGGACCGGCACCAGCAGGTGGCGCACGTCGCCGAGCAGGCGGCCCTTGCGGGTGAGCACGTCGGCGGCGAACAGCAGCAGGCCGAGCTTGGCGAGCTCGCTGGGCTGCACGGCGATGCCGCGGGCGATGGGGATCCAGCGGGTGGAGCCGCCCGAGCTCACCGCCGAGGGGTGCACGGCCACGTACAGCAGGCCGAGGACCGACAGCGCCAGCAGCGGCGCGCCCAGCCGCCGCCAGCGGCGGTAGTCGACGCGGCTGGCGGCCAGCATGACCACCAGCCCCGCCACCACCCACACCACCTGCCGCCTGAACACCGCGTAGGAGTCGCCGGTGCTGGCGTAGGAGGTCGGCGAGGAGGCCGAGAGCACCATCACCGCCCCGAAGGCGAGCAGCGTGCCGACCACCGCGAGCAGCAGGTAGTAGGTGGACCAGGCGGCCAGCCCGCGACGGGCCGCCGCCTCACGGCCGGCCAGCTCGACCACCCCCCTCCGGTGGCACCGGCCCGCCCCCCGGGTGCCGTGCGGCGAGCCGCGCCACGCCGGCGGCGAAGGCGTCCCCGCGCGCGGCATAGCTGGGGAACATGTCGAAGCTGGCGCAGGCGGGCGCCAGCAGCACGGTGTCGCCCGGGTCGGCCAGGCTGAACCCCACCGTGACCGCCTCGCCGACGGAGGCGGCGCGGACCACGGGCCCGCCGTAGCCGGCCCGCCCGAGCGCCGCTGCCAGCTCGCCGGAGGCCTCGCCGATCAGCACCGCGCCGACCAGGCGGGAGCGGGCCTCGGCGGCCAGCTCCTCGAAGGCCAGGCCCTTGTTGCGCCCGCCCGCGATCCAGATCACCCGCTGGAAGGCGGCCAGCGCGTGGGCGGCGGCGTGCGGGTTGGTGGCCTTGGAGTCGTCGACGAACCTGACCCCGCGGACCTCGCCGACCTCCGCCAGGCGGTGCGGGCCGGCGCGGAAGGCGGCGACCGCCCTGGCCATGGCCGCGGGATGGGCTCCGAGCGCCAGCGCCATGCCGGACGCGGCCAGCGCGTTGGCCAGGTTGTGGCGGCCAGGCAGGCGCAGCGCGGCCGCGCGCCACAGCGGTCCCTCGCGGCCCTCGATGCGCGACAGCGCGATGCCCGCCTCGGCGCCGAGCCCGCCGGGCGGCACCCGGCCGACCCCGAACGGCACGGGCGTGCCGGGGGCGTGGGCGGCGTGGGACGCGACCACCGGGTCGTCGGCCGCGTACAGCGACCAGTCGTCCGGCGTCTGGTTGGCCCACACGCGCGCCTTGGCGGCCGCGTAGGCGGCCAGGTCGCCGTGCCAGTCCAGGTGGTCGGGGGCGAGGTTCAGCCAGGCCCCGGCCACCAGGTGCAGGCTCGAGGTGAAGCGGAGCTGGAAGCTCGACAGCTCCACCACCAGCGCCTCCGGCGCCCGCCTGGCGAGCACGGCCTCGATCAGCGGCAGGCCGACGTTGCCGGCCGCCACCACGTGCCGGCCGCTGGCCGCCAGCATGGCCGCGGCCAGCTCGGCGGTGGTGGTCTTGCCGTTGGTGCCGGTCACCCCCACCATCGGCGCGGTGGCGAGCCGGGCGGCCAGCTCCACCTCGCTCCAGACCTCGACGCCCGCGGCCAGCGCCGCCTGGACCAGCGGGTGGTGCTCCGCGAGCCCGGGCGCGACCAGCATCAGCCGCCTGCCCTCCAGCAGCTCGACCGGTGTGCCGCCGGCGTGGACCTCGACCCCCGCCGCCTCCAGCTCGCCCGCGTCCACCCCGGCGGCGTCGTCGCACGCCAGCACGTCGGCGCCGAAGTCGGCCAGGTGCCGGGCCGCGGACCGGCCAGAGCGGCCCAGGCCCGCCACCAGCACCTTGGCCCCGGCGAACGCGGCCGGCTCCAGGCGGGCGGGCCACTCGGAGGCTACCGGCTCAGCCACTACTGCCACCACCTCGGGCCAGGAACTCCGCGTAGAACAGCCCCAGGCCGAACGCGACCGCGAGCCCGGCCAGGATCCAGAAACGCACGATAACGGTGAACTCGGGCCACTCGGACAGCTCGAAGTGCAGGTGGATCGGGGCCATCTTGAACACCCGGCGGTGCAGGTAGCGGAAGGACGCGATCTGCAGGATCACCGAGAGGGTCTCGACCACGTAGAGCCCCCCGAGGACGAGCAGCAGGAGCTGGGTGTTGGTGAACAGCGCCAGGGCGGCCAGGGTCCCGCCCAGCCCCAGCGAGCCGGTGTCGCCCATGAAGATGCGGGCGGGCGGCGCGTTCCACCACAGGAAGCCGGCGACCGCCCCCATGGTCGCGGCGGCGATGATCGCCAGGTCCTGCGGCGAGTCGCCCGCGGGGAAGCGGTAGCAGCCCAGCGAGTTGAGGGGCGGCGCCGAGCACAGGTGCCGGAACTGCCAGAAGGCGATCACCACGTAGGCGCTGGCCACCAGCACGGTGCTGCCGGAGGCGAGCCCGTCCATTCCGTCGGTCAGGTTGACCCCGTTGGTGGTCCCCGACAGCAGCAGGAACACCCACACCAGGAAGACGAGCAGCGGGAGCTGCGTGCCGTACAGCGGCCGGATGAACGAGACGCCGCGGAACGCGTCCGCCCAGTACCAGGCGCCGAGCGCCAGCGCCACCGCGCAGGCGGCCTGGCCCGCGAACTTGGCGGTCGCGGTCAGCCCGAGGCTGCGCTGGTTGCGGATCTTGAGGATGTCGTCCACGAAGCCGACCAGCCCGGTCGCGACCATGGTGCCCATCACCAGCAGCCCGCTGGAGGTGAACCGCACCCGCTCCCCGCTCACCAGGTGGACGCCGAGGTAGCCGATGACCGCGCCGAGGATGATCACCGCCCCGCCAATGGTCGGCGTGCCGCGCTTGGTCTGGTGGGAGTCGGGCAGGTCCGCCTGGATGAGCTGGCCGAGGCCCTGCTTGCGGAAGGCCCTGATGGCCAGCGGCGTGCCGACCAGGACACAGAAGAGGGCGACCGCCCCGGCGATCAGGATGCCGACCACTCACGTTCCCCACTCGTCCGCGCCGGGGGCCTGGCGCGGCCCCCGGATGAGCCGCTCGGCGACCCGGTCCAGCGCCACCACCCGGCTCGCCTTCACCAGCACGACGTCGGCCGGCCCGAGCCACGGCTCCAGCACGGCCAGGGCCGCCGCGGCGTCCGGCACCGCGATGGCCTCCTCCTGCCGCATACCCTCCGCCCGGGCCGCCCGCACGACCGCCTCGCCGAGCTCGCCGACGCCGACCAGCCGGTCGACCCCGAGCCGGGTGGCCAGCCGGCCGATGCGGTCGTGCTCGGCAGGGGCCCGCTCCCCCAGCTCCGCCATCTCGCCGAGGACGGCCACCGCCCGCCCGGCCCGGCCCGCCCGGACCCCTCCGGCGGCCGCCAGCGCCTTCAGCGCGGCCGCCATGGAGGTGGGGTTGGCGTTGTAGGCGTCGTTGATGACCGTGAGCCCGTCGGCCCGCCGGCCGACCTGCATGCGCATAGGCGACAGCACCGCGGCGCGCAGGCCGCCGCCGATCTCCTCCGGCCCGAGCCCGAGCGCATGGGCAGCCGCCGCCGCCGCGAGCGCATTGGCCACCAGGTGCTCGCCGGGCGCGGGCAGGGCGCTCTCCGCGACGCCGGCCGGCGTGCGCAGCTTGAAGTGGGCGCGGCCGTCGCCGTCCAGGGCCACGGCCTCCGCGCGCACCTCGGCGGCGGGACCGAGGCCGAACGGCAGCACGCGCGCGGCCGTGCGACCGGCCATGGCCGCCACCAGCGGGTCGTCGGCGTTGAGCACGGCCGTGCCGGCGGCGGGCAGGGCCTCGACCAGCTCGCCCTTGGCCTGGGCGATGGCCGCCTGCGAGCCGAACACGCCCACGTGGGCGATGCCGACATTGAGCACCACCCCGACCTCGGGCCGCGCCAGCCGCGCCAGCGCGGCGACGTGGCCGGGGCCGCGGGCGCCCATCTCGACCACCAGCGCCTCGGTGCCCGGCTCCAGCCGCGCCAGGGTGAGCGGCAGGCCCACCTCGTTGTTGAACGAGGCCGCGTTGGCCACGGTCTCCATGCGGCTGGCGAGCACCGCCGCCAGCAGGTCCTTGGTGGTCGTCTTGCCGGTCGAGCCGGTGATGCCGACGACGTGGGCGGACGAGCGGGCGCGCACCGCCGCGCCGAGCGCCCCGAGCGCCGCCAGCGGGTCGGCCACCTCGAGGCGCGGGCCGGCCGTGACCGACCCCGGTCTCGCCACCACCGCGGCCGCGCCCGCCTCGATGGCCTGGCCGGCGAAGCGGCTACCGTCGGTGCGGCTGCCGGGCAGGGCGACGAACAGGCTCCCGGGCGCCACCGCGCGGGAGTCCACGACCAGCCCGGTGGCCACCGCCGCCGGGTCGGCGCCGCGCAGCGCGCCGCCTGCCGCGGCGGCGGCCTCCCCGAGGGTGAGCGGGATCACGGCGCACCTCCGGTCCGGTCCCGGCCGCGACCCGGCGGCAGAGCCAGGGCGCTCAGCTCCTCGGCGGCCACCACGCGGTCGTCGAAGGGGATCCTGCGGCCGCCGGCGAGCTCCTGGCCCTGCTCGTGGCCCTTGCCGGCGATGATCACGGCGTCGCCGGGGCGGGCCAGGGCCAGGGCCGCGCGGATGGCGGCGCGGCGGTCCACCTCGACGTGGTAGCGGTCGGGCCCGGCGCTTCGGCGCACGCCCTCGACGATCTGGGCGACGATCGCCTCCGGCGGCTCCGAGCGCGGGTTGTCCGAGGTCACGACGGCGACGTCGGCGAGCTTGCCGGCGATCTCGCCCATCAGCGGGCGCTTGGCGCGGTCGCGGTCGCCACCGCAGCCGAACACCACGAGCAGGCGCCCGGCGGTCACCGCCCTGGCGGCCCGCAGGACGCTGGAGAGCGAATCCGGCGTGTGCGCGTAGTCGACCAGCACGGTGAAGGCCTGGCCGGCGTCGACCCGCTCGAAACGGCCGGGCACCCCGCTGAGCGCCTCCAGGCCGGCGACGGCCGTGTCCAGGTCGATGCCGACGGCGGCGGCCGCCGCCAGCGCGCCGAGGGCGTTGGCCACGTTGAAGCGCCCGGCGAGCCGCAGGCGCAGCTCGCGCTCGCCGGCCGGTCCCTGGACCCGGAAGGCGGTGCCGTCGAGCGCGGCCCGCACGTCGCGGGCGCGCCAGTCGGCCTCCGGCCCCGTGCCGGTGGTGACCACCTCGACGCCCGCCCCCGCCCGGGCCTCGGCGGCCAGCCGGCGCCCGTAGGGGTCGTCGACGTTGACCACGCCCAGGCCGGTGAACTCGGCGGTGAGCAGGCGGCGCTTGGCCTGGAAGTAGTCCTCCAGGTCGCGGTGGAAGTCGAGGTGGTCCTGGGTGAGGTTGGTGAAGACGGCCGCGCGGAAGCGGGTGGCGTCGACCCGCCCGAGGGCGAGCCCGTGGCTGGAGACCTCCATGGCGGCCGCCTGCACGCCGCCGGCGACCATCTCGGCGAGCAGGCGCTGGAGGTCGGGGGCCTCCGGCGTGGTGTGGGCGACCGGCAGCCTCCTGGAGCCGATGCGCACCTCGACCGTGCCGATCACGCCGGGGACCAGCCCGGCGGTGCGGAAGACCGACTCCAGCATGAAGGTGGTCGTGGTCTTGCCGTTGGTGCCGGTGACCCCGACCAGGTCCATGCGCCTGGAGGGGCTCGCGTAGAAGGCGTCGGCCAGCGGCGCCAGCGCCGCGCGCACCGAGCCGACGAGGAGCTGGGGGGCGTCGTGCGCCAGCGGGCGCTGCACCAGCAGCGCGGCCGCGCCGGCCTGCAGCGCGGCGCCGGCCAGCTCGTGGCCGTCCACGCGCGCGCCGGGCACGCAGCAGAACAGCGCGCCGGGTCGCACCCGGCGGCTGTCGAGGACGACGTCCGAGACGGCCGTCTCGCCGTCGCCTCGGACTTCGCCGCCGATCGGGGCGGCCAGGAAGTTGAGCGGGACGCGCCGTGGCGTCAGGGTCATGAACGTAGGATCTCCCGCGTCGACGGCCCGGACCGCCGGCGGCGGGAGCACCGGGCCCGGTTTTGCCGCGCAAGCCTAGCATCCGGGACAGCCGCCCCGTGGCACCGTCGCCTTCCCGGGCATCGGCTCACTGGCGCCTGCCTCGCACCGGAGGGCCGCCGGGGACGTCGCCGTCCGGCGCGGGCGAGCTGGGGGCGGGCACGGCGTCGCCGCCGGCCAGCGTGGGCGGGACCTGCATGTGCCGCAGCGCGTAGCCGGCGACCTCGCGGAACACCGGGGCGGCGACCACGCCGCCGTAGGCGCCCCTTGCCGGCCGGTCGATCACCACCGCGACCACCACCTGCGGGTCGGTGGCCGGGGCGAAGCCCATGAACGAGGCGACGTAGGCGCCGGGGAGGTAGCCGCGGCCGCCCGGGCTGGGGACCTGGGCGGTGCCGGTCTTGCCGGCGGCGCTCCAGTCGTCCAGGGCGGCCTCGGTGCCGGTCCCGCCCTGCCTGAGCACGCCCTTGAGGATGCCGGTGAGGGTGCTGGCGGCGGCGGCCGACAGCACGCGCCTGGCCGGCGCGCGCCCGGCGCGCTCGAAGTGGCCGCGCGCGTCGACGGCGCCGCGCAGCAGGGTCGGCTGCACCAGCAGCCCGCCGTTGGCCACGGCCGCATAGACCCTGGCCATCTGCACGACGGTGACGGCCACGCCCTGCCCGATGGCGTTGGTGCCGAGGTCCGGGCAGGTCCAGCCGGCCAGCGGCCGCACGATCCCGGCCGACTCCCCGGGCAGGTCGATCCCTGTGCGCCTGCCGTAGCCGAAGTCCTGCTCGGCCTTTGCGAGCCGCTTGGCGCCGAGCCGCGTGGCCACCTCGATGGTGCCGATGTTGGACGACCGCGCCACGACGTCGGCGAACGAGAGCTGCTCGGTCCCGTGCGCGTGGGAGTCGTGGAACGGGTGCACCCCACGGCACAGCGGCAGCTCGGGCGGGACCGTGATCTGCGTGCCCGGGTGCACCACGCCGGCGTCGAGCGCGGCCGCGGCGGTGATGACCTTGTTGGTCGAGCCGGGCTCGTACACGTTGGTGACCGCCCGGTTGCTGCGCGCCTCCGCGGAGCTGGAGCCGAAGCGGTTGGGGTCGAAGCCGGGCATGTTGGCCAGCGCCAGCACCTCGCCGGTGGCGGGCGCCATCACCACCATCGACCCGGCCCTGGCCTGGTACTGCTTGACCGCGGCCGCCAGCGACCGCTCGGCGACGTACTGGATGTCCTGGTCGACGGTGAGCACCAGGTCCGTGCCCGGGGTGGCCGGCTCCACCGAGCGCTGGCCCTGCGGGATGGGGCGGCCACCCGGGTCCTGCTCGAGCAGCATCTGGCCGGAGTGGCCCCGCAGCAGGTCGTCGTAGCGCTGCTCGACGCCTGCCAGGCCCGTGCCGTCGGCGCCGACGAAGCCGAGCACCTGGGAGGCGAGCCTGCCGGAGGGGTAGCGCCGCATGGTGTCGCTCAGCACGCCGATGCCGGGCAGGTCGAGCCTGGCGACCGCGTCCCCCCGCGCCACCGTGAGCTTGCGCGCGAGGTAGGTCCAGGGGGTGCCCGAGGTAAGGCGGCGCAGGACCGCCCTGGCCGGCTGGTGGAGCACTGGCGCGAGCTTGCGCGCGGTGCCCTCCGGGTCGCGCACCAGCCGGGGCTGCGCGTAGACGGTGCGGGCGGGCACCGACAGGGCCAGGTCGTCGCCGTTGCGGTCGAAGACCCGGCCGCGCTCGGCCGGCAGGTCGATGGTGCGCAGGCGCTGCCTGGCCGCGGCCTCGTCCAGCGAGGGCGCGTCGAGCACCTGCAGCACGATCAGGCGGCTGGAGATGGCGAGGAACGCCACCATGGTGACCGCCAGCACGAACAGCAGGCGGCGGGCGCTGTCCCCGCGCCGGGGCCGGCGCCGGCGCCGGCGCGCCCGGGGCGCCCTTGACTGCTGCCCGTGCTGCATCGCCGTGGCCAGCCGGCCCTACGGCTCGGCCAGGTACTGTTTGAGCGGGAAGGGGTCCTGCGGCGGCCACGCGCCGGCGTCGTCGGGGGACCCGGCCCCGGGGGCGGCGGGGGAAGACGCCGCCCCCGGGGAGGTCGTGCCGGCCGCCCGCGAGCCGGGCCACGCGGCCACCCGTGGCCGGCCGGCCGGCACCAGGTGCCGTCTGGCGGCCTCGTGGGCGATGCGGTCCGGCGCCCTGAGCCGGGCGGTGTCGGCCTGGAGGCTGGCGTAGCGGGTCTCCGCCTGGCGGTTGGCGCGCTCGAGCCGGGCGATGGCGAATGCCTGCTGGTTGACGCTGACGTTCAGCGACACCAGGCCGAGCACGCCGGCGACGACCGCCAGCGCGGCGAGGACGATGAAGGGCAGGCGGGGGACCCGGCGTGCCGGCGCGACCGCTCGCAGGCGGCGGCGCGGCTGGGGACGGGGCTCGCTGGCCGGGCGTGGGTGGTAGGGGCGGTAGGCGGGACCGGCGGCCGTGCTCATGGTTGCCCCCCTGCGACGTCGCTGGGCGGAAGCTTCTCGGCCGCGCGCAGCTTGGCGCTCTCCGCGCGGGGGTTGGCGGCCACCTCGTCCTGGCCCGGGGTCTCCGGGCGCCGGGTGAGGATGGCGAGCTGGGGGGTGGTGGCGGGAACGGCGGGCGGGAACGGCGGCGGCTCCCCGAGCCCGGTGGCGGCGGCCACGAAGGTGCGCTTGACGATGCGGTCCTCGAGCGAGTGGTAGGAGAGCACCACGATGCGGCCGCCCGGCGCCAGCAGGCCGACCGCCTGTGGCAGGGACTCCGCCAGCGCGGTCAGCTCGCCGTTGACCTCAATGCGCAGCGCCTGGAACACGCGGCGCGCGGGGTGCGGCCCGCTGCGGCGGGCGGCGGCGGGGATGGCCGCCTTGACCACGTCCACCAGCTCGCCGGTGGTGCGGATCGGGGCGCGGCGTCGCGCGTCCTCTACGAAGCGGGCGATCCGGGAGGCGAACCGCTCCTCGCCGTAGACGCGGAAGACGCGGGTCAGCTCGGCACGCGGGTAGGTGTCGAGGACCTGGGCGGCGGTGGTCCCACCGGTGGGGTCCATGCGCATGTCGAGTGGCGCGTCCACGCGGTAGCTGAAGCCGCGGTCCGGCTCGTCGAGCTGCAGCGACGAGACGCCGAGGTCGTAGAGGGCCCCGTCGAGGCGCCCGACCCCGAGCTCGGCGGCCACCCCGGCCAGGTCGGCGAAGGAGGCGGCCACCGTGACCAGCCGCTCCCCCGCCCAGGCGAGCCGCTCGCGCGCGAGCGCCAGGGCCGCCGGGTCGCGGTCGAGCCCCACCACGCGCCCGTCGGGGGCGCTCGCCTCCAGCAGCCGCTCGGCGTGCCCGCCGAGGCCCAGGGTCGCGTCGAGGTAGACGCCGCCCGGCCGCGGGCGCAGCAGCTCGACGGTCCGGTCGGCCATGACCGGGAGGTGGCGCGCGGCGGTCAACACGATCAGATCCCCAGCTCGGCGAGGTGGGCGGCATTGGCGGTGTCGGAGTAGGCGGCCTGCGCGGCCGGCATGTACCGGTCCCACTCGCCCTTGTCCCAGAGCTCGATCCGCGAGAGCTGCCCGACCACGACCACGTCCCTGGTCAGACCGGCGTACTCGCGCAGCGCCTGAGGGATCACCACCCGGCCCTGGCTGTCGGCGGCCTCCTGGCTGGCGCCGGCGACGAACACGCGGACGAAGTCGCGGCTGGGGCGCTCGGTCAGGGGCAGGCTGCGGACCTTGTCCGCGAAGGCCGCGAATTCGGCCAGCGGAAACACGTAGAGGCACCGCTCGATGCCTTTTGTGAAGACCATGTCCTGCCCCAGTTCGTCACGGAACTTGCGCGGAAGGATCACGCGTCCCTTGGGGTCGAGGGAGTGGTCGTAGGTGCCAATGAACACAGCCCGAGCCCCCTCCCCGCAACCTCCCCCCGACCGCCCCCGACTGGGCCGGAAGCGCTGACCCGGCTTGTGCACTGGTGGAGCCGTTGCCCTCCACTGCGCGCCACTTTACTCCACCGAGTATCCACCGTCAACGGACTTGTGACCATTGACAGGAAATTGATTTACCCCTCTGAGCTGCGAAAACACATATATGTATTTCACAAACCGGAAGAATTTATCGAATGCCGTACGCTCCACTCCACTCCACTGTCGAGGCACCCGAGGGCCGTCCCCGCTCCCCCCGACCCCGCCACCCCGGACACTCAGGCGTCACGGGGTCACAGGGTCACAGCGGCTTTGAGGACCAGCAGGCGCGGGCGGGTCAGGGGCGGGTCGCCCGGGGCTGCGTCGCCGAGGTCCGGGGGCGGCTGAGGCCGAGGCCGGCGCGCTCGTTGCCGGGCTGGGTCGGCAGCACCTGGGCGGGCTGGGAGCCGCCCGGGACGCTGGTGGTCGCGGTCGTGGCCACGGTCGTGGTGGTCGGCACCGCGACCGGGTCGTAGCGGAAGGGCGCCTCGCCCTCCGGCAGCAGCTCCCGGTCGACCGAGAAGGACGACTCGAGCGAGTGGACCGTGATCCGGTCGACGCCGATCGGCCGCCGCGTCTGCGGGTCGAAATACAGGACCTCCGCGCTGTAGGGCACCGGCTGCCTGGCGCGCAGCCCGTCCGGCCCGGCCCCTCCGACCGTCCCGGTGGTGAGCAGCCGCGTGCCGTGGGTCACCTGCGTCCCGAACGCGTGCAGGTGCCCGTCGAGCACGGTGGCGACGTGGCCCAGCGCATAGGTGGCCTGGCGCGGGTCGTGCACCAGCAGCACGTCCGCCGGCGGCGTCTGGAGGTCCAGCGCGTGGGCCACCTCCACGCTGCGCAGCTCCTTGAGCTGCTCGAACTCGTCGTAGCGGTAGCCCTCGCCTGGGCTGAAGGTGGGGTCGCCGGAGCCGAAGAAGCGGATGCCCTCGATCTCGGTGGAGGAGTTGCCGAGCACCCGGGCGTTACGGTTGGCGGCCACTGCTCTGACCACGTCCGGGCTGTCGTGGTTGCCCTTGACGAACACGTAGGGGACGTCGAAGCCCTTCACCCGCTCGGCCACGCTGGGCTCGAACGACAGCCCCCAGGTGCCCATGTCGCCGGTGTCCACCACCGCGGCGACCTCGAACTGCCTGGCCAGGCGCTGCGCCAGGTCGAAGCCGGCCGGGTTCAGGTGGATGTCGGACACGTGCAGGATGCGGACGGTGCCGTTGCCCAGGTCCGGCGTGGGCTGGCTGAGGACCGCGTAGGCGCGGTTGAGGTTCTGGCTGATCAGCGCCATCTGCTCGCGCAGGGTGCGGAGCCGCTCGAGGCCGGTGCGGACGTCGCCGATCAGGGTGGGCGCGTACTCGAGCGCGCCCTGGTAGCGCGGGGCGCGGAAGGCGCTGACGTCGAAGGTGGCGACCGACGGCGCCAGCAGCGCCACGACCGCCAGCACCCCGCCGGCCACGCACCGCCCCAGCCGGACCCGGGTCCGGCTGGGGAACACCAGCACCGCGGCCGCGCCGCCCAGCAGGCCGAGCGCGACGATCCGCAGCAGGAGCTCGACGGCCGCGAGCCGGGCCTGGGACTCGAGCGGCCGCAGGGTCGTGGCCAGCTCCTGGGTCCTGAGCGGGCCCATCGCCGGGTTGCGGTCGATCAGCTCGCCGAGCGCCTGCACGTCCACGTCGTCCAGGGTGGCCCGGAACTCGATCGGCCCGACGTGGGTGTGCGCCGAGACCGACCCGAACGGGGGCACGGCCAGGCGGCTCGAGCCCACCAGCGCCGGCCGGGCCGACAGCCGCAGGGTGGCGGGGCCGATGCGCGCGTCCAGGCGCGCCAGCAGGCTGACCGCCAGCAGCGCGCCGAGCACGCCGGCGAGCACCGGCAGGGCCCAGGGCAGGGCGCGACTGGTGGAGCGGCGGAGTGGAGGATACAGCCGGGTCAGGCCGGCACGGCGTCCGGCTCGAGCCCAAGATAGGGGGCCCAGCCGGGCTCGATGCGGCCGACCGCGATCACGATCCAAAGCGTCTCCTTGGGGGCTCGCGGCTCACGACGCAACCGAAGGCCGACCTCGTGGGGGAGACGGTCCTCCTTGTGGCTGTTGCAGCGTCGGCAGGCGGCCACCACGTTCTCCCAGACGTGACGCCCGCCCCGCGAGCGCGGGACGACGTGGTCGACGTTCTCGGCTCGCTCACCGCAGTACTGGCAGGTGTGGTCGTCGCGGACGAAGACCGCTCGCCTGGACAACCCCGCACGTGCCCGGAACGGCACCTTTACAAAGTACCGGAGCCGGATCACGCTTGGCGCCTGCAGGACGAGGTTGGCCCCGCGGACCGGCGTGGCCCCGGGGACCAGCACGTCGGCCTTCTCCTTGAGGACGAGCACCACGGCCCGGCGTACCGGCACGACGCAGATCGGCTGGTACGAGGCGTTCAGGACAAGTGCTCGCTCCACCTGGGCTCCCGCTGTAGCGATCACGAGACGTGCTCGAAGTATAACGGGACGCCCTCTCCCCAAGCCCCCGCTCAGCCCTCGGGCAGGTGGACGCGGAAGGAGCTGCCGCCGCCCGGGCGGTCGTCGACCCAGGCGCGGCCCCCGTGCAGCTCCGCGAAGCGGGCCACCAGCGACAGGCCGATGCCGACCCCCGGGGCGTGGGTCGACCTGCCCGGGCCCTGCCGGAACGGCTCGAACACGCTGGCGCGCAGCTCGGGCGGAATCCCGGCGCCGGCGTCCTCGACCGCGATCAGGACCCCGCCGCCGTCCCGCTCGACCCGCACCCACACCTCCACGTCCCGCGGGGTGTGCCTGGCCGCGTTGGCGAGCAGGTTCTCGACGATCCGCTCGACCTTTCCCGGGTCCAGCGAGATCACCACCGGCTCGGCCTCGACGTGCACCTCGCGCTCGTTGAGCAGGCGCCACTCCTCGGCCACGCGGCGGGCCAGGGCGCCCACGTCGGTGGGCCGGCGCTTGGGCGCCACGATCCCGCGGCTCAGCCGGTCGAGGTCGAGCAGGTCGGTGAGCAGCCGGTCGAGCTTGTTGGCATTGCCGACCAGCCGCGCCAGCAGGTCCCCGATGTCGGCCTGCGCCAGATTCGAGCCGGCCCGCTGCAGCGTCAGGGCGATGCCGACCACCGCCGCAAGGGGCGTGCGCAGCTCGTGCGAGACCGCGTCCAGGAAGGTGTTCTTCATGTCGTCGAGGGCGCGCAGCCGCTGCGCCGCCTCGCGCTCGCGCGCCAGCGCCTGGACGGTCGCCTGCTCGGTGCGCTTGGCGTCGGTGATGTCGAACACCACGCCCTGCCAGAACAGCGGGTCGCCCGAGTCGCTGCGCACCAGCACGCACTCGTCCCGGACCCACCTGACCTTCCCGTGCCGGTCGAAGACCCGGTACTCCATGCGGAAGGCCTCGCCGGTCTGCTCGCAGCGGGCCTCCTCGGCCAGCACCCGCTCGCGGTCGTCGGGGTGCAGCACGCTCTTCCAGAAGTTCAGCGCTCCCGCCTGCTCCGGCTCGTAGCCGAGCATCGGCTCGACCTGGCGGTTCACGTACATGCGCGAGCCGCCGAAGGCGAACCGCTCGCTGTAGACCACCGCCGGGATCTGCTCGACCAGCGTGCGCCAGCGCGCCTGCGCCTGGCGCAATTGCTCCTCGGTGCGCTTGCGCTCGTCGATCTCCTGCTGGGCCCCGGCGTACATGCGGGCGTTCTCGAGCGCGATCGAGGCCAGCTCGGCGAAGCGGCTGACCTGCTCGACCTCGGCCTCGCTGAAGCGCCGGCCCGGCTCGGAGAACGCCAGGCCGATCACGCCGGTCACGGTGCCGCCGTACTCCAGCGGCACGCCGAGCGCGGCGTGGAAGCGGCCGGGCCTGACCGCTTTCACCCGCCCCAGCCAGGTGTCGTAGTCGGGCACCGCCACCGGGGCGGCGCGCTGCCAGACCTGGCCGGACAGGCCCTCCCCCCTGACCATGCGCAGCCCCACCAGATCGGCGAAGGTGCCGACGCCCACGCGCAGCACCATCTCGCCGCCGCCCGGCTCGACCAGGCAGATGTAGCCGTCCCCGGTGCCGACCACCTGGGCGGCCCGCGCCACGATCTGCTCGAGCAGGCCGCTCGGCTCCATCCGCTGCCCCAGCGCCACCGAGGTCTCGCGCAGGGCGGCCAGGTACCCGCCGTCGCCCGCGGCGCTGCGGCTGGCCTCGCGGTCACTCATCTGCCCAGCCCTGGTTGCCGGCCGCGTTCACGATCGCGTCGACCTCCAGCTCCGTGACGTCCCCCCGGCCAGAGCCACACGTCGGCCGGCCCGCACCGGCGAGGTGCCGGGCCGGTGTCGCGAACGTCGCTCAAGTCGTCCTCCAGATCTATATCGGCCTCGACGCGACAAGCCCTCTCGCGGCAGAGAGCGCCGAGAGGGGGAAAACGTACCGCGTCGGCAAGAAGGCCCGCGAGTGCTGGCGCTCCTGTGGCGGTGACGATCCGGGCAGACAGTGCCAGTCCAGCCTCAATCACCTTCGTAGAGCGCGTGGTACCAGAGGTCCGCGAGCACCTCGACGGTCACGTCCCGGTCCAGCGGCTCCTTGCGGACGGCGCGCAGGAACAGCGTCTGCTCCGCCATGGCCGCCAGGGCGGTCGCGGCGGTGAAGGGGTCGACCGGCCGGGCCACGCCCTGGGCCTGGGCGCGCTCCACATTGCGGGCGACGCGGCCGACGAACTGGCGCCGCACCTCGTCCAGGACCGCCGCCAGCTCCGGGTCGTGCGCGGCCGCCTCGGTCCACAGGCCGACCATGTCGGCGTTGCGGTCGTACAGGTCGGCAAGGCCGCCGAGCACCTTGGCGAGGCTCGCCCGCACGTCGCCGGCCCGCCACGGCTGGCTGGCCAGCTCCTCGAGGGCGCCGGCGTGCTCGCGCATCAGCGCGGCCAGCGCCGCCTGCTTGTTCGGGAAGTACGCGTAGAACGTGCCGTGCCCGACCCCGGCCTCGGTCACGACGTCCTCGACCCGGGCCTTGGCGTAGCCGAGCTCGGCGAAGGCCCGCCGGGCCGCCGCGAGCAGCTTGGCTCTCGTTTCGGACGCTTGCGCCACGGGAGCAAGCTTAACCGAAGCCGATCCAGCCTGCGGGAACGCCGCCGCGCCCCGCGGTGTACCCAGGTTCGGCGCCAGCGCCCAGCCATACCGGTTCCGGTCAGTCGAGAGGGGTAATTCCCTCTAGAATCGAAGGCCAAGGAGCTTTCAGGAAAGGAGCCCGCCCGGTGGCCACCACCCGGCCCGACATCGGCGGCATGGACGCCCTGGCCGCCACCTTTCAGAAGATCCGGGCGAACATCGAGCGCGTCATCGAGGGCAAGCCCGAGGTCGTGCGGCTGGCGCTCATCGCGTTGCTCGCCCAGGGGCACGTGCTGATCGAGGACGTGCCCGGGGTCGGCAAGACCATGCTGGCCAAGGCGCTGGCCCGTTCCATCGACTGCTCTGTGCGCCGCATCCAGTTCACGCCCGACCTGCTGCCCTCGGACGTCACCGGGGTCAGCGTCTACAACCAGGAGCGCGGCGACTTCGAGTTCAAGCCGGGCGCGATCTTCGCCAACATCGTGGTCGGCGACGAGATCAACCGCGCCTCCCCCAAGACGCAGGCGGCCCTGCTCGAATCCATGGAGGAGCGCCAGGTCACCATGGACGGCGTGACCTACCAGCTCGGCGTGCCGTTCATGGTCATCGCCACCCAGAACCCCATCGAGCACGAGGGCACCTACCCGCTGCCGGAGGCGCAGCGGGACCGCTTCATGCTGGAGCTGTCCATCGGCTACCCCACCCGCGAGTCCGAGGTCGACATCCTGAACACCCACGGCCAGAGCTCCACGCTCGCCGACATCTCCCCGGTGGCGGACGCGACGACCGTCGGGGGAATGATCGAGAGCTGCAAGCTGGTGCACGTGGCCGACAGCCTCAAGCACTACATCGTCGACCTGGTGCGGGCCACGCGCGAGCACGCCGACCTGGCGCTCGGCGCAAGCCCCCGCGCCGCCCTGGCCATGCTGCGCGCCTCCCGCGCCGCCGCGGCGGCGGGCGGGCGCGACTACGTGGTGCCCGACGACATCAAGGACCTGATCTCCCCCGTGCTGGCCCACCGGCTCATCCCCTCGCCCGAGGCGCAGATGACCGGCCGCGACGCCGCCGACGTCCTGGCCGATATCGTCGAGTTCGTGCCCATCCCGATCCGCGGCCGGGGCCAGGCTTGAGGACGCGCATCTTCACCCCGCGGGCGCTCGGCTTCGCCGCGGCGGGGGCCGCGCTGTACCTGGCCGCGCGGCTCACCGGCACGTCCGAGCTGTACATGCTCGCCATGGCCGCGCTGGTGCTGCCGCTCGGCGGCTTCCTGATCGTGCGCTGGGGCACCTACCGGCTGGCCTGCACGCGCTCGCTGCGCCCGGTGCGCACCTCGGTCGGCGGGCGCATCTCGGCCACCGTGCGCCTGCGCAACCTCGGCCGGCTGGAGACGGGCGTGCTGCTGCTCGAGGACCGCCTCCCCTACCAGCTCGGCCCCCCGGCCCGGTTCGTCGTGCCCGGCGTCAGCGGCGACGACCGCGAGCTGCTCCACTACGAGATGACCGCGGGGGTGCGCGGCCGCTACACGGTCGGGCCGCTGGTCGTGCGCCTTTCCGACCCCTTCGGCCTCGCGCAGGTGACCTCCGAGCTGGCGGGCACCTCCGAGGTGATCGTCCACCCGAAGGTGGAGCCGCTGCCGCCGCCGTCGCTCGGCGGCGAGCTGGCCAGCGCCTCCACGACCAGGGTGCGCCACCTGTTCAGCCAGGGCGACGAGTTCTACACCACGCGCGACTACCGCGACGGGGACGACCTGCGCAAGGTGCACTGGCGCTCCTCGGCCAAGCGCGGCCAGCTCATGATCCGGCAGGAGGAGCGGCCCTGGCAGGCGCGGGCCCTGCTCGCCCTCGACCTGCGCCGCGGCGCCCACCGGGGCCAGGGCGCCCAGGCGTCGTTCGAGCGGACGGTGTCGGTCGCGGCGTCCATCGCGGTGCGGCTCGGCGCCAGCGGCTACGAGCTGGCCCTGCTGACCGACGACGGCCGGCAGGTGCGCCCGGCGGGCACCGCCGACCAGGCCACCGCCGTGCTCGACTTCCTCGCCAGCGTGGAGCCGAGCCGCTCCACCTCGGTGGTGCCGCTGGCCGACCGGCTCGCCCGTGCCACGGGCGAGGGCCTGCTGATCGGCGTGCTCACGGTGCCGAGCGCCGAGGAGGCGGCGGCGCTCGCCCGCTGCCGGCTCGGCTTCGCCGGCGCCCTCGGGCTGCTGATCCGCGCCGACACCTGGGTCGGCCTGGCCAGCCGCGAGGTGGCCGCGGCCGAGGCGCAGGCGGCCGGCATCGCCGCCCTGCTGGACCGGGCCGGCTGGAGGACCACGACCATTACCCGCAACGACCGACTGGATGAGCCGTGGCGACGATTGACCGCTCCGTCGGGGCGCACAGCACGGACTACGCACAGGCAATCACGCTAGCCGGCCTGCTGGCCGGGTCCTCGCTGTCGCTCAGCCGGCTGTACATCGGGCCCGCCTGGGTGCTGCCGGTCTGGCTGAGCATGGCGTGCGCGCTCGGGCTGGCCGCGGTGCTGCGCCGGCTCGGGGTGGGCCAGCTCCTGTCCCTGCTCGCCATGGTGGCCGGCTTCATCGTGGTGACCGGCATCCTGCTGTTCCCGGCCACCCTGATCCTGGTGGTCCCCACCCGCGAGACCTTCGCGGCCATGGTCCAGGCCACCGGCGACGCGGTGCGCGGCATCAGCGAGCAGGCCGCGCCGGTCAAGGTGACCAAGGAGTTCGTGTTCCTCACCTGCGCCGGCGCGTGGGCGGTGGCCACCGCCGCCGACGGGCTGGCGTTCCGCGCCAGGCAGCCGCTGCTCGCCCTGGTGCCGGTGCTCGGGCTGTTCGTGTTCCCCGCGCTCATCCGCGACTCGGGCCCGGCCTGGTACGCCGGCTGGTTCCTGCTCGGGGGCGCCGGGCTGCTGCTGTTCGAGAGCCGGGCGCGGCTCGCGACCTGGGGCCGGTGGGTGTCCAGCCCGCGCGCCCGGCCCGCCAGCGGCTGGCGGCTGCCGCTCACCCGCGCCAGCTCCACCGGCCGCTGGATGCTGACAGGCGCCACCGCGCTCGCGCTCGGCCTCGCCTGGATGCTGCCCGGCTACGGCCAGCGGCCGCTGCTCGACTACCGCTCCGGGCCGAACACTGGCGCGGCCATCGCCATCAACCCGTTCGTGTCGCTGCGCACCCGGCTGAGCTCCAACGAGAACGTCCCGGTGTTCGACGTGACCACCAGCCAGCCGGGCTACTACCGGCTGATGATCATGGACCGCTTCGACGGCACCACCTTCTCGGCGTCGAGCCCGCTGCAGGTCGTCGAGTTCACCGGCGACACCACCCTCGACGTCGACGCCGCCGCGCCCACCAGGCAGGTCACCCAGCGCTTCACCATCCGCCAGCTCGGCGGCCCGTCGGCGTACCTGCCCGCCGCGCAGGCGCCGGTGGCGGTCCGGGCCGGCCGCAGCAGGGTCTTCCAGAGCCCGACCAACCGGGACCTGACCATCCGGCAGCGGCTGCGGCCCGGGCTGAGCTACACGGTCACCTCCCGGGTGCCCACGCCGACCGCCGCCGACCTGGCCGGGCCCAAGCCGTACGGCTCCATCCTCTGGCTGCGCCCGTACCTCGAGCCGGGGAACGTCGACCCGGCCGTGCGGGACCTGACCCACACCGTGGTCCGCGGCAAGACCGCCCCGTTCGAGCAGGCGCTGGCAATCCAGGACTACCTGCGCAGCTCGGCCTTCAAGTACAGCCTCAACGTCCCCGACCTCTCCCAGGGGGGCAACCAGCTCCGGCGCTTCCTGCTGGACGTGCGCGAGGGCTACTGCGAGCAGTTCGCCGCGGCCATGGCGGCGATGGCCCGGGTGCTCGGCATCCCCTCGCGGGTGGCGGTCGGCTTCACCTCCGGCGTGCCCGTGGACGACCACTTCGAGGTCGGCTCCAAGGACTCCCACGCCTGGCCCGAGCTGTACTTCCCCGGCGTCGGCTGGGTGCGCTTCGAGCCCACCCCCCGCGGCGACAGCCAGGTGGAGGTGCCGACCTACACCACCCCCGCCGGCCGCCTGACCACGCCCAGCACCGCGGCGCCCCCGGCGGCACGCGGGGGTGGGCCGACCGCGACCACCGACCCGGGCAGCAACACGCGGCTGCAGACCGAGAACAACGACATCGGCTCCCAGCCCGGCACCTCGGAGAGCGGGCGTGCGAAGGCGGCCCGCCGCGGCACCGTCGCCGCGGTCGTGCTGCTGGTCCTGGTGGCGCTGGTGCCGGGCACCAAGCTCGGGCGGACCCTGCTCGCCCGCCGGCGGGCCGGGCGGCGGCCGCGGGACGCGGTGGCCGAGGCCTACGACGAGCTGACCGGCTGGGCGGGCGACGCCGGCATCGGCCGGCGCGCCGCCGAGACGCCGAGCGCGTACGCCCGGCGGCTGGCCGGCGAGTTCGAGGACGACGCCCGGCCGCTGGCGGACCTGACCGAGCTGTACGTGACCGCGGAATACGCGCCGGGGGAGCCCGACGGCGGCGAGGCGGTCGAGGCGCGCCGGCTGGTGCGGGCGGCCCGCGGCCGCCTTGCGGCTCGTCTCGGCTGGCGGCGCCGCGTCGGCGCGGTGTTGAGCCCGCGCAGCCTGGTCTCGCAGCGGGAGCAGGTGGGGTCGCGGCGGTAGGCAGGAAGCCGCCGCAGCGGGAAGCGGTCAGGGGTGGGGGGTGGGGGCGCGCAGGCGGGTCAGGACGGGGGGCCGCCGCCGCGCTCCTCCCAGCGCTGGCGCCAGCGCTCGTTCATCTTCGTCCACCACGAATCGAGGCTCGACTTGCCGGTGCCGGTGGGCCGCTGCTGCTGCCGCGGGGCCGCCCCGCGCTCGGACGACGGCCGGTTGACGGCCGCCCGCCGGCGCAGGGTACGGACGAACTCAAAGATCGAGATGAGCATCACGACGAAGCCGGCAACGCCCAGAGCCACACTCTGAACAAAACCGGCGACCAAGACGACCAGGCCAAGGGCGAACCCCACGGCGGCGAGCTTGAGCCGCCTGGCCAGATGGGCCTGGAACGACGACCCAACCTGCTGGGCGAACTTCGGGTCTTCTTCGAGCAGTCGCCGCTCGATCTCGGCCAGGATGCGCTGCTCGTGATCGGACAGGGGCATATGAAGGGCTCCGCCCGGACGTACTGATGGTGGCACCGCGAGTTTACCCGGGCCCTTCCCCCCCAACAACAGGCGAGAGCCCAAATTTGGACGGCCGGGTCGCCATGGCGCTCAATGGCCGCTGAAGCGGGGCGGGCGGCGCTCGGCGAAGGCGGCGCGCGCCTCGGCGTGGTCGGCCGAGGCGAAGGTGCGCCGCTGCACCTGCTTGGCCGCCGCCATCCCCTCGACCGTGGAGCGCTCGAACGCCTCGTTCAACGCCCGCTTGGCCAGCCCCAGCGCGAGCGTCGGACCGGCCGCCAGCCCCCCGGCCAGCTCCGCCGCCTCGCCGGCCAGCCGGTGCACCGGCACCACCCGGTTCACCAGGCCGATGCGCTCGGCTTCCTCGGCCATCACCGGCCTTCCGGTGAAGATCATCTCCTTGGCCCGGCCGAGGCCGACGATCCGCGGCAGCCGCTCGGTCCCGCCGAGGTCCGGCACGATCGCCCAGCGCATCTCGAGCGCGGCGAACTGCGCGTCCTCCGCGGCCAGGCGAAGGTCGCAGGCGATCGCGAGCTGCAGGCCCCCGCCCACCGCCAGGCCGTTGACCGCCGCCACCACCGGCTTGGGCATCCGCTCGAGCGCGCTGACCGCCCGCTGCAGCTCGGCGACGACCCGCTCGGCCTCGTCGGGATCGGGCGCGCTGCCGAACTCGGTCACGTCGAGCCCGGACGAGAAGGCCCTGCCCTCGCCGGTCACCAGCACCGCCCGGACCTCCGGGGCGGCCGCGGCCCGGGCGGCGGCCTGCTCCAGCTCGTGGAAGGTCCGGCGGTCCATCGCGTTCAGCTTCTCGGGCCGGGCGAGCGTGATCGTGGCCACCTGCCCCTGGACCTCGTAGCGCACTCTGGCGGACATGGTCTCGAGCTCCTCGTGGGTCGCTTCACCGAGGGACGACGCACTTGGGGGGAACGCGGTCGAGGTTACCGCTCATCCGGCTCCACGAGCCGCTCGCGGCCGAGCCGCGGGGCGTCGCGAGCCTCCTTGAACGCCTCGGCAGGGCGCTCGGCCGCCAGGGAGGCGCGGTCCACGGCCCCGTCCCCGAAGCGGGCGCGGACCGCGTCGGCGGCGCGGACCGCCGCCGCCCAGGCGGCGCCCTCGCCCCCGAGCCTGAGCTGGACCGGCGCGCCCTCACCGGACAGGTTGGACACGCTCACCCCGACCAGGCGGACCGGCACCCGGCCGAGCCGCAGCCTGTCGAGCAGCTCGCGGGCGACCGCATAGATATCGGTGTCGTTGTCGCTGGAGCCGGGCAGGGTCCGCGAGCGGGTGATGGTCCGGAAGTCGGCGAAGCGGAGCTTGAGGGTGACCGTGCGGCCGGCGAGCCCTGCCTCGCGCAGCCGTTGACCGACCCGCACGGCACAGCGCAGCACCTCCCGGGCGAGCTGGACGGGGTCGTCGACGTCCGTGGCGAAGGTCTCCTCCGAGCCGACCGACTTGGCCGCCTCGAACGGCACCACCGGCCGCTCGTCCCGGCCCCACGCCAGCTCGGCGAGCTGCGCGCCCACCGCGGCGCCGAGCACCCGCTCGAGGGTGTCCCGCGGGGTGCGGGCCACCTCGCCGACCGTGCGCAGGCCGTAGCGGGCCAGGGTGGCGATGGTCGCGGGGCCGACCCCCCACAGGGCCTCGGCCGGCAGGGGGTGGAGGAACTCGAGCGCGCGGCTCGGCGGGACCACGAACAGGCCGTCCGGCTTGCCCCGCGTGGCGGCGAGCTTGGCAAGGAACTTGTTGCCGGCCACCCCGACGGTCAGGGTGAGGCCGGTCTCCTCGCGCACCCGCGCCCGCAGCAGCCTCGCGATCTCGACCGCCCCGCCGAACAGCCGGCGGGCGCCGCGCACGTCCAGGAAGGCCTCGTCGAGCGCGAGCGGCTCGACCAGCGGGGTGAGGCTCTGGAAGCGCGCCATCACCTGCCTGGACCAGCGGCGGTAGCTGGCGAAGTCGGGAGGGACGGCGACCGCGTCCGGGCAGAGCCTCCTGGCCTGCGACATCGGCATGGCGTTCCGGCAGCCGTAGGCCCGCGCCTCGTACGAGGCGGAGCAGACCACGCCGCGCCCGCCGGTCCCGCCGACCAGCAGCGGGCGCCCCTTGAGGCCCGGGTCCTTGAGCACCTCCACGCTGGCGTAGAACGCGTCGAGATCGGCGTGGAGCACGCCGAGGCCGGCGTCGTCGGCCCGGTCGAGCGGCAGCCCGCCGATCACGACCTCGCCGGTCGGACGCCAGCGCTCAACCCGCTTGCCCGCCGGCCGCGGCCGGCGCGAGGCGGGCAGCCGGTCACCCTCCTCCATGCGAGCCACTGTGTCGCTGAACGTGCGTTCGAGTCAAGGCACGTCTCGAACACGGGCTCGGCCGGGCCCGCCGGGGGGGAAACCCCCGCACGAAGACGGAGGTAGTCGGATTCCCACCTGGCTGGCGCGTGCATAGCGTGATCTCCACGGAGCACGCGCCCGTGAGCCTTGCCCGCTCCCGCGAAAACGGTAGCATCCGGGCGTCAGCCCCAAGCCCGCGCCACCAGCCCCCAGGAGGTGCCCGCTCCCGTGCCCCGTCCCCGTCCCCCCGGTGCCGTGTCCCGACGGCGCGGCCGCCCGCGCGCGCCGCGGATGTGGGGACTCGCGGCCGCGCTCGCGCTGGCCATGGCCCTGACGGTCACCGCCTGCTCCGGCTCGGGCGGGCAGCGGACCGGCAGGGCGCTGCCGGCCGGCAGCGGGCCGGGGCCCGGTGGCGGCCGCTCGACCTCTTCGCGCGTCCCTTCGAGCGCACCGTCGAGTGCCCCGACCACCTCGACGACCGCCCGGCCGCCCGCGCGCTACGTGTTCCCGGTCCAGCCGCTGGGTGCCTGCGGGATCAGCTACGGCCACTTCCACCACGATTACCCGGCGACCGACATCTTCTCCAGGAAGGGCTGCCGCTTCGTGGCCCCGACCGACGGGGTGGTGACGGAGGTCAACCGGACCGACCGCTGGGACCCCGCCACCAACCTGGGCGCCTACCGGGGCGGCCGCTCGGTGGCGGTGCTGGGCGACGACGGCGTCCGCTACTACGGCTCGCACCTCGAGGTGGTGGCCGCGGGCATCGACCCGGGCGCCCACGTGCGCGCTGGTCAGCTTCTCGGGCTCATCGACAACTCGGGCGACGCCCGCTCCACCCCGACCCACCTGCACTTCGGCATCTCCTGGCCGACCCGCGACGGGATCTGGTGGGTGCGCCGCGGCGAGGTCTACCCCTGGCCCTACCTCGACTCCTGGCGCGCCGGCGGCAACCGCTCCCCCGCCCCCGCGGTGCGCGCAGCCCTCGCCAGGGCGGGCCGGCGCGTTCCACCCTGCCCCGACCCCACCTGCTGACCGGCCCGAACTGCCAGCCGGACGTTGGCACAGGGAGGGAGCGAGGTCGCTTCGGTGGATCAGCCGGTGGGGACGCAGGCGGCCTCGCGGATCACGGCGGAGAGGACGCGCGGGTCGCGGGATTTCCCGTGGAGCGCGGCGGCGATCTCCGCGGCGCCGAAGCGGCCCGCCACGGCCAGGTAGAGCACGCGCCGCCCCCCGGGAAGCGCGACCGCGGCCACCGTGTCGTCCAGGGACCACGAGACCGGCACCTTGCCGGCCAGCGCCCGCACGATCGTCAGGTCGCCGCCGCCGAGCCAGGCGGCGCCGTCCAGCATCGCGGCCAATTCGCCCAGGGTGGTGCCGCCGGGGTGGACGTGGCGCCGGACGAGCTGCTCCACGGCGAGCGCGCGGTGGGCTCCGGGCCGCGACGGGTCGTTGGCGATCGCGCTCCAGAACGACGGGGGCTCAGCGACTGGGCCCAGGCGCTCGGCCGCCTCGCGGAGCTGGGCCTCGCCCGCGTCGCTCCGGGTGAACGGCCGAAGCGGGTCGTCCATCGTCACACCGGCGTGATCTTGGTGGTCTTGTCCGCGCCGCAGCAGTCCCACGTCGCTTTCAGGTTGTGGGAGATGGCGCCGGTGCCGCCGGCCAGCGACGGGGCGGTCTTGGTGGCGGGGAGGATCCAGGTGGGCGCGGCGTTAGCCACCTTGAAGTCGGGCGGGAGGGTCAGGCCGTCGTAGAACTCGGCCGTGCCCTTGACCTCGAGCGTCCCCTTGGTCGCCGAGCCCGGGCCGCGGGACCCGTAGGTGTCGTCGTCCTTGTCGCCGCCCTCAGCGTACGTGGTGACCTTCTGGCCCTTGTTGATCGGCCACGCCTCCCAGACCGGGTACCAGGACGGGTCCAGACCACCCGCCGTCCCCGGGTCCACCGCCTTCCCGGCGCAGTCCTTCACGTCGTGCGGGAGCTCCACCTTCTGCACCACCCAGCCTCCCAGCGTCGTCGCCCGGTCCAGCTGCCACTGGACGACCCACTGGAACCCGCCGCAGTCGGCCGCGGTCGGGCCCCGGACCGTCTTCTTCGTCAGCTTGGGAGCCGCGGCGGCGGGAGCGGGAGCCGCCGGCGCAGGAGCGGGGGCGGGAGCGGGGGGCGCAGCCGGAGCTGCCGGGGCCGGGGCGCCGCCGTTGCCGGCGATGGGGAACCACGATTCCTCGTCTTCGGCGGCTTCGGTGCCGGACTTGCCACTGGTGAGCGTGGCCTTGCCGGTCGGCGGGTGGACCGGGACCCGGCTGAAATCGTGACCGAAGCGCGACGCCGGCTCGGCACGGACCGGCGGGTCGACGGACTTGCCGGAGTGGGCCGAGCCGAGCACGGCCATCCGCCTGGCCGGGGAAGCCGTTGCGGACGACGACCGAGTCCTCAGAGGACCCTCGGTCCAACTTGAGGCATATATGTGCATTCTCGGCTCCACTCCTTGTGTGGGCACCGCAAATCTTCCCACCGACCCGGACCCGGGAGAAGGCCAGCCTTGAAAGCCCGAGGCTGACCGGCAGGGCTCCAGCGCCTTGCCAGATATTTCAGCGAGTGTAGAATTCGGGAGGTGGTGTCAACGGTTGTTGAGTTGTCAGGGACGCTCGGTCCCGGGATGTGAGGTCCGTATGTTGGCGATGGCGCTCAAGGAGTTCCGTCAGTTGCGGCGCGACCGGCGAACGGTCGCGCTCATGGTGGGCCTGCCCGTCCTGCTCCTGGTGGTGTTCGGCTACGCCGCCAGCTTCGACGTCAGGTCGCTCAGGACCGTCGTGGTCGGCCCCGCGGCGGCCCGCGTCGCGGCGGCAGCGCCCGACCAGCTCCACGTGGTCGCCGAGCACCCGGCCGAGGGGCGCGCCGACGCCGTCCGCAGGCTGCGCGACGGCCAGGCCACGGTCGCGGTCGTCACCGGGCCCGAGGGGGCCGTCCTGGTCGACGGGTCGGACCTGTTCGCCGCCCAGGCCGCCGTCCGCGCCCTCGGCCAGCGGCCCGGCGGCCTGCCCGCCCCGCAGGTGCTGTTCAACCCCGGGCTCAAGACCTCCGTCATGATGGTGCCCGCGCTGATCGGCCTGATCCTGGTGTTCGTCGGCACGGTCGCCACCAGCCTCGGCGTCGTGCGCGAGCGCCAGAGCGGCACGCTCGAGCAGCTCGCGGTGATGCCGTTCCGGCCCCGCGACGTCTTCGTCGGCAAGATCGTCCCCTACTTCGCGGTGGCCGCCGTCGACATGGCTGTCATCACCGCCGTCGGCACCATCCTGTTCAACGTGCCCTTCCGCGGCTCGCCGTGGCTGCTGGTGCTGGGGGCGGTCGAGTTCCTGTTCGTGACCCTCGGCATCGGCGTGCTCATCTCGACCGTGTCGCAGAATCAGGGCCAGGCCATCCAGCTCTCCATCATGACGATGCTCCCCCAGATCCTGCTGTCGGGCATGATCTTCCCGCTGAGCGCGATGGCCGCCGGCGTGCGCTGGATCGGCTACCTCCTGCCGCTCACCTACTTCGTGCAGATAAGCCGCGGCGTGATGATCCGCGGCGCGTCGCTTGCGTCGCTCGCCCTGCCGCTGGCGGCCCTTGCCGTGCTCGGCCTGGTGGTGTTCACGCTGTCGGTGCGGCGCTTCCAGCGCGACCTGGCGCCCTCCGGCGAGCGCCGCGCCCGCTCCGGCCGACCGGCGCGGCGGGCCCGGGCCGAGGCGGGCGCACGATGAGCGCCGTGACCGCGGCCCGCTGGGGCGTGGAGGACCTCACCGTCCGCTACGGCGCCCTGCTGGCGCTCGACCGCGTCGGCCTCGAGGTGCCGGACGGGGCGATCACCGCGGTCGTGGGCGGCGACGGCGCCGGCAAGACCAGCCTGCTCCGCGCGCTCGCCGGTGCGGTGCGGCCCGCCGGCGGCAGGGTGCGGCGGCCGCCGGCGCAGCGCATCGGCTACGTCTCCGCCGGCCCCGGCGTCTACCGCGACCTGACCACCGGCGAGAACCTCGCCTTCAGCGGCGCCGCCTACGGCCTGCGCGGGGAGCGCCTGGCCGAGCGCGCCCGACCGCTGCTGGAGCGCACCGGCCTCGCGCAGGCCCGCGACCGGCTCGGCGGCGAGCTCTCCGGCGGCATGCGGCAGAAGCTCGCGCTGGCCATGGCCATGCTGCACGAGCCCGACCTGCTGGTGCTGGACGAGCCGACCACCGGCGTCGACCCGGTGAGCCGCACGGAGCTGTGGCGCCTGCTCGCCCGGGCGGCCGCGGCCGGCGCCGCGGTGGTGGTCTCCACCGTGTACCTCGACGAGGCCGAGCGGGCCGCCGGCGTGCTCGTGCTCGACCAGGGGCGCACCCTGCTGGAGGGGCCGCCGGCCGCGCTGGTCGCCGCCACGCCCGGGGCGGTGCTGGACTCGCCGGCGCGACCCGAGGGCGAGGCCGCCCGGGTGTCGTGGCGGCGCGGGCCGCGCTGGCGCACCTGGTCGCCGGAGGGGGCGGCCGGCGGCGCCGAGCCCATGACCCCGGACCTCGAGGACGCCGTGATCGTCGCCTCGCTCGCGCGCCTGCGACCCGGGCGGCGCCAGGAGGTGGCGGCATGAACGCCCCGGGGGCGCTGCTCGGCGCGACCGGCGTGTCCCGCCGGTTCGGCTCCCTCACCGCCGTCGACCGGGTCGACCTCGAGGTCGGCGCGGGCGAGGTGGTCGGGCTGCTCGGCGCCAACGGCTCCGGCAAGACCACGCTCATCCGGATGCTGCTCGGACTGCTCGGGCCGAGCGCCGGCGAGGTGCGGCTGTTCGGCGAGCCGCCGTCGCGCCGCACCCGCGCCCGCCTCGGCTACGTGCCGCAGGGTCTCGGGCTGTACGACGACCTCACCGTCGCCGAGAACCTGGCCTTCGTCGCCGGCGCGTTCGGGGTCCCCGCAGGGCAGGCGCTCGACCCCGAGCTGGAGGCGCTGCGCGGCGAGCCGGTCTCCGGGCTGCCGCTCGGGCTGCGGCGGCGGCTCGCCTTCGCCGCCGCGCTCGGCCACCACCCGGAGCTGCTGGTGCTGGACGAGCCCACCTCCGGGGTGGACGCGCTCGGCCGGGCCAGGCTGTGGGACGCGATCCGCTCGGCCGCCGAGGCCGGCGCCGGGGTCCTGGTCACCACCCACTCCATGGGCGAGGCCGAGCAGTGCGACCGCCTGGTGGTGCTCGCCGCCGGGCGGGTGGTGGCGCGCGGCACGGTCGACGAGATCATCGGCGGCGCCACCACCGTCGCGGTGCGCGGCACGCGCTGGGAGGAGGCGTTTGCCGCGTGCGAGGCCGCGGGCCTGCCCGCCGCCCTGGTCGGCACCGACCTGCGCGTGCCCGCGGCCGAGCCGGACCAGGTGCGGGCGGCCCTGGAGGCGGCCGGGGTGCGCGCCGAGGTGGACCGGACCAAGGCCACTCTCGAGGAGGCGTTCGTGCTGCTGGCGAGCCAGGCGGCGGCCTGATGGCGCGGACCGGGCGGCGGCCGGGCCGCAGCGGCGCCCGCGAGGCGATCCTGGAGGCCGCCCGCCGGTCGTTCACGGCCAACGGCTACGACCGGGCCTCCATCCGCGACATCGCCGGCCGCGCCGGCGTCGACCCGGCGCTGGTGCACCACTACTTCGGCAAGAAGAGCGAGCTGTTCGTGGCCGCGGTCGAGCTGCCGCTGGACCCGGCGGTGGTGGTGGCCACGCTGATGGGCGGCGACCGCGAGCGCATCGGCGAGCGCATCGTCGGCCTGCTGCTCTCGCTCTGGGACGACCCGCGCGACCGCAGCTCGCTGATCGCGCTGGTCCGCTCGGCCGTGTCCAGCGAGGACGCCGCCAGGATGCTGCGCGAGTTCCTGGTCAGCGTGCTGTTCGCCCGGGTCGCCGAGGCCCTCGGCATGGCCGACGCGCGGCTGCGCGCCAGCCTGGTCGCCTCCCAGATCATGGGCCTGGCCGTCGCCCGCTACATCGTCCGCGTCGAGCCGGTCGCCTCGGCCCCCACCGACGTGGTGATCGCCGCGGTGGGCCCGAACCTCCAGCGCTACCTGACCGGCGACCTCGGACCGGCCCCAGGGCCCTCCCCAGAGCCTTCCCGAGGGCCGGCCTGACGGTCCGCGCTCACTCCGGGCGCTCGTCCGCAAGGTTCGGGAACGTGCCGGTCGGGGCCTCGACCACGGCCATCTCCGCCGCCGACTCCGACGGGGCCTGCCGCGACGCGAGCGCCTGGAGCGCGGCCGCGTCGCCGACGTCGCGGCCGGCGCGCTCCGACAGCAGCCAGCGGACCTCGAGCAGGTCGCAGTACGCCTGGACGGCGTCGACGCCCCACCCCAGCGCCACCGCGGCCCTGGCCGCACCCGGCCGGAAGCACTCCGCGAGCCAGCGGACCCCGACCACGTCGTCGCCGGCCGACCCCGGCCGCTCCCGCTCCAGCCGCGCCTGGAAGCTCCGCAGGTCGTTCAGGAGCACGGTGGCCTGCCCCTCCCCCACCTCGAGCCCGGTGAGGCGGCGGAGCTGCTCGACGTGGAAGCGGCGGCTGGCCACCGCGACCTTGAGCCGCAGCCGGCTCGAGTCCTCACCGGCCGGCTCCAGCTCCAGCTCGTCCACTGCGAAGCCGAGCTCGTTGAGACGCCGCACGCGCCCGGCGACCTTATAGCGCTCGTCCAGGCCGAAGGTCTGCTCCCGCGTCAGCTCGGCCCAGAGCTGCCGGTAGCGGCCGGCCACGCTGGAGGCCGCCGCCAGGTGCTCGTCGACCTCGTCGCCGCCGCCCAGCGCCACCGCCAGGTCCAGCAGGTCGCCGGTGACGTTGTCGACCAGGATCTCGAGGTCCAGGGCGCGCTGCCCGTCCGACAGGCGCGGGTGCACCTCGCTGGTCTCGGCGTCGACCAGGAACGCCTGCAGGGCCTGGCCGTCCCGCCTGAACAGGGTGTTGGCCAGCGAGCAGTCCCCCCAGAACACGCCGGCGCGGTGCAGGTCCACCAGCAGGCTCGCCATGGCGTCCAGCAGCCGCTCGCGGTGCTTGGCGCGTGGCGGCAGCCGCTGGAACAGCCGCCGGTACTGCCAGGAGTGGGCAAGGAACTCGGTGACCAGCACCGAGTTGCCGCTGGACGGCTGCTCGACCAGCCCGACCGCCTCCACGGCCGGCAGCAGCCGCGCCTCCAGGTCCCGGAGCACCTGGTACTCCTTGCGGGCCGTCCGGGTGGGCAGCTCCTTGAGCGCGTAGAGCACGCCGTCGGCCACCACGAAGCGCACGACGTGCCGGCTCGGGCCGACCCGCAGCTCGCGGAAGTCGGCGGCGTCCGGCGGCCACGCCTGGAGCGGGTCGAGCCACGGCAGGGCCAGCAGGCTCGGCGAGGCCCTGCGCAGCCGGATCGACAGATCGGCAGTCATAGCAACCGAATCGTAGCCCGCGGCGCCCGGGTAATGGCGTAGAGTGCCAAGCGGCAAGATCCGGTCCCTAATCTCCCGGAACGTGCTTTCCTCAGGTGGCCACCTGGGGCCGGAATCGACAGCGATGGCGAAAGGAGCTTATCCTCGATTGGCCATGCTCGAAGCCATCAGACAACCCAGCGATTTGCGGCGGCTGAGCACTGACCAGCTCGTGGAGCTGGCCGCCGAGATCCGGGACTTCCTGGTCCGCGCGGTCGCGGCGCGGGGCGGGCACCTCGGCCCGAACCTCGGCGTCGTCGAGCTCACCATCGCCCTGCACCGCGCGCTCAACTCGCCCAGCGACCGCATCGTCTGGGACACCGGTCACCAGGCCTACGTGCACAAGCTGCTCACCGGGCGCCAGGCCGACTTCGCCGGGCTGAAGACGCTGGGGGGGCTGTCGGGCTACCCGTCCCGCAGCGAGAGCCCGCACGACGTCGTCGAGAACTCCCACGCCTCCACCGCGCTCGGCTACGCCCTGGGCCTCGCCGAGGCGCGCCGCGCCGCCGGCGGCAGGGGCCGCGTGGTCGCGGTGGTCGGGGACGGCTCGCTCACCGGCGGGGTGGCGCTGGAGGCGCTCAACCTGATCGGCAGCCGCAAGCCCGACCTGCTGGTGATCCTCAACGACAACGGCCGCTCCTACCAGCCGACCGTGGGCGGGCTGGAGAGCCACCTCGCCCCGCTGCGGCTCCACCCCGGCTACGAGGCCTTCAAAAAGGGCGTCGAGGGCACGCTCGGCCGGGTCCCGCTGGTCGGCGAGGGCATGCTCGAGGCGGCCAAGCGGGTCAAGGAGGGCGCCAAGGCCATGGTGGCGCCCAGGGTGGTGTTCGAGGACCTCGGCTGGCAGTACGCCGGCCCGGTGGACGGCCACGACCTGGCCGCGCTGGGCACCGCGCTCGACCACGTCAAGCGGGTCGACGGCCCGGTCATGCTGCACGTCATCACCCAGAAGGGCCGTGGCTACGCACCGTCCGAGCAGCACGAAGAGGACAAGCACCACTCCGTCGGCGCGTTCGACCCCGCCACGGGCAGGCCACTGGCCAAGCCGGGCGACGAGGTCCCGTTCACCAGCATCTTCGGCGAGGCCCTGCTCGAGCAGGCACGCCGCCACCAGGAGCTGGTCGCCATCTCCGCGGCCATGCTCGGGCCCACCAAGCTCACGGTGATGGCGCGCGAGTTCCCCGACCGGGTCTACGACGTGGGCATCGCCGAGCAGGTCGGCGTCACCATGGCCGCCGGCATGGCCATGCGCGGGCTGCGGCCGGTGTGCGCGATCTACTCGACCTTCCTGCAGCGCGCCTTCGACCAGGTGATGATGGACGTTTCGCTGCACAAGCTGCCGGTGGTGCTCGCGCTCGACCGCTCCGGCATCACCGGCGAGGACGGCCCCTCCCACCACGGCGTCTTCGACCTGACCTACCTGCGCCAGATCCCCAACATGGTGATCGGCGCGCCGCGCGACGGGAACGAGCTGCGCCGCATGCTGGCGACGGCCATGTCCCACACGGGCGGGCCGTTCGCGGTCCGCTTCCCCAAGGCGACCACGCCCAGGGTCGACTTCTCCCAGCCGCCCCGCAAGCTGCGGATCGGCAACTGGGAGGTGCGCTCGCGCGGCAAGGACGTGCTGCTGCTCGGCCTGGGCAAGCTGCACGGCGCGTGCGAAGAGGCGGCGCGGCTGCTCAGGCAGGAGGGCATCAGCGTCACCCTGGTCGACCCGCGCTGGGTCAAGCCGCTCGACCCGCGCCTGGCCTCGGTGGCAAGCTCCCACCCGCTGGTGGTGACCGTCGAGGACAACGTGCTCGCCGGCGGGTTCGGCGCGGCCGTGGCCGAGGTGCTGGCCGACGAGGAGGTCCGCACGCCCCTGCTGCGGCTGGGCGTCCCCGACCAGTTCCTGCAGCACGGCAAGCGCGACGCCCTACTGGCCGAGCTGGGCCTGGACGCCGTGGGCATCGCCGAGCGGATCCGCAAGCGCCTGCACCGCCTCCAGCAGCACGACCTCGGGCAGCAGCCGCAGGCCGGGCAGAGCCCGTAGGCGGGGTGCGACCGCGCCGCCCGGGCGGCAGCGCCGGGCGGCGCGGCGCGCTCACACCTCCCGGTGGCCGAAATTCATCCCCTCGAAGGTCGCCTCCACCCGCTCCATCGCCTTGACCACCTCGGCGAGGTCCTGGCCGACCTCGGTGTCGGCCTGCGGGAAGAGGTACTGGTTGAGCGGCTCGTTCGAGCCCACCTGCAAGCCGTACTCGTCCATGTACTCCCCGATCGCGAACTCCCAGGTGAACAGGGCGGGCTCGTCGTCGTAGGACGGCACGTGCAGCCAATAGGTGAGGTACCGGTTGCGGGACAGGCTGAAGGTCCGGGAGCCGTCCCGCTTCTCCTGGCCGATCCGGAAGCCCACCAGCTTGAGGTCGTCGTCAAAGGCCATGGGGCTGGCCGTCCTCCTCGAGTGTCAAAGCCACGACAGATACAGCCGCTCTACAGCGTAGAATCATCTGCTGTCCGGCGACGACAGGCCGGAAACCGACTCTCCGGGACGACTCGTGGCGAACCGCTCCACCGACGTCGACCACCTCGTCGGCCGCACCGTCGGCCGCCGCCGCTACGAGGTGGTCGCGCGCATTGCACAGGGCGGGATGGCGACCGTCTACAGGGCGCACGACCGGCAGCTCGACCGGGTGGTCGCGCTCAAGGTCCCGCGCCCCGAGCTCGCCCGCGACCGGGCGTTCTGCGAGCAGTTCCGCCGCGAGGCGCGCGCCGCCGCCCGGCTGACCCACCCCAACGTGGTGGCCGTGCACGACTCCGGCGAGGACCGGGGCCTGCCCTGGATGGTGATGGAGCTGGTCGAGGGGCAGACCCTGCGGGCCGTGCTCGAGGCGCGAGGCCGGCTCGACCCGGAGACCACCGCCGCGCTGGTCGGCGAGATCAGCGACGCGCTCGAGCACGCGCACCGCCACGGCATCGTCCATCTCGACGTGAAGCCGGAGAACGTCCTGCTCACCAGCGACTCGGTCAAGGTGGCCGATTTCGGGCTGGTGCGGGCCGTCCAGGGCGCCCGCGACCACGCGCTGGCCGGGACCGCCCAGTACTGCGCGCCCGAGGTCCTGCGCGGCGAGGTCGTCGACGGCCGCGCCGACGTGTACTCGCTCGGCGTGGTCGCCTACGAGTGCCTGACCGGCCGGGCCCCGTTCGGCCAGGGCGACCCCGCCCGGACCGCCTGGCAGGTGCTGCACGGGCGGGTGCCGGTCCCGTCCCGCACGGTGCCCGGCCTTGACGAGGGGGTCGACGCCGCCGTGTGGCGGGCCACCGAGCCGGACCGGGCGCGGCGGTCCCCGCGCGCCTCCGACGTTGCCGCGGCCATGGGCGCGCCGCGACGCCGCCCGTTCGACCAGGCCCCGGCCCCCACCCCTCCGATGCCGTTCTCGACGCTTGCCACCACGGTGGCGGGCACGGTGGTCGGAACGGTGGTCGGAACGGTGGTCGGAACGGTCGCGCCGCCCCGGCCACGGCGCGCGCAGCGCCCGCCCCGCCCCCCGCGGCCGGGGCGGCGAGCGGTGGGCGGCTGGATCGTGCTGCTGCTCGTCCTCGCGCTGCTGCTGGCCGGCAGCGCGCTCGCCTGGGACAACCTGGTGGCCTCCTCGGTCACCGTGCCGAACCTGGTCGGCGAGAACCTGCGCCAGGCGCGGCGCGCGATCGAGCTCAAGCACCTCAGGGTCGCCGTGGGCAGGCCGGTCCCGTCCAAGACCGTCGCCCAGGGCCTGGTGGCGGAGCAGTCCCCCGGGCCGGGCGGGGCCGTGCGGCGCTGGACCACCGTCCGGCTGCTGCCCTCCAGCGGCATCCTCCTGCCCGACCTGAAGGGGCAGGGGCTGGCCAGGGCGAAGGAAGCCCTGTCCAACCTCGGGCTGCGGTGGAAGCAGGTACCGCGCCCCAGCACCACCGTCCCCGCCGGGCTGATCGCGGGCACCAGGCCCAGGGCCGGCACCCCGATCGGCGCGGACCAGCAGGTCGAGGTGGACGTCAGCATCGGCAAGCCCCAGGTCGCGGTGCCGGCGGTGAACGGCGAGCCCCTCGGGGACGCGACCGCCGCGCTGCGCCAGGCGGGCTTCGAGACCAGCACCGTGCAGGTGTTCGACGACTCCGTCCCCAACGGCCAGGTGGTCGGCACCAGCCCGCCCGCGGGCGCGACGCTGACGTGGGGCTCGACCGTGCAGGTCAACGTCAGCAAGGGCCCCGACCTGGTCGAGGTCCCGGACGTGCGCAACCTGTCCAAGGGCGAGGCCGAGGCGACCCTGCGTGCGCACGGCCTGCGCTGGCGGTACTCCTTCGGGTTCGGCGGCACCGTCTCCGGCCAGGACCTCGAGCCGGGCCGCAGGGTGGCGCGCAACACCGTCGTCGGCCTCTCCGTGAGCCTCTTCTGAGCGGGCCCGCCGCCGTGCGCATCGGTGCCCACGTCTCGGCCTCGGGCGGGCTGGTCAAGGCCGTCGCCAACGCCCAGCGGCTCGGCTGCGAGAGCCTGCAGATGTTCGTGTCGAACCCGCGCGGCTGGGCCAGGCCGGTCGCGGACCCGGCCAGCGACGAGCGGTTCCGCTCCCTGGTGGCCGAGGCCGGGCTCGGGCCGGTGTTCGTGCACGCTCCCTACCTGGTCAACCTCGCCAGCGCCAGCGAGCCGAACCGGCGGCGGTCCTGCTCGCTGCTCGTGGCCACACTGGAGCGGGGCGTCTCGGTCGGCGCGGCCGGAGTCGTCGTCCACGCCGGCTCGGACATGGGCGAGGGCCGCGAACGAGGGCTCGCGCGCACCCGCGGGGCGGTCCTCCCGCTCCTGGACAGCACGAGCGCGCCAGACCTCGTCCTGGAACTGACGGCCGGGACCCGCGGCGACCTCGCGGCCCGCTTCGACCAGATGGCCGAGCTGCTTGCCGCCCTCGGCGACCACCCGAGGGTCAAGGTCTGCTTCGACACCTGCCACGCCCACGCCGCCGGCTACGACCTGTCCGGTCCCGAGACCGCCAGGGCCTCCCTCGACGACCTGTTCGCCGTGCTCGGCGACCGGGTCGCGCTGGTGCACGCCAACGACTGCGCCGAGCCGAGGGGGGCGCGCCGTGACCACCACGCCCCCATCGGCGCCGGCGAGATCGGCCTCGCGGGGTTCGCCGCGATCCTCGCCCACCCCGGGATCGCCGGCCTGCCGGTCGTGATCGAGACGCCCGGCACCGAGGAAGAGCGGGCCGCCGACGTCGCCCGCCTGAGGACCATGGCGGCCGCCACGCGAACGGCTGAGGTCGCTCCCCGAGGCTGAGTGCGGTCAGCGCAGGGGCAGCATCGAGCCGACGCCGACGGCGAGCGCCAGCAGGTGCTCCGCTGCGGGCAGTCCGGTGTCGACGAGCACGTCCACTGCCAGGCCGAGCGCGAGGAGCGCCGCGATCGGCAGGGAGCGGCTCCACACCACCAGGGCCGCACCGGCCGCGACCACCACGGCGGAGGCGCCGACGTCGAGCGGGGCGTTCGTCGCGCCCGGGTGGCGGGCGAGCCAGGTCAGCCCGGTCGACAGGGTCGGGACGAGATTGCCGAGCGCGCCGATCACGACCAGACGACGTGTGCCGATGGCAGCCTCCAGCGGCGCCAGCAGCAGCCAGCTCGCAACCACCGACCAGGCTGCCTCGATCGGCCGCAGCACCAGGAAGGCGCTGGCGGCGACCCGCGGGGCCTGCTGCCAGCGGGTCAGGTCGGTGGCGCGGTAGGCGCAGCAGGCCAGGGCGGCCCGATGCGCCGCTGGCACGTGCCACAGCAGGCTCACCAGCAGGGTGAGCGCGAGGAAGGTCCAGGTCGCCGGGGCCGCCCGCCAGACGCCGGCGCGCCGCACGGCCGCACGGTACGGCGTGCGGTACTCGCGCAGGAAGGCGAGCCTGCGGCTCACGGCCCGCCCGCCGGGCCCGTCCGGGCCACCCGGGTCGGGCTGCCGGCCAGCGGCACCGCCAGCCAGAACGAGCTGCCGGCGCCGGGGCCGCTCTCGGCCCAGAGCCGCCCGCCGTGGGCGGTCACGATCTCCCTGCAGATGGCCAGGCCCAGCCCGCTGCCGCCCGGCGAGCGCGAGCGGGCCGCGTCGGCGCGGTAGAACCGGTCGAACAGGTGTGGCAGGGCGTCGGGCGGGATGCCCGGCCCGGTGTCCCGCACGGTCATGCCGGCCTCGTCGCGACCGCGCCACAGGCGCACCCGCACGGTGCCGCCGGCGCCGGTGTACTTGACGGCGTTGTCGACCAGGTTGGTGACCACCAGCTCGAGCCGGGGCCCGTCGGCCAGCACCTCGGCCGGGTCCCCGTCGACCTCCAGGGCGATCCCCTTGGCGCGGGCGATCGGCCGGAGCTTGCCGAGCACCTCGGCCACCAGCTCGTCGAGCCGCTGCGGCGCGCACAGCAGATCGAGGCGGCCTTCGTCGATGCGGGCCAGGGTCAGCAGGTTGTCGAGGATGCGGCTGGTCCGCTCGACCTCCTCGCCGACGCTCTCCAGCGCCTCGCGCGCCTGGGCGGGCAGCGTCGGCGAGCGCAGCCAGACGTCGATCTCGGAGCGCATCACCGCCAGCGGCGTGCGCAGCTCGTGAGAGGCGTCGGCGACCAGCCGCTGCTGCTCCTGCACGCCCCGCTCGATGCGGTCGAGCATGGCATTGAGCGTCTCGGCCAGGCGCCCCAGCTCGTCGTGGCCCCGCGGCAGCGCGACCCGCTCCTGGAGCCGGTCGGCGCTGATCACCGCGGCCTGCCCGGTCATGCGGGCCACCGGCAGCAGCGCCTTGCGGGCCAGCAGCCAGCCACCGCCACCGGCACCGGCCACCGCCACCGGCACCGCCACCAGCAGCAGCAGCCGCAGCCGGCGCACGGACTCGTCCACGTCCACCAGCGAGCGGGCCACCACCAGCACGCTGGTGGCGCGGCGCTGCTGGAACCGCACGGCCAGCACGCGGAAGCGCGCCCGCTCGGGGCCGAGCCGGCTGGTCAGCCGCACCGGCCCGCTGCGCAGCACGGCCTCGCGCACGCCAGGGGCGATCATCGGCTGGCGGCCGGTCGGGTCGCCGGTGGAGCCGAGCACGTCCCCGCCCGGCGACACGATCTGCGCGGCGAACGCGCCTCGTGGCAGGGCCCGCAGCGAGCTCGAGGTGAGGTTCTCGAACGCCTGGTCCCCGCCCCGGAGGTCCATGGCGACCTCGTTGGCCTGGTCGTCGAGGTTCTGGTCGACCCCGGCGACCAGGCCCGCCTGCAGCCGCACGAGCAGGAAGGCGCCGACCACCACCAGGATGGCCGCCAGCAGCCCGACGTACCACAGGGTCAGGCGGGCGCGGATCGGGAGGCTCACCGACCGCCCGTCCCACCGCCGCCCTCGGCGCCCGCCCCGGCCTCCTGCTGGCTGCCGTCGCCGAACCCGCCGTCGGGGGTCACCGGGTCGAGCCGGTAGCCGACGCCGCGCACGGTGCGGATCAGCGCCCGGCCGAACGGCTGCTCGAGCTTCTTGCGCAGGTAGCCGACGTAGACGTCGACCACGTTCGAGAAGCCGTCGTAGTTCACGTCCCAGCAGTGCTCGATGATGCTGGTGCGCGTGGCCACCTGACCGGGCCGGCGCATGAGGTACTCGAGCAGGCCGAACTCGCGCACCGACAGCTCCACCGGCGTGCCCGCCCTGGTGACCGTGTGGGTCGCCGGGTCGAGCACCAGGTCGCCGCTGACCAGCACCGGCGGGCGCTCGACGGGGCTGCGGCGCAGCAGCGCCCGCAGCCGTGCCAGCAGCTCGCCGAACGAGAACGGCTTGACCAGGTAGTCGTCCGCGCCCACGTCGAGACCGGCGATGCGGTCGGCGACGCCGTCGCGCGCGGTGAGCATCAGCACCGGGGCCCAGCGGCCCGCCTCGCGGAGCCGCCGGCAGACCTCGAAGCCGTCCAGCTTCGGCAGCAGCACGTCGAGCACGATCGCGTCGTAGGGGTTCTCGCCGCCCAGGAACAGGCCCTCCTCGCCGTCGACGGCGGTGTCGACGGCATAGCCTTCCTGCTCCAGCCCCCGGCGCAGCGCGCGGGCCATCTTCACCTCGTCCTCGACGACCAGCACCCGCACCGCCCACCTCCCGATCCGGTTTACTATCACTCAAGTCCCGCCGGCGTGAGAGCGCCATGAGAGATCCGTGTGAACCGACACGCGGCCCCGCCTTTCACCCCTCTCTCACCCGGCGCCTGCTACACGCCCCTCATACGCGCACCTCACGGTGACCAGACACCCTTCAAGGTAGTTCGACGTGGCACTGCTCGCCCCCCAACCCGTCGGCGACCCGTCGCCGGACGGCGCCGGCGTCTCCGCCGGAGCCCGGCCCGGAACCTGGCCCGACGCGACCCGCCCGGACCGCACCGCCCGGGTCGCCGCCGCGTTCATGCTGCTCGCCGGCGTGCTCAACCTCGCGACGGTGCTGCTGCCGGGCGGGCGGCTGCGGCTCCAGGTGCTCGACGCGCTGGTGCCGGGCGCGGTGTCCGAAGGCGCCACCGCCCTGACCGCCGCCGCGGGCATCGGCCTGGTGCTGCTCGCGGGCGGCATGCGCCGCCACCGCCACTCGGCGTACCTCGCCACCATGGCGCTGCTGGGCGGCAGCGCCGTGCTGCACGTCGTCAAGGGTCTCGACATCGGCGCCGCCCTGCTCGAGGCGTTCCTCGCCGGCATGCTGGCGGGGCGGTCCGAGCACTTCACGGCCCGGTTCGGGCCGGACGAGCGCACCCCGGTGCTGTGGCCGGCGCTGGCGGTCCCGGTCATCACCGTCGGCTACGGCGTGATCGGACTGCTGGTCAACCGCGGCGACGTCGCCGCGGACCTCGGTCTCGGGCCGCTTATGGCGCAGGCCGGCCGCATGGCCGTCGGGCTCGGCGCCTCGGTGCCGCTGGACGGACGCTTCGGCCGGGTGTTCCCGGCGTCGGTGGCGGCCGTGCTGTTCGCCGGGGTGGCGTTCGTGGTGGTGCGGCTGCTGGCGCCGGCAAGGGGGCCGCGCAGCCTGGCCGAGCCGCGCCTGCCCGGGCTGGCCGCCGTCTCCGACGACTCGCTCGCCTACTTCGCGCTGCGCGACGACCGCGCGACCGTGCGCGCCGGGGAGGCGCTGGTGTCCTACCGCGGCGTCGGCACGGTCGCGCTGGCCGCGGGCGACCCGCTCGGGCCGCGCCAGGACTGGCCTGCGGCGATCACCGCGTTCCGGGCCGAGGCGGCGCGGCAGGGCCGCGTCGCCGCCGCCATCGGCTGCGGCGCCGGCGCGGCCGCGCGCTACGTCGAGGCCGGGCTGCGGACGGTCTACCTCGGCGACGAGGCCGTCATCGACCTCGGCACCTTCAGCCTGGAGGGGCGGGCGGTGCGGATCGTGCGGCAGAGCTGGAACCGGGCCAAGCGGGCCGGGCTCACCTGCGAGGTCGCCCGCTCCGGCGAGCTCGACCCGGCCACCCGCGCGGAACTGGAGGCGATCTCCGCGCGCTGGCGCGGGGGGGCGGCCGAGCGCGGCTACTCCATGGCGCTCGGGCGCCTGTTCGACCCCCGCGACGGCCGCACGATCGTGGTGGCCGGCCGCGGCGGCGACGGCCGCCTGCAGGGCTTCCTGCACTTCGTGCCCTGGGGCCGCGACGGCGCCAGCCTCGACGTGATGCGGCGCGAGCCCGGCAGCCCCGCCATCCTCAACGATTTCCTGATCGCCGAGGCCGCCCTGCGCCTGCCGGGGCTCGGCATCCGCCGCATGTCGCTGAACTTCTCGTTCCTGCGCGCGGTGCTGGAGGCCGGCGCCGCCCCCGGGGCCCCGCCCACCCTGCGGCTGGAGTGCCGGGCGCTGCGCTGGCTCTCCGGCCCCTTCCAGATCGAGTCGCTGTACCGCTTCAACAAGAAGTTCCAGCCCTGCTGGCAGCCCCGCTACCTCGCCGTGGAGGCGATGGAGGACCTCCCGCGCGTGGTGGTGGCCGCGCTGCGCGCCGAGGGGTTCGTGGCACGCGGCTGACCCGCCGCCGTTTCCGCCCGGGATGGCATGCTGGTCGGCATGCGACCGACCGGGCCGTCCCTGCCGGCACCCGCCCCCGCCACCGGGACGAGGGCCTCGCGGCTCGCCGCCTACCGTTGGGAGCTGGCCCTGATCGGCGTCACCGCGGTATGGGGCGCGACCTTCGTGGCGGTCCGCGACGCGGTCGCGACCATCCCGCCGTTCACCTTCGTCGCCTACCGCTTCCTGGCCGCGGCCGCGCTGCTGGCGGGCGCGCGGCCGCGGGCGCTCGCCGGACGGCCGCGGGGCCTGGTCGCCGCCGGCGTGGTGACCGGGATCGCGCTGTTCGCCGGCTACGGCTTCCAGACCACGGGCCTGCAGTACACCACCGCCTCCAACGCCGGCTTCATCACCGGCCTGTCGGTGGTGCTCACGCCGCTGCTGGCCGCGGTGGCGCTGCGCGAGCGGCCGGGGCTCGGGCCCGGGCTGGGCGCGGCCCTCGCCTTTCTCGGGCTCGCGCTGCTGTCCTTGCAGCGCCTGGAGGTGCGGCGCGGCGACGCCCTGGTGCTCGGCTGCGCCGTCGCCTTCGCCGCGCACATCGTCCTGCTCGGCCGCTTCGCCCCGCGCTACTCCAGCTACCAGCTCGCGGTCGTGCAGCTCGCCACCGTGGGGGTGCTTTCGCTGGTGTGGGCGGGCGTGACCGGCGGCCTCGCGGCGCCCGCGGGCGCGCAGGTCTGGCTCGCGCTGGCGGTCACGGCGGTGCTGGCTTCGGCGGCCGGCTTCCTGGTCCAGACCCGCGCGCAGCGCGAGGTGTCGCCGACCAAGACCGCAGTGATCCTCACCATGGAGCCGGTGTTCGCCGGAGTGTTCGGCTTCCTGCTGGCGGGCGAGCGCCTGTCCGCGCGCGGCTGGGTCGGCGCATGCTGCATCCTTGCGGGCATGCTCGTCGCCGAGCTGGGCCGGCCCCCGACCGCGCCGGGCCGCGCCGACGAAGCCTTCGAATAGCGACAATCCAGGATCGGCGGACAGGCGCCCGCCGCTCGAGTCAGCCCGTCGAGTTGTAGATCTTCTCGCCGCGCTCGAGCATGCGGAGGGCGGGCGGCTGCTCGTGCACGGTGTCACGCAGAAGCCCTTCTTCCGGACGCTCGACGGCTCCGGTCATGTGCTGGGCGCAGCGTTTCACCCTGGCGGGTTCCGGCCGCTGCTGCGGACGAGCGTCGGCAGCATCTCGGGATCTGTTCGACCTGCGGCGGAACTGCTGGGCGTCGACGACCTGCCGGTGGCAGGGCGGGTCCTCGGCGGACACGACAGCGCGGAGATGGTCGAGGCCCTGGAGGAGTACCTCGTCGGGATCAGTCCGAAGCCGGATCCGACGGGTCGGCGGGTCACCGAGCTTGTCGCTGAGGCGGAGCGCCGGGCCGAGATCACCCGGGCTGAGATGCTTGCCGTGGAGGCCGGGACGAGCCTGCGCTCCCTGCAGCGGCTGTTCGCAGAGTACGTCGGCGTCGGCCCGAAGTGGGTCATCCAGCGCTTCCGTATCCTCGACGCGATCGCGGCAGCGCACTCGGGTGAGGTCATGGACTGGGCCGCGCTCGCCCACGACCTGGGCTTCAGCGACCAGGCACATCTGACCCGCGTCTTCACGCAGGTCGTTGGCACGCCGCCGGCATCGTACCGGCGAGAGATCGGTTCGTCCTGGCCTCCTTTCGGTTCCAAGCCGAGCTCGGCGTGAGCCAGGTCCGAGGCGGGTCACACCAGGCTGTCCAGCCAGGCCTGGCGGAGGTCGGCGTAGCGGCCGGTGCCGCCGACCAGCTCGTCGGGCGGGCCGTCCTCGATGATCCGGCCCTGGTCGAGGACGAGGACGCGGTCGGCGATCTCCACGGTGGACAGCCGGTGGGCGATGATGACGGCGGTGCGGTCGGCGAGGATGGTGCGCAGGGCGCGCTGCACCTGCCGCTCGCTCGGGACGTCGAGGGACGAGGTGGCCTCGTCGAGGATCAGCACGGCCGGGTCGGCGAGGAACGCGCGGGCGAACGCGACGAGCTGGCGCTGGCCCGCGGACAGGCGCCCGCCGCGCTTGCCGACCTCGGTGGCGTAGCCGTCGGGCAGCGCGGCGATGAACTCGTGCGCGCCGATGGCGCGGGCGGCGCGCTCGATCTCGGCCGATGTCGCCTTGGGCCGGCCGAACCGGATGTTATCGGCCACCGTGCCCCCACTGCCGGCGCGACTGCTCAAGCCTGAGAACAGAAAGCTCTCCTGGGTCACGATGACGACCGCGCGGCGCAGGTCGCGCTCGGCGAGGCGGCGCAGGTCGACGCCGTCGAGCGTGACCCTGCCCTCGTCCGGGTCGTAGAAGCGCGCCAGCAGCCGGGCGATGGTGGTCTTGCCGGCGCCGGTCGCGCCGACCACCGCGAGCGTCTGCCCCGCCGGGATCTCGAGGTCGAGGGTGGGGATGACCGGCCGGTCGCTGCGGTACCCGAAGCGCACGCCGCTGAACCGGACGGCGCCGGCGACGTTTCCGAGCGCGACCGGCTGCTCGGGCTCCGGCACGGACGGGGCCTCCTCGAGCACGCCGGCGAGCTTCTCGACCGCGGCGCCGCCCGACTGCAGCGAGTTGTAGAACTGGCTGAGCTCCTGCATCGGGTCGAAGAAGCGTCGCAGGTACAGCAGGAACGCGGCCAGCACCCCCACGGTCATGCGGTGGTCGAGCACCCGCTGGCCGCCGTACAGCAGCACCACCGCGACGGTGGTGTTGCCGAGCAGCTTGATGGTCGGCCCGTAGACCGCCAGCAGGCGGTAGGAGCGGGCGGTGGCCGCCCGGTAGCGCTCGTTCAGCCCGTCGAAGATCTCCTGGTTGCGCGGCTCGCGGCGGAACGCCTGGACCGCGCGGATGCCGCCGAGCGACTCCGTGAAGTGCACGATCACCAGGGCGACGGCTTCGCGGGTGCGGCGGTAGGCCACCGCCGACCTGCTCCGAAACCACAGCGACAGCCCCACCAGCAGCGGGAACACGGCCAGCGTCACCAGCCCGAGCGGGGTGTCGAGCACGAGGATGATCACGGCGATGCTGACGATCGACAGCACCGCGGTGGCGAGGTCCTCGAGCCCGCCGTCCAGCACCTCGGTGATCGCATCCATGTCGGAGGTGAGGCGCGCGATCACCCGGCCCGAGGTGTAGCGCTCGTGGAACGCCAGGCTGAGGCGCTGGAAATGGTCGAACACGCGGGTGCGCAGGTCGAGCAGGACCTGCTGGCCGAGCCGCCCGACCAGCAGGTAGAACAGCCGCATGGTGGCCGCCTGCAGCAGCGCCGCCGCCACCAGCAGCCCGACGACCACCACCAGCGGGCGGACGTCGTCGCGGTCCATGAGCGGCGGGATGGCGCGGTCGATGCCGACCTTGACCAGGTACGGCCCGGCCATGACGGCGGCGTTGGCGACCAGGACCACGGCCACGGCCTTGGCCAGCAGCCGCCGGCGCGGGCCCAGGACCGCGCGGAGCAGCCGCCGGCTCCGGGCCCGCAGCAGCGGCGCGAGGCCGCCCGGCAGCTTGTCGGCGTCCTCGGCGGCGACGCCCCGCCACTGCTCGAGGCTCGGCGCGGTCACGAGGCGGCCGCCTCGGCGCTCTCCGGGTCCTGCGACAGGATCGCCCGGTACGCGGGCACCGAGGCGAGCAGGTCGTGGTGGGTGCCCACCGCGCTGATGGTGCCGTCCTCCAGCAGCGCCACCCGGTCCGCGAGCGCCAGCGTCGAGGGCCGGTGGACGACCACTAGACCGGTGGTGCCGTGCAGCACGCGCGCCAGCGCCTCCTCGACCAGCGCCTCGGTGTGCACGTCGAGGGCGGAGAGCGGGTCGTCGAGGACCAGCACGCGCGGGCGCGCGAGCACCGCCCGGGCGAGCGCGAGCCGCTGGCGCTGGCCGCCGGAGAGGCTCAGCCCCTGCTCGCCGATGCGCGTGTCCAGCCCCCAGGGCAGGTCGAGCACGAACTCCGCCTTGGCGACCTCGAGGGCCGTGGTGATCTCGGCGTCGCTCGCGTCCGCCACACCGAGCATGAGGTTCTCGCGCACGCTGGCCGAGAACAGGATCGGCTCCTCGAAGCCCACGGCCACGACCTGGCGCAGTGACCCGAGCCGCAGGTCGCGCAGGTCGTGCCCGTCGAGGGTGATGCGGCCTGCGGTGACGTCGTACAGCCTCGGCACCAGCGACACCAGCGTGGTCTTGCCCGAGCCGGTCGCGCCGACCAGCGCCAGCGTCTCGCCCGGCTCGACCTCGAGCCAGACGTCGCGGAGCACCGCGCGGTCGCTGCCCGGGTAGCGGAAGCCGACGCCCTCCAGGCGCAGCCGGCCCTTGGCCCGCGCCAGCATGGCCGCCGCGGGCCGGTCGGCGACCTCGAGCGGGGTGTCGAAGACCTCGTAGACGCGCTCGGCGGCGGTGGCCGCCTCCTGGCCGACCGCCAGGATCCAGCCCAGCGCGTCGATCGGCCACACGAGCTGGAGCTGGAGCGACAGGAAAGCGATCAGCCCGCCGAGGCTGAGCAGGTCCTTGGCGACCGCCACCGCGCCGATGCACAGCACCACCGCCAACGCGAGGTTGGGGATGAGGTCCAGCAGCGTCCAGAAGCGGGCCCGGAGCCCGACGGCGTCCATCCAGGAGCCGGCCAGCCGCTCGGCGACCGTGCCGAAGCGGTCGTCCACCAGCTTGCGGCGGCCGAAGGCCTTGACGATGCGGACGCCCACGGCCGACTCCTCGACCACGGTCGCGAGATCGCCCTGCTGGTCCTGGACCCGCCGCGAGATCGCGTGGTACAGGCGGGTCTCGCGCCTGGAGACCAGCGCGATCGGCAGGGTCGAGACCAGCACGACCAGGCCGAGCGGCAGCGACAGGCGGACCAGCAGCACCAGCACGGTGCCGTAGGTCAGCAGGTTCACCACCAGGAAGATCAGCCCGAACCCGATGAACCGCCGGATGACACTGAGGTCGGTGATGGCGCGCGACAGGAGCTGCCCCGACTGCCAGCGGTCGTGGAAGGAGACCGGCAGGCGCTGGAGGCAGCGGTAGAGGTCGCTGCGGATCGCCGTCTCCAATCCGATGACCGCGTTCGCCTGGATCCAGCGCCGCACGAAGGTGAGCAGCGCCTCGACCGCGCCCAGACCGAACCCGAGCAGGGCGAGCGGCAGCAGCAGGCTCCGCTCGCCGCGCGCGACCGGCCCGTCCACGATCGCCTTGGTGACCAGAGGGATGACGATGCCGGCACCGACGCCGAGCAGGGTCGCCGCGAACATCATCAGCATCTGCGCGCGGTACGGCCGCACGTAGGACCGGACCCGCCACAGTGCCTGCAGCCGTCGCGATCCTGTCCGAGGTGCCACCTTGCGACCATACCCTCACAGGCGACGTGAAGCACCCGAATTATCGGAGAGGCGGTCGCCGAGGCGGACTGCTCAGAGCATCCCCTGCTCGCGGGCGGCGGCGCGGACGACCTGCGCGGCGTGGAAGGGGACCTTCTTGTCCCTGGCCAGGATGCGCGCCTGGAACGCCGCGACCTCGGCCGCGTCCCGGAACTGGGCGGTCGGCCACAGGTTCTGCAGCGTCTGGTACATGACCACCGCCGTGTCGTTGATCCCGATCTCGGTGCAGACCAGGTAGAACCAGCGGTTGGGGATGCCCGAGTTGACGTGGGGGTCGCCGTTCTGCACGTACCCGCTCATGTTGCGCGGCTGGGGGTCCACCCCGAGCACCGGGTCGTCGTAGGCGGTGCCCGGCTCGGCCATGTTGCGGATCGCCTCGCCGAAGAGCTGGTCGGCCATGACCCCCTCGCCGATGAGGAAGTCGTGGGCGCCCGCGTCCTTCTTGTTGAACCAGGCGTCGACGGCCGTGCCCATCATGTCGCTGAATGCCTCGTTGAGGGCCCCGGTCTGGTCGTTGCCGTAGTTCAGGCCGGCGGTGAACTGGGTCACGCCGTGGGTCATCTCGTGCGCGGGGACGTCGAGGTCGCCGGTGAAATCCTTGAAGATCACATTGTCGCCGTTGCCGAACACCATCCGCTTGCCGTCCCAGAACGCGTTGTCGAAGTCGACCCCGTAGTTGACGTTGGCGTCGAGGTCGAGGCCGGCGTTGTCGATCGAGTTGCGGCCGAGCACCTCGCGGTAGAAGTCCCGCGTGGCGCCGAGCCAGTCGTAGGCCAGGTTGACGTTCTGCGCCTCGGTCTCGTCCTCGCCCTCGCCCCGGACTTCGTTGACGTCCGTCTTCCACGTGTTCTGGTCGTCGTAGACGATGCGGCCGGCGCTCGCCGGGGGTGGCGTGGTCAGCGTTGCGGCGGTCAGCGCGACGACGCCCGGCAGTTGGCGGCGGCGCTGGTCGCGCAGGTGCTGGGACAGAAGCGCCGTCCGCTGGGCCGGGCCCGGCTCGAGCGTGTCGCGGGCCTCCACCCGCGCGATGTGCGCGAGCAGGTGCGCTGGGACGAAGAAGCAGATCGGAGCGTTCATGTTCCCCCCTGGGCCGGTTTGCCTAGCTCCCGGAGGACACTACCTCCCGCGTGAGTTCCTGTATAGGACTGTCGGCCTCTCCGTCTGTGTGATCTTGAACACGCCATTTTGGTGATGTTTGTCACAGCGCCCACCCCGGACGGCAGCGGCGGAGCGAGACCATGCCCCGCGTCGCCCCCGGGGTTTCCCTCCGGTGTCCGCCCCGGCGTCGCCCCGGGTTTCCGCCCACCACCTGCGGGTATTCGGGATGCAAACGTATGGGTGGGGGCCGTTCGAGAGCGATGGGGAGATCGTCATGGACCTGGTTGACCGCCTCTTCCCGCTCCGGCCCATGCGCGACCTGCGACCAGGGGACATGTGCGTGCTCGACGGTGACCACCGGCCCTACAAGATCGCCTCCGTCCACGGGGAGATGGCGGTGGTCTACGTGCCGCGAATACCGAGCGTCACCTACCGGCGGGTCCGGCTGGACGACTGCATCCCGTACCCGGAGGCCGAGGCGGGGTAAGGTGTGCGGCGAGAGGAGCCGCACGCCCCAGGAGCCGGATGCCCAACGACCCAGTCCAGCCCGTCCAGATCGAGCTGACCCGCAGCGGCGGCTTTGCCGGCCGGCGCCTGCACGTCTCGCTGAGGACGAGCGACCTGCCGCCTGAGCAGGCGGCGGCGGTCAGCGACCTGCTCGAGCGGGTCGACCTTCCGGCACTGGCGAGCCGGCCACAGACCTCGCCGCGGCGGCCGGACGAATTCCTGTACGAGCTGAGCGTCGCCGGCGGCGACCGCCAGGACCACCTCACCGTGGCCGACCACGAGGTCACCCCGGAGCTGCGGGCCCTGGTGACCCGGCTGGTCGAGCTGGCCCGCCTCGGCCGCGCGCGTTAGGCCGGCCTCAACGCCCAACACCTCCACGTGCCGACCATGTGCTCGCCGTAAAGGCTCGGTCGGTCGCCAATCCTGACGGCGGCGACCGAGGGTCCGGTGGTCGCGGATTCAGTCAGGAGTCGAGCCGGTTTGCGCCCGGCCGGCTGCGGCCACGGGGCGGGCTGTGCGGCGCACGCGGGTGGCCAGGGCGGGCCAGTCCACAATGACGATCAGGACGGTGGCGGCCATGGGCCAGTAGTCGAGGCGCATGGCCGCCCAGATGCCGGCGTGGAGCGCGACCACCGCGGGCACCAGCAGCCACGCGAGCCGCGGCCGCCACAGCGCGAGCGGGAAGCCGAGCTCGACGGCGAGCGTGCCGGCGGCGAGCAGGTGGACGAGCCACGGCCGGTCCGCCACGAACAGGGCCGCCGCGTTGGCGTGCGGCTGCGCGTCGCTGGAGGCGTACAGCACCCAGCGAAGGTTGCTCCCGGCGACCCAGACCGGCCCGGCGTGCAGCAGCTTGGCCAGCCCGGAGAAAAAGTACGCGCCGGCCACCACCACTATCGCCGTCCGCACCGGCCAGCCGAAGCGCCACGAGACCGCCGGCGCCGCCACCGCCACCCCGCCGTTCCGGCGGCGGGCGTCCAGCGACCAGGCGGCACCCGCCGGCGACGGCAGCAGCGGCAGCAGGCACAGCAGCAGCAGCACGTCGTTGTGCACGGTCTTGCCCAGGCTCGAGGTCATCGCGATCAGCGGCACGGCGGCGAGCCACGCCAGCGGCAGGCTGACGCGGGTCCAGAGCCCCACGGCGGCCAGCACCGCCGCGGTCACGGCGAGCACCTGGACCGGCAGCACGAACCCGGGCGGCGGCATCGACGGCAGCAGCTTCATGAAGGAGATCGGCCGGAACAGGGCCGCCGGCTGGTGGGCCAGGTCCAGGTAGGGGCCGGTGGCGAGCCGGACGGCCAGCACGCCGGCGAGCCCGGCGCGAAGGGCGGCCAGCCGCCTGGGGTCCCCCGGCGCGAACAGCCAGGCGTCCGCGCGGCCGAGCCACCGGCGGGGCCCGCCCCTATCCACCGGGGCCTCCGACCGCTTCGACGGTCCCGTCGCGGCAGGTGTAGCGAAGGGTGCGCCGGGGGGCGGCGCCGCGCTCGCCGACCCGCTGCGACACGTCGACCTCGACCCGGTAGACCCGCACCTCCCGCACGTCGCCGCCGCGCGAGCGCACCGCGTCCGCCCAGGCCCGGCACACGGCCGCCTGCTGGCCCGGGGCGAGGTCCGGGTAGCCCTTGAGCACCTGCACGTTGCCGTGGTAGCGGACGGGCAGGTCCGCGAACGGGATGGGCCGCCCGCGCCCGGCCGCGTCGACCGTGACCGCCTCCCAGGTGAGCTGCCTGGCGGTGCGGGCGTCGGCGAACAGCCGCCACCCCGTGAGCGGCCACGCCTCGAACCCGAGCACCCCGGCGGTCACGAAGGCGACCAGGAACACCCACACGAACCGCCGCGCCCACGGCGCCACCCGCTCCGCTCCCGCTCCCGTCCCGGTCCCCAACATGCCAGGCACGCTACCGCGCCGAACACGAACCCGCGACCACCCCGCCACCGTCAGCGGAGCAGCCCCTCGCGTTGGAGCATGCGGCGTAGGCGCCAGAAAGTCGTGGCGATCTGACCGCGCGGAAAGTCGAGCCGGACCAGGCCGCTGAGATTGGAAAACAGCTCGCAGCCTTCCTCCACCAGGATGGCGACCCGGCCGAACCCGTAGCGACCATGCGACAGCCCAGCCTGATGGACGACATGCTGCTCTGCCCGCCCAGCACCGTGCGACATCTGGTCCTGCGCGGTCAGGACACATGCCGCGAAGCTGCATCGCTCCAGACAGTGCGAAAGGGCGGCAGCAGGGTCCCCGGCTTCTCGCTCGCGCTCGTAGGTATGGACCGGGATGCCGCACTCTTCCTCGACGAACTGCCGCAGCAGCCGCCACTGAGGGTCGGTCCCGTGCGCGATGAACATGGCCCGCGGCCGGACGGCCGTCTCACTCGCCAGCCCTTCACCGGCTTGCAGGACGCGGTCCGCGAGCCGCGGGAAGGCCTCGATCCCCCTTCCCGGACCGTGCTCCAGCCGGTGCCTGGCGAGTCGCATGCCGAGCAACGCACCGAGCTCGGCCTGGAGACGGCGGGAGGCGACAGCCGCAAGCAACCCGGCCGCAAAGGTGTCCCCGGCGCCTGTCGCGTCCTCGATCTGACCGTCCTCGTCCGCCAGCGGCTCCTGGACGAACCGTTGCTGTGCGATCGCGCCCCGCTCTCGCCGAGAGCTTGGACGCGCTGGCGATAAAGTCCAGGTTCAGTGCGCCAAACCCTATGATCTCCGGGGAGCGGTCCTCTACGGTCATATCCCATGAAGTAGCCGGGCTTATAGATGGGCACGAAGCTACCATAAAGTTTCTAACGTGAACATCCGTGCGATCGTTTTGATCGACGCGGTCTCACCTGGAGGGCTACGACTCGCATGGGATCGACAGGCTTCCGTTTGGACGTGGTCGGGATCGGCGCGCTGAACCTCGACTACATCTCCAGCGCTTCGAGCGGCCCGCAGGCCGGCGCCAACGACAGCCTGCGGCGAAGGATCACGGCGATCGCCAGCACGGCAGCCCCCTCGTTCCAGTGGGGCACCGAGACGTTCGTCGGCGAGCGCACGGTCTACGCAGCGCTCGAGGAGGCCGGCCCGGCCTCGGTGGATGTGGCCCTCGGCGGCTCGGCCTGGAATGCGATCTTCGCTCTGGCCAAGGTGGCGATCGGTCTCCGGCTCGGTTACGTGGGCGTCGCCGGTCGGATGCGTGTCCCCGGCATCTCGAGCCTCCAGCAGCTCGAGCTGCTCGGTATCGACCGCACCTTCGTCCGGCGGAGCGAACGCCGGGACTGCGGCATCTGCTTCTCGTACGTCGACGGCGGCGAGCGCACGCTGCTCACCGCCCCGGGTGCCAACGTCGAGCTTGCGGAGGTCATCGACCAGGAATTCGAGCACCTGGCCCGCTACCTCGCGGAGACGAGGGTCGTCCATGTCACCTCACTGCTCGACGCGGAGACCCCGAGGCGGCTGCTGGCGCTGCTCCAATACGTAAAGCGAATCAACCGGAGCACCCTGGTCAGCTTCGATCCCGGCCATGCCTGGGCTTGCGAGCAGACGGCGGAGGTCAAGGGGATCCTCGCGCTCAGCGACTTCCTGCTCGTCAACTCGGGCGAGTTCGCCGCGCTGGCCGGCACCGCCGGCGACCCGGAGGACGAAGCCAGGGCAGCCCGTGTGCTGGCGCGCTTCGAGAGCCCTGACGCGATGGTGGTCGTCAAGCGCTCGGACGGCGTGACGGTGTTCCAGCGGTCCGGTGCTGCCGTCGACTGCCTGCATCTCCCGCAGGCTCCCCTGCCGGAGGACCGGATCCAGGACTCGACAGGCGCCGGTGACGTCTTCGCGGCCGGCGTGCTCGCCGCGGTCGCCGGCGACCGCCTCCAGCTCGAGCTCGGCGCGTCCCTCGGGATGCGTCTGGCCCGCCACAAGCTCCGCCACGTCGGCTCCACAGGGCACGCCGCCTTCCCTGAGATCACCCGGGAGCTGATCCGCAGTCACGCGGTCAACGGCCAGGGCACTCGGCTCCCCCGAGGAGTCTTCATCTCCCACGGCGGCAGCCCGCAGTGGCACGAGGTGCGGGATTTCATCGAACGCGAGGGCGAGGGACGCTCCCCACGGCTCGTGGCCGGTTCACGCCCGGCGGGCGGCCGCGCCGGATGGCGCACCTTTCAGCGAGGCGGCCAGGGCGGTGGCGTCGACGTTGCCGCCGGAGAGGATGACGCCTGCGCGGCGGGCGCGGACCGCGCCGGTGCGCAGGGCGGCCAGGGGCAGGGCGGCGGACGGCTCGATGAGCTGCTTGGTCCGGGACCACGCCAGGGCGAGGGCCTCCAGCAGCTCCTCCTCGGTGACGGTCACGATCTCGTCGACCAGGCGGCGGATCACCGCGAAGGGCCGCTCCCCCACGACCATCGTCCGCACCCCGTCGGCGAGCGTGTCCGGCGCCGCGGGCAGGGCCACCCGCCGGCCGGCGGCCAGCGAGGCGCGCGCGTCCGCTGCGCCGGCCGGCTCGACCCCGACCACCCTGACGGCCGGCGAGCGGCCCTTGACCGCGGCCGCGGTCCCGCTGAGCAGCCCGCCCCCGCCGACAGGCACCACCACCACGTCGAGGTCGCCGACCTCGGCCAGCAGCTCCAGCGCCGCCGTGCCCTGACCGGCCATCACGTCCAGGTCGTCGAAGGGGTGGACCAGGTGCAGCCCGCGCTCGCCGGCCAGCCGCCGGACCACCGTCTCCCGCGTCTGGGGGGTGACGCCGTCGATGACCACCTCCGCCCCGTAGGCGCGGGTCGCCGCGACCTTGGCCGGGTTGGAGCCGTCGGGCATCACCACGACCGCCTGGCCGCCGGTCTCCGCCGCGGCCAGTGCCACCGCCTGGCCGTGGTTGCCCGAGCTGACCGCGATCACTCCGCGGGCACGGGTCCCGGGGTCGAGCGCGAGCAGCGCGCTGAACGCGCCCCTGGCCTTGAAGGCGCCAACGCGCTGGAGGTGCTCGGCCTTGGCCAGCACCTGGCAGCCGAGCTCCCGGTCGAGCAGCCGCGAGCTGAGCACCGGCGTGCGGTGCACCCTGCCGGCGATGCGGGCGGCGGCCGCCTCGACCTCGGCGAGCCCGAACCGCGCGGCACGGTCGGCGGCGCGGTCGGCAGTCTCGCCGGCGGGGTCGCCAGCGGCCCGGCCGTCGCCGGCCACGGCGCTCATCCCGCGGCCGCGACGACCGCTCGGGCGGCGCGGTCGGCGTCGGCGGCGCTCACCTCATAGTGGAAGGCCAGGCGGACCTGGTCAGGGGCGTTCGCCCCGGCGAGCACGCCCACGTCGGCGAGCCGCTTGACGAGGCCGGGGCCGTCGGTGGCGAAGGCGCCCGCCGCGAGCAGGACCATATTGGTCTGGACCTCGGCCACCTCGACGCTGCCGGGCACCGCGGCGGCGACAGTCTCCGCGGTGCGCCGCGCGTTGGCGTGGTCCTCGGCGAGGCGCTCCACCATCTGCTCGAGCGCGACCAGCGCGGCCGCGGCGAGCACGCCGGACTGGCGCATGCCGCCGCCGAGGAGCTGGCGCTGGTGCCTGGCGCGCTCGACCAGGTCGCGGTCGCCCACCACGGCGGAGCCGACGGGCGCGGCCAGCCCCTTGGAGAAGCACACCGAGAGGCTGTCGAACAGGGAGCCGTAGCGCTCCAGCGGCACGCCGGCGGCGACGTGGGCGTTCCAGATGCGGGCGCCGTCGCAGTGCAGGTGCAGCCCGGCGTCGTCGGCGACCGCGCGCACCGCCTCCAGCGTCGCCAGCGGCCACACCGCTCCCCCGCCGCGGTTGTGGGTCTGCTCGACCGCGATCACGCTGGTCGGCACCCCGTAGGAGCCGGTGCGCACGCGCGCGCGGACGGCCTCGGGGTCGAGCAGGCCGCGCGGCCCGGGCAGGGTGTGGAACTGGATGCCGCTGAGCAGCGCGCCCGCGCCCGTCTCGTGCCACAGGATGTGGTTGTCCTCGTGTGCCAGGCACTCGGTGCCCGGAGCGGCGGCGAGCCGCAGGCAGACCTGGTTGCCCATGGTGCCCGAGGGCACGAACAGGGCGGCCTCGCGCCCGAAGCGCTCCGCGACCGCCGCCTCCAGCCGTCTGGTGGTGGGGTCCTCGCGCCAGAGGTCGTCGCCGACCTCCGCGTCGGCCATGGCACGTCGCATCGCCGCGGTCGGCCTGGTCATCGTGTCTGAGCGCAGATCAATAGCCATGCGCCGATTGTGACACCGTCCGCCCCGCCCCCTGGCGGACGCCGGGCCCGGCCTCGCGGACGCCCGCCAGCGCCGGCGCTACCCTCGTGGAAGAATCTGCCGTCACGCCCGACCGACGGACCGCGAGGAACCCATGCCCACCTGCTCCGAGACCCTGGAGATCACCGGCCACGTGATCGACTCGATGCTGTTCACCCGCATCCTCGACCAGGTGCGGGAAGCGCTCTGCGACTACGAGATCGTCGAGTTCGACGTCGGGCGCACCCCCGCCGACCCGTCCTACGCCCGGCTGGTGGTCAAGGCGGAGCGGCCGTCCCAGCTCGAGCAGCTCGTCGGGTCGCTGATGGGCCTCGGCATGACGCGCGTGGAGGCCGGCGAGGCCACCCTGGTCCCGGCGGAGATGGACGGAGTGCTGCCGGACGGCTTCTACTCGTCGACCAACCTGGAGACCGAGGTGCGCGTTGGCGGCACCTGGTACGCGGTCTCCAACCCGGAGATGGACTGCGCGGTGGTGGTCAGGGACGGCCGTGCCCGCACCGTCCCCATGAGCGACGTGCTCAAGGGCGACCCGGTCGTGACGGGCAGCCGCGGCATCCGCATGCACCCCCGCGACCGCGGCCGCGAGGGCGAGGTCTTCGAGTTCATGTCCTCGCAGGTCTCCAGCGAGAAACCGCAGGGCCTGATCGTGCGCAAGGTGGCCGCGGCCATGCGCGCGACCAGGCAGCGCGGCGAGAAGATCCTCTGGGTCGCCGGGCCCGCCGTGATCCACACCGGCGCCGCGCCCGCGGTCGTGCGCCTGATCGAGGCCGGCTACGTGGACGTGCTGTTCGCCGGCAACGCCCTGGCCGCGCACGACATCGAGGGCGCCCTGTACGGCACGTCGCTGGGGGTCAACCTCTCGGAGGGCGTCGGCGTCGAGCACGGCCACGAGCACCACATCCGCGCCATCAACACCGTCCGCCGCTGCGGCTCGGTCGCCAAGGCGGTCGAGCAGGGCGTGCTGCGGTCGGGGATCATGCACGCCTGCGTGCGCCACGGGGTCGACTTCGTGCTCGGCGGCTCGGTGCGCGACGACGGGCCCCTGCCCGACACGATCACCGACGTGATCGAGACGCAGCGCGCCATGCGGTCGCTGCTGCCCGGCGTCGGCTACGCCCTGATGATGGCGACCATGCTGCACTCCATCGCCACCGGCAACCTGCTGCCCGCCTCGGTCCCGCTGGTCTGCGTCGACATCAACCTCTCCACGGTCACCAAGCTCGCCGACCGCGGCTCCACCCAGGCCACCGGCGTGGTCACCGACGTGGGCCTGTTCCTGGGCGCCCTCACCGACGAGCTGGTCGGGTAGCGCAAGCCGTCACAGGCGCTCGCGGCGCGGCGGCGCAGCCTTCACGCACCTGGCGACCGGTCGAAGCGGTGCTGGTGGGCGCGCTCGGCGAGGTAGTCGATGTAGCGGGCGCGGAGCAGCCCGGCCAACGCGGGGTCGGCGGCTTCCTTGCGGAAATGGGTGACGAGGTGGACCAGCTCGCGGACCGCGTCGACGGGGTCGTACGCGGCCCAGTCGGTGTTGGCGGCCTCGGTGTCGGGCAGGTGCTCGGCCAGGCCCCAGAGGAAGCCGACGTCGTGGCGCTCGCGGGCCAGGCGCAGGGCCCAGTCGCGCAGCGTGGCAAGCTGCTGGGCCTCGAGGAACCCGCGGTAGTCGTCGGTTCGCGCGTCACCGGTCATGGGCGCGGATCCTACCCGATGTCGCGTTTCAGGGGCGGGACCACGTGGAGGGTCGGCTCCGCCGGGAGGGCGAAGGAGAACGCCGAGCCGTGCCCGAGCCGGCTCGACACCCAGATGCGGCCGCCCATCGCCTCCACCAGCCGCTTGGCAAGGTACAGCCCGAGCCCGGCGCCACCCTGCTCTCTGGTCAGGTAGTGGCCGCCGCGGTGGAAGCGCTCGAAGATGCGCGACTGCTCGTCGATGGGGATGCCGGGGCCGGAGTCGCGCACCTCGAACACCACCTCGCGGCCCTGCGGCACCACCCGCACCTCCACCGCCTCGTGCGGCGGCGAGTAGCGCAGCGCGTTGGACAGCAGGTTGGCGATCACCTGGTCGGTGCGCATCCAGTCGCCGCGGGCGTAGACCGCGTGGCCGGGCGCGATCACCGTGACGATCCGCGCCGGGTCCTCGCTGGTGAACCGGTCCACCACCTGACCGACCAGGTCGATCGCGTCGATCGCGGTCGCGTCGACCAGCCCCGCGCCGGTCTCCAGGCGGGTCACCTCCAGCAGGTCCTCGATCAGCCGCTCCAGCCGCTGCGCCTGCATCAGCATCAGCCGGTAGTACTCGTGCCGGCGCTGGTGGGTGAAGTCGCGGTCCTCGCGCAGCAGCGTCATCAGGAAGCCCTTGATCGGCGTGAGCGGCGTGCGCAGCTCGTGCGAGACGCTGGCGACGAAGTCGGCCTTGAGCTCGTCGGTCTGCCGCTCGCGGGTGACGTCGCGGACCACCACCACGTCGGCGTCCATCGCGCCGTCGGAGCCCATGATCGGCGCGTGGGCGTAGCGGATCCAGCGGGCGACGCCGTCCTTGTTGAGGACCGAGGCGTTGCGGACCTCCTCCTGCCCGGACTTGGCGGCGGCGAGGATCGGGCAGTCGGCGGCGCACATGTCCACGCCCTCGGTGTCGCGGGCGCGCAGCAGGTTGAAGCACTTCTGGCCGACCGCGTCCTCCTCGCCGTAGCCGGTGAGCGCCACCATCGCCGGGTTCCAGGAGCGCACGGTGCGGTCCGGGCCGACCGTGTAGATCCCGTCGGTGGAGTGGCCGACGATGTCGCGCAGGGCCGCCCGCTCGCTCTCGGCCTCGCGGTACAGCGACTCGTTGCGCAGCGCGGCGGCGCCCTGGTTGGCCAGGGTCAGCAGCGTCTCGCGGTCGTCGGAGGTGAAGTCCGAATCGACCCTCGGGCCGAACGCGACCGCGTAGCCGACCACGCGGCCCTCGGCCTCCATCATCACCATCGCGCTGCGCGGCCAGCGCGAGCGGGTGACGTACCCCTTGGCCGCCTGCTCCCAGGCGGTCGCCGAGGCCGACACCGTGAGCCGGTCGGGGCCGCCCTCGGTCGAGACCACGTCGAGGGCGCCGTCCTCGGCCCGCCCCAGGAACACCGCGGCGCCCTCGCAGTTGAGGACCTCGGCGACCTGGCCGGCGAAGTCGCGCCAGGCGTCGATGTCGCCGAGGCGGTTGGACAGCGCGCGCCCGGCGGCGTACAGGGAGTGCATGCGCTGGCCCTGGGCGAGGCTGCGGGCCCAGGCGCGGTTGCCGAGCAGCGTCAGGCCGATCGGCACGACCAGCAGCGGCAGCAGTGCCTGGTCGTGCGCGAGCAGGGAGGCGATCAGCAGCCCGTACGCGGTGCTGGCGGCCCAGTCCGCGGCGGCCACGGGCGCCGCGCGCCGCCAGGACGCCCCGAAGCCCTGCCCCACCGACAGGCTGACCGCCACCGCGACCATGGAGTGGTTCACCAGGAAGAACGCGACCATCCCGATGACCCACACGAACCACAGCGACGGCTTGAAGCCCTGGTCGACGACGGTGGTGCCGAACGGCCGCCAGTGGCCGGCCAGCCCCAGCAGCACGGCGGTCAGGGACGCCGCCGCGGCGGCCGACAGCACGTACTGGAGCACGTTGAACAGCCGCTTGACCGCCTGCCGCTCGACCAGGAGCTGGCTTGCGGCGATGCCGACGGCGGTGGCCAGCACCAGCAGCGGGATGTCGATGAACACCACGCCCAGCACGATGACCATGTCGGTGACGCCCACCGAGAAGCGGTGGTTGCGCATGGGCACCCTGACCACGAAGCGCTCGGCCGCGACCAGGCCGGCGGCGTACACCAGCGGCTGCCAGAGCGTGCGCCAGTCGCCGCCCACGAGTTCGCGGGCGGCGACTGGCAGAGCGGCCGCGACGACCGCGGCGGCCAGGCAGGCGCTGACGGTCACGAACAGCCAGACCCGGCGCGGCACGACGTTGCGGGTGCTGGAGGGCAGCGGCGTGGCGGTCACCGCGGCACGCCCCTCCGGGTGGGAGGGCTCGGGCTGCGAGGGCTCGGGACGCTGGGGCTCAGGCCGCGAGGGCGTGCTCGCGCCCGGACGCGCGGGACCAGGTGGTCGAGGCGACTGGGCGGGACCAGGTGGTGGAGGCCACCGGACGGGACCATGTGGTCGAGGCTACTGGACGCGACCACGTGGTGGAAGCCTTTTGGCGGGACCAAGTGGTCGAGGCGACGACCCGGGGGGCCCGGTGGGTCGAGGCGGTGGTGCGAACGGCGGTGGTCATGATTCCTCCCTTGCTTTGTCCTGGGGGGGACCCGGACAACGCGGCGGCGATGGGTCGGCTGAGGACGGGATTTTGCTTTGCGCGGGTGCCGTTGTGCAAAGTGGGGATGGTTGGAACTGCAACAATTCGAGACGCCAGGATACCTAGACCGGGCTTGCTAGGTAATCCTCCACAACCGTCCGTGACCTGCGGAGCAAGCTCAGGGAGCCGGGCGTGTCGGGGACGACGATTGCAACCTCCCGGGCCGCCAGTCAAGCGCATCGCCGTCAAAATGAGGCATTGGTGTGCGCCTGTTGACAAATATCCTGGTTCCCGTTGCCGGGGAGGCCGCACGTTTCGGCCAGTAAACTCCGCATCGCCGCGCCGGAGCCGCCGACCATTGCGAGCACGCACCAGCGGGCGCCCGCCTCGCCCAGCTCGGCGAGCCGGCGGGCGACCGCGTCGGCGTCCCCCGCCACGACACTGGCGACCTCGCCCGGCGGGCGCTCGGCGCCCCAGCGCTCCAGCAGGGCCCGCGCCTGTCCTGCATCCTCTCCCACCAGGACCTGACCGGCCCAGGTGCCGGCGACCGCGGCCGGGTCGCGCCCGGCGCCCTCGGCGGCGCGGCGCGCCTCGGCGAGGCCGGCGGCGAGCTCGTCCGGGCCGAGGCCCCAGCCGTTCCAGGCGTCGCCGAGGCGCCCGGCGAGGCCGCGGGCGCGCCGGCTGCTGCCCCCGACCCACACGGCGGGCCCCGGCCGCCCGGCCAGGGGCCCGCGCAACGCGGCCACCGCCCGCACCAGGCTCGCCGCCCGGAGGGCGGGGTCGGCGTGGTAGGGCAGCCCGAACGCCTGGTTCTCCTGGCGGTTGGCGGCGTCGCCCGTGCCGATCCCCACGATCGGTGGCGCCCCCGCCACCTCCCCGACCGTCGCCGCCATGTGGGCCAGCAGCGCGGGCGGCCGCAGGCCGGCGCGGGTCACCAGGGTCCCGAGCCGGAACCGGGCGGCCTCGCCGGGCGCGGCCACGGCGGTCGCGGCGCTCAGGTGCGCGGCGCGAGCGGCGAGGGCGGCCAGCAGCGTCCAGCACTCCAGGGCTGGGCGCCACGGCTGGCCGAGCGGCCAGAGATGGTCGAACACGAAGGCCCCCGCGTAGCCGAGGCGGTGGCTGTCGTCGAGCGCGGCGAGCGCCTCGCCCGGCCCGGGCCGGAACTGCGGCAGGGTGACCGCGAGCGCGGGCAGCGGGGGCGGCCGGGGTGCCAGCGGGCTCAGCCTCCCGCCCGCAGCGCCAGGGCGGCGGCGCCCACCAGCCCGGCGTCGGAGCCGAGCCGGGCCGGGACCACCGGCGGCAGCTCCCGGTGGGCCTGCCCGAAGGCGTAGCGCTCCAGGCTCGCCCTGGCGGGCACGAGCAGCAGGTCGCCGGTGTGCACCAGGCCGCCGCCGATGACCACCAGGTCGGGGTCGAAGACCGTCACCAGCGAGGCGATCCCCACCCCGAGCCAGAACCCGAGCCGCTCGAACAGCTTCCGGGCGGTCGGGTCGCCCTCGCGGGCCGCCTGGAACACCACCTCGCCGGTGACCTTCTCGGCGGCGCCGGCGAGCTGCGCCAGCCGCCCGCCCGGGTCGGCCTCGGCGGCGCGGCGGCCTGCGCGGCCCAGCGCGCCGCCCGACGCCATCGCCTCCAGGCAGCCGACGTTGCCGCAGGCGCACCGGTCACCGTCGGGATCGACGGTCATGTGGCCGACCTCGGCGCCGAGCCCGGAGCCCCCGCGGTAGACCTGGCCGCCGAGAACCAGGCCCCCGCCGATGCCGGTCCCCACCGTGAGCAGCACCATGTGGTCGCTGCCGACGCCCGCGCCGAACCGCGCCTCCGCCCAGGCGGCGGCGTTGGCGTCGTTGTCGACGACCGTCGGCAGCCCGCTCGCCTCGTAGAGCAGGCGGCGCAGGGGGAGCTGCCGGTAGGCGTTGTGCGGGGCCCAGCGGATGCGGCCGCTGGGCCAGTCGACCAGGCCGGCGGCGCCGACGCCGATCGCCTCGACCCCGGGGTGGCCGGCCCGCAGGTCCTCGATCACCGCGAGCATGGCCGAGATGGTGGCGCGCTCGTCGTCCATGGGGGTGGGCACCACGGCGCGCTCGACGATGCGGCCGTCGGCGGTCACCACGCCCGCCGCGATCTTGGTCCCGCCGATGTCGATGCCGACCGCCTGCCGCGCCCGCGGGTCGGGCGGGAGCGCGGCATCGCCGGCGAGGACGGGGCCGACGACCGGGACGGGGCGGGGGGCTTCGAGGTCGGGTTCCATGGGCGCCAGCCAGCTCAGCCGATGTCGATGCGCTGCAGCCTGCCGGGCCGCCGGGTGCCGGCGTCGCTTGCGTCCAGCAGGGCGCGCGCCGCCGCGAGCAGCTCGGCGCCAGCCTTGAGCAGGTGCTCCACCGCCTCGGGCCGCGCCTGCCGCAGCGCCGCGATGCCCGCGCACAGCGGGCAGACCAGGCACTCCGGCGCCGGCCCGGCGGCCGGTCCGGGTCCCGCCGGCCCGGCCTCGTGGGCCTCGTGGGCCTCCTGATGCGTCAATGCCACCTCCTCGGGTGCCGACCTGGGTGCCGACCGGTGGTCGCCCCAGGGTTCGGGCAGGTTCAGGGCCGGCCGCCGTCCGCGGCCCGGGCGTGCCCGGCCTCGGACGGAGCGAAGTGGACCACCAGCGCGCCGGCCCGCAGCGTGGCGGCCACCACCTCGAGCGAGTGGAGCGCCTGCGGCAGCAGCACGCTGCGCTTGTAGGAGCCGACCTTCACGTACAGCTCCTCGCCCTTGCGCAGCACCTCGAGGTCGCCGCGGTCGGCGAAGGGCAGGTCGAGCCGCAGCGCGTAGCCGCCGGCCTGCTCCTTGGTGACCCGCATGGGCTTGGTGTGCGCCAGGACCGCGGCGGGGTCGCGCTCCCCGTAGACCGTGTCCGCCACCTCGTTCAGGCGCTCCAGGCCGACCATCTCGGTGTCGAACAGCCGGCAGGTCAGGATCGGCAGCGGCGAGAACGACTCGGTGATGGCGCGGAAGTGGTCGGCCTGGATCTCCTTCCACTTGCCGAAATAGGGGTCGGTGACGTCGTCGGGCAGCAGGCGGTTCACCACCACGGCGTCGACCTGGTAGCCGAACAGCGACAGGTACGTATAGGTGCGGCGCGCCTCGGCGACCACCATCTTCTCGGGGTTGACCACCAGCCGGACGCTGGACGACTCGGGCTCGGCGAGCAGCGCGCGCACCCGCTCGAGGTTGCGGTACAGGCGCTCGACCGCGCTGAAGACCGCGTCGGAGGCGATGGGCGGCAGGTTGCCGAAGCGCCCGAGCAGTGGCCGGGCCACCGTGGCGATCCGCCGCGAGGACGGGAACAGGCGGTCGATGTACCACGACAGCGCGTCCGGCAGCGACAGCAGGCGCAGCGTCTCGGCGGTCGGCGCGCAGTCCACCACCAGCAGGTCGTAGCGGCCCTGCTCGTGGTAGCGGTTGATGTCGATGAGGCTGAACAGCTCGTCGAGCCCGGGGACGACCGACAGCTCCTCGGCCTCGACCACGTCCGTCCCGCCCCAGTTGAGCAGGCTGACGACGTAGTCCTGGATCGCCCGCCAGTTGGCCTCGAGGCGGGCCTGGCTGTCGATCTGCTCGGCCCAGAGGTGCGCGGCCACCGCCGTGGGCTCCGTGCCGAGCTCGAGGTCGAACGAGTCGGCCAGCGAGTGGGCCGGGTCGGTCGACAGCACCAGCGTGCGGTGACCGAGCCGGGCGGCCCGGGCGGCGGTGGCCGCGGCCACGGTCGTCTTGCCGACACCGCCCTTGCCGGTGAACAACAGGATCCGCAACGGCGCTCCCATTGGCTCTCGTCTGCCGGTTTCGTCTCCCCGCCCTGGTCACCGGCAGCCTACGCCGAGCCGCGAGCGCCCGACAAAGGAACTGCCGGTCTCGCTCAGCCCGACTCGACCCGCCGTTTCAGGTCGTTCAGCGCGGAGCGCACGATCTGCCTCGCCGCCTGCCGCTTGACCAGACCCGGCAGCGGCATGCCCAGCTCGACGTCCAGCCGGTAGGTGACCCGGGTCGCGTCCCCGAGCGGCTCGAGCTCGTAGGAGCCGCTCAGGTCCTGGAGCGTCCCGCCCCGGTAGGTCCAGGACACGCCCGCCTCGCGCGGGGCGTACCGGTAGGCCAGCCGGTACTCGGCGCTCATGACCGCCGTGCGGAGCTTGAAGGCCACCACCGAGCCCCGGCCCCGGCGGTCGCGCTCGACGACCTCGACCTCCTCGAGGTTGCCGACCCAGTCCGGGTAGGACTCGAAGTCCACGACCACCGCCATGACCTCCTTGGGGGTGGCGCGGATCTCGATCGACCCCTCCGCGTGCTCCGCCATCCGCCTGCTCCGCCTAATCCACCGGGTGCAGGAGCATCCGGCCGGTGGCGCGGAAGTGCCCCACGTTGACGAGCCGGGTCCGGCCCACCCGCATGCGGCTCACCCTGGGCTGGTGCACGTGGCCGAAGTACAGGTAGTCCGGCTGGTGCTCCTCCACGTAGTCGAGCAGGGCCCGGCTGCCCGGCTCCGGCCGGCCCGCCACCACGTCGAAGCGCAGGTCGTCGACTGCCGGCGGCATGTGCGAGCAGAGCACGTCGACCGGTGGCAGGCGGGCCACCTTGGCGGCGAACTGCGCGTGGGTGACCTCGGACACGTGCGGCCTCGAGCCGCGCGGCAGGCCGCCGCCCACAAAGCCGATCCGCAGCCCGCCGACCTCCACCGCCTCCCCGTCCAGGTGCCGGACCCCCGGGCGCAGCAGGTCGCGGAACTGCTCCGGGAAGTCGGCGTTGCCGTGGGTCAGGTACGTCTGCTCGGGGAAGGCGGCGAACACCGCCTCGTACTGGGCGCGGCAGGCCGCCCGCACGAACTCGCGAGCCTCCGCCTCGCGGCCGGCGATGCCGTCGCGCAGCACCTGGCCCGCCTCGTCGAACCGGCCCGCGGTGCGCAGCTCCGCAAAGCGCCGCGTCGCCTCCGGCCCGTAGACGTCCGCCATGATCCCTTGCAGCGAGCGGTAGTCGATGAGGTTGAGCAGGTCGCCGCAGACGAGCAGCACGTCGGCGCCGGCGGCCTCGGCGCGGAGCCGCTCCGCGGCGCCGTGGATGTCGGAAACGACCTTGATGCGGATGGCGGCTCCCTCCGGCGGCTCGGGTGCGGGTGCGGGGGCGGGCGGGCGCGGCGTTGCGGGACGGCGAGACGTGATGCCTCACCATGCTACGGCACGACCTCCACGGCCGGCCGGCGCTACGCTCGGACCGGCAACCGGGGAGCGAGACGGGAGGGTGGCGTGCCGCTGCCGGCCGGGCCCGTGGTGGGGACCTGCGGCTTCGGGTACCAGGAGTGGCGGGGGCGCTTCTACCCGCCAGAGCTGGCGCCCTCGGAGTGGCTCGGCTTCTACGCGCAGGTCTTCGAGGCGGTCGAGCTCGACGGCACCTTCTACCGGCCGCCCGAGCCCGCGGTGGCCGCCTCCTGGGCGGCGGCGCCGCCGGCTCAGGGGTGCTGGACGCGGTCGAAGCGGTGCGGGTCGAACAGCTCGACCGGCAGGTCCGTCCGGCCGGTGAGCGCGAGCTGCGCGGCGGCCTCGCCGATCACCGGCGCGAACTTGAACCCGTGCCCTGAGAAGCCGGCCAGCACGGTGAGGCCGGGAAGATCGCGGCGCCGGCCCACCACGAAGTGCCGGTCGGGCGTGAGCGCGTACGTGCACGGCTTCATCCGGACAGGCCGCGGCCGCAGTCCCGGCAGGCTCGCCGCGACGATGCTCCCGGTCAGGGCGGCGTCCGCCTCGTCGGGCGGCCGCGGCCCGACCACCGGGTCGACGGGCTCGTCGGTGCCCGGCCAGTCGTGCGTCGCCACCTTGACGGTCGCGCCGTCCAGGCTGGGACAGCCGTACCAGGAGCGCTCGCCGCTCGGGTCGCTGCGGATGAAGATGGGGAACCGCGCCGTGGAGAACGCCTCGGGCGAGGTCGCCGCGAACCAGCCCGGCACGCGCCGGACCACCTGGAGGGGCAGGTCCAGCCCTGGCGCGAGGCGGGGCAGCCAGGCGCCCGCCGCCACCACCACGTGCCCCGCCACCACATCACGACCGGGCAGCCGCACGACGGGCCGGTCCGGGTCGGGCACGATCTGGTGGACGCGCTCCCCCGTGACCAGGCGGGCCCCAGCGGCACGCGCCGCCCGGACCGCCGCGACCACCGCCCGCTCCGGCCGGACGACGCCGGCGTCCTCCTCGTAGAAGCCGATCGTGCCGTCGTCGACGCGGTGCTGCGGGAAGCGCTGCCGCACCTGGAAGGTGGAGAGGATCTCGTGCTCCAGGCCGTGCGCGGCCGCGGACGCGACCGCGCCGCCCACCACCGGCGACCCCGGCGCCCCGAGCACGAGGCCACCGGTCCGCTGGACCAGCTCCTCCCCGGCCACGCGCTCCAGCTCGTCCCAGAGCCGCCAGGCCTCAAGGGCCAGCGGGACGTAGGCGGCGCCCTCGGCGTAGGCGGTGCGGATGATCCGCGACTCCCCGTGGCTGGCGCCACGGTCGTGGCCGGGCGCGAACTGCTCGATGCCGATGACCCGAGCGCCACGCCTGGCGAGCCGCCAGAGCGCGTGGCTCCCCATCGCGCCCAGGCCGACGACCACCACGTCGGCGTCGGCCTCTGGAGCTGGGATGCGCATCCGGTCGGGCTCCCTCCCGCCGCTCGACGACCGCCCGGCGATCTCACCGCAAAATTACCAGTACACTCCTGCCGTTGCCGTCGGCGCCCTGCACCGCGGGCACGAGCGAGGAGGGACGAAGTGCGGGCACAGCAGCAGGCGGGAAGATGAGCCCGCGCCGCCCGGACACCGACCCGGACAACCTGCTGCGGGTGCTGCGGACGAGCCCGGTGTTCAGCGGCGGGGAGCCCGCCACGCTCGTGTCGCTGGTCCGGGAGGCCGCACCGATGCCGTACCCGGCCGGCGCCTTCCTGTTCCGCCAGGGCGAGCCGGCCGCCCACGTGTTCGTGCTGACCAAGGGCGAGGTGGCGGTGGTCTCCCCGGCCCGCGGCGGAGCCGAGCAGGTGCACGGCATCCTCGGCCGGGGGGACCTGCTCGGCGAGCTCGCCCTGCTGGCGCACGGCCGCCGCACCGCCGGCGCGAGGGCGACCTCGGCCACGGTCGCCTGGGCGATCGGCCGCGACGCCTTCTGGGCGTTCCTCGACGCGACCCCCTCGGCCTCGTCCGCCCTGCTCCGGCAGGTCGCGGAGCGGCTCGCCGCCCGCGAGGCGCTCATCGACGACCTGCTCTCGCTCGACGTCAAGGGCCGCCTGGCAAAGGCGCTGCTGCGGCTGGCCGATCGCCACGGCCACCCCGCCGGCGACGGCGGCGTCGAGATCGGCGTCCGGCTGACCCACCGCGAGCTGGCGGGCATGGTCGGGGCGAGCCGCGAGAACGTGAGCCGCGCGCTCGCCACCTTCCGCAAGCGCGGCCTGGTCGCCTACGACGCCACCGCGATCCGCGTCCTCGACCCCGCAGCCCTCCGCCGCCTGACCTGAGCGCTTGTGTCGAACATCACACGAGGCGGGTGACGTGCATCACCGACAGGACGGGCACGGGACGGTAGCTTTGCCGTAGTCCTCCAGGTCCTGGCGGAAAAACAGGAGGAGCCCGCCAGAACCGAACCAAGAGGACCAGGCGGCTGGAACGTTGATCCGGCGACAGGGGGGATCGCCGGCGACGGGGGGATTGCCAACGGCCCAGCCGCCGGGCGGTGCCGGCCAGGGCGCGAGCCCGCTCTCGCGACCGGCCGGCATCCTGCCAGGCCCGCCTCGTCACGGCCGAGGGCGGGCCTGGCACTTTTCTGACGTCCGCAACGGCGGCACCTCGACCTGGCCGTAGGACCGGGACCGCTCGAGGACCGCCGCGGCCGCGGCGGCAAGCGAGCCGAAGGCCGCCACCCCCTCCGGAGCGGCCCGCCCGGCGGCCTGGCCGGTGGCCACGAACAGCGGCGAGACCCCGGCGGCGCGCGCCGCGCCCACGTCCACCGGGTCGTTGCCGATCAGGTAGGAGGCGGCCAGGTCCAGCCGGAGCTCACGGGCGGCCGCCTCCAGCATCCCCGGGCCCGGCTTGCGGCAGCGGCACGTGCGGGCGTAGCCGACGACCACCCCGGCGGTATGGTGCGGGCAGTACCACACGCCGTCCAGCATCACCCCGCCCGCCGCCAGCAGCTCCCGCAGCCGGCGGTGCACCCGACCGACCGCGTCCTCCCCGTAGCGGCCCTTGGCCACCCCCGCCTGGTTGGTGACCACCACCAGCGCGAAGCCCGCCGCGGCCAGCCCGCGCAGCGCCGCGGCCGCGCCGGGGACGAGCCGGACCAGCCCGGCGTCGTGCAGGTAGGGGACCTCCTCGAGGACGGTCCCGTCCCGGTCGAGGAACACTGTGGGGCGGGCCGGGCGGGCCGCTTCCCGGGTCACGTCCGGCTCGCCAGGTACGCCTCCACCCAGCCGCACAGGGCATGGCCGATGGTGATGTGCCCCTGCTGGACCACGTTGGGGCTCTGCGCGTCCACGTGCAGCGCCACGTCGGCCAGCTCGTCCAGCGGCGAGCGCGACGGGCCCAGCAGCGCCACCACCTCCAGCCCCCGGTCCTTGGCCACCGCCCCCGCCCGCAGCACGTTCTCGGAGCGCCCGCTGGTGGTGATCGCCACCAGCACGTCGCCCGGCCGGCCGAGCCCCTCGACCTGGCGCGCGAACACCTCGGCGTAGCCGTAGTCGTTGCCGACCGCCGTGAGCACCGAGGTGTCGGTGGTGAGCGCCACCGCCCGGTAGGCGGGCCGCTCCAGCGCGAAGCGGCCGACCAGCTCCCCCGCCATGTGCTGCGCGTCCGCGGCGCTGCCACCGTTGCCGCAGAACAGCACCTGCCCGCCGGCGGCGAGCGCCTCGCCCACCAGCCGGGCCGCGCGCTCGACCGCGGCCGCGCCCGGCCGCGCGGTCAGCGACGCCGCCGCGGCGGCCGAGGTCGCGAGATAGGCGGCGATATCGATCACCAGCGCACTCCCCGGAAATCGAGCTCCACTCGCGTGCACGGAGCGCCGGCCGCCTCCAGCGCGGCCGCCACCCGTGCCCGGCGGCGGGGTGGCGCCGCGAACAGCAGGAAGCCACCACCACCGGCGCCGGGCACCTTACCGCCAGCCGCACCGGCCTGGCGAGCCACGGCGTACAGCTCGTCCAGCCTGGGGGTCGCGATGCCCGAGGCCAGGCGGCGCTTCTGCCGCCAGCCCTGGTGCAGTCCCTCGGCGAAGGCGGCGAGGTCACCGCGCAGCAGCGCGTCCCGCATGGCCTCGGCCAGCGCCTTGATGGCCGCCAGGCTGTCCATGCTCTGGGCGGAGCCGCCCAGCACGCCGTCGACCTGGCGGCGCAGGATGCCGCCGTCGGTGCGGCCCCGGCCGGACCAGGCGAGCAGCAGCGACCGCTCGAGCTCCTCCACCACCTGCGGCGCGACCGCCAGCGACCGCACCGTCACGTCCTCGTCGCCGTGGAACTCGATGAAGTTGAGCCCGCCGAAGGCGGCCGCGTACTGGTCCTGCATGCCTCCCTCGATCTTCAGGTCCACCCGCTCCACCTGGTACGCGCGCCAGGCCAGCTCCGCCGGCGACCAGGTCCGGCCGCTGGCCGCCCCGACCGCCGCCAGCATCGCCACCACCAGCGCCGAGGACGAGCCGAGCCCGGAGCCGGGCGGCGCGTCGGTGGCCAGCGTGAGGTCGAGCCCGCGCCGCGGCGCGAGGTCGCGCAGCACCGCCTTGACCAGGTCGAGGTGGCCGTCGAACACCAGCTCGTCGTGGGCGAACGCGGCGCGCGCCATGAGGTCGAGCGACTCGACGTGGTAGTCGCGGTCCGCGCGGGCGCGGACGTGCGCGGTGGCGCAGCGGGCGATGGTCGCCGACAGCACCGCCCCGCCGTGGCTGGCCGGGTAGGGCGGCACGTCGGTTCCCCCGCCCGCAAAGCTGACCCGCAAGGGGGCGCAGGCCCGCACGTCCACTAGCGGGACGCCTCCGCCAGCAGCTTCTCCAGCCGCGAGACGACCGCCTCCCAGGAGAACTCGGCCTCCACGCGGCGACGGCCGGCCGCGCCCATGGCCCGCGCCCTGGGAAGGTCGGCGAGCAGCTCCGCGACCGCGCCGCCGACCTCGCCGGCGCGCCGGCCGTCGACCACCGTCCCGGTCACGCCCTCCACCACCGTCTCCGGCGCGCCGCCCGAGCGGCCCGCCACCACCGGCAGCCCGGTTGCGGCCGCCTCCAGGAAGACCACGCCGAGCGCCTCGAGGTCCATGCCGAGCCAGCGGGTCCGGCACGGCATGGCGAACACGTCCCCGGCGGCGTAATGCGCTGGCAGCTCCTCCCAGGGCACCTCGCCGGTGAAGTGGACCCGGCCCGCCACGGGGCTCGACGCGGCCATGCGCCCGAGCTTGCGCCGGTACGGGCCCGGCCCGACGATCAGCAGGCGCGCGGCAGGCACCCTGGCCACCACCTGCGGCCACGCCTCGATCAGCCGGTCCTGGCCCTTGCGCGGCACCAGCCGCGACACGCACACGCACACGGGGTCGTCCCCGAGCCCGTGGCGCGCGCGCACGGCCCCGCCGTCGACTCCCGGGTGGTACACCCCGGCCGCCACCCCGGAGGGCAGCAGCTCCACCGCGCAGCGGCCCCGCGCGCCCTTCTCCACCCGCGCCGCCGACCACCTGCTCACCGCGGTGAGCAGGCGCACGTCCCCGGCCACCCTGGTCATCAGCCGCCGCGCCAGCGGCACGCCGCTGACCGCGACCTCCACCCCGTGGGTGAAGCCGGCGCAGGGCACGCCGGTCTCGCGGGTGAGGCGGCGCGCGATCAGGCCGAGCGGGAAGGCGGCGCCGAAGCAGACCAGGTCCGGCCGGACCTCTCTGACCAGCTCGACCGACCGCCGCGCCACGTCGGCGGTCGGCAGCATCCGGCTGGTGGGGTGGCGCACCACCCGGTAGGGCTCGCCCGCGTCGAACTCGGCCGCGCCCGGCCAGGCCGGCGCGTACACCACCACCTCGCCGGGCGGCAGCCGCCGCACGAGGTTGTGACAGTACTGCTGGATCCCGCCGGCCCGGGGCGGGAAGTCGTTGGTGATCAGCAACACGCTCACGGCGCGCGATTCTATCCGCGGTGCCGCCGTTGCGCTCGGCCCGCCGTCCAACGCCGCCCTCAGGCCCCTGGCGCCGCGCCGGAGTTGCGGGTGGCCCACAGGCGCGCCTGGGCGATGCGGGCCATGGTCGGCGGGTGGCTTGAGAACACCGCCACCAGCAGGCGGTTCGGCCGCAGGTCGGCGCGGTTCTCCAGCGCCAGGCGGCGCTCCACCGCCACCGCCGTCGCGGGGTCGCGCGACACCTCCAGCGCCACCCAGTCCGCCCGCGCCTCCACCCAGCGGCTCACCGCGCTCCCCAGCGGCGACGCCAGCAGCCCGCCCACCACGCCCAGCAGCAGCAGCCCGGGCGCCACCCGCGCATCGCCGAGCCCGCCCACGTGCAGCAGCTCCCGCAGCCACGAGCGCTCCAGCAGCCAGCTCACCGCCAGCACACCGGCGGCGGTCAGCAGCGCGCCCGCCAGCGTGCCCCGCAGCACGTCCCGGTGCCGCACGTGCGCGAGCTCGTGCGCCAGCACCAGCGCCACCTCGTCCTCGCGCCCCGCCGGCGACGGCCGCTCCCCGTCCCCCCGCTCCCCGTCCCGCTCCAGCAGCGTGTCGTACACCACCACGCGCCTGGTCCGGCCGACGCCGGACACGTACGCGTTCACCCGGGTCGTGCGCCGGCTGGCATCGCTCACCAGCACGTCGCGGACGGGCACCCGCATCTCGGCCGCCAGGCCCAGCACCCGCTCCCGCAGCGGTCCCGCCGGCAGCGGCACGAAACGGTTGAACAGCGGCTCCAGCACCACCGGACCGAGCAGCGCCAGCGCCACCACCAGCAGCGCCGCCACCGCCGCCGCCGACCACGGGAAGCCGAGCCACCGCCAGTGCGCCGCAAGGATCAGCGCCGGCACCGGCACCACCGTCAGGACCAGCCCGACCGCCCGGCTCTTCGACCAGTCCACCAGGAACCCGCGCAGCCGCTGCGTCGCAAGCCCCGCGCGCACGTCCTGGCCGAACGCGCGCAGCGAGAACGGCAGCGACACCAGCGCCTGCGCGACCACCACCAGCGTCACCGCCAGCGCCGCGCGGCCAGGCACGAACCCGCCAGCCAGCCCCGCGGCCCACCCCACCAGCCGGCGGCCCGGCCCGCTCAGGGCCAGCGCCGCCACCAGCAGCAGGTTCACCGCGAACGCCGCCAGCCCCCACCGCTGCCGCGGCTTCGCATACGCCACGCACGCCGCGATCTCCTCCGGCGAGAACGCCTCAAGCGCGTCACCCGCCGGCGGTCGCGGCACCCGCAGCCGCCGCCCGCCGCTCACAGCGCGCCCCGGACGAACGCGGCCCAGCGAGCCTCCGCGACCGCCCGCGAGATCCCCAGCACGCGGCGGAACCGCACGTCCTCGTCCCGCCGGCCCGGGTCACCGTCCAGGTCACCGAACGAGCGGTACAGCGCCTGCAGCTTCCCCTCCCCGAACGACCGCGCCACCCACAGGCAGAACGACGAGCCCTCGTCGTATGCCAGCTCCGCGTTCCTGCCGAGCAACTGGCTCTCCGAGGGCAGCCTGCCACCGAACCGGCCGGCTCCCACCGCGGCCGCCAGCGCCGGCCGCGTCACCCGCAGCGGCACCGCGAACGGCCGCAGCGCCGTGTAATCCGCGAACCCCTCCACCAGGTACAGCGGCACGCCCACACCGACCTTGCGGGTCGCCACGTGCGTCATCTCGTGCGTCAGCACGATCTGCAGGTCCAGCGTCGCGTACCGCCGCATCACGCTCGTGTTGGTGATGATCCGGTTGCCCAGCACCTGGTGGGACGGGCCCGCCTCGACCACCGAAGAGGTCACCGCCGCCACGTCCGAGAGGTCCCGGGTCCGCACCATCCGCTGCGCCTCCCCCTGGTCCCGCGGGACCAGGATCACCACCTTGCGCTCCCACCTCGCCGACCACGACGCCGCCACCTGCCCGTAGCCGCGCTCGGCCACGTCCAGCAGCCGCCGCGCCACCGCCGCGTCGCCGGGGTGGAACACCACCAGCGTCCGACTCGTCGCCACCGTCCGCACCGGACCGGCGTCCCAGATCTCCACGTCGTCCCGCAGCCGCGGCCGCAGCTCGTCCTGGCCGACGATCTGCCAGCCCGCCCGCCTGTACGCGAACGTGTAGAACAGCCGCGCCAGCACCGGGCTCGCATCCTGGCCGCGGAACCGGTACGTCACCTCCACCGGGAACACGAACGCCCCGGCCGGCCCGTACCGCCGCCGCACCCGCTCGGTGGCCAGGTCCCGCAACGGGTGCGGCAGCGTGTACGCGAAAGCCGAGAACGGCACCGTCGCCATCCGCTCGTACAGCGCCGCCTGGGACCGGTAGAACGCCTGGTCCCGCCCGTCGACGGTGGCAAGGAAGGAGATCCGGTCGTGCTGCAGCACCGCCTTGGCGCGGAGGTTGAGCACGAACCTGGCCTGCTCCTCGGGAAGCGAAGGTCCGGCGGGTGCGCTGGTCGCCGGCGGCGACGCCGCCGGAGCGGCAGGCGACCCGGCCGGCGCCGGCACCACCGCCGGCCCGCTGTCCCGGAACAGGCCCCCCACCGCGAGCTGCCCGCCGGTGACGGCAAGCGCCGCCACGACCGCCAGCACGATGATCCAGCCGCGCCGCCGCGCCCGCCCCGCCGGCGGTGGCGGCGGTGGCGCCCAACCCGACGGCGCCTGCGTGCCACCCGGCGGCTCCCGGCCCCCACCGGGCAGGTCCCACGTCCCGCCGGGCGGCATCCAGCCGCCACCCGGCGGCTCCCGACCCTCAGCGGAAGGCCCCCAACCACCACCGGACGGCGCCCAGCCACCAGGTGGCACCCAGCCCCCGTCGGGCGGCGCCGGATCCTGCGGCCCGACCGGCTCCCGCTCCCGCTCGGGCTGCGGCTCCCGCGCCGGCGCGGGCTGCGGCTCCCGCGCCGGCGCGGGCTCCGGGTCCGGCGCGCCCTCTTTACCCGCCGCCGGCGGGCACGCGGGCCACTGCCAGCCCACCCATTCCGGCGGAGACGGCGACGAAGCGTCCGGGGGGCCCGGTTCCTTCTCGTGCTTACTTGGGTCCATCACCCGAATCGTACCCGAATCGTACCCGGCGGCCAGCCGTTGCCAGCCGTTGACTGTTCCACGCGGTCTGTGGTTTGTTCACGCTGCCCAATTGAGGACCCCGAGCAAGGGGAACTACGGCCAACCATGACTGGGCTTTGCTGCTGTGCCTACGCTGCCATGCGTGCGGCGAATATCGCCGTGCTCTCGTGCCGGAGCCGGATACGCTGCGCCGTCCGGGCGCGGCGCCGACGAAGGCATGGACCGCAAAGCCTCCCCCCGGTCACGACGGCGTGGTCCCCTCCAAAGGGCCGGCCCCCGGCAGGGAACTACGGCCAAGTAGGACCCCAGCGCCGGGGGCCGGTTCCCCGCATCATGCCACGCCGGTGCGCGGCGCGATAACTGGGAGCTGTCATGCGTACCAATGTGAACCGTCCTGAGACCCTGCTCGACAATCCCTTTCTTCGCCGCCGCGCGCTCGCGGCGCGCGTGGTGACCATCGCGGACTCGCTCGCCGGCGCGATCTCCAGCGCGGCCGAGCTCGATCTGGCGGTCCCCGCGCCGGTCAGCAACGCCGTCCACGACCTGCGCGGCTGGGCCGGTCGTGTGGAGGACGGCGGGAGCGTGCGGTCGACCTCGGTCGACGCCACGCGACTGCTCGCCTACCTGCGCGACCTGCCCGACCAGCAGCTCCTGGCACTGCTGGCGGACCTGCCGTGGTCACGGCTGGACGCCCTGCTCGACGCGGTGGACGCGGTGGACCCAGTGGAGGCGGTACCGCCGGACCACCCGGATCCTTCCGCGACCGCGGAGACCGGACCGCGCCCAGCGCTGCGAGCTGTACGACCATAACCGTGCCCGTCGCCACGTCCGCCAGGCCGCCGCCCTCGGCCGCTTGAGCGGGTGCTTCGAGGAACCGGTATGGTTCATGGGGTCGGGTCCCGAGCCCCCCGCTCGGCGCCTGCCCGCCTGCCGCTGTCGTCCGTCCTGCCCGTGTGATTGGTGTCTTGCCATGCTCGCTATGAAGGACCGTGTGCTCATCCGTGACCTGCGCGCCCACGACGGGACGCAGGTCACGCTCTTCGGCTGGGTTGACACCGTCAGGGACCAGAAGGCGGTGCAGTTCGTGGTCCTGCGCGACGACAGCGGGCGGGTGCAGCTCGTCCACGAGCGCAGCGACGACCCGGCCGTGGCGCGGGTGATCAGCGCGCTCATGCCGGAGTCCGTCGTTGCTGTCCGCGGGACCGTGGAGTCGAACGAGCGCGTGAAGCTCGGTGGGCTGGAGGTCCGCGTCGAGGACGTGGAGATCCTGTCCGCCGCCGAGCCGGAGCTGCCCATCAGCGAGACGACCGCGCTCGACAAGCGGCTGGACTGGCGGTTCCTGGACCTCCGGCGCCCGCGGAACCGCCTGATCCTCGAGGTGCAGACGGCGGTGGAGGCGTCGTTCCGGCGCACCTGGAAGGACGCGGGGTTTCTCGAGATCCATTCGCCCAAGCTGATGGCCAGTGCCAGCGAGTCCGGTGCCGAGCTGTTCCGCCTGGAATATTTCGACGCCCACGCCTATCTCGCGCAGTCGCCGCAGTTCTACAAGCAGATGGCCATGGCCGCGGGGCTCGGCAAGGTCTTCGAGATCGGCCCGGTGTTCCGTGCCAACCCGTCCTTCACCGCCCGGCACGACACCGAGTTCACCAGCGTGGACGTGGAGATCTCCTGGATCGAGTCGCACGAGGACGTGATGGCGTTCGAAGAGCGGATGCTCCACGATATGCTGCACGCCCTTCGCGACGAGCTCGGGGGGCGGATCGCGGCGGAATTCGGCGCGACCGTGACCGTGCCGGAGCTGCCGTTCCCACGGCTGACCCTGGCCGAGGCGCGCAAGATCGTCCAGCACTCCGCCTACCAGGTCGAGCGTGAGCAGGGCGACCTGGACCCCGAGGGCGAGCGCCGCGTGTCCGAGCACGTCGCACGCGAGCACGGCCATCAGTTCGCGTTCCTGACCGACTACCCCGCGTCGGCGCGGCCGTTCTACCACATGCGCCATGCCGGCCAGCCGGACCTGACGCGCAGCTTCGACCTGCTCTGGAAGGGCCTGGAGATCACCACCGGCGCACAGCGCGAGCACCGCTACGAGCCGCTGCTGGCGCAGGCTGTGGAGAAGGGCCTTGCCCCGGAGTCGCTGCGGTACTACCTGGACTTCTTCCGGTTCGGCTGCCCGCCGCACGGCGGCTTCGGGATGGGGCTGACCCGGCTGCTGATGGTCCTGCTCGACGTCAGGAACGTGCGCGAGGTGACCTACCTGTACCGGGGGCCGAACCGCCTGACCCCGTAGCCGGCCCTCGCCAGCGCCGGGTGCGCACCGGGCACCGCGGTGGTGACGACCGCGGCAAACCGGTCGACCTGGACTGGGTCCGCAATATCCGTGACCGATGTCTCGACGCCAATGTCGCCTTTTTCTTCAAGCAAGTCGGGGGCCGCACCCCCAAGGCAGGCGGGCGGCTGCTGGACGGCCGGACCTGGGACCAGTTCCCCCGATCCTCACCCGACCAGGCAAGCCCCATGGCTGAGCTACGGCTGCTGCGCTGCTCCGTGCTCCGGCGACGGTGGCCACAGCTTGCGCGGTGGTCCTTCGGCGTCGAGGAAGACCTTGACCTCGGCGCGGCCCAGCAGCGCCAACTCGGCGAGCTTGGATCGCACCAGCTCCCAGGCCGTCTCCCAGCGGTCTCGTGGGACCGCAAACGACATGTCCTGCTTTCCGAAGCCCTGTCCACCGCCGGACAACGCTCCGAGCTGGTGGCGACGGAGCAGCTCGTCCAGCAGGTCTTCCAGCTCGTGGCGGGACCACAGCTCCTCCACGGTGCCCCAGTGGCCGGTGATTGCTCTACTCCGTCCAGGGCCTGCCGTGAGGGGCCAACACAGCGGCAAGACAATGGCAGTCGGCCGCATTGCCGTTGTCCACGTGGTATCTGCCCAGCGAGCCCCGCCATGCCCGTGCTTACACCGGCTATCGTGGGCGGCAGGTCAGCCTGGCCGGTACACCGAGACGTGGCTGGCGCTGTCGGAGCCGAACGGGCGCCGGTCCCAGCCGGCGTACCGCTCCGACAGCCGAAGGCCAGTCTGGCCGGCCATCAGGTCCAGCTCGCTCGGCCAGCTGTAACGCAGGGCTACGGGCAGCATCCGGATCCCGTGGCCGCTGAAGGTAATCTTTTGAGTTTGGAAGCGCTGGGCGGCCGCGTCGTGGCGGTACACCTCGATTGTCGCGGAGTCTTCGGTCACCGCCAGCGCGTCGACGCGCTGGCCCCGGTCGAACTTGGCCGGATCAGGGACGAAGCATTCGATGACGAACGCGCCGTCGGCGTCCAGGACGTGCGCGACGTTGCGGAAGCAAGCTGCCTGCCGGTCCGCGCTGGGCAGGTTGAACAGCGTGTTGAACACCAGGTACACCAGCCGGAACGGCCCCTTTACCGGCACGTCGGCCATGTCACCGATGGTGACCGGGATCTGCTCACCGCCCGGTTTGGCGCGCAGCCGTGCCACCATCTTCTCCGAGGCTTCGACGCCCTCGACGGTGATACCACGGGAGGCCAGGGGCAGCCCGACCCGGCCGGTCCCGATCGCGAGCTCCAGGACCCGCCCGCCACCTGCCAGCCCAGCGAGGAACTCCACCTCAGCGATCGGCTCGGAGGCCGGACCCTCGTCATAGACGTCCGCCCACCGTTCACCGAAGAACGCAGGATCATCGAACCCAGCCATGCCGGCCACTCAAGCACGCTCCAGGCGGCCAACGCCACTGATTATCTGCCCTCACCGACGCTGGTGATACGCGCGGCCAGTGCTCGCTAGTGGCCATTCGTCCGATAGGTACCGGATCGATCCGAGGAAGATCATGGTCAAGGGTGCCCGAGAGACGCGCCCGGGTCAGACGCCCGAACTGACCGGAGACGTCAGGTGGAGCCCGAGTCCATCTTGGTGCAGAGAAGCTTCCTCAGCCTGGAGCCGCTGCTCGGCCCGGTCCACCTGACCCAGTGGATTACGCCGTGGCGCCCCGGGCACCAGCGTGTCACCCATCCGGGACGGCTGCACTGGGTGATCGTTGGTGGGGAGCGGCCCTGGTGCCCGGCCGATGCATCCGGACTGCGCTCGGTCACTGCGGGACCAGTGCAGAACGGCCAAGGTGGCGTTCTTCTTCAGGTTTCTCTGCACCTGTCAAGGTGGCCGGTCTGGTGTGAACCTGGCATCCTGCCCGCGTGACTGTGAACGGCATGGAGCAGGACGTCGATCAGCCTGAGCGCGTTCGGGTGGTGTTCGAGCTGCCTGTCGACTCGGAGGGGTGGCCTCCGGCACGCACGGAGCGACTGTGGGCTGTCCGAGTCGGTGAGGACACGGTCAGGCTGGACAACATCCCGTTCTTCGTTCGCGGCTTCGCGTTGGGTGACGTCGTGCGCACCGTCGTTGACGACGATGGGGTCCTGTGGGCCAAGGAGGCTGTGGGGTACTCCGATAATTGCACGATCCGAGTCGTCCCTGCCGAGAACGGGCATCTTGGGGAGGAGCGCCAGGCTGTCCTTGACGCGTTCGCTCCGTTCGGAGTCGACGGCGAGGGGATTGGCCAGTTCGGTTTGGTTGCGCTGAACATTCCGGCCGACGCCGACATTTCCCAGGTCAAGCAGCTTCTCATTCGAGGAGCCGCCAGTGGCCGGTGGCATTACGAGGAAGGCTGTGTGACGCCAGCCTGGCGTACGGCTGAGTAGGTCGGTGTTCCCGTGGGGCACGGCTTGAGGTGGTCATGAGTGACTCCGGGGAGGCGTCGGCATGCCGAGTTGGACCAGCATTATCCGACTCAGGCGGATCGCTTCCTCCTCGGCCTTGGTCGGCTCACGGTGCTTCTCGTTCAGCGCCCAGCCCCCACGGGCGGCCAGCCGGCCGTGGGCGGCCTCCACCACCGCGCGGGCAAGCCCTCCTGCGAATCGGTGGGGCGGCTGACCCGCGCGGAGGCCCAGGGCGCGTTCCGCGACCTTCACGCAGGGCCGGGCAGGGTTGGCAAGGCACTGCTACTATTCCAAATCGACCTGCAAGCGCGGGGGAGCCCTTGGGCGCGGAGCCCGGGGGCTGAGAGGCCGTATGGCGACCCCAGGAACCTGATCGGGTTAGGACCCGCGAAGGGAGGCGCTCTCGGAATGCGCACACGGTCCGCCGCTCCGGCGTTCCCGACCCCGACAGCCGTCCCGGGCTGACCGTCCCGCGTGTGATGAGCGGGCAGGACGGCCGCTTGGCGCCGGCACGCATCCCAGGAGCCGGACCGGCCCCGGGAGCCGAGTCGGTCGGGGCCGAGATCGAGCTTGCCGGTGTGCGCTACGCGTTCGGAGCGCTGCTGGCGCTCGACGGCGTGGACCTGGCGGTCCCCCGCCACGGGCGGCTGGCGGTGGTCGGTCCCAGCGGCGGGGGCAAGTCGACGCTGCTCGGCCTGGTGGCCGGTCTGCTCGAGCCGAGCGCCGGCAGCGTGCGGGTGGGCGGCGAGCACGACCCGCGCCGGCGGCTCGCCCGCTGCGCCCTGATGCCGCAGAAGGACCTGCTGCTGCCCTGGCGCAGCGCCCTCGACAACGCCTGCCTGGCGCTGGAGAACCAGGGCCTGTCGCGGCCGGACGCGCGACGCCGCGCGCGGCCGCTGTTCGAGCGCTTCGGCCTCGGCGAGTTCGAGCGGTCCCGGCCCGACCAGCTCTCGGGCGGCATGCGCCAGCGGGTCGCGTTCCTTCGCACCCTGCTCGCGGGCAAGGAGGTGCTGCTGCTGGACGAGCCGTTCGGCGCGCTCGACTCCATCACCCGGGCGCAGATGCAGCAGTGGCTGGCGGGCGCCCTGGCCGCCGAGCCTCGCACGGTGGTGCTGGTCACCCATGACGTGGAGGAGGCGCTGCTGCTCGCCGACCTGGTCGCGGTGCTGTCGGCCCGACCGGGACGGGTCGTGCGGCGCCTCGGGGTGGGCTTCCCGCGCGGCGGGCCTCGCCGCGAGGTCGTCTCCCGCCCCGAGTTCGTCGAGGCCAAGCAGGGGATCCTCGAATCGCTGGAGGCGCTGGAATGAGCGGCGCGGCGGGGGCCAGGGCACGGCGGCGCGGCTGGCGGCGCTACGGCCCGTCGCTGGTGCTGGCGCTGGGCGCCGTGGGGGTCTGGGAGGTGGCCGTCCGTGGCCTGCGCGTGCCCGACTACCTGCTGCCGGCGCCGTCGGCCGTCGCCGCCGACTTCGCCGGCGACCGGCGGCTGCTGCTCGACAACTCGCTGGTGACCCTGCGGGAGCTGGTGCTCGGGTTCGCGCTCGCGGTCGCCGCCGGGCTCGCACTCGCGGTCGTGCTGCACCTGTCCGGCACGCTGCGGCGCGCGCTGTACCCCATCCTGATCGGCTCCCAGACCGTCCCGGTGGTGGTGCTCGCCCCGGTCCTGGTCATCCTCCTCGGCTTCGACCTCGCACCCAAGCTCGCGATCGTCGCGCTCATCTGCTTCTTCCCGGTCGTCGTCAACACCGTCGACGGCCTGCGCTCGGTGGACGAGGACCTGGTGCGGATGATGCGCACCCTCGACGGGTCGCGCTGGGCGATCTTCAAGCGGGTGGAGCTGCCGTGGGCGCTGCCGCTGGCGTTCTCCGGCATGCGCGTGGCCGCGACCTACGCCGCCATCGGCGCGGTCTTCGGCGAGTGGGCCGGGTCGAGCGCGGGCCTCGGCTACCTGATGCTCCAGGCGACCCCGAACCTCGACACCCCGCGGATCTTCGCGGCGATCGTGATCCTCACGCTGCTCTCGCTCGCGCTGTTCCTGTCGGTCTCGCTGCTCGAGCGCCTGCTGGTCCCGTGGGCGCGGGTGGGACCGGCCCGCGAGCTCCAGGAGGCCCAAGGCCCATGAACCCCACGAGTCCCACGAGCCCGGTGCGGGGCCTGAGACGGCTCCTCGCCAGCCTGACCGCGGCGGCGCTGCTGGCGGCCGGGTGTGCCGGCCACCGCGGCGCCGGCTCCCCCACCGCCGGGAGCCCGGCCAGGCCGGCGCGCGTCAACCTGTCGCTGGACTGGACGCCCAACCCCGACCACGTCGGCCTCTACTACGCCCAGCAGCACGGCTTCTTCCAGCGGGCCAACCTCCAGGTCACCATGCGGGCGCCCTCCGACCCGAGCGCCCCGATCAAGCTGGTCGGGCTGAACCGGGTCGACCTGGCCATCAGCTACCAGCCGGACCTGTTCTTCGCGGGCGAGAAGGGGCTGCCGGTCAAGGCGGTCGCCGCGCTCGTGCCGGTGCCACTGAACTCGCTGATCGCGCTCGGCGGCTCCGGCGTGACCTCGCCGGGCGCCCTGCGCGGCCGCAAGGTGGGGATCACCGGCATCCCCACCGACGACGCCATCCTCGCCACGCTGCTGCGCGGCGGCGGCATGGCCCGCGGTGACGTGCAGACCGTGAGCGTCGGCTTCAACCTGGTGACCTCGCTGCTGTCTCACAAGGTCGACGCGATCCTCGGCGGCTACCGCAATGTCGAGGCCATCCAGATCGAGCAGGAGACCGGCGCCAGGCCGGTGGTCGTGCCGGTCGACCGGCTCGGGGTGCCGAGCTACGACGAGCTGGTGGTGGTCGCCAACTCGCGGCGGCTCGCCTCGGACCGCGCCTACGCCGATGCGGTCCGGCGCTTTCTCGACGCCGTGGTGCGGGCGAGCGAGGCCGCCATCGCCGACCCCGAGGGGGCCCAGCGTGGGATGGAGCAGGCCACCAGCTACCGGCCGAAGTTCCTGCGCGAGAGCGTGCCGGCAACGCTCCGACTGCTGCGCCCGCCCGACGGCGCCCCGGTCGGCTGCATGGACCAGGCCGCCTGGCGCTCCTACGGCGAGTGGATGCACCGCACCGGCCTGCTCCGGCGCGCGGTCGACGGGGCCTCGCTCGAGTCCACGGCCTACCTGCCAGGCCGCTGCTGACGCGCCGCCAGCCGGGCGCGCCGCGTGAGAGGATGGCGGCCATGGCGACGAAAGCTGGCCGCTCGGGACCGACGGCCGTTTACCTCGAGATCGGGAGCAAGCGCGTGTTCGCGTGCGCCCTCGACTGGCCGGGCTGGTGCCGCTCCGGCAGGACCGAGGAGCTCGCGCTCCAGACACTGGCGGCCTACGCGCCGCGCTACGCGGTCGTCGCCAGGCAGGCCGGGGTAACGTTCCCGGCCACGGCAGGGGATGCCCCGCACGTGGTCGAGCGGCTCCCCGGGTCGGCGACCACCGACTTCGGCGCGATCGCGGCGCTCGCCACCAGCGACGCCGAGCCGCTGGGCGGCGCAGGGGCCGAGCGCCTCACCGCGCTGGTCACGGCCTCCTGGGCGGTGTTCGACCGGGTTGTCGCCGCCGCGCCGGCCGAGCTGCGCAAGGGCCCCCGCGGCGGCGGCCGCGACCGGGACAAGATCGTCGACCACGTCCTCGGCGCGGAGGCGGCGTACGCCCGCAAGCTCGGCGTCAAGCAGCGCCAGCCGGCCATCGGCGACACCGCCGCCATCGCGGCCCTGCGCGACGCGATCGTCACCGCACTGCGCGCTCCCTCGGACGGGGAGCCGCCCGTGCCGAAGGGCTGGCCGCCACGCTTCGCCGCCCGCCGTCTCGCGTGGCACGTCCTCGACCACGCGTGGGAGACCGAGGACCGCGGCGGCCCCGCGGGCTGACGGTACGCACATGGCCACCGACCTGCCCACGGTCCCCAGCCCCAGGGACGTCGCCGCCCCCGCCCGCCGCCGCCGCTGGCCGTGGGTGGCCGCCGTGGCCGTGCTGGCGCTGCTGGGGGCCCTCGCCTGGCTGGCGCTGGGGCTGGCCGGCGCCGCCCGCGACACCAGGGTGGCGGCGGCCAGGGCGCGGGCCGACCTGGAGCGCGGCGCCCGCGAGCTCCGTGCCGGCGACCAGGCCGGCGCCCGCCGCGCCGTCCGCGCCGCCGGCCGCGACCTCGCCCTGGCCGACGCGGCTGCCCGCCGCCCCTCCGTCCGGGTGGCCGCGCGGCTCCCGGTCGTCTCCTCGCCCGTCGCCGATCTGCGCCACCTCCTCGCGGCCGGCCACATCCTCACCCGAACCGCCGGGAGGGCCGTGACCGTGCAGGCGCGCCTGGCCGGCGCCGGCGTGTTCCGCGACGGCCGCATCGATCTTGCCGGCGTCGCCGCCACCCTCGACGACGCCACCGCGCTGCTCGGCGAGCTCGGCAGGGCCAGGGTCGAGCTGGACCGGGTCCGCGGCGGCTGGCTGGCTCCCGGCGCCGGCTCCGCCCGCGATGCCACCCTCCGCCAGCTCGACGAGGCCGAGCGACAGCTCCGCCCGCTCGCCGACGTGCTCGCGGTCCTGCCGCCCGCGGTCGGCGCCGCCGGGCCCAGGACCTACCTGGTGGCCGTCTCGAACTCGTCCGAGCTGAAGGCACCGGGCGGCGCGCCGCTGGCGATCGTCCTGGTCCGGTTCGAGCGCGGCCAGGTCAGCGTGCTGCGCCGCGGCGCGGTGACCGAGCAGCGGCTCAATCTCAACATCCGATGGCCCTTCGTGGCCGGCGACCCCTGGCACGAGCCCGGGTCGACATCGCTGTTCACCAGCTCCGGCCTGTCGCCTGACTTCCCCACCTCGGGCGAGGAGATGCTGCGGGCCTGGCAGGTCCTCACCGGCGTGCACGCCGACGGTGTGATCGCCGTCGACCCGACCGCGCTGGCCGGGCTGGTCGACGCCACCGGCCCGGTCACCACCGCCGGCTACGGCACGGTCCGCGGCGCCGACGTGGTCCGGCTCGTGCTGGCCGACAGCTACCGGCGCTACCCGGACCGGCACCTGCGCCACGCCTACAACCAGCAGCTCATGGACGCCGTGCTGGGCCGGGTCCTCGAAGGGGGCAAGCTGCTGGCCAAGGTCCGCAGGCTCGGCGCGGCGGCGGCCGGGCGGCACCTGCAGCTCTACTTCCGTGACCGGCGCCTCCAGGACGCGGCCCGCGCACACGGCCTGGCCGGAGCCCTCTCCCCCGCCGAGCAGGACTACCTCGGCGTGTTCACCGTCAACACCAACGCGAGCAAGACCGACTACTACCAGCGACGCTCGATCGAGCAGCGCGTGCGGCTGGCCGCCGACGGGTCGGCCAGGGTCGACCGTGCGGTCCGGCTCGCCAACGCCGCGCCGCCCGCGCCCGGCGACGACTCCCGCACGGGCTACACCACGGGCTGGAGCCGCCCCGGCGTCGCCGTGTACGTGCCGGGCGGCGCCACCGGCGTCAGCGTCCGGGTCGACGGCAAGCGCGCCGGGTGGAGGTCGTTCCGGGAGCTGGGCCGGCGGGTGGTGTGGGTGCGTCTGTGGCTCCCACCCGGCTCCGCCCGGACCGTCACGGTCTCCTACCGCCTGTCCCGGGCGGCCGCTCCCACCGGCAACGGCCTGCGCTACCAGCTCGTCGCCGACACCCAGCCGATCGTGCACCCGGCCACGCTGCGCGTGGTGGTGGTGCCGCCGCCCGGCTTTGCGGCCGCCGCCCGGCCAGGCTGGTCGGCGGCGGGCGGCGCGCTCGTCACGGCCGGGTCGCTGGCCGGCGCCGCCACCTTGGACCTCGACCTGCAACGCTGAGGGCGCCGAGCCCCCGGTGAGGCCTACGCGCCCTGCTTCGTGCGCTGCTGCATCGCCTCAAGGCCGGAGGGGCTCAGGAAGAGACGGTCGACCCGGTCGATCCTGGGCCGGCGCTTGCGGTGCAGGTAGCCCTCCTTGACGAGCTTCCCCTCGCAGATCTCCTTCACCACGGCCTCGCGGAGGTGCTCCTGGCGGGCGAGCCGTGCGAAGTGGACCGGTTCGCCGGGGGTCTGGTAGAGCCGCTTGAGCAGCCGGTCGGTGAGTGCCTTGTCCCGCGCGGCCTTCTGGCGCTTGTCCCGGCGCCAGAGGGCGTTGAGTGCGAAGAACAGCGCCGCCACCACCACCAGGACCCCGAGCACGCCGGCTCCGCCTCTGCCCGTATCGGTCTGCAGGAGCAGCGCCAGCATGTCGCCTCCGGAGGTCCCCGGGCTCCCGCGCCCAGCCTCGTACCCTATCAACGGTCACGAGCGCGCAACCTCTTACAGACAGCTTAAAACGCCACGAGCCGGTCATCAATGGGGAATCACCGCGCGGCTGGGTCGCTCTTGGCGGTCCGGTCCGCTCAGACGGCGCGGCGGGCGCGGCGGGCGCGGGCGTCCGAGGCGGCCTCGTGGAGGCGCTCCATGGACTCCTGGAGGGCGCCGGAGACGAGGTCGATGTCGGGGACGGTGCCCGCGTCGGCGGTGAGCCCGAGGGTGAGGCGGTCGCCCCAGGTCATGGCCGCCGCCGTGATGCCGACGTCCTCGGCCAGCGGCATGAGCGGGTAGGCGACCTCCACGCGGGCGCCGGCGATGTGCACCGGCGCGGCCATGCCCCCCAGGGTGCTGACGATCAGGTTGAACCAGCGGCCGCGGTAGGCGAAGCGGGCGGCGCGGGCGTGCAGCGGCGCCGGCGCCCACGCCCCCACCACCTGCATCAGGAAGGTCGCGCCGAGGGCCTGGTGCGAGCGCTTGGCGCGCTTGGTGAGGGCGCGCACGGCGGCCAGGCGGTCGCCGGGCCGCATCGGGCCGACGGGCAGGTCGACCGAGAGCGCGGAGGTCCAGGTGCCCGGGGCCGCCGCCTGGCCCGGTGGCCGCACCGCCACCGGGACCATCACGCGCAGGCTGGCGCACTCGGCGCCGCGCCGCGCCAGCAGGCTGTGGACCCCCTCGGCGACAAGGGTGAGGACGATGTCGTTGATGGTGCCGCCGAGCTTGCCACGGATCTTCTTGACCTGGTCGAGCGGGACCTCGGTGAGCACGATCCGGCGCCGTGCCCCCACCGGCCGGTTCAGCGGGCACTTCGGCGCGGTGCCCGCCCGGGCGAGCTGCCAGATGCCGATCACGATCTCGCCGGCCCGCCGGAAGGACCTGGCCGGGTGCCGGACGGTGCGCATGATCGCCCTGCCCAGGGCGCGCCACGGCGTGGCCGTATGCGCCCAGAGCGTCCCCCAGAACAGCCGCGCCCGGCTCGGGGGCGGCTCCGGGTCCCGCTCGGCCCGGCGGTCGGCGGCGTCCGCGGCGGTGGCGAGCCGCAGCCGCCGCAGCACGCCTCCGCGGGCCCCGCCCTCCAGGCCGAACAGGTGGTGGGCGACGTTCAGCGCGCCGAGCCCGTCGGCGACCGCGTGGTGCAGCTTGAGCACGACCGCCTGGGAGCCGCCCTCGAGGCCGTCGACCAGGTGCAGCTCCCACAGCGGGCGGGAGCGGTCGAGCGGGGCGGCCATCAGCGCCTCGACCGCCTCGCGCAGCTCCTGGAGCCCGCCCGGTGCCGGCAGGACCAGCCGGCGGATGTGCCAGGTCAGGTCGAACGCGTCGTCGTCGACCCAGGCCGCGCGGGCGAGGCCGAGCGGGGCGGTCGCCAGCTTCTGGCGGAGCCTCGGCAGCCGCCGCAGGCGGCAGCCGAGCAGCTCGATCAGCTCGTCCGGCCGCAGCGGGCCCTCCGGGCGCAGCGTCAGGTCGAGGATGGCCAGCCCGCCGACGTGCTGCTGAACGCAGGGAGTCTCCGTGTAAAGGAAGAACGCGTCCTGAGGGCGGAGCAACTCCACGTCGTCGTCTCTCCCACGCTCGCTGCGACGGTCAGGCCATGTCGACAGGTATACCGTTCCCACTCGAACCCGCCACCAACAGGCGGCGCCCGCCGAAGCCTACATCCGCTGTGGCAGCGGGTCTCACATCCGCTCGGGGACCTGGATGCCGAGCAGGGCGAGCCCGAGCGTCAGGGTCCGGGCGGTCAGCGCGCACAGGGCGAGGCGCGAGCGCCGCGTCGCCTCGCCGGCCTGGAGCACCGGGCACGCCTCGTAGAAGTCGGTGAAGGCGGTGGCCAGCTCGAACAGGTAGGTGCACAGCCGGTGCGGCTCCAGCAGGGCCGCGACCGTCTCCACCGCCTCGGGGAGGCCGAGCAGCTTCAGGGCGAGCGCGCGCTCCGCCGGCTCGCCGAGGGCGACCGGGCCGGCGGCCGCGCTGTCCGCGCCGATGCCGGCGCGGCGGAAGATCGAGTGGATGCGGGTCACCGCGTACTGGAGGTATGGACCGGTGTTGCCGTCGAAGGCGAGCATCCTGTCCCAGTCGAACACGTAGTCGCGCTCGCGCTGGAACGACAGGTCGAAATACTTGAGCGCGCCCGTCGCCACCGCGTGCGCCACGGCCGCGCGGGTCGACGGGTCCAGCTCGCCGCGCCCCTCGACGACCTTGGCCGCCCGCTGGTCCGCCTCGTCGAGCAGGTCGACCAGCTTGACCGGGTCGCCGCTGCGGGTGCGGAGCATCCTGCCGTCGCCGCCGAGCACCGAGCCGAACGACGCGTGCTCGGCACGGTGGCGGTCGGTGAGCCAGCCGGCCTGGCGCGAGACCGCGAACAGCATGGCGAAGTGCAGCGCCTGGGGCGCCCCGACCACGTAGACCAGGCGGGTCGCGCCCAGCTCGCGGACGCGCAGGCGGATCGCGGCCAGGTCGGCGGTGACGTAGTTGTAGCCGCCGTCGCTCTTGCGCACGATCAGCGGCTGCGGCTCGCCGTCGCGGCCTTTGAACCCTGGCGGGAACACGCACAGCGCGCCCTGGCTCTCCACGGCGGTGCCGCGGGCCTCCAGTTCGGCGACGACGTCCGGGAGCACCGGGTTGTAGCGGCTCTCGGCGTCGGTGTCGGCGTCGGTGAGCAGCACGTCGAGCCGCTCGTAGACGGCGCGGAAATGGCGCATGGACTCCTCGACCAGCAGCCGCCACAGCCGCAGCGTGGTCTCGTCGCCTGCCTGGAGCGCGACCACCCGGCGCCGCGCCCGCTCCGCGAAGGCCGGGTCGCCGTCGAACTTCTCGCGCGCCTGCCGGTAGAAGACGTTGAGGTCGCTGACGGACAGCTCCGTCCCTGCCTCGGCCGCGCCGGTGTCCAGCAGGTGCTCGATCAGCATGCCGAAGGGCGTGCCCCAGTCGCCGATGTGGTTCTGGCGGACCACCCGGTGGCCGAGGAACTCAAGCAGGCGCGCCAGCGCGTCGCCGATGGCGGTGGAGCGCAAGTGCCCCACGTGCATCTCTTTGGCGGCATTCGGTGCGGAGTAGTCGACCACCACCGTCTCGGGCGGGGTGGCCGGCACGACTCCGAGGCGCTCGTCGGCCAGCAGCGCCGCGGCCTGCTCGGCGATCCACTCGGGCCGCAGCGTCAGGTTGACGAACCCGGGACCGCTCACCTCCACGCGTTCGCACAGGTCGTCGACGTCCAGGTGCTCGACGACGGCGGCGGCGACCTCGCGGGGCGGGCGGCCGAGCGCCCTGGCCAGGCTCATGGCGACGTTCGCCTGGTAGTCGCCGAAGGAGGAGGGGCGGATCAGCGGGTCGGTGCCGGCGCGCCCCTCGCCGAACGCGGCGGCCAGCGCCGCCCGGAAGCGGGTGCTGAGCTCCGTCTTGGGATCGGCCACGGTGGATCTGGTCCTTGCTCTGCTGGTGGGGTGCTGGCGAGCCGACTTGGCTTGCGCGCATGATGCCACAGGTGGCGTTCTGGCGGGTCAGCGTGGGTACACGGGTGGGGACGGCGAGACGGTCCCGATCCGGGGGGCGGGTGCGATGGCGGCAGTGACCGCGCGGGTCGTGGGCGGCGTGCGGCGGCTCCTGGACCGCTTCGACCAATTCCAGCAGGGCCAGCGGCTGCTGGCGGTGCCGTTCGCGGTGGTGCGCAAGTTCGGCGACGACCGGGCCGGCAGCCTGGCGGGCCTGCTCGCCTACTACGGTTTCTTCTCGCTGTTCCCCCTGCTGCTGGTGCTGGTCACCGTGCTCGGCTTCGTGCTGGCCGGGCACAGCGGCCTGCAGCAGAAGATCCTCGACTCGGCGCTCGCCCAGTTCCCCGTACTCGGGCGCGACATCGCGGTCGGCTCGCTCAAGAAGGGCAGCGGGCTGGCGCTGGCCGTGGGGCTGGTGGGCACGCTGTGGGCCGGGCTCGGCATCACCCAGCAGGCGCAGACCGCCATGAACATCGTGTGGGGCGTGCCGCGCAAGCGCTGGCCGAGCTTCTGGGTGCGCAGCGCCCGCGGCCTCGGGGTGCTCGGCGTGCTCGGGCTGGGGGCGCTCGCCGCCACCGGCCTGTCCGGGCTCGGCACGGTGGCCGGGCTGCCGCTGGTGGGGCGGGTGCTGCCGTTCGCCGGGACGCTCCTGCTCAACCTGATGCTGTTCGAGTTCGCATTCATCGTGCTCACGGGCATCCCGGTCCCCTGGCGGCGCCTGCTGCCCGGCACCGTGCTGGCGGGCGTCGGCTGGAGCCTGCTCCAGGTCCTCGGCGGCTACTACATCACCCATCAAGTGAAGAGCGCCAGCCACGTGTACGGCACGCTGGCGTTCGTGATCGGCCTGCTGTCGTGGCTGTACCTGGGCGCCCAGCTCTTCCTGTACGCGGCCGAGCTGAACGTGGTGCTGGCCAAGCGGCTCTGGCCGCGCAGCCTGTTCCCGCCGCCGCTCACCCACGGCGACAAGCGCGTGCTCGCCGACCTGGCCAAGGTCGAGGAGACCCGCCCCGAGGTCCACGTCGACGTCGGCTTCGAGCCGACGGGCGAGCCGGAGCAGCCGCCGCGAAGCCAGCGGTAGCCTCGCCGGCGGTAGCCTCACTTGCGTCAGGGCACGGCGGTTCTCCAAGGAGGCACCCGAGCATGGCCACCACCAACCCGGCGGGCCCGGTCGCCGCGGCGGCCGCGGGCCGGCCCGTGGACCCGCGGCTGCACGCGGTCGTCGCGCGCGTCCTCGGCGACCTGCACGCCGCCGTCCGCGACCTGGCGATCACCGAGCCGGAGCTGCGCCAGGCGCTCGCGTTCCTGACCGAGCTCGGCACCGCCGGCGAGTGGCAGCTCTTCAGCGACGTGCTGGGGATCTCCGTCGCGGTCGACGCCAACACCCACCACGCGGCCGGCAGCGCGACCGCGAGCAACGTGGAGGGTCCCTTCTACCGGCCTGGCGCGCCCCTGGTCGCCGAGCCGGTGGCCCTGTGCGCCGACGACGAGCCCGGCGACGTGCTGTTCATGAGCGGGCAGGTGCGCTCCGCCGCCGGCGGCCGGCCGCTGGCCGGCGCGCTGCTGGACGTCTGGCAGACGAGCCAGGCCGGGCTGTACGAGCACGAGGACCCGGACCAGCCCGACTGGAACCTGCGGCGCCGCTTCCACGCCGACGGTGCCGGACGCTACGAGTTCCGCACGGTCGCGCCGGCGCCCTACCAGATCCCCCACTCCGGCCCGGTCGGGCGCTTCCTCGCCGCGGTGGGCCGCCACCCGTGGCGCCCGGCCCACCTGCACCTGAAAGTCTCCGCTCCCCGGCACGAGCCGCTCACGACCATGCTGTACGTCGAGGGCGACCCGTGGCTGCACGACGACACCATCTTCTCGGTCAAGCCCGCGCTGACCATCGGCCTCACCAGGCACGACCAACCCGACGACCTGGCCGCCCGCGGGCTCGACCGCCCCTTCTGCACCGCCGCCTACGACTTCGCGCTGCAGCCCGCCGGGCCGGGACCGGCCTGACTGCGCTTCGCGGCTCGGGTCCGGGGTCCAGTCCGGTCTGCCGGCCGGCGCCGCGGGCGGCCCGGTGAGCCCGGTCAGCGGGGGTTCGCCGCGCGCTGCTGCTTGGCCGCGCGGCGGAGCTGGTAGATGCGGATGGTCCCGATCGACAGCATCAGCAGCGCGCCGAGCAGGGTGGCGACCAGCAGCGCGACCCCCAGCGGCAGCGTGCCCTCCATGAACAGGAACCGGATCTGCACTTTCTGGCCGTTCTGCACCACGAAGATCAGGATCGCCACCAGCACCAGCACGCCGACGACGGTCGCCGTCCACAGCGCGCCGGCCCGGGTCCGCTCGACCGCCCCCCGCGGGGGGCGGGCACGGCGCCCGGTGACGGGCGGTCGCGCGGCATCCGGCTGCCCCTCGCCGCGGCCCGGCGCCGGCTCTCCCTGCACGGACCTCTCTCCCGAAACGGGACCTTCCCCGGTCACGGCCATCCCCCCGCTTCCCGCCCGAGCCGGGCGCCTGGTCAGGGTCTCCCGATCATCCTAATCATCGGCGCCCGCCTCGGGGAGCCCGAGCGTTCGCGTCGCGGAGGTCGGGGATGGCCTCCTGGAGGGTGCCCAGCGGCACGACCCCGGGACGGACCAGGCGCATCGGCGCGGCGGTGGCGTCGACGACGGTGGCGCTGCGGTGCGGCGAGGGCGACCTCGCCCCCCAGGCGGGGCCGCCGTCGGCGTAGCGGTCCACCGCCGCAGGGTCCGCGATGCCGAGCGGCAGCGGCCCGAACTTGGTGCGCTCCTTGACGGCGAAGACCCGGCGGATGGCGGCCGCGTCCTCCGGGTCGCACACCAGGTTGTAGTTGGTGTGGGTCGGGACGACCACCAGCCCGCCCTGGCCGAGGAGCCGCGCGGCCTCCGCGACCGCCTCGTCTCCCGCGGGCACCACCCGGGGCGCGCCGGCCACTAGAACCGGTAGAAGCGCTGCGCGTTCTCCACCAGGAGCTTGCGGCGGGCCTGCTCGCTGATGTCGTCGCGCTTGCGCAGGTCCTGGAACCCCTCGCCGATCCTGCCGCCCTCGAAGTGGACGTGCGGGAAGTCCTGGCTGCCCATGATCCGGTCCTCGCCGAACAGCTCCAGGCACGCCGGCAGGTTCTCCTCGTCCCCTTCGGCCGTGAAGTACAGGTCCCGCTCGCGCAGGTAGTGCTCGGGGGCGCTGGAGGCGGGCCACGGGAACGCGGTCGGGGTCCCCTGCCAGTGCGACATCCGCTCCAGCATCACCGGGAACCAGTCGAGGGAGGCTTCGATGAGCCCCACCTTGAGCCTGGGGAAGCGGTCGAGGATCCCGCCGGCGGTGAAGCTGAAGAAGGCCTCGAGCATCGACTGCTCCAGGCAGAGCAGGAGCGCGGCCGCCGGGCTGTCGCACGAGGCGAGCAGGCTGTCGTGTGCCCAGCCCACGTGGATGCACACCGGCACCCCGAGCTCCTCGGCCGCCTCCCAGAAGGGGTCGAAGACCCGCTCGTGCAGCAGGGTGTCGCCGGCGGTGCCGAGCATCATCACGCCGACCGCCCCCATCTCCCGGGTGCGGCGCAGCTCGTCGACGGCGGCGGGGACGTTGCGGACCGGCACCGGCGCCGCCCAGCGGATGCGACCCCTCGACTGGGCGGAGCGGTCGGCCAGGAAGTCGTTGTAGGCGCGCATGAGCGCAGCCTCGTAGACGAGGTCCCCGGTCACCGTCTGCAAAAACAGCGTCGGGTAGACGACCGAGACGTCCAGGCCGGCCGCGTCCATGTCGTGCAGGCGGGCGTCGACGTCGACCAGGCCCTGGCACTCGACCGAGACCGGCTTGCGCTTGGCGAAGCTGGTGAGCGGGGGGCTGCCGTGGCAGGTGGGGCCGTGCCCGGTCAGGCGCGGGAAGAGCTGCCCGTCGATGAACCACTGGACGTCCCGCTGCGGCCGTCCGGGGATGTTCGGGTTCTCGATGGGGACGGGCCTGCGGTCCTTGAAGGCTGGGTCGAGCCGGTCCCACATCACCGGGTGCTCCTCGACGTGGGAGTCGGCGTCGATGAACTGAAGCTCCTGTGCCATGGCTCCTCCTCAGCTCACCAGGGAGTAGTAGAAGTCCTGCAGCTCGGTCCACTCCCGGCAGCCCCGCTCGATGATGAACATGCCGTAGCGCTCGAAGTCGGCCAGCTCGCCGCCGTACCTGCGGATCAGCTCGCGGGCGGTGTCCGCGTGCTCGACGTCGTCAGAGGCGTGGACGGTGAACCAGGCGAGGTCGTCGTCGCTGAGGCCGAACTGCTTGCGGAGCGCGTCGGCCAGCAGCTTCACGCTCTCGGGGGTCTGGCTCTCGTTGACGTAGATGGCCAGCATCGCGTAGGGCGGCGGCTCGGTCCGGCAGACGGTCAGCAGGTAGTCCACGAACCGCTGCACCGGCGGGGCGGGCACCGACCCGGCGACCTCGTCCTCGGTCGCCCCCATGGCCAGCGCCACGCGCTTCATCAGGTTGTAGTGCGCGGCCGGGCCGTCCCGCTGGACCGGTCCGACGTCGACACCGACCAGATCATCCCGGCCGAGTTCTGCAAGCGGGTCGAGCGCACGGGCTTTGACGACGGGCTCTTCGCGTACTGGCGCAGGGAGCCCGGTTTCGTGCTCGACCAGCCGGCCTACGCCGGCGCCAGCATCCTGGTGGCCGGCCGGAACTTCGGCTGCGGGTCCTCCCGCGAGCACGCCGCCTGGGCGCTCCAGGACTACGGGTTCGAGGCGGTGGTCGCCGCCAGCTTCGGCGACATCTTCCGGAGCAACTGCCTGCGGGTCGGGCTGGTCCCGGCGGCGCTCCCGGAGGAGGCCGTGGCCCGGCTGCTGCGCACGGTCGAGGAGGACCCGGGGCTGGTGGTCACGGTCGACGTGGAGCGGGCACGGGTCGAGGCGGCCGGCGCGGGCGTGGCGGCCCCCTTCCCCCTCGGCGAGTTCACCCGCTGGCGGCTGCTGAACGGCAGCCTGGGCGGGGCGGTCGGGGCCTCAGGCAGGGTCGGGGACCGGCTGGGGGGGCGGGGGCCCGGTGTAGCGGGCGCCCGGCCGGATGAGGACGTTGTCGGCCGCCTGCTCGAGCACGTGGGCGCACCAGCCGATCACCCGGCTGGAGGCGAACGTCGGCGTGAACATGCTGCGGGGGATGCCGCACAGCTCCATGACCACGCCCGCGTAGAACTCCACGTTCGTGTAGAGCCGGCGGCCCGGCTTCAGCTCCGCCAGCACGTCCACGACCGTCCGCTCGACCCGCTCCGCGAAGTCGACGATGTCCCCGCCGAGCTCCTCGGCGACCCGTCGGAGCATGATGGCGCGGGGGTCCTCGGTCTTGTAGACGCGGTGACCGAAGCCCATGATCCGCTTGCCGCGCAGCACCGCGTCCCTGATCCAGGCATCCGCGTTGTCGGGGCGGCCGATGAGGTCGAGCATCTCCAGGGCCCGGCTCGGCGCCCCCCCGTGGAGCGGGCCGGACAGGGCGCCGATGGCCGCGGTGATCGGCGCGCCGATGTCCGCGCCGGTCGACGTGACCACCCTGGCCGTGAACGTCGAGGCGTTGAAGCCGTGGTCGATCGTGGAGGTGAGGTACTGCTCGATCGCCCGGGCGTGCCTCGGCTCCGGCTCGCTGCCCGTGAGCATGTACAGGTAGTTGGCGGCATAGGGCAGCTCCGGGTGGGGCGGCACCGGCCGCTGGCCGCGGTTGAGGCGGTACAGCGCCGTGAGCAGGGTCGGCGTCAGCGCGCAGAGCTGCATCGCGTTCGCGCGCAGCGTCTCGGCGTCGCAGTCGAGCACCGGCTTGAAGTCGAGCGTGTAGGCGGTCAGCGACACCGCCGTCCGCAGTGCGTCCAGCGGGACGAAGCGCTCGCCCGCCTGCGCGATCACCGGCAGTGCCCTGGCGACGTCGGGCGGGATCTCCCGGAGCGGCTCGGCCTCCTTGATGAAGGCTTCCCGTTCGGCGAGGCTGGGCAGGCGGCCCTCGAACATGAGGTACCAGACGTCCTCGATTGTCCGCTTCTCGCAGAGCTCGATCGCCGAGTACTGACGATAGTGGTAGAAGCCCTCTTCACCGCGGACGTCGCCGAGCTGGGTGTCGGCGACCACGAGGTTCTTGAGGCCCTTCGGGGCGACGGTGACCGTGGTCTGCGCAGGCTCGTTCATTGGCGTCAACCTCAGCGTCCACACCCGGACCGCCACGGCAGCCCGGGCTGCCTCGGCGGGGACCCGTCCCGCCCTGGCAGCCCATGGTACCGAGAGGCCCCGTCGAGCTCGCGGGCGGCGAGCGCCTCAGCCGAGCGGGTCGCGCTCCAGCGGGCAGGTCATACAGCGCGGGCCGCCGCGGCCGCGGCCCAGCTCGAAGCCGGGGACGGTGAGCACCTCGACGCCGGCGTCGCGCAGGCGCTGGTTGGTGTCGACGTTGCGCTCGTAGGCGACGACCACCCCGGGCTCGACGGCCAGCAGATTGTTGCCGTCGTCCCACTGCTCGCGGGCGGCGAGCAGCTCGTTGCCGCCGGTCTCGAAGATGCGGATGCGCGGCACCTCCAGCACCCTGGCCAGCGTGGCGAACAGGTCGCTGCCGGCCTCCACGTGAAGGTGGCCGCCCCGGGAGGGCGTGACCACGAAGGGCCGCATCCGCTGCCGCAGCCCCGGGTAGACCACGAAGGCGTCGCGGTCGACCTGGGTCAGCACCGTGTCCAGGTGCATGTACTCGCGCATCTTGGGCAGCTCAACCGCGACCACCTTGTCGAGCACCCCGGCCTCGAACATGGCCCGCGCGAGCGCCTCGACCCCCTGAGGCGAGGTGCGCTCGCCCATGCCGACCAAAAGCGTCCGGTTGCCGACCACCAGCAGGTCGCCGCCCTCCACGACCGCCGGGTAGTGGTCCAGGCCGTCGCCGCCGTACCAGACGGGGAAGCCGGCCCGGGCGAACGCCGGGTGGTAGCGGTAGACCGCCTCCAGGTGGAGGATCTCGCGCCGGCGGGCGGGGAAGGCCATGGGGTTGACCGACACGCCCCCGTACATCCAGGCGGAGGTGTCGCGCACGAACAGCTGGTTCGGCAGGGGCGGCAGCACGAAGGTGGTGGGCTGGAAGCTCGCGCCGACCAGCCCGTCCGGCCGGAACGGCAGGTCCTCGGGGATGACCCCGCCCACCAGGTAGCGCGCCAGGTCGCGGTCGGGCAGGGAGTCGAACCACTCGCGCAGGTCGGGGGCGAGCCCCTGGCCGAACGCGTCGACGGTGACCACCCGGTCCAGCAGCTCCTTGCGCGGGCCCTCCTCGGCCAGCGTCTCGGCCAGCAGGTCGCCCAGCAGCAGGACCTCGACCCCGCGCTCGCGCAGGACCTGGGCGAACGCCCGGTGCTCGAGCTGGGCACGCTCCACCCACATGATCTGGTCGAACAGCAGCTCGTGGACGTTGGACGGCGTGAGCCTGGTCAGCTCGAGGTCCGGCTCGTGCAGCAGCACGCGGCGCAGCCGGCCGATCTCCGAGCCGACCTCGAACTGACCCATGCCCCGCTCCTCTTCCCGCCCTGGGTGCCCGGGGACCCGCCGCGCTGTCCGGAAGAAGGCTACCAGGCGCGGGTCAGCGGCTCGCGGCCCTTGACAGCATCGGCCCGCCGGCGCAATACACGAATGCGCAAAGCCGGCGGAACCCGGGAGGAGAGCGATGGCTCGGTACCTCATCGTGGCGTACCAGACGGCGGGCAGCCCTGAGCTGGCCGAGCGGATCCGCTCGCTGGTCGGCGAGGACCCGGAGGCCGAGTTCACCCTGCTGGTGCCGGCGACCCCGCCCAGTCACCTGCACACCTGGGAGGAGGGGGAGGCGCGGCAGCTCGCCATGAACCGCGGCACCCAGGCGGCCGCCGGCCTGGCCGAGGTCGGGGCCAAGGTCACGGCGGTCCGGGTCGGCTCGCACCGCCCGCTGGACGCGGTCTCCGACGAGCTGTACTGGCACGGTGCCTACACGGCCATCGTGGTGTCCACCTTCCCGCCCGGCCTGTCCCGCTGGCTCAAGGGCGAGCTGCCCAACCAGCTCCGGCGCCGCACCCGCCTGCCCGTCCACCACGTGATCGCCGCCCCGGCGGCCAGGACGGACCACGAGCCGAGCCCGACCTGAGCCCGGCGGGGGCGCCGAGCCGCGGCCCGGCGCCGAGTCCCGGCCGGGGCCGGGCTCCGGCGCTACTCGGGCTCCAGGCTCCGGCAGGTCACCTTGCCGTTGACGGGCCTGGCCGCGGACGTGGCGATGGCCGGCTCGTCGAGCGTCCGGCCCGGCTCGATCGGCGTGCGCAGGCGCACGCTGGCGGTGCCCACCCGCTCGCCCCGCAGGTCGAACAGGTCCGCGTCGCAGACGTCCGGTCGGCCCGCCCTGGTGCCCCGGTTGGCGATGTGGAACACCACCTGGTACTCGTTGGGATCGGCCGGGACCTGGCCGAGCACGTCGACCGAGGCGGTGTAGGCCCTGCCGTGGTTGGACACCACCTCGATCACGATGCTGACCACCGTGAACGCGACGATCGCCAGCACCATGACCACCAGCCCGGTCGGGCCGAGGATCTGGCGCCTGCGCGGCGGGGAGGGCGGGGGCGGGGGGCTGCCCGCCTGCCGTGGCTCTGCCGGCGGGGTCGGTGGAGCGGAGCTCGTCACGGTGCCTTCCAGGACTCGGGACTCGGGACTCGGGACTCGGGAACAGCGAGCGGCCGCTGACAGGCTACGCCGCCGCGGCCTACTTGAGCAGCGTGCTCAGCACCGGCGGGACGGGGAGCGGCCCCAGCCCCCCGGTGCCGGTGGTGGTCGTCGGCGCTGCCCTGGTGGTGGAGGTCGGCGTGGTGGCGGTCGAGGAGGCGGGCGGCCGCTGCTCCCCGCCCGTGCCCGTACCCGTGCGGGACGGCGGGGTCGAGCCCGGTGCGGCGCCCGGGTGGTCCTCGCTGGGGGAGGAGGTCGACGACTGCACGCCGGCAGGCGCCTGGGCGCCGCCGCCCGGCTGGGTCCCGGACGGCGCCGGAGCGCCCGGGACGGTCGGCCCGGCCGGGGGCTGCGCCTCCGGCGGTGGTCGGAGCTGCAGCTCCGGGCCCTGCCCGCCCCAGAGGACCACCATGCCGCCGACCAGCGCCAGGCTCACGACCAGCAGGCCGACCAGGGCCACGGCGAGCCGCTGGGTGAAGAACGGCAGCCGCTGCAGGCCAACCTCCCACTCGAGCCGGAGCTTGTCCCACACCCGGCTCATGGGTCTCCTCGGTCTCGCGCGCATCCCTGAGGCCCCCTTGTCGGATCGTGGCACGGGAACCTACCCGCTCAAGGCGCAAGAGTTCCAATCGGCGCCGCAACCGCGCTCCCGACCCGTGCGGGCTGGCACGGAACCGCATTAGGATTGTCGCTCGACACCGTCGTGCCCCTCTCCGCAGAGGTAAGCCATGGCCAGCCCGCGCACGCTGTTCGCCAAGCTCTGGGACCGCCACGTCGTGGTCGAGCGACCCGGCATGCCGACCGTGCTCTACGTCGACCTGCACCTCGTGCACGAGGTGACCTCGCCGCAGGCGTTCGCCGGGCTCGCCGCCCGCGGGCTCAAGGTCCGCCGGCCGGACCTCACGCTGGCCACCGTCGACCACTCCGTCCCCACCCACGACCGCTCGCTGCCCGTCGCCGACGAGCTGGCCGCCGGGCAGATCCGGCGGCTGGAGCGCAACTGCGCCGAGCACGGCGTCCCGCTCGCCGGCGTGGGCAGCCCGCACCAGGGGATCGTGCACGTCATCGGGCCGGAGCTTGGGCTCACCCAGCCGGGGATGACGGTCGTGTGCGGCGACTCCCACACCGCCACCCACGGCGCCTTCGGCGCGCTCGCGTTCGGCATCGGCACCAGCGAGGTGGAGCACGTCCTGGCCACCCAGACCCTGCTGCAGCGCCGGCCCAGGACCTGCGAGGTCAGGGTCGACGGGCGGCTCCGGCCCGGCGTGGCGGCCAAGGACGTCATCCTCGCCCTGCTCGCCAGGATCGGCGTCGGCGGGGGCACCGGCCACGTGCTCGAGTACACCGGCCCGGCCGTCCGCGCGCTCTCCATGGAGCAGCGCATGACCGTCTGCAACATGTCGATCGAGGGAGGCGCCCGCGCCGGCATGGTGGCGCCCGACGACGCCACCTTCGAGTACGTGGCCGGCCGTCCCCACGCCCCCCGGGGAGCCGCCTGGGAGCGGGCCCTGGCCGAGTGGCGGGGCCTGCCGAGCGACGGGGGCGCCACGTACGACAAGTCGGTGACCCTGGACGCGAGCGCGCTGGAGCCGATGATCACCTACGGCACCAACCCGGGCATGGGCATGCCGATCACCGGCCGCGTCCCCGACCCGGCCGCGGCCACCGCCGCCCCCGGCAGGCAGGCGCTCGCCAAGGCCATCGCCTACATGGACCTGCGTCCCGGCGAGCCGCTGCTCGGCCGGCGGGTGGACGTGGTGTTCATCGGCTCGTGCACCAACTCCCGCATCTCCGACCTGCGCCAGGCCGCCAGGGTGCTCGAGGGCAGGAAGGTCGCGCCCGGCGTGCGGGTGCTGGTGGTGCCCGGCTCGCAGGACGTCAAGCGGCAGGCCGAGGTGGAGGGCCTGGCCGGGGTATTCCGGGCGGCCGGGGCCGAGTGGCGTGAGGCCGGCTGCTCGATGTGCATCGCCATGAACGGCGACCAGCTCGAGCCCGGCCAGTACGCGCTGTCGACCAGCAACCGCAATTTCGAGGGGCGCCAGGGCGCCGGCGGGCGCACCTTCCTGGCGAGCCCGCTGACGGCGGCGGCCACGGCGCTGGCCGGCAGGATCGCCGATCCGCGGACCGTCGCCCCGCCGCCGTCGCCGCCGCAGGGGGTGGGCGCCTGATGGAGCCGTTCCGCCGCTTCTCGGGCAAGGTCGTCCCGCTGCTTGCCGACAACGTGGACACCGACCAGATCGTGCCGGCCCGCTTCCTCAAGACCACCGACAAGGCGGGCCTTGGCGACGCGCTGTTCTCCGACTGGCGCTACCACGCCGACGGCAGCCCCAAGGCCGGCTTCGTCCTCAACCGGCCCGAGATGCGGGGACGCCAGATCCTGCTGGCCGGCGACAACTTCGGGACCGGCTCCTCCCGCGAGCACGCCCCCTGGGCGCTGGTGGCCTACGGCTTCCGCGCGGTGCTGTCCACCTCGTTCGCGGACATCTTCCGCAGCAACGCGCTGAAGAACGGGCTGCTGCCGGTCGAGCTGCCCGCGGAGGCGCACGCGCGGGTCGCCGCCCTGGTGGAGGCGGACCCGGACGTGGAGCTGACGGTCGACCTGGAGGCCCGCACGGTGGGCCTGCCGGACGGCGGGCCCGTCGGGTTCGAGGTCGACCCGTTCTCGCGGCAGATGCTGCTGGACGGCACCGACGAGCTCGGCTTCCTGCTCGCCCAGTCGGAGGCGGTGGCCGCCTACGAGGCCGTCCACCCGCCACGCGTCGACACCACCGCGCCGGCCGGTGGCTGAACAGGCGGCGTTCGAGCTCGAGCCGGCCGGGCCGGTGCGGGCGCGGCTGGCGGCGCCGCCGAGCAAGAGCGTGACCAACCGCATGCTGGTGTGCGCGGCCCTGGCGGACGGCACCAGCCTGCTCCGCGGGCCGCTGTCCAGCGACGACTCGGCGGCCATGCGGATGGCCCTCGGCGAGCTCGGCGCCGGCGTGGAGGACGCCGCGCCGGCGGCGGAGGGGTCCGGGGAGGTGGCCTGGCGGGTGCGCGGGACCGGCGGGCGGCTCGCCAGCCCCGGCGCTCCGCTCGACGCCCGCAGCTCCGGGACGACCATGCGGTTCCTCACGGCGCTGGCCACCCTCGCTGCCGCCCCGGTGACCGTCACCGGCCGCCCGGGCCTGCTGGCCCGGCCCATCGGCGCGCTGGTCGCCGCGCTGCGCCAGCTCGGCGCGCGGCTCGACGACCACGGCGGCTTCCCGCCGGTCGCCGCCGCCGGCGGCGGGCTCGCCGGCGGCCGTGCCACCGTGGACGCCAGCGCCTCCAGCCAGTTCGCCAGCGCGGTCCTGCTCGCCGCGCCCTACGCGCGCGGGGCCGTGACCGTGCGCGCCCACGGGCTCGGCGCGCCCGCCTACGTCGAGCTGACCGCCCAGGTCATGCGGGACTTCGGGGCCACGGTCGAGCGGCTCGGGGAGGCCGGCTGGCGGGTGGAGGCCGGCCGGCCCTACCGCGCCCTCCAGGCCGAGGTGGAGTACGACGCCAGCGCGGCCGCCCACCTGTTCGCCCTTGCCGCGGCCACCGGCGGGACCGTCACCGTCAGCAACGCCCCGCCCGGCTCGCTGCAGCCCGACGCGCGGCTCCCCGAGCTGCTCGCGGCCATGGGCGCGACCGTGACCAGGCAGGGCGCCTCGCTCACGGTGCGCGGGCCGGAGCGGCTGCGGCCGGTCGACGCTGACCTCGGGCACATGCCGGACCAGGTCACCACGGTCGCGGCCCTGGCCGCGCTCGCGCCCGGGCGCTCGCGCCTGCGCAACGTGGCGATCGCCCGCGGCCACGAGACCGACCGGCTCGCCGCGCTCGCCGGCGAGCTCGCCAAGCTCGGCGTCGAGGTCGAGGAGCTGCCGGACGGCCTGGTGGTGCACGGCGGCGAGCCGCGGGGGCCGGCGCTGATCGACCCGCACGACGACCACCGGCTGGCGATGGCGTTCGCGGCGGTGGCCGCGCGCGTGCCGGGCGTGGCCATCGCGGACCCCGGCTGCGTCGCCAAGACCTACCCCGGCTTCTGGGCCGACCTGGCCCGGGCGGGGCTTCGCTGGCGGGCGCACCCGGACCCGTCGGACCCGTAGGGACTCGTGGAGGAGGCGGCCGTGGCCGAGGTCCTGTCCGAGCGGCAGCTCGCGCTGCTCGAGACCACTCACACTGCGGTGATGGTGACGACCGACGCGGCGGGCCGGCCGCACGCCGTGCCGGTGCTGGTCGGGCTGGTCGACGGCGAGCTGTGGAGCTCGGGCACGCAGGGCCGGGTCCGCACCCGCCACCTCGACGAGCGGCCCTACGCGAGCTTCACGGTCCTGCCGCAGGGGTTCTGGGGCGAGTGGCTGACCGTTGCCGGGCCGGTCGAGGTGCGCCGCGGCAACGGCGTCGAGGACAACCTGCGCCTGTACCGGGTCATCGCCGGCCGCGACCCCGACGACCTCGACGAGTACCGCGCCGCCATGGGCACCGAGCGGCGCCTGGTCTACGCGCTCGAGCCAGAGCGAGTCTACCCTCGCGGCGGCTGAGGCCCGGGGTCAGCCGTCCGGCCCGGCGGCGAGGACCTCGTCGGCCGCGCGCAGGCCGCTGCGCAGCGCGCCCTCCATCAGGCCCGCCCAGCGGCCGGCGGTGTGCTCGCCGGCGAAGTGGACGCGCCCGACCGGCCGGGCGAGCAGCTCGTCGTCCCCGGGCCGGGCCGCCGGCGCCCGGGTCGAGTAGGCCCCGCGAGACCAGGGATCGTCCGACCAGCAGGCCAGGACCGCGCCGGCGTCCTCGATCGCGAGGTCGGGCCGCAGGCTGCGCAGCCGCTCCAGCCACCGCGCCGGCCCGGCGCGCACGGCCAGCCGCTCCAGCGCCGGCGCCGAGCCGGCCAACGCGCTCACCACCGGCTGGACACTGCCGTCGGCGCCCCTGGCCGTCCAGGCGCAGAAGTGCTCGGGGACCGACAGCACCGCGCTCGGCGCGGTCTCGCGCGCCAGCGGCACCACCAGCTTGGCCGCGTGCCCGTACGCCACCCGGTCCAGCGCCCCGGCCTTCCACTGCGGCAGCGGCGGGTCGAACCGGACCCGGTCCAGCACGGAGGCGGGCACGGCGACCACGCAGGCGTCGGCTTCGACCCAGTCGCCGGCGGCGCGCACCCGCACCCCGCCCGGCGACCACGCCACCAGCTCGGCCGGGCTGCTGAGCCGCAGCGACGGGCCGAGGCGCTGCGCCAGCCGCAGGGCGATCCGCTGGTTGCCGCCGCTCACCCGCAGGCTCTCCGCGGGCGAGAAGCTCGCGCCGACCTGCTCCAGCACGACCGCGGCAAGCTCCCCCACCGGCTGTGCCCAGGCGACCTGGAGCTGGGCGGCGACCGCCTGGCGCGCGCCCGGGTCGAGCGGCAGCCCGCCGAGCACCTCGGCGACCGACCGGCCCGCCAGCGCGACGCGCCCGCCGGCCAGCAGCCCCTCCAGCCTGGCCACCTCGCGCCGCACGACCTCCGGGCCGGCGCCGCCACGCGGCTCGGGTGCGCCCGCGCTGATGCCGACGGGGGTGAGCCGGAGGCCGAGCCACCCGGCGACCCGGGCGACCGTCTCGTGGGTGGGCGCGGCGAACTCGGCGCCGCGCTCGGCCACGGCGTCGTTGGCGAGCTGCTGGGAGAAGACCCGCCCGCCGACGCGGTTGCGCGCCTCGAGCACCACCGGCTCGACCCCCCGCTCCGCCAGAGAACGGGCGGCCACCAGCCCGGCGAACCCGGCTCCGACCACGCACACCCGCATAGCCGGAGAATCGTATCGCGAACCTCCCACGACGGAGAAAAACCCCAGCATAGGCGAGCAGAGCCAGCATGTCGCGGCAGCCGGTGGCGGCCTCGCGCCGAGGGGGTGGCGCCGCCATTCGCCGGGCCAATAGAGCGGCCGAGAGCGTACTGTCTTGGCATGGCAACTGACGAAGAGCGCATCGCGCTGTTCATTGACCACGAGAACCTCGTTATCGGTGCTCGGGAGATCGGCCGCGCCTTCGATATCGGCCCTGTCATGGAGGCGCTCGCCGAGCGCGGCCGGGTGGTGGCCCGCCGCGCCTACGCGGACTGGACCCTGTTCGCCGACGACCGGCGCTCGCTGGTCGAGCACAACTGCGAGCTGATCGACATCCCCCAGCGCACCGGGGCGGTGCGCAAGAACGCCGCCGACATCAAGCTCGCGGTGGACGCGATCGAGCTCGCCCACGAGCGCGAGTTCGTGTCGACCTTCGTGATCGCCTCCGGCGACTCGGATTTCACCCCGCTGGTGGCCGCGCTGCGCGGCCTCAACCGGCGGGTGATCGGCATCGGCGTCAAGGGCTCCACCTCGGGGCTGCTGCCGCCCGCCTGCGACGAGTTCATGTTCTACGACCGGCTGCCGGGCGTGAGCGAGCGCGAGCCCGCCCGCCAGGCAAAGGGCGGCTACGGCAACGGCAGGGGACGGGGCGCGGCCCGGGCGTCCCAGGACAAGGACAGCCAGAAGGGCCGCAACGGCGGCCGCGACCTGCAGGACGTGCAGCGCATGCTCACCCAGACCCTGGCCGGGCTCAAGCAGAGCGGCACCGAGCCGGTGCTCGCCTCCACCCTGAAGCGCGCGGTGCTGCGCAAGGATCCCACCTTCTCCGAGTCGGACTACGGCTTCCGCGCCTTCGGCGAGCTGCTCCGCCAGCTCGAGCGCAACGGCGTGATCGCCCTGACCGGGGGCCAGGCCCCGGGCGACCCGGCGGTCGACTTCCCCGACACCGGCCAGGCGGCCCAGGCCTTCGACACGCTCAGGAAGACCGTGCTGGAGCTGCAGGGCGACGAGGACGAGGTGCCGCTGTCGGGCCTGAAGGACCAGATCCGCAAGCGCGTGCCCGACTGGTCCGAGAAGGACCTTGGCTACGCGGGCTTCCTCCAGTTCGCGAAGGCCGCGGCGTCCAGCGGCATCGTCAGCATGGAGTGGGACGACGAGGAGGGCGACTACTTCCTGTTCGTGCCGGACTGATCAGCCCTGCACGCTCACCGTGAGGTTCATCGCCGGGTGGATCGTGCAGGTGATGTGGAAGGTCCCCGGCGCGGTCCAGGCAGTCGCTGTGGCCGGTTCCTGTAGCGTTGGGGCGTCAGGGCTTCCCGTGAGCCGGCCAAGGGAGACAAGCGCGTGCTCGACCAGCCGCACCACGACGGTTCGATGCTGTACGTCCCCTCGGGGGCGCCTTCGCTCGGGCAGAAGATCCCGGTCCTGGTGCGCGTCCCCCGCGCCTGGGGCGCGAGAGCCGTGGTGCTCCGCTCGGTCTACGACGGCGACCCGTTGCTGGCGACCGCCGAGATCGACGACGGGCTCCAGGACGGGCACGAGGTGTGGTGGCGTGCGGAGCTGGACGTCCACAACCCCGTGACCTCGTACCGCTTCCTGCTGGACGGCGGGCCGGACGGGTGCGCCTGGCTGAACGGGAGCGGGGTCTGGGCACACGATGTGACGGATGCAGCCGATTTCCGTGTGAGCACCTTCCCGCCACCCCCTGGCTGGCTGGCCGATGCCGTGATCTACCAGATCTTCCCCGACCGCTTCGCCCGGGCGCAGGGCCCGCTGCAGGGGCTGCCGCCGTGGGCCACGGCCGCCTCCTGGGAGGACCCGGTGATCCGCGGCGGGCCGGACACCCTGCGCCAGCTCTACGGGGGGGATCTGCGCGGCGTTGAGGAGCACCTCGACTATCTCGAGAAGCTGGGCGTCAACGTCGTCTACCTGACGCCGTTTTTCCCGGCGGAGTCGAACCACCGGTACAACGCCTCCACCTTCGACCACGTCGATCCGCTGCTCGGGGGCGACGCCGCGCTCGCCTCGCTTGCCGCCTCGGTGCACCGGCGCGGCATGCGCCTGCTCGGCGACCTGACCACGAACCACTCCGGCACCACCCACGACTGGTTCCGGCGCGCCTTGGCCGATCCGGCGGCTGAAGAGGCCGGGTTCTACTATTTCCGCTCTCATCCCCACGACTACATCGCCTGGTACGCCGATCCCAGCCTGCCGAAATTCAACCTGGGCTCGGCCGGGCTCCGCCGGCGGCTGGTCCAGGGACCGGGCAGCGTGGTGGCGCGGTGGCTCCGCGCGCCCTACGACCTCGACGGCTGGCGCATCGACGTGGCCAACATGACCGGGCGCTACGCCGCCGACGACTTCAACTATGACATCGCCAGGACGATCAGGGCCACGATCGCCGCGGAGCATCCCGACGCGCTGCTGCTGGCCGAGCACGCCTACGATGCCAGCGCCGACCTCCTGGGGGACGGCTGGCACGCCACCATGAACTACAGCGGCTTCACCCGGCCGGTCTGCACCTGGCTGAAGCCGCCCGGCGAGGCCATCCGCTTCGGCCAGCCAGGCTGGGCGCCCAGCCGCACCGGCGTTCAGGCCGTGCGCTCGATGCAGGAGTTCGCCGCGGCCGTGCCCTGGCGCGTCACCGCGGCGAACGTCAATCTGCTCGGCTCGCACGACACCGCCCGCATCCGCACCGTCGTCGGCTCCGACGACCGCGCCGTTGTCGCGGCGGGCCTGCTCTTCACCTATCCGGGCACGCCCATGCTGTTCATGGGCGACGAGCTCGGCCTGCAGGCCGTCGACGGCGAGCAGGCCCGGACCCCGATGCCCTGGGGCGACCCCGCCCCCTTCGCCGGTCGCCTCGCCGGGGTGTACCGCGATCTCATCGCGCTGCGCCGCTCCCAGCCGGCTCTGCGCTACGGCGGCCTGCGCTGGGCGCACGTCGGCGCCGACGCCGTCGCCTATCTGCGCGAGACCCCCGACGACCGCCTGCTCGTCCTCGCAACCCGCGCCCGAGGTCCCGCGATCCGCCTGCCCGCAACGGTCGCCCGCTCGGCTCCCCGCAATCTGTACGGTGGCGCCAGCGCCGGCCTGGCGGACGGCGCCCTGGTCCTGCCAGGCGACGGTCCCGCCTTCCAGGTCTGGGCGCTCTGACGCTCCCTGACCCTCCGCGGCTCGTGCTTCTACCGGAATGTGCGGAGCGTCGTGGCCGAACGCCTTGTGAGAAAGTACTGGCATGTCATCGCTCAGCGCCCCGACGCCGCCCTTGGGCGGGACCGACGCGGCGACTGCCGCCGAGGAGGCGGCGCCGTCGATCGCTCCCCCGCTGGGACGGCGGGGCCAGCTCCGGGGCCGCGCCGACATGGTGGAGGACCTGGTCGGGGTGCTGACCGGCGCCACCGGAGAGCCTGGGGTGTGGGTGCTGACCGGGTTGGGCGGCTGCGGCAAGACGTCCGTCGCGCTCGAGGTGGCCCAGAAGGCAAAGGACCTGCGCATCAAGGTGTGGTGGGTGAGCGCGGTCGAGCAGCCCAGCCTCATCGCCGGGATGCGGGCTGTCGCCCGCGCGGCCGGAGCAGGCCAGGACGATTTCCAGGACAGGAATCTCGGAGACGTGCTGTGGGAGCGGCTGACCGGCCTGGAGTGCCGATGGCTGCTGGTCGTCGACAACGCCGACGACCTTCGTATGTTGGCTCGGGATACCGACGGCACCGGCTGGCTGCGTCCGAGCACCGGCGGCGGCATGGTCCTGGTCACCAGCCGGCAGCAGGACCCGGACGCGTGGGGACGTTGGGTCAAGCTCCGGCGGGTGCCGACGCTTTCCGCGACCGACGGCGCTGCCGTGCTCACCGACCTGGCGCCGGGCGCCGGCCCGGTCCAGGACGCCCACGCACTGTCGAAACGCCTCGAGGGGTTGCCGTTGGCCCTGCGGCTGGCCGGCTCCTACCTGGCCCAAGCCGCCGACGCGTTCCCTTGGGACGACACTGACACGGTCACCACCTTCGCCGGCTACCAGGCCGCACTGGAACCCCGGTTCGAGGCCAGCCTGTTTGCCGACGGCTCCACGACGAACCTCGAGGAGCGGAACCGGCGGAGCATCACGGCGACCTGGGAGATGTCCCTGGACCTGCTGGCCGCTCGCGGCCTGCCCGAGTCCCGGCCGCTGCTGCGGCTGCTGGCCTGCTTCGGCGAGTCGCCCATGCCCTACCCGGTCCTGCTCGAGCCCTCGGTCCTCGCACGGTCACCGCTGTTTCGCGGACTGCCAAAGCCGCGCCTGGGGCAGCTCCTGCGGGCGCTCAGGGACGTCGGACTGCTCGACTTCCACGACGACGTCACCAACGACGGCGCCGTTGTGCGCACCGCGGTCCTGCACATCCTGGTGCGGGCCACCAACCGCACGCACGGCGATATCCCCGAGCGCTTCGACGCCTACCGGTCGCTGCTCGTCGAGCTGCTCAACCACGCCGTCAAAGACCTCGAACCCGAGGACCCGAAGACCTGGGGGGTGTGGCAGGCGCTCGCTCCCCACTGCCCGAGCCCCTTTGACCTGCCCGGCCACGCCAGCCACCCGCTCTCGCCACAGGAGCTCTCCCGCCTGACCGAGCCGACCCGCAGAGCCGCCCGGTACCTGCGGGCGACAGGCCTGTACGCGCAGGCCGCGGCCGATTACCTGGCGGTGCTGGAGCAGCAGCGGCAGATCCTGGGGGACAAGGACCCCGACACGCTGAAGACCCGGTACCGGCTGGCACACGTGCAGGACCTCCGCGGTCAGCTCGCGCAGGCCGCGGCCGAGTACCGGGCGGTGCTCGAGCAGCAGCGGCAGATCCTGGGCGACGCACACCCCGACACCCTCGCCACCCGCCACTCGCTCGCCTCGGTGCTGGAGCAGGAGGGCCAGTACGCGCAGGCCGAGCGCGAGTACCGGGCCGTGCTCGGTCTCCGCCGCCAAAAGCTCGGCGAGGCCCATCACGAGACCCTCACCACCCGCCACTCCCTTGCGTACGTGCTGGAGGCCCAGGGCCACTACGACGAGGCCGAAAAGGAGTTCCGAGCCGTCATCGACCACCAGCAGCAGGCCCTCGGCCCCGAGCACCTCGGCACCCTCGGCACCCGCCACAACCTCGCCCGCCTCCTGCAAGCCCGCGGCCACTACGAGGCCGCAGAGGCCGAGCTCAAGACCGTGCTCGAGCTCCGCCGCCACCTCCTCGGCGAAGCCCACCCCGACACCCTCACCACCCGCCACGCCCACGCCTACGTCCTGCAGGCCCTCGGCCGCCACGACGAAGCCGAAACCGAATACCGCGCCGTCATCGACCTCCAACAGCAGGCCCTCGGCCCCGAGCACCCCGACACCCTCGGCACCCGCCACAACCTCGCCCGCCTGCTGCAAGCCCGCGGCCAGCTCCCCCAGGCGGAGGCCGAGTACCAGGCGGTCTTCGACCTTCGCCGAACGGTGCTGAGCGAGGCCCACCCCGACACCCTGGGCACCCGCCACGCCCACGCCTACGTCCTGCAAGCCCTCGGCCGGCACGACGAGGCCGAACGGGAATACCGGGCGGTCATCGACCTCCAACAGCAGGCCCTCGGCCCCGAGCACCCCGACACCCTCGGCACCCGCCACAACCTCGCCCGCCTCCTGGAAGCCCGCGACGGCCAAGCGCCGTAGCGGGCCGCCCGCTACTTGCTCGCCGAGCTGGCCTCGCCGAGGGCGGACTGGCCGGCGGCCAGGCGCGCGGTCGGGACCCGGAACGGCGAGCAGGACACGTAGTCGAGGCCGATCTCGTGGCAGAAGCGCACCGAGTCGGGGTCGCCGCCGTGCTCACCGCAGATGCCGAGGTGCAGGTGCTCCCGGGCGGCCCTGCCCTCCTCGCAGGCGATCCGCATCAGCCGGCCGACGCCGGGCCGGTCGATGGTGACGAACGGGTTGGCCGGGACCAGCTTGCGCTCCTCGTACATGCCCAGGAACTTGCCGATGTCGTCGCGCGAGAACCCGAAGACGGTCTGGGTCAGGTCGTTGGTGCCGAAGGAGAAGAACTCCGCCACCTCGGCGATCTCCCCGGCGGTCAGCGCCGCCCGCGGCAGCTCGATCATGGTGCCCCACAGCACCTCGAGCTCCACGCCCCGGTCGGCCATGACCTGCGCGGCCACCGGCTGGAGCTCCTCGCGGAGCTGGGCGAGCTCCTCGCGGGTCGCGGCCAGCGGGATCATGATCTCCACGACCGGGTTGCCGCCGTCCGACCTGACCTTGCAGGCGGCCTCGACGATCGCCCGCACCTGCATGGCGTACAGGCCCGGCTTGACGATGCCCAGCCGCAGCCCGCGCAGGCCCAGCATCGGGTTGGCCTCGTGGAGGTCGTTGACCTTGGCGAGCAGCTCCTCCGCCTCGGCCAGCGGCATGCGCTCGCCGCCCACCTCGGCCTCGGTCGCCGAGGCCTGCCGGGCGAGCGCGACCGCCACGGCGAGGTCCACCTGGTTCGGCAGGAACTCGTGCAGCGGCGGGTCGAGCAGCCGCACGGTGACCGGCTTGGAGTCCATCTCCTTGAAGATGCCCACGAAGTCCTCGCGCTGGAGCGGCGCGAGCGCGTCGTAGGCGGCGTGCTCCTCCTCGGAGGTGGAGGCGAAGATCATCTTGCGCACCGCGGCCACGCGCTCCTCGCCGAGGAACATGTGCTCGGTGCGGCAAAGGCCGATGCCCTCGGCACCGCGCTCGATGGCATTGGCGGCCTGCTGCGGGGTGTCGGCGTTGGCGCGGACCCTGAGGCGCCGGACCTCGTCGGCGCGGGCCATGAACCGCTCGTACGCCCGCCAGATCTTCTCCCTGCGAGCCTCGGCGTCGCCGGAGCGCGCCCGCTCGATCGGCGAGTCGGCCAGCTCGAGCTGCCCGGCGTAGACGTTGCCGGTGAAGCCGTCGATGGTGACCCAGCCGCCCTCGTCGACGGTGACCGGGCCGACCGTGAAGCGCTTGCGGGCACGGTCGACGCGGATGGCGTCGGCGCCGCACACCGCCGGGATGCCCTCGCCGCGCGCGACCACCGCGGCGTGCGAGTTCGTGCCCCCGGCCGAGGTGAGGATGCCCTGCGAGCGGATCATGCCGTGGTAGTCGTCGGGGGTGGTCTCGCGGCGGACCAGGATCACCGGCTCGCCGCGCTCGGCCCACGCCTGGGCGTCGTCGGCGGTGAACACCGCCCTGCCCACGGCCGCCCCGGGCGAGGCGTTGAGGCCGACCGCGATCGCCTCGGCGGTGCTCCCCCCGGCGACGACCTTCTTGAACAGCTCCTCGAGGCGGTTGGCGTCCAGCCGCAGCACCGCCGTGTCGACCTCGATCAGGCCCTCGTCGAGCATGTCGTAGGCCATGGTCCACTCGGCGAAGGCGGTGCGCTTGCCGATCCGGGTCTGGAGCAGCCAGAGCTTGCCCTGCTCGACCGTGAACTCGATGTCACACATATCGCGGTAGTGACGCTCGAGGGTCTGCATGTGGGCCTTGAGCTCCTCCCAGGCCTGTGGCTGAACCTGGCCCATCTGCTCGAGCTTGAGGGTGTTGCGGATGCCCGCGACCACGTCCTCGCCCTGGGCGTTGGGCAGGTAGTCGCCATAGGGCTGGGGGTCGCCGTTGGCCGGGTTGCGGGTGAAGGCCACGCCCGTCCCGGAGTCGTCGCCCTTGTTGCCGAAGACCATGGACTGCACGTTGACGGCGGTGCCGAGGTCGTCGGAGATCTTGTTCTTGCGGCGGTAGTCGATCGCCCGCTTGTTGTCCCAGGAGCCGAACACCGCCTGGATGCCGAGGCGGAGCTGCTCCCGCGGCTCCTGCGGGAACTCACGGCCGGTCTCGGAGGCGATGATCTGCTTGAAGCGGTCCACCAGGCCGTGCAGGTCGCCCTCGTCGAGGTCGACGTCGTTCTTCACGCCCTTGGCGTGCTTGGCCTCCTCAATGGCCTCCTCGAAGCGGTCGCCGTCCACGCCCATCACGGTCTTGCCGAACATCTGCAGCAGGCGCCGGTAGGAGTCCCAGGCGAAGCGCTGCGAGCCGGTCTGCTTTGCCAGGCCCTCGACGCTCTCGTCGTTCAGCCCGACGTTGAGGACCGTGTCCATCATGCCCGGCATGGAGAACGGCGCCCCCGACCGCACCGACACCAGCAGCGGGTCGCCGGGGTCGCCGAGCCGGCGCCCCATCTTCCGCTCAAGACTGCCGAGGTGCTCGGTGACCTCGTCGAGCATGCCTTCGGGGAACTGCCTGCCCGCAGCACGGAAGGCGTTGCAGGCGTCGCAGGTCACAGTGAAGCCGTGCGGGACCGGCAGCCCCATGTTGGTCATCTCGGCGAGGTTGGCCCCCTTGCCGCCGAGGAGGTACTTCATGTCCTTGTTGCCTTCTTCGAAGTCGTAAACGTACTTCGTCCCTGGCATGGCTTCCTCCCTGCCTTTGAAAGGTCCCCCTTAGCCTATCGAAGGCAGCGCAGCCGCGGTCCGTGCCGGACAATGGGGCCATGGTCGGCTCGTTGAGTCCCCGCCGCCGGCTGCTGCTCCTCGGGGCCACGCTGCTGGCCGCCGCCGCTGTCGTGGCGGGTCTGCTGGTGGCGCTGTGGCCGGAGCAGCGGACCCGACCGGAGGGGCCGGTCCCGGTCGTGCTGGTGCACGGCTACGACGGCACCCCGGCCTCGTTCAGCGACCTCGCGAGCCATCTGCGCGCCGGCGGGCGGCAGGTGGTGGTGGTCGCGCTCCCCGACCGAGGCACCGGCGACATCGATGCCTCCGCCGCCGCTGTCGCCCGGACGGTCGACGCCACCGGCGCCGCCGACTTCGACCTGGTCGGCTACTCGGCCGGCGGGATCGTGGTGCGCGCCTACCTCGGCCAGCCCGGCCGGGCGGCGCACGCCCGCCACGTGGTCCTGCTCGCCTCCCCCAACCACGGCGCCCAGCTCGCCGGCTTCGCCTCGCTGCTCGGGCCGCAGCTCTGCAACGGCGCGTGCGCCCAGCTCGCGCCCGGGTCCACCCTGCTGGCACGCCTCAACCAGCCCGTTCACGGCCAGGAGGTCCCGCCCGGCCCGGATTTCACCAGCGTCTGGTCGGCGCGCGACCGCACCGTCACGCCACCGGCGTCGGCGGTGCTGGCCGGTGCGCGCAACATCCGCCTCCAGGACGTCTGCCGCGATTCCACCGCCGACCACGGTGAGCTGGTTCGCGACCCGCTGGCGGTCGGGCTGGTGCTGCGCGCGCTGGTCGGCGGCCTTGCGCGGCAGCCGGGCCCGTCCGACTGCGCCGCCCTGCGCGCCGCCGGCGGATGACCCTGCGCCGGGGGGCGGCCCGGGGACTGTCACAGGTGTGGTGTAGAACAAGTGCAGCCGAAACGAAGAGGGAGAACGAAGACGGGAGGCGGCAGTGGTTCCTCACTACCTTGCGCTCTATCAGCTCACCCGCGACCGCGGGCTCGAGCTGGAGGCGAGCGTGCGGGCGCGGCGGCTCGCAAAGCAGCGGCGCGACATCAGGCGTGGCTCGTCGGTCCAGGCGGCTCGGCAGCGCTCGCCGGGGACCGCTGTGCTCCCGGCTCGGGGGTGAGGAGCCGGCCCTGGCGGTCCGGACCGCTGGTGTGACCGGCCCCACCGGCCACCTGGACGCTCCGGAGCGCGCCAGGCCCCTACCCTCCCGGAACAATGCGGACAGCAATCGACCGCGCCCGGGTCACGAGCCACCCCACGTGACTCGACCACGGGCAGCGTGATCGCCCCCGCAGTTGGATCTCGGAGGTGCCGGGCGCCCGAGGCGATGTCAAGGACGAGCGCTGCGGCGGAACACCAGCAGGTAGCGCCAGAGCAGCCGGCGACGGATGACACAGCCCGGCAGCAGCGCCGCCGCCTCGCTCTTGATCTGGCCGAGCGTCATCTGGGCCGGCCTGACCGGGACCTGCACCGGTTGCCGCGCACGCAGGTGGCCTCGGCGGATCGCCACGGCCTGATCCCAGGCCGCGACCGCCACTCTGGCCGCCGCGTTCACCGGCACGGCAGCCAGGCCGGCCGCATAATCGGCCGGCGTCCGCTGCCGGTACACGCCGAGGATCACCAGGACACCACCGGGAGCCAGCGCCTCGCGCAGCGCCGCGACCGCGCCGAACGGCATGTGGTGGATGCTCGCCAGGCAGCAGATGTAGTCGTAGTGGCCCTTCGGCAGCGCGACCGTGGTGACGTCGGCCTGCCGATAGCGGACTGTGCCGGGGCCGGAGGGCTGCGGGGGGACGGCGCGGGCCGCCTGGAGGGCTTCCAGGGACGGGTCGATCGCGTCGACCTGGATGCCGCGCCGCGCGAGTCGGCGCGCGAACCGGCCGGTGCCGCAGCCGACGTCCAGCGCCCTGCGACAGACCGGTGGCAGCTGCCGCAGCAGCAGCCGGTGGTAGTGGTCGTTGTGGTTGAACGGCACGGCTCGAGGATGGCACGGGTACGGAGGATGACGATCTGTGGCGTTTGGGACAACCTAGCTCTTGACGTCTTTGGTGGCGAAGTTCGCCCAGGCGGCGCCGAGGAGCACGACGATGTAGACCGCCTGGACCGCGAAGCCGCGGACCACGCCGTGCCACAGGACGGGGAAGCGGAACAGGTCCACGAACGACAGCCAGTAGTGGGTGGGCAGGTACGGCTTGACCGAGGCGGCCGCGTCCAGCAGGTCGAGCACCTGCGAGGTGACCAGCGCCGCGAGCGCGCCGAGCGCGGCCGCCAGCGGCGAGTCGGTCAGGGTGGAGGCGAACAGCGCGATCGCCGCCACCCCCAGCATCGACCAGGCGACGTAGACCACGGTCACGACCGTCCGCCAGGTGGCGTCCTGGGCGGCGATGGTCTGGCCGGACACGGACGGCAGCGGCTTGACCCCGAACATCGTCGCGCCGACCACGAACGCGACCGCGGCCACCACCAGCACCGCAAGGAACACGAACACGACCGTGACGGCGAGCTTCACCACCAGCAGGCGGGTGCGCCCCACCGGCCGGGTCAGCAGGTACCGCAAGGTCCCGAGGCTGGCCTCGCCCGCGACCGCGTCGCCGGCCATCACCGACACCGCGACCGGCAGGAACACCGGCAGCACCAGCGCCAGCGCGGCGGCCGGGAACAGCGCGCCGTTGCTGAGCACCTCGCCGAGGAAGGCCGGGCCCTCCCCCGGCCGCGGGCCGATGCCCGTGACCTTCAGGAACACCGCGACCAGGGTCGGCAGGCCCGCCAGCAGCCCGATGCTCACCCAGGTCCGCGGGCGCCGCACCAGCTTGCGCAGCTCAACCACGAGCACCGGGAGCCTCCCGAGGGTGCGGGGACCCGGGGTGCGGGGACCCGGTGGCGGCGCCCGTGAGCGCGAGGAACACGTCCTCCAGCGAGGGGCGCTCGACCACCAGCTCGCGGACGCGCACGCCACCCTGGACCAGGTGGTGGTTGAGCGCCTCCGGGCTGGAGCCGTCGAGCTGCACGACCAGGCGGTCGCCCTCCCACTCCCCCAGCTCGGTCCCTGGCAGACCGCTCGCCAGCGCGGCCGCGCGGCCGGCGTCGGGAGTGGTGACCTGCACGCGGCCGGTCGGGGCGAGCAGCGCCGCCACGCGGTCCTGGACGACCAGCCGGCCGCGGTGCACGATGGCCGCTCGCGAGCAGATCTGCTCGACCTCGGCGAGAAGGTGGCTGGACAGGAACACCGTGGTCCCGCCGGCGGCCAGCCGCGCCAGCAGGTCGCGGATGTCGCGCATGCCCTGCGGGTCGAGCCCGTTGGTCGGCTCGTCCAGCACCAGCAGCCGGGGCGCCCGCAACAGCGCGGCGGCCAGGCCGAGCCGCTGGCGCATCCCGCTCGAGTAGGCCTTGACCGGCCGGCGCCCCACCGAATCGAGCCCCACCGTGGCAAGTGCCTCGCGGATGCGCCGCCGGCGGTCGGAGCGGCGGCCGCCCGGGCCCGCCGCGTCGAACAGCGACAGGTTGGCACGGCCGGACAGGTGCGGGTAGAAGGCCGGCCCCTCGATGAGCGAGCCGACCTCCGCGAGCACCGCGCGCCCGGCGCGCGGCATCGGCTGGCCGAGCAGCTCGACGCGGCCGGCGGTCGGGAACACCAGGCCGAGCAGCATGCGCACGGTCGTGGTCTTGCCAGAGCCGTTGGGGCCGAGGAAGCCGAACACGTCCCCCTCGTGCACCTCGAGGTCGAGGTCGCGCACGGCCTCGACCCTGCCGTAGCGCTTGGTCAGCCCCTCGGTGCGGATGGGAGGAGTCACCGGACGGCCACCCCTTCGCGGGCGAGCTGGGTCGCGATGCCTTCGAGCACGGTGAACCCCACCGTGCCGGACAGCGCGAACGCGACCCCCTCGTGCTCGAGCACCATCGAGTTCAGCAGCGGCGTGGCGATCTCGCTCGCCTCCCCCCACGGACCCCGCTTGCTGGGCACCGCGTCGAGGAGCGCGCGTGTCCGCGGCGAGAGCTGGGCGGGGAACGCCAGCGCCGCGACCAGGTCGAAGCCCTGCCCGTAGGTCGAGGCGGCGCTCGCCACCCGCGTGCGCCGCGGGACCCCGCCGAGCCGGTCGGGCAGCACGAACGGCGAGAACCGGTCGACCGCACGGGCCAGGTCGGGTGCCTCCTCGATCTCGACCACGGCGCCGGGAGGGACCTCGAACCGGACCGCCCGCCCGCTCGGGCGGGACTGCCGCAGGTCCAGGAAACTGGTCACGACGATCGGCACGCCCGCCCCGCGCGCCGTCAGCTCCACCCGCACCGGCAGGCCGCTGGACGGGTCCGCCCACAGGTCGACGCGGCCGACGGTGGTGGCCGGCGAGCGCGGCGAGATCCGCAGGCCGAGCGCGTTCACCCCCGCCACGCGCCGCGGGCGCCCGAGCCGGACCTCGCCGGCGCTGGCCGCCGCCGCGAGCCGGCGCCCCAGCTCAGGCGGGAGCAGGTCCGCCGGGCGCGCGAAGCGCACCACCGGCTCGCCGACCGTGCGCTCCACGCGGTGCGACCCCGAGTCCCACTCGAGCGTCCCGGACGCGTCATGGTAGAGGTCCCGCTCGCCGATGGGGGTCAGCTCGTCCACCCGCCAGTCCGTCGGGCTCGCGACCCATGCCCGGATGCGGCTGGTCCCGCCCAGCAGCGCCGCCTGCCGGCCGACCGCCGGCAGATCCGGCAGGCCCAGGCCCGCCCTGGACTCCGCATAGCCCTGGTACGGCACGGCGGCAGAGGCCCGCACCTTGGCGAGCAGCTCGGCGGCCGACAGCGGCCGGACCGTGACCGGCACGGCGGCCACCAGCGCTGGCAGCGACGCGAGCAGCGCCACGGCGCCCAGCAGGACCAGCCAGCGCCACGGCCAGGACGATCGGAACAGCGGTGTCCTCATGCCTCCGGAAGCATCTTCCTGACCAGCAGAGCGTCAAGTTCACGATAGAAGCGCGGGCTCTGGGGCCTGTACATTCCCTCCCCTGCATTCCCGAGACCTGAGCGATCGTTCTCCCCCGTGACAAGTGAACAGGTACAGGGATGTACGACGAGCGACGCTACGACCCGTTGTACCACCACCTGCTGGCGGCCGATATCAAGGGCTCCGGCAGGCCCGACCGCAACGACCAGATCCGGGTCGTGCTGCGCGACACCCTGTACCGCGTCGTCGGTGAGGCGCTGCGGCACGCCGCGGTCGGCGACGCCGACTACACGCTGCTCGACCGGGGCGACGGCCTCCTGGTGGTGTTCCGGCCCAACGTCCCCATCCGGCCGCTGATCGACCCCCTGGTCCCGCGGCTGGTCGCGGGGCTTGCGTCCTACAACGCCAGCGTCCCCGAGCGGGCGCGCATGCGCCTGCGGGTGGCGATGCACTCCGGCTACATCGTCCAGGACGCCAACGGCTACAGCGGCCAGGCGCTCATCCACATGTTCCGGCTGCTGGACTCACGGCTGCTGCGCAGCCGGCTGGCGGCCAGCAGCGCGCCGCTGGTGCTGATCGTCTCCGAGGCCGTCTACGACGCGGTCGTGCGCCAGCACGACGACGGCGTCGACCCGGCCGCCTACGAGCTGGTCCGGGTCACCAGCAAGGAGGTCCGGCGCGCCCGCGCCTGGATCTGGGTGCCGGGCCGCCGCGCGGCCGCGCCCGTGCCGTCGCCGGCCGCCATGCGGGAGCGGATCTCCAACCTCGTGCCGCAGAACCCCAACTTCACCGGACGCGACGAGCTGCTCGACGAGCTGCACCGGTCCTTCACCGGCGAGCCGCCCGGCCAGGGTGGGCGGCGGCAGCGCTGGGTGCAGGCCGTGCACGGCCTGGCCGGCGTGGGCAAAAGCCAGCTCGCCCGCGAGTACGCCCACCGCCACGCCGGCGAGTACGACGTGGTCTGGTGGCTGCGGGCCGACCGGCCGTCCACCGTCCTTGCGGGGCTCGCGGAGCTGGCGCAGCGCCTGCACCTGCCCAACCAGGGCGACCGCGACCAGCTCGTCGACCAGCTCGTGACCGAGCTCGGCAAGCGCGACCGCTGGCTGCTGGTGTTCGACAACGCCGCCGAGCCCCACGACCTCACCCGCTTCCTGCCGGCACGCGGGCACGGCCACGTCCTGGTCACCACCCGCAACCCCGCCTTCGGCCAGATCGCCGGCCGCGTCCGGGTCGACGTGCTGTCGGCCGACCAGGCGCAGCGGTTCCTGCTGGAGCGGACCGGCAGCACCGACGCGGCCTCGGCGCGCCGGCTCGCGGAGGAACTCGGCGGGCTGCCGCTGGCGCTGGAGCAGGCCGCCGCCTTCGTCGAGCAGAACGGCCTGGCGCTCGGCGAGTACCTGGAGCTGTACCAGCAGCGGCGGGAGCTGCTGGGCAGCGGCACCGGCAGCGAGCACGGCGCGTCGGTGCAGGCGACCTTCCAGGTCGCCTTCGAGCAGGTCGCCCGCCGGGCGCCCGCCGCGGCCCAGCTCGCCAGGCTCTGCGCCTTCTACGCCGCAGCGACCATCCCCCACGACCTGCTCTGTGCCCGGCCCGACCTGCTGCCGCCGCTGCTGGGCGAGGCGGCCCGTGACCCGTCGGCCTACGTGGAGACGGTCGGCGCGCTGCACCGCTACTCGCTGGCCGAGCGGGACCAGCAGGGACTGCGCATGCACCAGCTCCTCCAGCAGGCGATCCGCAACTCCCTGCCCGGCGCCGAGCAGAAGGCGTGGGCCGAGCGGGCCGTCGAGCTGCTGGGGGCGGCCTGGCCCGGCGACCCGCAGGACCCGGCCACCTGGCCTGTGTGCCGGCGGCTGCTGTACCACACGCTGGTCGCCACCAAGCTGGCCGACCAGCTCCAGGTCGCGCCGGAGGCGACCGCGCGGCTGCTGCGCGGCGCCGGCATCTACCACCTCGAGCAGGCCGAGCCGGAGCTGGCACGCGCCGCGCTCACCGACGCCCTGGCGATCATCGAGCGGACCCACGGCGCCGACGACCCCGAGGTCGCGCTGGCCGTGACCCACCTCGGCCGCGCCCTGCGGCAGCTCGACCGCCTGGACGAGGCCACGAGACTGTTCCGGCGCGCCGTGCGGGTCTTCGAGGGCGCCTACGGCCCCGACCACCCGCGGGTCGCCTGGGCCCTGACCTACCTGGGCACCGCCCTGCGGGCCAGCGGCGACCACCGCCGCGCGCTCGACGTCCTGCAGCGGGCCCTTCGCCTCCACGAGGCGGCGCACGGGCCCGACAGCGCCAAGGTCGCCTGGACCCTCACGCATCTCGGCCGGGTCCTGCGACGCCTCGGCGACCACACCGGCGCGCGCGACGCGCTGGAGCGAGCCCTGGTCATCAACCAGACCATCTACGGGGACGACCAGGGGACGGCCTTCGTGCTGACCGGCCTCGGCCGGGTCCTGCGACGCCTCGGCGACCACGCCGGCGCGCGCGACGCCCTGCAGCGGGCGCTGCGCATCAACGAGGTGATCTACGGGCCCAACCACCACTACACCGCGCAGACCCTCACCCACCTGGGCGCCGCCCAGCGCGACGAGGGCGACCTGGTCACCGCGCGCGCCGTGCTGGAGCGCGCCCTGGCCATCGACGAGGCGGTCTACGGGCCCGACCACTTCCGGACCGCCTGGACCCTGACGCACCTCGGCCGGGTGCTCCGCCGCCGCCGTGAGCACGCCAAGGCACGCGACGCGCTGGAGCGGGCACTCCAGATAAGCGAGCGCACCCGCGGCAGCAAGCACGCGCAGGTCGCCTGGGTCCTGACCCACCTCAGCACCGTCGTGCAGGCCGAAGGACGGCTCCGCGACGCCAAGGCGATGCTGGAGCGCGCCCTGGCCATCGACGAGGCGGTCTACGGCGCCGACCACCCCGAGGTCGCCTGGGTCCTCACCCACCTCAGCGCGGTCACCTACGAACTCGGGCAGCTCCGCAGCGCCGAGGCGATGCTGGACCGGGCCCTGGCGATCACCGAGACGACCTACGGGACCGACCACCCCGACGTCGCCTGGGCCCTCACCCACGTCGGCACCGCCCTGCACCGCGCCGGGCAGCTCACCCAGGCCAAGGCATCGCTGGAGCGCGCCCTGGCCATCGTCGAGACGATCTACGGCCGCAGCCACCCGCAGGTCGCCCTGACGCTCATCCCGCTCGGGCTGACCCTCCGCGACCTCGGCGACCGCGACACCGCCCGGGCGCTGCTGGAGCGCGCATCCATCATCCTCGCCGAAGCCAGGCTCGGACCCGACCACCCCGAAACGCGCGGCGCGGCCAACGCCCTGCGGGACCTCGGAGCCGGTGCTAGCCAGCCAGCCGCTCGGCCAGCCAGTCGGCCATGAGCGTGCGCGACTCGAAGACGTGGTTGGTCAGGCCGTGGTTGCCGTCCTCGAACATGGCCAGCTCGGCACCGGGCGCCTCGGCAGCGAGCCGCTCGGCCTGGCGGTGGGAGATGAGCCGGTCGAGCCTGCCGAACACGACCAGCAGCGGCGAGGCGATGCGCTCGGCGGCGCCGGCCAGGGTCAGCGCCGCGGCGCGCTCGCGCGCCTCCGCGGCGCTGACGGCGCCCGACCGTTGCGCGAAGGCGGCGCGGGTGAGGACCGGCAGCTCGTCGAAGCCGCTGCTGAAATCGTACGGACCGGCCAGCGCGACCGTCGCCCGCGTGCGGCGCTCGAAGGCCGCCGCCCGGGCGGCGTAGTAGCCGCCGAGGCTGACGCCGAAGACGCCGAGCCGCTCCGCGTCCACCTCGGGGCGGGGCTCCAGCCAGTCGAAGCAGGCCGCCACCACCCGCTCGTACGCGGGCTCGATCGGCAGGTCGTACTCGGCCTCTCCCTGGCCGGGCCCGTCGACCGCGAGGGTCGCGAGCCCGCGCCGCAGCAGGTACTCGGCTGTCGCCTGCAGCTCCTCCTTGACCGAATCGAGCCCGGGGACCATGACCACGGCGGGCAGCGGGCGGGCCCCCGCCGGCAGGCGCAGGTAGCCTTCCAGCCGCGTGCCCTGGTAGGGGATCTCCACCCGCTCCGCGGGCGGCTCCAGCGCCCAGGCGCCGCGCGCGTAGCAGGCGACCGTGCGCTCGTGCGCGGCGCGCTGCTCGTCCGGGTGCTCGCTGAACAGGAACTTGCCCCAGTGCCAGCACAGCGCCGCCCGGCGCCAGGCCCCGGCCGCGGTGAGGGCCCGCCCCCGCTGCTCCGCGCGCTCGCCGAGTGCCTCGTAGCCGGCGGCGGTCCGCCCCCATTCCCGGCACCAGTCGTCCCAGCGCGCGATGCGCCCGAGGGTCGCCCGGAAGTCGGCGTAATCGGTGCCGTTGGCGATGAACCGCGGCGCCCAGTGGGCCGTCGCCGCCTGGACCCGCTCGTCCAGCACCGGACCCGCACCGCTGGTTGCGCTCACCCGCTCCCTCCCTCACCGGTCCCCGCCAGTTCCCGCTCGCAATCGTTTGCACAACATCGTCCCGCGTACGCCGGCTGTCAAGGCGGGGACGACCGCGGGTGGCGGTGCCATGATGAGGGTCTCACAGGGAGTGGAGGGCAACGATGACACAGCAGCCGCTCACCATCGGCATCGAGGAGGAGTTCCAGATCGTTGGCGCCGACGGCGACCTCAAGGCGCACATCGCCGCCCTGCTCGCGGCCGCCCAGCCGATCCTGGGCGAAGACGTCAAGGCCGAGATGCTCCAGTCGGTGGTCGAGGTCGGGACGAAGATCTGCGGGAACGTGGCGGAGGCGCGCGACGAGGTCGTGCGGCTGCGGAGCACGCTGGCCTCGCTGCTGGAGCCGCAGGGCCTGCGGATCGTCTCGGCGGGCACGCACCCGTTCTCGCACTGGCAGGACCAGCGGGTCACCGAGCTGGAGCGGTACAAGCTGATCGAGAGCGAGATGCAGGACGTGGTCCGGGAGCTGCTGATCTTCGGGATGCACGTGCACGTCGGCATCGCGGACCCCGAGGCGCGCATCGAGGTCGTCAACGAGGCGCGCTATTTCCTGCCCCACCTGCTCGCCCTGTCCACGTCCAGCCCGTTCTGGCTGCGGCGCGCAACCGGCCTGAAGTCGTACCGCAGCGTGATCTGGTCCCGCTTCCCGCGCACGGGGATCCCGCCCGAGCTCGGCTCCCACGGGGAGTTCAGCAGGTACGTGGACCTGCTCGTGAGGACCCATTGCATCGACAACGGCAAGAAGATCTGGTGGGACCTGCGGCCGCATTGGCTGTACCCGACCATCGAGTTCCGCATCTGCGACGCGTGCACCAAGGTGGACGAGGTCATTTGCATCGCGGCGCTGATCCAGGGGATCTGCGCGAAGCTCCTGGCGCTGCGGGAGGGCAACCTCGGGTTCCGGAAGTACCTGCCCAGCCTGATCAACGAGAACAAGTGGCGGGCCATGCGCTACGGCGTCGACGGCAGCCTGATCGACTTCGGCAAGCTGGCCGAGGTGCCGATGCGGCGGCTCGCCCTGGAGCTGCTGGAGTTCGTGGACGACGTGGTCGACGAGCTCGATTCCCGCAAGGAGGTCGAGTACGTCCACACGATCCTGCGGGAAGGCACCAGCGCCGACCGCCAGCTCCGTCTCTACCAGCAGGCCGGGAGCCTCGAGGCGGTGGTCGACCACCTTGCCGGCGAGACGATGGCCGGGGTGCGGTCCCGGGCGTAGGGCTCCCCCGGTTCTACGGGCGCCTCAAATGCGGCTCTCTGTCCCGAAGAGCATCCGCTGCTCCTCGAACGCCGGAACGAGCTGGTCGAGCCAGGTCGCGTCCACGTCGAGCTCGGCGAAGAACGGCCGGTCCGCAAGGTCCGGGTCGCGCGCCTGGACGTAGTGGAGGCCCAGCAGCTCCCGGCCCGCGACCTCGGTGACGCCGTCGATGGCGACCTTGCCCGGCGTGCACGACATCACCGGGCCCCGGACAGTGCGGCCGAGCCCGGACACCCGCGCGTAGGCGTCGCGGAAGACCCGCCAGGCGCGCGCTTCGAGCGGCTGCTGGGCACGAGCCTCCCCGACCCCAGCCGACCGCTCGGGACCGTCCCGGCGCCGGGCGTCCCGGCACCCGCCGCACCGTCGCTCACGGGCGCTTCTCGAGCTCGACCTCGTCCCGCAGCGGGATGCCGTGGTCGCCGACCGTGGGGATCTCGGGCTTCAGGCGGGCGCGGCTGCCGTCGACCGCGCCGGGGTGCAGGGCGGCCAGGCGGAAGCCCCGTCGCTGGTAGAAGCGCAGGGCGTCGACGTTGTCATTGGTGGTGATGACCCACAGGCGGGTGCATCCTCGCTGCGCCGCCAGCCGCTCGACTGCCTCGACGAGGGCGCTGCCAATGCCCCGCCACTGCCGGGAGGCATGAAGGGTGAGGATCTCGCACTGCTCGCGTTCGCGGACGTAGGTGAGCACGCCCAGCAGACGCCCGTCCTCCTCGGCGACCAGGGCCGGGTACCCGAGCGGGTCGACCAGCTCGCCGAGGCGGGCCACCCGAGCGCTGTTGCGCTCCGCGAGGAAGGCCTCGACCGCCGGACGGTCGACCAGCTCGCGGGAGCGGACCTTCATCCCGTGAAGGTAACGCTTGCAGCCGCCCTACCCAAGCTCTTGCGGACCATTCCAGAATGGTCGGGTCAAGCAGGCGTGTGAAAGGGGCGACATGGACCGCACCCGCAAGCTCTACCGCAGCCGCACCGATCGCAAGCTGGCCGGCGTCTGCGGCGGCCTGGCCGACTACCTCCGCCTCGACGCGACGGTGATCCGGGCGATCTTCATCGCCCTGGCCGTGCTGGGCGGCGCCGCCCTCCCCATCTACCTGGCGATGTGGATCATCGTCCCCAACGAGCCGGAAGGCGCGGCGTGACCGGCGAGCGCCGGTCACCCGCCGTTCGGCGACGGATGTGCAACGATGGCTGGGAGCTTGCATAGAGGACCCTTATGGGCAGGGAGGCGACCAGCGCGATGAGTGACTTCGACCGCGTGGCGTGGTTCCCGTTGTGCGCCGGTCTGACGGGATTGGGACTCGTCGGGAGCTGGGTCGCACTGCGCAGGCGGGGCGTTGGGGCGGGCCTGCGCGGCGCGGCCTGGTCGCTGCTGCCGCTGGCGGCCTATCTGACCGGGGTCGTCGCGCTGCTGTGGCGGGTCGGCACGGCGCTGGTGGACTGGGTGGGCGGGTTCGTGCTCTCGCCGACGGTGTGGGCGGGGGTGGCCGTCACCGCGTTCGCCGCGCTCCTGTTCGCGGTGTCCGGGATGCTGCGGCGACGGGCGCCCCGGCGGCGCGCACAGGCCCAGGGCGAGCGCCGGCCGGCCGCCCTGGAGGGGGCGGAGAAGGCGCCCGCCGGCCAGGGCCGGGTCGCCCCGGGAAAGCAGGTCGCGGTCCCGGGGAAGCAGGTCGCCCCACGGACAAAGGGGGACCTGGACGACGATTTCGCCGAGGTCGAGGAGATCCTGCGCCGGCGCGGCATCGGCTGACCCCGGGGGGCGCCACCGCCGACCGGGGGGACCGGGGGGCGGGCTCCGTCAGCGCTCGGCGACGCGGCGGAGGACGGCCTGCAGGGCGGCGGCCGCGGGGCCGGGCCGACCGGAGCCGACCGGGGCGCCGTCGACCGTGACGACCGGCATGACCTCGCGGGTGGAGCTGGACGTGAACGCCTCTTCGGCTCCGGCCAGGTCCTCGGCCGTGAACACGCCGTCGACCAAGCGGTAGCCGCTCGGGCCGGCCAGCTCGAGCAGGGCCGCGCGGGTCACCCCGGCGAGGATGCCGAGGTCGAGCGATGGCGTGTACAGCGTCTGCCCCGCCCGCCACCACACGTTCGCGGTCGGCGCCTCCAGCAGCTCGCCGCCGAGCCCGACGAAGACGGCGTCGTCGGCGCCCATGACCCTGGCCTGGCGCTGGGCCGCCATGTTGACCGCGTAGCTGGTGCTCTTCACCCCGGGCAGCAGCCACGGCGAGGCCGCCCGCACCAGCGGGTCGGCCGCCAGCGTGAGCAGCACGACCCGCAGCCCCCGGCGGCGCTCGTCCTCGTACTCGGCCGGCACCTCGGTCACGATCGCGAACGCCGTGGACGCGAGCTCGGGCTCGCTGCCGCGCGTGCAGACGATCCGCAGGACCGCGTCACCGTCGGCGGCGGACTCCAGGGCCCGGCCGGCCAGCTCCTCCAGGCCGTCCGGGAGGACGAGGTCGAGCCCGGCGGCGGAGCGGGCAAGGCGCTGGAGGTGCGCGTCGAGCCGGAACGGCCGGCCGTGGTAGACCCGCACGGTCTCGAACACCGCCTCGCCGCGGAGCAGGGCCAGGTCGACCGGCGACAGCCCCGGTCCGGCACTCGCTCCGGCGCCCGGGCCGGCGTGGGGAACGACCCCCGGGCCGGCGGCCACCACCGCCAGGACGCGGGGGCGCTCGGGTCCCTGGACGGCCACGAGCCTAGGCCCGGGGGAGGCGCTCGTCCAGGTAGCCCGCCAGGCGGTCCAGGCTCACGCGGTCCTGCTGCATGGTGTCCCGGTCGCGGACGGTGACCGCCCGGTCCTCGAGCGAGTCGAAGTCCACGGTCACGCAGTACGGCGTGCCGATCTCGTCCTGGCGGCGGTAGCGGCGGCCGATCGAGCGCGCGTCGTCGTAGTCGATCATCCACCGCTCCCGGAGCAGCGCGGCCACCTCTCGTCCCAGCGGCACCAGCCGCTCGTTGCGGGACAGCGGCAGGACCGCCACCTTCATCGGCGCGAGCCGCTTGTCGAGCCGCAGGACCACGCGCGACTCCGCGCCGCCGGAGGCGGTCGGCGCCTCCTCCTCGCGGAAGGCGTCCACCAGGAAGGCGAGCAGCACCCGCTCCGGGCCGGCGGACGGCTCCACCACGTAGGGGATGTAGCGCGAGTCCGACTCCTGGTCGTAATAGGTGAGGTCCTGGCCCGAGAATTTCTGGTGCTGGGACAGGTCGTAGTCGCTGCGGTTGGCGATGCCCTCGAGCTCCGACCAGCCGAACGGGAACTTGTACTCGACGTCGACGGCGCGCTTGGCGTAGTGGGCCAGCTCTTCGGCGCCGTGCTCGCGGAGGCGCAGGTTCTCCTGGCGGATGCCGAGGTCCAGGTACCAGCGCCAGCGCTCGTCGATCCAGCGCTGGTGCCACTGCTCGTCGGTGCCCGGCACGACGAAGAACTCGAGCTCCATCTGCTCGAACTCGCGGGTCCGGAAGATGAAGTTCCCGGGCGTGATCTCGTTGCGGAAGGCCTTGCCGATCTGGGCGATCCCGAACGGGATCTTCTTGCGGCTGACCGCCTGGACCACCGGGAAGTCGACGAAGATGCCCTGCGCCGTCTCGGGCCGCAGCCACACCACGGAGGAGTCGTCCTCGACAGGGCCCATGAAGGTCTTGAACATCAGGTTGAAGTTGCGTGGGTCGGTGAACGGCCCCTTGCCGCAGCTCGGGCAGGTCAGCTCGCCCCGCTCGGGCGCGCGGCCGTGCTTGTTCCCGAACGTCTCGACCAGGTGGTCCTCGCGGAAGCGCTGATGGCAGTTGGTGCACTCGACCAGCGGGTCCGAGAACGACTCCAGGTGCCCCGACGCCTCCCACACCCTGGGCGCCATGATGATCGCCGCGTCCTGGCCGACCACGTCGTCCCGGAGCTGCACCACCGCGCGCCACCAGGCCCGCTTGATGTTGTTCTTGAGCTCCACGCCGAGGGGGCCGTAGTCGTAGCTGGAGCGCAGCCCGCCGTAGATCTCGCTGGACTGGAACACGAAGCCACGGCGCTTGGCGAGGTTGACGATCTGGTCCATCACGTCGGTGGGCACTTGCCGCCTCCTAGAAGCCGCCTGCATGGCATGCAGGCGACGGATGAATTCGGGCGCTGGCAGGGACGAAGGTGATGCCCCATCCTACCCGAGTCCGACAAGCGGTTTTGCCGCGCTCGGCCCCGGGGCGCGGGCGGCTCGAGCGGCGCGGGCGGCTCAGGCGGAGGGGACGAACTCGTGCGCCGGGCGGCGGAGGAAGCTGTCGGGGAAGACGCGGGTGTCCAGGTCCCCCGAGAGCAGCAGGGCGAGGAACTCGGTGGCCGGGTGCGGGTGGACCTCGTGCTGGGTGGAGCGGCCGGCGAACGCCACCACGCCCCAGCTCGGCGGCTCGCCCTCGGTCAGCCAGTACAGCTCATTGCCGTTGTCGCTGCGGCCGAGCGCCAGCAGGCCGCCGGCCTCCGGGTAGGGCGGCAGGGGCAGCCGGTCGGGGAACTTCCGCCTGGTCTCCGCGTAGGCGGCGAGCATCGCGCTCCCGGAGCGCAGGAGGTTGCCGTCCTCGTCGGCGGCAAAGGGGTTGAGCAGGTACAGGAAGTCGTCGAACTTGCCGGAGCCGTACAGCTCGGTGAAGCGCTTGAAGTCGTCGGGCAGGCCCGTGCCGAGCGCGGCCTCCACCTCCGGCCAGCGGTCGGGCACCCCCGGCTCGAGCGGCTCGTCCGGCGGCGGGGCCACCGCCCGCAGACGTTCCAGACCCTGACCCATCGCGCTGCCCTCCCTGGCTCAGCCCGCCGGCGGTGCCACGGACACTCTGACCGGCGCCTGCGGCGTGTTGGCGACCTCCACGTCGAGGCGGAAGCCGCGGCTGCCGGTCGCCCTGATGCGCACCGCCCTGGGGGCGCCGCGGTCCGAGGCGCTCGCGTACAGCGGGCGGACCTGGTAGCGGACGGTCTCGCCGTTGCGCACCGCCTCGGCGACCATGGTCTCGTAGTCGCGCATGACCGGCGAGTTGGCGCGCGACTGGTAGAGGGCGACGAGGTTGGCGGCGACCTCCCCGGAGCCGCCGAGCTGCCGGCCGAGCAGGTGGCCGCGGGAGCGGTTGCGGGAGGGGAGCTGCTCGAAGCCGGGCGGCCGGATCGACTCGTCCGGCTCGGAGCCGAGCCTGTCGCGGGAGGCCGCCGCGACCATCGCGGGGACGATCGTGGCCGCGATGCCGCTGCGCTGGCCGGTGCGCGGGTCGACCCTGCCGTAGTCGACCTTGCCGCCGAGCCGCTGGATGGCGTGGACGTTGCTGGCCAGGTCGTCTGCGCCCGGCCGCCTGCCGCCACCGCCGCCGTGCGGGGCGGGGGTCGGTCCCCGCAGCTCGGGAAGCCCCTTTTGCGCCCCGATCACGAACAGCCCCACCAGCACCAGCAGCGCGGCGACCAGGGTGAGCGGGCTGGCGCGGCGCCTGCGGGTGCGCCGGCGCCCGCGGCTGCGCCGGCGCCTTCGCGATCCGGGCATGCGGCGACACATCCTTTCCCGGCGGAGGGGACGGCCCGGGCTCTCCTCCCCGGAGGCTACCCAGGCTCGGGCGCCTGTAGCCTCACAAGCTCACACGCCGGTGGGGTGCCAGACCGTCTTGATCTCCAGGAACCGGACCATCCAGTAGGGGTCCTGGCCCTTGGCGTCGTCCAGCCAGTCCCGGGCGGTGAGCTTCAGCGGCGGCGCCACCCGCTTGACGCTGTCGGCCGCCGCCAGCTCCGCGTCCCTGAGCAGCGCCAGGTCGAGGCCGGCGAGGTCGAGGCCGTCGACGTCCATGTGCGCGGCCAGCGGCTTGACCAGCTCCGCGGTGAAGCCGGTCAGCACGTTCACCACTCCCCCGGGCAGGTCGCTGGTGGCCAGCACCTCGGCGAGGGTCACCGCGGGGAGCGGTCGGCCCTGCGAGGCCAGCACCACCACGGTGTTGCCCGACACGATCGCCGGGGCCAGCCGCGAGACCAGCCCGAGCAGCGACGAGTCGGCCGGCGCGACCAGCCCGACCACGCCGGTCGGCTCCGGCACCGAGAAGTTGAAGTAGGGGCCGGCCACGGGGTTGGCCGAGCCGAGCACCTGGGCGATCTTGTCCGACCAGCCCGCGTACCAGACCCAGCGGTCGATCGCCTTGCCGACCGTGTCGGCGACGGCCCGCCGGCTCGAGCCCTCGGCGGCCGCGACCTCGTCGACGAACTGCTTGCGCCGGCCCTCGAGCATCTCGGCAACGCGGTAGAGGACCTGGCCGCGGTTGTACGCGGTCAGGCCGGACCAGCCGGGGAAGGCGGCCCTGGCGGCCCGCACCGCGTCGCGCACGTCCTTCCGCGAGGCCCGGCAGGCGTTCGCCAACGGCCTGCCGCGGGCGTCGCTCACCAGGTACGAGCGGCCGGACTCGGTCCGCGGGAACTTCCCTCCGATATACAGCTTGTAGGTCTTGCGCACCTCGAGCCGTTCGACCTCAGCCACAATCGCCCCCATCGAACACGCCGGCCGTTCCACGCTGACCCGCACAGGGTAGTGGTCGATCGCCTCCCGGGCCGGCTGGGGCCCGGGCCACGGGCGCGGTTTGCGCGCAGGCCCGCTGTTTCGCAAAGCTGCCCACGGTCGCCAGCAACGAATGGAGCGAGCCCGTGACCTCGATTCCCTCGAGCCCTTCCCAGGAGCTCTCCAGCCCGCTCGGCAGGCCGGTCCTGCGCAGCGAGGACCGGCGGCTGGTCACCGGGCAGGGGCGGTTCGTCGCCGACCTGGAGCTGGAGGGCGCGGCCCACGTCGTCTTCGTCCTCTCCCCGATCGCCCACGCGCGCATCGCCTCCTTCGACACCGCCGCCGCCAGAGGCGCCCCCGGCGTCCTCGCGGTGGTCACCGCCGCCGACCTCGGTCTCGGCCCGCTGGCGCCCATGCCAGTGGACGACCAGCGCATGGCGCGGCCGTGGCTCGCCGACGGCGTGGTGCGCTATGTGGGCGAGCCTGTGGCCGCGCTGGTCGCCGAGGAGCAGGCCCAGGCGGTCGACGCCGCCGAGCTGGTCGAGACCGGCTACGACCCGCTGGACGTGGTGGTCGACCCGCGCGCCGCCGCCGCCGACGAGACGCTGCTGTTCCCCGAGGCCGGCACCAACACCTGCATGCGGCTCCCCGCCCCGGAGGCGCCCGGCCCCGACCTGCTCGACGGCTGCGAGGTGGTCGTCAGGCTGTCCATGACCCACCGGCGCATGGCCGCCTGCCCGATCGAGCCGCGCTGCGCCGCGGCGTCCTGGGGCGAGGACGGCCGCCTCACCTTCTGGGCCTCGACCCAGGCGCCCCACCGGCTGCGCTCGCTGCTGGCCGCCACGCTCGGCCTGGAGCCGGACCGCGTCCGCGTGATCGTCGGGGAGGTCGGCGGCGCGTTCGGCGCCAAGAACGGCACCTCCCGCGAGGAGGTGCTGGTCGGCTGGCTCGCCCGCCAGCTCGGCCGGCCGCTCCGCTGGGCCGAGACCCGCTCCGACAGCATGGTGGGCATGCACCACGGCCGCGGGCTGGTGCAGGACGTGGAGCTGGGCGGGCGGCGCGACGGCACCCTGCTGGCCTACCGCCTGCGGGTGGTCCAGGACGCCGGCGCCTACCCGCTGTTCGGCGGCCTGCTGGTGCAGCGCGCCAAGGTGCTGGCCTCCGGCGCCTATGCCATCGACAGGGTGGAGTGCTCCGGCCGCGCGGTGGTCACCAACGCCACGCCGGTCGGGCCGGTCCGCGGCGCCGGCCGCCCCGAGGCGAACATCGCGATCGAGCGCGCGGTCGACCGCTTCGCCGCCGAGACCGGCACGGACCCGGCCGAGCTGCGCCGCAGGAACCTGGTCCCGGCCAGCGCCTTCCCCTACACCACCGCGACCGGCACGGTATACGACTCCGGCGACTACCACGCCCTGCTCGACACCGTCCTGGAGGCCGGCGGCTACGCCGGCCTGCGCGCGGAGCAGGCCGCCCGCCGCCGGGCCGGCGACCCCCTGCTGCTGGGCATCGGCATCGGCATGTTCGTCGAGGTCGCCGACAGTGTCGGCGGCGGCGAGCTCGGCGCCGTCGAGGTCACCGCCGACGGCGGCGCGGTCGTGCGCAGCGGCTCGACCCCGCACGGGCAGGGCCATCACACGGCCTGGGCCCAGCTCGTGTGCGACCGGCTCGGCATCCCCATGGACCGCATCGAGGTGCGCTCCGGCGACACCGACCAGGTGCCGGCCGGCATCGGCACCTTCTCGTCCCGCTCGGCGCAGGCGGGCGGGACCGCGCTGCACCGCGCCGCGGTGCAGGTGCTCGACCAGGCCAGGCGCCTGGGGGCCGAGCTGCTGGAGGCCGACCCCGCCGACCTGGTGCTGGACCGCGCCTCCGGGCGCCTGCACGTCGCCGGCAGCCCGGACCGCGGCCGCACCTGGGCGGAGCTCGCCAGGCACGCGGCCGAGCGGGACACCGCCCTGGCCTTCGAGGTGCTCCCGGGCCAGGACGGCGCGCCGGCGCCGGCGTGGCCCAGCGGGGCGGTGCTGGCCGCGGTCGAGGTGGACGCCCCGACCGGCGCCGTGCGGGTCCGCAAGCTCGTCACCTGCGACGACGCCGGTCGCGTGCTGAACCCGCTGCTGGTGGCCGGGCAGGTGCACGGCGGCCTCGCGCTGGGAGTCGCGCACGCCCTGCTCGAGGAGTTCGTGTACGACGAGGACGGCAACCCCAAGACCGCGAACTTCGGCGACTACGGGGTGATCACCGCCGACGTGCTGCCCCGCTACGAGCTGCACGAGCTGGAGTCGCCCGCGCCGGGCAACGATCTGGGGGTCAAGGGCGTGGGTGAGGCGGGCACGGTCGGCGCGCCCGCGGCGGTCCTCAACGCGGTGGTCGACGCGCTCGCGCACCTCGGCGTGCGCCACCTGGACCCGCCCGCCACCCCCGAGAGGGTCCTGCGGGCGATCACCGAGGCGAGCGGGGAGACGAACCAGGAGGGGCCAGGTCCATGAGCCAGTACACGAATCAACAGGTCACGTTGTCGATGGAGGTCAACGGCGCGCCGGTGTCGCGCACCGTCGAGGCCCGCACCCTGCTGGTGCAGCTCCTGCGCGACCACCTCGGGCTGACCGGCACCAAGATCGGCTGCGACACCTCCACCTGCGGCGCCTGCACGGTGCTGCTGGACGGCCGCTCGGCAAAGTCCTGCACCCTGCTCGCCGCCCAGGCGGACGGCAGCGCCGTCACCACCATCGAGGGGCTGGCCACCGACGGCGAGGAGCGCCTGCACGCGCTGCAGGTGGCCTTCCACGAGCACCACGCCCTGCAGTGCGGCTACTGCACCCCCGGGATGATCATGGCGGCCTGCTCGCTGCTGGACGAGCTGCCCGACCCGCCGACCGACGCCGCGGTCCGCGCCGGCCTGGAGGGCAACCTCTGCCGCTGCACCGGCTACCAGCACATCGTCGA